>Ga0326728_10000014_pt1 | contig 741953 bp, 581 predicted proteins | sample MB3enrmetagenome_FD_207602 | JGI IMG/M metagenome (GOLD analysis project Ga0326728, IMG submission 207602) | Lab enriched peat soil microbial communities from McLean, Ithaca, NY, United States - MB31MN | ecosystem: Environmental > Terrestrial > Soil > Wetlands > Peat | place: USA: New York... | reverse complement strand
AGCGCGTGTGAAAATCACAACCTATAATAATCATCGCTCGGCTCCTTTCTTCCGAGCCTTGGTCGTCCAACAGCAACCAAGTTTACTCGGTCGAGGGAGCCGACGCCGTCATCCAATCAGCCTGCGCCACCCGCCCTCATCTAATCATCCGGTCTCATCAATCAATCTTGAACTCCCTTGAGCGAACCCACCTTGGTGCATCTGCGTTCCAATCTCGCTTAAGAACGAATCTAGCCAGTGCGCCCCTCTTTCCTCCGTCGTGTGGCAATAGCGCCCTGCATACCTCCATGTTCTGACCAGGCTCCAAACGCACGTAGATTGGATCGCGTTCCCCAATAACGTTTTGGAGCCTGACCTCATGGGCCGCCATCCATACTCCGCGGTCTTTGATCTCAACCGTACACGGAAAATATGTGCCTTCACCTAAATATCCGCCAGCCGATTTCGCAGTTGGCAGATAGACCTGGTGATTGGAGACGTTTTTGGCGATTGCGACGTATAGATGCGAGTCTGGGTAGGTTTTGGTTGGATCAGGATATGACTTCACCGCAAGCTCCAGAACTGACGACTGGGTGGCCGCCACCGTTACCAGACAAAAAAGCACAAGAACCAAGACTGGCTGGCCCGGTCGAGATTCGGTGACGAGGTTGCGGGTGGACATTCTTGGTTAGGATACCACTGCAGCAATTCACCGCGAAGGAGCATGGCAGGGTGCCCCACCCTCGTTTTGGGAGGGTGGGTCTTGGGTTTTCTGCTGCTTGGAACTTCCCATGCCCAAAGGACTGAAGCGCTATTATGGCCGCGGCCATCTACACTTTCTCACGTTCAGTTGCTATCGCCGGTTGCCCCTGCTGAAGACGGTGCGCGCGCGGGATCTGTTTGTACGGGAGTTGGCGAGGGTTCGCGGGGAGTATGGGTTTCTGCTGGTGGGGTATGTCTTGATGCCGGAGCACGTGCATTTGCTCATCAGCGAACCAAAGAAAGGCACGCCTTCCACGGTGTTGCAGATGTTGAAGCAACGCGTGTCACAGAAGTTGCGGAAAAAGCTGCGGGACGCGTGCGAGAAAAAACTACCCCTGGTGTTTCCCGAATCGGTGGAAAATCCACGCAGCTTTTGGCAGGCGCGATTTTATGACTTCAATGTGTACACGAACGGGAAGAAACGAGAGAAGCTGGAGTACATGCACAGGAATCCGGTGACGCGGGGATTGGTGGAACATCCGGGGGATTGGCCCTGGAGCAGTTGTTCCTTTTACACGAAAGGTGAAGCGGGGCTAATCGGAATTGACGTTATTCCAGATTGAGGGGACGAGCGAACCCAAGACCCACCCTCCCACTACGAGGGGGGCACCCAGCACTTAACAGATGGGGTATCTATACAATCAATAAATGTGGCACCAGATTGAAACTACTTGTGGGTCATGGTGAAGACGCCGTCCCAGGTGGCGGGGGGCTCGTCGAAGAGATATTCCTGGCAGCGCTGCCAGAACATGCGGGAGGGGCCGTCTTCGGGCCAGCGATCGAGGATGGATTGGAAGGCTTGCTGCGCTGCAGGCCACTGGCGTTGGAGATAGAGTTGGCGGGCTGCGACGAATTGCGCGAAGCACTGCTGCAAATCGGGGAAGGCGGGATCCTGCTGGAGTTCGGAAAGTTGGCCGACTAATTCGTAGATGGTGACGGGCTGAAGCTTGCCCTTGACGCGGATACTGTCGAGTTCGCGGAAGAGGAAGCCGGCGTCCTTGGCGGCGGCGTAGGTGGATTCGTTGGCGAGGATGTGCGTCCCGTACTCCTTGTTGAGGCCTTCGAGGCGCGAAGAGAGATTCACGGCATCCCCGAGCGCGGTGTAGCCGTAGCGCAGCGCGGAGCCCATATTGCCGACGCTGGCGACACCGGAATTGAGGCCGATGCCGATGTCGAGGCGCGGCTTGCCTTCGGATTCCCATTGCTTTTGCAATTCGCGGACGCGCCGCATCATGGCAAGCGCAGCGGTGCAGGCACGCGCGGCGTGGCCGGGGTCTTCATAGGGCGCGCCCCAGAAGGCCATGACGGCGTCACCGATGTATTTATCCAGCGTGCCCTGGGTGTCGAAGACGATGCGCGTCATGTCCGAAAGATAGCCGTTGAGGAAGAGCGCGAGTTCCTGGGCGTCGAGTTTTTCAGAGATGGTGGTGAAGCCGCGGATATCGCTGAACATCACGGTGATGTCGGTCTTGCGTGGCTCGACGAGTTGCGGGTTCAGAAGCAGGCGGCGGATCACTTCGGGGCTGAGATATTGACCAAACGCGGAGCGGACCTTGCGTTTCTCTTTTTCCTCGACGAGGGCACGATAGAGGGAAACGAGCATGACATTCGCGGTGAGCGTGCCGGCAGGCAGCGTGAAGTTGAGCCACCAGCCGTGCAGAAAGGCGACGTAGATGAGCGCGGCGAAGGGAATCAACAGGGCCAGGCCGAACCACATGCCACGCGGCGAGACGAGAGCGAGGGCAATGCCGAGCGGAATGCCGAAAACAAAAATGAGGATGAGATCGAGCAGCTCCTGTTGCACGCCACGAATCAGGAAGGAATTGTTCAACATATTGTCGATGACATTGGCGTGGACTTCGAGGCCCGGATAGCTGATGCCGCCGTAAGGAGGAGTGCGCAGATCGCCGATGCCCGTAGCGGAAGCGCCAACGATGACAATTTTGTCCTTGAAGGTGCCGAGCGCGAATTTGCGTTGCACCACGTCCGCGATGGAATGGTAGGGATAGGTGTTCGCGGGGCCGCGGTAATTGACGATGATGCGGCCGAGCCAGTCGGGATGAACGGTAAGCTTGTCGGCGAATTGCAACGTGCTGATGCCCGCGGGGCCGTAATTGACGGTGACCTGCTCGGTTTTTAGGCCTAAATATAGGCGCAGCGTTTGCACTTCGAGTGAGCCGTAGAGATCGAAGTCGTCGGGATTGCTGGTGCGTCCGAAGGGCAGAACGAGCAGCGCGCGGCGCAAGACACCATCTGCATCGGAGGAAATATTGAAGAAGCCGATGGCGGTCTTTTCATCGTTATCGGGAGGAGCAAGTTCGGGAATGTTGGCAATGGTGGCAGTGTAAAGAGTTCCTTCGAACTGATAGCTATTCAACAGGGCGGCGAAATCGGCTTTGCCGGTGGCGGGATGGATGGCGTTGCGATTCAGCGAATACCACTGGACCATGGCGGCATAGTTGTCCAACGTAGCGCTATCAATGCCCTGAATTTCCTGCGGCATGAGATAGAAATTGCCGAGGACCACGGGACCGAAGCGGCGGAGGGCCGCGGCGAACCGCGCGTCGGCGTCAAATTGTTTCGCAAGTTCAAAGACCTGCGCTTCGAGTTTGGGATCGGGAGGATGGCCGGCCTTTTTGTCAGCCTCAAGTTTGGCCCAGAGCGCGCGAATGGGTAGGACCGTCTGATCGGGTTTGTCGAAAGTGATGTCGAAGGAAACTACTTTGGCACCATCTTCGCGCAGGGCATCCAGCATTTCGCCGAAGTATTTGCGGGAGAAGGGCCACTTGCCGAGCACTTCCTGGGAGCGCTGGTCGATGGCCACCACGACGATGCGGGGATCGGGCGGAGTGTAACGAGTGGGGCGATAGCGGAAGCGCGTATCCAGCGTGCTGTATTCGAAGCGCTTCAGAAAATCGAAGAGGGGCGTGTTGCGATCGCCCACGAAGCTAAAGAAATAAATCACCAGTGCGGCCAGAGTGATGGCCACGCTGATGAAAAAGGAAGCGCGATGCTCCCACCAGGAGGAGAGCAATTCGCGGAAACGAAACACGTGCCGCGCGGAGCGAACTCCCTCGAGAGGAGTGGGCATCGTTGAGTTGGGCTACTCCCGGAAAATAAAATTAAGGCGGACGCCGCAAACTTCGATGAGGTCGCCGTCGTTCAGGCGCACGGTGCCGGGAATGGGCGTGCCATTGACAGTGGGAACCTTATCGCCGGTGCCGAGGTAGTAGCCGTCGTCACGCTGATTAATTTGTGCGGCCATCGGAGGTTTGAACCAACCCTGCAGGCGTACGGTGGCCATGGGCGATTTGCCGATCACGGTGAGCTTGTTGGTCAGCACGTATTCTTTCTGGTTGACCTTCCCGCTGAGCACGACGAGCGTGGGCATTTTGGCGCGGCCGGGAGAAAATTGCGAGCGCTCACCCATCGCAGCGGCTTGGGAAAGCATGTCGCGGCGCGCCTTGGTATCGAGGACCATGGTTTCGTTGATTTTCGGGGCCGCGGCTTTGCGGCCGGTGTCCCAGGGGATGGCGGCATCGGCGGTGGCGTCCACCTTGATGTGGTGCTTGCCGATCCAGATGGAATCGCCGTCATGCAAAGTGGCGCGCTCGACGCGGAGATCGTTGACAAATGTACCGTTGAGGCTATCGAGGTCCTCGACGACAAGACGGCCCCCCTCGAAATAGACGCGAGCGTGGTAATTGGAGATAGCAAGATTATCGATCGGCAGATCGTTGTCGGGCGAGCGGCCAATGCTGACCGGACGGCTGCCGATGGGCACTTCCTTCACCAACTTGTTTTCAAACATCAGGCTGAGCTTCGCCATGCAAATCCTCCTGCGGAGGTCTAGTCTTTTTTGGCCGAGCCGCGGCGCATCCAGGAAAACCAACCCTTGGTCTCTTCCTGGAAGCGCGCGACGATGACAGTAATGTTATCGACGCCGCCACGTTCGTTGGCCAGTTCGATAAGTTTCTTGGCCGCGGTAGTGGGATTGCTCTCCACCTGCATCGTGCCGGCAATTTCGGGTTCGGTGACCATGCGGGTAAGGCCGTCGGAACACAGAAGAAGAACGTCGCGAGGATAGATGGCGACTTCGTCCACGTCCACTTCGACGTCAGGATGAGCGCCGAGGGCGCGCAACAGCACGCTCTGCATGTCGCTGGATTCCGCTTCCTGGGGCGTGATGATGCCGCGGCGGACCTGTTCGGCAACAAGGGAATGATCGTTGGTAAGCTGCTGGAGGACGCCGCCGCGGAGCAGATAAGCGCGGCTGTCGCCGACGTGGGCGACGCTCAGGCGGCCACCATCGAACCAGGCGGCCGTGACGGTGGCGCCCATGCCGCGCTGCTCCGGATTTTTCTGCGCGGATTGGAAAATTTTGGAATTGGCGAGGTGCACAGCGTTCTGCAAGCGCTTGGTTTTCGCGGCCCAGTTGTCGCTGGGAGCGCCGATGAGGGTGGCGTTGGAATCTTCTTTGTCCTCGGCGCAGTAATTGGCAATCGTTTCGACCGCCATGGAACTGGCGATTTCACCGTGGGCCTCGCCGCCCATGCCATCGGAAAGGACGAAGAGGTGGAGCGGGTCAAGGATGCGGAAGGAATCCTCATTGTTGGCGCGTACGCGTCCCACATCCGTCAAGCCGTCGCTAACAATCTGCACAGCCGCTCCTTCCAAGCTTTCCGTAAACACGCGTTGCACCCCCAGCGCGGACACCCCGGCACGTCCCGTATGGTCCACGCTAGCAGAGGCCCAGCCTTCAGGAAAGGCTTTGCATCCAAGTGATTACTCGCCGATTAGCAACACTGGCCGATGGGCCAGTTGGGAAGGATAACCGAAACAGCGCAAAGGAGACAGAAGGATATGAAAGGAGGGGTGTGGAAGCATTCGCGGGAGGGCGGGGCACTTCTGTGGAGGAGAAAACTCCACTACAATCGCGTTGTGCGGATAATTCGGCGGCAGGTTCAGAGAGGCATCATCGGATTGGCGGTACTTTGTGGCGTGGGCGGGGTTTGCCGCGCGCAACAGGCTCCGGCGGCTTCCGGAGCAAGGATATTGCTGCTGCCGCGAAGAATCGTTAGCGGTGAACGCTCGACGCTGGCGGTGCTGGACGTGAGCGGGCGATTGACGCCGGGTGTGACGGTGGTTTTTTCAAACGGGGATAAAGTGACGACGGACGCGACGGGGCGGGCTCTGTTCGTGGCGCCGCTGAATCCTGGCGTGATCTTTGCTTCGATTGAAGGGCGTGCTGGACGCTTGACTTCTGTAATCCTCTCGCCCAGCGAGGTTCCTTCCGCCTCGCAGGAAGTGGCCCTGGCGCCGCGCATCGCGACAGTGAGCGATCGCTTCGAGATTATGGGGCACGGGTTTTGCGGCGATGCGGACGCCAATAAAGTGAACATCGGCGGCGCGCCAGGATTGGTGCTGGCGTCTTCGCCGGCATATCTTGCGGTGCTGCCGCCGGCGGAAATCGCGCCCGGACCCGAGGAAGTAGAGGTGAGTTGCGGGACACGCAAGTCGGCGGCATTCACGGTCCTGTTTGTGAGCCTGGAGTTGGAGGCGAGCGGCGCGACCCTGGCGCCGGGAGAACATGGCGAATTGAAGGTGCGCGTGCGGGGAAGCACGGCGAAGATCAACCTGGAAGCGAGAAACCTGGCGCCCGATGTGGCGGAATTAGTGGGAGGAACAACGGTGCGCGCGGCTTCTTCTGGGGGCGCGGACAATGTGGCGCGGTTCGCGCTGCTGGGGAAACAGCGCGGAAGCTTTATGATTTCGATTCGGCTGGTGGCGCCGCTCCTGGCGCCTAAACCTTAAAAGCGGCAGCTAGCTGCCGCACTCCAAGAAAATCAGGCGGATTTTTTTGCGGTGGCGGGGGGTAGCACTAAGGCGGTTTCGGTGTCCTCGAGGACAGGCGAAACGGTTTCGGTGGCGGTAAGCAGAGAGGCCAGCGTGTTGGAGGCCTTGTCCAGGCGCTTGTCGGCTTCGGTGTAGTTCTGCTGGGCATTCTTCAAGTGCGTGCCAATTTTTTCAAAATATTCGCTGAAACCGTCCAGTTGCTTGCGCATGCCGGAGAGATTCTCCGAAAGGCGCTTGGCGTTTTCCTCGATCTGCATGCCTTTCAAGCCCATGCTGATGACGCAGAGATGCGCGTACAGGGTGTTGGGAGAAACAGCGATGATATTGCGCCCGCGGCAGTATGCATCAACGGCCTGCCCCTTGGAATCCTCGCTCATCAGAAGTTCGTAGTAGACGGTTTCGCTGGGCACGAACATCAGCGCAAGCTCCAGGGTGCCTTCGTCGGGCACGATGTATTTGCGGGCAATGGAGTCGGCGTGGCCTTTGATGGAAGTGACGAAGGCTTTGCGGGCCTCATCCCCTTCAACGGCGATGCGGCGGTAGGCGTCGAGAGGGAATTTGGAATCTACGGCCATCATCTTTTTGTCGCGCAGGAAAATGACGGCGTCGGCGGTTTCTCCGCTGCGAAAGCGGTGTTGCGTGGAATATTGGGAGGGCGGGAGAGAATCCTCGAGGAGACGTTCGAGCGTGATTTCACCGAATGAGCCGCGCGATTTTGTGCCGCCCAGAATGCTTTCGAGCGTCTGCGCCGTCTGGAACATCTGCTTGCCGGCTTGCTGCACTTCGCCCAACTGGCGCTGGATCTGGTTGATCTGCTCGCGGGTATTTTTCAGTTCCGTGGACATGGCCGCCTGGGCGTCAGAGGTGATTTTAGAGGTGACCTGAGCGGAATCCTTGACGCCATCCTGGAGGGCCTTGGTAACGGCTTCCAGGCGGGAAGCGACAGTGCCAGCCAGGGTTTCGATTTTGGTGGTGCTCTGCGTGTGCGCGGTGGACATGCCCTGAAGATCGCGGCGCAGCTCGTTCATCTGCGATTCCAGTTGTTCGTTTTTCTTCTGATCCTGCGAGTTTTGCGCGAGAAGCCACACAATCAGGCCAAGCAGTACGACGGCGAAAATGGCGGCAATGATCCAGATAGCGTTCATGCGTTCTCCGATGCGATTGCGGGAAACGGTGTGATTACTTTACCCGGAAGAGGGCGGAATGGGTAGGGTGAGGGCCAGAGAGAACGAGGGGATTTCGTGGTGAGACATGGAAAAGAAAAAGCCGCAGGGCTCGCGCCAGAAAACGGCGGGCTAGAAAGAGCGCGGACTCGCCCTGCGCTACATGGGGTCCAGCCCTTCGAATCTCAGGGTAAACTTTGCTGGACCCCATGTACGGCAATGGGATGGTGTGCGGCGCTTACCAGTTCAGCTTGAGAGCGAACTGGAATTGGCGCGCGTCGTAAGCCGCGCTGGGCTGCCCCGCGGCGCAAGTGGTGCCGGAAGAAGGATCACACAGTTGGTTCACGGCAAGAATATTCGTGTGATTGAAGAGGTTGAATGCGTCGGCGATCAGGTCGAGACGAAAACGCTCGCCAAAGTTGATGCCCTTGGAAAGGCGCAGGTCGAACTGAAAGAAATTCGACATCCGGAAAGCATCGCGGCCGAGGTTGCCGATGCAACCGAGTGGAGGCGTAATGCCAGGAACCGTGAAAGTCGAGCCGTTGGCCAGCAAGCAAGTACTTGCGTTGACAAAGGCCACGCCAGGAATATAGGGCGATGTTGTGGCCCCGGTAGTTCCCGCGGCCACGACCGAAGGACGATCCTCTGACGGACCGATATCGAGACGCGTGTCTTCGCCGGTAATCACATTGTAGGGCCGCCCCGAAGACACTTCCACGAGGGGCGCCAGAGTGAAGTTGCTCAAGAAGCTGTTCCAAGCGCCCTCGCCGGCTTTATGGGGAGAGGTCTGGAAGACGCCGCTGGTGACCCAACGATGACGCTGGTCGTTGACGGAGTCGCCGCGCTCGAGAGCGGGGAAGCGACTGTCTTGCGGCTCGAGTGTGGATTGCAGGTCGGTGGAATCGTCAATCGAATGGGACCAGGTGTAACTGGAGAGCAACTCGAAGTGACTGGAGAAGCGCTTGCTGAGGTTCACGGTCAACGCGTTGTACCAGGAATTGCCATTCGAGACTTGGGTGTCCACACTGTTGAAGGGCATGGGAACGCCGGAGACGCCCACAGGGAAACCCGCGGCGCCAGCGAGTGCTTGTTGCACGGCAAAGCCACAGGCCAGAAGTGCGGTTGAGGGAGCGCCTTGACATTGCGGGGCGTTAAGCGCTGTAGCAGTAGCGAACGAAGGATTCGGGCCGGAGGGCCTGAAGAAATTGAAGTAAGAGGCTGTGCCGACGAATTTGCCGTTGAGACTCGCCGAAGGGCAGCCGTACAAAACGCCCAGTACCCCGGGGACAAGCCCGGGCTGTTGGGTGGTGAGGCCACAGGTGGAAACGGTGGGGGCAACATCCTGGACCTGCACGCCCAAAGGGTTGGTGACGCCGAGGCCCGCTGCATCTGCATAAGCCATATTTGTGGTAAGCAACTGCGGATCGGTGGAGTTGATATCTTGCGGACGGTTAAGATGCAAGCCACGCGTCCATTGGTAACCGACGCTGAGTTTCCAGCTACCCGCAAGGACGCGCTCGATCGTGAGGTTCGCCTGCTGCGCGTAGCCATATTTAAAATTGTTTTCCACGGGTAGGGTGAAAGGAAGAATGGGGAGCGGGAAACCCAGGTTCAAATAGGACTGATTGGCAAAGAGGGAATTGGGAGCTAAAGGATCAAACCGCTGCTGATTGGGCTCATAGCCAAGTGTGACCGAAGTTGGAAATCCCAGATAGATGGATTGATCATTCAAAGCACCCTGGAAAATGGAGGCGCCGTTAAGGTTTTGCGGACCGTCCGCGCCACCACCGCAGTAGCCCGGGGGCGTGGGCGAACCGGTGGGAAGCGTGAGCAGGCCACAAGCCGAAGGGGTACCGATGGGGGAGAGCAATTGTACGGAGCGACCGCCGTCCGCGGTGACCGCGTCAAAGGCAATAGCAAGCGCGGGATGATCGTAGAAAAGGCCGTAGCCGCCACGGACGACAGTCTTGCCATCTCCAGTGGGGTCCCAGGCCAGACCGATGCGCGGGGCGATGTTCTTGTAGTCGCGCGGAATGCCTTCGACGATGCCGAGAGCTTTTTCCGCTGCCGCATTGATGGCCGTGGCCGGGGCAAACAACGGAGAGATCTCGAGGTCATAACGCAGCCCGTAATTGAGGGTGAGATTCTTGGTCATACGCCAGGTGTCCTGGCCAAAGAAACCGATGGGGATATTGTCAAAAGGCTGGTTGGAAGTGCCAATGCCCTGGATGTATTCAGCGGGAATACCGAGGCCGTAAGCCTGGAGTCCCGTGGCGCTGGGCAAATTGAGGGCGAGCTCACCCGGCAGACAAGAGCCGATATGAGAGCCGCCGGTAGATGGATTGACACAATCGGGAAAACCCAAAGAATCAGCAGCGATGGCGCCGAAGGTGACGTCGCCGCCAAAATCCAATTCAAAAATCTGTTGCTTGCTGGAGCGCAATTGAAGGAGGTTGAAGTCACCGCCGAATTTCAAGGTATGGCGGCCGCGGGTGATGGTGACGTCATCGGTGAACTCGAAGCGGCGTTCGATGCGGTCCACGGTGGAGTAGGGTTCGCGGCCGAAATAGGCATAACCGGGAATATTCACGCCGACGTCACTGCCGCCCGGCAGATCGGAGTAGCCGAAATGAACACCACGGCGAGCAATCTGAAGGCGGAACTCGTTGAAGGCGCTGTCGCTGAGAATGGTGTCATGCTGTAAAGTGATGTCCAAATCACGAGACTGATTGAGGCCGGCGCGCGAGCCCGCATTTTGGCCAAAAACCTGGTTCTGTGAGGTGGATTGAATGCCGGTAACGAGCGAGGGAGAAACGCCAACGCGCAGGAACGAGGTGTTGCGATTGTCCCAGCGCTGATCGAGGCGAGCGGACCATAGGCTGGTTTTTTCCGTAGCAGGGAAGTTTCCGCGAATGGAATTCAGGCCCACGTACGAAGTAGGAAGCTGCACGGCACCGGCCGGCAGAGGGGAATTATTCGGTCCGATGGCAGCGTACCCCGAGCATGCCGTCACGTTGTTTATTGGTGTACCTAGAGGACAGGCGACCGGGAATGGAAATTCGCCGAAGAGCGTCCCGGCCGGAGTGGACACTGGATTCACGGGGCTAATCGAACCTCCCGAAAGGCCAGTCACCACGCCACCGTAATCCAGTCGGTTTGTGGCCACGCTGGAGGCTGAGCCCATCAGAAGCCCGTATTGCACTCCCAAGGCTTGCAGTTGACCGGAAGGCGAGGAGAGGAGCGATTCCACGGCGCTGATCTGGCCGGCCGTCAATTGAACCGGTAGGATTCCTCCCGGAACCCCAGGCACGCCGGGCAAATCGAAAGTTTGTAAACCATAGTTGCCGCTTCCGATGCTGGAGTAACCGGTCTCTTCGCGCTGCGTGTATTCATAGCTGAAGAAGTAGAAGGTTTTGTCCTTTTTCAGGGCCCCGCCGAACGTCAAACCCGATTGCGTGCGCGTATAAGCTTGCTTGACGGGAACCAGGTCGCCTTCAGCATTAATTTCGCCGGAGAACGGATTACGCGCCTGGAAAGCCTTGTTGCGGAAGTAACCGAAAGCATCGCCGTGAAAATCGTTGGAGCCGCTCTTGGTCACGATGTTGACCACGCCCCCGGTGGCGCGGCCGTACTCCGCGTTGTAATTGCTGAGAATCATCTGGAATTCCTGTACGGCTTCCTGAGAGACGGTGGCGCGAATGCCGTCGATGGAATTGTCCCCGGCGTCGGCGCCATCCACGCTGACCATGTTGGAACGTGCGCGGGCGCCGCTAAGGTTCAGGCCGCTGTTGGGCGCGGGTCCGATGGTCGGAGAGACGTCGCGAGTGGTCTGGGAATTGGTGAGGGTGAAATTGATGTAGTTGCGGCCGTTGATGGGCAGGTTGTCGATCTGTCGTTGTTCGACACTCTGCGCGCTTTCCGATCGTGTCGTCTCAATCGGAGCCGACTCCGTGGTAACGGTGACCACCTGAGTTTGTGTGCCGAGTTCCAGCCGCACGTTCAGGATGGCTTCCTGACCGACCGTGACTTTCACGGAAGGATTCTCATAAGGCGCGAAATTGGCGCTGCCTTCCACGTGGACTTTGTACTCGCCGGGCACAAGTCCGACGATGACGAAACGTCCCCCGTCATCGGCTGTAGCGGTGCGCGAAGCACCAGTAGCGATATTCGTGGCTGTGACCTTTGCGCCGCGGACAGCCAATCCTTGCGGATCGGTCACGAGACCAGTCAGAGTCGCGGTGTTCACCTGCGCCACCGTCGTTGTTGCCCCCAGCAAAACCACCACGCACAAAACCACAAACGCAAACAACGACTGCCTGCGCTGCATACTCTACCTCCTCATTTAAGCTGCAAAAACCCCCGCTACCCCTAGCGGTGACAAGCAAGGCCCGCCGATCGATACCCCAAAAAAACTGATGTGTGGGATAAAAGCTTTTACTGCAAAGCCCGAAACTTTGCAACTGTAATCTGCACAGTGCCGTAGCGCGAAGTGGTTCACGCGGACACGGTGCCCAACTTGCTATGGGGGAGGGACACCCATAGCCATGAATCCCGAGGATGCGGGAATAGGTTTGGGGGGTGCTTCAGCTTTCGGTGAGTTGTTCGGGAACGAGCGGTTTGGCGGGGTTCTGGCGTTCCTTCCAGGCCTTCAGGAGGGTTGCGGCAGCAATCAGGATGGCGGTGGCCGCGTTGGTCAGTGCGACGGCCTGGGCGTGAATCCAGATGCCATAGACCAGCCACATGAGCACGCCAGTCAAATAGAAGCTCAACATTCCGTAGGAGAGGTCGCGGCCGCCCTGCTTGTAGATTTTCAAGAGCTGAGGGACAAAGGCGAAGGTCGTGCAGAAGCCAGCCACAGCTCCTAGAATTTCAACCCAATAGGGGGCAATCATCGAGTGGTTTCTCCTATGTATCTTGTCGCGAACTGGTGACAGCGGAAGCCCAAAGTGCAGGGTTCGCAAAGCTCCAATGCACAAGCAATTTTAACAAGCGATCTGAGCACCACCAAATTAACGTTTTGGATGTGAAGGATTGGTGAGCGTGATGCAAAAAAGGAGAGCGTGTGCCCAAAGGTGTAAGCGGTTGCAACTACCTATTTTAGAGTCACTTAGGGGATGCGGGGTCAGAGGTGCATGTGGCGCTGCACGAGCTTGCGCAGGCGCTCGCGATCCTCGTCTTTCATGTGCACGATCTCAACGCCGCCGCCATCCGGGCCGATGTTGCGGACCACCGCAGTAAAATGAATCTTGCGGAGCCCGGAGCGCACTTCCAGCTGGATGGAATCGCCGACGTTCAAGCGGCTGGGGGATTCCAGGTAGGCGCCGCCCAGGCTGATGGTGCGGACGCGCACGGGGCTCATCATCTGTTGGCTGCCCATCTGCGCGCGCAAGGGCGATTCCAGCGGGATGCGCGCATAACGGCGCGGCACCACGAAATTTCCGAGTGGCGGTGCGGAAGGTTCAAAGGCGGCGTGGGCTCGCGCGGAGGCAGGACCTTCCTCCATGAGACCCAAAGCATCTTCGGCCGCGGCACGCAGACCGGCAGGCTCGATGTAAGTGAGGCCCTCGCGTTTGCTGGCAAGCTGGTGGAGCAATTCGCTTGCTTCGGTGGCGCGCAGGCGGCCGAGAGCCTCAATGGCCTTGATGCGCACGAACTGGTCGCGCAGGATTTCGTGCTCGCCGGCGGCAATCTCCATAAGCATGGGAACGGCGGTAGCTTCCTGACCGATGCCGATCTGATCGATCATCATGGGCACAACCAGAGGATGCGCATCGGCGAGAATCGCGGAAAAGACAAACGCAGTGCTCTGCGCGGAAGGCGAATTCGTGGGGCGCGCCAGTTCGCTTACGGCCAGATCCTGAAGATTCCATTCCCAACTGGCCATTGCGCGCGTCAGGCCGCGAAGCAAGCGGTCCGGATCGGCGGCGGCAAGAAGTTTAATGGCGGCGCTGACACGCTGGCGCCGCGCTTCGAAGAGCCGTGTTTCGAGGAGGGTTAGCGCGGGAACACCGATTGCACGCAAGATGCGGGCCATCGCGGGCAACATTTCCGTTCCACGTGGGTCTGTCAGTAGCAATGTGAGCCGGTCGAGCAAACGCTCCGGATCGCGCTGGAGCAACCGCGGAAGCGCGGGATCCAAGGGACGATTGGCAAGCGCGGCGTCAACGATCATCATCCAGCGATCGTTCGCGACCAGGCGATGGCCGAGCGCCTCCATGTGCTCGTGCTCGGCGTCGCGCGGCAATTTTTCCAGACCGATCAGGATATTCTCGAAACTCGTAAAATCGCCACGGGTGACCGCGATGCGGCCGAGAGTCTCCAGGAAGGCAGCCAGCAAGGCACCTGTCTCCGGGGCGTGCTCTTTGGAGAGAGCATTCATCGTGCCGCGGGGCAGCTCTTCCGGTAGTTGATTGGGCCACAGGGACTCGAGGAGCGGCGTAAGTTCGCTGAGGCCAGCGGCAACGATGCGGCGTGCCACCGGATCCGCGTTTTCGAAGCGTCTTGCGTAGTTCAGAAGAATGGTGCGGGCTTCGCGGCGGGGAGCATCGGCGCCGGCTTCGACAAGCTGCCCCAGCGTGTGGCGAATCACAGTGATCGGCACACACCAGATTTCCGCGCCACGCAGGACGGCAGACTTCTCGCGCGGTGGCAGATCCAGCCAGAAACGTTCGATCAGCTGCTCGCGGTAGTTGTCGTTGGCCCAGGCAGCGGCCAGCACTGAAAGATGCTGCGAGGAGTGCGGACCACGATATTCACCGGCGCTCACAAGGGCGTCAGCGAGGTGCCACAAGACCGTACGCACGGAGATGGGAGCCAGATTTCCGGCGGCGAATTCCGTGCTGAGATGTTCGAGTACGAGGCTCTCAGAAAGCCGCTGCAGATAGGACTGGGGGGCTTCGCCCTCCTGCGGCGTGTAGTGCGTCATGGCCGCCATGAGCATGCGCACCGTGCTGCGGCTGGCGAGTTCCATGGAAGAGTGAATGGCGCGAGCCGCTTCTTCCGCGGAAAGGCCGCTGGCTACTTCCATCGGCGGTGTCAGACGGCCGATGAGGCGAAGCGTGTCGAGGGTTTCCGGGAGTTGCGGGGCGCGGATGGGCGCATCGCCGTTGTCCTGAGGAGCGTTGCCGCCATAAGCGACGAGCGCCGCAATCAGGCTGGCGAGGACGGTGTCCACTTTGCGCTCGGTCAGCGTATTGATGTGAATCCCTTGCACGCGAGACTCCCGGAGTTGCGCGGGCCAGCCCAGCGATCCCGGGCGCTTTGCCTGCTCATCTGATCTTAGCAAGGCGGACTTGACGAGTTGTGCGAGCGTGTCCAATTCGCCCACATGGAATTTCGTCGCGAAGTAGAGAGTCTGAATTCCAGCGCGTTGCAGATCGTTGGCCAAGGCATGGAATTCGCCGCGTGGATCGGTCAAATGGCCCTCGGCAAATTTGGGAACGACCAGGCCGCCGCGCTCGGTGCGAATTTCCAGACCGTCAAAATCGGCGGAAGCGCGCTTCAGCGAATCGTAGGCCGCGTCCAGACTGTCCAGCACGCTGGGATGAGCGGACTCGTACAGACGGTGAGCACGAAGCAGGAGATGCAAATCGCGCAGGGCTCGGACCAGGTCCGCCAGACGAGGATCGCCCAAACGCGAGCGCTCGCGCGGTGCCGCAGCAGGCTCGTTCCGCAAGCCACGAAGAGAGGCGGGCTTGGCCGCTTTCTTCTCATCCACCAGAAGTGAGGCTCGCAATACCAAGATGCCGTCCTAGGTCCATCGCACTGAGTCGTAACCGAGCAAAGCGCAAACGGGCTGAAATAGTGGGAAATCCGCACCCCGGAGGGAGCGAGTTCCGCATAAATAGGGTAAGAGATGGGGATGGGGAAGGGTATAGTACTTCTAGATAATTTTGGTATAGAAAAGTTACATTGGATCGTGGGAGTTTGGCACCTCTGCTCGCTCAGTTTTTTCTTTTGTTCGCTGTACCTCTCAATCTCTATTTGTGCTTCAAGTTCTCGTTGATAGTGACAGTGCCACCTTCGCTGGCCTCGACGCCTCTGCGAACGACCTGGAAGCCATTTAGTTTCAGCGCGATAACGTGAGTGCCAGAGGGGATTTGAACGCGCGAGGGGGACACTTGGCCGGTCGGATTGCCATCCACAATGATCTCAGCACCTTCAGGCGTGGTTGATACCTGTGCCCAAGCCACGTGAGCAGACTGGGCGCGCTCCTTGAGCTCAGCATCAAGTGTGGTCTGGACATTGTCCTTCACCTGGACCTCTCCCACATAAGGGTCATAACCGGGGAGGCGGAGCACCAAGTCGTAGTGGCCGGGCGCCAGAGGCAGCGAGGCGGGAGTTTGGCCAGACTGCTTCGCGCCATTGATGAAAATGTCCGCCCCGGCGGGTTTGCTGGTGATGTAAACACCCTTGGCAAGCGCCTCGAGATGAATTTTCTGATCTTGAGATTGATTGGCTTTGATCTGCAGCGCTGTTTGTACTTGCAGGTAGCCATCCTTTTGGACTTGCAGGCTGTAGCGCTCCGGGAAGAGGTTGTTGAAGCTGCAAGGCGTCTGACACTCATGCAGAGCGTGTCCACCAGGACCAAAGAGCGTGGCTTTGGCGGCGATGACGTCCGTTAAAACGTGAACCGCACCCAAGCCCTTGGAAGGAACAGGGTGACCATCGGCGTTGCCTGCTTCAGAAGCGGGCAAGGGGGCATCATCGTAAAGAATGTCATCCACAATGTGAACAGCGCCGGGAGCATTGTGCATGAAATTGAGGAGCGAGGCGTGCTCGGCGGGACGGAGTTTGCCGCTCAAGGTCAGCGTGTTGCCGATTCCGGCGATCTCCACGCGTCCGTTCAAGCCGCGGTCCGCGATGGCTTGTTCGATGCGGCCTTTATACTCGAGGGCGTCGGCATTCAAGGCGGCTTCGGGTTTCTTGACGTCCACAGGAGGCTTTGTGACAAGAACTGGTTTTTTCGCGGGCGCGGCGGCGGGCTGAAGCGCGGCGGTCTTTGGTTCCTCGGCGGGCGCTGGAGTTGGCGGGGGCGTTTGAGGAGGACCCAGGTCTGGCACGGAAATCGTGGTTGGCGCAGTGACCGTGGCCGAGGACTGATCGGTGGGGGCATCTTTCCCGGAAGGTGATTGCGCGGACGTAGCATCCGTCACGGCCTCCGGTTGCGCGGAATTGTTGCGCTCGCGTGCCGCTTTCAACTCCGGGCGAAGTCTGTTGACGCCATAGACGATCACGCCAATCAGGAGCAAGGCGGCCATAACCGTCGCAAAAGTATTTTGCTTTTTCGGCGGTTCAATGGGCTGAACGGTTCCCGTGCGGCGCACGACAGGAGTCTGCGAAGGACCGCCGGCGCGATTCTGGAGTGCACGCACCGTGGCGGCAGTCATGGGATCATCGACGTGCATGCCGCGCATGCCGGCGGCCTCGACGTTCAGCGGCAGAGTGGCGCCGGGGCGCGGAGAAATCATGGTGGCGTCAGGGTTTCGCTCATTGTTGCCGCCGAGGGCGCGGTAGTTCCGCAGGTCCTCGAGCATCTCGCGGCAGCTCTGGTAACGGAGCTCGGGCTCTTTGGCGAGGGCGCGGAGCACGATGTCATTCAATCCGGGATGGATGGAAGGATTGATCTGCCGTGGCGGAACGGGATCTTCGTTGACGATTTTGTAAATGACCGTGGTGATGCTTTGGCCGGGAAACGGTTTCTCTCCGGTCAGCATTTCATAGAGCATGACGCCGAGAGAGAAAATATCGCTGCGGCCGTCCACCGGGCGCCCTTTCACCTGTTCGGGCGACATGTAACTGGGCGTACCCATCACATGGGTGGTCTGCTGTACGGTGCCGAACTGGAGGATCTTGGCGGTGCCGAAGTCGGTGACTTTGACGGTGTCGTCGGCGGTGAGCATCAGGTTGGCGGGCTTGATGTCGCGGTGGACGATGTTGCGTTCGTGGGCGAATTGCAGCGCGCTGCAAGTCTGCTCCAGGATGCGAATCACGCGCGGAACAGGAAACGCGTGGCCCCCATCGAGCAGGGCTTGCAGGCTCTTGCCCTCCACCAATTCCATGGTGATGAAATACAAGCCGTTCTCTTCGCCGGCATCGTAGACCACGACGATATTGGGATGCGTGAGGAGACCCGCGGCGCGCGCTTCCGTCTGAAAGCGCGTCAAGAGTTCGGGCCGCGTGAGACCGGTGCCCTCTTCGCTCAGGCGAATGGTTTTGACGGCAACGGTGCGACCGATGACGGGGTCCATCGCGCGATAGACCACACCCATGGCGCCCCGGCCAAGCTCGCTGAGGATTTCATACCGCCCCGCTTTGACCATCGTTGCCATGCTGTCGCCGCCACGCTTCCGTGGCCTATCCCCTTAAACACTACTCCCGGCGCAGTGTTCCGCCCATTTTCATTCACGAGGGAAAACGGAAAAGGCTGCCCTTTTTTTTGAAAAACCAAATTGTTACAGCGATGTGCTCGCGCCTTTCCCGCACACACCCCTCGCCAATTAAGACAGTAGCGAGGGCCTTTTCAAAGGGTCAACGCTACGGCAGTACTAGTGTGACGCACTCGACATGTCCTTTCGGACAGGTCTACGAGAGAGGCATCGTAACGGCCGGGTTCAGCGTGCGTTCGCGCGAGGGCATGTTGGTTTCGCGGACGAGGCGATCGAGTTCGCCGGGGCGCGCGGGAGCTTCCAGGCCATCGGTCAGGAGAAAACCCCGCAGTGCGATGCCAGTGGTCCAAACCCCTTCGAGGGCGGCGATGTATTCGGCTTGCAACTCGAAAAGTTTTCGCTGCGTTTCGATTACGCGCGGATACGAAGCGAGCATTTGTCCATACTTTTCCAGCATCAGCGAATAGGCTCTTTTCGCGCGGGGTAGCATCGCATCACGATATTCGACGGCCATGAGTTTGTCGTTGGCATATTGGTCCAGAACGCTGGAGGCGCGCTCTCGCAAGGTGAGGGCGACGCGCTGCTTTTCGAGTTGCGCTCGATCACGCTCCGCGCCGGCTGCGGCGACATTTCCCTGATTGCGATTGAAGAGGGGAACCTGCACGGCAACTCCGGCGATGCCTTCCCATCTCTTTGCGTAAGGCAAGCTGCCGAGCAATTCGTTGTTGTATTCGAGGCCGCCACTGAGCAGCAAATCCGGAATGGACTCGCGTTTGGCTCGCACGATTTCGGCTTCAACGCGTTGCATCTCGGTTTCGGCGGTGCGAACCGCTGGACTTTGCGTGGCGATGGTTTCCATGATTTGGTCTTCGTTCACTTCGGGCCAGTTGTGTTCCAGATCGCCGGATACGATGACGAGGGGTAAATCGGGCCGGCCAAGAACTGCCGCCAGCGAGCGCCACTCTTCACGCAGAGCATTTTCCTGCATGCGAGCGGCGAGGCGCGCGCGTTGCGCATCCACTTCCGCTTCGAGAACTTCTGTTTCGTCAGCTTGGCCGGTGTTGAACAGGCGGCGGCGCGTATCTGCATCATCTTGGGCAATCTGCGCAAGGCCCTGGCGCACATCCAGCAACTCTTGCGCCGCGAGCACGCGCGTGTAGACGGTTTTCACGGCGGTTTCGACACGAAGCTTTTGTCCCTCGGCTTCGACCTCTGCCAGGCTGATTTCTTTCGCGTAAACTTCGCCGCTCTTGGATAATTTTCCGCCAGTGACAATATCCTGTTGCACAAAAAAGCCTTGCTTGCCGCCGCCAACGGAGCCGCCGCGGATTTCATCGCCCGTATAGGCGATGGTGGGATTCGGATAGAGGCGGGCCTGCTGCTGGCGCGCTTTCGCAGCACGGATTTCCGCTTCAGCTTCACGAAGCGTGGGATTCGTTTCGGCGGCTATACGCTGCGCTTCTTCCAGAGTGAAGAGCGGTTCACCGGGATGTTCTTGCGCGCGGCCCATGCGCGGATACACTGGCGTCAACGGTTGCATCTCGGCGTGGCGATGTTGTTCGTGATCGTGGGGCATGTCCATGGGTTGTTGCGCCAGGCAGGGCCTTGGCGCTGTCATCATTCCGATTGCGATTAGGAAGAATTGCTTTGATTTCAAGTGCATTGCGGTTCCTCGCTTGTTCCCTTGGCAATTCTTTTTTTGGTCAGCATGAATTCCCAGTGCTGTTCCTTGAGAAGGACACCCTCGTGATATTGCTTACGGCGTAAAAGCGGCGGCTAGCCGCCGCACTCCAAGAGCGGCCGCTACGACTTCTTTGCGCGGATTCGCGCTTGCATCTCTTCGTATTCCTTATCGGGAAGAACACGGACCATGGTCATCATGCCCATCATTCCGGCGCTCCAATTTTTGGGCAGGCCGTAGGTCTCCGGCTTCGCTACCGCTTCATCCATGCCCATTTCCATAAAGGCATCTTGAGGAAAACCGGGGATGCGGTTGGCGTTTACGGCGATCGGAGAATGGGGAGCATGTTCTACGCCAATGGATTGGGAGAGCGCCTGCATCTGCTGCATCGCCTGAGCATCCGTGGTATTTGCAGTGGGAATCTGGCGGTCGCGAAGCAGGTCCATCATGCTGTTCATCATGTGGTGTGGCAGGTGGCAGTGAATCATCCACGCGCCGGGATATTTGGCCTCGAATTCGACGACCTTCGCTTGCGCGACGCCGACGAGCACGGTGTTCGTGGGATACCAGGTGGATTCCGGGGCGCGCCCGCCTTCCGTGCCCGTGATGGCGAACTGGTGGCCGTGCAAGTGAATCGGGTGATGATCCATGCCCAGGTTAACGAAGCGCAAACGCACGCGGCTGCCCAGGCGTACAACCAGCGGCGTGGTGGCGGGTGCGGAAAGGCCATTGAAGGTGAGCCAGTTGAATTCCATCGCCGCCGTATTCGGAACGGAATTGCCCGGAAGCACGGCCCACTCCTGCAACACGATTCCGAAATCGTGATCCACGCGGGGCGCCTCCGCCACTTGGGGATGCGCAATGAACATCCCGATGAGGCCCATCATTTCCTGCATAGCGCTGTGTGCGTGATAGAAGAAGGTGCCGTCCTGATGCACCGTGAATTCGTAAATGTACGTTCCGCCGGGCGGAATGGGCTTCTGGCTGATCCAGGGCACGCCGTCTTGTTCGATGGGAACTTCCAGGCCGTGCCAGTGCATGGAAGTGCTTTCCGGCAGCGCGTTTTCAAAGACGATGCGCACGCGGTCGCCGCGCGTGACTTGAATGGTTGGGCCGGGGCAAGAGCCGTTGTATCCCCACACGTCGAGGGTTTTGAAGGGTGCGATCTTGCGCTTCAGGGGTTCGGCCTTCAGGTGAAAGACCTTCACGCCTGCGTCGAGTTCGAACGGCAAGTCCGGAACGTCGGGAGTCACCATCGGGATCGGTTGCGGCGGGGATTTTGTTGCGCTTGCCGATGCTCGCGCAGGTGATGGTTTTTTTGCGGACGGATTTGTTTCTGAGGGTGATTCCGCATGGCCGCGCGCGCTCAGGCCGAGAAGTCCGGCGCCAAAGAGCGCGGCGTCTTGAAAAAAGCTTCTGCGAGTGCCGTTCATGTGTTCCTCCCCTGCGACAAGAAAATGCTTAGATGGACCGCACACATTGCGGCCCGAAAGACAGGATTAGGGTTCTTGGAAGACTTTGCGGTTGGGAACTGGATTCAGAGCCGAAGAGGGGCGGACAGACAGGGCTCGAAACTCTTTCGCGATAACTTCAATGCAGGCCCGCCGCGCGGAGTGGCACTCAGCGGGTCACTTGTTGCGATGGCCAAAAGCAAGACGGCAGGTTGACTTGAATCTGTGCTGTGACGCGCGGGGGACACTGACAGTTGGACTTCAAGGCGTGGAAGATCGAATACAAATTCGGAAGGAGTGCAGGAGTTGGAGCAGAATTGCGCAAGAAAGCCAGTGGCAGGATGCCTGGTCAATCCGTGGTGGCAGGCAGGCGTCCCGTTATTGGTGGAAGCCGGGGAAGTGCATGCATGAGCGGCGCAGCGAATGGCGCAGAGAGGGGAGGCGAGTAGGCCAAGAACAAGCAAAATCGCGGCCAACTTTACGGCAATCCATTTGCACGCGTAGACCATGGATTCAAGCGCTCTGAAAGTACCCTACGCCGGTTGGCGCTGGCGGTCAAATGCGCCGAGTGCATCCTGATGCGATGAAGTGGCTACTCGGCGTGGCCGTGGGCATCCGGGGATTCGGCGATTTTTCCGGCAAACGAGCGATACACGTAAACAAAATAAACGGTCGCCAGTGCCATGCCGATGACCCACCAGATCAGGCCAATTTTCAAACCGTAATCCGCCGCCTTGGCATTCCGTACGGTGAGCGAGAGGGCCGGGTTACGCGCCGGAAGCACCATCGGATAGACGCCGAAGACGACGCTGGTGAGCATGCCGAGCAGATACGCGCAGGAAGCCAGGAAAGCGTTGCGTTCGTTCTTGCGGCGTAATTCGAACTGCACGCCGGCCAGTCCGGCAATGGCAATGACGGGCAGAACGTAACCGGCGGGCCAGGTGTGAAAATTGGCGATCACCTGTGGCTGCACACCAAACGTCAGCGCAGTAACCACTGCCGTCATGGCTAGTACACCCCACCAGGCTATGCCGGCGACGTTACGGGCGCGTTCGCTCAGCTCACCGCGCGTTTTCAATTGCACCCACAGGCCGCCGTGCATCATCAACGCCAGCAGCGCCTGAACGCCAACGAGAATCGTGAACCAATCGAGGATGCCGGTGTGTTCGCCCAATTGAAAATTCGTCCAAAGTGGTTCGAAGAAGTAGCCGGACTCTTCCAGAGGGACGCCGCGCACGACATTGCCGAGCGCCGCTCCAAAAAAGATGGCCAAGAACAGGCTGGCCGCGAAGAAAACGAAATCCCAGAAGGGAATCCAGACGGGGCTTTGGATGTGGTTGCGGAATTCCACGGCAGTGCCGCGCAGAATCAGGAGCCACAGAACAATCATCAACGGCAAGTAGAATCCGCTGAAGCCGCTGGCGTACAGCGCGGGAAAGGCGAAATAGAGAGTGCCACCCGCGGCGAGCAGCCAGACTTCGTTGCCGTCCCAGACGGGGCCGATGGTGGCAATCACCTGGCGCCGCTCTTCGTTTGTGCGCGCGACCAAAAAATGAATCGCGCCCGCGCCCAGATCGAAGCCATCGAGGAGCACGTACATGGCGATCATCACCGCGACGAGGCAAAACCAGATCGTTTCCATCGCGCCTCCTCAGTCCGCCGCCAGTGCGTCTGCACTTGCGCGCTGCGATTCGCCGGATTCCGGCCCGTTTTCAATTTCCCGGTAGATCAGGAACAACCAAAGAATCGAGAGCACGGTGTACATGCCCATGAAGCCCAGCAGGGTGAACCAGGCGTTGCCCGCGTCCACGCGAGGAGATGCGCCGTGCGCCGTGCGCATCAATCCGTAAATAAGCCAGGGCTGGCGGCCCAGTTCCGCGGTCATCCACCCGGCGGTATTGGCGATGTAGGGGAGCGGCACGCTGAGCATCAAGATCCAGAGCATCCAGCGCGATTCAAAAAGTTTCTTGCGCCAGAGCAGGAAAGCGGAAACCGCCATCACAGCGATGAAAAGGGTCCCAAGTCCCACCATGACGTGGTAACTGAAGTACAAAAGCTCAATCTTGTCGGGCCACTGGTCTTGGGGAAAGGCATCGAGGCCGTGGACCTGCGCGCCCCAGCGTTTGTACGTAAGGAAGCTGAGCATGCGCGGGATTTCCAGGGGATTATCCAGTTGACGCTTATCCACGTCTGGCTGGCCGAGAATCGCCAGAGGCGCGCCCTCCTGCGAAACGAACAGTCCTTCCATTGCCGCCAGTGTGGCCGGCTGATGCTGCGCGATCATTTTTCCCTGGATGTCGCCGGTGGGCACCATTTGCAGAATTGCGGCGATCACGCCGACGATGACGCCGATGCGCACAAAGGTGCGGCCATAGAGAAGGTCGCGCTTGGTTAAAAGATAAAACGCGCCGACGGCGGCCATCACGAAGCAGCCAGTCTGCACCGCTCCCAGCATGTTGTGCGCGTACTGCCCGAGCGCCCACGGATTCAGGACCAGGCCCCAGAAGCTGGTGAGTTCGAAGCCGCCACCAGGAGTCAGGCGATAGCCAGTGGGATGCTGCATCCAGGCATCAGTGGCGACGATGAGATAGCCGGACATCCACGAGCCAAGAAAAACAAGGAACGCAGCCCACCAGTGGCCGATGCGCCCAAGGCGTTTTTCACCGTAAAGGAACAACCCCAGAAAACTCGACTCCAGGAAAAAGGAGAAGATGCCCTCCATCGCCAGCGTCTGTCCGATGACGCCGCCAGCGGCTTTGGAGAACTCCGCCCAATTCGTGCCGAACTGGAATTCCATGGGGATGCCGGTGACGACGCCGATGGCAAAGTTGATGCCGAAAATCCTGGCCCAGAAACGCGCCGCGCGGGTGTAGTGCTCATCACCGGTGCGCAGCGCCAGGGTCTTCAGAATGACCAGCAACAGCGCGAGCCCCATGGTGAGTTGCGGGAATAAGTAGTGATAGGTGACAGTGAAAGCGAAATGCAGGCGGTGGACATCCAGTGCGGATCCCATGCAGGCACCTCAGTCCCGGAAGTGGCAGCGTTCGGCCTAACGATGGCCTATATACGCAGGGAGCGAACCGAGCGGTATGAACGAGGATATTCTGCCATCTTTTTCGCGGCGGGTAAATGCATTAGCTGGAAGCTGGCGCGGTTCCCGGGGCGCGCATCGGGCGGCGGCTTCAATATTTGTTGTGGAAGACGGCGTGATTCACGTCGGGCCAGAACTCTTTGAAGAGGTTGCCAACGCCGTCCTGAATGATTTGGCTGATCCAGCGCTGGTAGGTTTTAACCAGCTGATTCTGGTCCCCAGGGTAATAAGCGTTGCTGATACCAGCAGCTGCTCCTGCCCCCACAACCTCGGAAATATTGAAAGTCTTTTTGCGCGAGTCGGTTCTGGTGATAAACAGGCGGCTGACGGCATATTCAGAGCGTTTGAAGAATCCGCCTTTGCCGAGTGTGTAATAGCGCGGGTCTTCTTTGGTCAGAACAGGCACGAACGTTTCCACCATATAGTTCTCTATGGTGTCGTCGGCAAATGTATGGGCAAAGTAGTTTCCATAGCCAGAAGCGCCCTGATGAAACTCGGGCGTGGAGTTTCCCGCCATCGACACGCCAGCAATGATTCCCGCGTACACAAAGGCCGAGTAATCGAAGCTATCCTGCGTGGCCAGCCAGAACTTCTCCTTGAAGTCCTGCGGCGGCAGGTAGGTGTTGGCGCTCACGGAGCGGTAATTGGGAATGATCCACAGAATGCGCTTGGTCTGCTGGCCAGAGGAATCGTCGGGCTCGACTTTGGGTTGCGGCGAGTCAGGCTTTGCTGCGCCAGCCGATGTATCGCCTGTGTTCGGGCCAGCGGGGTCCTGTGCTGGCGTGGCGCTGGCAGTTTCTTCTTGCTCGTTCGCGGACGGAGTCGCCGGGCTCTCCTGCGCGCATAGCCGCGCACCTCCCGCGATGAAAACAAATGCGAGAATAGTGGCAAAGGCAGTCTTGCTCTTGCTGTTCTTCAATGTCGCCCCCAGACTTTTATTTTCGACGCAGAAGCCCTATCGCTCAACAACCCCGCCGAATGTCCCTACTGTTTGGATACGAAAAAGGGCGATTCGGATGCATCGGTTAACCCTTTTTCTTTCAACATTGGCGAGCGGGATTGGCCCTTCGGACGACCCCTTTTCCGTTGACTCCCCTGCCTTACGGTCCTACTATCGGACCCACAAAACAGGGGTGGCAGCCGAACGGATTGGCTCGCAGGGAACGGCGCCAATGACCCCCAGCATCGGCACGATCGCAATTTTGTATAAAGGGGGGTTCCCCATGATTCTGGCGGTGCAAAAAAAATCTCCCTCGGCCTCGGTGGGCGTTCTGGAACTTCGTGGGCGGCTGATGATGGGGAACGACAGCCGGCAGGTGGAGTGGTCCGTGGATGAATGGATCAAAGCGGGCGTGAAGAACATCGTGCTGGACTTGAGCTGCCTGGACATGATTGACAGTACTGGCGTGGGAATTATTGTGATGTGTCACGCCAAGCTGGAGAAGGCGGGAGGCAGCATGCGCATCGCCGGGCCCCAGGGCATCACCCAGGAAATCCTGCACATGACCCACGTGGACAGGATCGTGAGGTTTTTCGCCACGGCGGAGGAAGCCAGCCAGAATTTTGTGCCCGCCTGAACGGCAATTCCCGGCACTGGCAAAGAAGCAGACAGCTCCGACACACTTTTAAGCGGAAGACTGGATTCAAGCGCTTGAGATTGCCGTCGTCGCTATTGAAACGACGCCAGGGCGAGCGGGAGTTCCTCGAAGGTTGAAAAGAGATTTAGCAGCCCAACCATCTTGAGCGTCTGCACCGTAAACTTGGATGGCTTCAACAGGCGGATGGCCCCGCCAGTCTGCTTGGTTGTTGTGAGGAAGCGCACCAGCATGCCGATGCCGCTGGAATCCATGGTGGGCACTTCCTCGAGATCCAAAATGATGCGGTTGTGCCCCTCTCGAAGAAGTTCGGTCATGGTGGCGCTGAAGCGATCCAGCGGGGGACCCATGCTAAGGCGCCCCTTCAGCTTGACGACTTTCACTCCATCCTGAGTTTTCGTTTCGATGTCCACGGGTGCATCTCCCTCGAGGCGGGTGCTGCTGGATTTCCCCGCATTGACACTTAATGATGGCGTTTGCTAGAGTGCGCGCACAAGTTAGTTAATCTACGCGGAAAAAGCAAGGTGCCCGGTCCGGTGGTGGCTCCCAGCGTGGGGGAGTCGGCGGACAGAAGGTCGAAAGTTGCCAAGCCCGGAACAGGAAGCAATCCTCGATCTCTCCGGTCTTTCCACGAGCCTGCTAGCCGAGCAGGAGGTGGTGCCGCGGGCGCGCCTTTTCGCGAAATTCGTTGCGGAGTTGCTGGGCGAATCCGCGGTGAGTGTGTACACGCTGGGCTCGGCTGGGGAAAACAATTTCTGGATTCCACGAGCGACCGTGGGGGAAGCCGCGATTCACGACCCGGAGATACACGGAGGCGCGGGGATTCTCGGTGGCCTGCTGACGGATGCCGCACCGGTGTTGCGGCAGGCAGCCAGCCTGAAGCGCGAGGATTACGCCCACGTTGACACAAGAAAGTCCCTGCTCTCGCTTTGCTACATTCCCCTGCTGCGCGGCGAAGATCTGATCGGAGCCCTGGAAATACTTGCATTTGAAGAGGAGATTTCACCGGTGGCGGTGGAGGCACTATTGCCCGCCGCCAACGTGGCGGGTGTCGCAATTTCCACTGCGCAGGCCTATGAAGACGAACGCAATGGCACGCTTGGTTCGATCACCCGGCTGACGCAACTTTACGATCTGGAAAAAGTCTTTTCGTCCACGCTGGAAATGGACGAACTGTTGCCACTGATCGCCACGAAAATTTCAGAAATTCTGGCTTGCCAGGGCGTGAACATCTGGCTGCTCCGTGCGGATGAATCCGTCGAACTGATGCACCAGGGCGGGGTTGATCCAACCGTGTTCAAGGGGCAGATCCAAAAGCCCGGCGAAGGAATTGCCGGCGCGATTTCCGATAATGGCGAAACGCTGTGTCTTTCCGAGGCGCAAAACGAGCGCCTGGTGCAGCGCAACCAAGCGGCTCCGGAAACGCCGGTCTATTCCTTGATTGCCGCGCCGATTATGGATAAGGGTGCGTTGGTCGGTGTGGTGGAAGCGGTGAACAAACAAGATGACACGCCGTTCGACGACGACGAATTGTTCACCCTGTCGAACCTGACGGAAACCGCCTCGACAGCGCTTCACAACGCAAGTCTGCTGCTGGCCGAGCGCAAAGTGGAAATCCTGGAAACGCTCAACACCGTCAGCCACGAGATCACGTCCACGCTGAACCTCGAGCGCATGCTGCAGACGATCGTAAACGCGCCGCAAGCGGTGATTCCCTATGAGCGCGCCGCCATCATGCTGGAGCGCAATGGCCGTTTTAAGCTGAGCGCGGTCACGGGCCTTACGCAGGTGAACGCGGATGCGCCGGAGATTGCCCCGCTGAACGAAATCCTGCAATGGGCGGCATTATCCGAGGAAGTCATACACGTTCGCCAGCACGGCGAGGAGATTGACAGCGACCGCGAAGAAACGCGCGCCAAATTCAGGAAATACTTCGCGGATTCGGGGATGCGCGGCTTTTACGCCCGGCCCTTGAATGACGACACCGGCCGCGTGGGCTTGTACGCGATGGAGAGCAGCGATCCCGATTTTCTGGGACCGGTGCACATCGAGATTCTGGAGGTTCTTGCGGGCCAAGCCACGGTCGCTCTGCGCAACGCGCAAATGTACAAAGAAGTGCCTTTTATCTCCGTGCTGGAACCGGTGCTGGTGCGCAAGCGGAAATTTATGGCCATGGAGAAACGCCGGCGCACGCTGTTCCTTGCGCTGGGAGCCCTCGCCCTGTTTTTCCTGGTGGCTTGCCCGCTGCCGTTGCGCGTTGATGGCGACGCCGTAGTCGCGCCCGGGCGGCGCGCGCAGGTGCAACCCGAAGTCGAGGGAGTGGTGAGCAAGGTCTTGGTTCACGAAGGGGAAAGTGTGCAGCGGGGCCAGGTGCTGGCAGAGATGGAATCCTGGAACTTCCGCTCGGCGCTCGCGCAAGCGCAATCCCGCTATGAATCCGCAATGATGCAGATGAATCGCGCGCTGGCGGCGAACGACGGAACCGAAGCGGGCGTCCATCGCGTGCAGGCGGACTTCTGGAAGGCGGAAGTGGAACGCGCGCGGGAGTTGCTGGGGAAAACGGAGTTGCGTTCGCCGATTGATGGTGTCGTGGCTACGCCGCACGTGGAAAATTTTGCCGGGCGAAAACTGCAGCAAGGCGATTCGTTTGCCGAAGTGGTGGACGCGACGCAAGCGACGGTGGATGTGGCGATCGAGGACGCGGATGCGGGCTTGCTGAAAGAGGGGCAGAGGGCCGTGGTCAAGCTGAACAGTTATCCCACGCGGAGCTTCCATGGGGATGTGCTGATTATCAGTCCCAAGGCCGAGGTCTTTCACGAGACCCCTGTTTTTTATGCCCGCGTGGGAGTGCCCAATACGGATGGGGCCATCCGATCGGGGATGGAAGGGCGCAGCAAGGTTCGCATCGGGTGGTATCCGGCGGCCTACGTATTTTTCCGGCGGCCATTTTTGTGGGCGTATTCCAAGGTGTGGTACTGGCTGGGTTGGTAGGGATGCGGAGGAGGAGTATGCGAAGTTTGATCGTGCCGATTGCTTTGGGCGCAGCTCTCCTCGTGGCGGGTTGCGACGACAACAAAACAGCTACGCCCGCGGTCGCCAATGCCGCGTCGGTTCCGGCGCCTGTCCCCGCGGCAAAGACTGCGCCGCCGGTGGAAGCGGTAGAGAGCGGGCTGGTGGTGTCCGGGCCGATCATTGTCGAACACCAGGTGGACCTTACGGCACAACGCGACGGCGTGCTCGCGAAAATCTATTTTGATGCGCCGGCGCGGGTGAAGGTGGGGACCATGCTGGCTCAATTGGATGACCGCCAGATTGCCGCGAATTTGGAGGCGGCGCGCGCAAAGTCTCGCAGCATTGCGGACGACCTGAAGAACTGGGAAGCGGAGGCGGAGGTTTTGAAAGCGGACTACGTGCGTGCGCAGAGGCTTTGGGATTTGGGCCTGATCTCCCAGGAGCAGTTGCAACACGCGCAATACAAGGCGGAGTCCGACCAGTGGGATATCAAGCGCGTCCAGGAAACGTTGAACACAGCGCACGACGAGGAACGTTCGCTGGAACTCGAACTGGAGAAAACGAAAATCACTGCTCCGTTTAACGGGCTGATTGCGCGGCGCTACGTTCGCGAAGGGCAGTCGGTGGCCAAGGGTGAACGATTGTTCTGGGTGACCGCGGAAGCGCCGTTGCTGATGCGCTTCACCTTGCCGGAAAAGTATTTTGGGCACGTGCACGCGACGCAGCAATTTGAAATCACCTCGCCCGATGCGCCGGGGGAGATACATGCGGCCCGCGTGAAGGAAGTGAGCCCGGTGGTCGATCCGTCGAGCGGCACGTTTGAAGTGCTGGTGGAGTTGACTGGCGAGCGCGGCTCACTGCGCCCCGGCATGACGGCAAACCTACGCGTCGAAAACTCCCGCTAGAAGCGCCATGAATCTTACCCGCGCCCTCGATGTGGCCCTGCCGGAAATTCCGGCCCGCACCATCGCGGAACATTACCCACGCCTGGATCCGGGCGCGACTTTCCGCGAACACATCGAGGATGGCAAGCCTGTCATCCGCGCCTATATCCCGAGTTCGCAACTCATGTTCAAGTTTCCGCCCGCGAACTGGAAACTCGCGCAATTGTTTGATGGGCAGCGATCCTACGACCAGATTGCAGAGCTCTATTCCCAGGAAAGTGGAGCGGCATACGATGCTTCAGAAGTCCGTGATTTCGCGGCGGATCTCGAATCCATTAATTTCTGGTACAAAACTCCACAGGAAAGAAACATTCTGCTGATGCAACAAACCGCCGAAGAACGGCGGAAAAAAATGCAACAGCGCAGCAGGTGGGCCGACCTATCCGTTGTTACCTTCCCCGCTTTCAATCCGGACAGGTTTCTTGACAAGTTGTATAACCACACAAGGTTTATTGCCACTCCCTGGTTCACGGCGCTCACGCTGCTTCTCTTCGCCGTGACTGTGGGGATCACGGTGACCCACTGGAGCGAAATTGGCCGCGACACGGCAGAGTTTTACAATTTCGCCAACAGAACCTGGGTTGATATTTTTGTTCTTTACGTTCTGCTCCTGCCGGTCGTCCTTATTCACGAGTTCGCCCATGCCTATGTGTCCAAGCACTTTGGCGGCCGCGTGACGGCCATGGGCTTCGCTCTGATTTATCTCACTCCAGCCGTCTACACGGACACGACAGAATCCGAGGCCATGAGTTCGCGCTACGAGCGGTTCATTGTCACCGTCGCCGGCGTGTGGTCAGAGTTGATGATCTGCGCGGTCGCGACGATCATCTGGTGGGGCACTCCGCCGGATACGCTCGTTCACAACGGCGCCTATGTCATGATGATGATCACCGGATTCGTTTCGATACTTGTGAATTGGAATCCACTGATCAAACTTGACGGCTACCACATGCTCTGCGACTTGATCGGCATCGTGGACCTCAAGGAGAATTCCACCGCTTTTGTGTCCGCCTGGACGAAGAAACACATCTGGCGTCTTCCCGTCGAAGTGCCTTATGTTCCCCCGCGCCGGCGTCCTGGTTACGTCGTTTACGCGCTGCTCTCCGGCGTGTATAGCTACGCGATGCTGTTTGTGGTAGCACGGTTTGTTGGCAACGTGGTGCGCAGCTTCAGCCCGGAGTGGGGCTTCATCCCGGAACTGGCGGTTGCCGCGCTGATTTTCCGTTCTCGAATCCGCTTATTGGTGAACTTTATGAAATTTGTTTATTTGGACAAGAAAGACCGCATCATCGCCTGGTTTACGCCGCAACATTCCCTGGCGGCCGCCGCCCTCTTGATTCTCTTTCTTGCACTGCCCCTGTGGCACGACTCGGTGACGGGAAGATTCATGCTGGAACCGCTGCAAACCGCGACCATCCGAGCGCGAGTCCCGGGCACGGTCACACAGATATTTGTCGGGGAAGGGCAACCCGTTGCCGCCGGCCAACCTCTCGCGATACTTCGCAACTTACCGATGCAGTCGGAATACGAACAGGCGCGGGCCCGTTTGAGCATGGCTAGCGAGCGCGCCAACGCCGCTTCTCTTCATTACGCGGAATATGGCACAGCACTGAAAGATCGTGAACAGCTTGCCGCTCAGACCTTTCAATTGTCCCGTAGAAATGCCGAGTTGCAGCTTAGCAGCCCCATTTCTGGGATCGTCCTTACGCCACGCGTCCGCGATTTAACCGGGAGTTACCTTGCGGAAGGCAACCCGCTCCTCCAGGTTGCGGACATCTCCCAATTTCGTGCGCGAATCTATGTTTCCGAATACGAATTGTACAAGATTCAGAAGAGTGCCCAGGCCAAGCTCCAGGTACAAGGCCTCCTTAAGAAATGGCAAGCGCAGATTGTGTCCATTGCGCCGGGGCCGACGGAAATGGATCCCAATCTCGGCGGGAAGGTCGAATTCAAAGGCATGAGTCCACCACACTTTTATCTTGTGGATCTTGTGGTGCAAAACTCTGACCTGGCGCTCAAACCCGGCATGGTCGGTGTTGCCCGGGTATTTGGAGAACGGAAGAGCATTCTCGGTCTGGGATGGGAAATCGTTTCTAACTTCTGGGGACGCAAACTCTGGTAGGAGGACTTCTGGCTCTGGTTGTTCCGTCTGTGCTTAGCGAGAGCGACGCATCCATTCAGGACAATCTACAAAAAAAAGAGGAGGCTGACACCTGTCAGCCTCCTCTGCAAGTTTTCAGAGCAATTAAGCTCTCATCGAGCAACTAGTCCTTAAAAGGGTTCCTGCCTGCGCCGTGTTTGAGAATGCCCCGGCCCGCTCCCGTTTTGAAAACGCTCTGGCCTCCGCGGCTGGCGCCCATGCGCACAGACTTGTCGCCCTTCGCGGGGGCGTCAGTCGATGGCGTGCTGGCAACTTTGGCTTTCTTGGTGGTCTTCAGGGTGCTGATCAAGCTTTTCTTCTGGATTGACATTACTTTTTTCTCCCCTAGCTTAAATTTTTGTCGCTGGAATTTTCCCCCGCGGACGGCTGAGCAAAGAGCAGGTGGTATGCCAAACCCGGGAAGCGGCGCGTCCAAAGGAAGGAGTGCTGAAAAGAAAGCGGTTAGTACGAACGTACCGATAGAGACGTCAGCCACCGAGGTGAATTATTCTTCGCCAGGTTAAAAATTAACCGAGCTATGGTTAAAATTTAGCCCTTTGGCCCGCTATTGGATACCGTGCTTGCGGCACAGGTACTTCATCCGCTGCGGATCGATCTGCAGCAGCGCCGCGGCCGCCGTTTTCTTGCCGCCGGTACGCCGCAACGCCGCGCTCAGGTAGGTGATCTCGATCTTTTCCATCTCCGCGTCGAAATCCACGCCAGTCTCGGGGATCAGAATGGCTTCCTGGCCCGAAGCGCTGTGGTGCAGCAACTGCTGGGGAAGGTTTTCAGCGGTAATCACCTGGCCGGCGACCATCACCGCGAGCCGCTGCACCAGGTTCTCCAGTTCCCGCACATTCCCCGGCCAGGAATACTCCTCCAGGATTTCCAGCACTTCCGGCTGCAGCATCTTCAGGGGCTTCTTGGCGGAGGCGCAATAAATGCGCAGGAAATGGTCCACCAGCAGCGGGACATCGCCTTCGCGTTCGCGCAAGGGCGGAAGAAAAATGGGGACGACGTTGATGCGGAAATAGAGGTCTTCGCGGAAGCGTCCTTTGCGCACGCAATCTTCCAGGTCATCGTTCGTGGCGGTGATCAGGCGGAAATCAATCTTTCTGACGCTGCGGCCGCCGAGCCGTTGCACCGAGCGTTCCTGCAGCACGCGCAACAGCTTGCTCTGCAGCTGCGGATTGAGCGTCGTAATCTCGTCCAGAAAAAGCGTGCCGTCGTGTGCCAGTTCCACGAGTCCCGGTTTGGCCGCGTCAGCGCCGGTGAAGGCGCCTTTCTCGTAGCCGAACAGCTCCGACTCCATCAAGCTTTCCGGCAGCGCCGAGCAATTCAGGCAAACGAACGGCTTATCGGCGCGATTGCCGCACTGCACGATGGCGTTGGCGGCGAGCTCCTTGCCCACGCCGCTTTCCCCGCGCAAGACCACGGATGCGCTGGTGGCCGCCACGGCTTCGATGGCCTGATAGACCTTTTGCATGGGGTCACTGCCGCCGACCAACCCGTAGAAGGCCGCTTTGCTTTCTACCTGCTCGACCAAGCGCCGCCCCTCAAGCTCCAACGCGCGCTTTTCGATGGCCCGCGAGAGAACAATCTTCAGCTCCTCAAAGCGCATCGGAAAGAGGAAGAATTCGTCGGCGCCGGCCTGGCTGGCTTTCAGGGGGAGGGTGCGCTGATTGGAACTGGTGAAGGCCACAATCACCGCATCGTCGCGAATGCGGCGGATCTCCGCTAGGACCTCCAGCCCGTCGATAGGGCCATCTCCGATGCAATCGAGATTGAAGAGTATGGCGTGGAGGTCGGGCCCTTCCAGCAGATCCCTGATGGCATCTTCGTCGGCAGCTAAGGTCATGCGGAATTCGCTGCTCAGATGCTTGCGAATCTCCGGAAAGATATCTTCGTCATCGGTGATGACGGCAAGGGCGTAGCGCGCCGGGCTGGCAGCCGATTCGGGCAAGTCAGTGAACCACTCCGATGGGGTGGGATTATAGGGGAAGCCGGAGCCGGTGGCAAAGAGGACAAATGGAGAAGAAAACGGCCGGCCCCAACGAAGCTTCGAAGGGGCCGGAGAAAAATTATGAACGATGCAAACTCAGTGCGCGCGGTCAGAGGGCTTGATGTTTCCGCGAATTACGGTGACGGAGGCCGCAGGCAATGTGAAGGACGTGGCGGAATCCGCGTTCACCGTGGAAGAAACAATAGGGCCGTCGGGATCTGCTGTGCCGCCGGTGCGCGAGGGATGCCACTGGTATTGCGCCTTGCCGAAGGTTTTCAGCGTGACGGGTCCGGTGAAGGAGCTTGCGCCGGAAGCGGTGGCGTCGGCAAAAGAGATGCGCACCGCATGCGCATTTTCCTGATCCTTATTGATGACCAGCAGGGACCAGGCGCCATCGGGACGCGAGGCGGCGTAGGCGGTGACGAGTACATTGTTGGCGCCGTCGCGGATATCGCTTTGCGCGGAGAACAGTTTGTGTACGCCGTTACCAGGCTGCATCCACTCGAGATTCAGGAGTTGGCTGGCGAAGAATTGCGACAACGGCTGCTTGATCTTCAGGTCGGCATCCGTGGAAAACATCCCGAAGGTGCCCATCGAACCATTGGCCCCGCGCCCAACACCGAGCGGAAGATAGTGGAAATAGTAGACCGCCGCACCGCCGCCATCCAGGAAAGCTCCGATGTAATCCGCAAGCCAGAGCGCGCCCCAGATATCCACGAAGGCTTCAGAATCCAGCCAGGAAATGTTGGATTCGGTGATCATCAGCGGCACATTCGCGGGCACGCCATCTTCCCGCCACACTTTCATGATCCCGGTGACGAGGTTCGCTTCGTCGTACAAGTTGCTCCACTGAATTTTGCCGGGATCCATGGGGTAATGTTCAAAGGAGAAAAACGCCAGTTCACCGAGCTTGCCGCGCACTTTCAAGTAGTTAATGAAACGGCGCGTCCAGGAGGCCTGACCGTTGGCGTCGGGCCAGGTTTCGATGTCGCGATTCACTCCAGTGAAAATCGGTCCGCCGAGCTTGAGCTTGGGATCGAGGCGGTGCAGCGCGGCGGCGAATTGCAGGTAGAGTTCGGCGTAGTCCTCTGGTGGCGTGTAGTGTCCATCCGCTTCTTCGCCCATTTCCACATAGGAGACCGGATAGCCGCGCTTTTCCAGGTAGCTCAGTTGAGCGACTGCGTCCTCTGGCGTCGAATAAATCACGGCAATGGGAATCATGGCGGGCAGGCCGCGGGTATAACCACCGGTGAAGAAGAGATCGAAACCAATTTGGTCGCCGGCCTTCTCATCCAGGTTATCCGGCTCGTGCCAGGGATCAACGGAGGAGCAGTACGTCATGGTCTGATCCTGATCGGGTGTGTGGCGGACCAGATCATGGAATTGGCCGTCGGCGGTTGTTGTGCCGACGTACAGCTCGCGAATGGCATAGCCGACGCAATTGCGTTTGTCGGCGGAGCCGTGCGTGTCGCACGTGTTGGAGGAGGCGGTCATCAGGATGCGAATGTGCTGCACGGGAATGGGAGCGGAGACGAGTTGCAAGACCACGCTGCCGCCCTTGCCATCGGTGATTGCACCATTGGGAAAGGTCTGCCACACGCCGGCCGTGGGTTTCTTAATGGGGTCCTCCCCCGTGAAGTACTGCACGAGGTAGTGCGTGGCATAGGGCTCGCCCCAGAAGATGCGAATGGCGCTGATGTCACGCTTGCCGGCGAGATCCACGATGACCCACTGCGGATGCATGGCATCGCTCTCTCCAGTGAAGGTCTGGGTCAGATACGGGTTGCTCTTCCAGTAGGAATCGGGATCGCCATCGGTGAGCCGCGAATAGCCGTCCGTATCCGTGCCGTCGTCGCGCGTGACGCCGCGATGCGGGAGCCCGTAGCCGTAGGAATGGCGGATGGGTTCCGCACCCGGCGTGGCGTTGCCGACGAAGTAACCTTTGCCGGAAGGATCGCTCCATGTGCCTTGCGGGTTCCAGTGCCACGCTTCCATGTGGAGTTCGGTGTTCTGCCGGTAGGTGACGGTCTGCCATCCGGCAGAGAGAACCTGAGTGATGGTGGGCTCGACGTAAAGTTTATCCGCGGCACCGTAACCGATGCGGTCAATACCCGCGCCGAGCGCTTCCGTGGGGCGAATGGAATTGGTGGAATGGCTGGGAGAAGCGTCCACCACAATGGTTTGCGCGAGCAGGGAAGTGCCGGCGAAGGAAAGCGAGATGGCCGCGAGGGCAGCGACAAAGGCCAGACGGATTTCGGCAAGCGAACGCAGCGCGGAATTGCTCATGATAGGGACCTCGGCTTTCTTATGAGAATGCATCGTTCGTCGAGATGCGAGCCAGAGGAGGCTGGCAGCATTAAAACGATTCAATTCAGCAAGAATCTAACTCCGGGCGGCTCGCGGCGTCAACAGAAATGTTGCCGGACACACCAAGAGCGTCGTTGGATTGCCAGCCTGGATGTTTTTGCCAGCTACTCGGGCAGTTTGTATTCGCCGCGGATTTCCAGTGGAACTTCCTGGACCGCCGCGGAAGTGCCCGGTTGCCCGCCGCCGACACTGACGCGGTATTTGCCGGCAGCAACGAGGCGGTCTCCGGCTTCGTTGACGTAGCTCAGATCACGCGGGTCAAGTTTCAATTGCACATGCTGCGTTTGGCCAGCGGGCACATGGACGCGGGTAAATCCGCGCAAGGCACGAATGGGCGCACCGGGGAGTTGCGGAAACGTTAGATAGACCTGAACGACTTCATCGCCATCGCGGCCGCCCGTGTTTTTGACCACCGCTTCAACGGTCAGAGGTTCGCCAGCCTTCAGCTTCGCCTTGGAGAGTTTCGCTTTGCTGTAAGCGAATTTGGAATAGCTCAAGCCATATCCGAAAGGATACAAGGGCTGGCCTGTGAAATAGCGGTACGTGCGATTGTTCATCGCGTAGTCCTCGAAGGGCGGCAATTGATCAATGCCGGTGTAGAAAGTGACCGGCAGACGCCCCGCGGGATTATTGGCGCCCACTAAAGTCTCCGCGACGGCGGTGCCACCTTCTTCGCCCGGATACCAGGCTTCCAGAATGGCGTTGGCGTTTGCCTGCGCCCAGTTCACGGCCAGGGCACTGCCATTCATCAGCACAACAATGAGAGGCTTGCGGGTGGCCTTGACGGCCTTCAGAAGATCCTCTTCTTCCTGCGGCAAATCGATCGTGGTGCGATCTCCGCCCTTGAAGCCGGGAAGGTTGATACCCATCTCCTCGCCTTCGAGAGAGGAGGTGATGCCGACCACGGCGATCACTATGTCGGCGTTGTTGGCGTCGGCGAGGGCCTGCTTCAGCGGGTCCGCACTGGGCGGAAACCACACAAATTGCGCAATTGCTCCGCCCGTGCCCTGGAAATAATCGATTCTGACGGCATACTTGTGCCCTTTTTCCAGGGTGACCTGTGCGGATTTCAGAGACGGCCCGTGCATGGCCCAGTCCTCGACAAGGACTTTGTCGTCCAGCCAGACGCGATAGCCATCGTCCCCATTGAAGCCGATCTCATACACGCCGCTTTGCTGCGGGGTGAGGAATCCCGTCCAACGCGTCGAGAAATTCGTGTTGCCGGCCGTGGGAACGGAATCCGGTGCGGAGAAAGTGAAGTCCACCGTTTTGTCCACGCGGGTGAGAACGGGAGCGCCTTCGAAGTTTATGCCATTGAAGTAGTCGGCGTGCAGGCCGGGCTGGCCATCCGGCGTTGAGAGAATGTCCGCAGAGATAATGTGGCCCAGTCGAAGGAAGCGCGTTCCGGCGGCGTAGGTAATTTCGCTGGAACCGAATTGTTTCTGGATGCCCTGTAGGGCAGAAGTGGCGCGTGAAGGCGTGCCATTGTAATTGCCGTAGAGCACGGGAAGCTGGTCGGCAAGGGGGCCGATCACGGCAATCTTTTTTGTTCCAGGCTTGAGAGGAAGCAGGCCGTCGTTTTTCAGCAGCACCATGGATTCGCGCGCCAGGCGCAGGGAAAGTTCGCGGTGCTCCGGCGAATCCATTTCGCTGTAGGGAATCTGCGCATACTTCACGAGTTCCGGCGGATCGAACATGCCCAGCAACATGCGTGCTTTCATCAAGCGTTTGACGGCGACATCCAACTCGGCTTCCGTGAGCAGGCCTTGCTGAACGGCAGTGACATAGCGCGAATAATCGATTCCCGTGTCGTTGCAATCCAGGTCCGTGCCGCGCTTGATGGAAATGGCGCCGGCTTCGGGAAGCGTGTTGACGAAGTGATGCCCGCGCTGAATATCCGCCACCGCATCGCAATCGGAAACCACGTAGCCCTGGAACTTCCATTTGTCGCGCAACTGATCCTGGAGGAGGAATTTGTTGGCGCAGCCTGGTTCGCCGTTGATTCTGTTGTAGGCGCACATCACGGAGCCGGCGTTGGCTTCGGTCACGGCGGCGCGGAAGGCGGGAAGGTAAGTGTCCTCCATGTCGTGCTTGGAGACCTTGACGTCAACGATGTGGCGCGTGGTCTCCGGCCCGCTGTGAACCGCATAGTGCTTCGGTGTCGAGATGGTGCGGAAGTATTTCGGGTCGTCGCCCTGCATGCCGGAGACGAACGCAACACCCATGCGCGAGGTGAGGAAAGGATCCTCGCCATACGTTTCCTGGCCGCGGCCCCAGCGGGGATCGCGGAAAATATTCACGTTGGGCGACCAGAAGTCCAGGCCGACGTCCAGGAAAATGCCGTGGCGCACCTGCTCGTGATGCTTGGCGCGCGCCTCCGTGCTGATCACGATGGCCATCTGGTGAACCATCGAAGAGTCAAACGAGGCCGCGAGGCCGATGGGCTCCGGGAAAACCGTGGTGGGTGAAGTCAGGACGCCATGAAGCGCTTCGGTCCACCAGTTGTAGGCGGGGATTTGCAGGCGCGGTATGGCGGCGGCTTTGTGCACGATTTGCGAAGCCTTTTCGTCCAGCGTCATGCGGGAAACGAGATCGTCCACGCGACGATCCACCGGCGCCTTGGGATCCAGATAAAGCGGCGGGGATGAGGAACTGTCAGTGCTTTGCTGCGAAAAGGCAGGAGAAGTGAGGAAGCTGAGGAGGGTGAGGAAGTAAAGGGACACCGAGAGAAGCAAGCAGGATCGATTTCTTAAACTGGACAAGTGAGTCCTCCAAGATTGTGACGGGTCACCTCGAAATGGAGCGCTGGCGAGGCCCGGGGTTTGCTCAGGGCACCGGGGAAGACACCGTGTTACAGGAAGAGTAGCACTAGTCGCGGATTTGGGCGCAGGCAAAAAAAAGTGAAAATCACAAAGATCCAGACCGCAGCGGAGTCGAAATGAGTAGGCGAATTGTGCTTGGAAGGAGTTAAACTGGCGCAAGTATGTTTCTTTCCAGGTCTTTGGTCCCGCTGGTGGTGCTAACCGCGATTTTGTCAGTCGGCAGCTCACTCGTCGCTTTGCATGGCATGCCCGTGCCGAGAGAAACGGGCATCTTGCAGTCGCTTGGATTCCAGTTGATATTGGCTTTCTGGGCTCGCATTGACAGGCAGGTACGAGGATTCCGCGTCCCTTACGAATTTGATACCTTTGTGCTCTTCGCGTGGCCTGTTGTTGTTCCCTACTATTTATACAAAACCCGCGGAAAGCGAGGCCTGCTCTTAGCCGCGGGGATTGGTGCACTGTACCTCGTGCCTGCATTGGCAGCAGCAATTATCAAGGTGTCGCGGATGAATTAGAACTTGCGATGCTGCCTTGCTAGGAACGACCGTAGAGTTTTTCAAGCTTGCCCCCATTCGGGCTACAGGCGAAGTGGCGGCTAGCACCGAGTTGTCCGTTAATCAGGGGCCTACTCGTCTCTCAATGCTCAGCGTCTCATCGCAGCGCGAATTCTGTCAGCCAGGTCAGAGTTGTGCGACTTTCAGGCCCGCGTGCCTCGTTTGAAAGCGTTGTGGTCTTAGTCTTGGCCACTGAAAAGAAATTCCCCGTTGCCTATCCTCATTAATCCGAATTGGGAGTTATTAAACGAAATTTCAACGAACTTTTCCGGCTTTTCGCCCGCTGGGTGGTGGAATTTCGAGGCTGGCCCGATGTAAACAATTTGCGGTTTTTCCGTACGGTAAAACGGTAGATGTGCGTCCTTGAACGGGTCTCTATTCCACAGCAGTTTCCCATCGCAAGAGATTGCCGCCACATGCCGACCGTCACTTTCTATGTACAGTAGCGTTCCGCTGGTCGGGTCTTTGTAGACCTGCGGGCCGGGAAAATCAGTCAGATACCTTGCGATGTACGTCTGCTCTTGGGCTGCGCCGAGACATAGCATGGATAAAAAGACTAAGAACCAGCGTGCTGCCCTCATTTGGTTTGCCTCCGAAGTTACTCGTATTATGCATCGGAATGCGCTGCGCTGCCGGGAAGGGAGGAAAGGTCCCCGACTAACAGTCAACTCCAGGTAAACCGACGGAAACCAGACATGCTCCCCGCACCTGCTCGTCGCGTAATCGGAAAGTTGTGGGGCCGCCAGGACTTGAACTTGGATTACATGTTTAGGAACTCTTTCCTGCACTTTGGGTTACCGGAGAAGCGAGGCGAGCACTGAGCCCTCCGGTCGAGCTGGCATCGTTCATCGGGCACTAGACCAATCTCAGGGTAAGACACAGTGGCTTGCCGCGCTCCTTGCCGACGAACGCGGTTTTTCCCGTTTCATGGATGAGCGGCTTCCACGACGGTTACGTCGGAGCCGCTCCAGGTGGTGCCCTCGTGCGTCAGGCGGTGCGTGGACTCATTCCAATGAAGCCGCGTGATGGAGCCGCCGCCGTGCTCATACGAATAGGTAGTTCCGTCATCGGAAAAGAGCGTGAAATCCGCATCCGCCCCGGGATAGACGCGCACGGAAGCGATGGCTTGCGGTTGTTGTGCGCTTAGCACCGCGGTGCCGAGCGGCACGATGGAACCAGCGCGAACGAACAACGGAATGGTGTCGATCGGCGCGGCGGCAGTGATGGTCTGGCCACCTTTGATTCGTTCGTTGGTCCAGTAGTTATACCAATCCGAACCTGCGGGTAAGTAGACCTTACGGCTTGTTGCTCCCTGCTCCGTGACGGGCGCAACGAGTAAGGCTGGTCCGAACATGTACTCGTCCGGAATATCCGTGACGTTCGGGTCATCCGGAAAATCCATGAAGAGCGCGCGCATGAAGGGAGCGCCCGTCTGGTAGCTGCCATAGGCGAGCGAGTAGGTGTACGGCAGGAGCTGATAGCGCAGGCGCAGATACTTCTCGAGAATGGGCTCAGCCTGGCTGCCGTACGACCAGACCTCGTTGTGGTTTCTTTCTCCGTGCGCCCGCATCACCGGCTGGAAGGCGCCCCACTCGAACCAGCGGACGAAGAGCTCAGGATAGTCTTCATATCGGTCGACCGTGCCGCGCGCGTCCGCCGGATCGACGAGCGGTTTGTGTGCCGAGTGATAGTCGGGAGAGAGTGTTGGTGAGAAGAATCCCGCAATATCCGTATCCCAGTACGGCATGCCGCTGGCGGTAAAGTTCAAGCCGGCAGGAATCGAACGCTTCAGCATGTCCCAGGTTGAGAAGATGTCGCTCGACCAGAACACCGTGCCATTGCGTTGTGCTCCCAGATAGGCAGCGCGTGCCAGAATCATCACGCGCCGGCTGTCTCCGAAGTCGCGCCGGAAGCCTTCGTAAACCGACGCCGTGTGGAACAGCGGGTAGACGTTATAATAGCGAGGGCCTGAGCCGATGAAGAAAAAGTCCTTCGCGGGATCCACATCGGGTTCCGTCTCGTCGAGCCAGAGGTAATCGAAAGCGTAGGGCTTCACATAGCGATCCCTGATGGATTCCCACCACCACTTGGCCGCATCCGGATTGGTGGTATCAATGTTCGGTCCGATCTCCTTGTTGGCCCAACCCAGGTCGGGAGTGCCGTCCGCGGTGTGAATGAGCCAGCCTTTCTGGCGCAGCATGTCGTAAAACTGGGTGCCAGCGGAAAAGTGCGGCCACACGCTCAACAGGGTGGTGATGCCCATGGAATGGAGTTGCCGGTTCATCGCGGCGGCATCGGGCCATCGAGCGGTGTCCAGGTCCAGTTCGCCCTGCTTGGTCATGTTCAGGAAGTCCACCACCAGCACGTCCAGAGGCAGATTGCGGTCACGATACCCCTTGGCGACTTGGAGCAGTTGTTCCTGCGTGGGATAAATCGCCTTGCTCTGGATGTAGCCATAGGTGGCCTTCGGCAACAGGTGCGTGATGCCGGTGAGCTGGCGGTAGCCCTGGTAGATTTCGTCCGTTCTATCGCCTGCGATCAAAAAGAAAGAGACGCGGTCACCGATTTCGGACGACCAAACGTTTTGCTGGTTGAAGCCGAGATCGATCGTGGTCTTCGAGGGGTTATCCCAGATCAGACCGTAGCCGCGGCTCGACACCAGGAACGGAACGCAGACGTTCTCTCCGCCGATGGCTCCGTAATCATGCCAACATTTGATTTGATGGTCGCGCAGGTCGAGAACGCCCTGTTGCTGTTGGCCAAGCCCATAGTAATGCTCGCTGGTGGGCGAATCGAAGGTGGCGGAAACGCGGTAACTGGCTACAGGCTTCTCTTGCTTTGCTGTGTTGCCGGCCGCTGCCTCAGCTTCATTCGGAACCATGGACCATCGCCACATCGTCAGCAGTGGTTTGCCCGCTGCGTTTGATACGAAGATTGAGTCGTTGTACGGTCCACGGCCCCCGCCTCCGTAGAAGTAGTGATTCCTCAGGGACTGGTTCAACTCATCGAGCGGCATTGCTTGCGGTGGCGTCAGATTCTTCGGAGCAACACGGATCAGCAGGCGCGCCGAGCGAATGACGTCGTAGCCGGCAGAGTCCTGCTCGTGTGTCCAGCCGGCCATCGAAGGCGTGCCCACGATTCCATAGCCGGGCGTTGCAAGCGCCGCAGCTTTCTGTGAGCTCAGGGTCACGCGGACAATATTGGCGCCGAAGGGCTCGATGACGATGGTTCGATTGTCCCGCTCGATTACGAATCGGTTGGCTTGATCGGGCGTGTCAGCACAGGCGAGGCAGGCCATCCCAAACATCAGGAACAGCGCGGCCAGGGTTATCACAACCGCGTTCGCCGTTCTCCGGAATGGATGCATTGAATGAAGTGGGAAGGACTCTTGCATTTGCAGTGCCCCCTTGGGTCACTTGGAAGTGGCGGATTGTGTTGGTGCGTAAGCAGGACCATCGTATGAAAACCGCGTTCGTGAAGTCAACGGACGCTCGCCTGGTAAAGAGCGAGGAATACGGCTTCTGAAATCGCGAAGGGCAACTTGTAATTGGGGCTAACCGGATCTGTCGCTCGCAGTACCCTGCCATCACGTAACCGGAAGCTGGTGGGACCGCCCGGACTTGAACCGGGATTGCAGGTTTAGGAAACCTGTGCTTTATCCATTTAAGCAACGGCCCCTCAGGATGATTTTAACACGAATTTTTTGTGCGGATTCCGCGAGCGATTCCGGGAAGGTCCGCGACCTTCCGGCGTCATATCTCCAGGGGCGAGAGAGGGAAGCTTGCGAAATTTGGCGGGACCGAAGCGAAAAAACGGGTCGCGCTGCAACCAGAAAACAGTGTGATACTATGCGCCTCAAGACGCATGAATGAGGCCGCCCGCGCCTGCCATTCCGGAGGAAGCCATGAACAAAAAACTAAAGTGGATCGCGATCGCCATCGGCGCGCTGATTCTGATTCTGTTGGTTCTGCCATTTTTGATTCCCGTCAACAAGTTCCGTCCCACGATCGAGGAGCAAGCCTCGGCGGCGCTGGGACGCAAAGTGCAAGTGGGAAATCTGAGTTTGTCGCTGATTCGGGGCTCGCTGGGAATCGACAATCTTTCGATCAGCGACGATCCGAAATTCAATTCGGGGCCGTTCCTGACGGCTCAATCGGTGCGCGTTGGCGTGGAACTGTTGCCGCTGATCTTTTCCAAACAGTTGAACGTCACGGAGGTCATCATCGAAAAACCGCAAGTGATGATGCTGAAGGACCCCAGCGGAAATTGGAATTTTTCGTCCATCGGGGGAAGCACGGCCACACAGCCGAAGCAGCCCGAACCCAGCGGCTCGAGCGGGAACGCCGCCCAGTCCTTGTCCATCAAGAGAATCGAGTTGAAGGACGGCCAAATCACCATCGGCAACACCAATTCACAGAAGCGCAGCGTGTACGCGCCGCTTGATTTGACGGCCACCGATGTTTCCATGACGAGCCCGGTTCAAGTGGACTTCTCGATGGGGCTCCCGGGCGGCGGCACGATGAAAATCAATGGCAAGGTGGGGCCGGTGGACGCGAAAGACGCCGCATTCACGCCACAGGACGTGAAGCTGACAGTCACCGCGCTGGATTTGGCGAAGGCCGGCTTCCTCGATCCGTCACTGGGTCTGGGCGGCACCGTGGATATGGACGCAAACCTGACCAGCAAGAGCGGACAAATGTCCACCAAGGGCAGCCTGAAGCTCTCCAAGGCCGTGCTGATTGCCGGCGGGAATGCGTCGGGCGTGCCCGTGGTGCTGGACTTCGACACAGCCTACGACATGGCCAAGAGCACAGGCGTGCTGAACCCTTCGACGGTTAGTCTTGGAAAGGCCAAGTCTCATTTGAGTGGCACCTACAAGTCCGAAGGCGATGCATTTGCCGTGGACATGAAACTGACAGGCGAGGGATTGCCCGCAACGGACCTGGAATCATTTCTCCCGGCAGTGGCCGTCAACCTGCCGCAAGGATCCAAGCTGACCGCAGGTACGATGAACACGAATCTCCACATCACCGGCCCCACGAACAAGCTGGTGATTGATGGAAACGTGGGACTGTTCAACGGGAAGCTCTCCGGCTTCGACCTCGGGCAGAAGTTGTCGGGTGTTGCATCGCTTGCGGGAATCAAATCCGGGAAGGATTTGGACATTGAGAAGATGACCTCTGACCTGCATATGGCTCCCACGGGTTTGCGCGCGGAGAACATCGATCTTGTGGTGCCTGCACTGGGAACGGTGGTTGGTGGCGGTACTTTGGATTCAAAAAACACGATGGACTTCAAACTGGTGGCGACGGTGAACGCCTCCATGCTGGGCGCAGCCGGAGGGGCAGAGGGCGGCGCAGTAGGGGGCGCTGCCGGCAAATTGCTGGGAGCGGGCGCAAGCTGCAAGAACGGCGGAGTCAAGGTCCCGCTGCAAATCCATGGAACAACGGCGAACCCGCAATTCACACCCGACATAGGGGGCGCGACGGCCAGCTTGATGAAGTCGGAACTCACCTGCGCAGGTGGATCGGTCGGAAACCTGGCTGGACTCGCGGGAGGAACCGGTACCAAGGGCGTGTCCGACGTCACGAAGCAGTTGGGTGGGCTATTCGGCAAGAAGAAGCCGTAATACGATTTATTTGCGCAAGCGTCGAATCATGGGACAGGTGGCAAGGCCTGTCCCATTTTTATAGCGAAGCGCTTGACCTTCTGGCAGGTTCTCAATAGCCTCAATGCCTGCGGGGAATCGCAAGCGATCGGGGTCTTCGCCTGGAATACAAGGAGTAGGACATGAGATGGAAGAGCGTTCGACAGCGCCGTGGGTTCGTTGTGCTCGCTGCAATGCTGTTGAGTTTCTGTGGGGCGGGGCGGGCGGCAGCCCAGGGCGGTGAGCCGCGTAGCTTCGCGATTCGCGGGGCGAAGGTTGTGCCCGTATCGGGCGCGCCGATGGACAACGCGACGGTGGTAGTGTCGCGCGGCGTAATCACGGCGGTGGGAACGAATGTGACCATTCCACCGGATGCGTGGGTAATCGAAGGAAAGGGATTGATTGTGTACCCGGGATTGGTGGATGCGTTCACGGATGTTGGCTTGTTAGCAGCGGCGCCCGCGAGCGGTGGCGGCGGGAGCGCAGGTGGCAGCGAGGGCAACGCCAGACCGCCCATTTCCAAAGGGCCGGAAGATCGGCCGGCTACGACGCCATGGCTCAATTCCGCCGATGAAATCAATTTGGCAGATGCGCGGATCGAAGGTTGGCGCAGTGCGGGATTCACCACCACGGTCTCGGCTCCAAAAACTGGCATATTTCCGGGACAAGCAGCGGTGCTGAATCTGGCGGGCGAGCGCGCGGGAAATCTGGTTGTGAAAGAACCGGTGGCCGTACCGATTTCCCTGCAAGCCCCGGGAGGTTTCCGCAGTTATCCGGGTTCGCTGATGGGCGCGATTGCGTATGTGCGGCAGGTTTGGATTGATACGAACTGGAGCGCGCAGGCGGATGCGCTCTACGCAAAAAATCCACGAGGCGTGGAGCGCCCACGCTACGACCAGAGCACGGAAGCGCTGAAAGAAGCCCTACAGAAACACGCCGTTGTGCTGATTCCGGGGAATAGTTCGCTGGAAATCCGGCGGGCGCTGGCGCTCGGCGAGGAGTGGAAACTGAACAACGTGATTTACGGCGGGCAGATGGGCTACGAAGTAGCGGCGGAAATCGCGGCGAAGAAAGTGCCGGTGCTGGTGGATTTGAAATGGCCGGAAGCGCCGAAGGATGGGGACCCGGAGGAAATGCCGTCGTTGCGCACGCTGCGATTCCGGGACCGTGCGCCATCTTCGCCGGCAGCACTGGAAAAAGCGGGAGTGAAGTTCGCGTTTTATTCCGGCGGAATCACAACCGCCAAAGAGATTTTGCCTGCGGTAAAAAAATCCATTGATGCGGGGTTGAGTGCGGACGCGGCCTTGCGCGCGCTGACGTTATCTCCGGCGGAAATCTTCGGCGTGGCCGACGTGCTGGGTTCCATCGAAAAGGGCAAGATTGCCAACCTGGTGGTGACCGACGGCGACCTGTTCGACAAAAAGACCAAAGTGAAAATGGTATTTGTAGACGGGCAAAAGTTTGAAGTGCGCGAGCCGCTGCGGCCCACCGAACCACCGAAGGGCGACTTGAGCGGAAGATGGAAACTGACGACAACGACCCCGGAGGGCCAGGAAGAAATGACCGCGGACCTCTCGATGGCGGCGGACGGCACTCTGACGGGAACGGTGAGCAGTCCGACCCGCGGCACAGGAAGCATTTTCAGCGGCTATGTCAGCGAAGATAAATTCAGCTTCACGATCAATCTTCCGATTGATGGCAATCCCACCGACGTGCAGTTCACGGGAACTTTTGAGGGGAGCACCATGAAGGGTTCGATCAGCACCTTGGGCTATACCTTTGATTTCAGCGGAACGAAACCTGGCGCGATGGCGGGAGGTGCGCGATGAACCGGCGCAAAATCAGCGTCAGTGTGGCGGCGGCTGCGTTGTTGTGCTCGCTGATTGGCGCGGGCGCCGTGGCCCGTGAGAAGGCGGCGAACTCCAATGCCGCGCCGGTTGAGGCGCCGGTACTCTTGATTCGCAATGCCACCATCCTGACCGTGACGCGCGGAACGATCGAGAAGGGCGACATCCTTATTAAGGATGGGAAAATCGCGGCGGTTGGCAGTGCGATAAAGGCGCCGGCGGACGCCCAGGTGCTGGATGCCAGCGGGCAATTTGTGATGCCCGGGATCATCGATTGCCACTCGCACATTGCCATTGATGGCGACGTGAACGAAGGAAGCATATCGGTCTCCTCGATGGTGAATATCGCCGACGTGCTGAATTCGGATGACCCCGCGATTTACCGCGATCTGGCGGGCGGCGTGACAGCGGCGAATATCCTGCACGGTTCCGCGAATCCCATCGGCGGGCAGACGATTGTGATCAAACTGCGCTGGGGACAACCGGCGGCCAAGCTTCCGTTTGAGGGCGCACTGCCGGGCATCAAGTTCGCTCTTGGCGAAAATCCCAAGCACTCGAATTTCCGCGGGCTTGGCTTGCCGGAGCGTTATCCGGCAACGCGTATGGGCGTGGAAGAAACCATTCGCGGCGCATTTACGGAAGCCCGCGATTACAAAAAGACCTGGGACGATTACAACAAGCGCGCGGCGGCAGGAGAAAAGAACCTGATTCCGCCGCGCCGCGACTTAAAACTGGACCCGCTGGTCGAGGTGCTGGAAGAGAAGCGCTACGTGCACGCGCACTGTTACCGGGAAGACGAAATCCTGATGCTGCTGCGGGTCGCCAAGGAGTTCGGTTTCCGCGTGCAGACGCTGCAGCACGTCCTGGAAGGCTACAAGGTGGCGGATGAAATCGCGGCGTCGGGGACAGGAGCTTCCACATTTTCGGATTGGTGGGCCTACAAAGTGGAGGCGTATGAAGCGACCCCATACAACGCCGCGCTGATGACGCGGCGCGGTGTGGTGGTCTCTGTGAATTCGGATGACGCGGCGGAAGCCACGCATCTGAATCAGGAAGCGGCAAAATCCATGCGCTACGGAGGCTTGACGCACGACGAAGCGTTGAAAATGGTGACGATTAATCCCGCGATTCAACTTGGCATCGAGAAGCGGGTGGGCTCGATCGAAACGGGGAAGGACGCGGATCTGGTGATCTACAATCACGATCCGATGAGCGCGTATGCCGTGGTGCAAAAAACGCTGATTGACGGACGCGTTTACTTTGACCGCGAGAAGGACCTGGCGGGACGCGCGGCGCTCGAGCAAGAGAAAAAGGACCTGTTGGAAAAGGAGAAAAAGAGCGCTGAGAAAAAGGCCGAGGAAAAGAAAGCGGAAGAGAAGAAACCCGGGGAAAAGAAGCCTGAGGAGAAGAAGCCGGAAGAGAAGCCCAAGCCGCCACAACAGCAGGTTGTCCTGGGAGGTGCGCGATGAATCCCGGACAGATGAAATTGCGCGCGTCCATTCTCGTCACGGGCTGTTTATTCCTGGCAGGGACGGCGTTGGGCCAAACGGCGCCGGCGACGGACACGGCGATCACCCACGCAAAGATTTTCACGTTGACCGGGGCACCCATCGAAGACGGCACAGTAATCATCCACGATGGGAAAATCGCCGCGGTGGGGACAAACGTAAGCATTCCCGCCGGTGCGAAAGTGATTGATGCGAAGGGTCTGCAGGTGTACCCGGGATTGTTCGATCCCATCACCCAGATGGGATTGCGAGAAATCGGCGCCGTCATCGCGACGGTGGACACCGCGGAAACGGGGACTTTCAATCCGGATCTGGTGGCGGCAACGGCTATCCTGCCATCCAGCGCGCATATTCCGGTGACACGAGCCGCGGGCATTACCGAAGTGCTGGCGGTACCGTCGAGCGGCGGGATGGATTCGTCCCTCGGCGCCAACATCATCGGCGGGCAGGCCTCGGCCATTCACTTGGCGGGCTGGACGGCTTCCGAAATGCTCATCCGCAAGAATGCCGCAATGGTGGTGATCTGGCCCACAATCGAGACGCGGTCGTTTGACTTCGCGACGTTCTCCATAAAAGAAAAGCCGTTCACCGACGCGAAGAAGGAATACGACAAAGCCGTGAACCAGCTGGCCGATTATATGGAGGAGTCGCGGCATTACGCGCAGGTCGCGGAAACGAAGGGAGCGATCTACGATCGTGACGTCAAGCTGGAGGCCATGATTCCCGTGGTGCGCGGGGAGATGCCGGTCCTTATTTTCGCGGACCGGGCGCGCGACATCCGCAACGCCGTGGAGTTTTGCGAGAAGCAGAACCTGAAAATGATTCTGGCGGGTGGCGGCGAAGCGTGGAAGGTGAAAGACCTGCTGCGCTCGAAAAACGTGCCGGTGATCCTGCGGCCGCCCCTGGACTATCCGTTGGAAGAAGACGATGCGTACGACCGCCTGATGACGCAACCCGCGGAGCTAATCGCCGCAGGTGTAAAGATCGCCTTCGGGAGCTTTGACAACAGCTTTTCCCGGCGCTTGGGGCAGCAGGCGGCCAACGCGGTTTCTCACGGACTGGCCTACGACGATGGGCTGAAGGCCGTTACGCTGTATCCCGCACAAATTCTGGGTTTGGACAGCGAGTTGGGCACCGTGGAAACGGGCAAAACTGCCAACCTGATCGTCACCAACGGAGACCCGCTGGAGCTGACCACCGAGGTGCGCTTTCTGTTTATCAAGGGGCAGCTCACCTCTACGGATAACAAGCACAAGGATTTATACGAAAAGTACCTGAACCGGCCCGCAGCCACAAAATAGGCAAGTTCGCCAGAAACAAGTAGTTCGCAGGCCGGGCAAAGTGTACCTTCAAGACCGCACATGGCGTCCAACAGGACGAGCAACTTTTCCGGTGTTCGTGCGTATCTACTCAAGGACACCATGCGCCCACTCGTTCATGTTGTATTCACGCTCGCTCTTGGCCTTGCCGTGGGCTCAACCGCTGACGCACAGGACGCCAACAAACTGATCGAGCAGTATTTGAAGGCGGCCGGCGGAAGCAAAACCATCTCGCGGATCCAGACGCTTTCGATGGATGGCGCATTCAGCAGCGGTGCAGCGGAGAAACCCGGCACATTCACGTTCCGGGCGAAACAGCCCAACCGCTATTACACGGAGATTCAAAGCGAAGGCACGGCGCTGATCGAGTCGTACAACGGCAAGTCCGCCTGGCACCAGACGGAAACTGGCGAGATCGCCACGCTGTTGGGGCCGCAGGCTCTGGAAATGGAAGCGGCAGCCGAATACTACAACACCAGATTGCAGGCGCTCGCCAAAAAGAAGATCGGTGCGTCTTTTCAGGGGCATGCGCAAGTGCACGGGCATGATGCGCTGGACGTGCAGCTTACTTATCCAACCGGAGTGCAGTGGGAAGTTTACTTTGATCCGCAATCCCATCTGATTGTGGAGGAGAAGGCCACGATCGCGGGGATTCCGCGGGACATCTATTATGACGATTACCGGAGTGTGGACGGCGTGAAGTTGCCGTACAAGCTGGAATTGCACCGGGGAAGCGATACGTACAACGTGAACGTGACGCGCGCGGCGGTGAACGAGACGGTGGGCGAGCGCGTCTTCGATTTTCCCCGGAAGTCGCAAGTGCAGTTGCCCGACCTGAAAAAGCTGTTCGAGGAGATTGACGCCAATCAGAAGCAGATCGACAAGATTAAGGAAAATTACGCGGGCACGAATGTCGAGGAAGAGACGGAATTTGACAAGACCGGCAAGGTAACGAAAAAAGAAGTGAAGGAGTACACCTTCTTTTACCTGAATGGCGAAGAGGTTTCCACGCTCGTCAAGAAGGATGGCAAGTCGCTGAGCGACGAAGAGCAGAAAAAGGAAAACGAGAAGACACAGAAGCACATCGATGAGCTGCAAAAGCAGGAGAAGAAGAAAGAAGCGAAGGAAGAGAAAGCCAAGGAAGAAGGGAAAGAAGAAAAGGACAAAGACGATCCCGGCATCGAGGTGTTTTTGCGCGTTTGCCAGTTCGTGAACCCGCGCCGGGAGCGCTTCCGCGGCCAGGACGTGCTGGTCTTCGATTTTGAGCCCAACCCCGAATACAAGCCCAAGAACATGGAAGAACGAGTGGTGAAGCAACTCGCTGGTGTCGTGTGGGTGGACGAGAAGGCTCACGATGTGGCCAGGCTCGAGGCGTATTTTGTGGGCGACGTGAAAATTGCCGGAGGATTGCTGGCCAATCTGCAAAAGGGCACGAGCTTCGTTTTCGAGCAATCCTATGTGAACAACGAAGTCTGGCTGCCGACCTATTTGGAGGCGCACGTTGGGGTGCGCGTTCTGCTGGTGAAAGGCTTCAAGGTTAACGTGGCGAGCCGCTATTCCGATTACAAGCGCTTCAACGTGGAAACGCTAAGCACCATCAACAAGCCAAAGGAGCGGTGAGGATTCGCTGTCAGGAAAGGTTGCTGCGAACTCTCAGCGGCCCTCGAACGGGTAGCGGTCTTGCGATTGGACGGCGGCGGCAATGCGGCGTCGCAGCGCGATGGTATCCACCGCAGGGCGTTTGCCAAAACGCTTCAGCACGGCCATTTGGGTGATGAGCATGTCGCCTTCATGAACGGCGGCAATCGCTCGCTTGGCTTCGTGGTCCACGCGTTCGGCGGCATCGGCGATGAATACGCGCGCGGCATCAATCATCACCGACGAGGCGGCTTCACCCTTGCTGGCGGCAGCCTTCTGCGCGCGGAGCAGGCAGGACTCCATCGCGTAAATCTCCATGACCATGTTGGCAAGTGCGCCGATCAACTCCTGTTCATCCGCCAGTTTTTCGCGGAATTTCTGGACCGCGCCACCTGCCGCCTGCAAGAACATTTTCTTGGCGTTGGCAATGACGCGCGCTTCTTCCGCCAGCACGCCCTCGGGTGTTTCCTCGAAGGAAGGCCCGGCAAGAATCTCATCGGCAAGTTTCATGGCTGCGGGAATCAAGGGCAACTGTCCGCCCATAGCGCGCTTCATCAGCATCTGGATGATGAGCATGCGATTGATTTCGTTGGTGCCTTCAAAAATCCGGTTGATACGCGAATCACGGTAGGCGCGGCAGACGGGATAATCCTCATGGAAGCCGTAGCCGCCGAAGATCTGCACCGCCTCGTCCACCACGAAATCCAGCATTTCGCTGCCGTAGACTTTGGCAATGGAACTCTCGATGGCGTATTCCTCCAGCACTTTCATGGTGTTCTGAGCCTTGTTCCCGCTTCCGGACGCGGCCGTCATGGCGGCCTCGATGTTGCCCGCAGTGCGGTAAATCATGGAATCGACGGCGAAGATCCGCACGGCCATTTCCGCGAGCTTTTCCTTCATCAAGCCGAATTCGCCAATCTGCTTGCCGAACGCCTTGCGTTCCTTCGCATATTTCGACGCGGTCATGATCACGTACTTGGAACCGCCGACGCAGGACGCGCCGAGGGTAAAGCGCCCGGCATTGAGCACGTTGAAGGCGACAATGTGGCCACGGCCGATTTCGTGCAGCAGGTTTTCCTTGGGCACTTGGCAATTCTCCAGGAAGACCGGTGTCGTCGAGCTGCCGTGGATGCCCATCTTGTGCTCTTCATTGCCGGGCTTGCAGCCGGGGAAATTCTTTTCGACGATGAAGGCGGTCAGCTTCTCGCCACCCACTTTCGCGAAAACGATGAACAGGTCGGCGAAGCCACCGTTGGTGATCCACATTTTCTGGCCGTTCAAAATGTAGTGGCTGCCGTCGGGGCTCAGTTCCGCGCGCGTCAGCAAATTCTGCGCGTCGCTCCCGGCTTGTGGCTCGGAGAGGCAATACGCGCCAATATATTCGCCGCTGGCCAGCTTCGGCAGGTACTTCTTCTTCTGCTCTTCCGTTCCGAAATACACGATGGGGAGCGTTCCAATGCCCGCATGCGCGCCGTGCGTGGTTGCGAATCCGCCGTAGATCGAAATTTTTTCCGTGAGGACCGTGCTGGCCACTTTATCTAGTCCGGCGCCGCCGTACTCTTCGGGCGTGCCTCCGCTCATCAAGCCAAGCTCCGCGGCCTTGCGCGTCAATTCCGCCATGAGGCCCGGCTTCTTCTCCTCCAATTCCTTGATGTGCGGGAAGACTTCCTTCAGGACGAACTCCTCCGCCGTCTGACCGATCAGCTTCTGGTCATCCGTCAGGTCCGCCGGTGTGAACACATCCTGCGGGGCAGGGGATTCCAGCAGAAAACTGCCGCCTTTTGCTGCGGGTTTGGAAAGAACCGAGCTCGCCATGATGATGCTCCTTGACGGCGATACGCCGTGGGTTGAATTCAAACAACCGTTTGAAAAAACAATTTCAGGATTCTACGCCGGAGGGGTGCATTTGCGCAATAGGAACCGGAAGGCGCTGCGACATCGAGCAAGCCCTTGTTCAGCAGTCAGTTTGGAGTGGGCTCGGGATTGCGGTGTCCCGGCTATCGGCGATGCCGACGTTTGCGCTGCGAGTGCCAGAGTTCAATGCCCACGGCTCTCAGGAAATCGCGCCCCCAAATTCCAATGAGCAGGATGGCTCCGAAGAGGATGACGGCGTCAAGGCTGGCCCAGTCTCGCCGCGTCCAATAGATGCCCTCTTGCACGTGCAGCCAGAGGGCGAATTCGTCCAGGGTGAGAGCGGCGCCCACACCGTAGAGCAAGGACATCAAGCGGCTCGCCATCAGAGAGGACGATTTGGCCCCCGTCCCCACTTCGATTAACCAGCAAAACCCCACCGCCAGCAGGAGCAGAATTCCCCAGACCAGATGATGGATGTGCGTCTGACCGACGTAGACATACTGGAAAGGACCGACGTTGCGGTAAACGGAGTAAGCCATCGAACGCGCCACCGCAAACGTGACGAAGAACCCGATCGCGGCAAGGAGCAGCCGGCGCTTCGGCCGATCCTGGACATGCACCTGAAACAGTTCGCTGATTTTCCGGTTGCGAAGGAACAATAGGACGGCGGCTACCGTGATTATGACGGCCCAACCGAGCACCCAGCTCTCCGCCTGCACCATCGCAGCTTCTCCTTCTCCCCATCGGCACCTTGAGCGCAGGCCTGACTCGGCCAGTATATCTTTCGCTGGAGGGAACTCCCACGGATTTCCCTCCAGCTTGTCTTCCCAAGTTGTTAGGAACAGCTGGTCTGTTTCGAGCGGATGCGGCCGCGCAAATGCACGCCGGAAAAGAATTTGCGCTCACTTGCTCGAGCGGCGAGAAGATTTCAGGCCAAGTGGAACTTGTGAAAGAGCCGCGCGGCATTTGTCTGCGCGTAACGGAGTGGAACGATGCCTTATTTTGGTTGACGTTGGAGGGCAGCGAAGGCAAAATCGAGGCCCAAATCTGGATTTCCACGTTTGGGCTGCCGCAAAGCCGGGTGGAACAGCTGAACGAAGAATGGGGTGGCCGCTTAAAAAAGTTTATTTCAGTAACGGAAGAAAGGAGAAACTCGCCATGCGAGAGTTGAAGAAAGTCTATTTGTTGGGTGCCGTGTTCCTCGTTGTATTGTTCCTGGGACACTGGGTTGGGCGGGCGAGTTTTCCCCTCGCAAGAGTGCAGGCTGCTCCTCCCGCATCGCCGGAGATGGATCGCGTGGCGAAAATGTACCTGGGGACTTGGGAGTACACGGAGACCTATCCGAAAACGCCGGTCGCGCCGCAGGGCGGAATCAACACGGGCATCTACACCAGCGAATTGGGGCCCGGCGGAAATTCGTTGGTGAACCGTTTCCACTCGCATGGGCCTGTGGGTGACTTCGAAGGACTACTGATCTACACCTGGGATCCCAAGGAAAAAATCTACAAGTACTACGCTTTCGGGAATGATTTCCCCGGTGCAGTCATCTGCACAGGGAATTTCGAGGGTGATGCCCTGGTGTTTCATGGGGAGTTTGACGCCGGCGACGCAAAGGTTTCTTTCCGAAACGTGGCGCGCTTGGACGAAAAGGGCACGATGACCGTCGAAGAGTTCTTCACCATGCCGGGCAAGCCTGAAACCCTGGGGGTTACCGTGGTGGCAAAACGCAAGCCTTAGCCTAGGCGCTCGAATATTCCGGCCGCGCCCATGCCGCCGCCGATGCACATCGTCACCATGCCGTAGCGTGCATCGCGGCGCTGCAATTCACGAACGAGCGAAGCTGTAAGTTTCGCGCCAGTGCATCCGAGCGGATGGCCGAGAGCAATCGCGCCGCCATTGGGATTCACGCGCGCGGCATCGAGATTCGCTTGTTGAATCACCGCCAGCGACTGTGCCGCAAACGCCTCGTTCAATTCGATCACCGCAATATCGTTGAGTGACAGTCCCGCCAGCGCCAACGCTTTGGGAATGGCGTAAACAGGACCAATGCCAAACTCTTCCGGCGGACAGCCAGCCGTGGCGAATGCCACAAAGCGCGCCTGCGGTTTCAATCCAAGCTGTGCGGCTTTGGCGTCGGACATGACCACAACCGCGGCCGCGCCATCGCTCATTGGTGAACTGTTGCCCGCGGTCACTGTGCCCTTCAAGTGAAACGCGGGCTTCAATCCTGCCAGCGCTTCCAGCGAAGTATCCGCGCGCGGCAGTTCGTCCTTATCGAAAACGAACGATTGCGTCGTGGCCTTGACCGGCCCCTTTGGCTTCGCGCCATTGCCATTCGGCAGCGCCGTGATCTTCACCTCAACCGGCACCGTCTCATCTTTGAATTTTTCCGCTGCCAGCGCCGCAATCGCTTTTCGATGGGAATCGACGGCGAACTGGTCCGCCTGCTCGCGAGAAATTCCAAATTTGCGCGCGACATGTTCCGTGCCCAGCCCCATGTTGATGTACGCGTCCGGGTAATGATCCACCAGCCACGGATTCGGCGAAATTTTGTTGCCGCCCATGGGCACAAGCGACATGGACTCCGTGCCACCCGCCACGATGACCTGCGCCGCGCCGCTGCGGATGCGGTCCGCCGCCAGGGCGATGGCCTGAAGACCGCTCGAACAAAACCGGTTGACGGTCATCGCAGACGTTTCCACCGGCAATCCCGCACGCAGCGCCGCAATGCGCGCCACGTTCATCCCCTGCTCGCCTTCCGGCATGGCGCAGCCCAGAATCACGTCGTCAATTTCCTTGGGATCCAGACCCGGAACGCGCGCGAGCGCTTCCTTGATAACCAGCGCGGCCAGATCGTCGGGACGCGTGGTGCGCAGCGATCCCTTGTATCCGCGGCCCACGGGCGTGCGAACGGACGAAACGATGACGGCTTCAGGCATGATCAACCTCGCAATCGGAAATATCCCCGATTTTCAACTGCCTTCCACAAAAAAGCAAATCGGCAGGAAAAAGGGGTGCCCAGTTGCTGCGCCCCCGTGTAATTGAAATATGTGGCTGGTGCTAAAACTGCAGGCGCAAGCCAAACTGCACCACACGCGGTCCGCCACCGCCGAGGCCGGGATTGCCCTGGGCCACGTCAGGTGTTTGGGTGATGAGCCCCGCCGGACCCGCGTTTGGATTCACTGTGCCATCCGGATTAATTCCGGGAGTGATCACGTTCGTCGGCAAAGCGAAGTTGGGATGGTTGAAAATATTGAAAAGTTCCGCGCGAAATTGCAGCGCAAGGGTTTCCGTCAGTTTCGTATTTTTGGTGACGGAGAAGTCCGCATTCCAGAAGCCGGGGCCGTAAATCTGATCGCGCCCCAGGTTGCCGAAATCGCCGGCAGGTTGCTGGAAGGCAAGAGGATTCAGGTAGCCCGTGGCCGGCGTCCAATTCGACAGAATCGGATTCACCCCGGAAACGAGGTTCGGACGCTGGTGGAAATTGATTCCGCCACTGGAGGTGATGATGCCGATCGGCCGCCCGGACTGCACGGTGACAATCGTGTTCAACTGCCAGCCTTCGGCAAGACGCTTGGGAAGCGCGGCAATCACCGGGACCTGGTAATTGAGCGCGGATGTCCAGCGATGGCGCGTGTCAAAAGTTGAGGGGCCTTTCTCCGCCGCGAGATCGTCCGAATTTTGCGGGAATGCCGCGGTGGAAGCGTTGAAATCAATACCATCGGAAGCGCCATCAAGAGACTTGGAAAAAGTATACGTGGAAAATCCGGAGAAGCCGCGCCAGTTGTTCAGTCGCACCGTGGTTTGCAGGGCGTTGTAGGTGGAGTTGGCGCCGGTCGAGAGAACTGCGATCTGGTAATAGTTCGGATTGGTGCCGTCCTGATTGGCATCGTAAAGGCGCGTCAGGCGCGTGCCCTTGGTTCCGACGTAGCCGATTTCCAAGGCCACGGCTTGGTTGAACTGGCGCTGAATATTCAGATTCCAGCTTTGCGCGTACGGCGTCCGGAAATTTCGTTCGGTGACGAAGATGCTTTGCGTAGAGCCCGCTGGTAATGCGGAATAGATGGTGCCGGTGGTAGAGCCGTTCCACACATCGCTGTTGAAATACAGGCCATTGACGGGAACGGAGATGGAGTTATTTGTGGCGCTGCTTGGATTGGTCGCCACGCCGGCGGAGTTGGTATAGTTGGCGATCAGAATATCCTGGGGAATGTAGTCGTAATACACGCCATAGGCCGAGCGAACGACGGTATTGGGGCGCGGACTCCAGACGAGACCGATACGCGGCCCAAAATTGTTCAGATCGCGGTCGTAAAGATGGGGAAGCGTCGGAGTCCCCACCTGCACGAGATTGCCGCTGACATCAAAGTTGGAAAGCTCATCGTGTTTTTCGCCTAGGGGGCCGAAGTATTCCCAGCGCAACCCCAGATTCAGGTTGAGATTGGGGCGCAGGCGAATCTCGTCCTGGCCGAAGAAGCTGAGGTTGTTGTTGAATGTGAAGCGCGAGGTGTTCCCTGTCAGTGCGGCCGGGTAAATGTTGCCGATGAAAAAATTGGCCAGCTCGTTGACCACGGGGTCGGGGGAAAGAGCGACATAGTTGCCCGTGCCGTCGTCAATCGTTGTGTTGACGTCCAGTATCCCGCGTTCCAGGTTGTCGTTGTAGCTCTGCACATCGTAGCGATGGAATTCGAAGCCGAACTTGAATGTCTGGTGGCCCTTCACCAGCGTGAAATCGTCAAGGACCTGGAAAGTCTCGCTTACGCGGCCGCGGGGAACGCTGTAGCCACTTGTGCCCAGATTTTCGAGATCGCCATTGAAATCGATTTCCGGCAAGCCCAGCATTCCGGTGCCGAAATCGAATCCATTGCCCAGGGTTGTGGGATCGAGTTGATCCACTGAACTGAAACTCGTGCGGAAGCGCGAGTAGCCAAAGCGGAGTTCGTTCAGCTTCTCGGGTGAAAACGTAGTGAGCAGGCTGGCAGAGACGACCTGAACGCGCGTGGGCGATTTTTGCTCAAAACCGCTGAGGCGCGAACCGCTGCCATATCCGCCGAGCGAGCCGAGGGGATAAACCTGGTCGCTCTGGCCAAAGGCGTAGCGGCCCGTGAGGGTATTATTGGCCCCGATCTTCTGGTCGAGCTTCACGATGAAATTGTCGCCGTTGTTCGTGTCCCTGTCTGTCCCTGAAACGGAATTGGAACTGGTCGGGTTCGCGGGAAAATAGCTGAGAATCTTGACCAACGCGGGATTGATGCCGGTGATGGGCATGTAGGTTTGCGCGAGCGCAACCTGCTCCGCGGCCTGGATGTCGTTCACGCTGGCGCCCGTGCGCGGCACAAGAAAAGTGAAATCGGAGCCGACGACTTCGCGCTGGCCTTCATACGCGAGGAAGAAGAAAGTCCTGTCCTTCACGATGGGGCCGCCCAGCGAGCCGCCGAAATTGTTGTTGTTGAAATGAGATTGCGGATCAGGCGACGGATTGAAATAGTTGCGCGCGTCATAATAGGAATTGCGGTTGTACTCAAACAACGAACCGTGGAATTCGTTGCCGCCGGAGCGCGTGATAATGTTGACGGCCGCACCGGAATTCCGCCCATATTCGGCGCCGAATTGTGATTGCAGGTTGAATTCTTGAATCGCGTCCAGGGGAAGCAGCGTGGCCGGCGCTCCGGAGATGCCCACCTGATTCAGCGCGGAATTGTTGAAGAAGGGATCGTTGTTGTCCGTGCCATCGAGCATGTAATTGTTGGAGCGGTCGCGATTCCCATTGATATTGAACTGTCCAAAGCCCTTCTCGCTGCCCGCCACGCCGGAGCCTTCCACGGTAACGCCCGGAGTAAGCGCCACCAATTTGCCGAAATCGCGGCCGTTCAGGGGGAGTTCCTGGACCAGTTGCCGATCAACGATTTGCGACAGCGTGGTTGTGGTGGTTTCCACGATGGGCGTCTCTTCCGTCACCACCACGCGCTCGAGCCTCTCGGAAGGCTTGGCCAGTTGCAGGTTGACGATCGTCTCCGCGCCCGCGCTGACGATCACGCCTCCCTGCCGGAATTCCTGCAGACCCGTCGCTACCGCGGACACTTCATACTGCCCGGCAGGAAGTTCCAGGAAACGGTACTCGCCTTCAGCATCCCCGGTCACCTCGCGGGTTTCGCTGGTCGCCAGATTGCGTGCGGTCACTATGGCGCCGGCAACCTGCAGGCCGCGCGCATCCGTAATCTCGCCGCGAATGCTTCCGCGAAACGACTGTGCCACCAGATTCCCGCGCGAACCGGAGAATGCCGCGACAAACACCAGCACGGTGGCAACTCGAAATCCAATGGAAACTACACTAGGAAGTTTCATGACCTGTGTCCTTTTATTCTGGGATCCATCGCTAATGGTATCCGTGCAGCAGTTGCAACTCGCCGCAGTTGAAGCCCATGGGGAACTTTTTAGTTAGATGACCGGATGGCCCTGCCAGCCCATTCAAGGATTGCGGCGGCGACATCGCCGCGGCAATCTACATCGCTGTAACTTCATTCCGAAACTCTGCTGATTGCCGTGCATCACTTGTCCTTCAGCGGCGACCCTTTTTTCGGGATAAACAGCGTAGCGGACGGCGTGATCTTGTACGTCGCCGAAAAATTGCGTTCATTCAGTGCCAATCCGATGCGGCCACGGGAATCCACATAGAGCAGAGGATCCCCCACGGGTACATCCATGAAGGTCTTGACGTAGGGAACGGTGAAGGGTTTCTTGTTCAATTGCACGGTAATTTTATCGCCCAGGTTGTAGCCGAGTTTCTTGAATTCGTCCTCGGCAATATCGCTGATGAGCGAACCGAACGGATCATCCAGGGCGATGATATCTCCCTCAATGCCTTTGTCCGTGGTGGTCGAAACCTTTGTCGTCAGGCGCACAAGCTGCTGCACTTCCGAACCAACCATCGTGTAGTCCCAGCCCGCGGCGAGATGCGCGCCCACGGGCGAGAAGATGTCGCGGCCGTGAAACGTGGAGGATATGGCCTGGCCAATCATCCAATCGGTGTTGGTGATTTCGCGCGCTGAGTCCAGGCCGTCGCGCTCAATTACGGGAGTGATCAAACCATTGTCCGGCAGAACGAAGTATTGCCCTTTCTTGGTTTTGACGACCACGGCCTTGCGGGAGGTACCGACTCCCGGATCAACGACCACGACGAAAACCGTGCCGGCGGGATAGTAAGGCGAAGCGCCGGCAAGGAAGCGGGCGCCCTCTTCAATCGAAAAGGGCGTGACCTGATGAGTGATGTCCAGGATGCGCGCATCCGGCGCGATGCCCAGCATGACCGCTTTGCAGATGGCTACGGCATCATTGGCGGTGCCAAAGTCCGTCATGAAGACGAGGAATGGGCGTGAATTGGCCGCCGCCGCTGCCGTTTCTGCGGCCTTCCGCGCGGTCTCCTGGCGGTTACAGCCCATCATAACCAGAACGCCAATGAGGATCGCCTTAGAAACACCCAGCCAACGCCGCTTTTCCACATTTCCCCCAGATGATTTGTTTTTTGCGCGCCGCAAAATTCCCGGCGCATTTCGCACGGTCAATTGGAGAGAGAATCCAGAAGTTCCCCGAACGCGTAGGGCCATTGCGGCAGCCCCGATGACCTCAAATCCCGCTCCAAATGGACTTTCGACATTATAAAAGAAGAAAAACGGTTTGCGAGGGCAAATCCCAAGTCAATCAAACAATTGCGGCCCACGGCCGGAACCATTAGAATAACGCATCCTGTTTCCGGGGTTACCTACAGGGTCGCTTCGCCTCCGCCCGCGTGAAGTCCAGCCAAGGCTGCTTGCAACTTGCCGTATTTCGAGGAGGACGCCAATGCGTCGTAGTTTCTTTTGTGTCATTTTGCTGTTGGTAAGCGCTACGCTGGCGGTCGGCGATCAGGTCACTCTAAAAAATGGTGATCGCTTGACGGGCATGATTGTGTCCGGCGATGGCAAAACTTTGTTGCTGAAAACCGAATTTGCCGGGGATGTCACGATCACGTGGGACGCTATCACCTCCATCGAATCCGCGCGGAATTTGAATCTCACCTTGAAGGATGGCAGCAGGCTGGCCGGGAAAGTCACCACCCTGGACGGGAAATTCGTGGTTGCGGGGACGGCCACTCCGCCGGGTGGCGCCAGTGCGCCCAAGGATGTCATCGTGGCTCTGCGCGATGACGCGGCGCAGAAAGCCTTCGACGCACAAACCGAAAAGATGGCCCACCCCAAGTTCACCTACTTCTGGGGTGGTCTCTTCGACACTGGACTCGCAGTCACGCAAGGCAATTCCTCGACGGAGACATTCACCCTGTCGGCAAAGGCGGTCCGCGAAACGCCGCGCGATAAAATCACCCTTTACTCCACGTACATCTATGGTAACGACAGTTCCAGTTCGCCCAGTCGCACCACGGCCAATGCCCTCACGGCCGGAATTCGCGGCGACTACAATATCAAGCCGACATTCTTCGCTTTCGCCACCGCCGATTTTGAAACCAATGCCCTGCAGCACCTCGACCTCCGCACGGTTTTTGGCGGCGGATTTGGTTACCACGCCATCAAGACGGCGCGCTCCACCTTCGACGTTTTCGGCGGCCTCACCTATGATCGCGATTCGTTTGGAACCTACACGCTGACGAATCCCACCCCACCACCGCCGCTCACCACGATCGCGGCCATCGAGATGAACAGCGCCGAAGCGGTGGTCGGCGAGGAGTTTGATTCCAAGCTGAACAAACGGACAACGCTCACGGAACGCTTCAGTGTTTTTCCCAACCTGTCGCATACCGGGGAGTACCGTTTCCAATTCGATTCCACGGTCGCCACGCAACTCAAGAACTGGCTTAGCTGGCACATCACCTTCAACGACCACCACATCAGCTATCCGCCGCCGGGACTTCTCGGGAACGATATCCTGCTCTCGATGGGCTTGCGTGTTACCTGGGGTAAGGCCAAACTATAGCCCGCTTCACCGTCCAGCATTCTGCTCCCTATCGGAGCCAAGGAGGTTGTGCCAATGCATGGTCTTATCTTCTGGATCGTTGTGGGTCTGATCGCAGGCTGGTTGGCAGGACAGGTCATGAAAGGCGGGGGCTATGGCGTGGTCGTCGACATTATCCTCGGCATCCTGGGAGGAATTGTCGGCGGCTGGGTATTCAGCCTGTTGGGGCTTTGGCCGGGCCGCGGATGGATCGGCTCGATCATCGTGGCTTTTATCGGCGCGGTGATCCTGGTATGGATCTCCCGTTTGCTGAAGAAAGCCTGAAAACTTCCAGGAAAAACAAATCGCGCTGCCGTGGCCGGGGGAAGCCGCTGCAGCGCGATTGTTTGTTCGGGGGAAACTCGATTAGGGAGTAACGCGTTCCTTGTTGATGCGATTTGCCTGCGTGGCCACATACCACTCCGCCGTCGGCTTGCGCTCGTATTTCAGATGGAGAAGCGCATTATCCGCGGCCTTGGTGTCACCCAATTTCCGTTCAACCAAAACCAATTGCAGCGCGATGAGCGGGTTATACAAATCGGCCGTCAGTTGTTCGGCCGCCTTCGCGAAATCGCCTTTAGCCGCTGACACGTAACCCTGGCCTGATTCGTAGCAATCTTCCACGAGCAGGTCCCGGGAATCGGCGGCAAGTTTTGCCAGTTTGTCGAGGTCGGCTTGCGCTTCGTTCAAATCGTTGTTGGCGGTATGAACGCGCACTTCCTCGCGCAGGACGGTGGCGAGGGCCACATTTCGTTGAGCTTCCGTCATGCTGGGAGTGGAGGAGGCGAGCGACTTTTCCAAGTCCAGCAGGATCTGGTGTTCGGTGTCCGAGTCCGCGGCAAGCAGGGCCCTGGCGTAGTCAATCTCAAATTGTGCCGCGGTGTTTTTCACTGCGGTCGCTTTAGTGGAGAGCGCGGTGATCTCCTGGCGGCCTGTCCCAATGTCTCCTTCCCAAAAGTGCACCAGCGCGGACTGCAGTTCGATGTGCAGCATGTCCTCTGGATTGTTCGCCATTTTCATGGCCTTTTCATACTCGGAGCGCGCCGCTCCGTATTTGCCCATCAGCGTGTACGTATCGCCGCGGCCGTACTGCGATGTAACGTAAGTTGGAGAAATACGCAGGGCTTCCGCGTAGTGGGCCAGTGATCCTGAATCATCGCCCGTCATACGCAGCACTTCTCCCAAGGAATCCTGGGGATTCGGCTGGTCGGGGAGTGCGTCCGCGTACCTTCTTAGATAATCCACGGCTTTCTTCGGGTCCGGGCCGAGGGCTTCCACGTAGACGTAGCCCAGCATGTTCAAGGCAGGAGGAAATCTCGGGTCGATCTCCAGCGAAGCGGACCACAACTTCGCAGCGCGATCGAAATCCTGTTGGAAATAGAGCCATTCGCCCGCCAGATAGAGGATGTGTTTATCCTTTGGGCGGCGAGCCAGGAGATCGTTCATGGCGGCGATCGCGGGAATGTAGTTGGCTTCCTGGGCGCCGGTGAGGAATCGCACCAGAAGGCATTCGTCGCCCGCACACCTGTTTTTTGGAGACTTGGCTTTCTGTAGTGCTTCCGGGGCCGCCACGGTGCGCCGTGCCGAAAAGGACCAGACGGCATACGCCAGCGCAAGCTTGGGATCTTTTTCCGTGGCCATTTGGGCGTGCATCACGGCTTCATCGAATCCCGCGTTTTCGTATTGATCCAGGGCCATCTCCAGGTTTTCCCGCGCATCCACGGACTTGCTGGAGATTGCCAGGCTGCCAAAGAGTTTCTGCGGGGCTGCGGATGCCTTGACGGCAGGCTTCGCTGGGCTTGCTTTGGTTTCCTCCACGTGCGCCGTTTGTTGCGCCCATGCCGGTGCGGCCAGCAGGCTGGCAGCGACCAGCACATCTCGCAAAGCTTGGAGGCGATTCATAACCATATCAACCCCAGGTGGCGTTCCAGTTTTCCCGGCTTACTAGCCGAAGTTAGCTTCCTCCAGGCATGGTTTGATACTGGACGAAAGAACAGGTGTGCGCATTCGCCAAGCAAGAAGGTTGGTGAGGTGAAGCCGCCTCCCCGTCGTCAGGTTGAGCACATGTTTACGAAGACATACTTGTGTCACCGGTGCACACCCGCGAAACTGATAGTGTCCGCCCTGAAAGGCTGTTGGAGTTTATGAACGTCGCTCTTTCGCTCCGGAAATTCCAAGCCTTCGCGCTTGCCGGTCTGCTGATGCTTTCTGCTCTGCCCTTGCTGGCAGGGATCAAGAATTGGGCCCTGGTGACCGTTTCCGGAAGCAAGCTCCAGGAAGTCTCGCTGCCGGAGCTGACCAAATTTTGTAAGGGCACGCAGCGAACCTGGCCCGATGGCAGGAATTTCACGCTGGTGATGCACGATCCAGAATCCCCGGAAATGCACGGCGCCATTCAGAAGCTGTTCGGGGTCCCGCCATCGGAAATGAAACCACTCATCGCCAAGCTCAACGCGTCTCGCCCTGTTATCAGGATTGTCGAAAGCGATGAAGAACTCCTGCGATTGGTGGAAGCCACACCGGGAACGGTTGGCCTGGTGGACATCTATGCCATCAATAGTGCCGTGAAGGTCCTGCGTATCGACGGCAAGCTCCCGTTTGACTCTGGCTATGTCCTCAAAGGAAATTAGACTACTGCAGTCCACTTTTCCTTGCCCATTTGCTTGAATGTTGGCGGAACAGCGGCCGTCCAGCGTGCGTCGCGGCGTCGGCTCAAGAACCTGTCCGGATGGACAGGTTTTCCACAGGGTAGTACCGCGAAGAAAAGGCGTAAATTTCCCTTTTTGGCATAAACAGAATAACAGGCTTCTTTGTAATTAGTTAGAAGGAGTTCCGTTTTGGCTATGGGCGTACTAGAAGCCAGGTTTGCCCCTTTTTTTGATACCTTCGTACCATGGATTTCCTTCCCTTAAACCTGTCTAATGGGACAGGTACGATGACTTGGACCAAAGGTCAGGTTTGGAGCATCAAACCGGATGTGGCAAGGAATCCAGCCTACGCCAGGGCTGGCCGTCGGGGGAGGGGGAACCGAAATCGTGAAAGCCAAAGACAGTCTTCGCAAGTGGATCTGGTGGTTTCTAGGGGGTATCGCCGCGCTCCAGCTTTACTTTGTCCGGGAACTTCTGGCGGCCTTCGCGTTGTTCGCCTTGGGCTTTATTGCCATTGGCCTGTGTGTAGCCACTTTCTACTTCCTGCTAAAAGGTTGGGCGGCTGGAGTCGGCTGGCTGGCCGACAGCCAGAACGCCTGGATTTTGGCTACAAGACGTGCCGTAGCCACCGTCGAAGATTGGGGCCGGCGCCCGATCCGCCGTCCGGATTCGGAACCTGCTCATTGAGTTTGCCGCTCCTTGGAGTTAGCCAGAGTACAGACGTCGGAAGCACTGTTAACGTAAGGTGATTCCCTTCTGAGAACAAGAAGTCGGGGCCAGCCGTCCTGAGAGAGCGGCTGGCCTCTTTTTATTTCTTCCTCCCGGTTCTCCGGCCCTAAGGACCTGGAGCACGTGAAATTCATGATGAAGAGTGGGGCGATCCTCAAGAACGACCTACGCTGAATGTATTCCGTGAATATTGCTACTTGTGGAGAATTGCTTGAAGCGCCTCGGTGTCACGATCTTCGCTTTCAACCATCTGGGGACTACCAGCGGGAGAATGTCGAATATAGTGCAATGATTCGATCTGCATCGGATCGGGCCAATCTCCATCTCCCCATAAATGACCCTCGAGGAAATCAAGTGCACCGTCCTTGACAAACAGCAAGAAGCCGCAATGGTGCCCTGATACTTGGCCGCTCACGTCCCCAATAACAAAGTTCTGCTTTCCAGAGAGCTGCGAAGTTTCTTTTGGCACTTGAAACTCTGTGAAGAAGCCCGCACCGGTGAATTTCCGGTCACTCACATTCGCGGAATCCAATTGAAAACGTAATACTTCCAAGGATGGGTCATCTCCAGCGAGTAACATCTCCATAACTCTCCGCTCCAATTCGTTCATTACAATGTCACTCCTTAGAAAAACACGGCGCCGCCATCCACATTTAGGGATTGGCCGACGATGGCGCTGGACATGTCCGAACAGAGAAAGAGAGCGGCTTGCGCGATTTCTGCAGCAGTCTGGCCGCGTCCTTGCAACAGCGAACCCAAAAACCCCTTCAATTGTTCTTCAGGGCTGACTCCCAGTCTCTTCGCCAGCGTATTGCCCAATTCCTTGGACATCACCGTTTCCGTCACCGGCCCGGGACAGATAGCATTCACGCGCACGCCTTGCCGCGAAGCTTCCGCGGCCATCACGCGCGTCAGCCCCAAGATGCCTGCTTTGGCAGCGGCATACGCCGAGCCCCAGCCATAAGCGGCCTTCGCCGAGATGCTGGAAATATGCAGAATGACGCCGGATTTGCGCGCATACATTTCCGGCAGAACGAGCTTGCTCATCAAAAACGCGGCGCGCAGGTGCACCGCAATCACTTTGTCGAATTCCTCCAACGGATACTCTTCGACGGGAGCCACGGGGCCATAATGCCCGGCGTTGTTCACCAGAATGTCCACGCGTCCGAATTTCTCTCGCGCCGTAGCCACCACTTTTTCGGCGTCGGCGGCATGAGTCAGATCACCGGTTACATAAGCCGCGTTACCTCCTGCGGCAGTGATTTCCTTTGCCGTGGCCGCAAGTTCGGCTTCCGTGCGCGCTGTTAGAAAAACCGATGCACCCTCTTTCGCGAAAAGTTGTGCTATTGCCCGGCCGATCCCGCGCCCGGATCCGGTGATTAAGGCAGCTTTGTTCTCAAGAAGCATGTGTTGTTCGTCCTGTCTTGAAGTGATTTGTCAATGCTATATGCTAACCGGATTTTCTCGCGAGCCAATCCCAATACTCCTGAGACTTGCAGATTATAGTGACACCCTCTCTGTGTAGCGCCGCCATCTTGGCGGCGATTTCCCATGCCGGCAGGATGCCGGCGCTACCTCTGAAACGTAATCATATTTGGCGAGACTCAAGAATCAAACATCACAGCGCGCCACTTGCGTCCCGAAAGATCTCAAAGTACACCTCGAAAACTCACTCTCACACTTTTCGCCGATTTGGGAGGCAGCCTCAGGTACGCTAAAATTACAGGGATATGATTGCTGTCGAAAACATCACCATGCGCTTCGGCTCGCGCATCCTCTTCGAGGATGTGACCACCACTTTCATGGCCGGGCGCCGCTACGCTATTTCCGGCCCTAATGGCGCGGGCAAGTCCACATTCATGAAGATCCTCACGGGCGAGCAGGAGCCCACAAAGGGTACAGTCACGCGCCCCAAACGATTCGGTGTCCTGCGGCAGGACCAGTTTGCGTTCGACAAGTTTCGCGTGATTGATACCGTCATCATGGGCAACGCCACGCTCTGGAAAGCGCTCGAAGAACGCGAAATCCTTTACGCCAAGCCCCACGACGACTTGACCCATGACGACGGCATGCGCCTCGGCGAACTCGAAGGCATCGTCGGCGAAGAAGGCGGCTACACTGCGGAAGCGGACGCGGGCGTGCTGCTCGATGGCCTGGGCATCGAAGCGGAACTCCACGAACGCAAAATGGGCGAGCTCCAGGGCGGACAAAAGGTCCGTGTGTTGCTTGCGCAGGCCCTCTTCGGCAATCCCTCAGCGCTCCTCCTCGACGAGCCCACCAACAACCTCGATCTCGATTCCGTCCACTGGCTGAAGGAATATCTCACCGAATATCACGGCGTCCTGATCGTCATCTCGCACGATCGCCATTTCCTGAACAGCGTTTGCACGCATACCGCCGACATCGACTATCAAACCATCATCATGTACCCGGGCGGCTACGACGACATGGTGCTGGCCAAAACGCAAATCCGCCAGCGCATGGAAGCAGACAATGCCGTGCGCGAAAAGAAAATCGCCCAGCTCAACGAATTTATCGCGCGCTTTTCAGCGGGCACGCGTTCGGCGCAAGCCACTTCGCGCAAAAAGGAAGTCGAGCGCCTGCAAACCTCCGAACTGGCCAGGTCTAACATTCAGCGCCCGTACATTCGCTTCGACACTGTGCGTCCCTCCGGGCGACTTCCGCTGGAAGTGAAGAAGCTCACGAAATCCTACGACGGCTTGAAAGTCATCCAGCACTTTTCGGCCAGCATCACGCGCGGCGAAAAAATCGCGCTGACCGGACGCAACGGCGCCGGCAAAACCACTATGCTCAAATCGCTCATCCGCAATGCCGGCGAATTTATCGGCCCGGCGGAGCGCGAGTTTCCCATCGATTCCGGCCACGTAGTCTGGGGCCATGAAGTCACCATCGGTTATTTCCCGCAGGATTTTAGCTACACCATTGATAAGAGCAAAGGCATGACGGCGATGCAGTGGCTCTGGCAGTTCAATCCGCAAGCGCCACAGGAAGAGATTCGCGCGCCGCTGGGTCAGATGCTTTTCAGCGGCGAAGATGCACTCAAGCCCACTTCCGCGCTCTCTGGCGGCGAGTGCGCGCGCCTGATTTTCTGCCGCCTGATGATTCAGAAGCCGAATGTTATGGTTCTCGATGAGCCGACGAACAACCTGGACCTGGAATCCATCAACGCGCTGAATATCGCGCTGCAAAAATACGAAGGCACGCTGCTGCTGGTGACGCACGATGAAGACGTGCTTGATGAAGTGGCCACGCGCATCTGGCATTTCAACAACGGCAAAATCGAGGACTTCAAGGGCACCTATGAGGACTTTCAGTTGACCGCCCAGCGCAAGGCCGGCTAAACCCCTTTTGCTCTGCGGCAACGAGTTCCGAGACCGGGACTTCCCGCGAATCCTTCCTTTACCTATTCAACATAGACCCGCGCCTGCAGCAAAATCGCCTGCCGAAAAGGGGTACCATTCTGCCCAGAAAGGCAAATACTCGGTGCAAACGATATGGCAGATATGGCAAACGAAGAATCGGATGCACAACCGGGAAAAACCATCCTGAGTCTCTTTTCGGGGATTCTGGGTGGCGCTCTGATTACTCTCGCGCTGGTGGCGGCCGCGGTGTGGTTCACCACCGGCATTGGCCTTCTCCGCCTGATGGGCGTGGTGCAAGACGGCCATGTTCTGATCAGTGTGGACCAGCCCACCGTCGTCCGCCAGATCCAGAAATTGCAGCGGCTAGAGACCGTCAGCTACACCATGGACAAGATCATCTCCGGTGAGCGTGACAATCCCATCTTCCCCAAATTTCTCGTCAGCGACCGCTTGCTCCTGGTGGTGCATGGTGAAGTCATCGCCGGAGTGGACCTGGCCAAGCTGCAGGCCAGCGATGTAGTCATCAGCGACCGGAAAGTTTCCGTGCGTCTGCCGAAGGCGGAAATTCTGGTGACCCGGCTTGATAATGAGAAGACGCGTGTCTATTCGCGCGATACGGGGCTGTTTTCTTCGCCCGATCCTAATCTCGAAACTCAAGTGCGCCAGGAAGCGGAACGCCAGCTCCAGCAGGCCGCTCTGCAGGACGGGATTCTGAAGTCAGCAGATGAAAACGCGCGTAACTCCGTCCAAAGCATCCTCAACGGTCTGGGTTTCCAGCAGATTGCATTTCGCTGAACGGATTTTCTTGCGCGGTGCAGATTCTCCCGCCCACTTAATCCGCGGCGCGGTTTGTCATCCTGAGGGGCGCGCCGTTTGCGCCCCGAAGGATCTCAACGACTGCCTCTTACCTGGGTTTCAGCTCTTTCAACAGGTGATTGATGGCCTTTTCGGCCTGGTACGGCGAAATGTTGTAGTGGTTGAGTTCCTTGTGGCTGACGGCGCGGAACGCAAGCGTCTTCGGGTTGCGCAACGACAAATCAAACACAAACGTCCCTTCATGAAAGCGGATGCGTTCGTATCCGAACTCCGGAGGTCCCCAGCCCCATCCGGCCCAGCAGCCATACGGTCCGCAATACGGTCCCGGATAACCCACCGGCACGGCGGCCGTCTGCGTCTTCACCGCCACGTGATAGTCCACCAGGAAATCGGCGATTGCCGGATCGGTCGCTTCCACAAGTCCCTTCGAGTGCAGCGCGCGCTCGATGGCGTTCTTAATGGTGTTGCGGTTTGCTTCCGTATTCCAGTCGTGATTGCTTTCTAGGCGCTGCGAAGGCTGCGGCGCAATCACGTCGCGAGAGAGCACGGGCCTCCCATCAGGACCCTTCGTGGCAGGCGCAGGAGGCGGCGCAATCGGTCGCCAGGCCCAGGTCATTCCCTTCGTGATCTTGATCGCCGGATCGCGCTGCACCTCAACATCGTTATCGTTGCACCCGGCAAGCGCCAGGCCCCCTAAAAGCACTGCGCTCGTGAGAACTGCAGTTTGTACTTTTTTCCCCAATTCCACGGATCGTACCTCCACACTGTATGAAACCCCGAACCCGGCAAAAAGTTGGCCGGGGCTCCCCTGAATTGTCTCAGTTTTTCTTGCCCGAACCGTCCCAATCGGCTGGCGGGAAGACAATGGGCCAGAACTTAGGGGCGGGCCGGGCAAACTCAAAGGCCACATTGTAGTATTCCAGCCCAGCATCTTCCACGCGGACCACCCGGCAGGCCTCCTCCGCGCCCGTCTTGGGGTTGTTCAGCACAAATGGCTGCCCCACATGTAGCTCCGATTGCATCTTCAGCAGGCCCCCGTGCGCGTTCACCACCTGCGTTTTCGCCTCTTCCTGGAGCTTCCGCCGCTCCACGTCCTCGGCCAATACGACCACGGTCATGTTCAGCATGACCCGTTCGCTTCTCCTCCGGTTTTCCGGGCCTGGCATAGGGCGATTTCCTCAGGTTGGCATTCTACCGGAAACACGCGAGATAGGGGACTGTCCAAGCAGACAGGGTATGTTGTGCCTCGCAAATGTCCGGACTACGGCAAGTGGTCAGTTACCAATACGCCTCGAATCGCCCTGCCATGGGCAGCAGGCCCGGTTGAATAACTGGTCGTGTCCGGCGGGCTGTGTCCATGCGGTAGACTATCATTTCTATGGAGTCGCATTACAAGCAAGATCTGGCTTACATACACGCGACGGGTTTCGGAAAGCTTGCACGAGGCGCTGCGCCTGCAATCATTCGCATGTTGAGGTGTGCTTCGGTTAGGATCCAGAGAGTTGTGGATGTGGGCTGCGGAGCTGGGCCTTTGACCGCTGCGCTCATTGCTGTCGGCTTTGAGGTGACGGGGATCGATAGTTCCGCGGAACTCCTAACTATTGCGCGGACCGCTGTACCGGAAGCGCACCTCATACACGGGTCAGTTTATGAGACACAGATTCCGGCCTGCGAGGCGATAGTTGCGCTGGGGGAATCGCTAACGTACCACACGGAAGATGCCTGCGCCGACTCTCTTGTCGAGGGTTTCTTCCTAGAGGCGTCTCATGTGTTGCCATCAGGTGGAATGCTCATCTTCGATGTAATCGAGCTAGGTCACCCTTCTCTTGCTGGTCGGTTTTGGAGCTCAGGTGAGGATTGGGCCGTAATGGCCGAGACTGAAGAAGACCAGAGCTTACGGACACTGGTCAGGAAGATTGAGACGTTTCGACGGGTTGACAAGTTTTACAGGCGTGGAAGCGAAGTCCATCGAGTGCGGCTCTTCGACACTCCCACGCTCCTCAATCAGCTTGCGGCGTGCGGATTCTCAACGGAAACTTCACAAGCCTACGGCACGCAGCAGCTTGATCCACGTCGTCGTGCTTTTCTTTGCACTCGCTTGCCCCTGGCTTGAATCGCACCGGCGCTGAATCAGCACACAAACTCTTTGCAGGAGCCTTGCGCGAAAGGCGGGGTTCGCAGTGACATGAATTCCACAAACGATGCACATATTTCCACAGACTCCCCACTTACTGGCGTGGCTCCGCGTTTGTAGAATGGGGGCGATCCTACTTTATCTGGGGGCTGGCGATGCTTTTTGCTACCGTGTCTCGCGGCAAGAATCAAGGAATCCGTTTGCTTCCGCACCGATTCAAAGACAACCGCTACCATGTCCAATTGGGAAAGGAAGGCCCGTACATTCCGGTCTCCGATGACCGTGAGATCCCTTCTTACCTCGCGAATGGCTATTCGCTTCTGATGAGCAACAAGGAGGAAGGCCGCACTCCCAGTCTGGTCCGGCCTGAATCCATCCATGGATGGAGTACGAACTTCAAAGACCTTTTCTTCCCCGCTCTCTAAACTTGCTGCTTTTCTTTTTGCGCCATCTCGATTGTCCAGGCAGTTTCCCGTGCTCGGGTTAAAGTAATTGATAAGCGCCACATTGGGCAGCCAGGACTGCCAGCACCTGCCTACGAGTGAATTGGAAACTGCCCCGTAACTCAAAATTCCCCACCATGCACCCAGGTGATGTCTTTGGTATGATAGTATTTTGAAAATTCAGCGGCTTAGGGGGAAGATGGCAACTCAAACTGACGCTAAAATCTTGCTGCGTGTCCGCCCTCGCGGATTTTGCGCGGGTGTGGTTCGGGCAGTGGACATTGTGGAACTTGCACTGGAGGCCTATGGGGCCCCGGTTTACGTGCATCACGAAATCGTCCATAACACTTACGTGGTGGAGCAGTTAAGGCGGCGCGGCGCGATCTTTGTGGAAGCCATCAGCGAAGTGCCTTCCGGCGCGGTGCTGGTCTTCAGTGCCCATGGTGTGCCTCCTACCGTCCGCGATGAGGCCAAACAACGCAGCCTGCGCGTGATTGATGCCACATGCCCGCTGGTGACCAAGGTGCACATGGAAGCCCTGAAGTTCGCGCGCGAAAAGCGCACCATCATCTTAATCGGTCACCGCGATCACCAGGAAATTGTGGGCACCTCCGGGGAAGCCCCAGACCGCACACTGGTCGTGGATTCGGTGGCGGAAGTGGATGCGCTCCAGGTGGACGATCCCAATAAGCTGGCGTTCCTCACGCAGACCACCCTCAGCCTTTACGACACCCAGGAAATTGTGGCCCGCCTCCGCCAGCGCTTTCCGAACATTCTTGGTCCAGCCAGCGACGACATCTGCTACGCCACGCAAAATCGCCAGGAGGCCGTCGAGCAGGTGGCCAAGGACGTGGACTTGATTCTGGTGGTGGGTTCGCAGAATAGCTCGAACTCCAACCGACTGGTGGAACTGGCGCAGCGCTTGAACGTGAGGGCGAAGCTGATTGATGCTGCCTCGGACATCAATCCGAAGTGGCTCGAAGGCGTTCACCGCGTTGCTTTGACGGCGGGAGCTTCCGCGCCTGAAGTTCTGGTTGAGCAAGTAAGCGAACGCCTGGCGCAGTTCGGCTTCACCGACCAGCGCGATCTGGACTTGATCCGCGAGGATGTGCGATTCACGCTTCCCGCGGAACTTGCCACCATCGCGCCCGCGCCGCGTCACGCCGCTGGTTGACGCGCTGCGGCGCATACGAGTTTCGCTTCACCGGGCAGGGGTTGTTTCCGGGAAGCTTTTCCGGCGCCCGGTATAAACAGTAGGGTAAGAAGAAAAGGAGCGTATCTTGGCGGTCAAAATCGTCCGTCAACCCAACAAGATTGCGTTGATTAGTGCGCCATCGAGTGCCGCCGGTTTCGCTCCCGGCACCGAGAAAGCGCCTGCCGCACTTCGCGCCGCCGGCCTCGTCGAAAAACTTCAATCCATCGGCTATGAAGTCACCGACTTTGGCGAGTGCGCGCCGCGTTTCTTCGCCGATGACGACGAACACAAGCGCGCCCGCAACATTCCTGAAATCGTCGCCGCTCTTAATGACCTGAAGCCTCGCGCGGAGTTGGCCTTCAAGTCCGGCGGCCTGGTCCTTGTCCTCGGTGGCGACTGCGTGCAAAGCGTGGCGCTGCTGGCCGGCGCGCGCCGCTACTATAAGCACTTCAACCTCATCTGGTTCGACCGCGACGCGGACCTCAACACTCCCGCCTCCACCCCTTCGGGCCGTCTCGATGGCATGGCCTTGGCGGGCATTGTCGGGAAAGGCTCGCCGGAGTTGGTGCGCTTCTGGGGTGAACCGCCCCTCGTCCGCGAACCGGACACCGTCATTTTCGGATTGGTGCGCCTGGATCCCGCGGAGCAGGAATTCCTGACGCGCTCGCCCATGCGCCACGTCTTCGCGGCCGATAGTCAGGCCAAGGGCATCACCAGGGCGGCGCAGGATGCGCTCGGCTTGTTGCATGCCGATACCCGCGAATTCATGCTGCATCTCGATCTGGACGTCATCGCTCAGGAGGAGTTCCCCGCGGTCAACGTGCCGGGCAGCGGCGGTTTGTCGTTCGCCGAAGTGCAAACTTCGCTCGAGGAATTTGTCAAGCACAAGAACCTGCTGGGCCTGGACATTGCGCAGTACAATCCGGATCGCGATCCGGATGGCACCGGAGCGCACAAGGTTGTGGATTTGCTGGCCGCCGCGCTTTCCGCGCGCTTGACAGCGCTAACGCCCGCCGCGCCCGCCGCAGCACCAGAAGAGACGCCCTCAGCCACGGCTTGAGTTCCAAACAAGCTGAAATCAACAGTGAGGAGAACATTGGATGCTTGGTCAGGTTGGCTCGCCAATAATATTTGGGGCACATCGGCGCTTCCGACTATCCCCCTGGCGGCGAGTTGTCTCTGGGGCTATGAGCGCTATCGCGATTTTGCGCTAACTAGCTCAAAACGAGGTGACCCGAACCAGTCGGGCAACCAACGTCGAACACTTTTGGAGTTATCAACCGTATCTTGATGCCTAGCTTATTCCCTCTCATGCCACCGGCTTGGGCCCCTCGGGTAGCCGGCGCATTTTCCACGGTGTCAAGCGCATGAGCTACAGTTCGAAAAGGGACACTGGAATCAGCAAGGAGATAAAGCGTGCGGTCCTCTCGCATGCTGTAAATCTGTGACAAGCGCTCTGCCAGACTGTTCCAATCTTCCGGCTCTTGATTGAGAAATAGTTTGCCTGCCTCGGTTATGTGCAGGACGATGTGTATGTCGACCACATCATAATCCTCGCAGCGGGCCGAGGCGAGTTCGACGTAAAGGCCCGTTGGCGGGTGAAACGAAGCAAACGTCATATACCCCGTTATGGCAATAGCCAGTACGGGCGCTGCGAGCAGCCCGAATGCAGGAAGCTCCGAGAATCGCTTCGTTGGCGGAAACCTGAGGGATCCCCGAAAGTGTCGGACTCCTTGCTGCCCCTCGTCAAATACTTGGCCCTCAGGCAAATCGATGCATGTGCGGAGGTAGTTATAGGAAGATGTGGCCAGAAGAGCCAGGGGTATCGCCGCTACTGTTGGGACAAGTGCCACAGCTATTTTCGTCGCAATCATTACCCTGAAAGCGTCTATCTGCATGGCGCCGCCCCCGAATGCGTTCAGAATGCCCTCGCATGTGCCCGCAAGTCCGAGGTATGGGGCGGTAAGGGCGATTGATTTCAGACTGCCCACCTCGATGTTCAGGGCGGCGGCGAGTCTCCTCCTTCTGGGGCCATCAATCTCTCGGGCATGTCGAGCTACGTAGTAGCGCCAGGAAACGTGGATGACGACGGCAACGACGTAGATGAGCATGAGCGCAAGCACGATGACATCGAGGCGCCCAAACGAGCTCATCCATCGCCACACGTATCGGGCAGTCCACTCACACCCGCCCGGTTGCCACGGATAACAGTCATCGGGGGTTGGCACCACGACACTCCTGGCCACTCTGCTCTTATGCTATATAGACACCGCGTTGAATGCGAAGGTTCCTTTCTCCGAGTGTCGCGCTCGGAGCAGGCGGGACTGCCAGCACGCGTCTGACCAGCAATCGGCGGTGAAGCGGGGCGTAATCGATTGGAACCAGCCCTGCCCTTCTTCCATCTTTCGTGCAAGAATGAGGAAGACCAGACGCACGCGTCTGTCTTGTTTCGATTAGCCCTCCCAGCCCACACGTAGTCGCGAATGATTCGATTGCCCACGGACCCCTCGTGGGAAGAGAATCAATCTATCCGCCAGGTCCGCCGGAACACCTGGCTTCGCGGTCGGAGGTGCGAAATGTCCGATTTCTGGAAACGGTGCGAAGGGCAGGTGATCGCGCACAAATACACACTGCAGCAATTCCTTGCTGAGACGCAGACCAGCGGAGTCTTCTTAACGGTCCGCAGCGAAGCGCCGGCGGAAAAGGCCGTCATCAAATTTATTCCTGCGAATCCCGCGACCGCGGAAAAGCAACTCTCCCGCTGGACCCGCGCCGCTCGCCTATCTCACGCCAATCTATTGCGGCTCCTGGACTCCGGGCGCTGCCGATTGCAAGATCGCGACCTCCTCTTTGTGGTCATGGAATTCGCGGAAGAAAATCTTTCGCAAATCCTGCCCGAACGGGCGCTAACGGCGGACGAAGCCAACGGAATGATGGCTCCCGTTCTTGGCGCTCTGAATTACCTTCACGGACAGGGGCTCGTGCACGGCCACATCAAGCCCACAAATGTGCACGCGACGGGGGATCAGATCAAACTGTCGGCGGATACCGCAACCAGCATCGGGGAGTCGCTGCTCCCTGGGCGTGACTTGGATTCTTACGATGCACCGGAATTGCCCGCGTCACCTGTGAGCCGCGCGAGCGAGGCGTGGTCCCTCGGCATGACCTTGGTCGAAGCTCTCACCCAGCACGCACCGAAAGTGCTGCAAGGGCAGCAAGCCGACCCGGAACTCCCAGCGACGCTTCCTCAACCGTTTGAGGAAATCGCGTGCCATACCTTGAAACACGATCCAGCGCTGCGCTGGACCGCAGCCGACATCGCCGCGCATCTGAAGCTAGGCCTCCCGGTGGAACGCGAAGCCCCTTCTGTCGCGGTCGCTCCGCCCGCGAAACTCGCGGCGGCAAACATATCTCCGTTGGATGTTCCGCTCTCGCCGGAGCGCGGGATTCCCGTGGCCAAATTAGCGGCCGCGCCTCCGAGAGTGATTCCAGCACGGCAAAACGCTGGCGTGGCGACAAAGAAAACTTTCGTGTTTCCGAATTACACCATCCCGCTCCTGGCGGCCATTTGCATTGTTGGCGCCCTCCTTGCGCTTCCAAAATTCCTCCGGCATCAGGAAGCCATCCCGCCGTCCGTGGCGACCGCACCGGCTCCCGCCCCGCCAACTACAAAACCCACTGAACACACTGCGAAGAAGGCTCCCGCTACCCCGCAAGCCGCAAGGGATTCCGCCAGGGCCGCAGTAGAAAAGGCGCCTCCGGCATCACCCGCGCCCGCCAAACTGCGCACGGAAAACGTTCCCGCAACGAACACAGCGAAGCTCGCCAGTGATTCGCCGGCGCGTGGTGAAGTGTTGGAGCAGGTCTTGCCGCAGGCACCCGACAAGGCGCTCAACACCATTCACGGAGTGGTGCGGGTTGTTGTTCGCGCGCATGTGGACGCAGCGGGAAATGTTTCGCAAGCAGAACTCGAGTCGCCGGGTCCCAGCCATTATTTTGCGGATCTGGCTTTGAAGGCCGCACAGAAGTGGGTTTTTAGCTCACCCGAATTGGACGGCCGGAGTGTGCCCAGCGAATGGCTGCTGCGATTTGAATATACGCAATCGGGCGTGGTGGCGTTGCCAACGGAGGTCACGCCGTAAATCCCTGCCCGACAACGAAACATTCAAATCGCTTCACAATATTGAAGAAGAAGCCCGTCAAGCCGGCGCAGCAGTGCGCTTGCGATGATATCGCGCCAACCCTTGCCAGGAGAGTTGCAGGCCGCCACTGAAGAGATAGTGATCCACATCTTCAGGTGCCAGTGTCGCCTCGGCTTCCTCCGCGACCGCCTGGAGGAAGGCTTCGCTGGACTGGTTCTCATCCAGTCCCTTTGAAAGAATCCCGGCGACGAGGTCGCTCCAGCGCGACAGGCGTTCCCGGTAGCGCGCAATGTGCTGTGCGGGGTGATCGGAATAGCCGAAGTGCGTCAAGAAAAGCCGCTTGGGGTCCAACGCAGCGATGCTGTCGAGCGAATGGTTCCAGAGTTCCAGGTGAATGTCCGGCGGAGGCGTCGCAGGCAATATATACGAATCACCCTCGATGCAAATGCCCGCGGTGTCGCCAACAAATGCGATGCCCTCCGCGTCGTCGAAATAAGTAACGTGATGCGAGGCGTGCCCCGGAGTATAAAGTACGCGCATCTGGCGCGAACCAGCGGAAATTGTTTCGCCGCCTTCCAGAACGCGCAGATTGTGCTGCGGCACGGCAACGAACTCCCCGTAGAGACGCTGCATGGTGTCGCCATACAGGCGGCGCGCGCTATTCAGCAACTTGGAAGGATCGCTCATGTGCGCAGCGCCGCGCGAATGCACGTAAACCTGCAACTTAGGATTCTCCTGCACCAGCGAACCGGCAGCGCCCGCATGATCCAGGTGAATGTGCGTGAGAAAAAGCGCATGAAGATCGCCAATGCGCAGACCGTGAGTTCCTAACAGTTCACGGAGGTTGGGAATCGTGGAAGCAGGGCCCGGGTCAACCAGGGCGACGAAATCGCCGGAACGCCATAAGGCGGAAGCAATCGAGCGAGGATGACCGGCCCAACGCAGATCAAGGAGGATTGGGGGACTCATAAAGGGTTGTAGTTTAACGCAAAGCCCTGGCAAAAATCGCGGTCCCTCGTACTATAACCAAATCGTTTTTCCAAATGAGGAGGCTCCTTTGCGCCGCGAGGAAACCCTTGCAGAATGATGAAGCTGTAGACTATGCTTTGGCTGCAGCGGCTCGTGTCTTTCCACTTTGCTTTTACGATTTAGTTAGCTGGTTTTGTCCCCATGTGAAGAGACAAGCGATGGGCTGCATATTGTCCTGCGTCCTCCGTCCCGGGCAGTTGACGGTCTAAAAGGAATGCGCGTGGATTACAAAAGGCTCTCAGGAATGTATTCAGGGAGGAATACTATGCGGAAATGGTGTGCAACTTTGGCAATGGGCGCGCTCCTCGCTCTGCCGCTCTGTGCCCAGCAGAAAGATACAGGCACAGCGAGTAATTCGAATGCTAACTCGGAAAATGCCGTCGCGGCGCCGGCCAGCGCACGCGATTTCAGCATCGCTCCGGCATCGCCAAGGCTTTTTGCGATGCCAGCGGCTGCGGCAGGGAAACCCGCGGACATATTTTCGGACTGGGCGAACAACCCATGGAACCGGAATGCCTGGGGCCTGCTGACGCCCAGATTCGAGGTCGCGGGAATGTACAGCTACATCAACTTCATGCCGGGGCCGGAAAACAACTTCAACAACTACGGTGGCACGGGCTCCTTCACTTTCAACGTGAACAAGTGGGTGGGCCTCGTTGGGGAATTTGGTGGGTACAGCTTTAGGCGCGGTATTTATGAGCTGCCTCCTGGGGCAACCCAGCAAGTGCTGACCACCACTAAGGGCGAACAGCAGACCTTCCTGTTTGGCCCGCGCTTGAACTGGCGGCGCTTCGACCATTTTGTGCCCTTCGTGGAAGTTTTGTTCGGGGGCGCCCACGGCACCTCTGAACTCACCGGCGACAATGACGAGACGGACTTCGCTATGGCCGCCGGCGGAGGCGTTGATGTCGTGCTCACCAAGGACTTCACCTGGCGCTTCTTCGAGGCCGATTACCTGATGACCACCTATTCCGGTTCGCAGCTTGGCTCCAATGCCCGGCAGGACAACTTCCGGATCGGCACCGGCCTCGTTGTGCGCTGGGACTATCCGCCAGCCCCGCCCAAGCCGAACCATCCACCAGTGGCGGCCTGCTCCGCGGCCGTTCCTTCCGTTTATCAGGGTTCCACGGACCCCGTGGCGATTCACGTGAACGCCAGCGACCCGGATAATGACCCGCTGACTTACAGCTACACCGCCACGGGCGGTACCGTTGACGGCACCGGCCCCGATGCGCGCTGGAATCCCACCGGCCTGGCCCTGGGCTCTTACACCATCAATGTCAAGGTGGACGACGGACGCGGCGGCACCGCAACTTGCGCCGCTGACGTCGCGGTTACCCAGCGCCCGAATCGTCCGCCGACGATCTCCTGCTCGCCCGAACGCAACCCGATCATCGCCGGTGAACGCGTGGCTATCAATTCCCGCGCCTCCGATCCGGACGGCGACCCCATAACCTACAGCTACGCGGCGACAGGCGGCCAGATTTCCGGCAACACCGCCACCGCGCAGTTTGATTCCACCGGCTTGGCCGCGGGCAGCTATACCATCACTTGTACTGCAGACGACGGACGTGGCGGACGCACCGACGCCAAGACCACCGTGGACGTACAAGCTCCCGCGCCCCCGCCGCAGGCCAGCAAGGTGGGCGATTGCGGCTACACCAAGGTTGGCGCTGGCCGGTTTGACAATGCCTGCAAGCGCGTGGGCGATGACGTAGCCCTCCGCTTGAAGAATGAACCCAATGCCAAGGTGGTGATCGTTGGCTACGCGGATCCCAAGGAACCCAAACCCGACAAGCTCGCGCTGACTCGTGCGGAAGGCGCCAAGAAGTACTTGGGCGAAAAGGGCATTGATGCCTCGCGCATCAGCACCCGTGTCGGCACGGCCAACACCATGAAGGGTATGGAGAAGGACAACCGTCGCGTTGACTTCGTCTTCGTACCGGAAGGCGCAACCTACTAAGAACCCATGCCTGACGCGAGCGCTTCTTCGCTCGTGACAGGATTTGACAAACAGTACGCGGAACCGGGCTCCCCGAAGGTGACTTTGGCGAGCCCGGTTTCTTTTAGAATGGCATTCATGGCAAAACGAGGCGAAACATCCGAACTCCTCCTGCTCCGCATCGGAGCGGCGCTTTTCCTTGTTTTGTGCGCGGCTGCAAGCTTGAGCGCACAGACATGGCGGCGTTTGGGTCCGCCCGGTGGCATGGTGGTATCACTTGCTGGTGCTACGGATGGGCGCTTATACCTTGGCACTGCCGATGGCCACGTGTTCGTCAGCGAGGATGGCGCCAGGACCTGGGAATTGCGCGGCCGCGTGGGCTCCCGCACGGACGCGGTGATCTCCCGGCTGATTTGCGACCCCCGCGGATCGGGTCGCCTCTACGCGGCGGTTTGGTTTCAAGCGCCTGGAGAGAGCGGCGGGGTTTACCGCAGCGAAGACGCCGGGCGAACGTGGAGCCTGCTCGGATTAGCGGATGACGCCGTTCGCACCTTGGAATTTGTCCCCGCCCAGCCGGATGTCTTGATCGCGGGCTCGCGCAGTGGCGTATTTCGTTCCCGCGACGCCGGGAAGAATTGGGAGCGCATATCTCCAGCCGGAGATGCGGAGTTGAAGAATGTCGATTCCATCGCTGTGGACCCCATTGACGGCAACATCGTTTATGCCGGCACCTACCACCTTCCCTGGAAAACCTCGGATGGAGGAAACACGTGGAAATCCATTGCCGCCGGACTGATTGATGATTCGGACATTATGAGCATGCGGGTGGATGCCACGCGCCCCTCGCGCCTTTACTTGAGCGCCTGCTCGGGGATTTACCGCAGCGAGAATCAGGGCGGCGTGTGGACAAAGCTTCAGGGCATCCCGTACGCCGCGCGCAGAACGCAACAGATTGTCCAGGACCCTCTCCATCCAGACACCCTGTATGCCGCGACGACCGAAGGACTATGGGTCACGCGGGATGCAGGCGAGAACTGGAAGAGAACCACGCCCAAGGATTGGGTCGTTAACGCTGTGGCGATTCTCTCGGGGGACGCGGATGCTCCGGGAAAAGTCGTGCTGGGAACGGAGGGGCAGGGAATCCTTGTCAGCGAGGATGCGGGAGAAAACTTTGTCGAAGCCAACGCGGGATTTCGTCACCAGATCGTAAAGCAACTCATGGGCGATACATGGCAGGATCCGCGGCATTTGCTCCTCGTCACCGAGGAAGGCGGTGAACGAATCTGGGAAAGCCGCGATGCGGGGCAGAGTTGGGCGCCGGCGGAGCTTGCTGCGGAAGGCTTCGCGAAGGGTCCAGCGCTCCATCCAGAAATGTTGCGGACAATTTACGCCAGCCCGTGGGGATGGCTGGCCGGGCTGGACGATGGGCAGTTCTGGCGATGGGATGCCACGAAAGGAAAATGGAAGGAATGGAAATTCGCGCTGGCAGGAGAACGCCGCAGTTTAACGCGGGGCATCCGCAAGGGTACCCCAATCGCCACGCCGGCCTATCCCAAGCTGGCGAATCGGGCCATCGCGTTTTCGCGGGACGCCCTCTACCTTGCAGCCCCGGATGGAGTGATGCGCTGTTCGCCTGCGACGCATTGTGTGCTCTTGAAAGCCTTCGGGCGCAGCGCCTTCGCGGATGCTATCTGGGCATCCGAAGACGGCCAACTCCTGGGAGTGCTGGCTGACCGCAAGCTCGGCATTTCCGTTAATGCCGGGGCGGACGCCGTATGGCGCGATTTGCCCCCAGATGTTACGGAAGTGAACTGGCTGGACGGTTGGTGGAACGCAGGAAGGCTCATCCTTTTCCTGGGGACTCAGGAAGGACTATTCGAATCCCTTGATGGCGGCATTCGTTGGCTGCACCGCCAGAATGGTTTGCCCGCCGCTCCAGTCGAGAAATGGCTCAGGAGCGACGGCTTTCTGATGGCAACGTCGCGGCAGGGCGGGGTTTACTTCTCTCGCGATGAGGGCACGATCTGGACGAGGCTCGACGCGGACGCGGAGACGGGAAGAGTCGAAGGCTTGGTGGCAATTGAGCCAGATGTTGTGGTGATCGGGTCGCAAAGTGAAGGCGTGCTCCAGTTGGAACTGCCGCCGGCGAACTAGTGTGCCAGCGAACACGGCATGGAGAGAATGGAACAAATGCAGACCTGCGCGGCGGAATCCTACAGAAACTGTTCCACTTCAGTACATCTTTCGAGTTAGTCCTGTTTTGGTAATTAACTTATTGACAATACTATAAATTTGTCATAGAAGTGATCTAAGGTACGTTTTTCCCGGAATGGAATACGCTCCCTTTCCCCTTTCGGCATTCGTTCCTTGAGCCTTATTAAAGATCGCGAGTGAGACGGAGCGACCATGGCGAACCTGCACGAATTCCGGCCAGCGAACACTTCTTTTGGCAGCACGGTTGACAAACCGCCTTTTGAAGTTGGTGCGCGCAACGATCGGGCAGCAACACCCATGCACCTGCTGCTGGTTGACGATGACGATCATATCCGCGATGTTTGCCGCAGTGTTGCCGAAGACTGTGGCATGAAGGTGACGGACGTCAGTACCGCCGAGGTGGCGCTGGAAGTGATGGAATTGTCTCCCGTGGACATCCTGCTGACCGATCTGCGCTTGCCGGGAACCAGCGGGCTGGAGCTGTTAAGGCGCGTCACACAAACCCACCCGGACGTCGCCGTGGTGATGCTCACGCAATACGGCACCATTGATTCCGCGGTCGAGGCCACGCGCATGGGCGCGGCCGACTATGTCACCAAGCCGTTTCGCGTGGAGGAATTGCGCGCGCGGCTGGAGCAGGTGGCTCATTCCGTCGAGCTAAAGCGCGAAAACCGCCTGCTGCGGGAGCAGGTGCGCACGCGGCCGGGATTTGGCGGCCTGATCGGAATGTCCCCGCGCATGGAGCGCGTTTACAAATTGATCGAGAAGGTCAGCCAGCGTATGCATCCCGTGCTGATCCTGGGAGAAAGCGGGACAGGCAAAGAATTGGTGGCGCGCAGCACGCACTTTCTGGGACCTCGCAAGGAACGGCCGTTCGTGCCCGTGGAGTGTTCGGCCCTCGTGCCTACGCTGGTGGAATCGGAGTTGTTCGGTTATATCAAGGGAGCTTTTACCGGAGCGTTGCAGGCCAAGCAGGGGCTCATGGAAGCGGCCAACGGCGGCACCTTGTTCCTGGATGAAATTGGGGAAATGTCCCTGGAGATGCAGGCGAAGCTGCTGCGCGCGCTGCAACAGCGGGAGATCAAGCCGGTGGGCTCCACGGAGCGAAGGACAATTGATGTTCGTATCGTCGCCGCAACCAACCGGGACCTGGAATTGGCTGTCAAGAACGGGCTCTTCCGCCAGGACCTTTATTTCCGGCTGAATGTCGTGCAGATCAAACTGCCGCCCCTGCGCGAGAGGAAAGGCGACATCCCCTTGCTGGTAACTTCGTTCCTCGAGAAATTTGCCGACCCCGACGAAGTTCACCGCGAACTCACCGAAGACGCCATGCGCCGCCTGATGGCTTACGACTGGCCCGGCAACGTTCGCGAATTGGAGAATGCCATCGAGCGCGCCGTCGCGCTCAGTACTGGACCTCTGGTGAGCGTCCACGACCTGCCGAGCAACCTGCAATATCCGACCACCGACCGCGCGCCGGAAAAAGAGGAACTCCTTCCTCTGGATGAACTCGAGCGCCGCGCCATCCTCAGTACCCTGCGGCAGACCGGTGGCGACAAGCAGGCTGCCGCGCGCATGTTGGGCATCGGCAAGACCACGCTGTACCGAAAGCTAAAGCAATACCAGATCGAACGCACGGACGATTAGCCCCGCGCGAGCGCCGCTCCAGGTTCACTTTGGGAATGAATCGCGGCGAGTATCGAGTTGGAAAGTCTTTTTCATCCTCATCTCCTGTCTTTTCAATAACAACCCTTCTCCTTAAGTTTGGTCCAGCCAATGCATAGCTGAACCCCGGGTACGTATTGGGAGTCGGCATGTCCGCGCAAAGCCGTCAAAGCAAGACGCCGCAAGTGGAGTCCGCTGGCGGCGTGTTGCGCGCGGCCAGAGCGGGAGCCAGCCCCCTGGAGTGGATCCAGATCGCCCTGGAGGAACTGGCGCAGGAAACAGAGTTGGATCGCGCCGGGATTTGGCTGGAGCCGGCGGCGGATGCACAGGACACTAGCGGCGCGGCAGTATTCAGTGGTGCGGTTTGGGAACGCAACGGCGGCAACTTGCCCCGGGAGTGGCGCAGAATATCCGCCGAAGCGCCCTTGCCTAGGGAAGTTCTGAGCGGCACAAACGGTGTGGAGTACGAACTGGAGGGCGCCTCGGTTCTCCCCATGCTTGGGCCGCTCTTGGAACTCCAGCGCGTCCTGTGGGTGCCTGTGAACGGGCACCACAACCTCGGTGGCCTGATCCTTGTTGGAAGCCGGCAACGCCACGCGCCCCTGCCGCGAGCGAAGGTGGAACGCATCGCCACGGAGCTCGGTCTGTTGCTGGAAATCGAGGAAGAGCGCCGCCTGGCCCGCGAACGCCAGGAAGATTTGACGTTGCTGCGCCGCGTGCAAGATTCGTTGCAGCAGCCGGATGTTCCGGAAAATCTGTTGTGCGAACTGGCGGAAAGTTGCACTGCGGAAAAAGGGAAGAGCGGGGCCGGCGCCGTATTCGCGATGATTGCCGAGCGTCAGAGCGGCTTGCCCGTGAAAACGCCCGCAGCCGCCGGCCAAGCGGATCGCCTGCTCCTCCGCGCCCAGAGCGGAGACCCCGCGTGGGCCCACAGCCTCGAAGATGGACCTCTGGAGAATCTGTGGCGCCAGGCCGTGGAAACGCACCACGTCTGCGGTGCAGAGGCCGGGCGGCTCCCCTTAGCGCGGAAAATCTCCCGCATTGTGGCCATCCCCATGGAATTTGATGGCGGCGCAAACGGCGTACTTCTGGCCGGGCTTCCCCGGCGAAGCGGCTCTCTCGCCGTGCTGGAACGGCTGGAACTCCGCGCCTTGCTGGCCGCCCAGGTGTTCGAGCGTAGAAACCGCAACAAACGAGCGTCCACCGAGAAAGCGCAGAAACGCGTTTTGCTGGAATCCAGTGAAGAGCCGGTCGTGATTGTGGACTGCCGGGGAGTCATCAGCGGGATGAGCCGCGGGGCCAGGCAATTGACAGGGGATTCCTCCGTAGCCATGGAACCTGCCCCGGCACTCCTGCGCTTTGCGGAACTGTTCCGCCCGCACGAGTGGGAGGGCGTTCATCGCTGGGTGACCTCTGCTTTTGACGGAGGCGCGCAGCCACCGGACATCTCTTTCGTGGCGCACGCGAAAAACGGCGCCGCGTTGCGGTTGCAGCGCATGGACATTTCTGATCGGGAATTTTGCTCCGTGAGCCTGGAACTGGCGGGCGAAGGGTCACATGAGCGAGACTTCCACGACGTCGAGGCGGAACTCCAGCAGGTCCTGGACTGGCTGGATGAAGGCGTGGTTGTCTTCGATGAAAACGATCGCATCCGCGCGAAGAACGCGCGCTTTCTCCAGATCCTCGGCCTTAGCGCAGACGATGCCACCCAATTGCATAGCCTCGAGGAATTGATTCGTCGCACGGCCAGGAGCGCCAGCGAACCCGAAAAGTTCATGGCGCAGTGGAAAGCCTTTGCCGAAGGCGCCGAAGACGGTATGCGCGAGGAACTCAGCATGAAAGGGCCCCTGCCCCAGGTGATTGAGCGCTACACGCGCGCCATCGTCGCTAGAAACGGGCGAAGACTGGGCCGCGTCGAGGTGTACCGCGAGATGAGCGCCCAGCGCATGTTCGAGGCACGCATGGCGCACACGGAAAAATTGGTGGCCACGGGACAACGCGTCAGCGGAATCGTCCACGAATTGAGCAACCCCCTGACCACCATTCTGGTGAACGCGCAACGCCTATGCTCTCTTGAAGGTGATGGTGCGCGCGCCACTCTCGCCCGGAACATCTTGGAAGAGTCGGAGCGCGCCACGAACATACTCCGGCAGTTGCTGGTTATGTCCCGCGAAACCCTGCCGGAGCGCCGGCGCGTTTCATTGAATGACGTGGTGGATCGCACCATGGAACTGCAGAGGCTGGCGCTCTCTGGCAGCCACGTTCGCCTGATTGTCGAAGAGCAGGAAGGGCTGCCGCTCATCGAAGGGGACTTTGGGCAGTTGCAGCAGGTCTTGATGAATCTGCTCCAGAATGCCCAGCAAGCCATCGAACAAAGCGGAACGGGCAGCACCATCGGCATACGCACCGCACTAGCCGGCGCTGGCCGTGTCCACCTGCAAGTCTGGGACGATGGGCCCGGCATCCCCGGCGCCATTCAGGCGCGTATTTTCGATCCCTTCTTCACTACCAAGCCGCCGGGTCTCGGCACCGGTCTAGGATTGGCGATTGTCCTTGGCTTCGTGCGTCAGCACGGCGGGACGGTGACCCTGACGTGCCCGCCACATGGCGGCACCCGTTTCACCGTGGAACTCCCCGTGGCGCCGGAAGCGGAACTCCAGAACGACGAGGAAGGTGCTGGGTTGGCGCCGGCTGTACTCGCGCCTCCGGCAGAGGCAACCGCGCTTGAACCGATGCCGCTCGCCAATGCGCCAAGAATTCTCGTGGTGGAGGACGAGCCGACCGTTGCTACCCTCATCGCGGATCTTCTACGCGAGGAAGGCATGCGCGCGGATGTTCTGCTGGACGGGCATCACGCGCTTCAGCAGGCGGAGCGCGAATCCTACGACTTGGTCATCTGCGACGTGAAAATGCCCGGCATGGACGGCCAGCGCTTTTATCAGATTCTGGTGCAGCGGCAGAATCCGCTTCACGAACATGTGCTGTTCGTCACGGGAGACATACTCGCGCCGCGCACCCGGGAGTTCCTCGAACGGTATCAGCTCGAGCATGTGGCCAAACCATTTCGTATGGAGGAGTTGACCGCTGCGGTGCGGAGAATGTTTGGGAAGAAAGATCAGATGGCGGCACTGAAGGCTGCGGTCAGGGCAAAACAGGCCTAGAGAGTTGGAACATACCATGCGGAGCAACAAACAAACGGAAGGGGAAGAATTCGTGATGGTGTGCGGCGATCGCGAATTCAGCGAAGAAGTGAAGGACGGAATGCGGCAACGCCGTGCTCGCGTCCGGCTGGAATTTGTGGACGGGTGGAAACCAGCGCGCAAACTGCTCGAAACGCGCACCCCGGCGGTGATTCTCTTCCAAGAACAGGCCTTGGCGCCGGATGCAGGAACGCCGGGGGAGAAAGTGCTGTCGCTCGCCGCGGTGGTCACACTGTTTTCCGGCTACGCGCCGACGGTCGTCGTCGGCAGCGCCGGGCAGCAGGCCGGCCTGCAGGCGCTGCTTGCTGGCGGAACCGTCGATTTTGTGACTCATGCGCTGGGCTGCCTGCCCGTTGCCCTGGGCTTCGTGGAACGCCGCCTGAACCGGAGCAACGGATGGAAAGGTGCGCGGCTGCCGCGGCCCCTGGTAATGGAAGAACCGCCCATGGATTATGAAGTCCGGGATTTCGGCGAAATCCTGCGCCACGAATTGAACAATCCTCTCACCGGAATTCTTGGGAATGCCGAACTCGTGCTGGTGGAACTCCGCCGCAAAAAAGTGCCGCTGCCGCCGGAAACGGAACGCCGCCTGGAAACCATTGCCGCCCTGGCCGTGCGGATGCGGGAAACCGTTCGCCGCCTGAGCGATCAATGGGAAGCGCAATCCGAAGCCATGACCCGCGAAGTAATCCAATCAACAAATTGAATGTGTGCTCGTAGCGCCTCTTAAATGGGTTCCGTCAGGGCACGGCTTCAGCCGTGCCGGAAAGCTCGGATTCAGGGGTTTCAACCCCTGAGGTCCGGCCCGACGCACAATTCACAGCTTCTCGAATCACGGCGCTGCCGCCGGCTCAGCAAAAAAGTGCAGCACCCGCCGCCGGAATTCCTCCGGCTGAAACCCCATTGCCGCGGTGTGAAACGCCCCGGGAACCACCCAAAGCGTCTTCGGCCCGCGGGCCGCGCGATAAATCATTTCCGCATGGCGGCAGGGAAGTGTCGTGTCCGCAGTGTCGCAAATCAGGAAAACCGGGAAGGCGCGCGTTGCCACCGCTAGTTCCGGGGAAACATTCGCAGCCGGAAAACCCGCCAGGCTTTGCCCGCGGCGCAGCATCATCCATGCGCCAGGCGCAAAAATCGTTTTCCCAAGCAGCGGATATTTTTGCAGCCCCGCATAATCGTACGAAGCCTCCCGCAAACTGGCGAACGGCGCTTCCGCCACGACCGCTTCGATACGGGCATCGGCTCCCGCGGATTGCAACGCGATCCCCGCTCCCATGGATTCCCCCAACGCAAAGATATGCGCCGGGTGTTCCGAGGCGATCAGCGCGTCCACAATCGCCCGGCTATCGTTGCGCTCCAGCCACCCGTATGTGGCGATGGGGCCTTCGCTTTCCCCGTGTGCCCGCGCATCCATCATCGTCACGCCATACCCGGCTCGCAGTAGGATCAGCGCCTGCTCCAGAACACCCATGCGGTCATCCGCGACGCCGTGAAACACCAGCACCCACGACCCATTGGGATTTGTGGGGCGCACTTTCCATCCGCGCAGCAGCACGCCGTCGGGCGCGCGCACGTCAAACTCTTCGCGGTGCGCGTGAATCTCAGCAAAGGAATCGTCCGCTCCCACGACGAGATCCGGCGTAAGCGGCCGCCGCATCGGATGCAAAAACGCCGGAGCCGCCAGCCACCCGGCCACGCCCGCAAATAAAGGCGGAAACAAGAGCAGGATCAGAAAGATGCGGAGAAGTCTCCGTCGCAGTCCCATATCAATGTAGACGTATATGACCCAATGAATGTTTGTGGCAACAGTCCTTTTCGCAGAAAAGCAAGGGTCCAGCCCGCCGGAGGCGGGGACCCCATGTCCGTAAGGTCAACTCCGAGAGACCAAAATCACGACCGGAACAGCACGTCCTCCCGCTGAAACATCTTGACCGCCAGGAACAGCGCCACGCCGGCATAAACGCAGGTGGACAGAAAAATCGTCACGATGTAGTTCCAGTGGTATGTTCCGGTAACCAGCTCCTTGCAGAGCAGGCTGACATTTAGGATTGGAATCAGCGCCAGCTTTGAAGTTAGTTCAACGCCCGGCAATAGTGCGGCCACCGCCGGCACAATCACCAGAATCATCAGAGGAGAGACATAGCTCTGCGCTTCCTTGTAGCTCTTGGCGAACAAGGAAATGGTCATTAGCGCCGCTGAGAACAGCACTGCGATGGGAAGCGCCATCACGAAAATAGCCAGCACGGTAGCGGGGCCGATCCGGAGCATCAAGGCGGCGGCTTCACCGCGCCCACTGGCGAGCGCTGGATTAAAGAGCTTAAGCGCGCTAAACGACAAGCCCATGGACAGAACCGATAGCGCTGCCGTGGCCAACGCGGCAGTAAGCACAAGAAAGAACTTGCCCAGGACGAGGTGATAGCGCGAAATGGGGCTGGAGAGGATCGTTTCCATGGTGCCACGTTCTTTTTCGCCTGCGGTTAAGTCCATGGCTGGATACATTCCCCCCGTCAGGCAAAGCAGAATCACCATATAACCGACCAGCCCCCCGAGGACCGCGCCGCTGACTTTTTCGGGAGGTGCGACATTGTCTCGCTTGACCTCGAAAGGCCTGAGAATGGACGGCGGCAGATTCTTGGCCGCCAGGCGTTGCGTCACAACCTTGTCGCTCAAACCCCGGAAGTATTCTTCAATCCGGTCCGCGGCGAACGAAGATTTCATTTCGCCCTCATAGATATAAATCTTCAGCACGTCGGATTTCTGCTGTGCCAGGTCCGCTTCAAAGGCGGGAGGAATCTCGACTGCCGCGCGCACTTCCTTGTTGATGATTGCGTCTTTCCAATTCGTCTGCGCCGGGGCGATTTCAATCTTGTCCAGCTTTCGCACATCTTCCAGGATTTTCGGCGAATCCTCTCCGCCAAGTACGATGACCTTGGGGATCTCCTCTTTTGCTTTGCCGATCAATACCGTCGCCATCGTGCCAAACCCGATGGTCAATATGGGGAACAAGAGCAGCGGGATAACGACCGTGGAGATAATGGTGCGCCGGTCGCGCAGCCATTCGGTTAGCTCTTTGTGGAAAACGAAACCGATGTTTTGTGCAGACATCTCAGTTGTCCTCCTGCCCGACGTAGTGAGGAGCAACGATCTTCACGAAGATCTCTTCCAGGTCCTGTTCGTTGTAGCGGGCGCGCAGTTCAGCAAGGGAACCCTCCGCAAGCAGCTTGCCGGACTGAATGATGCCGATAACATCGCACAATTTTTCCGCTTCACTCATCACGTGCGTCGAGAAAATCACCGTTTTCCCGCGTTGCCGGCACTCGCGGATGAACTCGATGATCGTGCGCGCCGTCATTACGTCCAGCCCCGCCGTCGGCTCGTCGAAAATCATCACCTGCGGGTCATGAATCAGCGTGCGCGCGATGGAAGTCTTCTGCTTCATGCCGGTGGAGAGCTTGTCGCAACGCCGGTCGCGAAACGAATTCATATCCAGCCGGTTAAAGATCTCGTCCACGCGCTTCTTCAGGGTGGCTTCGTCCAGGCCGTTCAAACGCCCGAAATATTCCACAAATTCCTGTGAGGAAAGGCGCGGGTAAAGAGCGGTATGAGTGGAAAGAAAGCCCACACTCGCGCGCACCTTTTCCGGGGCCTCCACCACGTCGTGCCCGCAAACAATCGCGGTGCCGTTGCTCGGCTCCAGAATCGTGGCCAGCATGCGCAGCGTGGTAGTTTTCCCTGCCCCGTTGGCCCCCAGCAATCCGTAAATTTCGCCGGGCTTGCAGACAAAGCTCACGTCATCCACGGCGCGGATTTCGCCGCGCTTCTTGTCCTTGAAGGTTTTGACCAGACCACGGGTTTCGATCATGGGAGCATCCTTAGCAAATGGATCGGAGTACTGGAGAGAACGCGTTCACAGGATAGTACGCAATGGAGCAGAAAAGATTTCGCAGCCTCCGCGAAAATCCCGGCGGATGCGGTAAAGCATGGGAAACCAGCAGGTTGCCTCTACCCTTTATGGCAGTTGGGGCACTGTTTGGCATCAAATTTTTCGGGCGGCACGCGGAAAACATTGTTGCACTGGATGCACACCCGGTGAAGTACCTTGGGAGGGACGGTAGTCTCCGCTTTGCTCTCCACTGGAACGCTAGGCGTTTCGCTGGTGCTCATGGCTAGATTCTAGCACGGCATGGGCATGGGCAATGTTCCTGCATCCGGAAGGCCTTTCCGGGCATCTCACTGAATGATGACGGATTGGCCGCGGAAGTCTGTGGAGAAATAGCCAACTGTCCTGATAGACTTTACCGCAGGGTTAGACCGCCCAGGCAATCGGCCAGCAAGCCCCGCAAAAGTTGCCAGCTGCACCCCGCCAGGAGCATGCGTGGGCGGAGTTTGAACGAATGCTTGTGGCAAATGGCGGATTGACTTCAGGAGTTTATGGATAAGGTTCTGCGAAACAGAGTTTTGCTGTTCCTGCTGGTTGCCGGCATTGTAGCGTATCTCCTGGTTCGCGTCAGCGGCCGCCAGCCCGTCGCAAAGATTTCGGCCACCATGCCCGTGCGCCGCAACATTGTTGCCTCCATCAGCAGCAACGGCAAGGTGGAACCCGTCGCCCCGATCACCGTGCGCGCCCAGTTGGACACCTTTGTGAGCAAGGTGCATGTCCTGGAAGGGCAGAACGTCAAAAAGGGCGAGCTCTTGATCGAGTTAAACGTGAAGGATGCTGCTTCGCAACTTGCCGCCGCCCGCGTCAGGCTTTTGCGGGCCCAAGATGACCTGCGCGTGGCCAACACCGGGGGGCGCACGGATGAAGCGGCCCGCATCAATGGAGATCTGGCCAAAGCGCAAGCCGAGCGTGACCGTTTGCAGCGCGGTCACGATTCCTTGACCAGGCTCCTCTCACAAGGCGCGGCGACCAAGGACGAGCTTGCCGCCAATGACCTCGCTCTGCAAAAAACACAATCGGACCTGAACAGGCTGGAGGCCGCCAAAAAGGAATTTGACCGTCAGGCGAATCTCGATCAGGCCCGCTACTCCCTTGCCGTGGAACAGGCGCAAAGCGATGTCGCGGCGCTGGAAGATAAGGTACAGCAAGGACGCATTCGCGCTCTCATTGACGGCACGCTCTACTCCATGCCTCTTCACGAGGGCGACTTCGTCAAGGTGGGCGACTTGCTTGCTGAAATGGCCGACCTCCACAAGGTCCGCGTGCGCGCGTTCATCGACGAGCCCGAAATGGGCGGGCTTGAACGCGATGAAGCCGTAAAGATCACTTGGGACGCTTTGCCGAATCGCGTCTGGGACGGCAGAACCGAAATCATTCCCAGGCAAGTGGTCGCCCGCGGCTCGCGCAGCGTCGGAGAACTCCTTTGCTCCGTGCAGAACAACAAGCTGGAGCTTCTGCCGAATACCAATGTAAACGTGCGCATCAATTCGAAAGAGCGCTTGAATGTGCTGGGTCTGCCGCGCGGGGCCGTGGACACAGAGAACTCCCGGCGGTTCGTCTTTGTAGTGAAGGACAGCGTGGGGCAAACCCGGCTGGAGAAGCGGCCGATTGAGGTGGGAATCGCCGACGCCACGGATTATGAGATCACCAGCGGTTTACGGGAAGGCGAAGTCGTGGCCCTCCCCGGTGATGTGGACTTTCATGACGGGATGAAAGTAAAGGTTGTGAAATTGGACACGTCCGACCAGAAAGAAGCGAAGGATGCGAACCTGTAGCGCGCTTCTAGCCGGCGTGCTCTTCGTTCTCCTTGCGCAACCGCCGCGCGCGCGGGGACAGGAGGCTTCGCTGGAGGCCGGAAGAACCGCCTACGAGAATTCGGACTACGCCGCGGCGATCGAACTCTTGAAGGCAGCTGCGGCGAAAGAGCCCGGCAATGGCGAGATTCAGCTTCTGTTGACCAAGGCCTATCTGGGTGCCGATAAGTTCGATGCCGCCGTCGCCAGCGGCGAGCGGGCTGTGGCCATCAATCCAAAAAGCTCCGAGTACCACAATTGGCTGGGGCAAGCGTATGGCGGAAAGGCCGATCACGCTTCGATGTTCAGCGCCCCGTCCCTGGCCAGAAAAACGCAAAAGGAATTTGCAACTGCGGTGCAGCTCGATGAACGCAACTTCGACGCCACACAAAATCTGATTGATTACGACTGCCAGGCACCCTCGTTTGTCGGCGGAGGAGAAGATAAGGCTCAGCCGCTGATTCAGAAATTGCTGGCATTGGATGCTTCGCAAGGCCATTTTGCCGCCGGAAAATGTCGCCTTCAGAAAAAGGATGTAGCCGCCGCGGAAGCGGAATTTGTAAAGGCCCTGGAAAGCAAGCCTAATTCGGTGGACAACATTCAGGATATAGCCGCGTTCTTTGCCGATCACGGTGCCGCCGAACGCGTGCTGCAAGCCGCTGATGCCGCCCAGGCTGCCGCGCCCGATGACCCGCGTGTTCCATTCTTCCGCGCCATGGGCTGGATTCTGAAGGGAGAAAAGCTGCCCGAAGCGGAGAAGATCCTGCGAAATTACATTCAGGCGGTACCCCGGCGGCCTTCCTATCCAGGCCCGTGGTCCGCTCATTATTGGCTGGGCCAGTTGTATGAGAAGCAGAAGGACACGGCCGCGGCCCGCGGTGAGTATGAAGCCGCATTGAAACTCAACGCAAAGTACAAGAAAGCGCACGATGCCCTGAAGCGCCTGGGCGAATGATGCCGCGCGGCAATAAATGTGTATCTCGATGCGGCGCGGCGAACAGTGCGCAAGTCGCGGCTTAACGAACTGAGGAACGGGAACGGTTTATGCACATCCGGGAATCCTTCACGCTGGCCGTCGACGCCTTGCGCGCCAACAAAGTGCGCGCCATTCTCACCTCGATTGGCGTGATTATTGGCAGCGCCTCGATCGTCCTCGTGGTCACTGTCGCGCTCACCAGCCGGAAATACGTCATCTCGCAAATTGAAGCCGTGGGCTCGAACCTGGTGTGGGCCGAATTGGTCAAGACCCCGGAAAAGGCCCAGCCATTGGACTATGAACTCACCCTGGATGATATGGCGGACGTACAGTCATCGGTCCCCGGCGTCGCTGACGTAGCGGGGATTTACGCCGTTCCCATGGCCGTCGTGGTGCATGCAAAGACTCGCCCAGCCACTCTCATCGGGGTCACCGAGGGATACCAGGCCATTCGCCGCCTGGTGATCCTGCGGGGCAGGTACTTCGACGCCGAAGACATGGAAGCTCGCAGCAAAGTGTGCCTGATCACTAAGGAACTCGCCGAACGTATTTTTGGCCTGGAAAATCCTGTTGGCCAAAACCTGCACATGGGAGAGCTGACGTTTACCATCATCGGCGTCTTCCGCGAACGCGTATCGACTTATGGATTGTCGGAGATCGAGGAAGAATCGGTAATTATTCCATTCACTTTGGTCAAGTACTATACCGGCAGGGAAGTGATCCGCACCCTTTATGCGCAAGCCACTGGGCCGGAAATGGTTCCGGTGGTGCAGCGGAAGATGCTCATGCTGTTGAAGAGCCGCCATCCCGCCCAAGCGGAATATAATGTGCGCACGCTTAGTTCCATTCTGAGCGCGGCGCGCACCATTTCCCTGGCGCTGACCATTTTGCTGGTCGTGATTGCGTTCATCGCCCTGCTCATCAGCGGTGTTGGCATCATGAATATCATGCTCGTTACCGTAAGGGAGCGCACCCGAGAGATTGGCATCCGCAAGGCCGTGGGGGCAGCTCCGAAAGAAATTCTTATGCAATTTCTCGTCGAAGCTTTCCTTCTTAGCGGTGGCGGCGCGGTCATCGGCATCCTGCTTGGCTTGGCCATCCCGGTCCTGGTGCAGCAACTCCTTCCGGGTAACTTGCGTGTTCCCGTTTCTACCACCAGCGTGGTGGTGGCGTTTCTCGTTTCCTGCTCGACGGGAATCTTTTTTGGCTGGCTGCCCGCGAAGCAGGCGGCCAATATGGAACCCGTCGAATCTTTGCGCTACGAGTAATCCAGCGGAAGCAAATCCATAGAGGTATTGGAAAACGTGGGAGGGACCATGACGACCTGGAAGCAACTTGTGACGTGCGGGACTGTGGCGCTCCTGGCGAGTGCCCCGGCCTTACTGGCCCAGGAGTCCCTGCAAACTGCCGACGCCCCGGGCGCGCCCATTCTTTTGACACTCAGGCGCAGCGTGGAACTCGCTCTTCAGAATAGCAAGGACATTCAGCTCGCCAAGATCCAGACGCGTGTTGCTGATCAATCCACGAATCTGACCAGGTCCGAGTTCAAACCGAATCTCTTCGTTGGCTCAGGTGCGGGCTATACCTATGGCATTCCGGAAACTCCGGGAGGCCGCGCGCCGTCCGTCTTCAGTGTCACTTATACTGAACAGGTATTCAATGAACCCCTGCGCGGCTTGGCGAGGGAGCAGCAGGAGCAGGCCAAGGCGCAGCGCATTCTTCTGGAAGAGACGCGAAACTCCGTCATGGCGCGCGTGGCCAGCGCTTATCTGGAACTTGTGAAGGTGCGTCACTCCCTGGAGCTCCTTCGCAAAGAGAAAGAGAGCGCGGAAAAAATTGTGGAGATCACGCAGGCGCGCCAGGGCGAGGGCAATGAATTGCCCGTCGAAGTGACCAAGGCGCAACTTACTCATGCACAGGTGGTGCAGCGCATCCTGCAACTGGAGGGGCGCCAGGATGAACTGGAGGTTTTCCTGCGCAACCAATTGGGACTGGGTCCCGAGCAAGCGCTCGAAGTCACACCCGAGGATTTGCCGGGGGCCGCCGAACAACAAGGCGCCAATCTGATCGCCATGGCTTCGGAAAACAATCCCAGCCTGGCTTTCGCCGAATCGGATGTCCGGGGAAAGGAACTCCGGCTCACCGGTGAGAAGCGCGGAAAATTACCGACGCTGGAATTGGTATCCGTCTACAGCGTGTTGGCGAAATTCAACAATTACACGGATTATTTCACTCGGTTCCAGTACAACAACTACAACGCGGGTGTAAACGTCCAAGTTCCGATTTTTAGCGCCAGAACGCGCGCCAGTATCGCTCTGGCACAAGCTAATCTGGACGCCGCGAAAATGAATCTGGCCGGCACCAAGAATCGCGTGACCGCAGAGGTACGTCAGAAATCCCGCAAAGTTCAGGAAGCTGATGCTGCGAAAGAGGTGGCGCATCTTGAATTGCAACTCGCCCAGCAAAATGTCGGCGTCCTGCAAGCGCAATTTGGAGAGGGCAAGACGAATCTTCGCGATGTGGAACGCGCCCGGTTGGACGAAAATGAAAAGTGGATGGCGTATCTGGATGCCACTTTCCAGCGGCAACAGGCACAGTTGGACCTGCTGCGCACCGCCGGCCAACTCGACAAGGTCCTGCAATAGCTCACCAAGCTGCTACCGCGAACCGGAAGGAGTGACAACCACCTTATGCTGGAATCTGACACACTCAAAATCCTCCGGGATGCTTTACAAAAGCTCGATGCAGGTTTTGCATCACTCCCGGCATTGGAGGCCCCGGCGCCGGACACCCAACAAATCAGCGCCATCCTGGCATCGGCCGCGGAACGCCTCTACGACAATTATCCGTACTTTCATCCGTTGTACGCCGGGCAGATGCTCAAGCCTCCTCACCCGGTCGCGCGCCTGGCTTACTCTCTTGCTCTGTGGATCAACCCGAATAATCACGCATTGGATGGCGGGCGTGCCTCTTCCGCCATGGAAAGGGAAGCCGTCGCGGAAATCGCCGCAATGTTCGGGTGGGATGCCCACCTTGGGCATTTGTGTGGCGGCGGTACCATGGCCAATCTGGAAGCGCTCTGGGTCGCGGGACGCCTTGCTCCGGGCAAAAAGATTCTGGTCAGCGAGCAGGCGCACTATACGCACACGCGTATTTCGAGCGTCCTGCAGCTGGATTGCGAGACGATTCGCTGCGATGCCCGCGGCCGCATGGACATTTCCGCCCTGCGCGCCCGCCTTGCGCGCGGCGACGTCGGGACCGTGGTCGCCACGATGGGCACGACGGCCACCGGCTCCGTGGATCCCTTGTTCGATATTGTTCAACTACGCCAGAAGTATGGCTTCCGCATTCACGCCGATGCCGCGTACGGCGGCTATTTCCATTTGGCCGGGAACCTCGCGGAAGATACGCGCAATCATTTTGACCACATCCAGCAGGTCGATTCCATTGTGATTGATCCTCACAAGCACGGCTTGCAACCCTACGGCTGCGGTTGCGTCTTGTTCCGCGATCCTGCAATCGGACGTCTCTACAAACACAAATCACCCGCCACCTATTTCAGTTCCACCGATCTGCATCTGGGCGAAATTAGCCTGGAGTGCTCACGTCCTGGGGCGGCAGCCGTGGCACTCTGGGCCACGCAGCGCCTGTTGCCGCTTCAGAAACGCGGCGAATTCGCGAACTCCTTGGGGCGCTGTCGCGAAGCGGCGCTGGCTTTCCATCAGCGACTTGCGAAGGACGACCGTTTCCTGACCCCTTTTGCGCCGGAGCTCGATATCATCGTGTTTGCTCCTCGCGCGGCAAACCTCGACGAATCTTCCATCCTCTCACGAAAGATCTTTGACGCGGCTGCCCGAAGAAACTTGCATCTGGCCGTAGCGGAGCTTCCGCGGGCCTTTTTTGGTGAGCAATGGCAAGCCGCAAAGGACAGCGATTCCAGCATTACCTGCCTGAGATCCGTCCTGATGAAGCCGGAGCACCTCGACTGGCTCGACCGCATCTGGGCGATTCTAGACGAGGCCGCCCGAGAGTGCCTGGGGCGTTAATCTGCACGCAGCCTTGCCTTCCACCGCGGAGGCTCACCATGGAGCCTTGCACACTCTCCAACTCCCGCTTAATGCACTATTTAGCTATTGGATGCTTTTTTCACCCATCTCGCAGAAAGCCATGGGTGGATGTATCCAACTCAGGTAAACTAGTATCTATAAAAGAGTAGGAGCAAATAACAGGGCACGGGTGTAGTTCACAGTCGCTCATCCGTTTGCGGAATTCAACGTAAAGCTAACGTGAAGCTGAGGATAACGAATGCCAGATGTCATGAAAACAGTGCTGTTGAGCCCGCCAAGTTTCGAGAACTTCGACGGGGGAGCGGGCTCGCGATGGCCCGCGACGCGCGAGATTGAGTCCTACTGGTACCCCGTTTGGCTCACCTATCCGGCCGGATTAATTCCCGGCAGCCGCTTGGTGGACGCTTCGCCGCATGGCATCGATTGGCGGCAGACCATCGAAATCTGCAAGGATTACGAATTTCTGGTCCTGTTTACTTCCACCGTTGGATTTGCCAGTGATATCAAGCTGTTGCGCAAAATCAAGGAAGGCAATCCTTCCCTCAAGGTGGCCTTCGTCGGTCCTCATGGGCATGTCCATCCCGATGAAACTCTAAATTCCAGCGAGGACATTGATTTCGTGGTTCGCGGCGAATTCGATCATGCCGTGGCCGATTACGCCCACGGCAAGCCGCTTGAACAGATTCTTGGCGCAAGCTACCGCAAGGATGGGCGCATTGTCCACAATGCCCCATCGCCCCAATTGCACACCGCGGAACTCGATGCGCTGCCCTTCGCCACCGATATTTACAAACGCGATTTGCAGATCGAACGCTACAACGTTCCTTTCCTCCTGCACCCTTTCGTTTCGTTTTACACCACGCGCGGCTGCCCCGCTCTGTGCACTTTCTGCATGTGGCCGCAGACCATCTCCGGTCACGCTTGGCGCACACGCTCGACCGACAACGTCGTCCGTGAAGTCGCCCGGACTCTGGAACATTTCCCACAAGTGAAAGAGATTTTCTTCGACGACGACACCTTCAACATCCGCAAGGACCGCGTCATGGAACTCAGCGCCAAGTTCAAGCCTCTGAAGTTCCGCTGGTCCTGTACTGCGCGCGTGCACAGCGATTACGAAACTTTGAAGGCCATGGCCGATGGCGGCGCCCGCCTTTTCATCGTCGGCTTCGAGTCCGGCGATGCGCAAATTCTGAAAAATATCAAAAAGGGCGCCACTCTCGAAATGGCTCGCAATTTCATGAAGAATTGCCGCAAGGTCGGCATCAGGGTCCACGGCGATTTCATCATCGGTCTTCCCGGCGAATCCAGGGAAACCATTCAAAAGACCATCGATTTTGCCAAGGAACTCGATTGCGAAACCATCCAGGTTTCGATCGCCCACGCCATGCCCGGAACCGAGCTTCACGAATCCATGGCCCAGCAAGGCTTCCTACGCGTCGAAGCTTTGGCGGATCACGGTGGCCATCAACTTCCTCATATCGAATACCCCCACCTCTCCAAGGTGGAAATGATGGCAGGGGTGAACCGTTTCTATGATGAGTATTACTTCCGCCCCCGGGTGGCCTGGCGCATCGTTCGCGAAGCGCTCTGGGATAGCAACGAGCGGAAGCGCCTGTACCACGAGGCTGTCGAGTTTCTCCAGTTGCGCGCGGAACGCCTGAGATGGGCACGTCGAGGGGGAGATGCTTCGGAGACCATCGTGTCTGTCCCCGGAGCTTCCACTGCCGGCGGAGACGACTAGAACCTACAGAATGATTCACGAGCACAGGCTAAGATTTAAGACCTTATTCATGGTCTTCCTGATGGTCGTGTGCGCCAACATTGGCGATCTCCTCTTAAAGCGCGGCATGACTCAGATCGGCGCCGTGCATCTCTCATTGGAAGGCCTGCAGCACACTCTCCTCGCCACGATACTGAATGGAACGATCTGGCTGGCCATCTTCTTCCTGCTTGGCTTCACCGTTTGCTACATGACCGCCGTGAGCTGGGCCGACTACAGCTATGTCATGCCCGCTGGCGCTTTCGGTTACGCCACGCAAACGCTGCTCGCCGTCCTGGTTCTCCATGAGGCCGTCACGCTGAAACGTTGGATTGGCGTGTTTATCATTTGTTTCGGCGTGATGCTGGTCGGACAAACGAAACCGAACACTACAAACACGCAGCAGGCGCCATCATGATTAAAGTCATCCTCATGCTGGCCGTATTGATCTGCTGCAGCACCGGCGGCGAAATCGCCATGACCTATGGCATGAAGCGCGTTGGCGAGCTCAAGGATTTCCATCCGCGTTCCATTCTGCGATTTCTGGGGCGGGCCATACAGTCCGCATGGGTTTGGCTGGCCATTCCGTTAATGGCGGCATCGTTTTACTCGCTCTTGATCCTGTTGTCTTGGGCGCCCATAAGCCTGGTCATTCCCGCCTCCGCATTCAACTATGTCGCGGGCGCCCTCGGCGCCAAATACCTTCTCAAAGAAGACCTCACGCTGAAACGCTGGCTCGGTGTAACCCTGGTGTTTTTGGGTGTCCTGCTCGTAGTTGCCACCGGCTGAGCATTTTGGAGTGCGGCGGCTCGCCGCCGCTTTTTTACGACGTAAGCAAATCCGCAAAACTGTTCCGCGGTCAAGATTTCGATTTCAGGTAGGGAACAAAGTGCCGCTCTGGGCGAATGTAGCGGCCGCTTTCAGAAGTGGGCGTCTTCTTTCAATCTGGATTCAATACGCCGCCGGCCGGTTCGTTAGCACAAATTTGCCGCCTGATTTCGCCAGCACATACACGCGAGCGATCTTTGCCAGCGATTCCTGTTTTGTCTCATCGCCCGTCACCAAATACACGCGGCTCGACCCCGCCCAGAGATTCGCAAGCTGGGCATCGTCCAGAAAAATCGCGGGCGAGTCTGGGAAAAGGGCGCCCAGCCAAAGGCCATTGATTCGCCCATTCAGGATCAGCATCTGCTTCCCGGTGTAGAAGTTCACCGAAGAGGCATTCGAGTATTCCCCATCGCAAACAATTTGTTCTCCGGGCCGCATTTCTTTTTGAATCGCTACGGCCAGCGGCTTCGATCCCAGCACCGGGTAAAAGACTCCGAGTGACACATGCACGCACTCGATGAATACGACCAGCATCACCACCAGCGCCGCATTCGCCGCCACCGTACGTCCGCCACGCCGCAACCACCAATTCAATCCGGTTCCCAGCAGAAACGCCAGTGCTGTGCCGAGCAATGGCCCGCGGAACAGGCTCATTGCCGCGCCCGTTAAATCCAGGAAGTGCCCCAGCGAAAGAACGTAATCAGCGGTATTCTTCGTCAGGAGGTCAGCCAGTTCGACGCCTGGCTGCGGCTTATGCGAAATGGCCGCAAGCGTGCCGGTAACGCCAGCAATCACCACGCCAACCACCAACAGCGCCGTAGCTGAAACGCGGCCCGCTCTGGCAATCGCAGAGCCGATGGGAGCTTCCGATTCGCGCGCCAGCCAAAGCCCCACAATCAGGTACAAGGCCGGAAGCGCGGGTGCCAGGTAATACTCCTGACGCGTCGAAAACGTAAAGAAAAGCAGAATGAGCGCTGCCCAGCAGAAGAGCAATAGCAGCACAGCTTCCTGCGACTCGCGCACCCCGGAAATCTTCATCATCCGGAAGCGCACTTGCCCCAGCGACTGCGGCAGGAAAAAGCTCCACGGCAATAGCCAGATGATCAGCAAGCCATAGAACACCACCAGCGGAACGGTGCCGTAGTCCACCGGGATGCGCTTGCCGATATAGCGCATGAATTGTTCGTTCACAAAGTAGAACCACAGAAATCCTTTGGCTTCCCCGGCCGGCGGATTCGCGATGGCAGCAAGAATATGCCAGGGCGCCGCGATCGCCAGAAAAACAGCGGTGCTGGAGAAAATCCGCATCTTGAAAATGTGGCGGAGATCGCCCACAAACAACAGAAAAATGAAAATAATCGCGCAGGGAAAAACTATGCCGATCAGGCCTTTCGTTAATACGCTAAGCGCAATTGCGGCGGCAAACCCCCAACACGACCACAGAGACGGCTTGCCGGATCGCCAACCGTCCAGAAAAAAGTACAGGCTCAAACCGATCCATAGCCCGACAATCATGTCGGGAATCAGGATGCGCGTGAACTCGTACGGACCGCACGAAGCAAGTAGCGTGACCCCGGCCCAAAAGCCCGCTTTGGCCGTAAGGAAACGCCGGCCAAACTGGTATACAAACACGGCCAGCACCAGTATGCCGATGTTCAGCCACAGCCGCGCCGCCCAATCCGACACTCCGAAAATCTTCATCCCCAGCGCCATTCCCCAATAAGGCAGCGGCGCTTTCTGAAGATAGCGGATGCCTTCTTGATACATCGTCACCCAATCATGGCGCAGCAGAATCTCGCGGCCTGCCTCCGCATGAGCCGCGTCCGCATCATCCATCAGCGGCGGACAAAAAAGTCCGGGGCCAAAGATCGCCAGCCACAGCACGGTCAGAATCACCAGGGAAGGCCATACCCGTTGTCCCATCGAGGTGGTCATGCGCGAAAGAATTCCTCAGGAAATAGTGAGAGTGCGGAAGACACTTTAGACATCTCCTGAAATTGTATCACGCGCATTTGGAGGTGCGAGGCAGTGCACCGCAACGTCTCCCCAATTGTCGCGCAAGGCCGTGGCAGAGAGGCCAGAAAGCGATACACTCCTATCAGCGTATGAACCTTCCCGTATCCCTTTGGCGTATTGCGATTCTCGTTCTGGCCCTGGCGCCCCTTGGGTATTACGTCGTCGCCGCCATCGCCGCTGTGCGCTTTTTTGCCCGGGAGCGCGCGAAAGAGTTGCCGAACTTTACCCCACCAATCAGCATCTTGAAGCCCGTCCACGGCGTGGATTTTGCCAGCTACGAGAATTTCGCCAGCTTCTGCACGCAGAACTACCCCGCCTACGAAATTCTTTTCTGCGTCAACGAACTCTCCGATCCCGCCATCGCCGTCATCCAGGAAATCATGGCTGATTTTCCCGATCGCCCCATCCGCATTTTGTCCAGTGCTCCGCAACTGGGTTCCAACCGCAAGGTCAACAATCTGGTCCTGCTCGCCCGCGAAGCGCGCCACGAGATTCTCGTGCAAAGCGACGGCGATGTGCGTGTCGGCCCCAACTATCTGCGGGAAGTTGTCGCGCCTTTCAGCGATCCCTCGGTCGGCGTGGTCAGTTGCCTCTACCGCGGCATCGCGCAAGAAAATCTTTACGCACAGCTTGAAGCCGTCGGCGCCGCCAGCGATTTCATGGCCGGGGCACTGGTGGCCGATTGGAAGGAAGGCGTCACGTTTGCTCTCGGTGCTTCGGTCACCACCACCAAAAGGTGGCTCGCCAAAATCGGCGGTTACGAAGTCCTGGCCAATCTACTCGCCGACGATTACGAAATCGGCAATCGCGTCCACAAAGCCGGTGGCAAGGTTTTGCTCTCCCGCGAAACCGTCTCAACGATGTATCCGGCGCAAACCCCGCGCAGTTTCTGGGAGCATCAGGTCCGCTGGGCGCGCACCGTTCGTCTCGTGCGGCCCGCGTCGTTTCTCGGCCTGCTCTTTACGCAGGGCCTGCCGCTCGCGCTCCTCGCTGCCGCCGTCGCCCCGGCCGCTTGGATCGGCGCCGCGTATCTCGCTGCGTATCTCGTTCTTCGCCTGACCATGGCTTCGGTAGCCGGCGTCTGGGGCCTCCATGACGCTGTCCTCCGCCGCAAGCTTTGGCTCGTCCCGCTTCGCGATCTGCTCTATTTCGCGGTCTGGCTGGCCGCCTTTGCCTCCAACCGCATCAAGTGGCGCGGCCAGGAATTCGTTCTACGCCACGGCCACATGTTCCAAGCCGAGTCATCCGGCCAAAAGTAGGGACACGATAAATCGTGCCACCGTCTTTCTTTTGCACTGTTCTTCAACTGCCCCGTCGTTCAAATCTTGAAAAAAATCTTCTTTCGGTACAGCACCCACATCACCGCCCAGCACACCAGCACGAAACAGATCGAATAGACCAGCGAGCCGAACTCCGCGCTCCCCAGCCGGGGAAATGCCGCCGCAATGGCCCGGCAGCTATCTGTCCTGCCCTCGCAGATTGTTTCGAGCAATTTCGCGATCACCTCCGCAAACACGTACGCGGCAATCGCGTTCATCCCGAAAACGGTGGCCGGCTTGGTGGGAATCCAGCGCACTTTTCGCACGTCCAGCAGCCAGTAGCACAATCCAAACACGATCAGCGCCAGCCCCGTCGTCAGCAATACAAACGAACTGGTCCACAGTTTTTTATTGATCGGAAACCAGATGTTCCAGACTTCTGCCAGAAGGAATCCCGCCGCGCCGCAAACCAGCATCCCCCACACTTTCTTGCCGATGGCCTGCGCCGAGCGCAGCCATTCGCCCGTGAACACGCCGAACAGAACGGATGCGATCGCCGGAATCGTGCTGATCACACCCTCCGGGTCGCGTGTCCCTTCATACAAATGCCCGGAGAACAGCAGCCGGTCCACCCACGCCGTCAGGTTGCGGTCCGGGTCCAGCAGCGGTATCTGATGCGTGGGCGTGCCGAATCCCGGCACCGGCACAAACCGCATCAGCATCCAGTAACCCACCAGGCAGACAAGAAGTACCGCCGCGCGTCCCCTTGGCTTGGTCCAAAAATAAATCATCGACGCAAACAGGTAGCACACCCCGATCCGCTGCAATACTCCCTCATAGCGCAGCGTATGCAGGTTGTAGCGGTTCGGGAATCCGTTGAGGAGAATCCCCAGCAAAATCAGGATCACCGCGCGCCGCGCTATGTGCTTCATCAATTCGCGCCGCGATTGCCCGCGCGCCAGCCGCGACGAAAACGAATACACCAGCGAGACGCCGGTAATAAAAAGGAAGAAAGGGAAAACCAGATCAGTCGGCGTCCAGCCGTTCCATTGCGCGTGGCGCAGGGGCCAGTAGGGCGTATCGTTGCCCGGATTGTTCACCAGGATCATCAAAGCAATCGTCAGACCCCGGAAAAAATCCAGGGAGAGCAATCGCCCGCTCCAGCCACTGCTGGTGAAATCCTGCCGGTTGGCTAAATCGATTTTTGCTTTAGTTGAGGCCTGCAACTCCGGCTGAGTCGGTGTCATCGCATTCCTGTTTTCCTGGGATGGTAGGTCGGGCCATCATGTCACGCTTCAAGCCCCCCGCCAAGCGCATGGCGCAGAATTGACGCCCTGAGCCAACTTCGGCCTTTGGTGATGCGTTGTGCGCTATCTGCAAATGGCTCTATTGCCTTTTGGAGCAAGTAGACAATATAAGTCCTTTTCGCAGTAGAAACGTACCCTTAAAATGGTGCTGTTTACGATAGTTAGACTTCTCTCAGAATGACCTAAGCGGCGCTGGGCCAGGGATCGATGAGAAAAGAAAACACCCTCGGGATCCTCTTTCCCCCAATCCTCTTCTTGGCCGGGACCTACCTCCTCTACGAGTCGACTGCCCGCCCCGAGTGGTACATGGACGCTTATCTTATCGTCGGTGCGAGTATGTCGGCCTTCGGCCTGATCACGGTGTATTGGGCAATTCAGCGGCAGCTTTCTAATAGGAGGTTGCAGCAGCATGTTAGAGGTCACCGGTGAATCGAGCCAGGAAAGAACCATGAATAGAACGGAGGGGGAAACCGGCATACAAGCATTGGCACCGTCCTGGTAAGTCCGGCCCTCTCGTCGGGCCATGATGCTTGATGCCGTCCTGCCAGTCACCCATGAAGGCCTCGACGAGCACCTGCACAGGAATGACGGTTTTGCGACGGCAGATTCAACTGTTCCGAAAACAACTCAAGGCGTGATCCAGCAAAATGATCGCGAAAGGAAAAGGTAGAGGAATCGCAATTTTGAGCAACTGAGCTATAGCCTATGAAGCAGACTGACGTGCCGGAAATCGAGGATTTCAGCGGGCCAGAGAACGAGGCCGGCGGAAATGGGTCACGCCGGATTGAGCGGCGCGAGTGGTGGTTGTTGTCCACAGCCATAGCAATCACTCTGCTACTCACAATTGGGATTGCTTCTTTTCTGCCCGTCTTTATGCATTCACAAAATGAATGGGAATCCAGCCTCGCCTTGCGCCAGGCTGTGTGGGGACTCCTGGGCATGGTGCTGCTGTTTGACCTTTACACCATATACCAGCAGTTGCAGATTCATCGAATACGCCGGCAGTTGACAGCAAGAGAAAGGCTGTTTCGCCTGATTACCGAGAATGCCGCCGACATGATTGCGGTAGTGGACACAGAAGGCAGACGGCTCTATAACAGTCTCTCCTATCAGAAAGTCCTCGGGTATTCTCCTTCCGAACTTCAGCAATCTTCATCGTTTGAACAAGTCCATCCTGAGGATCGCGAACGAGTGGCAGCCGCAGGAGCGGAGGCCCGGCGCACCGGCAAGGGCAAAGCTCTCGAGTACCGAATGCGGCATAAGGACGGCACCTGGCGGGTCCTGGAATCCACGTCCAGTGTGATCCGTTCTGGCAAGGGCAAGCCCGACTTGTTGGTCATCGTCAATCGCGATGTCACAGATCACAAGCGAGCAGAGGATGCGCTCCGAGCTGAGCACGATCTGCTGCGGGCATTAATCGATAATATGCCCGACCTCATTTACGTAAAGGATACTGGGAGCCGGTTCGTTTTGGCGAACCGCGCGCTTGCCCAGCTTATGGGAGCGAAGAACCCGGAGGATTTGCTCGGGAAATCAGATTTCGACTATTTTCCAAGAGAACTTGCAACGGCTTTCCATTCCGATGAGCAAACCATCCTCCAATCCGGAAAGCCTCTGGTCAATCAGGAGGAGAGGGTGGTGGACGCCGAAGGAAACGCGAAGTGGCTCTCGACGTCGAAGGTTCCCTTGCGCAATCGGCAAGGTGAAGTGCGTGGGATTATTGGAATCGGCCGCGACATTACTGTCCGTGTCCAAGCGGAAGAAGCCTTAAGGCTGTCAGAACGGAGTTTCCGGTCCGTGGTCGAGGGCGCACCCTACGGGATTTTTCGCGCCAGTCTGGACGGCCGCTTCCTGCGAGTCAATTCGGCGCTGCAAGAAATGTTGGGCTACCGGTCCCCCACAGACCTGCTGAATGCCAACCTTGGAGACCACATCTTCCGGAATCGCGCTGATTTCCATCAACTGGTTAAGCTTTTGGGCAGCGATGCCGAGTTTAAGAACGTGGAGATGGAGTGGAAACGCAAAGATGACTTCCCCATCACTGTGTTGTGCAGCGGTCGGAGAGTGGAAGGCGTGGATGAGAATTCTACCTATAACGAGGTTTTTGTCGAAGACATCACCGAGAGACGAGTTCTCGAGCGTCAATTGCGGACCGCAGCAAAGATGGAGGCTGTCGGGCAGCTCTCGGGTGGGATTGCCCACGATTTCAACAATCTGCTCGGCGTGATCATCGGTTACAGCGAGATGCTCGGGCGGAAGATAGACCACGATAACCCGTTGCGCGAATACATCGAGGAGATCGAGAAAGCGGGGCAGCGCGCAGCGTCATTGACGCGCCAATTGCTGGCGTTTAGCCGGCAGCAGATCTTGAGCCCGAAAGTCCTGAACTTGAATGAACTGGTCTCCGACATGGTGAAAATGCTTCCCAGGTTGATTGGTGAGGACATCGCTGTAACCACCGAGCTTGATCCGGCGATTGGCAGAGTGAAGGCCGACCAGGGACAGGTGGAGCAGGTGCTGATGAACCTGGCAGTCAACGCCCGGGATGCCATGCCGAGCGGCGGCAGTCTGACCATCGGGACTGCGGATGTCGAATTGGATGAAATGGCGGCGCGGTTGTACCCAGGAGCAAAAGCGGGGAACTACGTAGTGCTTTCGGTCACGGATTCCGGAGTTGGGATGAACAGCGAGACTCTTCAACACATCTATGAGCCATTCTTCACCACAAAAGAAGTCGGTAAAGGAACGGGATTAGGGCTTGCGACAGTCTACGGCATCGTAAAGCAAAGCGGCGGTTATATCTGGGTGGACAGCGAGGTGGGGAAAGGTTCCACTTTCCAAATCTTCCTTCCCCGCGTCGAGGAGGCGGTAACGCACGCGCCAAAGGAAGCCTCGCCCACACCGGTCATGCAAGGAAACGAGACGATCCTTGTGGCGGAGGATGCCGAACCGCTGAGAAAGCTGGCACGGACCTTTTTGGAACAGCGTGGTTTCCAAGTTCTTACGGCTTCCAGCGGAGAAGATGCTCTCCAGGTTGCGGCGAAGTTTCCTGGAAAGATTCATTTGCTCCTGACAGACGTTGTGATGCCCGGGATGAACGGAAGGGTCCTGTCCGAACAACTCCTTCCGAAACGGCCCGGAATGAAAGTTCTTTATATGTCGGGCTATACCGACAGTTTTATTGCTGGTCACGGGGTCCTTGAAGAAGGAACCCATTTACTTCATAAGCCGTTTACAGAAGAAGTTTTGATCTCAAAAGTTTGTGAAGTTCTGAAATCGGTTGAAGCGATTGAAGGAAAGCAAGCGCCGCTGGTGGCGGAACTGCCGCGGCAGAAAGTTTGAGTAAAACCCAATATGGCGAAACTCCTGGTTATCGATGATGAAGAAGCAATACGGCGCCTGATTCGGCTCAATCTGATGGACTCCTATGAAGTTGTTGACACGGGTGAACCGGAACAAGCTCTGGCCCTCGCACTGGAGCACAAACCAGACGCAATCCTGCTGGATCTGCGAATGCCGAGATACTCCGGGTTTGAGCTGTTGCAAACGTTTACATCGTTCGGCGCCACACAGTTGATTCCTGTATTTGTGATCAGCGGCGAAGCCGGATCAAAGACCAAGGAGTTTTGTCACGATCTGGGCGTTGTTGGCTACTTTGAGAAGCCCGTGGACTTTGACGCTTTGCGCCAATCACTCGAAACATTATTGAAGGATCGCCGGAAGGAGCGCAGGAGTGAGCCACGAGTCCGTCTTCGCGTGCCGTTAAGGCTGTCGGGAAACGATGAGAAAGGAGAACCCTTCAGCCTCCTGACAACGACCGAAAACATGAGCCGCGGCAGTTTCTTGTGCTCTTGTGGTGTTGCACTTCCTCCGGACTCCGTGGTCGCTATTCAATTTCTAGGTCCAAGCAAAGAAGTGGTCGGCAAGGCACGGGTCGTTCGCTCGGAATGGCATGAAACACCGTATCCTCGCTACGCATTCCACTTCATTGAGAAGCCCGTTCATTGGGTGCTGGATTGAGCGCGTTCATGAGAAGTCATGCACCTACTGCAATCCAGGCACGATGCATCTTGCTCCTTCACGAAGTTTCAACTCTCAGCTTTGAACCTCGCCCCCTCTTTCTCCTGCCTTTTCCTAAGCTGAAAACTGCCCACTGAATGCTTAAGACTAACCCAGGCCGAGCATCTTGAATCCCGCGAACAATTAGTGCCATGATGCAGGTGCTCCAGGGGTTCGCTCGCCCGCTCGGACCATCACGGCAAATCTGGAATCGTCACGCACTACGGCAGGAGCACAATGCCCAAAGAACTGAAGTTCCACAAGCTCATCAAGCCCTATGTGGTGGAAAAAGGCAGTGGCTTTCGCCTGAAAGATCACGACCCCGCTGACACGCATGGCCTGAAATCGCAGGACAAGCCCGAAGCCACAAAATGGCTGGCAGAAGGCGTGGAACGGTTGAGCAAATTGCAGGACGTTCTGTATGCTCAGGGCAATTGGGGTCTCCTGCTGATTTTTCAGGCCATGGACGCTGCGGGTAAGGACGGTACGATTAAACACGTGATGAGCGGCGTGAATCCCCAGGGCGTCAACGTTTATCCGTTCAAGTCGCCCTCCGCTGAGGAACTCGCGCACACGTTCATGTGGCGGAGCATGAGCAGTATGCCTCCGCGTGGAAAGATCGCGATCTTCAATCGCTCCTACTACGAAGAAGTCCTGGTCGTTCGCGTCCATCCGGAATTCCTGGACCGCCAGCGCATCCCCGAATCCCTGCGTGGCAAGCATTTATGGCGTGACCGGTACGAAGATATCAATTCGTTTGAGCGCTACCTGACGCGCAATGGCATCGCCATCCGCAAATTCTTCCTTAACGTCAGCAAGAAAGAGCAGAAGAAACGTTTCCTGGAACGCCTGGACGACACCGACAAAAACTGGAAATTCTCCGCCTCCGACCTCAAAGAGCGCGAATTCTGGGACGACTATCAGGACGCTTATGAAAAAATGATTCGCAACACCGCCAGCGAACACTCCCCATGGCTTGTGGTCCCTGCGGACAACAAGTGGTTCAGCCGCTTGCTGGTGGTGGCCACCATTGTGGACGCATTGCATGGCATGGACTTGAAATTCCCCAAGCTGGATGAGGCGCAGTACGCCGCTCTGAAGGAGGCGCGCAAGCGATTGGCCAAGGAATAAATCCCCACTCCAGCCTGGCAAAAGCGGCGCAAGGGCTAATGCGGTTGCTTCATTTGTTCATCGGTGGGCCCGGATTGATCGGGCCTCGGCAGCACACCCAGACGATTCAATCCCAAACCGCGGAAAATCGTCGGCCAGTAATTCTTGAACATATATCCCGCGAATTTCCAGGCTAGATCAATACCGTACCGTTCCCCCGTTTTTGCGCCGGTCTGCTCCGATCTAGGCAAATAGTCGTTGGCCAAAGTTTCACCCGCCAGCGGCCCGATCAATCCCGACGCATTGAACACCTCGTGCCCGGAATCCGTGCGCGTCACAACCAGGCGGCGCGCGGAGTATTTCACGGAGCCCCAAAGGCTTGGGTGACCCTGCGGGAAGAATCGCGGATCTTGCCGCAACACGGACGCAGCCACGAAAGTTCCAAAGAAATTGCTCGACGCGTTCGTCGCCATGTATGACCCAAAGCGCTTGCCGTAACCTTTCGCTCCCTGTCCATAAGCCGAAGGCGAATTCCGCCACTGCTCGAAGCCGGCGCCTGTGGCTGAGATCAAGAACGTCTCCGGCGAAATGCCTTGATTAGCAAAGAGCTCGAACTTGCCGAATACCGAGAGCGGATTGGGTGACGCCGCGATATCCGGGAAGAACAGCGAGCGCTTGGTCAAATAGCCGACATATTTTCCCGTCCCTTGCGCTGGCGCGCTGACGGCGTTCTGCTGCTTTGGCTGAGGCGAATTCGGCAGCGATTGCGAATTAGTGCCGGCGCCAGCGGGTTGTTGCCCTGCGCAGGGTCCCGCGATGGACAGGAGCCCCGCCAACAACAGCCATCCGCAGTTTGCAGTACGAAGAGGAACGCTGATTACTCGATTCTTCATGATTTGCTTTCTCCCCACTCTGCGCGTGAAACTTGCGCAGCCCCTGTGGCCCACATTGCCGTGTTTCTACCGGGTCCCCCCGCCATGTCGGGGAGTCCCGGCAATGTATTTCGTCCCGCTTCCGCCTTCCTGCTAAGTGTGTTTACGTTTTGCAGACCGAAGGCGCCTGATGTCCGGCGAAAGTATCACGCCCGTTGAAGACGCGCAACCTTTTATGCTGGCAAACCACAAGCAAAAAAGACCCAGACTTTTTCGAGGGGATTTTCCAGCCGATTCCGTGTGTTGACGCCACGCGGAGTCCCGTTCTACTCTAGAAAGGTTGGACAGCAGTTGCGGATGCCGTTCTTGCCTCCTGGACTGTCTGTGTTCCTTCCTTCGGCTGGGAGGTCGTCCAATTGGTAGGACTCCAGACTCTGGATCTGGCTATCCTGGTTCGAGTCCAGGCCTCCCAGCCAAATTCTTCAATACCTTACGACTGGCGAGTTTGTGACCTTGCGCGATTGCGGTTGGGTTGCATCAACTTCTGCAATGCTCAGCACGGGCAAGAAGCAGGTCCGGGCGCCTGAATCGGCGGCAGCGCGATCGAATTCCTGCAGCGTATCGGCTACGGCATCTGACCGATAGCCGCGTTGCATTGTTTCACGGCTTTTTGGGCCTCGTCATCGCCCGGTGCGACCGCCAATATCTTGTTGGCCAACGAAAGCGCTGCCGCCCAATCTGAATTTCCAATTGCCGTTCGCATTTGCTCGCGAATCTGTTTCAGCGAGCAGTCTGCCAAGGCCTTTTTGACTTCCGCGTCGTCCGGCGCCACCGCAAGAATTTTGTTGCCGAAAACAGCAGCAGCTTCGCAATCAGGCTTCTTCATCGCAGCGCGAAACTGCTCGCGATTATAAAAAGCAATGCCGAAATCGCTCCGAGCTTCATTGAACTCCGGGTCGAGTTCCCGGGCTTTCTGCAAGTGCGCCGTCCCTTCGGCGAGGTTTCCTTGCCACATCAGTGCATTCCCCAGGTTGTTATGAGCCTTGGCATTGCGAGGATCCAATTCCAGAACCTTCTTCCATGCCGCGATGGCCGCCTCCAGCTGACCCTTTGCTGTGAGGTCCGTTGCCTCATCGAAAAGGCGATAGGACTCCGCCGCGGGCACATCGATCTTCATCATCCCGTTCGGGGGGATATTCACGAACTCTGGAATATTCACCGCGCGATTCGCCGCCGTCGCGTTGTCAATCAGAATCGCCGGGCTATCGTTGCCCTCCGAATCGATGTGCGTCAAGAACATCTGCGTGTAGGGCGTACGGCTCTTCGAGGAGAAGACCAACCAATGGCCGTTTGGCGAGAAGCTGTGCCAGGAATTCATCAGAGGTGTATTGCAGCGCATGCGGCGCGCCACGCCGCCTTCGGCGGGCACAATGTAGAGCTGGCTATCAGGACGCATCAGCTGTGCATTGCGGCACTTCACAAAGACGATCCAGCGGCCATCCGGCGAAACCTTGGGAAAGCTATTGCTCATGCCGTTCTGGGAAGCGTCCGCAATGGGCTCCGGCTGGCCGCCTTTGCCCTCATTGAACGGAATCCGGTAGAGGTCGTACTGGATTTGAGTTTCCTCCGGAGAGTTGGCATGCTCGGCCAGCTTCTGGCCCTTGGGATAAGGTTCCCGCGCTTCCGCCCGGGCAAAGACCACGTACTTGCCGTCGGGACTCCATACGGCGTTGGTTTGCACATAGCGCGGGTCATCAGCCCCGGGCAAACTCTGCCTTCGACCGGTCGCGCGGTCGTACCAGGCGAGAACCCCGCGCGTTGGATAAAACACCTGCAGGAAGCGGTAGTCTTTGAAATTCACGACGTAGTAGCTCTCGGCAAGCCTCTTTTCCAGCCCCCGTAACATGGTCAAAACGTATTTGCCGTCTGGCGACACCTGTGACATGAAACCGATTCGCGAAGGTGAAGCTGTCTCATCCCTTACCGTACTCCACGAGATCACGTCTTGATTGCGGATGGACATTTCCGGTTTGATGGACGTGATCACGTACAACCCCTTGTCGTTGGCGGGACCGTCCAGATCCATCCCAAATGTTTTGCCGTCCCGCGAAAACGAATGGCAATTGGCGCAGGTGTGCAGGCCCGTGAGAACCAGCCGGCTGCGAGGCTCGGCGATATTGCGTAAGCGCCAGGAGAGCAGTGGCAGATCCCTCTGGGCCAGCGGTTTGATCACGCCCTCCTCCAACTCCGAAGGTATCAGTGGCACGTCGCGGTAGAAGATTGGCGCTCCGACCGGATCCGTAGATGTTTGAATCACGACTGCGCCGCGGGAAACCGGACGGTCCAGATGCTCGTTCTGGAATCCCGTGATCGTGACGGTGGCGGGCTGCTGCTTCGAGTGTCTCTTAATCGTCTCCCATGTGGCTGTATCCGGTATCCAAGTGCGCGCCGCGGCTTGCTGGGGCGTCAATTTAGGCAGCTCGTTGCTCGGGGCGACACATCGCGGGTCAATCTCGCCGATGCGCAATCGTTCGCCCGTCGATTTTTCTTGAATCGCGGGAGAGCCGTCGGCGAATGTAACATCGATTGTCCATAGGGAAGTGCTGTCCGAAGCATCACGCCAAAGAAATGTTGGAGGCGTGATCTCCGGCGGGAAGATGGATTGATCCTCCGGGTAGTCGACGGTAATCGTAGCCAGCTTAGGTTCATCAGCGCTGGCCAAGGGAAAAGATTCCATGGCCTGCGCAGTTGTCGTTGGCCGAGCAAACGCCATCCCCGCAGTGCTTGAGCTGTACCGCACCGCGCCTAGTCCCAGAATCACTGCGGTGGCGGCGGCCAAACCGCAGATTGCCAGCCTTTCAGCTCTCTGTCGTTTCACGCCATCCCCCTCATTCGCCCAGAACACGAATAGTCCGCCGGCCCAATCCAGCACTCGCGACGATCTTCCAATACTTCCATTTTCGCTGTGACCTGCCGCACAGCAAGAGTGCGTCACAGGATTTCTTACCGCATCTCGCGATTCCTCTGCCCAGCAGCAGGGCACCATGACCACCAGGACACTACGGATTTACATTCTTCCGGGAATTCCGGTCGCTCTCTTCTTCCACTAGTTTGAATCGGTTCAGCGCCTTTTCTTGCTCACGCAAGCCTGCCGTGACCTCCGCCAGTCTTTGCACCAGCTGCGGTAATTCCGTCTGGTCACCTTTCCCGCGGAGGCAGACGATCAGATGATAGATTGCGGCTTGGTCATTTCGATCGGACTTCAATGCAAGGCGTGCCGTTGCCTCCGCAAGCTGCGCCTCTCCCGAGCGCAGGTAAAGCTCGGTGAGGACATCTTCGGCAAGGGCAAAATCCGGCTTGCTGCGCACGGCCCGCTGAGCGGCAGCCTTCGCTTCCTGAAACGCAGGCGTGCCCGGTTTGACGCCCGTACGGATAAGAAGTTCGGCGAGAAGATAGTTAAGTGTGGGATCCCCGGGTGCCTTTGCGAGGCGCTGCCGCACAACCTTAACCGACTCGCCCACCTTGTTTTCCTCGAGCAGTGAGATGCCCAGCGCCACGGAGCTGTAATTCTGCAGCGGATTCAAGGCTGCCGCTTTTCGGAAATCGGCGTTCGCCTCGTCATACTGTTGCAACTGGACCTCGAGGACACCGCGCTCGAGATACAGGCGGCCGGCGTCGGGGACGGCGTGAAGCCCGGCATTGAGCACATCCACGCCCAGTTTGAACGCCCCGTGATCCAAACTAGTCGTGGCCAAGTCGAGGTAATTGTCACTGTTGGTGGGGTCCAGCGAGATAGCTTTCTGCAAGGCTGCAACCGCCGCAGGCGTCTGCTGATCGTCTTCGTAGACCGCCGCCACAAGATTCAAGGCCGCCGCCCTGCGCTTTTCCGGACCATCCTCAGTGAGGGGCAACAAGGTGCGAATGGCATCTTCGTAGTGGTGTGCACCGTACTGGGCGAGCCCGAGGTAATAAAGCGCGTCCGGATCCTGGGGGCGAAGTTCAGCAATACGCTGATAGGCCGAAAGCGCTTCCTCGGCACGATTCAGATGTACCAGGCACGCGCCGAATTGGGAGAGAGCCGGAATATCATTAGCCACGACGTCGGGACTCTTTCGGTAGTGGGCAACAGTAGTAGCGCAGTCCTTTTTTTGGAACGCGAGTGCCGCCGTCATCGCATGAGCCGTTTGATCATCCGGGTTCAGGCTCAGCAACTTCTCCAGGAAAGGTAGCGCTTCAAGACTGTCGGCTTGGAATTCAAGTTGTGCGGCGGCCTCTAGCGCCGCAACGTTGTTCGGATCGATTTGCAGCGCATGCTTGAAAGCCTGCAGACTCTCTTGAGGCCGGCCCAAGGTCTGTAGGGCGATCCCTTGTAATGTCCATGCGCGCGGATCGCTGGGACGCGCGCGAGTCAATTCCTGGGCCAGGCGCAGAGCCAGTTCATTGTCGTGAGACTGCAGCGCCTGCACGACGGATTGCGGAGTGGCGGGCGGGTCGGTCTGCGCTGAAGCAAACGTGGCGGACCACAGCCAAACCACGACGCCAAGAATTACTGCGGCGACTCTGGACCCTGCAAGAAGACGCGGCCAGATTACAGATTTCACGCACTCTGATCGCGGAGATAGAGGGGAATGAAACATGTGCTTCGATGGAATCCGTCGAAGGCAAACGCTGACTCCGAACAGTACTCGAACCGCATCCAAGACCTGAAAGGAACGGCTAGAGGAGCGAGGCCGCGCTGACGGTTCGATTCTGAAGGAAGCATTCACTTGCGTCAAGAAGAGCCGGATAAAGCACAGCCTGAAGGGTTGCCGAGAGCGTAATGAGCGGTGTAGGGGTGCCCAGTCTTGGCTGAAGCCGCTTGCCCCATCTGGTAATCATTGTCCTTGGTGATTAAGGAAACGAGATAACGCAACTTGGCCATAAGGCAGGGCCTCACTGGAGTCAACATAAAGCAAACGCTTACTTGTCTTGCTGCTACGCTAGGGCAACACTGGCAACGTGTCAATCAAGAAGACAATGTGGGTGCCGATTCAATCATTCGGAGGGAGAAAGCATACTCCAAATGCTCCTTCAAAGTCAGGAGATTCGGGGAGCAAGGCTGTCAAAAGTCCCACCAATCCTGCATCCGGAAATCCACTACCTCGAAAAAGGCCGTCCCAAAATGCCTAGCAAGCGTTTTCACAAAGCCCTACTAGAACGATTCCCGCCTGTGCTATGCTTGCCGCAAATCAGGAATCCACATCGATTCACTCAAGGAGGGTTGCTCTCATGTCTCGCACCGGCCGGCGTCGCTTCTTGCAGCAGTCGCTTGTAATCGGGGCAGCATGTTCCGCGGAATTATCCTTCAGCCGGATCTTGCGAGGGCAGACTCCATCCAGTAATCCGATGGCCCCGGCGCGCGTTTACCTGGATACCCGCCGCACGATCGCTCCCATCGATCGGAATCTTTTCGGATCGTTCCTGGAGCATTTGGGCCGTGCCATCTACGAAGGCATTTATGACCCAGGTTCAAAACTCTCCGACTCGAATGGCTTCAGAAAAGACGTTCTCGAAGAGATCCGCGGACTGGGAGTCCCGATCATACGCTACCCTGGCGGCAATTTTGTTTCCGGATACAACTGGCTGGATGGTATTGGGCCGAAACAGGAACGTCCCAGGGTTCTGGACAAGGCGTGGAACTCCATCAACACCAATCAATTCGGCACCGATGAATTCATGATGTGGTGCAAAGCAGTTGGCACTCAGCCTTTGATGGGGCTCAATCTGGGAACCGGAACTGCCGAGCAGGCCGCCGCCCTGGTGGAATACTGCAACGTTGAGAAGGGCACGCGCTGGAGCGACCTGCGCCGCAAGAATGGCACTGTGGAGCCCTACAAAGTGAAGCACTGGTGCCTGGGCAATGAGATGGATGGTCCCTGGCAAATCGGGCATATGACGGCGACAGAATATGGATTGAAAGCCGCGGACGCAGCCCGTCAAATGCGCTATGTCGACCCCGATCCCTCATTGCAACTGGTGGCCTGTGGGTCAAGCGGTCCCTCCATGCCTACCTATCTGGAGTGGGACCGCGAGGTGTTGGAGCAATGCTACGAATACGTGGATGCGCTCTCCCTGCATCGGTATGTAGGCAACTCCCAGGAGGACACGGGTGGCGACAGTTCGAAATATATGGCGGTGAATTTGACCATGGACCGTCAGATTGCGGAAACCGTTGCGGTTTGCGATCTGGTGCGCGGGCGCAGTCGCTCTCCGAAAAAACTGTGGCTCTCCTTTGACGAGTGGAACGTGTGGTACCGCGCCCGCAACGTCGACGCCATGAACGGCCATGAACAAGAAGCGCCCCATCTGCTGGAGGAGATCTACAACCTCGAGGACGCACTTGTTGTCGGAGGAATCATCAACACGCTGCTCCGCAACGCCGACCGCGTGAAACTAGCCTGTCTGGCGCAACTGGTGAACGTCATCGCTCCCATCATGACAAACGCCAATGGCTTCTTCCGCCAGACCATCTATTACCCCTATAGCTGGGGCCTGCAGATGGCTCGCGGCACTGTCCTGAATGTTCTATCGGAATCTCCGGCCTATGAAGTCTCTGGCATCGGAGAGGTTCCTTATCTGGACGTGACCGCCACTTTCGCCAAGGAAACCGGAAAGATTTCTCTCTTCGTCCTGAATCGCGATCTTGCGAAGAGCCGCGAAATCGACGTGGCGTGGCAAGATGCGCCGCCCGCGCGTTTGCTGACATCCTTGACGCTAACCGGAAGTGATTTGAAGGCTTCCAATAGTTTCGATGCTCCAAAGCGAGTAGCCCCGCAAGACCTGGGCAAGCCGGTCACTTCCGGCGGCCATTCGAGGTTCGAAGTCCCCCCGCGCTCCTACACTGTTGTTCAGTGGGGCGCCTGAGCCATCAGCAGCACAACTGGCAGTATCAATAAAATGAGGCGGGGCTGCACCGCCTCCGCCTCGGGCACTACAAATCGTTGCATGTTTGCGTTCTGGTGTGGGAATCTGCCTTAAACCGTTCGGCTCCCGTGGCAACTTCCCATTCTAATAGGGGCCACCGTTCGGGGTGTAGAGAACGGTGGCCCCCAGGGGACGTTTCTAAATCAGCCTAGAAGTAGAGTTTCCCTCCGACTTGCCACCATCTCGGCAGCGTCTGGGAGGTCACTTTGCCAAAGTTTCCTGCGCTCAGGTCGCCTTGGATGCTCTGGAAATTGGGATGATTGAATAGGTTGTAGAACTCAAACCGGATTTGGAAAGTAAGTTTCTCGGTTAGATGAGTGTTCTTGTAAACGGTCAGATCCGTTTCGATAAAGGCCGGATTCCGGAATTGGCCGTATTTCTCATTGCCGTTTGTGCCTGCCGTCGGCACTGTGAATTGCCCGGCGGAAAATACGCCGCTGACATAATCGCTGCGCGAGGTCCCCTGCTGATAACTTGTGGCGTCGGGGTAGCTGAAGTTGTCGCCGTTGGCGAGGTAGTCGCCCGTAGCGGTGGTATGCGCGTCCGCCCCTGTTACATAGTTAGCGCCATTGTAAGCGGCCGACGTAAAGACCGTGAACGGATAACCCGTCTGGTAAATACTCGTGCCGCTTAAGCCCCACCCGCTAGTCGCGTGCCCTACAAACCCTGCGCCCCCGTTCAAGCCCGGTTGCTCGTAATTAAAGCTTGCCGAGAAACGATTGGGGGTATCCCAGGGCGAAGGTCCGTAGAACTGGGAAGGATCGGTCGGGACTGGATATCTGCTTGAGTCATCTTTGGAAGAAGATCGCGTGTAGGAAGCGTCAACGAAGCCGCGCCTTCCTCTGGCTCTTACGTCAAACGTCACGGCTTCATAGTTGGCGTGGCGATCGTTCCCGGTATAGGCGATTTGCCCAAAACTCGGATTGGGCCTTATCGGAGCGGAGCCGGCAGGCTCGGTAATCAACACTCCCGGCTCTTCATTGATGTCAACTCCATAGGAGACGATGCCTCCCGCGTTGCCGTTTCCAACCAAGTTGGTGGTATGCGAACCGGCGTACAACACGGCAGCAACAAAGTGGCTCCCAAGCCTATGTTCCAGCGTACCGGACCAAATGTAGGAAGTTGGAGAATCAATATTGGGGTCGATTGCCCCAATTGACAGGCCTGCTCCTGGAATTCCTCCCGCAGCATCAAGGCAGGGAGTTGTAGGACACAAGGTAGTGCCAGCCAGTGAAGGAAATACGAATCCGAACGGAGGCTTGCTACTGGTACCTTGCACGAAGACGGGCTGGTTGCCCGGCGCATTTGCCGCATAGAAAGTAGGATTGATTAATCCAGGCGGGTTGCCACGGAATTCCTCCTGTATATTGGCCGGCGTAAGCCAATTGGAGAACATCCCAAATCCGCCGCGTACCACCCAGTTTCCTCTACCATCAACATCCCAGGCGGCACCAATACGCGGAGTAGCGGCTTTGGGCGTACCCTTCAGGGCGTTGTGCGTGGGCGTCGCAGACCCTGCAGCCACTTGGTCCGCGAGTGTCGAACCAGAACCAAGGTAGAAGTTGCCGAACACCGTCGTGGGCGACTTGGAGTAAGGATTTCCCTGATCGTCGAATCGGAAACCCATCGTTAGGGTTAGATTGCGCCGCACCTTCCAGGTGTCCTCGGCAAAAATGCCAAAGGTCTTGGAGGCAGCGTCCCAGCTCCATAGCTGCTGCTGGCCCGTATTGGGGTTGTACATTACCCCGCCCTCCGTGTGCGGAGCATCTTGCGCCAGTGCTAACAGGTTATCGAAACTGAAGGACGGGTGTGACCACGGTCCCTGGAATGGCTCGACGTCATCGCCGTACCAACCCTCGTAGCCCACCTTTATGACGTGCGCGCCGCGCACATGCGTCAAGACATCGCGCCAGTGGTAGTTGTGCTGAATGAAATCCCCTTGCGCGAAACCAACACCGTATCCGACGCTTTGCCCGGTAACGCTGATACCCGGAATCGTGAAATCGCCGGTCTCGCCAAGTTTGCCCTCGATGCGGTTCTCCGCAAAGATTGCTTCGTTCAATGTCGACGGACTGAAGGTGTGCGTCCAGTTCACTTGCAAGGCGCGCTCCCAATAATCATTGTTGGTGGAGAATTGCGGAATGACATTGGGCGCGGGGTTAGACTGAGTCGTGCGGAAGAAACTGCCGTAAACGCGGTCATTCTTGAAATACTTGTCCACGCGAATGAAGTATTGCGTACCGTTGATGATGTTGGACGAGTTAAAAGTTCCGCTGTCAATCATCGGTGTCGAACAAGGCAGGTTGTTCGTCGTTATAGTCCCGCAAGTCCCTGGGAAAATATCATTTGCGGTACTTTGTACCCCGCTGACAGCCACATGAGTGGGCACGTAGGTGTTGAGAATCTTGGTTCCAAACGTACCGGGGTAGTTGGTTTGCGCCCAGGAAGCAAACGCCGGATCCGGGAACGTTACTACATTGTTTCCGGTGGAAGCAGAAGAACGCAGTGCTTCGATGCCGAAGAAAAAGAAAAACTGATGATGAGGAATGATGGGGCCACCAATCGTTCCGGAGATGTTGTTGCTGTGAAACGGATTGTAGGCGGCTGTGGAAGGCGACAGTGAGTACCGGGCAAACATCGTCTGGTAATTGAAGTAGTCACTCGCCAGTCCGTGGAATTCATCCGAGCCGGACTTTGTCGTCGTGGCAACTTGCAGACCGCTGCCACGCCCATACTCGCTGGTATAGGTATTCACCTGAATGTTGTCTTCTTGCAGGACGTCGGGGTTGGGTACCAGATTCAAGACGCCCTGCCGCACGCTGCTCGTGACGTCCAGGCCGTCAATAATCCACATATTCGCAACAGTTCCTTGGCCGTTGGCACTGGCATCAACGGCCGTCTCCGTGGAAAAGTTGTTCACGTTGGATCCCGGAGTGCCCGAAGCGACGCCCGGACCGCCAGCCAATCCCAACCCGGAAACGCCCGGGGCAATCGTGGTTAGCGAGAGCATGTTGCGTCCTGCTAGTGGCAGAGCTGACAACTCTTGAGTTTGCAGTGTCTGTTGATTTCGTGTCTCGGCAGTGTTTACAAGCGGATTTTCAGCCGTGACTTCGATGGATTGCGTCGTTGCCCCGACCGTGAGCGCGATCGGAACGCTTAGGTTTTCGTTCGTCTCCAGTGTGACAGTCGTTTCGGCCTTGGAGAAACCGGTGGCCTCGACTGTGATTTTGTAGGGACCAGGAGCAAGACTCAAGAACCGATACCCGCCCTCTGCGTCCGTTGTGGTTGTAGCCGTAACATGCGTGACAAGGTTTTCCAGCGTTAGCTTTGCTTGCCCCACCGTTGCGCCACTTGGATCAGTGATGGTTCCCTGAATATTGGCAGAAAACTGAGCCCATGCCGAGCCAGCAGTGAGCAAAAGTAGAGCCAGCAGCCTGATCGACCATCCAACATGTAATTTCACCTGCATGTGCTTTTTCACCCCCAAAAGGAAAGAGAAACATTTACCAAACCGATTGTGCGTAAACGTTTTCTCGATTGCACCATCTTTTAAACCAGCTCTGCTCCCCTGTCAAGCTTTTTCTAGTGCTTTTCTACTACGGGTCGCGGCAGGCTGCCTTCGCCCGTCAGGCCCTTTGCCTCACGTTTTCGCCCAGCCGCGGTTTGCCACCCGCCCCACTCCCTCGCGGATGGTGGTCAACTGATTGATTGGCAGATGTTTGTAGGTTTCCACCAGCCCGTTCGGCCAGTGCACTTCCACGTCCACCGAGGTATTGTTTCCAAGTCCGAAGTGCAGCCGTGGATCGTTGCAGGAATAGAAGCTGCTTTGGCTCACGACGCATTGTGCCTGCGTTTTCCCGCCATAATGCGCAAGAACACGGGCTCCGATCGCGCTTCGGTTGGATTTTACACCCTCCAGTTTGACCTTGATCCAATTGGGTTTCCCTTTGATGTCATTGCGTAGCAATGAAGGAGGCTCGTTCATGTTGATGATCAAAATGTCGGTATCCCCGTCATTGTCAAAATCCCCAAACGCACATCCCCGGCCGCTGTGCGCCGCGGCGACCCCCGGGCCCGCTGCTTCGACCAGCTCCTCGAAGGAATTGTTGCCCAAATTGCGAAACACCACGCGTGGCGTTTTGTAGGGATATTGCGGCAGGGTTCGCCCCACTTCCGGGTAAACGTTTCCGGTCACGATGAAGATATCGGGATATCCATCATTGTCCAGGTCCACGATTCCGGTCCCCCAGCACACATAGCGCGTTTCTACCCCAATGTGCGACTGCCGGGTAACATCGTCGAAATTTCCCTTCCCATCGTTGTGGTAGAGGATGCAGGAGTCGTCCGTGAAGTGTGTCTTGAACAGATCCAGATGGCCATCGAGATCATAATCCCCGATCCCTACGCCCATCCCCGCCTGCTCTTCGCCATCATCACTGAGCGCTACCCCACGCAATACTCCTTCTTCACGGAATGTTCCGTCATGGTTGTTCATGAATAGCAAGCTTGGTGTGGAATCGCAGGCCACGTAAATATCCGGCCAGCCGTCTTCGTCCAGATCCGCGGCCACCACCGTCATGCCATAGCATGGCGGAGTCTGCGAGATGCCGGCTTCCTTGCTCACGTCGGTGAACGTCCCGTCTCCATTGTTTCTGTAGAGCAAATGCCGTCCCATGGGAAGCCCGCGTGGTCCGCACTCCACCGGAATGCCTTTAAAATTGCAATTTGAACTGGCTCCTGCGACGGGGGCATGTTCAAACGAGAAGCGCACGTAGTTGGAGACAAACAAATCCAGGTGCCCATCCCGGTTGTAATCCAGAAAGGCGCATCCTGCTCCCCAACGAGGTTCATCGTTCAAGAGGCCGGCGGCCTTCGTTACATCGCTAAACGTGCCGTCACCATTGTTGCGGTAAAGAATGTTTTGTCCGAAGCGCGTGCAAAAAATATCATCGAACCCGTCGTTGTTGTAGTCCGCGATGCAGACCCCATCCCCCCAACCGACGGCATGCAGACCCGCCTTTTCCGTTACATCTGTAAACGTGCCGTCACGATTGTTTTTATACAGCCGGTTCGTGGCGCCGGGGGGATCGCCCTCAAGACGAGTGCCCGTGACCAGGAACAAATCCATCCAACCGTCGTTGTCATAATCAATGAAGGCGCAGCCGCAACCATCGGATTCCAGAATGTATTTGTTGGTCTCCACGCCGCCATAAATCGTCGGCGCAGTGAGTCCAGCGGTCGCAGCCACATCAATGAATTGCGCGTCGAAAGGGCGACCCGAAGGTGCCTGCCGGGCCAAGGGCTTGGCCACCCGGCCCCCCATGCCTTGTGCCAACAGGCGTTTGGCTGCCAAGAAGGCTGCGGACCCAAGGGAATATCGCATAAACATACGGCGCGAAAAGGTCATTCCGAGAGAATTCCCTTTCTTGGAAACGTGATTTCAGGCGCCAATTATCGCCGGAAGCCTGATGAGAGTAAACATTTTCTCAGGTCCCGGCAAAACCCAAGAAAAAGAGACTGCAGTGCGCCTACGGCTTTTCCGCTTGCCTCTCAGGTGTGCCGTCTTCAAAAAGCTTATAGCGGTACCGCTCCCGTTCCTCTTGCGTAGCCTCTTCGCGAAGCTGGGCCAATCGCTTCAGCAACTCGGGGATTTCCTGATTCTGCCCGGTTTTCCGCAATGCCTGAATCAGGCGATACACTGCGGTTTGGTCCTTGGGATCGCTGATCAACGATTTCCTGCACTGCTCAATCGCCTCCGGGTACTGTCCATTTTCCATGTACAGTTTTGCCAGCACTCCCCGAGCGGCGGCAAGAGTGGGTTGCAAAGCGACCGCTTTCTTCGCCGAACGCATCGCCAGCTCAAACTCCGGCGTACCCGGATCAACGCCTTTTTGCGACAGGACATCCGCCTGCAAATAGAGCAGCAGCGGGTCATTCGGTTTCCGCTTGAGTTTTTCCTGCACCGACACCAAAGCATGATCGAGATCATTCGTCTGCACAGCAACCAGGCCTTGCGCGGCAGTACTCAAAGACTGTTGGGGGTTCAATTCGTAGGCTTTCTCAAAGTCGGCTTCCGCCTGGTCGTACTTTGCCAATTGCACATACAGGACGCCGCGGGCCACATACAGGTCCTCGGCGTTTGGTTGCAGCGTCAATCCCTCGGTGATCACATCAATACCCACCTGAAAGGATTCGTGTGCAAAGCAAATGTTCGCAAAATCCAGATAGAGACTGGTGTTTCGTGGATCGAGCAACAGGGCCTGGCGGAGCGTGCTCACCGCTTGCGGTGTATCCTTAGCATCTTCATAGGCCTTGGACGCAAGCTGAAGGGTGTTCGCATCCACATCCTTAGCCTCCAGCAGCGGCTGAAGCGTCGCCAACGCATCCTGTGGTTTGTGATTCATGAGCTGGATTGACGCCATGACCTGACGTTCACGCGGATCGTCTGGTTGCAGCGCCACGGCCCTCTGAAATATTTTTGCCGCGTCATCGAGCCGTTTGAGCCTTACGAGGCAGGTAGCGTAAGCATGCAAAGCATCGAGTTGGGTGTCGAGCAATTCGCCCGCCTTATCAAAATGCGGCACCGCGGCGGCACAGTTTCCTTCACGGTACTCCAGCACCGCCAGCATGGCGTTAGCCGTGGGATCCCCTGGACGCAATTGAAGCAGCCGATTCAGCAGCGGCACCGCACTCTGCTTCCCGTCCTGATACTCAATCTGTGCCGCCCCCGCCAGCGCGGCGACATTGTTGGGCGAGATCTTCAGTGCTTCCTGGAACGCGGTCAGAGCCTCTTTACTGTTCCCTTTGCTGGCCAGGGCGATGCCTTCCAGCGTCCACAATTGGGGATTGTTCGGCGACGTCTTCAGGGCGGAACGGCATAACTCCACGGCTTTATCGAATTCCCTGGCACGCAGCGCCGCGCTGATTGGCTCAATCGGGTTTTCACGGGCCTGAGAAAGACCCAAACAAGGGCAAGCCAGCAGGACAATTCCGAGTGCTACCTTCCTGAAGAGAATCATCTTGGATTTCGGCAGAGGCAGAATCACGGCAGGAACAGAATACTTCATCCGCGAAATCGCCGCCAACTTCTGCATCCGGAAGCACCTGCCGCCCGTGAACCTTTATTTCAACGAGCAATCTCAACATCGCGGTAATCGATCCCCGCCAGATAATCCAGATGCCTCGTGATTTTCACGCTCGCAGCATCGGCGTCCACACCTGCATCGGTGTACCCGCCCGGTTCGCCCAAGCATAGTAGGGAATAAATTTCAGTTCGACTTGGCGGGGCTTTGGTGCATCCGCCGCGTACGGAAAATAGAGCCTCCCGCTCGCACTGGAGCTCTCGTAAACTGCCCCCATGTGCTTCAGCATTACGATTCCTCCGAGCAGGTCGCTTCGCAACTCCTCTTGGAACGGCGACCCTGATTCATGGCGCAGATCCAGGGAGACGTCGTGCAGTGCCACGCCCTCCGGTTGATCCAGTTGTTCAAGGCAGTACACCAATGGGCCGCGCTGCACCGCCACCCGGCCGTAGTCCTCCACAACGCGGCGGTTTGCCTCGATCACTTGCGGCGTCATCCCAAACTTCACTTGGATTTCGTCGCCCGGCGCCCAGCGTCGCGCCAATGCAAGATACTGCCCGGCAGTCACTGCAGAAACCGGCTTGCCGTTGACCGCAACTTGCGTGCCGGCAGACCACCCCGGAATGCGTAGATAAAATGTGAATTCCGTGGGCTTGGCCGGCCCCACGGCAATCTGCACGGCCCCATCCCAAGGATAATTTGTTTTCTGTATCACTTTCAGGCTGGTTCCATCCTCCAGATGCCAATCCAACTGCGAGTTGTCGTACAGGTGCAGATACAGCCCATCCTTGCTGGTGCTGTAAAAATAGCCCGGCAGCGAAGCAAAGGTTCGCTCAAGATTCGGCGGGCAGCACGTGGTGTCGTACCACGGATTCCGAATATGGTCGCCCCCCGAAGGGTCGAACGCCAACGGATTGCGATAACAATAAAGAGTGCCGTCGAGCGACATCCCGGAATTGATGCCGTTGTACAAAGCGCGCTCGATCACGTCCGCATATTTCGCGTCGCCCGTGGCCGTCAGCATGCGCCAGTTCCACATCATGTTTCCTATGGCGGCGCAGCTTTCCCCGTACGCCGTGAAGTTCGGAAGCTCATAGGAATCCCCGAAAGCCTCTCCCTGGCTGCGCGCCCCCACACCTCCGGTCACATACATCTGCGCTGAAACGAGGTCGTCCCAAAGCGCGCTGAGTGCCTTCCAGTACGCCGGGTCACCCGTTTCCATGTAGTAGTCGGTAGCCCCGCAACACGCATACATGGCGCGCACCGCGTGACCTTCCAGGTGCGTGCGTGAAGTAAACGGAATGCCGCAAAAGTTATAAACATAGGCGCGCTGCGGCATCTTCATGCGGTCGTCGCCTTGCAAGATATACCCGGCCAAGTCGAGGTATCGCTTGTCGCTCGTTGTGCGGTAAAGCTCGATGAGCGCCAGTTCAATTTCCGGATGCCCGGAAAAGATTGGCTTCTTGTCGGCTCCCGGACCGAAACTCGGCAGCAAATAGCCGTCGACGAAACGAATGCTCGCATCCAGCAAAGTGCGGTCACCCGTCGCGCGATAATAGGCAATCGCCCCCTGGATCATGTGCCCAAGATTGTAAAGTTCATGGCCCCAACGCTGGATATCAGGCTCCATGCGCTCTTTCATATGCTCTCCAACGAAGTACGTATTCAGGTACCCGCTGGGCTCTTGAACGACAACGACCTCCTTGATGATTTTCTCCGTCAACGCCCGAAGCTCCGGCCGGTCGCCGGACTGCAGCACGAAGCCCACCGCCTCCGTCCATTTATATACGTCGGAATCCGAGTAGACCGGGCCTTGCTGTTTGGCATCGCTCTTGCCAACAAGGCGCAGGAAATTAGTCATCCGGCCGTTGGCCTCCAGCAGTTTCTCCATCGAGGGAATGCTGCTGTCTACATTGATCTCTCGCCGCGCTCCCCAAAATCCTTGCGTGATCGTCACCGCGTGTACCGGCACGTTATGCAACTTCGCGAAGGGAGACTTGTCGACAAACAAAACTCCTTCGTCCTTCCAGTTTGCATTGGACGCGCTCGGGGTGTCGCCCCGCGAGGAGGCCATGAAATTGTGCATCGGCATGGAGCCCACCGCGGCCGCGGAAAGGGCAGTACCAACAAATTGCCGCCGCGAAAGCTGTGATTGCTTTGTCATACGAGCCTCCTGAAAGCTAATAGGCTGCGGAAAAACGATCAACCGTCATTCCGAACGGAGTCTGCGGAGTGAGGAATCCCTCTTTTCTTCGGTTTCCACCAAAGAGAGATTCCTCACTTCGCTCGGAATGACGTACCAAGCCGCTTCTCCCTCATGCAGCTAGGCCTTCGATCTCGCCGGCCAGCATTATAACTGCGACGAACAAATGTCCTCACATCCCGCTTTCAGATCTGCTCGCTCCTTCAAGTTGAACAATTACGCCGTATGGGCGTACATGTCCCAGCCGAGATACCGCGAGGCGGCTTCATGCACCATTGGCGCAACGCTGGAAAAATTCGCCGCGACGTGGTGCTCGAAGCCCTGCTCGCAGATGTAGTGCAACAGTTTCTGTAACTCGGGAATCTCCACCACGCCCGCGCCGCCAAACGTTTCCAGGGGATCGTCCGTAAAACGCCCGCTGCCGGAATAGCCACGGATTTTGCCGTTCACGTCGTCGGTCGAAAATCGCGCGAAGCTCATGGCCCCCGCTTTTACGCGCCCCACGCAAGTTCCAAACGTGTTCTCTTTGCCCACCGTCCCCGCGATAATTTCCTGAAAATCCATCTTTACATCTTTAAAGAAATGTTTCGGCAGATTGCTGCAGTGGAAACAGACCGCCTTGTTTGGATCGCCTCCATAATTGTTGTTCCAGTCCAGCAACGCGCTCGGCGTTTCCGAGGCCAGTTGCAGCGCGTGCATCCCCAGCACCCCGCACACATCCACCTCGCACGCGCTCGAGAGCAGCGCATCGCTCATCATGCTCATCAGCGTGCACGGCACGATGCCCAGATTTTCCTCCATCGAAGTCCAGCACTGCACCGCGCTGATCTGTACATCCACCGCCTTCATCCATTGATCGACCACCGCTCCCAGCTTCGCCATCTTCAGCAGCGCCGCCTGCGGAATGTCTTTCGTCGTCACGTAGCGCTGGATGGCCTGAAGTTTCTGCACCGCCGTATCATCCGTGTCCTTCATCCGGCTGATGCGCCCAAACACCTCCGAAAGGTCCAGCGTCTCCACGGAGATTCCGCTGGCTTCCAGAAGCTTTTCGCTGTAACGCACCGTATTGAACGCCGTCGGCCGCGCGCCGATCGACCCAATGCGCAAATTCCGCAAGCCCTTCACCACGCGGCACACGCCCGCGAACCATTCCAGGTCCTTCGCGAACTCCGCGGAATCCGGCGTTTCCGTGTGCAATGTCGTCAACGAATAAGGAATGCCGTACTGCCGCAGGTTGTTGCACGCGGACATCTTCCCGCAAAAACTGTCGCGCCGATGCGTGATGGCCATCTTGCCGGGAGTGTCCGGCGTGGCCTGTACAAGCACCGGAACGCTCAAACGCGCCAGCCGCAATGTATCGGCAATCGCGCGCTCATCCCCAAAGTTCGGCAGCGTGACGATGACGCCGTCAATCACATCGGCTTTGGACTTAAACAACTCCGCGCAGCGCTTCGCTTCTTCGTGCGTTTCCACCGCACCGTACTTGCTCTGCTCCGTGCCCAGCGCCACAACATCCATTCCGTCTTTTTGCAACGCCTGAATCATTTCTTCCCGGCCAGACTTGGCCAGGTGATCGGGGAAAAATCCGCGATTCCCCACAATCAACCCCATGGTCATCTTCTTTTTCTTATTGGACATAACGCGCTCCGTGATTTTGTCTTTCCGCTAAACGCGAGCTGCATGCGGAGTACTCCACTCAGCGCACATCCTCATTTTGGGCTTCGGGTGCATCTTCGCGAATTTGGGCCAAGCTAGAGCAAACGTTTACCATCTAATTCGCCGAATTGCAAGGCGCTGTCTGCGAACCTCTTGTCTTGATTCCGGCCATGCTTTCCTGCATTATATGCCCATATTGGAATTGCTGCTTTTTCTCGCCGATGCCCGGGACCACTCGGGACACTAGAGTTCAGGATAGCGTATACTAGCCGGTTTCAGGGTTCGCTGGGGGAGGAATGAGGATTTGTGGACATCCGTGACGTAGCCAAACGCGCAAAAGTATCCACTGCCACGGTGTCGCGCACGGTCAACCATGTGCCCACCGTCGATGCGCAATTGGCTAAGCGCGTTTGGAAAGCCATTGCTGAACTTGGCTATTACCCCAACCGGCAGGCGCGTGCTCTGGTCTCCGGAACCAGCCATGCGTTTGGATTGATCGTTTCGGAGATCACCAACCCTTTTTTCCCGGAGATTGTGCAAACTTTTGAAACGCTCGCCGTTGAACAAAAATACGAGATTCTTCTGACTTCCACGATTCACGATCCCAAGCGCATGGAACTTGCCGTTCGCAGAATGATTGAAGGGCGCGTGGATGGCGTAGCGATTCTTACCTTCGGGATGGAAGACGAGTTACTGGATCATTTCCGTTTCCGGAATATGCCCCTGGTGTTTGTGGATGTTGGCCCGAAGGCTCCCCGCGTCAGCAATATCCGTGTGGACTATTCCCATGGAATTCGCCAGGCAGTGCAACACCTTGCTGCCCTGCGGCATAAACGCATTGGCTTCGTGAGTGGGCCACTGAAACTGAGATCTGCTACGGCGCGAAGAGATGCGTTTGAAGCCTCAATGCGTGAGATCGGCTTGCCGGTGAATCCCGAATTCATCATCGAGGGGGATCACCGGTTGGAAGGCGGAAAGCGGGCTCTGCAAGAGCTCTACAAACTCCGCGAGCAGCCCACCGCTCTTCTCTGCTCCAATGATATGACCGCCATCGGCGTCATGAGGCAAGCCTACGATCTGGGAATTAGCGTGCCTCAGGAATTGTCTATTGTAGGCTTCGACGATACCAGGTTGGCGGACTTCATGATTCCGCCGCTAACCACGGTGCAAATGTCTCAGACGGAGCTGGCAACGCTTGCCTTTAACGCTCTCCTTAAAGAAGTGAAGAGAGAAGTTCCTGCCCCAAACGGAACAGAATATATTCTTAAGACTCATCTCATCCTGCGAAACTCGACCACCTTCCCTCCCGACAACAATCAGGTGAAAGATCGCCCCAGGTCAAAGCGCGCCTCGCAAACTCCCACTGCCACCGGAGAGTAACCCATTTCAACTCCGCAGCGGCTTTCAGATGTCAGCCTGCTTGGTACCGATAGTCCGTATCATAATTAACAACAATACCCAATCAGCGTATGAGGAGCGCCAGGAAGCGCCAATCTAAATTAAATTAGGATTTCAGCACCACGTAGGTGCTGTAGCTCTCTTCCTGGATGCCCATGAAGGGACGCAAAGAGACGGGCTTGCCATCCGCACTGTTGGCAAGGAAATCTCCCGTGGCGTTGTTTGTTGGCTTGGCTCGCAGCAGCTCGGCCTTTTCAAAGCTCGGTTGGGAATCGGCCACTCCGAAAAGGACAAGCGGGCCGTGCAGCAAGGCCACCTGATCCGGATGTTGCACGTCAACCCGCTCCAGACGAAGCGGCATGGACAATTCCAGTTCAACGACGTCGCCGTCTTTCCATGTCCGCCGCACCGCCGCAAACGTGCCCGGCTGCACGCCTTCCGTCACTCGCTTCCCATTCACCGAAAGCATCGGATTGCTCGTCCATCCGGGAATCCGCACGTATAACGTGTACTCCACGGTTTGTGAAGCCTCCACCCGAATGCGAACCGTATTCTCCATCGGGTAGTGCGTTTCCTGCGTCAGTCCATATTTCCCAGAGCCTTCCGTCCAACGCACCGTGGAAGGTGTAAACAGGTTGACGTACACCCCGTCGTCCGCACGCAAATACGTGCTGATGTGGTAGTCCGCGGCAAGTTGCGGAAATGTTCCCGAGCAGCACGGCCACTTATCCCGGTACCAGACTTTCTTGCCCGTGGTCGCATAATCGGAGTAGTAGAACGACGTGCCGTCCGCCTGAATCGGCCACGCGCCCAGAATGGTATTGTAGAGGATGCGCTCCATGCTATCGCCGTAGCGGGCATCCTTGGTCACGCGGAGCAGATAACGCGTAATTTTGAAGTGCCCGTAAGCGCCGCAAGGTGTCTCAAAACTCGCGTGCGATGTCCGCAGGCTGTCTCCCAACTGTCCAGTGTTGGGCTCGCCAAATGCTTCGTTTGGCCCCCAGCCGCCAGTCGCAAAGCTTTGCGTTGTCAAAAGCATCTCAAAGCCATTTTTTGCTGCCCGTAAGTGTTTTTCGCTTCCCAGCGTAATGTACGCCTGCATCGCCGAACTGAACGCATTCACATGGCTGTACGCATGTTCAAAGGGAAGCACATTGTTTCCCGCTGCCAAGGGATCAAAATAAGTGTCGTCTTCCAGAAAGCGCTTGGCAAAGTCCCGGTAGAACGGATCGCCGCTCCGCTGGTAGGCGAGGAAGAGATTCTCGGGCAGCGTATAGGTTTCGTCCCAGGTGTACGACGTATCCTTGTGAGGGCGCGACCGCATCTCAGCTCGGGAAAGTGCTTTTTCAGGAAGATACGCCTGGATTGCGTGGCTAAGCTTTTTGTGGACATCCATCGCCATGGGATCGCCGGCGAATTCGTGCGCATCGATCAAACCACAGGAGAGTTTGTCATACGTGTAGGCGGGCAGGCGGTAGTCAACGAAAAATTTGGCTTTGTCGTCCAGCGTTTCCCCGTATCCCTTCACCAGACGATTTACTTTTGCGCGGGTCGCTTCTGATCCCGTCACCGCGTAAGCGCGCGCCAGCCCGGACAGGTATTGACCGAAACTGTGTCCGGCAATAAATCCGTGAAAGTCAGTATGGTCCAGGCTGAATCCCGTGAGATCGTACCAACCACCCATGTCCGCGCCGGGTGCAGGCAATCCCGCCCCTTGCCGGAACACTTTCAGCATGCGGTCGTCCTCAAGGTTCAGGAATCGAGCATGGTTCTGCTCGAACTGCAACTTCATCGGTCCGTCGAGCAATTGGACACTGTTGTACGGGAACTGCCTCAGTGGCGTCTGGATCGCCACCGTGCCTGGGTCCGTACTTGCCAATCCTCGGAGGGCGCGCGTGCTATACGCGGCTGCTGCTACCACCCCCGTGGATTTCAGGAACGTCCTCCGATTGATAGCGGACATGTTGTGAGGCCTCCTTCAAGATTGTTAAGAAAGCGTTTACCCACAAACTATGCAATTCCCCCCTGCTTGTCAATCCCGTTTCTCGCCAGTGCTTCGCATGTCATCCTTACCTCAACCGCTTCGCGCCCATCAGCGAACGGCTGACCTCAGCCATTTTGCTTTGTGGAGCAAGCGGGAGGACTTTCTCTTCAGTTCTGCGACCGTATGCGGTTGAGCATACCGTCCTACGGGTAATAAGTGCCTCTGCAGCATCGAGAAATCGTTTACTCCCCCAGCATAACAATTTCCCTCGAAGAACTAAGGAATCGCCGTAAGCGTACCTCTGACGAAAGACGTCAGAAGCCAGCCCAAAAATAATTTCCGGGAAGCCATGGCGTTTTACCCGGAGGGCCGGAGGACACGGCTTGCACAAAAGTATCATCCCGTCATTCCGAACGGAGTCTGCGAAGTGAGGAATCTCTCTTCTCTTGGGGTTCCGCCGAGCAGAGCATTCATGAAAAACTTCTAGTACAGCAGGTACTTCGCCCGCCTCGCCTTGAACCCTTCAATCTCCTCGTTCCAGTCCATCCACACGCGCCTGGGATCCTGACCTTCGCTAATCGCCTTTGCCGTCGCATCGTTAACCATCAAACTATCCAGATTTTTCATCTCAAATTGTTCCGGATACAGCTCGTGCAGTGCCGAGGCGATCTCGATCCCAAGCTCCGGCGCGTCCAGCGCGTTTCTGTCTATCACAACGATGTTCACGCCACCGCATTTGTTTTGCGCGAACACGGACGCGCTTGGCGTGAACTCCACCGGCACAAAACGCACTCCCCCAATGTTCCTCGCATTCAAATAAGCGGCCAGCTCCTGCGGCCGAATCCATGGCGCACCCAAAACCTCGAAGGGAGTATCCGTCCCGCGTCCGACCGAAACATTGGTCGCCTCCAGAGTGCCGATCCCGGGATAGAGAGCGGCTTCCGTGAGGTTGCGCATATTCGGCGACGGATTCACCCACAGCATGCCCGTCGAGTCCAGCCAGTCGCCTCTCTGCCAACCTTCCATGGGGACAACGGTCAGGCGGGAGTTGATGCCTCGCTCGGAGTTGTAGAAGCGCGCCAACTCACCAATCGTCATGCCGTGGCGAATGGGCACCTGTCCGTAGTTCGTAAAGCTTTCGCGTCCTTTGTCGCTGATAGGGCCTTGCACGTAAGCGCCATTAATAGGATTGGGGCGGTCAAGAACAAAGATTGCTTTTCCCGTGTGTGCCGCCGCTTCCAGGAAATAGCCGAGTGTAGTCTCGTAAGTATAAAAGCGCGCTCCAATGTCTTGAATGTCGTACACGATGGCGTCCACGGTGTTCAGAACTTCAAGCGAGGGATGCCGCTTGGCGCTGGTCTCACCGTATACGCTGTACACGAAAATTCCAGTTGGGCCGTCGGTCGAATCGGAAACTGCCGTGGTGTCAGCGCTTCCCGTAACGCCGTGCTCCGGGCTGAATATTGCTCTGAGCTGGATGCCCTTCGCTTTGGCCAGCACATCAATCGTGCGGTTTCCGTGGGAGTCCACTCCCGTCTGGTTGGTGACCAGTGCGACCTTGATGCTCGGCTTGCTCGGGTCGCGCAACTCCGCAAAATCGTGGCTCTCCAAAATATCAATGCCGGTGCGCACCGCGCCATTGCGCGTCGTGACCAGCCGCGAAGCAAACATGGCTTCGTTGTAACCGGTGATCCGTGCAAGGCGCAGCTTCTGTTCCTCCGTAACCGAAAGTTTCAACGCCTGCGCCACCGTCGAAGCGACATGCGCCCGCAGCGAAACGATTGCAGTATTGTGTCCGTGCGGATGAACGGCGTTGGCAAGCAGGATCACATACGAATTCGTGACCGGGTCGATCCATATTGACGTGCCCGTGAAACCGGTATGTCCAAACGAGCCGACCGGGTAAAACTCACCGCGATTGGTGGCAAAGGGCGAATCAAGGTCCCAGCCAATCCCCCGCAACGAAGCCGAAGTCGGAGGCTGTTGCGGTGTGGACATTTTCTCGATGCTGAGCCGCGACAGCACATGAGATCCCGTCAGCATCTCCTGCGCGAATTTCGACAGGTCGTCGGCAGTCGAGAACAGTCCCGCATGTCCTGCCACACCGCCCATGCGCCGCGCCGTGGGGTCGTGCACCGTGCCGCGCAGCATCTGATGGTTTTCGTCATACTCGGTGGGCGCAATGCGCGAGCGCCATTCCGCGGGCGGAAGAAATCGCGTCTCCTCCATTCCCAGCGGGACAAAAATATTTTTTGACGCATATTCATTCAGGCTCATCCCCGACACTTTCTCCACTATGAATCCCAGCGCTGCATAGTTGATGTCGCTGTAAGAAAAGCGCGACCCGGGAGAGAACACCGGGGTTTGATCCATGGTCATCTGGTAAGCGGCATCGCGCCCCGCCCACGGCGTGCGGAGATCGAGGTCCTCCGTCAGTCCGGAAAAATGCGTCAGGAGCAGCCGCACGGTGATGTCTTTCTTGCCGTTCTTGGCAAACTCCGGCAAGTAATTCGCAACCGGGTCGTTGAGCCGAACCTTGCCTTGCTGCACCAGTTGCATCACGGAAGTTGCCGTGGCCACGCACTTTGTGATCGAAGCAAGATCGAAGATCGTGTCCGCGGTCATCGCTTCCTTGACCGGTTCCACTGAGCGCATGCCGTATGCTTTGCGGTACACCACTTGGCCGTCATGTCCCACCAACACCACGCCGCCCGGAATTGTTCCCTGTGCGATCGCCGCGTTCATGATCTCGTCAACGCCCGCGAACGACGCACTCTGAGCCAACAATTGTCCGCAAAACGCCCCCACAAGCACCACAAGCAAAGTAAATCGCTGAATCGCTAAGCGATGTTTCATAACATCCTCCATGTCCGGACCTTTGCCCTGCATTGGGCAAAGTAAAGGCAACTGTAAACGACAGGCGGCCTGCGCGCGTGCGTCCGTGTCAACACCTTGCGCCCAAATCCTCGTAGCCTTTCCTCATGTGTCCAGCCTCTTTATACTTTCTCAAAGCCCTGCGAAGCAACTTACGGCCTTGCTTCTTGGCCGGAAATATTCCAGAGTTGTGCCAGCAGCCGAAACTCATTCCAAGTCCATCTCTCCTGGCCGTTGCGGATCGCTCCAATCAGATGAGGCTTGAAACGTGGCCCGACAAAGGACGAACACTGGTTCGTGGAGCCGCCAGGGGATGAAGGAAGATGGACTCGCCGAAAGTGCGAATTCACCAGATCGATGATGAAGAACGGGCAGAAAATCATAGGAGGGAACTGTGAGCGCGAGCGCGTATCGAGAGCGGATCAGTGGAGTGCTGGGGAAAATTTGGGAAACGCAGATGGCCAACATAGAGAAGGCGTCGGCCGCGATGGCGGAAACCATCGCGAATGGCGGGCTGGTGCACATGTTCGGCAGCGGGCACTCGGTCCTGCCGGTGCAGGATATGTTTCCAAGATATGGCGCGTATCCGGGCTTCCGTCCGTTAATGGATATGCGCCTGATGTGGACCAACGTGATTGGAAGCGGTGGAGCGAAAGGATTGTTGTGGCTGGAGCGCAAAGAAGGCTACGCGCAAGTGCTGTTTGAGAACGAACCGATTCGCCAGGGCGATGTGATGCTCGTATTTTCCCACGGTGGTTTGAACGCCGCAGGAATCGAAGTGTTGATGGAAGCGAAGAAACGCGGCCTGACCACCGTTGCCGTGACCTCGCTTGACAATTACCGCAAGAGAGAAGCCATGCATTCTTCCGGCAAGAAGCTCGCGGACGTAGCCGACATCGTCATCGACAATTGCACTCCCGCCGAGGACGCGCTCGTCTCGATTCAAGGTTGGAAAGCCCCGGTGGCGGCGGGGTCAACCGTAGCGTGCATCACCATCGCCATGTCCATCATCGCGCAGGTGGCCGCGAATCTGGTGGCGAAGGGACAAACGCCCCCGGTCTTCGTGTCGCCCAACGTGCAGGGAATCCCCGCGGACAATACAAACCGCGTGTACGCAGAATACGAACGGCGGCTGAATCGTTGAAAGGAGGGCGAATCATGTCTCCAACGACACGGCGTAACTTCCTTGCTTTGGCTGGCGGCAGTGCGGTCGCTCTTTCGATGGAAGCAGAATCCCCAAAAGCCAGACAATTGCCAGGCCAACCGCCAAGTGAGAATTCCGGCGCGCAAGACAAGACTTTTTCCAATGTGATGGCGATTGCCGCGCATCCTGGCGACGCCTTTTTTGCCATGGGTGCTCCCGTGGCCGTCGCAGCGCATTTCGGTGGGCAAGGCTCGTTGCTCAGTCTCTCGTTGGGGGAAAAGGGCTCGCCCACAATTCCCGCGGAACAGTACGGAGCAGCGCAGCGGGAGGCAGCGCAGAAAGCCGCGGCCTTGCTCGGCGCAAAAGCTCTGTTTCTGCAATATCCGGACGGAGAAGTTCCAATCAATGAAGAGGCCAAGTTTGCCGTCTGCGATTTGATTCGACAGTACAAGCCGTTAACCATCGTGACCCACTGGAAAGGAAGCTGGCACAAGGACCATCGCGCCTGCTCGGACATCGTTGAAGATGCCATCTTCTATGCCGGGCTTCCCGCCATCGCTCGAAAAGATCCGGCCCATGGAGTGCGCAAGCTTTTTTATGCTGACAACTGGGAGGATGCCACCGGCTTTATCGCGGACACCTATCTGGACATTACTGCTGTCTGCGACGCTTGGTTGAATGCCTGCTCCGCCTTCCCGATGTGGCGTGGCGAAACGGGATTCCGTTACAACGATTACTATGGCAGCCTGGCCGTGGCGCGCGGCTGTCTGGGCAATTTCAAACGCGCCGTCGCATTAATGTCTCCCGCGGAGCAGCGTGTCCAGCACATTCGCACGCCCTAAAACTTCTTGTGAATTGCACCCAAGTGCCCGGATGGCTGCGTGCAAGCGCACAACATAGAATTCAATCTCGCGTGGCAGCTCAAAAGGTGAAGCGTGGCAGAGACGATTCGGCGGGGAATGCTGTTCGGCGGAGCGGCGACGGGCATTTTTGTGTTTGGCATCGTGATGGCCGTCCTGGGGACGCTGTTCGGTTTGCCGGAGATGCGCGCACGGCTCAGGATCGACCTCGCCCAACAGGGGAGTGTGTTTCTGTTGCTCTTCCTGGGGATCCTGCTGGCAACACTCGTTGCCGGGCCCGTGATTGATGCGATCGGCAACAAGTTGATCCTGGTGGCGTCGTCAATCCTGGTGGCGGCGGGCATGGCGGGCCTCGCGTACGCGCATTCCTTCGGCGGAGCCGCGATCCCGGCCGTGCTGCTCGGTCTGGGCGGTGGGGGATTGAACACCTCCACAAACGTGTTGGTCTCCGACTTGTACGGCGAGAAGCGCGGGCCGATGTTGAACTTGCTGGGAATCTTTTATGGCGTTGGCGCGCTCTGCATTCCGTTACTGGCGGCGGTGATTGCCGGACATTTCGCGATTGCGCCGCAGCTACTTTTTTGTGCGGTGTTGGCAGGGGCGTGCGCGCTACTGTTTCTGGCGATGTACTTTCCCCCCGCTAGCGCGCCGCAGAGTTTTTCGTGGCGTGAAGCCTTGCAAGTGGCCCGGTATCCAGGCGTGCTGGTGCTGGGATTTTTGTTGTTCTGCCAGTCGGGAGATGAAGCAAGCATCGGCGGTTGGACTTCCACCTACGTGGGCGCAGCCGGACTGGGCGCGCGGACGGCGACACTGATTCTGGCGGGCTACTGGGCGGCGCTGATGGCGGGCAGGCTGGCGGTTTCGGGATTGCTCAAGTTTGTGGGCAAGCGCCAGTTGGTGCTGGCAAGCGGCGTGGGAGCGCTGACCGGAGCCGCGATTCTGTTGACGAACCGTTCCGAAGGCATGCTGGTGGCGGGCGTGTTAGTGATCGGTTTGTCCTACGCGGGTGTCTTTCCCACCGCGCTCGCAATTGCCGGCGATTCCTACCGCAAGATGGCCGGAACGGTCTTTGGCTTGTTGTTCGCCATCGCATTGCTGGGAGGGATGTCGTTTCCCTGGGCGGTAGGACAAATTTCGCAGGCGTTTGGAGTGCGATTTGGCATGGTAGTACCGCTCGTGGGAGCAGCGGCAATTTGCATTTTGGCCTGGAGAATTTTGAGAACGGAGAACCGGAAAGAGAATTCTTAGGGACGTGAAAGGAAGAGATGCCAGCGAATTGCGTTTTGACAGTTGATCTGGGCGGCACAAAAGTGGCGGCAGCGCTCGTGGACCGCAAAGGAAAAGTGCTGACCCAAAAAAGTCTGAGTGTAGATGTGAGTTCCACGCTGGCGCCGGTGAAACAGATCGTGGAATTAGCCCGGGAACTCGCGGGCAAAAAGAAAAAGGGTGTTCAAGGGAAAATTGCCGCAATGGGGGTAGCCGTGCCGGGATTGGTACGGCGGGACGGAACGGTGTGGGCCCCGAACTTGCCCGGATGGAAAAGGATGCCACTGGCGCGGCGCTTGCATCATGCACTGGGCGTGCCTGTGGTGGTGGAGAGCGATCGGAACGCCGCAGTGCTGGGCGAAGCATGGCGTGGAGGCGCGCGCGGGAAGGATGACGTGATCGTGCTAATGCTGGGAACGGGCATCGGCGCAGGAATTCTGAGCGGAGGGCGATTGGTGCGGGGCGCCCATGAATTGTCCGGCTGCGCGGGATGGATGGTAGTAACGGACCAGCATGGACCGGAGACCCAAGGCGTTGGACAGTTGGAATCGCTCGCGGCCGGACCGGCCATCGCCAGCGCCGCAAAAAAGAAATTAGCGCAGGGAATCGGCGGATTGCTGAAAGAAATTCCCGTTGAAGCGATCACTGCGCACGAAGTGGCAGAGGCCGCGCGCCGCGGCGATAGCGCCTCAATCGAAGTCTATCAAGAGGCAGGACGCCTGCTGGGATATGGCGTGGCGAATTTGGTGAGCCTCTTCGATCCCGAGATTGTGGTGATCGGAGGCGGGCTGGCGATGGCAAGCGATTTGTTTCTAAACGCCCTGCGAAAAGCCATGAAAGAACGCGCACAGCCGATTGCCGCGAAACAAGTCCGCGTTGTAGCCAGCCGTTTGGGAAACAAAGCAAACTTGCTGGGAGCAGCCTGGGCGGCAACGAGAAAGCTCGATCACCGACCACAAATTGGCAAGCACTGAACCGCAAGCAGCAAGCCTCTAACCATGCTGCCGCGTCGTGGATTTGCAGAACGTCGTTTAATGGAATCAGCTTCTCTCAGCAGTTACGCAAAGCAATCGGTTAAACAGGGAAGCCGGAAAAGTCGAATCATTCTACTGTTTCAGCGAAGTCTGCACTTTTTCGCCATATTCTTTGGCTTTGGCCATGGCCTTCGGTTCGTCCACAGTCAGCAATTTCCCGTCCTTCAACAACGTCTTCCCGCCAACCACTACGGTTTCCACCTCGCTGGCCTTCAGCGCATAGACCACTTGCGAATACACGTCGTACATAGGCACGGCGTTTGGCACATTCAGATTCAGCACCACCAGATCCGCTTTCTTGCCAACCTCGAGCGAGCCAATCTCCTTCTCCAAGTGCAGCGCGCGCGCTCCTTCAATTGTGGCCATTTCCAACGCGCCTTTTGCCCCCAGTGCCCGCGGATCCACGCGCGCCGTTTTTTGCAGCTTCGCGGCCAGGTCCATCTCTTCCATCATGTTCAGGTCGTTGTTGCTCCCCGCCGGGCCGTCCGTGCCAAGGCCCACGCGCATTCCGGCAGCGCGTTCGTCCACCACCGGAGCTACGCCGCTGGCCAGCATCATGTTGCTCGAAGGATTGTGTACACAGCCCACCTGATGGTCCGCCAGAATCTTCATGTCCGTGTAGTCCACCCAGATGCAGTGCGCTGCCACCACGTCTGGCCCCAGCAAGCCGATGCGTTCCAGGTACTGCACCGGTGTGGCGCCATTTTTCGCCAGGCTATCCATCAATTCCTTCCTCATCTCGGCAACGTGAATCAGGATCGGCGCATTGTATTTGCGGGCCAGCGCCGCGGCATCACGCAACGTCTTTTCAGAGCACGTGTAAATCGAGTGCGGCGCCACGGCCGCATGAATCAGCGGATCGCCCTGCCACTTCTTCATGAACTTTTCGGTGTAAACCGCCATCTCGGCTTCGTTTTTATTGTCGGGGGCAGGGAAGTCAATCCACGTTTCGCCCAGGAATCCGCGCAATCCGGCGGCTTTTGTCTCGTCAGCGACGGCATCCTCGAAGTAATACATGTCCGCAAACGTGGTCGTGCCGCCGCGAATCATCTCCGCCATCGCCAGCCGCGTGCCCCAGCGCACGTAATCTTCCGTCACGTTGCGCGCTTCGGCCGGGAAAATGTATTTGCGCAGCCAATCATCCAGCGTCACGTCGTCAATCAGCCCGCGCATCAGCACCATCGGCACATGCGTGTGCCCGTTGATAAATCCCGGCAGAATCAGTTTTCCTTTTGCGTCGATGGTTTGCTTGGCGGTTAGTCCTTTTGGAAATGCCAACACAGCGCTTGAGCCGAGCGCGACGATTGTGTCGCCTCTGACTGCGATGAAGCCGTCTTCGATAATCCGGCGATCTCCATCCATCGTTACGATCGTGCCCCCGGTGACCAGCAAATCTACCGACACCGCCTCTTTTGCGGGCATTTGTGCATTCAGTCCCGGCGTGGCCATGATTACGCACAACAACATTAAGAAGCAGTTGAGGCCAAAGGAACGTAAATATTTTGAATAACGCAAGTGCATGAACTTTTCCTTCCAATCGTTGGCGCTACAGATTCGATGAATCGAACGGCTTTGGAAACAATGTTCGCATCGGGATGGTTTCCGTTTTGCCCTGCAAATTGGAAAGTATAACTGGAACATTGCCGCAAAATTCCCAGATCAACTGGCGGCAAGCCCCGCAAGGTGGCGTCAGCGCGTCCGTATCCGTCACAACCGCGATCGCGTCAAATCGCCGCTCCCCCTCGCTGATCGCCTTGAAAATCGCGACGCGCTCCGCGCACACCGTTAATCCATACGTCGCATTTTCCACGTTGCATCCGCCAAATATTTTCCCAGCCTGGGTGCGGAGCGCTGCGCCCACCTTAAAATTGGAAAATTTTGCGTGAGCGTTCTCTCGCGCCAGCTTCGCGGCGGAGATCAAAGCGTCATATTCACCCACGGGCTTCCTCCAAAACTCATTAGCCATCAGAAAGAATCATAGCGCGGAGGCGATGTCCGGAATCACGCTGCGCAGCAAACCAATGAACTGCCCCTTCACGCGCTCCGCCGTTTCCAGCACTTCGTTATGATCGAGCGGCTGCTCCAGAATCCCTGCCGCCGCGTTTGTCACGCAGGAAATGCCCAGCACCCGCAGCCCGGAATGCCGCGCCGCAATCACTTCCGGCACCGTGGACATCCCCACCAGGTCCGCTCCAATGCTCCGCAGATAGCGAATCTCCGCCGGCGTTTCGTAACTCGGCCCGGCCAGCGCGGCGTACACGCCCTCGCCCAGCGCAATCTTCAGCAGGCGGCCCTCGGCCAGCGCCAGCTCGCGAAACCGCTTGTCATAGGCCGCGCTCATATCCGGAAAGCGCGGACCAAAGTGTTCGTCGTTGGGCCCAGTGAGCGGATTCACGCCTTGCAAATTGATGTGATCGGAAATCAACACCAACCGCCCCTGCGTGAACTCCTTCTTGATCCCACCGGCGGCGTTGGTCAGTATGATGGCCTTCACACCCATCCGCGCAAAAACGCGAATCGGAAACGCGACATCCTTCACCGAATAGCCTTCGTAAAGATGCACGCGCCCCTGCATCCCCGCCACCTCGATGCCATCCACTTTACCGATCACCAGTTGGCCGGCGTGGCCGATGGCCGTCGAGCGCGGAAAATCAGGAATTTTGGCGTAAGGGATGCGCGTGGCATCGGCAAATTCGTCGGCAAACGCGCCCAGTCCAGAGCCCAGCACCAGCGCAATCTTTGGCCGCAGTTTTGTTTTCTTCAAAATAAATCGTGCCGCCGTTTCGGCACGCTCAAACTCTTCTCCCGGTTTTTCGCTTTTTCCCATTGTCAGCAGGCTCATGTAAGGATTCCCACGATGCACGCGGACATCAGATTCGCCATCGTTCCCGCAAGCATGGCCCGAATCCCGAATTTTGCCAATTGCCCCCGCTGTCCCGGAGCAAGCGCGCCAATCCCTCCAATCTGAATACCGATGGAGCTGAAGTTGGCGAAACCGCACAACGCGAAAGTCGCGATCGTGAAGGACCGCGGATCAAGCGCACCCTTCAACTGGCCCAGTTTTGCAAATGCCACCACCTCATTAATCGTCATCCGCGTTCCCAGCAGATACCCGATCTGCGGCGCATCTTTCCAGGGAATTCCTATGAGCCAGGCGATGGGCGCAAAAATCCATCCGAAAAATTGCCCCAGGCTTGTGGGAAACCAGGGAAAATGATGAATCGCCAGCCAGCCGTGCGCGCCCCCGATCAAGTAATCCAGCAGCGCCAGCAACGCGATGAAGGAAATCAGCATGGCGCCCACATTGATCGCCAACTGCAATCCATCCGAGGTCCCCCGCGAAATCGCGCCAAGAAAATTGGCTTCCTTCTCCATTTCGGGCATTTGCACGTGCCCGGCTGTGAGCGGCTTCTCCGTCTCCGGCACCAGCATTTTTGCCATCAACAGCGTTCCCGGGGCGGTCATGATCACCGCCGTCAGCAAATGTTTTGCCTCCACACCCGATGCGATGTACGCCGCCATGATTCCGCCGGACACGTGAGCCATCCCGCAAGTCATCACGCACATCAACTCGGACTTTGTCAGCTTGTTCAGAAAAGGGCGGATCGTCAGCGGCGCCTCCGTCTGTCCCATGAAAATGCTGGCGGCGATGTCCAGCGATTCCGCCCCGCTGGCGCCCATCACTCGCGTCATCACCCACGCAAACGCGCGGATGAAAATCTGCATCACGCCGATGTGATAAAGAAACGCGAAAACGGCCGCGATAAATATGATTGCCGGCAATACCTGGAACGCAAAAATAAATCCAAACGAGGAGCTCTTCATGCCCAGGCCGCCGAAAACAAACTCCGACCCGGCAAACGCAAAGCTTAGCAGTTTGTTCACCGCGTCGCCCAGATACTGAAACATGGCGCGCCCGGCTTCGAATTTCAGCACGAACACGCCAAACGCCAACTGTAGCCCCAGTCCCCACAAAACTGTTTTCAGCTGAATGGCTTTGCGCGCTGTGCTGAACAGATACGCCAGGCCAATCAGCACCAGCATCCCCAGCACTCCCACGAATCTTCCCATTCCGTCTCCTCATGTGCCGCATCCCGGAAACACAAACGCCAAAATCACGATGCGCCCAAAATCCTGCGGATCAACGGGCGCGGAGCTGGAGCGGCTTCCCCAATCGCAAAGCTGGACGCAATCTTTTCCCGGGCCTCCGCCAGCTTCTCCTGCGCATTGTAATGAATTGTCGCCAGCTTTTCTCCGGCCGAAATGCGATCTCCGATGCGCTTGTGGAATTCCAGCCCCACACCGTGGTCAATCGAATCTTCCTTCTTCTCCCGGCCGCCGCCCAGCATGGCCAGCGCAATGCCGAACTGCAGGCAATCCGTGTCGAGGATGTACCCGGTTTTCGTGCTCACGATATCCTCTCGATGGCGCGCCCGCGGCAGCAGGGAAGTGTCATCAATCACGCGAGGATCGCCGCCTTGCAGCGCAATGCCCTGGCGGAATTTTTCCAGCGCCTGTCCCGTCGCGATCATTTTGTCTGCCAGCGCACGTCCTTCTTCAACGGATGCCGTACGCTCGCCGAGATAGAACATCCAGGCGGAAAGTTCCACACTCAGCTCGCGCAAATCACTCGGGCCGTTTCCCCTCAACACATCAATCGACTCGATCACTTCCAGCGAATGCCCAGCCATTCGTCCCAGAGGTTGCTCCATGTCGGTAATCAGCGCCACCGCTTTTTTCCCCATGCGCTGTGCGATTTCCACCATCACTTCGGCCAGTTGCACCGCGTCTTCTTCCTTTTGCATGAACGCGCCCGAGCCGGTCTTCACGTCCAGCACCAGCGCATCAATTCCCTCGGCCAACTTCTTGCTCATGATGGAAGCGCAAATCAACCCGACATTTTCAACGGTGGACGTCACATCGCGCAGCGCGTAAATCTTCTTGTCCGCAGGAGCGATTTCCGCCGTCTGCCCGATCAGCCCCATCCCGCACTCGCGCAGCACGCGCTTAAATTCTCGCAAGCTCAACGCCGTATTGAATCCCGGAATCGCTTCCAGTTTGTCCAACGTCCCGCCGGTGTGCCCCAGTCCCCGCCCGCTGATCATCGGGACAGTCAACCCTCCCGCCGCCACAATCGGCGCCAGAATCAACGATGTTTTATCACCCACGCCGCCCGTCGAATGTTTATCCACCTTCTTGCCCGGAATATCCGCGTGACTCACCACTTCGCCGGAGTGCAGCATCGCCTCCGTCAGAGCGGTCAGCTCCGCGCGATTCAATCCCCGAATCCATGCAGCCATCAGCCACGCGGCCATCTGATAATCAGGAATGTCGTCTTTGGTGTAGCCGGAGACGAGGAACCCGATCTCCTCGGGGGTATGTTCCCCGGAATCGCGTTTTTTTCGGATAAGGTCGACGGCGCGCATGCTCTTGTGAAGGAAGTGCGAGCCTAACATCCGCGCATATAGCCGTCAACGCGCCTTCACACCTGCGCTCTCGCCTCCATCATTCGTTTCTCCTTGTGCCTCCCGCACTTGCTCATTTTCACCTGCTGGTATATTTTTCGCCTGACGCTCCATCGGGAGAATGAATGTCGCGAAAGTCGAAGATAGCCGTCGTCGGCAGTGCCAATGTAGATCTAACCACCTTCAGTGATACCTTCCCGCGTCCTGGCGAAACGCTCTTTGGCAAGAGTTTCCATCTTGGTTTTGGCGGCAAGGGTGCGAATCAGGCAGTAGCGGCGCGTCTTTGTGGCGCGGACGTGCTCATGATTGCGAACGTAGGCAACGATCTCTTCGGCCAGGCCACGGTGGATAATTTCACCAAAATCGGAATTGATGCCACACACGTGCGCATTGTTGACGGATTCTCCAGCGGCGTTGCCCCCATTTTCGTCGAACCCAACGGTCAAAATCGCATCATCGTCGTGAAAGGCGCGAACGACACACTGAAGCCAGCCGATGTGGACGCCGCTGCCTCCGCTGTGCGCACCGTGGACACGATCGTCTTGCAATTTGAGATTCCGCTGGAGACTGTCGCCTACACCGTGCAGTTCGCGCGCCAACACAACATCCGTTGCATTGTCAATCCCGCCCCCGCGCAACCCATCTCGCCAAACAGTCTCTGTGCCGCGGACTATTTCGTCCCCAATGAAACCGAAGCCGAATTGATCAGCGGTTTGCCGGTGCACTCCACCGAGGAAGCGAAAAAGTGTGCCACCGCCCTTCTTCAACAGGGTTTCCGCCGCGTCATCATCACCCTCGGCGATCGCGGATCGCTCTTCGCCACCCCAGACGGCTGCGAGCTTGTGCCGCCTTTTCCCGTCACGCCGACCGACACCACCGGCGCGGGCGACGCCTTCATCGGCAGCTTCGCCACCTTTCTCGCCGAGGGTTTTCCCGAAAAAGACGCGCTAACCCGGGCCAGCCTCTATGCCGCTCTCTCCACGACGCGTGTCGGCACGCAATCCTCGTTCTACACGCGCGCGGAGTTCGATACCGAGTGGGCCCATCGCGGCGGGAAACCATGATAGATTCCTAATCACCTCCGCGCCCTTTACCTTTCCGTGTTTTTCTCTCCTCTTAGCCGCTCTCTTTTCCCGTCGGTTTACCAATTTCTTCCACAGGTTGTAACAGCACTTTTGACTTGACACTTTCCCGAGCGGAACACTAACCTGAATTCACTTTTTGCGTGGGGTGAATATTCTGAGCGGCCTTCAGTACCAAAACCCTCCGTTGTCGACTGCGGAGAACGTTTCTCCTATATCCGATAGTTGTCCGTGGAATTCCCGCTTCGCTCTTTTCGGTATCTTTTGCCTCTTCGTTTTGTGTTTCTCTTCTGTCTCGAGTGCCGCGGCCACCTCCCGCAAAGTCATCATTGATACCGATCCCGGCACGGACGACGCCATGGCCATCATGCTGGCCCTCAACTCGCCCGAACTCGATGTTCGCGCCATCACGGTCGTTCCCGGCAATGTGACCGCGGCGCAGGGTTTGGAAAACGCTCTCCGCCTGCTCTCCCTTGCCAACCGTTGCGACATCCCCGTCGCCGCTGGTGCCCAGCATCCTCTCTTTCAAAAACTCATCACCGCGGAGTTTTGGCATGGCAAGAACGGCCTGGCGAATATCGAGTTGCCGCCGAGCAAGTGCAAGGTTGACCCCCGCTGGGCCCCGGACCTCATCATCGAACTTGTCCATGCTTCTCCCCATGAAATCACGCTCGTGCCCGTGGGGCCGCTGACGAACATCGCGCTGGCTTTGCAAAAAGACCCTTCCATCGTCCCACTCATCAAGGAAGTCATTCTGATGGGCGGCTCGATTTCCGGCGGCAATGTGAATGCCGCGGCCGAAGCGAACATTTATAACGATCCAGAAGCCGCGCAAATTGTCTTCCAAGCCGGCTGGCCGCTTACCATGGTGGGCCTTGATGTTGGCGACAAAACCCTGCTTTCTCGCAAACATTTGGACGAATTGGGAAAGACCCACGGTCCTGTGAACGATTTCATCTATGGTGTGGCAAAATTTTTGATCGAATTAAGCGAAAAATTCGGCGATTCCGCCACTCCCATGTATGATCCACTGGCTGTCGGCGCGGCCATTGACTCTTCCATCGTCAAGGCCCTGCCCATGCATGTGGACGTGGAAACGGTGGGAACCTTTACGCGCGGCGAAACCGTTGCCAATCGCCGCGGCGCCGTCGAGCGGAATGTTCTTCACCGCTTCCCGGACGGCGATCGCTACGTCATCGAAGCGCTCGACACTGTCGAGCCAAACGTCAGCGTCTGCACCGAAGTGGACGCCGCCAAGTTCTTGAATTTGTTTGTATCTCGTATCAGGGGAAAGTAATCCAATTTTCGGTTCCGTTGTCGGGGGTAACCGGGGTTTCCGAAAGGAGCATTTCTTATGAGGGGTAGATTCCTTTTTTCGCTCGTCCTATGTCTCGCCGTTCTCTGTCTTTCTCCCGCATCTCGTGGCCAGGCAACGGGCAGTTTCTCCGGGGCTGTCCTGGACACTTCTGGTGCCGCCATTTCTGGCGCCTCGGTCACAGCCACTTCACAGAACACGGGTGTTTCCCGGCAGACCAAAACCGATGATACCGGCCATTACCTTTTCCCTTTGCTCCCCGTGGGACTCTATACCGTGCGTGTGGAATTCCAGGGCTTCCGTTCCGGCGAGACCAAGGACTTGCGGTTGCAGGTGGATGAGGCCCGTGAAGTCGATTTCACTCTTGCTCCCTCCTCGGTCTCTTCCAAAATCGAAGTGTCCGCCTCGGCCGTCGCGGTGGAAACCGCCAATCCTTCTCTCGGCCAGGTCATCACCGCGCAACAGGTAACTCAGCTTCCTCTGAATGGCCGCGATTTTGTGCAACTCGCCACTCTTGCTCCCGGCACTACCCAGGAAACCAATCCCCTCAGCTTTTTTAACGGGGCGCCAAGCAGCGAGGTTTCCGCTCGCGGCTCCTTCTCTCTTTCCGTCGGCGGATCCCGCCCCAACAGCACGGATTGGCTCCTCGACGGCAACGATAACAACGAATTGACCGCCGGCGGCATCTCGATTCTCTCCTCCATCGATTCCATCCAGGAGTTTAAGGTTTTAACCTACAATTACTCCGCCGAGTATGGAACCCGCGGGGGGCCCACCGTTTTGGTTACCACGAAAACGGGCTCCAACGAATTTCACGGCTCCCTGTTTGAATTCCTGCGCAATAAATCGCTTGACGCCAAAAGCTATTTCGCCGTCTTGCCCGAAAAGTTCAACCTCAATCAGTTCGGCGGCTCCTTCGGCGGGCCTATCCGTCGGAACAAGACCTTCTTCTTTGTGGATGGCGAGCAAAAGTACCAACGCAAGGGCGTTACCTTTACGGGTTTGGTTCCCAGCGTGGCGGAGCGCACCGGCGATTTCAGCGCCGACCCCTTCGGCAATCCCCTTCCTGTCGGGGCCATTACCAACCCCAATGTTCCCAATACGCAGTTTCAGTGTGGCCCCAACAATACTCCTTTACAGGCCAATGCGAACGGGAGTCAGCCCGCGGGAACTCCCTGCAATGTGATTCCTTCAAATCTCATTAATCCCGTTGCCGCGCAGATGGTCAATCTTTTCCCGATTCCCAACATCACCGGCAACGACTCCTACAACTACGTCAATGAGCCTGTCCGAAAGCTGGACGAAACCAAATTTGACATCCGCTTGGATCATAATTTCTCCCTTTCGGACACCATGTTTATCCGTCTGAGCTACGATCAGGCCTTCTCGGTTGTTCCCGGTGGCTCCAACCTCCCCAGTTTCGCCGAGGCCAATCCCTTTGGCAGCACGCAGGGCATCATCAACCACGGCAGGAACATCGCGCTTTCCGAGACGCACATTTTTTCCCCTATGACCGTCAATCAAGCAAGCTTCGGTTTTAATCGCATTTTCGACTACATCACTTCGCAGGGTTACCGCAGTTGTGATTCCCAAATATTCCAAATTCCCGGAGCAAATCTCAATTGCAACGCCAGCAATCAGTGCGTTGCGCCCTATATCAGTTGCGGTTTGACTTCCAGCCAGTTCGATGGCGGTTATTGGTCACTCGGCGACCGCGGCTTTGCTCCCTTCATCGGCGGCACCAACGTCACGGCCTTCAACGACACCCTGGACCTGATTCGCGGCAAACACGACATCAAGGTGGGCATGGGCATCCGCGCCAATGAGTTAAACGCGCAAACCGAAGGTTTTCAGGACGGCTACTGGATCTTCAGCGGCCTTTGGACCAACAATCCCGTATCCGACTTCCTGATGGGCCTGCCCAGCCTTGCCATTCACGATCAAACGTTTGAAGGAACCACCACCGGCCGCCGCTGGAAGATGTTCCGCCCATTCGTTCAGGACGATTGGCGGATCACCCGTAACCTCACCCTGAATTTGGGCTTCGCTTGGAATCTCACCACGCCCATCTCTGAAGTGGACAATCGCCAAGCCAATTTCAATCCGGCCACCGGGGTGTTCCAGATTGCTGGCCAGGGTGCGAATAAATGGGCGGGCATTGAATTCGACAGAAGGGCCGTCGAACCACGCATCGGCATGGCCTGGAAACCCTTTGGCAAGGACAACACTGCGGTTCGCGGTGGTTATGCCATTTTCCATGACTCTTCCTGGAATATGGGCGCGCAGGGTTTGTGGCAGAACCCGCCTTATTATGCCGAATCCGACTATTTTGGCTTTGGCGGCGCCTGCACCTTTGTCAACGCTGCCTGCGCTCAAGCCCCTTATAATTTGACGCCAACGGCCCAGCCGATCTCCTCGACCGCTCTTTCCGGTTCCATGCTCTCCGGCTTTCAGACATTTTCTTCGGCGCCCAATCCCAATGATTTCACGGGCACCATTCTCGCCCAGAACAACAATTTCAAGCTCGGTACGGTCCAGCAGTTCAACATCAACGTCGAGCGTCAGTTGCCAGGCCAGGTCGTTCTCACCGTCGGTTATGCCGGGTCGCGCAGTGATCACCTCTTAATCTATGGGAATAATCTGAACGTCACCACTCCCGTGGCTTGCGGCCAAGTCCCCGGATACACGCTCGGTTGCGGCCCGAATGGATCCTTTATTGGCCTGCCTCCTCAGTTCGCTAATTTTCCCTATTCCACGATTGCCAACGTTACCGACCAGGGTGTTTCCCACTACAACGGCTTGCAGATTAAGGCAGAGACGAAAGGTTCCCGCTACGGCATCTATGCCCTGATCAGCTATACCTACGCCCGCACCTACGATAATGGCCTCACCGACGGTTTGGGGAGTTCCATCGGCGCCACCTACTATCCGCTGCCCGGCTGGTCCAAACTCGATTGGGCTCTTTCGCAGATCAACTTGGACAACAACTTTACCGCCAGCGTCATCTACGATCTGCCCTTCGGCAAAGGTAAGCACTTTGGCCACGACTGGAGCGGACCCCTAAACACCGTGCTCGGAGGCTGGCAGGTGACCCTGATTCAGAAAATTACTTCGGGTTTCCCTGTCTTCGTCGTGGACAGCGATAACGGCTTCACCTACAGCGGCGCCACCTTCGGAGCTGGCGTAAACTTCCAAAACAATGGAAACAGCTTCATCCGTCCCGACCTCGTTGGCGATCCCAACAAGGCTGGTCCCGTGGCCGCTAATCCGGGCTGCACTGCCCCCACGAAGGTGCATACGGTTGCAAATTGGTTCAATCCTTGCGCCTTTGCTTTCCCCGCCAACGGCGAACTCGGCGATGCTTCGCGAACTCCGGTGAATGGTCCCGATTACGTCAACACGGACTTCTCCGCCATCAAGCAGTTTTCTCTTCCTTGGGAGAACATGGGTTTGAATTTCCGTGCGGAGTTTTTCAACCTGTTCAATCATCCCCAATTCGGTCTTCCTGTTCCGGGATCGGGGTATGCGGACATTAATTCCACCGGCTTTGGCGCAGTTTCGTCCACCGTCAACAACCCGCGCGTTGTCCAATTTGGTCTGAAGTTGACCTTCTAGCTCTCAGCCTGGTTCGCGGGGTTTCCCAGGCTCTTTCTTTCAGCTATCTTCGGCCATCCTGATAACCTCAGGGTGGCCTTCTTCTAAGCACCGATGCTCCGCTCGCCAAAACCCATTAGAAATCCCGTGCTCGAAAGTGTGTCATCGCCCGGGTTGACGCGCGATCTTGAACTCATTTCCACGCCACCGCATGGCCGCATCACCGCACAAAAATATTCTTGTATTAAAGTGGTTTGGTGATTCGAATGGCTTTCGCGAGAGGGAGACGTTGATGAAGACGATGTTTCGCGCCTGTGTACTGGCAGTCGTAGCTGCCGCCTGTCCACATCATCCCCGCGCAGATGGTGTAAAATTCGCCTACAACTTGCCAGGAGAAGAGGGATGAGCGAAGGGAAGCCCATGCGGCTGGAAATCAGGGACCGTCGGGGAAACCCGCTGGACGCAGCCCCAGCGCAACACGCTATCGCCACTCTGCAGGGGCAACCCCTCGCCGCGAACCGCGGCACCTCGCTCAACCTTGATTGGCTGGAGCAGGTCCGCGTGAACACCAGCGCCGTCGAGCGCCGCGCCGCCACTCTGGTAACTCGCCGCACCGTCAAGAAGGATTGGCAGATTGCCTGGATGCTGCGCGCCATCACCTGCATGGACCTCACGACCCTGAGCGGCGATGACACAGACGAGCGCGTCCGCCGTCTCTGTTCCAAAGCGCGCCAACCCATCCGCCAGGACATCGTCGAAAAACTGGGCATCGCCAGCCTGGGCATTCATGTGGGCGCGGTCTGCGTCTATCACCTGTTTGTGGAGACGGCGCGGCAAGCGCTGGAAGGAACGAAGATCCCCGTGGCTGCCGTGTCCACCGGATTTCCCACGGGCCTGAATCCTCTCGAAGAGCGCATCGCGGAAATTCGCCGCTCGGTGGAAGCGGGCGCGCAAGAGATCGACGTCGTCATCACACGCGCCCACGTCTTCGCCGCAGAATGGCAACGCCTGTACGACGAAATCCTAGCCTTCAAGGATGCCTGCGGCCCCGCGCACATGAAAGTCATCCTGGCAACGGGAGACCTGCTCACGCTGCGAAACGTCGCGCGCGCCAGCCTCGTGGCCATGATGGCGGGCGCGGACTTCATCAAAACTTCGACAGGCAAGGAAAGCGTGAACGCCACGCTGCCCGTCGGCCTGGTAATGACGCGGGCCATTCGCGAATACGCTGAAGAAACCGGCACGGCCGTGGGCTTCAAACCGGCCGGCGGAATTCGCACCGCCAAACAGTCAGTCGAGTGGCTCTCTCTGATGAAAGAAGAGTTGGGCAATTCCTGGCTGGAGCCGCATCTATTCCGCATTGGCGCCAGCGGCATGCTTGGCGACATCGAGCGGCAACTGGAATTTCATGCCACGGGAAGATATTCGGCGGAACACCGCCATCCCATGGCGTAACGCGAAGTGAACTTGGAACAAATCACTTTTACGAAAGAATGGAGAAACAATGCCGAAAAAGTCTAGTGCAAGAGAAGCGCAAGTCATACTTCAGCTTTACGATCTGCGCCGCGAGCCCGAGCTCCGGAAGGCCCGCGACTGGTGGATGTCGCAATTCTGGCCGGCCAGCGCCGATGATTTCCTCAAAGTAGCCTGGGCCATGGATACGCAGGAAAACAAGTGGCTGCGGCAAGCAGGCGGCTACTGGGGAATCGCCGCTTCCCTGGTGTTGCAAGGGGCCGTGGACGAGGAATTATTTCTGCGCCCGGCATTCAGCGGCGAAATGTTCGTGATGTTTGCGAAGGTGCAGCCGTTCCTTCCCGAACTTCGTGAAAAAATTGGCGACCCTGAAATATTTCTGGATATTGAAAAGGTGATCATCAACACGAAATGGGGCCGCGATCGGCTGAAATTCGTGCTGAAGCGCTTGGAAAGCGCGCGCGAAAAGATGGCCAAGAAGGCCTGAGCCGCCCCAACGCACACGCAGAAAAACTCAGCCGCGGAGGGCGCAGCAAATAAATGAGCGTCATTGAAAAATTCAAAACGATGGAGTACGGGCCGGCGCCGGAAGATCCCAAGGAATCCCTTCAGTGGCTCGACCGTCACAACCGGCGCTTCGGCCACTTCATCGGCGGCGCGTGGAAAGCCCCCGCGGACGGAAGTTATTTCGAGACCAGCGACCCTTCAACGGGTGAAAAAATCGCCGATGTGGCCCAGGGCAGCGCCGCGGACATCGCTGCTGCGGTCAAGGCCGCGCGCAAGGCTTTGCCGGGCTGGCAAAAACTCTCCGGGCATGAGCGCGCTCGTTTTCTCTACGCGTTGGCGCGTCACGTCCAAAAACACGCGCGGCGCCTCGCCGTCCTCGAAACCCTCGATAATGGCAAGCCCATCCGCGAGAGCCGCGACATTGATATCCCCCTTGTCGCGCGCCATTTTTATTATCACGCTGGTTGGGCGCAACTCTGGGAACGCGAATTTCCGGGCTACGTACCTTGTGGCGTCATCGGCCAGATCATCCCTTGGAATTTCCCGCTCTTGATGCTGGCGTGGAAAATCGCGCCCGCACTTGCCACCGGGAACACGGTGGTTTTGAAGCCCGCCGAGTACACTCCCTTGACCGCGCTGGCCTTCGCGGAAATCTGCGCGGAAATCGGCTTACCGCCGGGCGTCGTGAATATCGTCACCGGCGATGGCCGAACCGGCGAAGCCCTCGTCAACCATCCCGATGTGGACAAAATAGCCTTCACGGGCTCCACCGAAGTTGGCCGCGCCATCCGCAAAGCCACCGCAAACTCCCACAAGCGCCTCTCTTTGGAACTGGGAGGCAAATCGCCCTTCATCATCTTTGAAGACGCCGATCTGGATAGCGCCGTCGAAGGCTTGGTTGACGGCATCTGGCTCAATCAAGGCCAAGTCTGCTGCGCGGGCTCGCGTCTGCTGATGCAGGAAAGCATCGCCGAAAAGCTAGCACGGAAATTGCAAGCGCGCATGAACACTCTCCGAGTCGGCGCGCCCCTCGATAAATCAATCGACATCGGCGCCATCGTGGACCGCGTGCAGTGGGACCGCATCGACCGCCTGGTCAAGCAGGGCGTAGCGGAAGGCGCCACATGCTGGCAGCCTGAAGTGGTTTTGCCCTCGCGCGGCCTTTTCTACAAGCCCACGCTCCTCAGCAACGTCCACCCCGCCTCCATCGTCGCGCAACAGGAAATCTTCGGGCCGGTCCTCTCGGCGATGACCTTTCGCACCCCACGCGAAGCCGTCGAACTCGGCAACAACACCGTCTATGGCCTCTCCGCGAGTGTCTGGAGCGAAAGCGTCAACGTAGCGCTGCAAGTCGCGGCGCAACTCAAAGCGGGCGTCGTCTGGGTGAATAGCACGAATCTCTTCGACGCGGCTTGTGGCTTCGGCGGCTACCGGGAAAGCGGCTATGGGCGCGAAGGGGGCCGGGAAGGACTTCTGGAGTACATCGAGCCGGAGTGGTTTCGCAAAGCGCCACCAATTCGCGCGAAAGCCGCGTCAAAGAATGGCAAGCCCGAAGTGGCCAGCCCGGCAATCGACCGCACCGTGAAACTCTTTATCGGCGGCAAACAAGCGCGCCCCGATTCGGGTTACGCCCTGGAAATTCGCGGCCAGCAAGGCGAACTGCTCGGCGAATCCCCTCTCGGCAATCGCAAGGACATTCGCAACGCCGTGGAAGCGGCCCGCAAAGCGGAAACCTGGGCAAAAACCACCGCGCACAACCGCGCCCAGGTGCTCTACTACCTCGCCGAAAATCTTTCCCAACGCGGAAAAGAAATTGCCCTCCGCCTCGCCTCCGCCGTGGGCAAAAAACAGGCTGCGGATGAAGTGCGCTTCAGCATCGAACGCCTCTTCGCCTACGCGGCATGGGCGGACAAATTCGAGGGCGCGGTGCACAATCCTCCCTTTCGCAACATCGCCATCGCCATGAAAGAGCCGCTGGGCACTGTCGGCGTAATCTGCCCCTCGCATGCGCCTTTGCTGGGATTCTTCTCCCTGGTGCTGCCGCTGCTCAGCGCCGGGAACACGGTGGTGGCTGTCCCCTCGGAATCCTATCCCTTGATTGCGGGCGATCTGTACCAGATATTCGAGACCAGCGATCTTCCTGCCGGCACGGTGAATCTCGTCACCGGCCGCACCGGAGAACTCCTGAAGGTCATGGCCGAACACGACAATCTGGACGCCATCTGGTGTTATGGAGACACGGCGCTGTGCGCCACCGCCAAAGCTCTTTCCGTCGGAAACCTGAAGCAGGTCTGGACCAATGAAGGGCGCGAGGTGGATTTCTTCACCCCGGAACAATCAGAAGGCCGCTGGTACCTGGAACACGCCTATCAAGTGAAGAACATCTGGGTACCCTACGGCGAATGACGAACCGCCAATCCATTCTTTAATCCGCGTTCTTAAATCCCCGTTCTTTGATGCCCGTCATTCCGAGCGGAGTCTGCGGAGCGAGAAATCTCTCTTTCGCCCAAGCAAGTCCTTTTCTGGTTCGTCGAACTCAACCGTCCCGAAGAACGATCCCCGCAATCCTCACAAAAAAAGGGGATGGCCGCGGCCATCCCCTTCGGAGTTGGTTTCACCGGGCCGCCTCCTCGAAGACGGCCCGGCTGGATTTTACTTCACGCTGTTGATGATGCCCACGCCGGTCGTGCCACTGGCACCGGTTCCGGTCGTGAACGGTGAGCCGGTCACGGCGGTCAGGGTTAGCACGCCCTTGGAAACGGCCACGCTGTACACCGCCACGCCGCTCTCAGGTGATCCGCTTGTCGCGCCAGCCAACGCCACGAACACGTACGTGCCTGTTGGGTCGATGGTGACCTGGCCTGCGCCGGACGGCACGGTGACTGCCGTTCCAGCCGTAAGTGATGGCGTCGTTGGGTTAAAGGTGAACGGCGTGATTGTGTTTGCCTTCGCGTCGGTGACCAGCACGAAGCGGTCGGTCGGATCAACCACCACTCCCGCTGGCTGCATCGCCCCGGGAATGCTGGCGCCCGTACCGACTTCCGTCAACGCACCGTCGGTTCCGCCAGTCCCAACCGGAGTGATCGAATAGAAGTGCAGCTTCAGCCCCGTTCCATCAACGGCGAACAAGTACTGGCCTGAACCATCAACCGCACCCACGGTCCAGTTTCCAGCAAACGTCTCAGGTACTGCATTGGCAGTGAACACACCGCCACTCGCGACGAATGGCGTGATGGTTCCAGCGGAGGATAGGGCGTAAATGATGCTGCCCTGCGGATGGCTGACCAGCCCCTGAAGGCCAGTAATTGCCACTGTCGTGGACGAAGTTGAGACCAACGCCAGGCTATTCGTCGTGGAGTTGTACGCGTAGCTGTACACCACATTATTTGTTGTGTCCGCGACATAAACGTACTGGCCGGTGGGATCCGCAATCGTAGTCCCTGCCGCGCCCGGCAACGTTACTGGCGAATTCGACAGTGCCGCGATGGGCGGCGTGTTTGCCGGGATGAGGCTGTAGCCAGCCAGTTGTTTGCCGGATGCGCTGCCCGTAAAGAAGAGGTCTTCAATCACGCTGGAACCGATCTGTGAATTGCCGGCAACGCCGGTGTACGAAGATTTCACAGCGGGTGTAAGCACGCCCGCGGCCACTGTGAATGCGGAGATGTCTCCGGTCGTCGGGTCGGCGGTCACAGCTTCTGCCGGTGTCACGTTCGCGGCGGCAGCGCCGTTATAGAACGTCACGAGGAGTGGGCTGGCATCGGTGCTGGCGGAGGTCATGGCCGTCAGGGCGCCGCTCGAGCCAATCTGGTAAAGGGAAATAGTGTTGGAGAAGTTATTGTCAACGGCCAGCAGCGACGAACTTGAATCGACGGCGATGCCGTAGGGGCCACTGCCCGTAGTTATCGCGGTACTTGCCGCAATGGCGGAGCCAATGGCGCCACCAGTGCCCACATTGAAGGAGAAAACTTCACCATTCCCAAAATCCACCTCATAGATGTACTTATCGTTGGGAGTGACGACGATGTTGGTCAACACGGTCGACTCGTTTGCGCTCGCGTTTGCAAAGGGCGAGCCGGTGACGGCGGTAAGTAGGCCGGTCTTCCCGATCGTGAACGCGTAAACATTGCTTCCTCCGTCGGGCACGTAGACGTACGTATTGGTTGGATCGATAGTGCCGTAGTACGGCGAGCCTATGCTTCCTGCCGTGTAGGGTGCTGCCGCCACTGCCGGAGCATTAGCCGCCAGGACGCCGGTTGTCGGTGTGATGCTGAAGCCGGTGATGTCCCCGTCGGTATCATTGATTGTGTAGAGATAGGCGCTCGAGTGATCGACCAAAACATCGGTCGGGCCAGCTCCCACTGGATACGGGTTTGCGCTGACGGGTGTGAGAGCTCCTGTAGTCAGGTTAATCGTGAAGCCTGTCACTGTGTCTGCATCGCTGTCCACAACGTAGAGGAAGCTCCCCGTCGGATCAATTACGCCTTTATTGCTGCCTTTGCCGTCGCCTGCCAAGTAGGGTGGCAGGGGATTCTTGGATGCGTCTACGCCCGGAGTTAGAGCGCCCGTGGTTGGATTGACATCAAAGACGTATACGTAACTGTTGGTGCTAATCGAGTACAGGAAGTTGCCGGAAGGATGCACAATCACTTGCTGTGGCGAACTCGCCGGGAACTTGCTCAAGAATTCCAAAGCTCCACCAGCCACATTCGGCGCATATTCCGAAATCGTGCCACCTCCCGAATTCGCGATGTAGGCGAACCGCGTCACGGGAGCCACCACGCTCAGTGTAGCCGTGCTGGATACACTGTTCGGAATTTGGCCGGTCAGCGTTTCCTTTCCGGTTATGGTGCAGGAGGCGCCCGCTGCCGAAGCTGTCGTCGCCACAAGACCCGTTGCCGCGCCGATGCTGGCCGTGCCCGTTGGGTTGCAAATAATCGACCAGGCCACCGGATTTGCCGCCGGTGTCACCACGGTGCCATCGCTATATGTTTCTGTCGCAACGAATTGCTGGCCTTGGCCGGCAGCAACCGTGGCCGTCGTTGGCGCAATGGCCAGGCTCACAACCGTGGATGAACCTACCGTCAAATAGACGGAGTTGGAGGTGGCGGAAAGGTAGCTAGCCGAAATCTGCGTAACACCGTTGGCCACGCCCGTTGCCTGTCCGTTGGTAGCGTCTTGCGTGCTGTCAATGGTTGCAACGCCGGTCTGCGTGGAACTCCAGCTGGCTAATGCTGTGATATCCGTTCCCGGTGTGGTTGTGCCATCAGGATTCACAATGGTCCCGACCGCCTTATACTGTTGTGTTCCGCCCACCGCAATGATCGCGTTCGCGGGTGTCACAACGATGCTCGAGGCCCCAGTCACCATTAGTTGTGCCTGCCCAGACACGTTGCCGAGTGACGCCGTAATTGTCACTGTGCCGGCGGCCTTGCCCGTCGCAAGCCCGGTTGCATTGATGGAACCAATGCCGGAATTGGACGATGCCCAGGTGATGCTGCCATTGCTGGTTATATCTTTCGACGTTCCGTCACTGTATTGACCCGTTGCCGTGTACTGCTGCGTTTGCCCGATATTGACCGGGGCAGAACTCGGAGCCACCACTATCGCGGTCAAGTTCGGGGTTGAACTGCCGCAAGCTGCCAGAAGCAAAATGCATAAAATTGATAACAATCCCAATGCAAAGCTACCACGCTTTCTCATCATGACGCCTCCTCAGCGCAGGGAGAACAGAAGACCTTATAGCCAGAGGCATAAGTTGCTTGTCGGGCAATCGTTGAAAGGCAGCGGAGTTAGGCGAGCGAGCGAGGGACCCACCCCGAACAAAGTTGTCCGATTCTCACGTGCCTCTGTATGGTGGCAACATACCCGAATCCGCTCCCCCCAGCAAAGTACCAAATTAGCCAGCCATGCCATATTAATAAACATGGCGCTCCCGGGCCAAATCCGAGAGCCTCTCCAAGAACGATTCTTTACTGGCTTATGAACTCCTATTGACTGAAGAGAAAGCATGCACTTCCGCCAGCTTTAAAGGCACCTTGGAATCACGCCGCCCCTGGCCTTGATTGAACCGACACCCCTTACGGTCTCCCCACGCTCTCCTAGTCCCATTTTCCCGAGAAAAATGCGACTATTGGTGCCTTATTTCTCACAAGGAACCCTCGCTCATGCCTAGACTGCTCACCATTGAAGACCATCGCCTCGAAGAAGCCCGGCTTCACAAGAGACATTGGAAGCGCTGGGGCCCCTACCTCGCCGAACGCCAATGGGGCACCGTCCGCGAGGATTACAGCAAAGATGGCACTGCCTGGGAGTCTTTCCCTTTTGAACACACCCACGCGCGCGCCTATCGCTGGGGAGAGGACGGCATCGGTGGATTCTGTGACCGCCACCAAATGATCTGTTTCGCTTTGGCACTCTGGAATGGCCGCGATCCCATCTTGAAAGAGCGCTTGTTCGGCTTGACTGGAAATCAGGGCAATCACGGCGAAGACGTGAAGGAATACTACTTCTACCTTGATTCCACGCCTACGCACAGCTATATGCGCATGCTCTATAAATATCCCCAGACGGAGTTTCCCTATACTCAGTTGCTCGAGGAAAATCGCCGCCGCGGACGCACCGCGCCCGAATTTGAATTGCTGGACACCGGCATCTTTGCGGAAAATCGTTATTTTGATGTATTCGTCGAATACGCCAAGTGTGACGTCGAAGATGTCCTCATAAAGATTACGGCCGTTAATCGCGGACCGGAATCCGCCCTTCTTCACCTGCTTCCTACTTTGTGGTTTCGCAATACCTGGTCGTGGGGAAAAGATTTGCGGCGTCCCACTGTGCGCATGGCCCCGGAGACCCCGGGAGCCGTGTGCGCGGAATTGCAACACTGGCAATATGGCAAGCGCTGGCTGTTATGCGCGGGACGGCCTGAGCTCCTCTTTACGGAAAACGAAACCAACTACGCCAAGGTTTTCAACTTTCGCAGCCGCACTCCCTATGTGAAAGATGCGTTCCATGAATGGTTGATTCACGGAAACCGCGCCGCCGTAAACCCGGAACACATTGGCACGAAGATGGCGGCTCACTACCCGCTGCAATTGGGCCCGGGGGAATCGATGACCATCAAACTTCGCCTGACGGACATGGATCCCCTTTGCGGCATGGACACGGATTCCCCCATGGTGGGAGCCATCACCTCGCCCGCCCATCAGGAACCCGCCGAAGGTGTTCCTGGCACCAATGATTTCGACAAGGGCTTCGACGCTCTCTTTGCGCAACGCCAGAAAGAAGCCGAGGACTTTTACGCCTCTCGCCTGCCAAAACAACTCTCCGCCGATGCGCACCAGGTCATGCGGCAAGCCTACGCAGGCATGCTTTGGTCAAAACAGTTTTATCACTACGACGTGCACACCTGGCTCGAAGGCGACCCCGCCGGACCCGTTCCTCCCGAAGAGCGCTGGGAAGGCCGCAACAAAGAGTGGACCCACCTGTACAACGATGACGTCATCTCTATGCCGGACAAGTGGGAATATCCCTGGTACGCGGCTTGGGATCTGGCCTTCCATACCATTCCCCTGGCCCTGGTGGACCCCGATTACGCAAAAGAACAACTGATTCTCCTGCTTCGCGAATGGTACATGCATCCGAATGGTCAACTGCCTGCCTACGAGTGGGCCTTCGGCGACGTGAATCCTCCGGTGCATGCCTGGGCCGCCTGGCGCGTCTACAAAATCGAGCGGCGCGTCCGCGGCGTGGCCGATCGCGCCTTTCTCGAAAGAGTCTTCCACAAACTCCTGCTCAATTTCACGTGGTGGGTGAATCGCAAAGACCCTCACGGCCGCAACATCTTCCAGGGCGGCTTCCTGGGTCTGGACAACATCGGGGTCTTCGATCGCTCTGCCCCGCTTCCCACCGGCGGGCATCTCGAGCAGTCCGACGGCACCAGTTGGATGGGGATGTATTGCCTGAATATGCTGGCCATCGCGCTGGAACTGGCGAAGGATGACCAGGCCTACGAAGATGTCGCCAGCAAGTTCTTCGAGCACTTCGTGTACATCGCCCACGCCATGAACGACGTTGGTACCGCGGGCCGCTCGCTGTGGGACGCGGAAGACGGTTTCTACTACGATGTGCTGCACCTTCCCAGTGGCGAAGAGCATTTCCTGAAAATCCGGTCCATGGTTGGTCTGATTCCCTTGTTCGCGGTGGAAACCCTGGAGCCGGAAATCGTCGATCGGCTCCCCGGTTTCAAGCGGCGCATGCAATGGTTTATTGACAACCATCCCGACGTCCCGGAGCACATTGAAATGACGCAACGCTCGGCGCGTGGCGTGCGCCGCCTGCTCTCCCTGGTGAACCGCAAGCAACTCAAACGTGTGCTCTGGCGCATGCTCGATGAAACGGAATTTCTTTCACCCTATGGCGTGCGCGCGCTCTCGCGCTATCACTTCGAGCATCCCTATGAAGTGCAGGTGAATGATCACGTCAGCCGCGTGGACTATGAGCCGGCCGAATCCTCCACTGGAGTTTTTGGCGGCAACTCCAACTGGCGCGGGCCGGTGTGGTTTCCCACAAATTATCTGCTCATCGAATCGCTGCAGAAGTTTCATCATTATTATGGCGAGGATTTCAAGGTCGAGTGCCCCACCCATTCACGCCGGGAGATGGATCTCTGGCAGGTGGCCTCGGAGATCTCCCGCCGTTTGACGCGCATTTTCCTCCGCGACAAGAATGGACGCCGGCCGTTCGCCGGCGCCGCGGATCTATTCAACAAAGATCCACACTGGCGTGACCTGATTCTCTTCTACGAATATTTTCATGGAGACCTTGGCGCGGGTATCGGTGCCAGTCACCAGACCGGCTGGACCGGCCTGGTCGCCAAGCTGCTCGAACAAAGCGGAGAATAAGCTGTGTCGCTCCTCGGCGAAATAGAGTTCGGCAGGGAAGTGTGCGGTGATCTGGACGCCGCGGAAACTCGCGAGTGGCTGGTCACCAACGGTTTGGGTGGATTCGCTTCGGGCACCGTGGCGGGAACCGCAACCCGCCGGTACCATGGCCTGCTTGTGGCCGCGCTGCAACCTCCCGGTGGCCGCACACTGCTGGTTGCCGGCCTCGATGAAGGCGTGCGTTACCGCGAGACCCATTTTGCGCTTGCCACCAATCGGTGGATGAGCGGCTTTATCTCCCCAAGTGGCTACCTTCAACTTGAAGCTTTTTTCCTCGAAGGTAGCAAGCCTGTATGGCGTTACACCTTTGCTGACGCACTCCTGGAAAAGCGCATCTGGATGAAGCACGGGGAAAACACCACTTATGTGCAATACACACTGGTGCGTGGCAGCGTCCCGGTGGAGATGGACGCCAAGGTGCTCATCAACTACCGCGATTTTCATCTCACCACACAGGCCCGCGACTGGAGCATGAGTGTCGAACCAGTTGAAAATGGCCTGAAAATCCTGGCGTTCGACGGAGCCACTCCTTTTTATCTGAAAAGTGCAGACGCCTCCGTTCAGCCGCGCCATGAGTGGTATCGCGACTATTTCCTGCCTGCCGAGAAAGAGCGCGGGCTCGACGACCATGAAGACCGTTTGCTTGCGGGCGTGTTCCATTTCCAACTGGTTCCCGACGAAACGGTCACACTTGTTTTCACCACGGTGGAAGGCACATCGCTCGACGGAGCGGAAGCGCGCAGCGAGCAATCCAATCACGAGTGGAAGCTGTTCACCGCGTGGCAACAACAGCACGCCAAGGTGTGCTCTCTTCCCGCGGAAGACGAGCCTGGCTGGCTCTGGCAACTCGTTCTGGCCGCCGATCAATTTGTGGTTCGGCGCCCGCTGCCGGAGGATCCGCAAGGCCTGAGCCTCATCGCCGGTTATCACTGGTTTGGCGATTGGGGCCGCGACACCATGATCGCGCTTCCGGGACTGACGCTCCCTCTCGGGCGCCCCGAAATTGCCCGAAAAATCCTGGAGTCTTTTTCGCGCTACGTTGATGGAGGCATGCTGCCCAACAATTTCCCGGATTCCGGTGGTTCGCCGCAGTACAACACCGTGGATGCCGCATTATGGTATTTCGAGGCCGTGCGCCAATATTACGCGGCCACGCAGGACCTCGAGCTAGTCCGGAAACTTTTCCCCGTGCTCGCTGAAATTGTGGACGCGCACGTCCGCGGCACGCGCTACAACATCAAGGTCGATCCCTCCGACGCACTGATTTTTGCGGGCACGCCTGAAGTGCAACTCACCTGGATGGATGCAAAGATCGGCGATTGGGTGGTGACGCAGCGCATTGGCAAGCCCGTGGAGATCAATGCGCTCTGGATTAACGCGCTGCACACGATGGCAGAGTTTGCGCGCCTGCTTGTCCAACCGGGGCAGGGCTACGAAAAACTTGCGGAGAAAGCCGCGCGGAATTTCCAGAAATTCTGGAATGCGGAACGCGAGTGCTGCTTCGATGTCATTGATGTCCCCGGGGGAGGGAACGACGCGTCGTTGCGCCCCAACCAGGTCTTCGGCGTTTCACTTCCCGTGAGCCCGCTCACCGAGAGCCAGCAAAAATCGGTGGTGGATACGTTGGCCCTGCATTTGCTCACCTCGCACGGGCTGCGCAGCCTCGCGCCAACTGAGCCAACCTACAAGGGCAAGTATACCGGCGGACCGCGTGAGCGCGATTCCGCCTATCACCAGGGCACGGTATGGGGCTGGTTGCTGGGACCATTTGCCCTGGCGCATTATCGCGTGTATAAGGACCGCGCCGCCGCCCAAAGCTTCCTCGAACCCCTCGGCCAAACGATTCACTCCTACGGCTTGGGCACAATCGGGGAAATCTTCAGTGGCGATGCGCCCTTTTCGCCCGCCGGCTGCATCGCGCAAGCCTGGAGCGTCGGCGAACTTTTCCGCGCCTGGCAAACCCTATCCGCCGCCGCAGACCCTCAAACTTGATTCCCAGCTCTTCGAGCATCAGTCGAATAGGTTCGGCCCGACCGCGGGTCGGACCGTAAGCAATGATTGGTATGCCTTGGGCAGTCGCTGGTGAGACCGCTGGTCCTCCCAAGTATGGGGTTGAACACCCGTCTTCTCTCAGGGCTTGATGGCGGCCAGGATCACTTCGTCGGCGTCGCGGAGAAGGACGTCGATCGATCCGAAACCCGCATCTCTCAGGAGCTGGATCCAGCCCGAGACGGGCATCTCATCGCCGATCCGGGGTGCATCGCGAGAGCCGAGCAGCTTCGTGTGATCGTAACCCAGGATCGCGTTCGCTCGCGACCAGAATCGTTCCCAATTCTCTGGAACATACCGGGCCGGCTGCTTAGCCTTCCATTCACTGAACCCCGCTGCGAACGTCTTCTCCGCACACGCGGGCTCCACGAACACAAATACCCCGCCGGAACGGAGGAGCCGCAAGACATCCGTGAACAGCTCCCTTGCCCGTCGAGCATCGAACCAATGCAGTGCGTTCGCGGCTGCCACTACGTCGTAGTCGCGCGGCAGATCGCTGTACCAATCAGTGTTCCACAGGTCGCGTACAAGGTTTTGCCCTGGAACGCCTTCGCGTCGATTCACCCTCATACAAATCGAGATGAGAAATAGGTCGCGATCGACGCAATCGATGCGTGAGTTGGGAAAACGGGACCGAATGGTCCGTCCAACATCACCGGGGCCGCAACACAGATCAAGAACGCGCAGCTCCTGTTCAGGCAAAAAAGGAAGGGCCGTTGACGTCAACTCCAAGTCTCTTTTTTTCTCAGCGCCTTGCTCCGCCCACCACAGCTGCAACAACTCGTCGAGGTTCTCATTGCTGAGGGTCCGTTCGATCTGACTCTGGGTAAGCGGCGGATTGGACATGAATCCCTCTTCTGTCGGGAAACTAATCCATTCGCGGGGCAGGTTCGTACAATTCAATCAACACTTTCCCGGCGCTGGGCGCGCTCACCAGGAAAAAATTCACGCGTGTGCCATCGGCCCCCGCGCGCGTTTCCGGATAAACCGGGGCAAGGCCGAATTTATCACGCAGAATTTGCGTGGCGCGATCCACGTTCGCGCAACGGTATTCAATCTGTTGCACCCCTTCCCCGAATTTCTGCAGGTATTTGGCGATCGCGCCGCTTCCCGCGGGATCCCGCGAGGTCAAAATGTCCATCGAGAGTCCGCCCGGCAGGTGAATTTCAAATTCCTGGGCATCCTGCTCCGGCGGAACTTCCGCCAGCCGCGGTGAGCCGCTGGCTTCGCGGATCTTCTCAAAGCGGTCGGGGTGAACCGCCAGGCCCACGGTCACATGGGGATTGCCTCCGTCCAGCAATTTGTACATTTCCTTGTCGTCCCACCACGGAAACGCCGCATGATCGGCCTGCGCCCGTCCGGTGCGATAAATCTCCGTGGCAGACGCAACACGCACCTCGGACTCCGCCGAGGTCATTCCTTCAATGGCTCGCAAAAACGCTTCGTTGTTCATGACTCCTGTATTGTACCTCAGCTGCACGTATTGTTCGGTTCATGCTCGTTGCGGCGTTCCATGTTTTTTGGGGCCTGCCAGAAGCGAAATCAGCATCGTCACCAGCAGCACTCCCGCCACCACACCCAGCGAAAGCGTTACGGAAACATGCCACCAGGGTTCCGCAACCATCTTCACCCCGATAAACAGCAGCACCAGCGCCAGCCCAATGCTCAGATACCGGAAATAGTCCAGAATGTCCGCCAGCAGGAAATACATCGCGCGCAGTCCCAGAATGGCGAATACATTGGAGCTGTAGACAATAAAGGCGTCTCGCGTGATGCCAAAGATCGCGGGGATGGAGTCCACCGCAAAGGTCACATCGCTGATTTCCACGATCAGCAGCACCAGGATCAGCGGCGTGGCCAACAGCTTTCCGCCTTCGCGCACAAAAAAGTTGCCACCGCGGTAGCCTTCGGTCATCCGCAAGTGGCTGCTGGCAAAACGAAAGACCGGATTGCGCTCGTAGTGCACGGCCTTGTCGCGCTTCAACAGCATGTGCAGCCCGGAATAGATCAGAAAGGCGCCAAAGACCTGCAGGATCCAACTGAAGCGCGACACCAGCACCGCGCCCGTGACGATCATAATCCCGCGCATAACCAACGCGCCGAGAATGCCCCACTCCAGCACGCGGTGCTGCACGCGCTCATCCACCTGGAATCCGCGGAAGATCACCAGGAAGACGAACAGATTATCCACGCTCAGCGCTTTTTCAATGACGTAGCCGGTGAAATATTCCAGGCCGCGTTGCGCGCCGTACCAGTGCCACACGAATGAGCCGAAAGTCACCGCCAGCCCAACCCACACCACGGTCCACAGCGCCGCTTCCCGCGCTCCAACCTTATGTGCTTTGCGGTGAAACACCCCCAGATCGAGGGCGATGGCGATCAGGATGAAGAGGTTAAAACCCAGCCACAGGAGCGGCGTGCCCATGCGAGACAGGATAACGTAATTCCGCTTGGCGCCCTATTGCGACTGGGAAACAAACGCATCAGTGCCGTTGACGTTGGTCAAATCAATCCGCGTGATCTGCCCGGCTTGCACCTTTGCGGCCACGTCCCAGTTCAGCCGCCGGTCTCCAGAGGCGGCATCCATGTTCAGCGTGCTTATCCAATACGTTCCCGGAGCCAACCCGGAATAAATGACTCGCCCGTCCATATCCGTGTCCGCTTTCGCCACAAGGTATTTTGTCTGCGCGGTATCCGGAGCGAGCTGGAGAAGCCTTTTCTTGTGGTCCGCATGAATCTTGTCCCATTGATACTTGGGATTCACGCCTGCCAACTCCAATTCCATCCCGGCAACCGTCCCTGGATGCGTCTCCACGAACCTTTTCAAAGCCTTGATGTACTCGTCCCTCAGTTTCGCGTACTTCTCTGGGTTTGCTTCGCGGTCCGACTCTTTGAATTTTATGGCGGGCATGCCGGTGGTGACACCGCCGCTGTTCGATCGTTGATAGGCCGCCAGAAACTCCGGCACCTCCATGATGTCGGTGGCGGTGACCAATTTGTCGAAGTCCGGCATGGTCAAATCCATCTCATCATGCGCCTTGAGCCATTTCTTCAGTTGCGGCGAGACCTTCAAATTGTCGATAAATTGATCGCGCGTGGGCAGAACGTCGGCGCCTTCGATTTCCTTGGTGATGTCGGCGTAGCTTTTCGACAGGATATAAAGCGTGAATTGCCGCACCGGCTCCGGCCGCGCCCCCGTGGGCGTGATGTGGGCGGTAACTTCGAGCGTTCCCGTGGCGCTCTGCCCGTTGCAATACTGTGCCAGCAGGAACACACAGCAGACTACAAACAGGGGACGTGTTTTCGTTCGCATGGGCCTCATCCTAGCAGAGGCAAATGTTCCGTGGAGCGGGAACCTCTTCCAGCAATACCTAAGTGCAAACTTTGCGCCTCGGCCGCTAGGCCGTCAGCGACGGCGGCGCGGCACTTTCCGCGGCGCCAAACTGTTTGTTGGGCTCGCTCCCCATGTTGAAAACGATGGTTGCGCCATTGGCGATATCCGCGTGGCGGAACCACACTTTTTCGTGTGGCTTGCCGTTGAACGTCACGGACTGGATGTATTTGTCCTCTGGTGAGCGGCGCCTGGCTTCGATGATCAGTCGCTTGCCTCCGCCCAGTTCCACTTCAGCGCGGTCAAACAGCGGCGTGCCAAACACATAATTCCCGCTGACGGGGTCCACGGCGTAAAAGCCCAGCGCGCTGATCACATACCATGCCGACATTTGCCCGCAATCCTCGTTTCCGGCTAGCCCATCGGGCTGATTGTCGTATTCCATTTCCAGCAAGCTGCGGATGCGTTCCTGCGTTTTCCAGGGCGCGCCCGCATACGAATAGAGATACGCCATGTGGTGGCAAGGTTCGTTTCCATGCGCGTATTGCCCAACCATTCCGGCGATGTCCGGGGGCGCATCGGGAGGAAGCTGGGAACTCACCGAGAACAGCGCGTCGAGCTTTTCGATGAACGCATCACGCCCTCCAAAAAGCTGCATGTAACCCTTGGGATCATGCTGCACGGAGAAAGTAGTCTCCCAGGGATTCGATTCCGTGTAATCGCGCCACTTTTTCGAGTAGCCCATCTCCGTGGGATCGAAAGGCGCGGACCAGTCACCATTCTCCAGCCGAGGCCGGATGAATCCCACCTTGGGATCAAACAAGTTGCGATAGTTCCGGGAGCGTTCCAGCAGCAACTTGGCATCGTCTGCCGCGCCCACGGCCTGGGCCACATGAGCCACCGCCCAGTCATCGTAGATATATTCCATGGTTTTGCTGACGGATTCTTCTTCCTTGTCGCAGGGGATGTAGCCCAGCTTGCGGTAATATGCCAGGCCGCGGTAATCGTCCACCATGGCGCGTTGCCTCATCGCCGGATACACCTTGTTGAAATCGATTCCCGGGAAGCCCTTCGCCAGCGCCTCCGCGATCACCGCGGAGGAATGGTAGCCGGTCATGCAACCCGTCTCTTTTCCCTGCAGCGGCCACACCGGCATGCCCGCGGGACTTTCCTGTGCCATGCGGATCAGGCAATTCACAAAATCCGGGACGCGCTCCGGCAGCGCGATCGTGAATAGCGGATGGGCAGCGCGGTAAGTATCCCAGATGGAAAACGTACTGTAGTTGTGCAGTCCTTTCGGCAGATGATGCACCTCGCCATCCATCCCTCGGTATTGCCCGTCCGCGTCATCGAACAAGGTCGGCGCAACCTTTGTGTGATACAGGCTGGTGTAGAAGATTTCCTTGTGGGCGCGATTGCTGGTCGTGACCTTGATCCGCGAAAGTTCGCGCTGCCACGCTTTGTGCGCGTCGTGGCGCACCTTGTCGAAATCCCAGCCGGGAATCTCGGCTTCCAGATTCTTCATGGCCCCTTCGCTGCTCACGCCGGAAAGTCCAACCTTCACCAGAATCACTTCGCCTTTGCCGGTCTTGTAATGCAGCAGGCACTTCAGCGATTTGCTCTTTGCTTCTTTAACGGACGCGTCGAGCTTCTTTTCTTCCGACACGATCTCCGAAAACGCGAAAGGCTTCGAGAACTTCATGGCAAAATAAATCTGCCGCCCGGGGGCCCAGCCATTCACACTGCGCCCGCCCACGATCGTGTCGTCACTGACGAATTTTACTTCGGACCACGCGATGTCATAACCACTGGAGCGATGGTGGATATCCAGAATGAAATGGCCGGTGTCGCTGTTCGGAAAAGTGTAGCGGTGAATCCCCGCGCGCTCCGTGGCGCTGAGTTCGGCGCGAATGTCGTAATCGCGTAGCAACACCGAGTAGTAGCCAACTTCCGCGATTTCATCTTCGTGATGAAAGCGCGAGCGATAGCCTTCGCCGGGATTTTCTCGCGCGCCAGGAATCGTTTTGGCCGGCCCGGTGCCCGGCATCAGCAGGAAGTCCAGCATGTCCGCAGCGCCCGTGCCGCTCAGATGCGTGTGGCTGAAACCCATAATGGAGGAATCGGAATAGTGGTACCCCGAGCACCAGTCCCAACCGGAGTCGAACGTGTCCGGACTAAGTTGCACCATCCCGAAGGGCACGGTTGCGCCGGGAAACGTGTGGCCATGGCCGCCCGTTCCGATGGCAATCTTCACGAATTTCGTGACATCTTCGTTTGCCGCAGACGTAGCCGGCGGAGACGCAGGCTCTCCCGGCATTTGCGCGATCGCGTGGCCGGGTAGAAGGCTAGAAGCAGAAACTGCGGAAAGCACACCCAAGAAACCTCTTCTCGTAATCACGGAAGTTTTTCCTTCCAAGCCGCAGGAATTTTCATTTTGCTTTGCGGTCACACCCAGCCTACACCCTCCGCGAAGGTAGCAGCGTCAAATTTTTCGGTGGAAATTATCCGGCAGTGTGAGCCCTGCTCAAAATAGAAGTGCGAGCTTCCATGTCAAACTAAAACAGCCGAAACGTAGCCTCAATGGTGACCCACACAGGAACTCCGCGCTGGTGTCCATCGCGCGCAGGCGCAAAGTGCCACCGGTAGACCGTCTCAATCGTGCGTTCGTCCAATCCCATCCCCAATCCCTTCACCACGCGTACTTTCTTCGCCGTGCCATCGGCGCCGATCAGCACCTGCGCCGTCACAACCCCTTGCAGCTTTCCCTTGCGCGCTTCTTCCGTGTATTCCGGGTCAGGACAATAGGTGCACACGGGTTGCGAAACGACGTTTGCGTAGGAGGCTCCATCCTCTCCTTCGCCCGCACCTGTTCCGCTCCGATCGCCCATGCCTCCATCCTTACCGGTGCCGAATCCGTGCCCGCTGCCGGGTCCCGCGGAATCCGTGTCGCCATCCATCCAGGGCAAGCCCAGACGCACGACGGTCGCAACATTCGTGGGAGCATTCGGATCGAAAACCGCCGGGGGAACCGGCATTTCCAATTCACGATTTTGTGGCAAGCGCGGAGGCGCAAGCGGCATGGACGACGCTGGTGCCAGTTCCCCACGCCGCGTGGGCCGCGGATCGTTTTCTCCGCCGCCTCCGTTGAGGCCCAATCCCGGCTGGCCAAAGGTGTTTGGATCAGCAAGAGGTAGATACGGCAAGATTCCATGCGGCGTACCAATGTCGATTTTGCGCAGCAGCTGTTGCCCGCCGTGAGTCGAGCTGAGCAGCGCCAGCGCCAGGCAGCACGCGGCCACATGAAAAATCGCGGAGAATGTCTGTGCATTTCCTTTGTGTGCTGACTGGTCAATCGAGAGGTAGTGAATCGGTGAGGCATTCATTGGAACGGCCACGGCGGCTCTTCGAGTGCCGAATTCATGCAGGTTTTCCGCGACACGTCGAAACCAGGATTCCGAGCCGGATGAATAGCGCAATGGGGTGAACACAAGCGCCTCCGTCAACCCCCGCACCTCAAAAACAGTTGCAGGATCGGTGGAATGCGGGGGAGCAATCACTAGGTCAGAATTCTGTTTCGCAGATTAGGTTGCCCGGCGAGGCCTGTGGGTGAGAGGAATCCCATGCAAAAGCAAAGAGGGCCGTGCGGGCCCTCTTTGTCTGAAAAGATCGATTGCGAGCGGTTTAGTACAGCCGGAAGTTTACTTCAAAGGAGACCAGTGTCGGCACCGGCTTGCCATTCGGGCCAGTCGCTGCCTTGCAACGCCAGGTACGCATGGTCGTCACCGTCGTGTCGTCCAATCCCAAACCGGGGCTCTTCAGCACTTGCGGGTTGGTAACGCGGCCGTCCACGGTCACAACCGCCTGCACGAGCACTACGCCGGAATATTTCGCTTTGCGGGCCTCTTCTGAATATGGTGGGTTGGGCATGTAGAAGCACGACGGCGAACCAACGCCATTCACTCCCGCGCGGAATACGCCGCCGCCAGTTCCTCCGCCTTCACCCGGGCCAAGTCCAGCGCCGTTGCCGCTGCCAATGCCGCCACCTTCTCCTGAGCCGATGCCCCCACCGCCACCGGGTCCATTGGACATGGTGACCGAGGCCGCCAGCGGATCGCCAAAATTAGAAAGCGCGGGATTCGCCACCTTCAAATCCGGTGGTCCAAGCAGCGTTGGCTCCATCGGGAGTTTCGGATCCGGATTCTTGATCACGGCCGTGGGAGGCGTGAACTGCGTCATCGTAAAGCGCGGTGCGCGACCCTTGGTTGCCGGTATGGGCGAGCGATCGCCGCCACCGCCGCCGCCACCCGCCTTGTTGTTCCCGGCCGGCAGCTTGGAGACGTAAGGCGAAATATCTAGGCCGGTCACATCAAGGGCCGGCTTGTTCTTAGCCTCAATCTTCTTGTTGATGAAATTCCAGCCGAACGGGACGACCAGCAGCACCACAATACCAATGTGCAGCGCAAACGCCGTGGCCTGCGTCCAGCTCCAATTTTCGTCCTTCGACCAGATATCCTTCACCTTGATCGGCTTGCTGGTCACGTTCAGTGGCGGCAATTTCTTCGGGAAGAAGAGGTCCTTCAGGCGGTCCGTGAAGCTGCCAAAGTTTCCGCCCCAATCCACTTCCAAGCGCTTGTTGATGGCCCTCTTCGGGACGGCGGGCCCGGAAAGGAAGAACTTGAGGTTGTCCTTGATACCACCCGTCTGAAATGTATTCCGGGTAAACGGCGCATCTTTGCGCTCAATCACTTTCACCGGAGGCACAAACAGAAACTGCTTCAGGTTGGACCAGAAATCGTCCGGCATGAGATTAGCCGGGGTGTCGAATTCCGGCAACGCCTCGCGCGGCACAGGAATCACTTCTTCTGGCCCGGTGCGCTTCGGCTTGCTCAGCTCGTCAGGAAGGAGGTTGATAAAACCTGGCACTTTTTATTCCCTCGACTCGGTTAGACGTAAGTCTACCCCATGTTGCTACTCAGCCGTTTGGATTCACGCGGGCCAGGAAAGGTTGCGTGTCCCCCACGGCTGACACTAACTCGCTTTCATTGTAACATACGTTGTTACACTGCTTTCCTTAGTTTCCCGCCGCGCAACAAGGGATTTCGACCATTTCAGGTCACCCGCAATCGGGCGGTGTAGAAGGGATACCGGCACACCACATCCATGGCTGAACCATTGGAACTGAAGAAGACACTGAACTTGCCCAAGACGGATTTCCCCATGAAGGCAAGTCTTCCCCAGAACGAGCCCAAGCAACTGGCCGCCTGGGAAGAGGCGCATCTCTATGAGCGCATTCTGGAAGCTCGCGAAGGCAAGCCCCTCTTCGTGCTCCATGACGGCCCGCCGTATCCTACGGGAACCATCCACCTCGGTACCGGGCTCAACAAGACGCTGAAGGATCTGATCGTCAAATCCAAGAGCATGGCCGGGCACTACGCGCCTTACGTGCCTGGTTGGGACTGTCACGGCCTGCCCATCGAAACGCAGGTGGAAAAGGAACTGGGCGGAAAGGGCAAGGTTTCGCCTGCCGAGTTTCGCCAGCGCTGCCGCGACTACGCCACGCGCTATGTCGAACAGCACAAGCGCGATTTCAAACGCCTGGGCGTCTTTGGCCGCTGGAACGATCCATATCTCACCATGAGCCGTCCGTACGAAGCCACCATCGCCGAGGCCTTTTTGGAGTTCATGGAGAAGGGCTACGTCTACCGTGGGCGCAAGCCGGTCTACTGGTGCATCTACGACAATACGGCGCTGGCGGAAGCGGAAGTGGAATACGAAGACCACACCAGCCCTTCGATCTGGGTCACGTTCAAAGTGGTGGGCGGCGGCTCGGGCGATGCCGCCAAGATTGGCTCCGATGTTTCCGCGGTGATTTGGACCACTACGCCTTGGACGATTCCGCACAACCGCGCGCTGGCGTTTCACCCGGACTACCAGTACGCCGTGGTGCAGACGGAGAAGGGGAAATTGCTGCTGGCAGTGGACCGCGTCGCTGGTCTGCAGGCTGAGGCGGACATCAAGCAGGCCGATGTGCTGGCGACTTATAAAGGCCGCGATTTTGAAGGCATGAAATTCCAGCACCCCTTCCTGCCGATTCAGGTGCCCGGCATTCTGGCGGATTACGTCACGCTGGATCAAGGCAGTGGCATTGTGCACACCGCGCCGGGCCATGGCGCGGATGACTTTATCTCCGGCCAAAAATACGGGCTGGAGATTTATGCGCCGCTGGACGATCGCGGCGTCTATCAGGAAGGCTTGCCCGAATACAAAGGCAAAGATGTATTTACGGCGAATCCCATCGTGGTGAAACTGCTTGGCGATCGAGGCGCTTTGCTCGGCCACCACGCGTACAAACATTCTTATCCGCACTGCTGGCGTTGTCACAACCCGGTGATCTTTCGCGCCACGGAGCAGTGGTTCATCAAGATGGATCAGGTGGCGCACGGGGCGCGGAAATCGTTGCGCCAGGAAGCGCTGCAGGAAATCCACAATGTGAAGTGGATTCCCGGCTGGGGCGAGGATCGCATCTATGAAATGATCGAGAACCGCCCGGACTGGTGCGTCTCTCGCCAGCGTTTCTGGGGCGTTCCCATTATTGTGTTTTTCTGCGATGCGTGCGGAACGCAGCTCAACGATTTCACGGCGCTGCGCAATGTCGTGAAATGGTTTGAGAAGGAAGGCGCGGACGCCTGGTATACGCATACTCCTGAAGAATTGTTGCCGCCGGGAACGAAGTGCTCTTGCGGCGCGGCCAAATGGCGCAAGGAAAACGACATTCTGGATGTGTGGTTTGACTCCGGATCGTCGCACCTTGCCGTTCTGCATGGCAAAGAGTGGCCCGCCGATGTTTACCTGGAAGGCCCGGACCAGTATCGCGGGTGGTTCCACAGTTCGTTGCTGATCGCCGTCGGCATTCGAGACAAAGCGCCGTATCGCTGCGTGGTGACGCACGGATGGACGTTGGACGAGCAGGGGCGGCCCATGTCGAAATCGCTGGGCAACGTCATGCTGCCCAGCGAGATTTGCGACAAGTGGGGCGCGGACCTGCTGCGCTTGTGGGTGGCTTCGCAGGAATATCAAGCCGACGTGAAGATGAGCGAGCGGGTGATGACGCAGCTCAGCGAAGCGTATCGCAAGATTCGCAACACCTTCCGGTTCGCGCTGGGCAATCTAAGCGACTTTAATCCTTCCCGCGACGTGCTGGCCAACGAGCAGCTTGAGGAGATGGATCGCTGGATGCTCGAGCGCACCGCGGACCTCGTCAAGCGCTGCCGCGAATGGTATGCCGCGTACGAATTTCACCGCGTGTATCACGCCCTGCATGATTACTGCGTCGTGGATTTGAGCGCGTTTTACTACGACGTCTTGAAGGATCGGCTGTACACCAAAGCGCCCAACAGCAAGTCGCGCCGCTCCGCACAAACGGCGGTGTGGAAGATCACCAGCGCCCTGGTGCGCCTGGCCGCGCCCATCCTTGTTTTTACGGCGGAGGAACTTTGGAAGTATTTGCCAAAGGCGGCCGGAGAACCGGAGAGCGTGCACATCGCATTGTTTCCGCAGGAAGCCGATTTGCAAAGCGGCATTCCCGCGGACAAAGCCGACACATGGGAATTGCTTGGCAAAGTTCGCGGCGAAGTGCTGAAGGCGTTGGAAACCGCGCGCAACGAAAAGAAACTGATCAACTCAGGGCTCGAGGCGAAAGTGCTGCTCAACGCCGATCTGGAGTTGAAGGCCAAACTCAAACATTATTTGCCCGTTCTGCCCGGCCTCTTCATCGTGTCGCAGGTGGATTTCATCACCGCGGGAACCGGAGAGTACCGTTCGGAGGTGGTGCCGGGCCTTGAAGTAACCGTGCAGCGCGCGGATGGCAAGAAGTGCGAACACTGCTGGAACTACTCCACGCATGTGGGAGAAAACACGCGCTATCCTACGATCTGCGAGCGCTGCAGCCAGGCGATTGCGGAAATCGAGGCAAGCAGATGAATCGAGGTAAAGGAGGTAATGGATATAGAGGAGGTAAAGGAAAACTGACGCACGATCGTGCTTTCCTTTCCTTTACTTCATTTACCCCCTTCACCTCGTTTACCTCCTTTACTTCATTCGCTTCCTTTACCTCCAATCCCTCCACCAGCGTGTCCGCATGATCATCCCGCGCCGACTCCGCTGGCTGTGGCTGACACTGGCTGTGGTCTTTCTTGATCGCGCCAGCAAGGCGTGGATCGAATCCCGGCCGGAGGATTATTTCCCGCACCCGGTCATCGGGAACATTGTGAGTTTGGTCTCCGCGCGGAACCCCGGAATCGCATTCAGTTTTTTGGCGGGTTATCCGGCGTCCACGGTTCGCGTGCTGTTGGTTGCCGTTTCCCTGATCGTCATTGCCTTCATCGCGTGGATGCTGGTGGCCAGCCGTAGCGGCGGGGCATTGCAAGCGGCGGGGCTCGCGCTGCTGCTCGCAGGCGCCACCGGCAACGTCACCGACCGCATTCTCCATGGCGCGGTCACCGATTTCCTGGAAGTCTGGTTGCGCTTCATCCCATTGCGCATCTTCCATCCCTGGCCTGCCTTCAATGTGTCCGATTCCGCCATCACCGTCGGCGCGTTCCTGATCATCCTCGATGTCCTCTTCGGTCAGCGGCATGCCCGGCAATCTGCGAAGGCATAAAGCTCCCAAGCGGTCATGAAGCGGCGCCGGATGCGTTCACACGCGAGTCTGGTTGTTGCCCCTTCACCTACTGCCAAATGGCATAAAATAGTTGACAGTTTGGCAATGCCAGCCCACACTAACAATATGGCACGCACGCTGATTCGCAAACGCAGATTACCGGCACGGCGCGGCCACTCCAGGCACACTGCAAAGGTGTCGAGCCTCGGCCTGCCCGCTAGAAGCATCCCCGAACTCATCCACCATGTTCAAACTGGTCTGCCGTTCCGGGCCCTGGAGACCTTGGCATCAAAAAGCGGCATTCCGGCGGCCGAAATCGCGTCCGCCATGGACATCCCCCAGCGAACTCTGGCGCGGCGAAAAGTCGGCGGGCGATTCTTCCGCGAGGAATCGGAGCGGCTGCTTCGGCTCTCCCGAATCTTTGAAGCGGCAGTTGAGCTTTTCGAGGGAGACGTGAGCGCGGCGGTCGCGTGGCTGCGTTCGCGGCGCCCCGCGCTCGGAAACAGCAGCTACCTGGCCTATTGCGGGACGGAGTTGGGTGCGCGCGTGGTGGAAGAGTTGATCGGCCAGCTTGATCACGGTGTCTTTCCGTGAGTGTGGTCGCCTGGCGAATCGTCAAAAGCCGCTTCGCTAAGCAGGCCTTCTCCGGAGAAGGCGCGCGCCGCTTCGGGGGCCGTTGGAATTCACCGGGACACGCGATCGTTTACACGGCGGAGTCGCAGGCGCTTGCGGCCTTGGAAATCCTGGTGCACGTGGATTCCGAAAATTTGCTGCGAAAGTATGTCGCGACCCCCGTTACCATCGAAGAAGATCTGATCAGCAGCTTGGACCTCGCGAAGCTTCCCAGGAACTGGAAAGCCTTCCCGGCGCCACGGGCCACACGGATGCTGGGTGACCACTGGGCATTAAGCAGGGAATCGGCAGTCCTGCGCGTGCCGAGCGTGGTCATCCCCGACGAAAACAATTATCTGCTCAATCCTCTTCATGAAGATTTCAAGAAGCTGATCATCGGCGCCCCCAAACTGTTTAGGTACGACTGGCGTTTGATGAAGAAGTCTTGAAGGAATCGCGTTCTTGTTCAGTTTCGGGTCGCCGAAGTTCTGCGCTAAACTCTGCTCGTGAACGCTTCCTCCAAAACGCAGATCATTGTATCGTCCGAGGATAGCGGGCTGCGTCTGGACCGAGTGGTGGCGAACCGTTGCCCGCAGCTTTCCCGCACGCGTGTGCAGGAACTGATCGCGGGCGGCTTGGTGCTGCTGAACGGGAAGAGCGCGAAGGATTCGCACAAAGTCCGCGAAGGCGACGCCATCGAAGTTATCCCCGAGCCGCGCCCGGCGTTGCGCGCGGAGGCCGAAGCGATTCCCCTGGACTCGTTGTACGAAGATGAAGACGTTATCGCGATCAATAAGCCCGCGGGCATGACGGTACACGCCGGAGCAGGGAATTCACGCGGCACGCTGGTCAACGCGCTATTGGGCCGCGGGCAATCCCTTTCGCAAACTGATGATCCGTTGCGGCCCGGCATTGTTCATCGCCTTGACAAGGAGACTTCAGGGATAGTTCTGGTGGCGAAAAATGATTTTGCACATGCCAAGCTGGCCGAAGCGTTTCGCCTGCGCTCCATCCAGAAAACGTATGTCGCGCTGGTGCAGGGTCTGTTGAAAGAGGAGCGCGGCCGCATCGAACTGGCCATCGCGCGCGATCCGAATCGCCGGACGCGCATGACCGCGAGGCGCGCCGCGCTGCTGCACAACGCTCGCGAGGCCCGCACGGACTGGCAAGTGCTGGCGCGCATCGATTCCACGACGCTTCTGGAAGTGCAACTGCACACTGGGCGCACGCACCAGATACGCGTGCATTTTTCGGCGCTGCGCCACCCCGTGGTGGGAGACACGCTCTACGGCGCCGCGGGCCAGTTGCACATCGGGCGCACGACGTTACCTGTGCTCAGCCGCAATTTCCTGCACGCCGCAAAAATCGCGTTCGCGCAACCTCGCACGGGCCAGCCGATTCGGCTGATGGCTCCGCTGCCGCCGGAATTGCTGGGATACTTGCAGAAATTAGCTGCTGCCGCGGGCGAGCCGCCTCAACGAATTGACGCTGCGCTGGAAGGCTTCCTATAATCAAGGAACATGCGACAACTATCCATTGGAGTACTTCTGATTGCCGTGCTGCTCGGCAGCGCGCTTGTGTTTGCGCAACAGCAGAACCCGGCCACTCCTCCTGCTACACCGCCGGCGGCTGCGGCGGAGCAGGAGAAGCCGCAGCAGAGCGGCACCAAGTTCATCACCACCGTCAACCTCGTGGATGTTCTCTTCACCGTGCTGGATCGCCGCAATAAACTCGTGGCCTCGCTCGAAAAGCAGGATTTCCAGGTCTTCGACGACAACGTTCTTCAGGATATCCGCTACTTCAGCAAGCAAAGCGATCTTCCGCTGCGCATCGGCATGCTGCTGGATACTTCCAACAGCATTCGCGACCGCCTGAAATTCGAGCAGGACGCCGCCAACAATTTCCTGTTCAGCGTGCTGCGACCCAGGAAAGACGAAGCGTTTGTGATGACCTTTGACGACGAGCCGCAGGTTATCCAGAATTTCACGAATGACACGGGAGCGCTCCGCGACCAGATTCTTCGCACGCGATCCGGTGGCGGCACCGCCGTGTACGACGCCATTTACGAAGCTTGCGAAAAAGAGTTGAGTCATCCGCCACGGCCGCCGGGCGATCAGCCGGACGTGGTGCGGCGCGTGATGATTCTGATCAGCGACGGCGAAGACAATTTATCCACGCACACGCGCAGCGAAGCCATTGAGATGGCGCAACGCACCAGCGTGGTGATTTATTCCATAAGCACCAGCACGCAATGGATCACCATCGAGGAACCGAACAAGGAGCACTCCGGCAACCGCAAATACCACCTGACCGAAGGCGACCAGATCCTGAAGAGTGTCGCGGAGGAAACCGGCGGCCGCGTGTTCTTTCCGTATCACGTGGACGATCTCGATCAATCCTTCCAGGACATTGGCGAGGAGCTGCGCAATCAATATTCCCTGGCGTACAACCCGACGAATCACGCGCTCGATGGGCGGTACCACAAGATCCGTGTGGATACGCCGGAGCACAAGGGCTACCAGGTACGAGCGCGGCGCGGGTATTATGCGCGGACGAACGCGACGATTCCGGCGCCGGCGGGGTCGGTGAAGTAGCGGGTTTATTGCAAATAGAAGAACAACTTCGCCCGCCTCGGAAGGCGGCCGCTACAAAAGCAAGAAAAAACCAAGAGTAAAGACCCAAGAGAAAAGCCGCAGGGCTCCCGCCGGAAGGCGGCGGGCAGGCGCGGACTCTCCCTGCGCTACAGGGACAACCCAAGAGCACAGTCAGGAGTGACTGTGCTACAAAACCCAAGAGAAAAAGCCTCGGGCAAAAATGTCGGCGCGCCGACAATATTTAAGAAAAGATATGCGCAGGATAGATTTCACTAAGGGGGGATTTGTTGCGAGGCGGGAATGGCTTGTGGAATCAGGGAGTTGGAGGGCGCTTCTTCGAATGAAATGATGGGGAATCGCTTGGGCCAGGTGCGGAGTTTCGAAATTAGGGGCGATTGTCGTGCAGCAGGACCGCGTCGGATTCCTGTTCGCGGGATTCGATGGCGATTTTCGAGCCATCGCGGGAATAGACGAAGCGGAAGGTGCGATCCTTTTTGAAGTGGGTCAGTTGGCGGTGCATCGTGCCATCGAGCGGTTGCAGCCATAAGTTGTCAACGCCTTTTTCGCGCACGACGTAGACAATGCCTTTGCCATCCGGGGTGTAAGCCAAATTATTGGGCAAGGCGCGTTGATCGATATCGTTGAGCGTCATTTGATGCGTTTCCACATTGTCGATGCGCAACATCAGTTTGTGATCGAGTTCGCGTACGTCGAGTGAAACGATTTCATTACCGCTCGGCGAAAGGGCGAAAGCTCCCACTGCGTGCTTCACCACGGTATCCGGTGAGCCGCCGTCCACCGAGATACGCTTCACGTAGCGATTGTCGTTGTTGTCCGCGTAATAGACCCAGTTTCCGGTTTTCGCGCAGGCGGGTTCCTGTTCATTTCTGCCGCTGGTGAGTTGCTTCTGATTCCCACCGCTCAGATCCATGCGCCACAGATTGGCGGATGACCCTCCATTGCTGCCCAGTTGGCGGTACACAATATATTGTCCCTCGCCGCAAACGGCCGCCTGATCCGGAGTGTGCTTCAGATCGGTGAACAGCGTGGTTTCCTGTCCGCTGGGTGTAACGGCCTTCAGGCTCCCGGCCTGCGGCAGAATCAAGCGTCCATCGGGCATCCAATCCCAGCGCCAAGGGAGGACTTGCGAGGCAAGAGGAACGGGGTGCAGTTCGTCCGGGTCGCTGGCCGGAGCAATGCTCAATGAAAAGTGAATTTTGCTCTGGATGGCCACGATGGTCTTGCCATCCTTGGAAATGCCCAACCTCCCATAGTCATTCGTGTCCTCTGTTATCGCGCGAAATTCCCCGCTTGGATAATTGATGTAGCCAATTTGCGCTTGCATGTGCGCCACGTTGAGCTGAGCGGAGGTGACGATGAGAGCGCTCCCATCGGGCATCCATGCGGGGCCGTAATAAATGCGGTCGGCTGAAGGTGCAAAGACGCGATCCTGACCGGTGGCAGCGTCGAATGCGAGGTAGCCGCCAATGGCGTCCGTTGTGGGCAGTCCGGCCGGAATCACGATGGTCTTACCGTCGGGAGACCACGCCGGCACGTAACTATCGCTTTGCAGCGTGCGGCCTTTGAAGATGGGTTTCTCGATGGTGCCGTCACTCTTGGCCAGCCACAAATCCCAGGCGGGCGAATCGTGAAGTTCGCGCAGAAACACAAAATGCTGGCCATCGGGCGAAAACGAAATGGGGCTGTCAACGTCCTTGATGATCACCCGCGGCTCTCCGCCCAACACGCTGGCGCTGTACAACTGCGATTCCTCTTCATTCGCTTCATCGCGGCGGAGGAAATAGATGTAGTTGCCGTCCGGCGAAAAGCAGAGTCCCTGATAGCGCGTGCGAGCGGGCTCTAATACTTGCTTCATAGTCGCGGTGGGGATGTGCCGCAACCACAAAGATTGCGAGCCGCTGTCTTCGAGCGCCTGCAGCAAGTATTTGCCGTCCGCGGAAATGGCCGCTTGCGTGATATGGCCATTGTTGGAGACGTTTTCGATGGTGAATTTTTCAAACGGAGCAAGCACGCGCTTTGGCTCAACAAGCGCCAGATTTAGGTGATCTTTGTGCAGCACCGTGTACAGGCCGTAGCCCGCGCCGGCAACAACCGCGAGTATCACCACGAGGATGAGACCCACGCCCATTCTGCTTTTCGGCGGCGGCTGGGAAAGTATCGCGCCGCTTCCCGTGCTAGCCATCGCTCCAGAATGTGCGGGGGAACCGGAGCCGATCCCCGAGGCTTGGGCTACGCCGGTCGAGGCCCGGCTTGCCGACACGGAAGAGTCGGAACTAACGCGGTTGGGATCCATTTCGCGTTGCAAGCGCTTGAGGTCGGCACGCACCTCGGCGGCCACCTGGAAACGAAAGTCGCGTTCCTTTTCGAGCAGCTTATTAATGATGCGTTCGAGTTCCTGGGGAATCGCGCTGTTCAGCGTGACGGGGGAAACGGGGGCGCTGTGAAGGATATTTCCGAAGATGACGGCGGTGGTGGCGCCGGGAAATGGCAGCGTGCGAGTCACCATCTGATAGAGCACGGAACCCAAAGAGAACAGATCGCTGCGCGCATCCAGGACTTCGCCGCGAGCCTGCTCCGGAGACATGTAAGCAACGGTGCCGACCGTGGTTCCGGGGGTGGTGAGAAAGGCGTCTTTCGACGGTGCGATCGTATCACCCTCCATCGAGCCTTCCGGCTCCATCAATTTGGCGAGGCCGAAGTCGAGGAGCTTTGCGGCGCCATGCTCCGTGAGAAAAATGTTGGCGGGCTTGATATCGCGATGAACGATGCCCTTTTTGTGCGCGGCATCCAGGGCCTCGGCAACCTGGATAACGATCTCGATCGTTCTGGGGATGGGCATCGGTTCACGGGAAAGGGCATGCTCCAGCGATTCCCCTTCCAGCAACTCCATGGCGATGTAGGTCTTCCCGTCCTCCTCTTCAATGGCGTAGATGGTGCAGATGCCGGGGTGATTCAGTGCAGAGGCGGAGCGAGCTTCACGCAGGAAGCGTTCCATCACCGCGGGATCGGGCTTGCTCGTTTCCGGAAGAAACTTCAACGCCACGCGACGGCCGAGCCGGGTGTCCTCGGCTTCATAGACAATGCCCATCCCGCCGCTGCCTAATTGTCGCAGGATGCGATAGTGTCCGATTGTTTCGTTGATCATCAAGGGTGATCCGGAGTCGTACAGGGTTGCCATGCGATACTAGCCAAGGCACACACGGCGGTCAATGCGTGTCCGCTGATGATTTATTTTAACTTTAGCAGGAGCGCAATCGAAATGAATCTTTTCGATTGCCGCGTAAGTTGGTAACGCCGCGTCAGCTTCTGGGGGCGTAGTAGCCTTTGCGAGCCAGCACCTTGAGTTCGTTGTTGCTCAAGTCCACCTTGATTTTGCGGAATTTTCCGTCCTTGTTGTTGTTGGAGGGATAGTAGCCCAAGGTGTACTGGCTGCGCAGCTCTTCGGAAATCTGGTCGAAGGCCTCTTCAATATTCCTTTCGGAACGCACGGAGATCATGCGGCCGCCCGTTTCCTCCGCCAGTTTGTGGCCCACGCCGGCATTGCCGCCATACCGCGGGTCCACGACCAACAAGATGTGAATTACCGTGTCCGTGCGCTGGGCTGCCTCGATGGCTTCTTCCAGCCGGACCTTGCTTCCCTCGTCCTCCGCATCGGTCACGATGACGAGGGCTTTGCGCCCCGCTTCACCGTTGAGCTTGTCGCCGCAGGCCAGATAGATGGCGTCGTAGAGCGCCGTGCCAGTGATTTGCTGGCCGCCGATGGGCCCCGGGTTTCCGGCAATCATGCCGCCACCGGGAATGTTAATGCGAGCCTTGTTGATAGCGCGTTCCAACTGGGCGCGGTCATCGGTAAGATCGGAGAGCAAGTCCACGTCGGAGTCAAAAGACATGACCATGGCCTCATCGCCCTTACGCAAGACGCGGTGGATGAAGCGGCTTCCGGCGTCCTGGATGGTGGGCAAATTGCGTTGTTCGCTGCCCGAGGTATCCAAAAGCAGACCCAGGGTGATGGGCAAGTTCATCTCTTTGGAGAAGAAGGAAATCTTCTCTTCGTGGCCGTCCTCAAAGATCTTGAAGTCGTCCTGCTTGAGGTCCGTGATGACGCGCTTGTTTTTGTCGCGCACGGTGGCGAACAGGTTGACTAACGTGACTTCCGACTTGATTACCGGCGGCGCCTGGCCCTGGTTTTGCGTCTGGGACTGCGGCAGGGCGGGCACGGCCAAGGTAAGCGCGGCGCAGAGCGCCAAACCTTGCCTCCAGCGTTTATTCAACAATGACATATTCTCTTTCTCGATCCTCAAGAATTCCCGTTATCCTTATGAGTATGAATGAATTCGTTTAACATGGCGGTGTGTCCCAGTTCCGCATCGAAAGCCCGCTGAGAAGCATCAATACTTGTGTTTGATGCAACCAGCGTGCTCCTGGGATGCGTCGTATAATAGCACCTGAACGCTAAACGCTGGATTCCTACAAGAAAGTTTGGCCCGATGACCATGAATTGTCCACGAAAAACGGGGAAGCTTGCCCTAGCTGTATCCTTGCTCCTGCTGACACCACTTCTTGTGGCGCAGCAGCCCGCGGCCACGACACCGGCCAACCCACCCGCTGCGGCGCAAGCCCCGAGTGCCACGACTCAGAAGCAGGGGCCTACCACGGTTAAGGTGATTACCACTGCCGTGGTCGTCCCGGTCACGGTAAAAGACCGCAGCGGCAATCTGGTGGCCGACCTGCGGAAGGACGAGTTCCGGATCTTCGATGACAATGTCGAGCAAAGAATCGATTCATTTACGGCCAATGCCTATCCCCTTTCGCTGGTAGTGCTGATTGACAACGACCTGAAGCGCAAGGACGCCGACCAGGTGGAGCCGAGCTTGCGCGCCATTGTCGCCGGCCTGAGCGGCAGCGACGAAGCCTTTATCTGCACGTTTGACCAGTATTTTCATGAAGGCCAGGGTTTCACCCACGATCAGAGCAAACTCATCACGGAATTGCAGCGCAAGGACGTGGCCTCCAATGCGCCAACTTCCGTGGGACCTGTCGGTGGCCCATTTGAAGGTCCAACGCTCAACGGCGCCCCGGCTCCCGGCGCACAGAGGAATGACCCCTCGATGATCGCCATTAAGGGCCAGCCCAACAAGGCGCTGGACGACGCCGTTTACAACGCCGCAGGGTTGCTTCAGGATCGCCCATCGAAGGACCGTCGAAAGGTCATCCTGCTGATTTCCGATGGGCGGAATGGCCCCAAGTTTAATACGCACAAGTACGACGACACCCGTGCGGAGCTGCTTCGCCAAGGCATCATCCTTTACAGCGTGGCCGTGGGCAACGCCTACTTTGACCGGAAATTCAATCGGCTGGTGGAATACGCGCACGATACGGGCGGCGACGTCTACTTTGGGGTGAAGAGCAGGACGTTCGAGGAGTTCTATTCCCGAATCGCGGAGGAAGCTCGCAACCAATACACCTTGTCCTTTGAGCCCAGAGGCGAGCGCAAGGTCGATTACCACACACTGGAAGTGCGCGTTCGCCGCGAGGGTCTGAACATCCTCACCCGCAAGGGCTATTACAGCGGGACGACCGCCACGGAAGCCCCCGAATAGCGGGCGCTGCTCCATTTTGCATCGGTTTCCTCTTGACACGCGACTCGCGCCTCCGTATACGGATGACAAGGGCGAGGAGCGCGCGCAAAACGCTCTCCATACCCGGTCAAAATCTGAGCAACAAACGATAGAAGGAGAACGACGATTATGAAAAAAGCGAAGAAGATGGAAAAGAAGCCGGCGAAGAAGGGGAAATAATCAGGGTCCAAGCAGATTCGATTGACGAAGCGCCCTGGACTGGTCAGGGCGCTTTGTTTTTGAGGGCTGCGATGCGGCGCGGGCCGGTTAGCCGCCGGAGCTGGTCAGGGATTCTTCGTGGGCTGGGCAGATTGGTTTGTAGGCGCAGGTGCGGCAAGCGAAGACGACCTTGGCGGGAAATTCTCCGGCGCGGATGTTGCCCGCGGTGTCCTGGACGATCTTTTCGGCTTCGTCGAGCTGTTTGGCGTCTCGCGTGGTCACCTGGATCTGATTATTCTGCAGGTAGTGGAAGGCAAGGCGCACGGGGTTCCACTCGAAAATCTCTTTTGCCGCCAAGGCATAGATGCTGAGCTGCAAATCCTTTCGCGCGTCCACATCTTTTTTTGGCTTGCCCGTTTTGTAATCCACGATTTCCACGTCTTTGCGCCCCAGGCTGTTCACCTGATCCATGCGGCCAGTCAGAATTACATCGTTGGCAAGCGGCAGCTCGAAGCCCTTTTCCTGTTCGAGGATTTGTGGTGGGGCTTGCAGCATCGCTTCATAAAAGGTTTTTAGCTGCTCCAGGCCGTCTTTTTTGTACTCGGCTTCCTGATATTCGTCTTCGTAACCGGCGCTGCTCCATTCCGTTTCGTAGATGTGCTGCACTTCGGAGAAGGGGAGCTTTGCGCCCTTTTTTAGTTGCTCCAGGAAGCGCTTGATCGTTGTGTGCATCACGCTGCCGAAGCTGAGCGTGGCTCGTGGACCCTCTTTCAACGACCAGAGATAACTGAAGGCGTATTGCTGCGGACATTTGCGGTAGTTTTCGACGGCGGAGCTGCTGAGTTTCAACGGTTCCGGCGTTCGCGGATGGAATTCCTCGGCCCACTTGGCGATGCGCGAAAAGATTTTGGGTGGCCCTTCTTTTGTCCCGAAGAGTTCGCCCGCTTGCGTTTCCGTTTGTTGATTTGCAGCTGCTGCCGGTTTGCTCTTTTTCTTGGGAGCGAGTTGCAGGACGTCGCGGCGCTTGATGGCTGGTTCCATCATAATGTCTTCGACGAAGACGGGTACCTTGCCCTTTTTTTCGGTGAGGGTGGTGATGGTCAGGCGCTCTTCGGCGCGCGTCAGGGCTACGTAGAAAAGGCGGCGCTCCTCCTGAATGTGGAAATCGCCTTCGGGCAATTCTTCCTTCATCAAGCGATCCGGGAATTCGAAAAGCGGCGAGCGGTTGCGCGGCGGAAAGGCGCCGGAATTCACGCGCAGCACGAAGACATGGGGAAATTCCAGACCCTTGGCGCCATGCACGGTCATGAGTTGCACGGCATCGCCGGGCGCGTCGTCCTCCAGACTGAGTGTGCCGCCGGCCTGCTGGAAATAGTCCAGGTACTCCAGGAATTCCGGCAGGCTGCGCGTTTCGCTTTTGGGCTCCCAGTCCTTAATGAATTGGCCGAGCTGGTTGACGTATTTGCGGTCTTGCGCGGCGGCGCGCTGCGGCAATTCCAGCCATTCGATAAGGTCGCCAAGGATTTCGCGGGCGGTGCGGCGGCGCATGGTTTTGCGTTGCGCGCCCAGAAATTCCAGAAGCGTAGGCAGAGCGGTGTGCGACGCGTCAAAGGGCAGCTCCGATTGCGGGGCTTGCAGCACATCGTACAGCGCAGTGCCGCGCTTCTTGGCTGCGCGTTCCGCCAGGCGCACCAGATCTTCCGGGGTCAGATGCCAGGCTGGCGCGGAAAGCACGCGGGCGCAGGCGATGTCGTCATAGGGCAGCGCGATCAGGTGGAGATAGGCGAGAACGTCGCGGACCAGCGGATGCTCGAGGATGGAAAGTTTGCTGATGACGAAGGGAATCTTGCGTTGCGACAATTCTTCCACCAACTCGTCGCGATGCGCGTGCTGGCGGTAGAGGACGGCAAACTCTTTCCAGCGGTGGCCGGTGTTGTGCAGGCGTTCGAGTTCATCGGCAACCCAGGTGGCTTCGTCTTCGGGCGTTTCCAATTCCGCGATGCGGATTTTCTCGCCTTCGCCTTTGTTGGGCTGCAAAACTTTTTTGGGGAATTCGGGGCTGACTTCGTTTTGGCCGATCACCTGAGTGGCGACGCGGAGGATGTTGGGCGTCGAGCGATAGTTGTCCATCATGGCGACGCGATAGGGCGTGGAGTCCTGGCCCTCTTGCCAGCCGGTGAAGCGCTGAAGGAAAAGTTTGAAGCTGCCGAAAGAGGCGCCGCGGAAACGGTAGATGGCCTGATCGTTGTCGCCAACAACGACGATGTTGCGTGGTTCCGCGCTCAGGAGATGCAGCAATTCGAGTTGCGCAATGTTGGTGTCCTGAAATTCATCCACCAGGATGTGAGTGAAACGTTCCTGAAGCTGGCGGCGACGCTTGGGGTCTCTCTTGAGAAGCGCGACTGCCTCTGTGATCAGGCCATTCAGTGCAACCGCGCGTTTTTCTTTCAGGATTTCCTCGCTGGCGCGATAGGCGCGGGCGATTTCCTGCTGCAGGGCGACTTGTTCGGAGCGCTCCTTGAATGTGTCATCGTCGAGAGTGGCTTTCTCGGCTTGCAATTCCGCGGCGAGTTGATCGGCATAGGCCTGATATTCCTCGCTGGAGACCAGTTCGTCCTGACAACGCGAAAAAAACGCGATGAAGTCGCTGAGGAATTGACCCGGCTCCGCCAGGCGACGGTATTTTTCGAGCTTGAGGCGCGCCAGATTGCGGCGGAGCAGGATCCAGTGATCCACTTTTTCCAGTGGCAGGATGTTGGGGTCCACTTCTTTCAGCAGCGTTTCGCAGAAGGAATGGAAGGTTGCGAGAACGACATCCTTGCCACGCTCGCCGACGGCCTTCACCACGCGCGCCTTCATTTCGCCCGCGGCTTTTTTCGTAAAAGTCAGCCCAAGGATATTTTCGCCGAGCAGGGAAGCGTCTGATTCGAGCAGATGACGGATGCGCTCCGTGATGACGCGAGTCTTGCCCGTCCCCGCGCCGGCGATGACCAGCAGCGGCCCTTCGCCATGGGTGATGGCGCTGCGCTGCGCGTCGTTCAGTTTCAGTTCGCCACCTTCGGGCTTGCCCATCTCGAATAGTGTTTTTGTCATCGCTGGGAGGCCTGGCCGGAGGCGACTTTAGTGTTGAACTCAGTGGATTTCTTGCGTGGGATTGTTAGCGCGGTCCACTTGCCGGATTGCGCGGCGAAGTGCTTGGCCAGGAATGCGATCTGGCCGACGTGATAGGAATAGTGAGCGACCTGGCGGTTGATGGCTTGCATCACGGAATGCGGCTCGGTGCGGATGGTAACGGTGCGGGCGAGGTCGGCGTCGCTCAAGCCTCCTAACGCGTCGAAAAGATATTTCCATCCGCGTTCCCACGACTCCATAAGCGCCTGCCGCGATCTTGCAGGCTCCTCGAATTCCGTGTCGCGATGACGATCCGGTTTTTCTCCATCGCTGGTCAGGAAATCGGTCCAGCGCGAACGCATGTTGCCGACCATGTGTTTGATGATGATGGCGATGGAGTTGGATTCGCCATCGAGCGTAGAGAACAGTCCCTCGTCAGGACATTGCTCCATCGCGCGTTCCGCGAGCTTTTTGTAGTAGCGAAAGAGTTCAATGGAATCTTGCAGATAGGAGGTTAGAAATTGGTGTGCCATAAGGTGATTCTGCCTTTCCATAGGGCGGTGTCAACTTCAGCTTGCAGGCGATATTGGCCCGCGCTGGAGATTGAGGTAACCTCCCCCGTAATCCCCGCAACTAAGAGTGCGGGGGAAACGGTCCGACGGAGGGGAGAAGCGAGTGTAGCACAGGAGGGGTTGACATTCGCTTTTTATTCGCCTATGATGGCCCGGCCTCGAATGCACTTTCCGCAAAGGAGATCGCAATGACCATTGGACAATCCATGCTTCCCGAATTCGACCAGGAAATGGCCAACACTCGCAAGACGCTGGAACGCCTGCCCGACAATCAGTGGAACTGGAAGCTTCATGAGAAGTGCGGCACAGTGGGTTGGTACGGCCTTCACCTGGCCACGCTGCCGGGCTGGGCCACCATGACGCTGAACACCGAAGACTTCGACTATGCTCCCGTAGATGGACCCGGCTACCAACCTCCGAAACTGGAGAATCGCCAGCAAGTCCTTGCGGAGTTCGACAAGAATGTGGCGGAAGCTCGTGCGGCGATTGCCAAGGCCAGCGATGCGGAGTTGATGAAGGATTGGTCCCTGCTGGCCGGTGGGAAGACGATTTTTACGCTGCCTCGGGTGGCTTGCCTTCGCGGCATGGTCTTCAACCATATCATTCATCATCGCGGCCAACTGACCATGTGCTATCGCCAGCTTGGCATTCCCGTGCCGGGGTTGTACGGGCCGAGCGCGGACGAGATGCAACAGAGCTCTGCGGGAGCTGCCAGCTAATCGCGCAGATTCACGGTGGGGGCGGAGTTCTCTTCGCCCCCCAGTGCCTCGCCTTCGTGAGACTCTGACTCGCCGCATTGCCGTTCTTACCAGATGGTCTTTATCTGCCCACAATTGCGGATTTCCCGGTCCTTTGTGATCAGGGCAATGCCCTCCGCGAGGGCCGTGGCCCCAATGAGCCTATCGCAAGGATCGCCGGGATAATTCATTGGGAGTTGATTGGCCAACACGGCCACCTTCGGCGTGATGGGCAGAATTGCTGTGCGGGACGTGATCCGTTCGACGAAGGCTTCCGGCATGCCGCCGGTTACGATGCGGCCATGCGTCGCCAGCCACGCTAATTCCCACAACGTGATTGCGGAGATGGCGATGCCGCCCTCGCTGCTGGCCTTGCGGATAGCCTCGCTCGCCTTTTTGGAGAGTTTGCGGGGCTCACTGGCAAGCCAGATCAATACGTGCGTATCCAGCAGAATCACTTTTTGAGAACCTTCCAGCTTTTCAGAGGGAGGAGGGGAGATTCGACATCCCCGGCGATGACGAATTCACCCGCCATAAAACCGAAAAGGTCAGATTCCTGCGATTCCACGGGGATCACTTTGACTACGGGTGCGCCGCGCTTCGTTACCACGACAGGCTCGCCCGTGGCGCGCACATCCTCCATAACCTTCAAGCAACGGGCCTTGAACGCACTCGCTCGCATTTGCTTCATCAGCAACTCCTTAGAACCATGGTCATTATAACATGACCATAATGTTAAGATTATCCCCAATCTAGAAAACCAGGTGCTAGGCGCCAAGCCTAGCATCATTTATTACTCTACAATAAAATTTAAAACTGTTATAGTTGCCACATTCATCAGGCCCGCGAAACTTATGAACCATCACCTGTTCACGATTGGGCACTCGGCCATGGAATCCGACGCGTTTCTGAAACTGCTCCAGCAGTTTGAGATCTTGCTGCTGATTGACGTCAGGAGCAGGCCTCGTAGCCAGAGGTTCCCGCAGTTTGACCAGATCGAATTAGAAGGAACATTGCGGAGGGCCGGCATTCGTTATCTCTTTCTAGGAGAGGAACTAGGAGGGCGGCCGGAAGATCCAAAGGGGTATCGAAGCGATGGCCTAGTGAATTACCGCGCCCTCCGAAAGTCCCGAACATTTGCTGCTGGCATGAAGCGGGTGCTGGCTGAACTGGAAAGCAGCGATTTGGCCTTGCTGTGCGCCGAAGAGGACCCCTTGAGCTGCCATCGGTTTCTGATGATTTGCCCTGAACTGGCAGCGATGGAGATTGCCCCGGTGCACATTCGCAAGGGCGGAATTCAGGAAACGCAGCGCGAAGCGGAAGACAGGCTGCTTCAGGTACAAAAGATGGCGGCGGTGGCCGGCGAATCTCTATTCCCCGAGGACCGGCGAGTTGCGCTGGAGAGCGCCTATGCTGCGCAATCGGAAAGATATGGCTTTCGGATTGACCCAAGAGAATTGGAAATGTGGTGAAGGATCATGGAGTCGACGATTTGCACGATCGGTTTCGCCGGAAAGACCGCGGAAGAATTTTTCGGCTTGCTGGTGGAAGCAGGCGTAACACGGTTGATTGACATTCGCGAGAACCGGGCGGGGCAGCTCTCCGCTTTCGCGAAATATCCTGATTTGGAATTCTTCCTGGCCCGTTTGTGCGGGATCGCCTACTTTTATGAGCCCCGGCTCGCACCGTCACTGGAAATACGGGAGACCTATCGCACGAGGAAGGATTGGCCTGCCTACGAATCCGCGTTCTTGCAACTGATGAAGGAACGGGGAGTCCCGCAGTGCCTGGATCTTGCAATGTTTGCAGGTACGGTGGCGCTTCTGTGTTCCGAGCCGGGGCCGGAGCAGTGTCACCGGCGGTTGGTCGCCGAACTTCTCCGCCAGCGAGGTGTGGAATTGAAGTGTAATATGAAGATACTTCATTTAACGATTAACAAGAAGAAGCAGTCTTCGAGAACTAAGCGACGTACTTTCGAATAGGGAGATGACGCTTGGCCGAACTACTCGTGAGCGAAATCACCCGGATGAACAAGGGTTTTTGCGTCATAGGGCTGGAGCGCGTTGCCGGACGTTTTCGTTCGCTGCGGCCGCTACCGCGCCACGGTTATGCCTGGATGCGATTCCCCTACCAGCGCGGCGACAAGGTTGTTTTCGATTTCCTGGCCACCCTCGCCGTGCCGCCGCATGGCGAGGATCGGGGCACGACGAGCAACCGGAAAGTAGGGTTTGTCAGCGAGAGTGAGTTGGTGAACAGTTTAAAGCAGGCGGAGGCGGCTGCCTCCGTGAAGGATATGTATGGGTGCGACGCGCACATGAGCCGCCGAGGAGGAGACTCGGTGTTCGTCATGCCGGAGGAAGCCAAGAGATCAATTTGCGGCTGCGAGATTGAGTCCTTACGCTTCGAGTTTCATTTTTATCCGAAGGTTCGAGTAGCCGTGGTACTGAAATCGGGCGAGAGGTTGGAAAGTCTGCCGTTGGTCGATGCGGACTGGAGCGAGTTTGTCGACATATTGGCGGAAAACGTGAAGGATCAATCTCGCGTTCGCACACAGCTCGGGCAGTTGTTTGGGTCTCTTGTTTATCCACAGATTCAGTCAAGTCCTTCCCGTTTTGCCAGGATTGGGCTTAGCCGGCCGGACCGGGATGGGTTTTGCTGGTTCATGCTCGATTCACTGTTTCCGCTGCCAAAGAAATCATGGCTGGAATAAATGGGAACAACCCATATTCAGGGCTACGAAGGGCCAGGCTGATGAATACCAGTGAAGCGGAGTTCCTCCGCATACAAAAGATGGTGGAGCGTTGCGTGCTAACGGCGCTGCCCGTCGGCGAACTGCTTCCCGATGAAGAAAGCGACTGGATCCAAAGTGGTGCGTTGGATTCGATGGCGCACGTGGAGGTTCTGTTATGCATCGAATCCACGTTTAGTCTCCCTGGTCTTTTTGGGCGATGCGGAGGCCCACCGCCGGTAACGACTAGGGCAGCGACGGAAATTGTATTGAAGGCGTTGACTGCGGGAACCGGATGTGACGATGAGCGGAAGGACAGCCTTCGGCTGAGGAATGAAGTTCCTCTGGGAGCGGGAGTTTTTGCGGGCTGGGGAACGGCGCTGGGTTCGGAATGTGTTCGCATTGAAAGAGTGGAAGAAGGGTTGCATCTATCCAAAGGCGGCCTGGCGAAACGGACCGGGATCGAATCGGTCCGGCGAGTTTCTCGTGAAGAAGATGAACTTGTCCTAGCCAGAACTGCGGCCGAGCGCGCCTTGGGAATGGCGGGAGTGTCTGCGGAAAGCGCAGACTGGATCCTCACGACTAGCGAGTCGTTTTTAGGGTTTCCCTCGCTTGCGGCCTCACTGCACACCGCTTTGCTGGCATCGAGTGCTTGCCGGGCGCTTGATATTGGCGGCGCTTGTGTCGGACTGCTGAATTGCTTCGCCGTGGCAAAGGCGCTTTTGGCTGACCCGGCAGTCGGGTGCATCGTAATCGCATCGGCGGACGTACATAGCCGCCGGCTGGCCGGGAGGGGAGTCCCCGCCGAATTTGCCGGCTTATTTGGTGATGGAGCAAGCGCCTTTGTTTTGCAACGGTGCGCGCCAACCCAAGTTTCTGCAGGTTATTCGATTGGAGCCTCGGTTGGAAGTTGTAGTGGGACCTATTCCGCCGCTCTTCGGATTAGCGCTAGCGCGAACGCTTCCGCAGTGGTCGATTTTGATGGTGCGACATTGGCGCGCGCCGCGGCTGATCGCATGGAACGCACGATTTGCGATCTGGAGAGAATCTGCAACTTGTCACGGGAAACCGTCAGCGCTTTTGTTTTCCACCAACCAAACCCCAGGTTGGTGGAAACGATGCGGCGCCGGGCGAATATTCCCGCCGAGAAGATTCCCCTCGTCGGCAAAACGTGCGGCAATATGGGTTCCTCAACTTGCGGGGTTGCCTTGTGCATGGCGCTGGAACAACACGCGAGGAAGCCTCGGAATGCCCGCGGCCCCATTCTGTTGGCTGCCGTCAGTCCAGGGATGCTTTGGGGCGGGACAGTCCTCAGTTGATAAGCAATTCGATTCACGTTTATCGAATAAAAAGGACTGGCACCTGGATCGGTGCAAGCGACGCTCATCGCTCGGCTCCCTGACGATCTGCGAATCACTACTCTCAAGGGCCGTTCGCTGGATCGCAGACAGGTGCGTCAGGTCGCAGAGTTGGTGGGTGCGGGGGTGGTGGGAGGAATTGCCGGGGTTAATTGCGCGCCGCAGTAGGGGCAGAACTTGTCCATGTCCGCGACTTCGTGCTGGCAGTGCGGGCAGGCGGGCCGCAGATTGCATTTGCAGTTGGGGCAGAAATTGAAGCGCGCGGAAACAGTGGCGGCGCATTGCGGGCAGGAGTAAGGCAGGGGGTCGCGGATTAACAAATAGACGATAAGTCCGATGAACACATAAGGCCCGGACAGGAGGAGGACCAACACTGTCCACAGGACGGGATTCATTCCGCGGCGTTTGGCGTCGCGATAGACATAGCCCAGGATAAACAGCAAGCAGGAGAGCACAAACATACCACCGGTGATCGCTCCGGCCAGAGCCAGACAGGCCAGCCCGGGCTGATCAGCCAAATCTGGGGAGGGGAAATAGTCGCCATGGTGCTGCATGCTGTAGTAGTTACCGGTACAGCCAAGGACGACGGCGACGAACCAAACGAGTACGCAGGTCCACACCAGCCAGCGGGGTATGACGCGCAGCTCCTCGCGGAATTTGGTGCGCTCGCGCTTCCTACGGAAGCGGATGAGGCGCATACGTTCGTTCCACATGTCAGACATAGTTTCCTCGATTTCTAGACCGCTCACAGCAAACTTGTTTTTGAGGAACCCAAGACGAGAGGGATTCATCGCACAAACGACGTGCGATGCAAAACCGCCCCTCACTTCGCAGACTCCGTTCGGAATGACGGAGAGCTACTATTTCCCAATCCGCGCCCTCCGCGAAAATGCCCATGACACAACCTCCAGTTCCACAAAATCAATGTAGCCGATTCTCCGTGCGCTGCGCACGCGGACCCGCTAAATTCTGGGCTGCGGCGCGCTGGTACAGCACTGCGGCCACGGCCAAAAGCGCCGGGATACCCCACCAGAGCGCGAATCCCATTTCCAGGGCCAGGCGCGGCACACCGAAATGGCCGCCGAACCAGGCAAAGCCGCGCCAGACCAGCGGAGCGCTGAAGACTCCAAGTAGCCAGCTTGCTCCGGTAATGATCCAGAGGAGAACGTTGCTGCGCGAAGTTTCGCCGTTTTCCTGGGCGCGCAGGCGAACGCGCATCTGTGTGCGGGCCACCAGATCGCGCGGCACGGAAACAGGCACTCCGCGAAGAGCTTGTAGAGCTTCCTGCGTTGCCGCAGCTTCGTGGGCGCAATCGGGGCACTCGCGCAAGTGCTGGGTCAGCCAGGATTGATCGGTTGCGGCGATGCCTTCCACGAGTGATTCCGCCAGGAGTCTTTGGGCACGCTGGTGAAGAGTTTCGTTCATGCGGCACCTTCCGAAAGAGCGGATTTCAGCGCGGCGAGGCCACGGTAGAGCCGGGACTTCACCGTGGAAAGCGGAGCCGCCAGGACGGCGGCGATTTCTTCCAGGCCTAGTTCCTCGTGAAAGCGTAGCACCAGGACTTCGCGGTAGTACGCTGGAATCTTGAGCAGGGAAACTTGCACGGCTTGCTGGTTCTCGCGCGCGAGGAGCATTTGCAGCGCGGAAGTAGAGTGAAGGTCAGGCGGCTCGTAGGGTTGCTGCGTTTCGGGATCGGCCAGGGCTTCGAGGCTGGCGAATTTCTTGCGGCGCGAGGCGTCAATCACCAGGTTGCGCGCGATGGCGAAGAGCCAGGACTCGAATTTGGATTTGGCGTTGTACTGATCGCCGCGTTCGAGGATGCGAATCCAGGTTTCCTGGAAGAAGTCTTCGGCGAGCGCGGGGTTGCCGGTGAGGAACAGGAGATAGCGATAGAGGCGCTGCTGGTACTGCTCGATGAGCTGGTCGAGCAGGTCGGGGTCGCGGCGGCGCAGGCCGAGCGCAATGGTTTGCCGATCATCAGTCATGAGACCCGCGAAGAGCAGCGGGGACCTTGCAGCCATCAGAGTCAATGCTTGTGCGCTCATACTACCTTGAATACGCGGGAGTGGGTGAAAAAGACCCAGGAAGGGATGAGGTAATGAAGCAAAGAAGCAAGGAAGCAATCGGGCAACGAAGCGAGGCAGCAACGAGACAACGAGTAAGCGCGGTAAGCCATGTGTTTGCAAGTAGATACATCAGACTAAGAGCATGTCATTTGCTGAAGTTGTGCCCTCCCGGGGACGCTTTGTGAGATAGTTTGGGTGACACGCGAGAGGGGAAGGCCAACAAGATGATTTGTCCTCAATGCAAAGCGGAGTACCGGCCGGGATTCACGCGCTGCACGGATTGCGATGTGGACTTGGTGTGGGAGCCGCACTATGCGCAAGCGCCGGAGAGCCCTGCGGCGAACCCAGGTGACCCCAATGAGGACCCGTTCTGCTCGTTCTGGAAGGGCGAAGATTCCCGGCTACATGCGGAGTTGTGCGGTGTCCTGGATGAAGCGGGGATTGCGCACAACACGGTTTACCGGCGCGATCATCTGTTCAACTTGAGCAACTTTCCCGCGTATGAAATTGGCGTGCCGTTCTCGCTCTATGAAAAGGCGGAAGCAGCGGTCAAGGAAGCGTACGGAACGCAAGACATCGAGGAGATTGGAAGCCAGGAGCTGCAAAAGCTTTTGGTGGATCGGTCAGACCGGGTTCGCAAGCTGCCCGAAATGATGACTCCGGCGGAGAAAGAAGACATACCGGGCCCACCGACGGCGGGCGATGAAGCGGGATGGTTCGAAGAAGATGCCACTGCGAAGGTATGGGAGACGGGAACGGGAGAGCCCAGCGATTTTCTAGTGGCTGCGATGCATGAGAACGGCATCCGCTGTCGCGTGGACCGCGAGGGGAGCCGGGCCGCACTGTTTGTGCTGCCCGATGATGAGAGCCGCGCGCTCGAAATCGTGAAAGAAGTGGTGGAAGGGTGGGCGCCGGAGTGAAGGCGAAACGTTAGGATTGCCAGCCGAAGTAGAGTGTGACGACGACGAAGGTGTCGATGAAGCCGTGGGCGAGTACGGCGGCCCAGAGATTTCTGCCGGAGATAAGATAAGCGACGCCGAGGATGAACCCGGCAATGCCGGAATCCAGTATGCCCGACGGGCCTTTGTAATAATGGCCCAGGCCGAACAGCACGCTCATGGGAATCAGTGCAATCCAATAGGCCAGGTTTGAGCGTCCACCAATATCGGCGGCACGCGTGAGGAGGTAGCCGCGATAGGAAATCTCTTCGCCGAAGGCGGCAAAGGTCCACACCAGCCCCAGTGCCATGAGGGCATATTTCAGGTTGTGGCTGATGGAAGCGGCTTCGGAAGGGGCGATGGCGGGCGGCCAGAAATGCGCAGTCAGGGGGTCGATGACGTACGCGCCCAACAGGAGGCGCAGGGCCGCGGCGGCGAGCGCGATCAGGATGGTGTTGCGCCAGGAGGCGGGGCGCTTGAGCCCGAGGACGCCCCAGCTGCCGTCGCGGAGGCGGAAGGAAAGAAGGGCGAGCACAAAGAGGATAGGCACTTCGTTGGGGAGGCGATGGTAGATGTTGTGGGCGATGACGATGAACGCTCCCAGGAGGAATTCGGCGGCGCTGCCCCAACGGAACGCGGGAGAAAGCCGGGCAGGGGTTGGGGGGATTGGTGTGGTTGCCATGGTCGTGAGTGTATACGCGGCCAGGCTGAAAAAGTCTCAAATGTTTTGCTGGTCGTTGGTGGGGGAGTCGGATTTGCTTGACTTCGCGGCTGGCTGCTTGCATTCTTAGCCTCCTCCATTTCCTCTACCGCGGAGGCTTTCATGAAAAATGCGACGGTGGGATTTCGTGTGCACTCGGGATGGAGTGCGATGGTGGCGGTGTGTGTGGAGAAGGGTGCGCCCGTAGTGTTGCACCGCGAGCGGTTGCAGTTGGTGGAGACGTTCACGTACCGGTTCCGGCAGCCATATCACACGGGGGAGAGAATGGGGTTGCCGGAGGCGCGCGAGTTTATTTCAGGTGTGCGGGAGAAGGGGAGAGAGCTTGCATATAGGGCGATTCACGGGTTGCAAGCGGATTTGGAGGGGCGTGGCTACCTATTGAGCCGCGGCGCGCTTCTCTTGGCTTCGGGTAGGCCGCTGCCTGAACTTGAGAAGATTCTTGCTTCGCATGCGTTGATTCATACGGCCGACGGGGAGTTGTTTCGCGAATGCCTTTTGCATGCGGGCGAACGGTGTGGGCTTGCGGTGGTGTCTATACGAGAACGCGAGCTCTTGGAGCAAGCGGCGAAGGCTTTGCGCGTAGCGGGGCCTATCCTGTTGCGGCGAGTCACGGAACTGGGGCGCGCGCTGGGCTCACCGTGGACGCAGGATGAGAAATTCGCGACGCTGGCGGCGTGGGTAGCGGCGCGCTCTTCCAAGAATGGAGCCTCCAAGACGAGTACGCTGAAGCCTGCTTGACCTTGCTTTGGCTGGCAGGCATGCTGGGGCTACTCGACGGGCTCACTTCGAAAGATGCGGGGGTTGATTCGTGTCTATTGATTCCATCAACACGGTGGCGGTGTTGGGCGCGGGGACGATGGGGAATGGCATTGCGCACGTGTTTGCGCGGGCCGGTTACAGCGTGATTTTGCGAGATGTGGAAGAACCGTTTTTGCAACGCGGCATGGAGACGATTGGCAAGAACCTGGACCGTGAAGTGAAGAAAGGCAAGTTGGCGGAAACGGAGAAATCCGTGGTGCTGGCGCGGCTGAAACCTGTCACCGATTTCGGCGCGATTGCGGCGGCGGATTTTGTGGTGGAGGCGGTGCCGGAGAAGCTTGAGATCAAGCGCGCCGTGCTGACGGAAGCCGACAAGGTGCTTCGCCCCGAAGTGATTTTGACGAGCAACACGTCTTCTATTTCGGTGACCATGCTGGCGGCGATGACTTCGCGGCCGGATCGTTTTGTTGGCATGCACTTCATGAATCCCGTGCCGGTGATGGCGCTGGTGGAAGTGATTCGCGCGCTGCAGACCAGCGACGCGGCGTTTGCCACGACGATGGAGCTGGCCAGGAAATTGGGGAAGACTCCCGTGGCTGTGAACGATGCTCCCGGATTCGTCTCCAACCGCGTGCTGATGCCGCTGATTAATGAGGCGGCGTATGCGGTGATGGAGGGCGTGGCCGCTCCGGAAGCGGTGGACGCTGTGATGAAGTTGGGGATGAATCATCCCATGGGGCCGCTGGAACTGGCCGATTTCATCGGGCTGGATGTTTGCGTGGATATTTTGAATGTGCTGCTGGAAGGTCTGGGCGATCCGAAGTATCGCGCCTGCCCGCTGCTGAAGAAATATGTGGCGGCGGGGTGGCTGGGGAGAAAATCGGGGCGAGGGTTTTACGATTACAACGAGAGGAAGAAGTAGGGAAAGTTCAACTAGGGCCAACCCAAGAGCACAGTCAGTAGTGACTGTGCCACGGGCGACGTGGTCTATATTCCCAAGCAATAATATTATATAGTGGCTATAACATCCTGGCTTGATTTGAAGAATGAAGTGATCGATATAGCCATGGCCTTTTACAGTCGAAACCTACCTCATTGGCAGCCGGAGCATGTACCAGTATTTCTGACATGGCGTCTGTATGGTTCGCTCCCATGTGGCACAGTCACTCCTGACTGTGCTCCTCCGGCCAATGAGTCAGCAGGCAGAAAGTTTGTAATGGCAGACAGACTATTAGACCAGGCCAAGACAGGGCCCAGGTGGCTCCGCGATCCGAGAGTGGCCTCTTGCCTAATTGCGATCATTGCAAGAGGCACCGATGAGCTTCACCAGTTTCAGCTTCACGCTTACGTGATCATGCCGAATCATGTGCATCTGTTGATCACTCCTGCGGTATCTGTCACGAGAATCATGCGTGGGATCAAGGGTATTAGTGCTCGTGAAGCAAATCGCATTCTTAGTCGTGGAGGAAAAGCGTTTTGGCAGGACGAGTCCTACGATCATTGGGTGCGGAGCGAACAAGAATTTGGGCGGATACGGACTTATATTGAGATGAACCCTGTTTCCGTCGGGCTGGCGAAGAAGGCTGAAGAATGGCCATGGACGAGTGCGGGGAAGATTGCCTGGTGATGAGGGCATGGGGCAGTTGCAAGGATAGAGTCAAACCCAAGAGCACAGTCAAGAGTGACTGTGCCACAGGATTCAGGATTGACCGTGGCAGGGGGCCGGCCACAGGGCGAACGCCAGGCGAAAATAATGTTTGCTTTTTCTTCGCCATTGGGTTACCGTGTCCCTGGAAGTTTTCAACAGGTGGCCCATGACCCAGACGCGCTGCGATGTTCTATGCTGTGTAGAGCATGAGAGGCTCGAATTTGAGCTGCTTGAGGTGCGCACGCGAGGGCGGTACCTGACCCGTTTGCGCGCGATTTCCCGGGAAGAGCAGGCCGAGTGGGACCGCCGGGAGCAGAGGGCGCTGGCGAGTCTGGTAGATCACGACCTGGAGCATGGCTGCAGCCGTTGAACGCCGAGCAGTGCCGATATGGGCGGTAAGGACCGGCGCAAGGCGGAAGGGAAGTAGGGGTAGCATTCCCAGATACGAAGTGGTAACATACCGCTCTCGTAAAGAATCTGGAGAAGCTGCGGCGCAGTTCCCGGCGCGCGCATGAGAATGCCCCCAAGAAACCTATTCGCGAGTTACCCAATTTCCTCCACCGAGGTGAGAAATGACAGATGAACGGGCAAAACTATTAGAAGCGGCAATATCGCAGATCGAGAAAGCGCACGGCAAGGGTTCGATCATGCGGCTGGGCAGTAAAGACGTGCTGGTGCCGGTGAACGTGATTCCCTCGGGGTGTTTGTCGCTGGACGCGGCGCTGGGCGTGGGCGGCTTCCCGCGGGGACGTGTAATTGAGGTGTACGGGCCAGAATCGGGCGGCAAGACGACGCTGACGCTGCACATCATCGCCGAAGCGCAGAAATTGGGCGGGCAGGCCGCGTTCATCGATGCGGAGCATGCGCTTGATCCAAGCTACGCGCGCAAGCTGGGCGTGGATGTGGATAATTTGCTGGTGTCGCAACCGGACAACGGCGAGCAGGCGCTGGAAATCGCGGAAACGCTGATTCGTTCGGGCGGCGTGGACGTGGTTGTGGTGGACTCGGTGGCCGCGTTGGTGCCCAAGGCCGAACTGGAAGGCGAAATGGGCGAGCCGCAGATGGGTTTGCAGGCGCGGCTGATGTCCCAGGCGCTGCGCAAGCTGACGGCGATTGTCTCCAAATCGAAGACCTGCCTGATCTTCATCAACCAGATTCGCGAAAAGATTGGCGTGATGTTCGGCAATCCGGAAACGACGACGGGCGGGCGCGCGCTGAAGTTTTACGCTTCCATGCGCGTGGACATTCGGCGCATCCAGGCCATCAAGGAAGGCGACCGCGTGGTTGGTTCAAGGACGCGCGCCAAGGTGGTGAAGAACAAGGTGGCCGCGCCGTTCCGCGAAGCGGAGTTTGACATTCTGTACGGTGAAGGCATTTCGCGCGAAGGCGACCTGATCGATCTTGGCGTGGACAAGGGCTTAATCGAAAAGTCCGGCACCTGGTTGAGTTATGGCGGCGAGAGAATGGGCCAGGGCCGCGAAAACGCTCGCGTTTTCCTGCGCGAGAACAAGGACATCCGCGAGAAATTGGAAAACGCTCTGCGCAAGAAGATGGAAATCCCCATGCCCGGGCAGACTGCAGCGGCAACGCCGGGCGCGAATGGCAACGCAACAGTTGCCACAGAGAAGGCTCCGATCAAAGTCGCCGCGGCGGCTGCCGGAGATGCCAAGGCACGGCCAGCGCGCTAAGTCTCATTTTTAGGCAAGACGAAATGGGCGGGGGAAGGGCGAGTCCTCCCGCCCATTTCTATTTTGAAGGTGCGTCGCAAATTTTGACATATCCGCCAAGGCCAGCCCGCGTAGACGGAAAAATTTGTCCTCCATGGACACTCGGGCAGTAGGCTGCTGGCCAGTTGGGCAGTCGTTCAAAACAAAGCACATAGGTGCGTACTGGGCCTAGTTATCTATTGTCAGGGCATGCTGGCATGCGTACACTACGTCTCAGTCTGCGAAAATCGTCCAATTTGCAGACGAGAAGCGAGCGGCGTTCTCGAGTTAAGCGGTTTGTTTTCAGGCACCCGAAAACTCTGGCGCCGCATTTGCATCAAAAGGGTAGAAACGTTGACCGGGACGCACAGCTAAGGTAGATTTAGTGGATTGTCGACTAGAACTACTGAGACTGATTTAGGGATAAGGGCTTGATGAACCGGGAAATCGGAAAAATTGTGATGGTGGCGTGCTTGGGCGTGACACTGGCCGTGCCACTGCCTGCCGCGGAGCCTTCCGGCAAGCCCATCGTCAACAATACATCGAATTCAAAATCGAAAACGGGTTCGCGTGCGCGCCATGCCGCCGCGCGCTATCGCGGCGTGCCCACGTATGCCGATTCCGTGCGCGATGATGATCCCACGTTCGATGATCCCATTGTGCGGCAAGCCGCTGTGGAAGGGCTGGGCCGCTACAACGGCTCGGTGGTGGCCGTCGAACCAAACTCGGGCCGCATCCTGACGATTGTGAATCAGAAGATTGCCTTCGGCGACGGCTACATTCCCTGCTCGACGATCAAGCCCACCATTGCCATCGCGGCGCTGGAAGAAAATGTCATCACGAGCGACACCATGTTGAAGGTGGGCCGCCGCAAGTACATGAATTTGACGGAAGCCCTGGCGCACTCCAATAACGTGTTTTTTGAGGAGTTGGGCCGCCGCATGGGCTTTGACACCGTTTCCAAATACGGACGCTTGCTCGGCCTGGGCGAACTTGCCGGATACAACTTGCCTGATGAGCATCCCGGATCGTTTCCGATGCAACCGCCGGCGTATGGCGGAGTGGCGCGGATGTCCAGTTTCGGGGAAGGCATTCAGATTACCCCGTTACAACTGGCGGCGTTGGCCGCTGCGTTTGCCAATGGCGGCACGCTTTACTATTTGCAGTATCCGCACTCGCAGGAAGAGATTAATAATTTTGCGCCGCGTGTGAAGAGGGATTTGAATATTTCCAATGTTCTCCCGGAAGTGCGCGAAGGCATGCTGGCGGCCGTGTTGTATGGCACGGGACGGCTCAGTTATGACGCGGGCGGCCAGGAAACGCCGCTGGGCAAAACGGGCACTTGCGACGATCGCACCGCGCCATCGCGGATCGGCTGGTTCGTCAGCTATGCCGATGAGACGCACCCGAAGATCGCCCTCGCCGTGCTCCTGCGTGGAAATACGCGGCGGGTAAAGGGTCCCACGGCGGCGCAGGTGGCAGGTCACATCTACCGCAGGCTGCGCGAAGAGAATTATTTTGCGGATGGCACGAAGGCAACAACTAGCGGTCCGGCCAATTCTATCGGCCGATAAATCGCGTTCTCGCCACATTCCCACAAACTGCGGATGATCCGTTGAGCCAGTTCGGCAGAGCTGGGTCTCCACATCACATATTTCCATGGCGATCAGCTGAGATTGTTCGAGACGCGGGAAGCGCGTCTCTCAGGATGACAAAGACCCTTGGCCAATTGAGCGCAGACCACACGGCAAGGCATTGACGTGCGCGGCGGTTTGGGACAAAAGGTAGGCGTGCGGTATTCTTGTGAGTTTGAGAATGGCGCGGACTTCTTTAAGGTGCGCGCCGCTCAATCCAGGGAAGCATTTTTGGGGGCGCAGTGAATCGACCATATTTGATGGGAATTGCAGTGCTTGTTGCGGTGGGGATTGTTGTGGACGGGCATGCCATTCGCAAAAACCAGCGCGCCGCTGAAGAAACGCAGCACCAGGCGGAACTCGCGCAAGCTGAGGGAGCGCGGTTGCGCGCGGAGTGGGTCCTGCCCACGGCGAAGAAGATGCCCAGCGGAGAGAATTTCGCGGGCATGCTGCAGCAATTCGGATTGTCCACGGCGGAAGCGGCGGATGCGACGGCGGCGGCGCAACGTGCGTTCAACCTGCGTCAAGTGCGGGCCGGAAACACGATCATCGTGGGGCGCTCCGTGGAAGGAAACCTGCGCGAGATCAATTACAAGATTGACGCGGAGCGTGTACTTCGCATTGTGCCGCAGACACCGGGCTTTGCCGCGGAGGTGCGCGAGATTCCGGTGCGCGCCGAAGTGAGCGTGGTGAGCGGCAAGCTCGATGATTCGTTGTTTAATGCCGTCGAAGAAGCAGGCGAAAGCGCCGAAGTGGCCATGCGGCTGGCGCAGATTTTTGGCTACGACCTGGATTTCTACACCGATCCGCGCAAGGGCGACACCTTTCGCGTGGTGCTGGAGAAGCGCAAATACGGCAACGGTGAAATGGCGGGCTATGGCCAGATTTTCGCCGCGGAATATGTCAACGGCGGCAAGAAATATCAGGCGCTGCTCTTTCATGACCCGGAGGGGCGCCCGGCCTACTACACGGCAGACGGCAAGAGCCTTCAGAAGGCATTCTTGAGATCGCCGCTGAAGTTTGGCGCGCCGGTGACGTCGCACTTCAGCCAGTCGCGCTTCCATCCGATCCTGAAAACGTATCGCCCCCATCTGGGCACCGATTACGGAGCGCCGATCGGCACGCCGGTGCAGACGATTGGAAGCGGCCGTGTGGTATTTGCGGGACGCAAAGGCGGCGACGGCAACATGGTGGACATAGTCCATTCCAATGGCTACGAAACGATGTACCTGCATTTGTCCAAAATGTTTGTGCGTGCCGGCGAGCATGTGGAAATCGGCAAGACCATCGGCTTGGTGGGCATGACCGGGCTGGCCACCGGGCCGCATCTGGATTTCCGGATCAAGCAGAAAGGGCAATTTAAGAATTTCGAGAAGTTGGGCCTGCCGCCATCGGACCCCGTTTCCAAAAAGGACTGGGCCGAATTCGCGGGCGTGCGAGAGAAATGGCTGCCGACGCTGGACGCGGAAAAACCGCAGGAGACGGCTAGTGCCGTTCCAACTATTTCGGCCAAATGACGGTGCAGGCATCTGACGCGAAGACGCAGAGAGGGAGCATCCTACGGAACAAAACAGGCTGCACCCCTTACTTTGGTAGCTCTAGTACCCGCTTTTCCGGTAAAGTACTTGGTCACAAAGTTGACGAACTCTCAAGTGCTAGACTTGGTGATTATGGCCTTGCTTCGTTCTTTGAGTCTCTTTCTATGCCTGCTTACGGTTCTCCTTCCTGTGGCGGGAAACGACACGATGGCAACGCTAGGCGCGGGCGGCTTGGTACCGAGCAAATCAACGGAAGTCGTCATGGAGTCCGAAGACCTACGAATCTCCGTGCACCAAATCGACGTGAGGTATGTTTTCCGGAACACGACCAATCACGATGTCGATGCGATCGTCGCGTTTCCGCTTCCCGCACTTGACGGTGGAACAGTCGAGAATGTCCCCATTTCGATTCCATCAAAGGACCCCGTGAACTTCATGTCATTTGCTGCGACTGTGGATGGCCATATCGTGTCTCCAAAGGTCGAACTCCGGGCCTTCAAAGATGGCAAAGACATTACTGCTCGACTCGTGGCGTTCGGCTTGCCGGTGTCTGTCCTTGACCCGCAGCTTGCAACAGCAATAGCCAAACTCAGCACAGAGCAGCGCAAGAAACTAGAACTGGACAATTTGGTTGTCGATGAGGAAATTCAGCGTGGAGCAAACGCCAAGCTAGAACATCACATCTGGGCTTGGTGGGAGACGCGAGTTAAATACTATTGGTCGCAACATTTTCCCGCAGATGGGACAGTCCACGTTTCACACAGCTATCAACCTATCGTGGGTGGAAGTTACATCGTGAGGGGCGACGACGGCAACTTCTCCGTGAAACCCTACTGTGGTGGGGCTGAAACCCTTACTAAAATCCGTGATTTGAAAGCGAAGGTAGGGAAGAAAGGCGATAGCGACGTCGATTTGTTGGAGCGGCGTATCCAATACATCTTGACCACTGGCAATAACTGGAGTGGTCCAATACGCAGTTTCCGCTTGCAGATTGTGAAGGATAAGCCCGAAGACATTCTCGCAACTTGTTTCCCCGGTCTTCGCAAAATGTCCGACACAACCTACGAATTGAGCCAGACGAATTTTCATCCGACCGCAGAATTAAACGTCCTTATACTGCAACCTTTCAAATAGCCAGCAAGGTCCTAATCACGGCGAACTCGGAAGTCGTTCGCATACCTGATAACGAATAATCAGGCTTGAACGTCACAAAAAGATCGCGCCGGCTGTGCTAGCCTCCCTCCTACTGCCTAAACCGGACATGTGCGCCGGGCGCTTCGGAGGCAGCAAGGAATCTTCATGGCATTCGTCTATAAGTATCTTTTTCTTGCGATGTGGCTTGGTTACATGGCGTATTGGTGGGCGATGTCGCGGGACGTTAAGGAAACTGAGCGCAGCGAGTCCGCGGTGTCGCGGTTTGCACGCCTGGTTGCGATTGTCTGCGCCGCTGCGCTTCTCTTGCTGCCAAGCGTTCCGCTGCCATTGCTAAACAGGAGATTTCTTCCGATTGCCGACTGGTGTTTCTGGAGCGGCGCGGCGATTACCGCAGCGGGTTTGCTCTTTTCCGTCTGGGCACGCCGTCACCTTGGAAAAAATTGGAGCCAAGCCGTCACCGTAAAGGAAGGTCATGAACTCATCACCAGTGGCCCGAGGGGAGTGGCGAGGGATACTTGCTGTCGCCCTCGTCTTCGCCGCTCTTTGGTTGAAATTGCGACTTGAGGAAAAATGGATGCGGGCGCGATTCGGTGAGCCGTATGCAGCCTACTCCCGGAAGGTGGCAGCGTTGCTGCCTTATATCCTCTAGGCGACGCACGGAACGTGAATCCTCACGCGGCGCATCCACGGAAACGTGCCACACGCCCGCCTGGCCCGCGTCTATGTTAGGTTTTTCTTGGCTGGACTCAGTGAATCTGCCATCAGACCGATTGCACCAATGCAAGCTTCCGACCTTCAACTGTTTGGTGAAAGGGCTTTCCGCGTTGCATGTATGTAGTTTGTAAGGTAATCGCGAGGGATGGAACGAAGGTAAGGATTGACCAGGAATGCGAACATCCACGGCACGCTGCGGCTCAACGCGACAAACTCAATCTCCACGTAAACGCCGCCGTCCTTTTCTAGATAGCGCGCATAAAGGTTCAGCCGCCACATATACCCATGGTCATTTCCGACCGGCAATTCCTTCTCATCTGAATGGCCGGGGTTTTGCACCTCGGCGATACGAACAGACCGGGTCAAGCAGTAGCCTCGGGAGGGGTCGGGTAGAGAATAGTCCGCGGTGAATTCCGTATTGTATACGACGGTTACAATGGCGTGACGGTAGAAACGGTAGTGGACAGAGAAATGCTGACCGTCATGCGCCAACACGCGGGCTTGCTGGACGTCAGGTGCATACAGTTGCGGGTGGCGGGCGTAATCCTGGGCAAGGGCCAGTGTATGGTCAAGCGTCGTGCCCGGAATGAATCCAATCGCCAGCCAGTGGTGAACGAGTCCATTGGGTACATGGATTTCTTTTCCATTGTCCAGGGTGCGTATCGGCTCTAAGACGACATCGCCGCTGTGAACACGCGCCAATATCGAGTTTCTCTCCTCCACGGAAAGGGAATCGATGTGAAGAAAATTCCCTGGACCAGCCACTTCGCTCAGGATTCGGGCCTCCGTGAGTTGTACATATCGGTCGAACGCTTCCGCCGTGTGCGGTTTGAGTTCGCTGGCCAGCGTTGGGGACGGCAGTCCGAATCCAACACAAATAGCCACGAGTAGAGCGAGGAAACGCCTCCGTGCGCTTGGCGCAGTGGCGCCCTCTGTTGGGGGATGTTCCACAGAGTGGAATATACGCTTCTTACTTTTCAAAACTTCGTACTCCTCGAAAGTGTTGACGGTCTACGAAAAGAACCAGACACAAAAAGCGGCGAATACGAGCAGAGCCGCTCCAATCGAAAAGCCGTTCAACCAGCCGCGGTCGTAGCCACGCGCATAAGCCCGATGTTCCAGTTCTACCATGTCCCCTTGTTGTGGATAGATAAAAATCCGCCGCTCGATAAAGTCCTCACCCGACACCAGGATTTCCTCGTCTGTAGTCATAGCCCTTCGCTCCATTCCACGTTCTGGTAACCGCCTGTTCGCCCCACGACTGTCCGGGAAACCGTGAACAGCCGGCCAGAAACGGAGAGGTGAGATTCGACTTCAAAATTTCCGTTAACTTCGCTCAGAATGCCGGCAGCGTGACAATGGGCGGGAGTTGAGGTCTTGGTCATTTCAGGTGAGCTTGCTGACGGAGCAGAGGAAACTCCGCCAGCACTGCCGCTCCGGGATCCAGGCAATTTCATACGTGAACGCGTTAGTTACTTCGGCCAACGCTTGCCGATCCCAGTGTGAGAAGACTTTGGTTTCGTAACGGACGCTCACGCCGCTCTCGGAGCGCGGTGGCATCGGTGTCGAATGCTCCATTGCGATTCTGGTTTCTGTGCTCATTGCCTTACCCTCCGACTGATCACTGTGTCGAATGGTGTTCTGCGCTGTCTCATAGTCAGCAGAAAACGGATTTCCATCAATGCACTGGCGACGAACTATGTTTGAACCTTCTTTGAATTGCTAAGCTGCTGAAACTGGAGGTCTTTTGGCACGGTTGTGGTGCGGTTGATTCGGATGAAAGACTCCCCGCGCAGGGGAAAGGTGTGAACCATGCAGTTTGGAGGGCGCGTAGTGCTCGTTTGGGGGTCGGCGACGCGAACCGGGAGAGAGAATTCTCGGAAGGATTTGCTGGAACAAGTTGGAGCGGCACTAGTAGATGATCGGCAATTTGGAGTAGTCGTCGGCGCCTTCGTCGGTTACGCGCAGGATCAGCAGCGTGCGGTCGTCATGGGGCGGGCGGCCGATTCCAGTGTATTCATCAGTGGCTTTCACGATACGCTGCGCGATGGTATAGCCGGGGTCATCGACAATGACCGTGGCCAGAAGATCCTTCAAGCGCTCGGACCCAAATTCTTCCAGATCGATGCTAGTGGATTCGTGGATGCCGTCCGAAGCAAAAACCACAATGTCCCCCGACCTGAGCGAGAGCCTCATCTCATCGTATTCGGTCTCCGGCAACAATCCCAGGGGAATGCCCCGCACATCAAGTTCCGTGGCCACGCCATCGCGCAGAAGCAATGGCAATGTGCCTCCGGCGTTGCCGATGGTGAGCTCGCGAAGGGCCGCGTCATAAATAGCAAAATGCATGGCGATAAAACGCGCATCCAGCCGCGCGGCAAGCAAGCGGCCATTCAGCAGCCCCAGTATTTCCGCGGGACTAGCTTCCCGATTAACGACCAGCTCTCGCAGGATGCCGATGGCCAGCATGCCGTAAAGCGCTGCCGCCGTGCCTTTTCCCGAGACATCGCCCATGGCAATGGCCAGGCGGCCAATACCATAAGGCAGCAGGTCGTAGAAATCTCCGCCAAGCTCCCGTGCCGGAGCGTAGGCCGTGGCCAGGTCCAGTCCGGGCACATCGCGCGCGCCGCTAGGGAGAAGTTGCCGCTGGATCTCGCGTGCGGTTTCCAGGTCGGTTTGAAGGCGAAGCTGGGTCTCGCGGGCTTCTTCAAATAAACGCGCATTCTCCAGAGCCACGGCGACGTAAATGCCCAGAATTTTCAGGAGCTGTTCGTGTTCCGCGGTGAAAGCATTCGGCAGGGTGCTTTCCAGGTCCAGCACGCCCACCAGGACATCCCGTCGGAGAAGAGGCACGACGAGTTCCGAGCGCACTTCGACATCCGATTCGCCAGGTTCATAGCGCGGGTCCAGGCGCACGTCGTTCACGCGAATAATGCGGCGCTCGGCAGCGGCGGCTCCCGTAATGCCCTGGCTCAAGGGCATGCTGACGCGCGAAGGGATGGCATTCTCGTAGCGCATCGCAAAAACGCTCTCGAGCACCTGGATGGATTCGTTCCAGAGCATCACCGTGAATACGTCATAGTCCACCAACTTCTTGACGCGCTCCGCGATGCGGCGCAAAAGCTCCGCACGGTCCAGGATGGAGGTGAGCTCATGGCTCAGCTCATACAGGAGGGCGAAGCTTTCCGCCTGTTTCGGCTCGGTGACGAAAGTCGTGGCATGCACGGGATCCGCATCACCCAGCAGGGAAAACGGAATGAGGTTGGCAGTTAGTTCCATCGCTGAACACCCTATGCTTTTTCTTAGATGTGTCGGGCCGCGGTTGGTTTCATGCGACTCTTATTTTAGCGCGAAAGGAATACTCGTGTTTGCGCATTCCACGGCGAAAGGAAAGAGGTGCAACCGCGCGTTTGGCCGTGGAAATGGGCGTAAATCCGAATCGTTGGATGAAGCGCGTTGATTCGATGGAGCAATACTATTGTAAGAATGCTCAAGCACTTGCAGAATGGCGAGCAATTGGGTACGGCGAAAGGCGTTGTGCCTACTTCACTTCCCAGGTATCCCCTGCCTGCAGCAGCCGGTCCAGGTTTCCGGCACCCTTCTTCGCGATGACCTCGCGTACCTGGTCGTTGATGACATCCTCGTAGCGCGGCAAATCGTCCCACGAGCGGAAGACGCCAATTGGAGTGGGGAACCCGGGGCGGTGCTCCATGTGGGAGAGCAAGAAGGCATAAGACGGCCGCGGGTGATGCGCGTCATGCACCACCAGATCCGACTCCTTGATGCCGTTGCCGAGCGTCACCACCTCAATATCGCCATCGGATTTGCGGCGGATGCCTTTGTCGCGGTTCTTGCCGAACACGAGGGGCTTGCCATGTTCGAGTTGAATGACCTGCTCACTGCGCGCATCTTTTTCCGTCAAGCCGGTCCAAGCGCCATCATTGAAGATGTTGCAGTTCTGTAGAATCTCAATGAAGGCGGAGCCCCTGTGCTTGGCAGCAGCCTTCAGGGTGTCCTTCAAGTGTGCCTGGAAAACATCAACCGAGCGCGCCACAAACGTGGCTTCCGCGCCAATCGCCAGCGATACGGGATTGAACGGGCGGTCGGGCGAGCCGAAGGGGGTGGACTTGGTCACTTTGTGGAATTCCGAAGTGGGCGAGTATTGACCTTTCGTCAAACCATAAATGCGGTTGTTGAAGAGGAGCACCTTGATGCCCACATTGCGCCGCAGCATGTGAATGGTGTGATTGCCGCCGATGGCCAGCGCATCGCCATCGCCGGTGGCCACCCACACTTCCAGTTCCGGATGCGCGATCTTGATGCCGGAAGCCACGGCGGGCGCACGGCCATGGATGGAATGGAATCCGTAGGTGTTCATGTAATACGGGAAGCGGCTGGAGCAGCCGATGCCGGACACCACGACGAAATTCTCGCGGGGGACGCCGAGTTCCGGAAAAACGGCTTGCACGGCGGCGAGGATGGCATAGTCGCCGCAACCCGGACACCAGCGGACTTCCTGGTCGGTCTGGAAATCTTTCTTAGTAAGTTGCGGAAGAGCGGCGGTGGTCATCGTGACTCCTTAGGTCCCAGCAATTCTTCAATTTTCTGTTCGAGTTCGTTTTGTTTGAAGGGGCGGCCCTGAATTTTGTTCAGGCCGACGGCGTCCACCAGATACTTTGCGCGCAGGACCCAGATGAGTTGCCCCATGTTGAGTTCCGGCACCAGAACCTTGCGGTAACGCTTCAGGATATCGCCGAGATTCGCGGGGAGAGGATTCAGGTAACGCAAGTGCAGGTGACCGATTTTGCGGCCCCGGTCACGTTCCGCTTTTACGGCCTGGGTGATGGAGCCAAACGTCGAGCCCCATGAAACCAGGAGCAGATCGCCTTCGGGGTCGCCGTTGGGCAACACGTTCGGCACATCCTGCACAATGGCATCAATCTTTGCGGCGCGAATGCGCACCATATTTTCGTGATTCAGCGGCTCGTAATTTACATTGCCGGTGACGTCCTGTTTCTCCAGGCCGCCAATGCGATGCTCGAGTCCCGGTGTGCCGGGAACGGCCCACGGACGCGCCAGTGTTTCGGGATTGCGCTTGTATGGCAGGAATCCCTCCGGATTCGTGGTGAAATGCACGGCAATGCCTGGGATTTCGTCGACGCCGGGAATGCGCCAGGGCTCCGCGCCGTTAGCCAAGTAGCCGTCCGAAAGAATAATTACCGGCACCATGTACTTCAACGCGATGCGGCTGGCTTCCACGGCAATCCAGAAACAGTCCGCGGGCGTGGCTGCGGCAAGCACCGGAATCGGCGCCTCGGAGTTGCGCCCAAACAGGGCTTGTAGCAGGTCAGCTTGCTCGGTTTTGGTGGGCAAGCCGGTGGAAGGGCCTCCGCGCTGGATATCGCAGACAACCAGCGGAAGTTCCGTCATTACCGCGAGTCCCAAGGCTTCCGTCTTCAGCGCCATGCCGGGGCCGGAAGTGGTAGTGATGGCGAGGGCGCCGGCATAGGAAGCGCCGATCGAGGAAGTGATGGCGGCGATTTCGTCTTCGGCCTGAAAGGTCAATACGCCAAAATCCTTGTAATGCGAAAGCTCATGCAGAATGTCCGACGCAGGTGTAATGGGATAACTGCCCAGGAACAGCTTGAGCCCGGCTTTATGTGCCGCGGTGACAAATCCGAGCGCCAAGGCCTGGTTGCCGCTCAAATTGCGATACAGGCCGGGGGAAAGCTGCGCTGGAGGAATTTCGTAGCTGATTTGAAACGCTTCGGTGGCTTCGCAGTAGGAGTAGCCCGCCTTCAGCGCCAGCTTGTTGGCCTCTGCCAGCAGGGGCTTCTTCGTGAACTTGTCATCAATCCAGCGGACGGTGGGCTCCATGGAGCGGTTGTAAAGCCAGTAGCACATGCCCAGGGCAAAGAAATTCTTGCAACGGTCCATGGCCTTGGCATCGAGGCCGAGATGTTGGAGGGCGGAACGCGTGAGGCGGTGCAATTCAACGGGGAAGACGCGGAACTTGTCGAGAGAATGATCCTCGAGAGGATTCGTGGTGAGGTGCGCCTTGCGCAGGTCGCCTTCCTTGAAAGCGTCGGAGTTGACGATGGCAATGCCGTTCGGTTTCAGGTCGCCAATGTTGACCTTGAGTGCCGCGGGATTCATGGCGATCAAGACGTCAATCGCGTCCCCCGGGGTATGCACTTCGCCCGATGAAAAATTCAGCTGATATCCGCTGACGCCCGGGACGGTACCGGCAGGAGCGCGAATCTCCGCGGGGTAGTCCGGAAAAGTGGCGATATCGTTTCCGTAGAGCGCGACGGTGTTCGTGAACTGGCTGCCGGTGATCTGCATGCCATCGCCGGAATCCCCGGCGAAACGGATCACCGCCTGATCAATCACTTCGCGCTTCGTTTTCCCTGTGGGAACATCCATGAGCGTGGACATCGTGCGACATACCCCCGTGTTTCTGTGGCTCCTCTAGATTGCTGGAAGGAGTACTTTATGCAAAGAATGGGCGGTTCTGTGTGTTTCCAGCGGGAGCGTTCGCCAGAAGGCCAAAAACCGGCTTACCCAGAATACCACAGGAGCGCAGCGGCAAGGGAAGCGCGCGCCTGCCCGTGCGTCACATAGTATTCAACATCCTTAGCGGGACGATGGCGTTGGCGGCCCGTCAAATTGCGCCACCACGCTCCTAAGCCGGAAGAAGAACAGCCACCAAATACTGACCGGCAGGAGCAGGACCACCACGGAGATTGCCAGGAGTTGGCGCAGTGATTCGGCGTCGCTGACAAAGTGCTCGGGAATTGCGAACGTCTCAAAGGGCCGCAACGCGATCATGCTCAAGCAGAATGCCAGGGCAATCGAAGCCCAAAGCAGCGCCGCCTTGCGCGACCAGGAGCGCAATTGGAATAGACCAATGCCTGTGCCCAAGCCCAAGGCAACCAACAGCGGTGGCACCAGCGCAACCAGGGCGAAAGTCAGCGGTCGCACTTCATAGAGATGTTTTCCAGCAGCATCTGCCTGGAGGTTTAGCAAGGGGAGAATGGACGCGCCCCAGATGAAGAAGGCAAGCAAACTTCCCAGCACAGCAAGGGTTGCGGCAGCAGTGACACCAGCGGAACGGATTCGATCGGGGCCCATGGCTTCCTGCATGACAGCATACGGCGGCGTTTCTGAATAGAGCGAGCTGCGCGGGCGCGTATCCAAAATGCTACTTGACGTTCGCTTTCTTTTCGCCTAAAGTGGCGAAGGATGGTTGAGCAGGTTCCCAGCCGCGGCTCAGCCAGAGGCGGCCCCAAAACTCGGTCCACGTCCAGCACCGGCAGGCACACGGAGGAACTCATGGCCCTGACAAAACGCCAGAAGGAAGTTCTTGATTACCTGGTTGCGTTTGAAACCAAGCACGGTTACGCGCCGAGCTTTGAAGAAATTGGACGCGGGATGAAACTCACCTCGCTGGCCACGGTGCACAAGCACATCAGCACGCTGGAGAAAAAGGGATTCATCCGGCGCGGATACAACCAGAGCCGCTCGATTGAAATTGTGCAGTTGCCCAAGTCCGTGAAGGAGCAGGTTATCGAGCGCCGCATCCAGGAACTTCCGCTGGTTGGGCGCATCGCCGCGGGCCGTCCCCTGGAAGCCGTCGAAGAGCGCGAGACGATTTCGCTCGGTGATTTTGCGCGTGGCGGCAATTCCTTCGTGCTGCAGGTCAAGGGCAATTCCATGATTGAGGATCACATCATGGATGGGGATTTTGTTGTGTGCGAACAGACCCAGGTGGCCAACGGCGGAGATATTGTCGTGGCGCTGGTGGGCGGCGAAGATGCGACGCTCAAGCGGTTTTATCGTGAAGGCTCCGGGAAAATCCGCCTGCAGCCTGCCAACTCCGAAATGGCACCGATCATAGTGCCCGCGGGCGATGTGAAGATTCAGGGCCGCGTCATCGGCGTTTTGCGCAAATACTAATCACTGCCACATTCCCCAACGATGAGATCACGCCGCGCGTGTTTCAACTCGGTAAGATTGCGCGCGGCGGTGGGTGGTACGTCCCTCTGTGATCTCGACTCGTCATGAAACCGGCGCAAATCCGATCTAATGTCGCGGATGGAGCGTCGGGAGGAAACGGTCGCCGCGCTTTTTGTCGATTCGGGCTGAGCGCATGTTCCTACGCGTGCTGGTTCTTTAGCCATGTTGACCCCGGCGCTCACGAGCCTTATCGCCAGAAGCGCAACTACAGCCGGAAGAGAACTTGCAGTTTCGACATTCTGAACGTCTTTTGTCATGTTGATGTGCCGCGCCGCTGGCTGCCAACTAGGACGAAAGGTCTCGCAGACATTTCGCAAGCATCGAACCAAGATCTAGTTACGCGCTGAGAGGCCAAGCGGAAGCGGCCGTGCCGCCACACATAGTTCCGGACCCGATAGCGGTGCTTGCACCAAATGCAGGAGTCCGCACCATCCAACCGCCACTCCGCCGACCAAGTTTGAAATGTAACGGGCGTGTTGCCTGTGATCCTCATCCGTCCGGTTCCCGTTTGCTGTTTGAAAACTCGTTGATAGGCACCGTTCCGGGTTGCGAAAATCAGAAACACGGTGTCTGCCTCATCGCCACCTTCGTGATAAGCAAAGCCAACTAACTCGCCGTGTGTTCCGTTGGGAATCGCCTGGATTCCCGCTACTGCTGACACCTGTCCGTCGAAAAGCTGCGCTGTCTGCCCATTATGGAGAACGCGAAGATGCACCTCGGGGAAGAACCGCTCGCCGTTGTCATAAAGGAACAACGTTTCTCCCTCAGGAGCCATCTGGGTAAGGAAAGCCGCTCTCAGAACGCAGCCTTTTGGGACAAACGGCTCCAGTTCGCGAGGAATGTTCATTGGAGCAAGCGACTCAGGAATTCCGCCAAAGGGGCCGACGCGCAAAGGAGCTTGCACCTGCCCGAATGATAAGGCCGGAAAGCAGATCAACAAAAATGCGAGGGCAACGGTTGGAGCTTTCATCGCGGGGTTCAGTTTCGCACTTATGTTATCGCCGCGGGGTCTTAGAGCTGCTTGCGTCTTGGTTTTGACACGCACTGCGTGCAGGCTGACACAATATGCTGTGGGTGACGGTTGGTCCGGCACCATAAATTCCGGCGGGTAGTTAGCTAGTCTCACAGGCGTTAGCTCTCCTTTTTCGACTGCAGCGCCCTGTCTAATATCCTGCTGTTGTGCACGTTGCTAGCCGTACGTCGGCTTGCGTGACTTAGTGCCAAGGTTCGACGATTGGTTTTGCGCGAGATCGTAATTATGTGTGGGAAGATGCAGGCAGAATTATGAATATTACGGCATCCCTGCCTCAAATCGTATCTTCCGGCAATCATCAGAGCAGGAATTTGGCAAAAGGAGTCCCTCCTCAACTTCGGATTTCAGCCCTAAAAGCAAGTTGCGAATTGGATGTGACTCCAACTCGCAACCTGGACCGAATCATTTCCCGATGAAATGGCCTTCTGCGCTTATTGTCCCACGCCGAGGAATCTAACCTTCAAAAGTACTTCCTCCGACTGCAGGACGAGTTGGAAGGTTTGCCACGGGTCCAAAGGCTGGCCCCCAAACTCCGCGCCGTCCAGGGCGGTCCGAATCTGGGCCGCGATGGAATCGCGTTGCGTGGTGAGCGCGCTCAACTGGTTTTCGAGGTTTTGGTATGTTGAGTCATTTGAGGTTGTGCCCGACGCCAGCGCTTTCGTGGAAATACGCAGCGTATTTTGCCCGAAGTCGCCAAGGGTCGCATTGAGCTGCTTGTAAACGGAGGCCAGAAGTAGGAATTCCACGCCACGAACCGGGGCTGGGAGGGCACTCTGATTCAGATCCTCCGCCAGCACACGGCCGTCGTGCACGTAATCGTCCTGCAGGCCGGCTAGCTGCAAGATCGTCGGACGAATGTCAGTTTCGTCCGTCCAAGTAATGTAATCGATGCCGTTGTTTTTCACGCCGGGCCCTACGAATCCAACCCAGGTGGTGTTGATTTCGGGCGCCACGCCGCCGTGATTCCAGGCGTAGCCGGGAGACTGCTGGACAATCGGGCCTTGTCCCTGGAAGTAGTAGTTGGTGTTGGCGAACATAACGAAGGTGGGGGTTCGATTGGGATCGCCGGTGATCATGTGGAGAGCCTTGAGGCCGACGTTGTCGACCTGGTAAAGCGTAAGTTGGTCGGTATTGCCGGTGATGGGGCTGACGGCGGTAAGTTGAGCCGTGGCGCGTTCCAACTGTCGCGCGAAGGCTGGGGTCACCGCGGGATTCTCGAAATCCAGGGAGATGGCCGGAGCCATGTCGTAGTGGTAATCGAAGATGGCGCTGGCGGCCAGGCCGCTGGTGGCAGCGCTGGCGCTGGGAATCAGTGCGGGGAACTGCTGTTGGTAAAGTTGCGCAAGATCGGCCTCGATTTCGCCGCTGCTGAGCGAGCCGTTACTATAAGTGTAGGTGCAGGGAATGTTCACGCCGTCGCAGTTGGCCGGCGCGGCGGGCCCGCCGACAAAGTGATCCTGCTCATCGGCGCTGATGATAAAGAGTGTGTTGCTGCTATCGATGCCGTCAGCTGCAAGGCGCGCGAAGAATTGGCCGAAGGACGTGTCGTAGGCTTGCAGTTGAGCGACGTATCCCGCCTCGCCGGGGCCGAATGCCCGGTAAGCGGGCGTGCACGTCGTGGCCGAATGGCAGTCGTGCGCATCAGAGATGTACGAGAAGACGACGGGAACGCCGTTTTCCAGCATTGTCGCGTCATAAGCAAGCGTCTGCGCTGGTGAGATTCCGCCGAAGCCCGGGAAACCGTTGATCGGATTTCCACTAAGATCGTTGAGCGTCGATGTCCCCAGCAGAGCCGGCACGACATACTTGTGGCCGAAAATTCCGTTGAAGCCCGTGTAGCCACCGGGTTCCTGGGCAAGCACATCCGCAGCTCCGTATGCTCCAGGTCCGCGGGGTTGTCCGGGGGCTGGTGGGGCGCAAAGGGAACTGGTCGCGGCACAGTGGATGGCGATCCCCTCAAAATCCGCGGCTTTGTGACTTGACGGTTCTGTAGCCTCTGGAGAGCCGGCTCCGTACACGTTGGTAATGTCCGAAGTGGTGTTCTCAAACTCCATATTGGCAATTGAAACCGCTCCCACATTGCAACCCGCCCGGGTAAACGGAACCCAAGGTGCCGGCGCGTTCATGCCTTCGGGCGTAATCATGCTGAAATTCGTATCCTCGGTCGGATTGGTATAGACAAGGTCAGTCCAGTAAGTGAATGAGGAGGGAAAGTTGTCCCAATACTTGTTGGAAGGCGCGTTGCGAGACACGAAGCTGTTGGCCACCGCTTGGCCGTGGCGGTCGCCATAAACGCCGGTCAGGGAGGTCAAAATGTCATCGGCGGTGTGAGAAATCAGAGGAGTGTGGTGGTTGGCAAAGAGCGTGCCGTTGCTCTTGAGGAAGTTGAACAGATTCGGCATCTGCTCCAGGTCCGAGGGAACATTGGGGTTGTCGCGCTCGAAGTGCAGGTTGTCAAACTGGATGTAAACGATATGGCTGATGGGCCCGCCGGGTGAATTCAGGGGGCAACCCGTCAGCTGGGCGGAGGCGGACTTGCCGAGCAGGACAGAAAGGACCAGCAGGAACAAAATACGACACAGTGAGCCAACGGAGAAACGGGAGCGAGCAGAAGGCCCAAAGTGAACTGCAACTTGCCGGATATTGTCGAGTTTCAAAGAGCACCTCTCAGATTTCGGTTGCGAGCAAGGGAATGACGAGCAGGGGAGAAACTTGCCCTATGATGAGAACCCAGTCCTATTAGCGATGTATAAACGGATGCTCAATAAATCGTAATATCTGAAGCCTGCTTAGGGGCGAACTGCTGTTGCCTGAGTCAGTTACTCTCTTTCACGCTCTTCTTTGTCCTGCTCCTTGATCCCAAGCAATTCTACTTCGTAGATCACGGTAGAGTTGGGAGGAATGAACTGGCCGGCGCCATTTGCCCCGTAAGCGAGTTGAGGAGGGATGAAGAGTTGCCATTTGGAGCCCACAGGCATGAGTTGAAGCGCTTCGGCCCAACCGCGGATGAGACCCTTGAGCGTGAACGTAGCAGGTCCGCTATGGTTTGCGGAGCTGTCAAATTCTGTCCCGTCGATGAAGGTTCCACGGTAATTACAAATGACCGCATCATCAGCGTCTGGCTTTTCCCCTGTCCCCGCCTTCAGGATTTTGTATTGCAGGCCACTGGGAAGGGTGACGACGCCCTCTTTGTTTTTATTGGTTGCCAGGAATTCCATCCCATCCTTCAGCGCCGATTTTGCCTTTTCCGCGCGCAAGGCCGCCTGTTTCTGCCTGAAATCCGCCTGGGCGGCAGTCAAAACTGTGCGCATTTCGTCTTCGGTCAACAAAGTCTTGCCGCCGGAAAACGCGTCGGCTAACCCCTTGTCGAAGCTCTCCTGGTCCAAGTCGAGCGCCTGTTTGCGAAACCCGGTCCCGACTTGCATGCCCAGGGCGTAGCTGAATTTCTCCTTTGGGGTCTTGAATGCCGGGGCGTCATGCAAGGTGGGAGGTATCGCAAGGAGAGCCATCCCCAGTAGAACCAACAATTGCTTTGCCATTCCGATTCCTTTCAAATTTCCTTAACATTCGGCTGATAACAGCTGTTGCCACCGCAACTGCTGTCGAGGGTGTTCTTTGGCATAAGTAGTACTAGTGGATGCTGGGATGTTGTTGAAGAAAAAGACGTTGATCGCATCCGTAAGTCGGGCGGACTGGACTGCAGGCAAGAGCATGCCAATCACCGCCTTGGGAGTAGATCGTGGGTTCACAGTTTTCTTGAAGCGCTAAGTAAAACCAGCCTGCTTTAACGCCGGATTAATAGGGATGTCGTTTTAGGTTAAAAAGGCTCGTCGCCAACCACACGATTTGACCCATAACTTTGTGACGCTGCCATTCGTTCAGATTCAGTCCATGCTGAATCCCGCAAAGCCGCGTTTGTGATTCGACGGGTAAATCCGAACCGAAGGCATCCTGAGAGCGGATAAATCGTGGCTAGCGGACCTTACCACCCTTTTTGAAGGTGACAACGAGGACAAATTTCGTTAGTTGGGTTTTCCCGGCTGACATTCGATAGCGCCATTGCTTCACTGCAGACGTTGCTGCCTCGACAAGGAGGGGATTTCCATCGATGACTGCAACCTGTTCAACACTGCCATCTTCTTTGAGCGTGACGTCCAACACCACATCTCCCCAAACACCGGCCTTCGTGGCTTCGGGTGGGTAGACCGGCGCGACCTTGAGGATCAGTTTCGGAACATTCCGCTTTTCCTTCGGTATCAGGATCTCTGTTCCATTCGGGATGAATCCCGGTTTTTCAATTTTGTCCCGGTTGGCTTCGAAGATGGCCACCCACCCGCTGGAATCGCCATAGACCAGTTTCGCTATGCCCTGAAACGTGTTGTGGTCTTTGGCGTCTCCGACGTAATAAGTGAACGGTTTCTTCTTTAGCGTCAGGTCGTCCATTGGCAACGGTTTCAGTGGCACAGCGGCATATTCGGAGATTCCGAAGTCGGCGGCAGCAGTAACTAGATCAGCGCACTCTTTGCCGCCCGCGTGTAGCACGATCTCGGTATTCAGGATTGCGGCAAATCCATTTGCCACAGCTTTCACCATATAGCGGCCATCCGGGAGATCGTTTGCTACATATTGGCCGGTCTCGCTGGCCGTCAAAGTGATGACCTTTCCACTATCCAGGTTGGTGATAGTCACCACCGCCTTCGAGACTACGGCTCCCGAGGAATCGGTGACCGTGCCCATCAGCGAGCACGTTCCGTTGCTTTGACCAGTTGGGGGTGCCGGTGGCGGCGCTTGGGCCGGTTGGCCCGGCATTGGCGGGGGCGTTTTGCCGGAGGGGTTTTCTGGCACCTGGGGCGGTGGTTCGATCTTTGGCTCTTTGATTAGTGGAGGTTCCAGAGGTATAGCTGCATATTCGCAGCACCCGCTCATATAGTTCGGGTCGAGTTTCAAAACAAAGTCGGAGCTCTCGTTGGCCCCTTCTTTCAGCACGATCCCCGTTTTCACGGCAGTTTGGAAAGCTAACGCCTGGACCTTCTGGGTATACCGGCCGGGAGGGAGAAGGGTTGCCAGATACTCGCCAACATTGTTGGTCTTGAACGTAAGAGTCAGTTTTGTGTCGAGGTTCGTGATCGTAATCGTCGCATTCTGAATTACGGCTCCTGAAACGCCGGTCACGGTGCCCGTCAACGAGCACGTGGACTTTTTTTCACCCGCGGCGGAGACAGGCGGCGTCTTGCCCTGATTTAGGGGGAAAGCGGCCATTTCCGTAGCTCCGGAGTAGTGATGAGGGGCGGGCGCCGGAGGCGGCGTTCTCAGATCCTGGTCCTTAGATCGATTACATCCAACTGCGGCGGGTATTCCAATCACGAGCAAGGCGGCCGCGGCTTGTCTGGCCAGTCTGTGACTCGAGCCGAAGATCAGGCTGCTCTCGCGGACCTTGTCCGTGTAGCGGAAATTTTCCAGTTCTGCCCGCAGCTTCATTCCCTCGCGAAGGAATTTCTGGCGGGTTTTGGACTCGCGCTTTCTAACATCACGGATGGCTTTATCTAAACCGGCATCCCTGCCCGCAGATGCTGTTCTGCTCAGTTCCACCACTTCATCCAGCAAGTTGATGGTGTCCAGGTTGACGGAGCGCACCCAGCCCGCAGCACGTTTGGAGAGCGCCCGTTGCCGTGGCCCATCGTGAAAGCGCTTAACCACGGAAACCATGTGGTCAAGTCCGATGGTTCTTTGCATCAAGCTGCCGTTGCTCCAGCATCGGGGGGCAAACAGATTCAGGGAAAGGTTACAGGCGAGATCGGCAGCGGGATCCGACAACCTGTAGACTCTTGCGAGATAGTCTCCCCGCGCTCTGCCGAGCAGCATCATTTGTTTTTCCAGCGGAGTACCGGCATAAATTTCTGCCCGGCAAAAGTTCAGGGGATTTCCGCAAAAACGCCGCATAAACGCGACATCGGAACGCAGGGTGTCCAGCGTCGCGGCCGGATGAAAGGTCATCAGTGTGAACTGCGCGGAGATATCCAGTGCGGCACATGCTTCCAGGGCACGAACGGACTCCTCCACACTTTGGCTGCGGTGCAGAGCGGACAGCCCCAGCGCCGTGGCGGATTCAACGCCGAGAAACATGCGAACAAGGCCCATGTCCTTCAGGCGTCGAAGCACTTCAGGCTTGGCGTCGGCGGGGCGGCACTTGATGACCAAGGCGATCCGCTCTACACCCCGGCTCTTCAGTCCGTTCTCGAATGCCGACAGGCGCGCATGATTCATCGCCACGGACGGCACGAGGAAGTTGTCGTCGTGAAAAACGAACTGGCGCGTTCCTCGTTCGTGATACAGCGCTGACATCTCTTCCACGATATTACTGACGCTACGCTGGCGGAAGCGCTTCCCGGGCGCCAACTCGTGCAGGGTGGTGATACAGCAGTACGCGCATTTGCCGTAGCAACCCCGGCTACCCATCAAGTAGCTCGTAGGTACGCCGGCGATCGAATGGACCGGCCCGCGACGGTCGGGAAATGGCAGGGTGTCCAAATCGTCTTGCATCGGCCGCCGATTGCTGAAACAGACTTGCCGTTGCCCATCCCGATAGGCGATGCCTGGAATTTGCGGGAGGAGTTTTTCCAGCTGCGGCACGGCATCGGCGATTTCAATGAGTGTCTTTTCGCCTTCGTGGATGACGATGATGTCGATCTCAGGATGATTCCGCAGCAGGTCTTCGGCGGCGCAGGAGGCATAGTGGCCGCCTGCCACCACGAGCTTGCCCGGATCGCGCGACTTTATTTCTCGTGCCAGGCTTAGAAACTCTCCCGCTCTGGATTGAAAGCACATAGACAACCCGGCAATTCCCGCGCCCTCTGCAACGGTGACAACGGCCGGAATGTCTGAAGGCGAATTGAAAGCGGCCAGTACCGTCTCATGGCCGGCGCTCAGAAGTGCTCCCGATAAGTAGCGAATGGAGAGATTCTCCTCATAGTCGGGCCCTGCCAATAGGACTTTCAAATGTCCCTCTTCCGCCACGGAATCGGCGTGCGCTAGACCGCGCCGTCACTGGAAACGCGATAGTCCGGCTATTTTTGTGTTATTCCGGCTGTTTGTCAGTGATTTAGGACAACAAAAACAGCAGGCGATGATGAGGCTTTTGTATCTACGGCGGCCCTCTATGCATCTAATCATGTTATGGAGTAGACTGCACGACCCCCTCCGGATCACCTGCTCCTGTATACCCGGCGGGCAGGGACAAAAATCTGGCTGCCTCTACTGAAAACATGGTGATATTCGCGACCGAACCGGCCGCGCGAGAATCTCTGCACTCCCTCCTTCTCTCCGCCGGGTACAGTGTTCGTGCTCTGGCGACCCACGAAGAACTTCTGCATTTGCTCCAAAGCTCTTCAACGGACGTGCTTCTGCTTTCCCTGGACTCTGCTCACCCTGAATCGAGCGCGACGCTTGCGGCGATTCGTGGCCTCATCACCTCTTCGCAGGCTCGCGTAGTGCTCCTGACGCCGGGCGGGAAACAGGCGCTGGCGCGTGCCCTGGACCTGGGTGCGGACGATGCGTTGGAGATTCCTTTTGATGATACGGAACTGCTGGCGCGGGTGCGGGCGCAGTTGCGTCAAAAAGGCGCCACCGACGAATTGGCGGCAAAGCTGCGCATTGCGGAACAGAGCTGCGAAGTGGCGCAGACCGCGTTTCAGGCGCTTGCCGTCACCGAGAAGATGACGGCCGACGCCTTTTCCCTGGAGCGTATCCTGAAAATCGGCGTCATCTCTTTATTCAGCCTGGCGCTGGTGATTGCCGCTATCTTTTTCCTCTTTTCGCGCCGCGCGGACAAAGAATCACGGCGCGCGTACACGGTGATCGCGCAACTGGAACGCAGTGCCAAGACGGAAGAGCAACTTCTTGCCTCCGCGCGGAAGTTGCGTGAAGACCCTTCCAACGCTGATCTGCTGCAACAGAAAGAGACTCTGCAGCAGCAGACGGAAGCGCTGCGCAAGAAAATGTCGCAGCCGGATGGCGGCGACGTCGCCGAATTGCGGCGCCAATTGGATGAAACCACCGGGCGGTTGAACAAGATCGAAGGGCAATCGCAAGCCGCGGAGGCTGTGATTCGCGCCTATGCTCCCAGCGTGTGCCTGCTGCACGTGTCCGTGGCTTTTAATGAGAAAGAGTCCGGGCGGCGCGTAAGGTACGGCGGCATTGACAGCGATGGCACCCCGCTGAAGGACAGCGACGGCAATCCCGTTTTCACTCTGGAAGGGCGAGGGCCCGAAGTGCGCGCCGACTTCTTCGGCACCGGCTTCATTGTGGGTGAAGGCAAAATCCTTACCAATCATCACGTCGTCCAGCCCTGGTGGCAGAACGACGAGCTGGCGGGCGCTTTCCAGCAGGGGTTGGAGCCGGTGATCGCGGAGATGATGGCATATTTCCCCTCGGCGGACAACGGCATTCCCGTGAGCATCTCCCAGATTTCCAAGGAGGCGGATCTCGCCCTGGTTCATGGAGACCTCTCGGAACTTGGCCGCCCGATCCTCAAACTGAATCCCGGCAAAGACGCCGCGGTGAGTGGGGAGGCTCTGATTAGCGTGGGCTACGCCACGGGGCTCGATGCCATCCTGGCGCGTGCGGGGGACGAAACGGTGGAGCAGATCGTCAAGACCAGTGGCGGCGAACCGAAACTCGTGCTCGCGGAGTTGGCGCGGCGCAAGCTGATTCGCCCGCTCGTCACGCAAGGCCATGTCGGCGACGTCCTGCAGGACAAGATTGTCTACGATGCGCAAACGACCTCCGGCGGTTCCGGCGGTCCATTGCTGGTCCGCGATGGCGAGGTGATTGGCGTGACGTTTGCCGTCGTGCGCGGATTCGGCGGCTCCAACTTCGGCGTGCCCATCCGCTTCGCGCAACCCCTGCTGAAACACTAGAATGCGTTTTTCGTTTGACTGCATGCAAAAATGCAGTCCAGGCTGTCGGTCTCCCCGTGAAACAATGTAGAATTTCGCATTCGCTATAAGAGTGCTCAGACGCCCCTTATGAAAAAGCATCGCCCTATTCGCAAAGTGCTGGCTGCCAATCGCAGCGAAATCGCCATCCGCATTTTCCGTGCCGCCAACGAGCTTGGGCTGCGCACCGTGGCCATTTATTCGCAGGAAGATCGCCTGGCTTTGCATCGCTTCAAGGCCGATGAAGCTTACCAGGTGGGCTCGGGAAAAGGGCCCGTCGAAGCGTATCTGGATATTCCCGGAATCATCGCGGTTGCTAAAGAGCACGAGGTGGATGCCATCCATCCCGGCTATGGCTTTCTTTCGGAGAATCCGGCGTTAGCGCGCGCTTGTGCCGCAGCAGGGCTGACCTTCGTGGGCCCCACGCCGGAGCTGCTCGAACTTCTCGGCGACAAAACCGCCGCGCGCCGTCTGGCCGCCTCCGCTGGAGTTCCTGTGTTACCGGGCACGGAGAATCCTGTCTCTTCAGCCGCGGAAGCGCACAAAATCGCCAGCGAGATCGGCTATCCCGTAATCGTGAAAGCCGCGATGGGGGGTGGTGGCCGCGGCATGCGCGTGGTCTACGACGCGGAACAGCTTGATGCCCGCCTGGAGGAAGCGCAGGGTGAAGCCAAGTCCGCGTTCGGCGATGCCTCGGTTTTCCTGGAAAAATTTCTGCCGCGCGCCCGCCACATCGAAGTGCAGATTCTTGGGGACGAACACGGCAACCTGTTGCATCTGTACGAGCGCGACTGCTCCGTGCAGCGGCGTCATCAGAAAGTCGTGGAAGTGGCCCCGGCCTGCAATCTGCCCGATAAGATTCGCGGGGAACTGTGCGCCGCCGCGGTGCAGATTGCCCGCAAGGCCAAATATTGCAACGCGGGCACGGTCGAGTTTCTGTACGACGTCGACTCCGGCAATTGGTATTTCATCGAAGTGAATCCGCGGATTCAGGTGGAGCACACGGTCACGGAAGTGGTCACGGGCGTGGACCTGGTGCGTTCGCAGATTCTGATTGCGCAGGGCCACACTTTGCACGAAGCGCCGCTTTCGCTTCCCGCGCAGGATAAAATCCCGCTGTATGGCTCGGCGCTGCAGTGCCGCGTCACCACGGAAGACCCGGAAAAACATTTTGCGCCGGACTACGGCAGGATTTCCACGTACCGTTCGCCCGCGGGATTCGGCATTCGCCTGGATGGCGGCACCGCCTATGCCGGGGCGCTGCTTGCCGCGTATTACGATTCCTTGCTCGTCAAAGTGACCGCGTGGGGAATCAATCTGCCGGAAGCGTGCCAGCGCATGGATCGCGCGCTGCGCGAATTCCGCATTCGCGGAGTGAAGACGAACATCCCGTTCCTGGAAAACGTCGTGAATCATCCGCGGTTCCGCGCCGGGGAAGTGACCACTTCCTTCCTTGACGATTCGCCGGAACTTTTTCGCTTCACTGGCCGCGCCGATCGCGCCACGAAGCTGCTCTCCTACATCGGCGATGTCATCCTGAATGGCAATCCCGAAGTGAAGGGGAAACGAGTGCCGGATTTCATCGAGAAGGCGCCGATTCCCGCCGCTCCCGGCATTGTGCCGCCGGCCGGAACGCGCCAGCTCTTGCAGAAGCTCGGGCCAAAGAAATTCGCCGCCTGGGCGCGCAAAGAGAAGCGGCTCCTGCTCACGGACACGACTTTTCGTGACGCGCACCAGTCGTTGATGGCCACGCGCGTCCGCAGTTACGACATGCTCGCCACCGCGCATGCCATGGCCCAGCGGCTGCCAAATCTCTTCAGCCTGGAAATGTGGGGCGGCGCCACGTTTGATACTTCGCTGCGATTCCTGCACGAAGACCCATGGCAGCGCCTGCGCGAACTGCGCGCGCAAATCCCCAATATTTGTTTCCAGATGCTGCTGCGCGGCGCAAACGCCGTTGGCTACACGTCGTATCCGGACAACGTCATCATTGAATTTGTGCGTGAAGCCCATCGCCAAGGCATCGACATTTTCCGCATCTTCGATTCGCTCAACTCCATTGACAACATGCGCGTCTCTGTTGACGCGGTTCTGGAAACCGGCGCGGTCTGCGAACCGGCCATCTGCTACACCGGCGATATCCTTAACGATCGCCGCCCGAAATATTCCTTGAAATATTACGTCACCATGGCCAAGCAACTCGAAAAGCTGGGCGCGCACTTTTTGGCGATCAAGGATATGGCGGGCTTGTGCAAGCCGTACGCCGCTTTCGTCCTGGTTAAGGCGTTGCGCGAGGAAATCGGCATACCCGTTCACTTTCACACGCACGACACCAGCGGCGTCAACTCCGCATCCCTGCTGAAGGCCGCCGACGCCGGTGTGGACGTGGCTGACGCAGCCATCGCGGCCATGAGTGGCGGCACCAGCCAGCCCAATCTGAATTCCGCGGTCGAGGCTCTGCGCCATACCGCGCGCGACACGCAACTGGACATCGCCGCGCTTAACGAATGTTCCGATTATTGGGACACCATCCGCAGCTACTATCTGCCATTCGATTCGGGACCCAAGGCGGGTTCCGCGCGGCTCTACGAACACGAAATTCCCGGCGGGCAATTCACCAACTTGCGCGAACAGGCCACTGCCATGGGCTTGGGCCACCGCTGGCGTGAAGTGGAAAAAACGTACGCGGAAGTGAACGCTTTGTTTGGCGACATCGTCAAGGTCACGCCCTCGAGCAAGGTGGTGGGAGACATGGCGCTGTTTCTGCTGGCCAACGAGATGAAGCCCGCTGACCTGCTGGACTTGGATGAACATCACGATATCTCCCTGCCGAATTCCGTGGTCGAAATGTTCAGCGGCGCGTTGGGTGTTCCTCCTGGTGGTTGGCCCAAGAAATTGCAACGGATCATTCTTCGCGGCAAAGCGCCGATGAAAGGACGGCCCAGCGCGAGCCTGCCTCTTGCGGATTTCGATCAAGAGAAGGCGGACCTGGAAGCAAAGCTGGGCCATCCCGTTCATCGCGATGCGCTGCTCAGCTATCTTCTGTATCCGGAGGTCTACCTGAAGTACGACAAATTCCGGCAGACTTATGCGGACGTAAGCGTTTTGCCATCGCCCACATTTTTCTATGGTTTGAAGCCGGGCGAGGAAATCACCGCGCACATTGAATCCGGCAAGTCGATGATTGTGAAATTCCTGACAATCAGCGAAGCGCATCCCGATGGTACGCGGACCTTGTTCTTCGAATTAAACGGCCAGCCGCGGGAAGTGAACGTGCGCGATCGCGCATTGCGCGTCGTCGAACGCAGCCACCCGAAGGCCAATCCAGAAGATCCGGGGCAAGTCGGCGCGCCCACGGCAGGCCTGATCAGCGGCATTGCCGTGCAGGTACACCACAGCGTCGAGCGGGGTGCTAAACTTTTGACACTGGAAGCCATGAAGATGCAATCCAACATTTATGCGCCGATCACGGGCCGCGTCACCAAGGTGCTGGTCATGCCAGGGCAGCACGTCGAGCCCAAGGATCTTCTGGTTACCATCGCTCCGTGAGCGGACCCACACTCATCAAGCACGAGCAGTTTGCTTCGCGCTATCTTCGCAACCAGCGCGACCTGATCGTCTATCTCCCGCCCGGCTACGATCGCCAGCCTCGCCGCGCGTTTCCCGTGCTCTATCTGCACGACGGCCAAAACCTGTTCGATGGCACAACATCCTTTATACCGGGGATGGACTGGCACGTTGGGCAAACCGCCGATCACGTGATTAACGCGGGCCAGGTGGAGCCGCTCATCATCGTGGGCATTTACAATGCCGGCAAACAGCGGCTGGGCGAATACACGCCGACGCGCGTGCCAAGACTCGGCGGCGGCCGGGCGCAGCGTTACGGCAAATTTCTTCTTCAGGAAGTGCGGCCATTCGTCATGGAAAGGTATCGCGTTGCGAGCGGCGTCCAGAATACGGGAATCGGCGGCTCCTCGCTTGGGGGACTCCTTTCTCTGTACCTGGGGCTGCGCTTGCCAAACATTTTTGGCAAGATTGCCGCGCTCTCGCCGTCCGTGTGGTGGAACGAGCGCGTGATTCTCCGTTTTGCCGCCGCCGCAACCGTGCAGCCGATTCCGCGAATCTGGCTGGACGCGGGCACGCGAGAGGGTGGCCGCACCGTGGAAGATGTGGAGCGCTTTCGCGATGTGCTGTTGCGCAAAGGATGGCGGTTGGGGCGCGACCTGCACTACGAGCGCGTCGAGGGCGCCGAGCACAATGAAGCCGCCTGGTCCCGGCGCGTCGGCCCGTTCCTGCAATTCCTGTTTCCCGCGGAAGAAAGACGGGTATAATCCGCGCACGCAGGTGGAAGCGGCGATGCGCTCCCCTGCAGTTTTGCTGGCGGTGAGCACGTGGCGATAGACAGACCCATCACCATTCTCTGCGTCACCTCTTACGAAAAGGGGCACGAGTTTCTGCGTACGTGCAAACGCATGGGTTGCACCGTGCTCTTACTCACCATAGAAAAATTCCGTAACGCCAATTGGCCCCGCGAATCGATTGACGAAATGTTCTTCATGCCTACGGAACTCCCTGTTAAAGACATGATTCACGCCGTGTCCTACGCGGCGCGCACGCGGCACATTGACCGCATCGTGGCCCTGGACGAATTCGACATGGAGAATGTCGCGGCGTTACGCGAACACCTGCGCTTGCCGGGAATGGGTTTGACCACGGTGCGCTATTTTCGCGACAAGCTGGCCATGCGGATGCAAGCGCGCGAAACGGGCATCCGCGCTCCCGAGTTCAGCCCCGTCGTGAATTACGATGACCTGCGCCAATTCATGCAGCGTGTTCCAGGGCCGTGGCTGCTGAAGCCGCGCGCGCAGGCTTCCGGCATTGGCATGAAGAAAATTCAGACCGCGGACGAGATTTGGCCGTGGCTCGACCAGCTTGGCGACCAGCAATCCGACTACCTGCTCGAACAATTCATTCCCGGCAGCGTTTTCCACGTTGACAGCGTGGTTTCTGAGCGGGCCGTGCTTTTCGCCGAAGCGCATGCCTATGGCGCGCCTCCGCTGGAAACTTCACATCAGGGAGGAGTGTTCACCACGCGGACTCTGCCCCGCGATTCCGACGATGCGCTGGCGTTGAAGGAACTCAACCAGAAACTCATCAGCGGCCTCGGCTTGGTTCGCGGCGTCACTCATGCAGAATTCCTGAAGGCGCATGACAACCATCAGTTCTATTTCCTGGAGATTGCGGCTCGCGTCGGTGGTGCGTACATTTCCGACGTCATCGCCGCCGCTACGGGGATCAATCTGTGGCGAGAGTGGGCACGGCTGGATGTGGGGGCAGGGAAGTTACCGTACGAATTGCCCCCACTTCGCGGAGACTATGCGGGCGTGATTGTTTCCCTGGCCCGCCAGGAAGAACCGGATACTTCCGCGTACACGGATCCCGAAATCATCGAGCGCGTCGCGAGATATCACCATGCCGGGTTCGTGCTGAAATCGCCCTCGGCGGAGAGAATCCAGGAGTTGCTGGATTCTTATGCGCAACGCTTCCAGAACGATTTCCTGGCCACGCATCCGGTGCCAGACAAACCCTCCGCTTGACGCTTCGCGGAGCGAACAGCCCTGGCTGTGCCTCCGCAAAAAAGATTTCCACATGGACCCGGTACAGCCGCGACCCTGTTCTTACGTCTAGTTACTTTCAGGAACCCACTTACGATAGTTTGTTTGCGGGGCGCATCCCGGCGGACTATCTTTTGCATACCCCGGGCCAGAAAGCTGCGTGGGGTTTGTTGTCCCTTGGGAGGTCCGATGTGGAGCAATACTAAGAAGCCGGATACGCCGCAGGCCGCGCAGCCGGAGTCAAAAAATTTGCCAGTGAATCCGCCGCCGAAACCATCTGCGGCATCTTGGGAGGGAACTACCGCCATGAGTACTGATGCAATGCGTCCGATAGGTGCAACCGCGGATCGCGCGACGGCGCGGCTCGGGCCAAGCCTGCATATCAAGGGTGAGATCACGGGAAACGAAGACCTTTTAATCGAGGGTTCGGTCGAGGGTCTGGTGCAGCTTGACGAGCGCAAACTGACGGTTGGCGCCACGGCCAAGTTGACCGCGGATATCATCGCCCGCGAAGTGGTGGTCTACGGCACGGTGAAGGGGAACCTCCGCGCCAAGGATCGCATTGAGATTAAGAAGGATGGATCTGTCAACGGCGACCTTACCACCGCCCGCATCTCGATTGAAGACGGCGCCTATTTCAAAGGCTCCATCGAAATCGACAAGTCCGGCGAAAAGGATGCCGGTGCTGGCTCCTTTGCGCGCGCCACGGCCCCTGCGGCCGCCGGTGCTGCCCCGAAGACCATTTAAGCAAACCGTTTCGAAACATTCTTTTCCCAAGAGCGGCGCAGACTTCCCGTTTGCGCCGTTTTTATTTGTTTGTGCTGTCCCTTCCAGAGTATTTAATATCTTGACAAGTCCAGTATATATATTTATTGTGAACCTGGTTTACCTCTTTTGGCGGCATTGTTCCAGCCGGCGCTTATCCTTGCTCGCCGTCTGCTCCGCTAGATTGCGCAATTCAGGAGTCACGCCATGTGGGGAGGCGCTAAAGGCATCCCGATCCTGGGCCTGGCCTGCGTGCTATTCGCGGCTGGCTGTGGCGGAGGCGGCGGAAGTGGCGGGAGTCAGCCCCCTCCTCCCCCTCAAGCCGACTTCAGCCTCGCGTTTTCCTCCACGTCGGTTAGTTTGTCGCAGGGCGGCACAAGCTCTCCCCTTACTGTTTCCGTCACCGCTGAAAATGGTTTTACGGGCACTGTACAGGTTGCCCTGAACAATCTGCCTGCGGGGACCACCAGCAATCCTGCCAGCCCGTTTTCCGTGGCCGCCGGCCAAAATGCAACGCTGGTGTTTGGCGCCGCTTCGACCGCTTCCACGGGACAATTCTCCGTTACCGCGCAGGGAACCAGCGGCACCCTTTCGCATTCCTCGAATCTCTCGCTCAACATTCAGGCGGGTTCCTCGCAGAATTTTCCGCGCAGCACTTATGTTCCAAGCGGTTCCGTCATCCTGGTGGATCGTCCTACGGGTGAGCCGCATCATCGCCACGTTGTCTATGATCCGGCTGGCAAGCGCTTCTTTGTTGCCAATCAGGCGATGAATCGCGTGGAAGTCTATTCGTCCTCCGATGCTTCGCTGCAAGCTACAATTGACGCTCCGGGCGCCTCGAGCGTGGACCTGTCTGTAGATGGCACGACTTTGTGGGTTGGCACCGCGATTGAGCAGATCTTCGCGATCAATACGGCATCACTGCAAGTAGCCACGCGGTATCCCGTTGCAGGCCTCACGCCGATTCCCAATGTCGTTTTCAATCGCCCGAATGAAGTGCTTCCGTTATCCACGGGCAAATTTCTTGTGCGTTTGCGTCAGCCTTCGGTCGCCGAAGCGCTCCTTGCCCTCTGGAATCCCACATCAAATTCCTTCACGAATCTCACCGCGGCTGCTCCCGTACTTTTTCAGCAGGGAATCGGCGTAATGGCGCGTTCCGGTGACCGCACGCACGTGATTGTTGCGTCCAACGATTCCACTGGTGAAGCCGGGATCTTCGATTCGAATGGCAATCTTCTGACCGGGCCGATTGCGCTTGGCGCAGGCGTGATCTCCTTCGCGGCCGCCAACTCCGATGGCAGCCGCTTCGCCGTCATCTTTGGGGCGCCCAGTGCCTCGCAGGTTTTGCTTCTCGATGGGAGCCTGAACTTGCTGGGTTCCTACTCTTCGCCGGGCGCGTCTGGAATTGTTTTTTCGCGCGATGGGAAAACCCTTTACGATGCTGAACCGTTCGGAAACAGTTACGTTGTCACCGCGCTTTCCGTATCTACTCTTCAGAAACTGGGGCAGATTCCGGACCTGGCGGTGGAAGGTATTGCCACGGTCCCGGAAGACGCGGACGAAACGCAGTTTGTGGTTGGGCTGTCGAATCGCGGCTTGAATTTCCTGGATGCCGCCAATCCCACCACGTTGTCGCAACCCGCGCCCGTGTTCGCCGCGGCGCCCGTCGCCCAGCCGGCGGAAGGCACCTTCGCCGGTGGCGCAACGATCACTTTGAGCGGCTACAATTTCAGTTCCAATCCACAAATTCGCTTTGGCACGCAGTCTCCCGTCAATGCCACGGCCACAAGCTCCACGCAGCTCCAGGTCTCGACTCCGCCAAGCGCGGAGTCAGGTCCGGTGAATCTCCTCGCCTATTTTTCCAATGGCTGGATCGCCGTGGCACCTTCCGCATTCAGCTATGGTCCCGCCATCGTGCAGATTCTTCCGAATGCCGGCTCACCAGCGGGAGGCGACACGGTCTACCTTTTAGGTTATGGATTTGGCTCTGGCACTGGGACTCTTACCGTCAACATCGGAGGAACGGCCGCCACGGTACAAAAAGTGGAAAGCCTCCCAAGTTTTGCAAGCTCTTTGTCCCTGGACCCTACATACCCGTTTTCTTTGGAACGCGTCACCCTGACCACTCCAGCGGGCTCTCCCGGGAAGGCCGACATTTCCATCACCGCGCCCTCGGGCACGACCAGTTCGCCCAAGTCTTTTCAATATCTGAGTGCCAGCGCAACGTTTGCGAATCCCAGCCTGTACAAGGTTCTGCTGTATGATTCGCAACGCCAGCAAATCTATCTCAGCGCCACCGACCACGTGGACGTCTTCAATTCCAGTAGCCGGGCATTTCGCAGCCCCATCGAGCCGCCGCCCAATGGGCCGTTGCCCGACGCCGCGCTGCGCGGCCTTGCGCTCACGCCTGACTTTACGCAACTTGTTGTGGCTGATTTTGGTTCGCAGAATGTCTACATCATCAATCCGGATGGAATTGCGTACAACGGCACGCCAGTTCCCGTGGGTGGTGTGCCGGGCTACGCGAATTCGGGCCCGGCCCGCGTGGCAGCGACCAGCGCCTCAACCGTGTTCGTCAGCCTGATCGCGGAAGGAGGCGCTACCGGGGGTTGCAGCGCGTGCCTGGGGCAAATGAATCTGAGTGCGAGCCCCCCGACAATTCAGCCTGCCCCGCAACCGGAGGTCACGTCGTTGGTTGGCGCTCCATTGCTGCAGGCGGATTCCGCAGGAGACACCGTCTACTTTGCATTCGGCACTACGCTTAACGGGCCGGTGGCCGAGTGGAGCGCCGCAACGCCCAACAACTTCGCTCTTTCCTCTGCCAACGATTCCGCCACCGATCTCTCCACGTCCGCGGATGGAACTTTGTTCGCCATGCGCGCCAATAATTCCAGCGAGATTCGCGGCCCGGATCTTTCTCTCCTATCCACGCCTGTCGCTGCCGAACTCGAATCTATTCCCAATCGCGTGGCCGTGCCCGGAATTGCCCTGCATCCCTCCGGCGCTCTCCTCTACGAACCCTTTTTGGATGGCCCGCCGCCCAGCGCACCTCCTGCTCAAGGCATTCGAGGCGGCATCGACATCCGCGACGCGCACAATGGACGGCTTCGCCTGCGCTTGTACTTGCCGGAACCGCTCGCCATGTTATCCACGGACCTCAATGGCCTGGACGCTTCTTTTCTAACCACCGATGCAAATGGCCAGCAAATTTTCGCCGTCACGACTTCCGGCCTGACAATTCTTCAATTGGCCAACGTGCCGCTGGGGATTGGAGGTCTTTCGCCATCCTCCGGAGCCGCGGCGGGCGGAACCAGCATCACGATTCGTGGCAGCGGTTTTCTGTCCTCCACGCAAGCTACGCTCGGCGGCAAATCCGCGAACGTCACTTTCAAGGATCAAAATACGCTGCTCGTAACTACTCCGGCGCTTTCCGCGGAACCGCAGCGACTCACCCTCACCAATGCTGACGGTGAATCCGTCTCTCTGGACGCCGCCTTCCTCGCGCAATGATTCCTTACTAACCTTCTCCAGCGCCGATTCATCCAACCAATGCGCCCCATTCCGGCAGTCTCTGCGATTGCCGGGGCGACACTTGTTGAGCTATGAAGGGAACATGCAAACACGAAAACTTGGAAATTCCGATCTTCACATTACTCCAACAGGATTTGGCGCTTGGGCCGCCGGCGGACCGAACTGGGAGTTTTCTTGGGGACCGCAGGAAGATTCCGATTCTATCGCGGCCATCCACCGCGCGTTGGAACTGGGTGTCAATTGGATTGACACGGCCGCCGTTTATGGTCTTGGTCATTCGGAAGAAGTTGTTGCCCGTGCACTGAAGGAATGGCGCGGCGCGCGGCCTTACGTGTTCACAAAATGTGTTCTTGCCTGGGGCGCCGATCGCAAAATCACACCCACTTTCTCCGCGAGTTCTATCCGCAAGGAGTGCGAAGACAGTCTTCGCCGGCTGCAAATCAGCACCATCGACCTGTATCAGATGCATTGGCCGCCAGCCGATAGCGGGCCCGGCCTGGAAGAAGCCTGGCGAACCCTGGCCACCCTGCAAAAGGAAGGCAAGGTGCGCTGGATTGGTGTAAGCAATTTCAACGCGGCGCAAATCAAGCGCGCAGAGGCAATCGCGCCGGCCACCTCTCTTCAACCGCCATATTCCATTTTGCGGCGGCAGATCGAAGAAGCCACTTTGCCCTATTGTGAGCAGCGTGGCATCGGCGTGATTGTCTACGCTCCCATGTTTTCAGGAATGCTCACCGGCGGCATGACGCGCGAACGCGCCGCCGCACTTCCTGCCGACGATTTTCGCAGCCGTAATCCCGAGTATAAAGAGCCGAAACTTTCGAAGAATCTGGAACTCGTGGAGAAGCTGAAGGAAATCGGCGCGCGGCATGGCCGTGGGCCCGGCGAAGTGGCCATTGCGTGGACGCTGCGGAATCCCGTGGTCACCGGCGCGATTGTGGGCGCGCGCAGCGCAAAGCAGGCGGAAGGAGTGATGCGCGGGGGCGAACTGAAACTCAGCGCGCAGGAAATTAGCGTAATCGAAGCGTTTTCAAGTACTGTTGCAAAGGCCAAAGCAGCGCTCTAATTGCCCTTCAAAGCGCCTGGCTCTCACACAAGGGGAATCGAAAATGAATTTGGGATTGCAGGGTAAGCAAGCCGTTGTTACCGGCTCGACCGCAGGCATCGGACTGGCCATCGCCTCGGTGCTTGCGGAGGAAGGCGTGCGCATTCTCATCAATGGGCGCACGGAAGCGCGTGTCGCGGCGGCGCTCGATGCCATTCGCCAGCGCTGCAAGAGCGCGGACGTTCGCGGCATCGCTGCCGATTTGGGAAATGCCGATGGCGTCGCTACATTTATCCAGCAGGTTCCGGAAGCCGATATTCTGGTGAACAATCTGGGAATTTTCGAGCCCAAGCCGTTTCTGGAAATTCCGGATGCGGATTGGATCCATCTTTTTGCCGTGAATGTCCTGAGCGGAGTCCGGCTGACCCGCCATTTTCTTCCGCGGATGCTGCGCCAGAACTGGGGCCGCGTGATCTTTATCTCCAGCGAATCCGCCCAGCAGATTCCCTCGGAGATGATTCATTACGGCGTGACCAAAACCGCGCAGGTGGCCCTTGCGCGCGGCCTGGCGGAGTCCGTTGCCGGAACGGGCGTCACCGTGAATTCCGTGCTGCCGGGTCCCACAGCTTCAGAGGGCGTGGTGGCTTTTGTTCAGGATATGGCGCGCCACCGGGGCATTTCCGCCCAGGAAATTGAAAAGCAATTCTTCGCGACCGTGCGGCCTTCGTCACTGCTGAAGCGATTTGAAACGCCAGACGAGGTGGCGGCCGTGGTGGCATTCGTGGCCAGCGCACAAGGGGCCATCATCAATGGAGCCGCGGTCCGCGCGGAAGGCGGCATCATCCGCAGTATCATGTGAACGTGAACGCGCGGGCTAGGCGCGCAGGTGGTCGGGGCGCCAGTTCTTTACCAGTTGCTTGATCGCTTTGCGGTCCGTCAAATTTTCGCTCAGGACTTTGCGGGCCAGCTCGGGGAGTTCCGCGTCGCTGGCAAACCGCAGCGCCACCAATTGACCGCGCGTGAATTCCGGAATGCGCGCCTTCAAATCTTCGGGAAAAAGCTTTTCGTAACGCAAGCGCTCCTCCAGCCGGATTACGCGGTCCTGCACGGTCAGCGCAAAAATGCGCGCATAGTAGCAGAGCAAGAATAGCGCTGCTGCGGTCAATACATCTATCGTGCCATTCACCCAGTGGCGCCCATGTATCAGGCGAATGATTGACGCGACAAGATTCACTACCAACATCGGAAACACGAAGTAATGAAACAACGGCACCATCTTCGCGTGGTTTGCAACATTCTGTTCCGCCATATCCGTACCTCCGCTTCGGCTTGCATTCTAACAGGCCTGACCGGTGGGCCAGTTACTCTCTCGTTGCATCACCGGCTTTCTGGCTCCATTTTGATGCCCCCAAGCGCAGAATCAACAGATGAATTATTCGCGCGAAGTTGCACGCGGAGGTCGCCATGTCGAATCTTAGTCTGGCCCGCATTATGTACGGCAGCAACGAAGAATTGCGCCGGGGCGTGGCGTATAGGGTGCCGGCGAAGGTTGCTTCGTTCGCGCTGCTCCCTGCCACTCAACCACCCGCTTCCTTCTCCGAAGTGTTGCGCCGCATCTGGCTTCGCTTTTCAGCAAAATCCTGAATACCTGCCAGCTCCTTCCGATTCGCATCCACGCAGCCTACGACCGTAGCCTTCCGGAAATTCTGGCGTGACACACTAATCCGTCCCCGTCGTGCCCCGTCGCAGGGTGCAGCCAAGTTGCCACATGCGGTTGTTTAAATGAGGTTGATGGACTTCGCGTGGTGCGTCAGTTCATCCCGGAAATTCGGGTGCGCAATGCTGATCAGCGCCAGCGCGCGTTCCCGCGTGGATTTGCCGCGCAGGTTCACGCAGCCGTATTCGGTCACCACGTAATCCACGTCCATGCGAATGTCCGTGGTCATCTGCACACGTGGCACGATCCCGGAGATGGTCGCGTTCTTCGCCGCGGATTTCAAGCCGATGAACGACTTGCCGCCCTTGGAATAGGCCGCGCCCTTCAGAAAGTCAAATTGCCCACCGGACCCGCTGTATTGATGTCCGTTGATGAATTCGGCGTTGATCTGGCCATAGAGATCGATTTCGATGGCCGTGTTGATGCTTATCAGGTTGTCGTGCCGCGCGATAATGTCAATGTCGTTGACGTAGGAGGAGGCGTAACTTTCCATCGAGGGATTGTCGTTGATGAACTCGTACACCTCGTCATCGCCCATGGCGAACGTAAACACGTGCTTGCGCGGGTTGAGCGTCTTCTTCTTGCCATTGGCCACGCCGCTTTTCACCAGCTTGACAAAGGCGTGGCTGAACAGCTCGGAATGGATGCCCAAATCATTGTGATTCGCAAGATAAATGGTCACGGCGTTGGGCAGGTTGCCGATGCCCAATTGCAACGTGGCGCCGTCTGGAATCTGTTCGGCGATGCATTTGCCGATTTTCATGGAGTCCGGATCCGGGTCCTTGTAAGGGATCTGCACCAGGGGAACGTGGTTTTCCACGATGGCGTCCACCTCGGAAATGTGCACCAGGGAGTCGCCGAACACCCGGGGCATATTGCGGTTGACCTCCACGATCACATGGTCGCAGTGCCGCAACACCGTTGACGCGTAGTCATTATTCGTGCCCAGGCTGAAGTGCCCCGATTTGTCCATCGGAGAAACGGCCACGACAAACGTATTTACGTGAATCTGCTCCACCAGCGCGCGCGGCGTGTTGGAAAAATTGATGGGCACATAGCTCAGGTATTTTCGTCCCTCGGCGATTCCCCGCGCGACCATCTTGCGGTCCGGGTCGCCCATGAAAAAACACCGCGCATCCACTTTTGATAGCACCTCCGGACGGATCAGCGTTTCTTCGCTGTATTTCATGGAATGCTGGTAATACAAATTCAAGCCTTTCAGGTCGCCCGCAAGAATGCGGTCGGCGACGGCGCGCGCCAGCCCTCCGGGCATGCCCACCGCCAGCGCCAGGCAAAGTGTGCTTCCGTCCGCAATTACTTCGACGGCCTTGGCGGGAGTCGTGAGCTTCGCCGCGTAATCATCCTTCGGTATCCGATATGCCATGTAATCCTCGCACTTTGGTTAACTTGTGGTGTCACGGGGAGCGATGCCGCATCCTCATTAGGTTCCTCTAGGCCCCCGCAGTTTGCAAGTGCAGCCGACACAATGCGCAAACGCCACTATCCATGCACTTTTTCGCCGGATTGAAATTCCGTCACGACACCCGAAGTGCAATGTTACATACGCTGCACATGCCCCAAGATTTCCCAGCCTGGGATTCCTTTCCTCCCCAACAATAGGAGGTACGCCCACTCTCGCAGCGGCCCGGATGTGCCCTGAAGCGCATCTGCCGGCGAGTTTCGTTTTTCACTGAAATTCGGAACAAGCGTTTTCCAGGTGCCCATTCAGGGTGAATATGGACGCAGGCACGATCTTCGCGATCCCCCAGGCCGCCGCTGGACGCCACTACTCCCGCGCCCTGCGAAACTCTCTTTTCCTTTCCATGGGGCTGGTGGCCTGCTCGCTTCTGGCCGGCACTTTCCTTACAAAGGGCCTTCTCCTGGCCGCCATCGGCGATTTGCTGCAAGTCGGCCTGATCGCGACTGCCACAATCCTTGCTTTCCAAAACTTTTTCCGGAGCCACGCAAACGTCCGCAGCTTCTGGCTGCTGATTTTTGTCGGCGCAGTTCTGTGGCTGGCCAGCCTTGTCGTATGGTCGGTGTACGAAGTGTGGTTGCAGCGCCCCGACCCCGATCTTCCCGCCGTGGACATTCTGCTCTTCGTGAAACTCGTTCCGCTCACGGCGGCCTTAGCCCTCGATCCTCACGCCAGCCATGACTCGCGTTCGCGCACCTTTGGCATCCTCGATGTCTCCATCCTGATGATCTATTCCCTGTATCTCTACACGTTCTACGTTTACGCCTACCGTCTTTTGCCCGGCGCCGTGGAAACCTACAACTACCACTTCAATCTTGCCGACGCCACTGGCAATCAGATCTTCACGCTGGCCGCTGCCTACTATCTTTTCCGCGCGCAGGGGCCATGGCGCTGGATGTTTCGCATCTACTTCCTGGCGGCCGCTCTCTTTGGACTTGCTTCAGACCTTGGCAATGTCGCTATGGATCAGGGTGGTTACTACACGGGAAGCCTCTACGATGTCCCGTTGATGGCGTCCATTGCGGCCTTCCTGTGTTTTTGCCTGCTGGGCAGGGCGTTACTGCGCGACCAGGCCTCATCCGCTCCCGCGCTGCCGCGCCCTGAGGAATTGCATGACACTCACACCTTCTATTCTTCGTATTTCGCCATGCTGGTTACCCTGTCCACGCCGGTCATTGGCATTTGGCTTCTCACCCGTGGTTCGACCCGCGAACTCTTTGCTTTTCGTCTTGTGATCACCCTGGCCACCATGTTCATTCTCACCCTGCTGCTGTCCATCAAGCAGGATGTGCTTGCCGCCAGCCTCATCGGCACTTTCCAGCGGCTCTCGGAAACCTACTCCACCATTGACCGTTTCAAGAGCCACCTGAGGCAAAGCGAGAAACTTACTTCGCTGGGTGAGTTGGTTGCGCAGATCGCCAACCAGATTAAAGGCGCGATGACGAACATCCTGGCTCTTTCTGTGGGCATCACCCTGCATGCAGACACCGATCCGCGCATTCCGTCCATGGCCGGGAAAATCAGCCAGTACGCGCAACGCACGGATGCTCTGGTTCAGAACATGTTGCGGTTCGCCCAGGAAACGCCGTTGGAGATCGTTTCCGTCGAGGTCAAGCCCCTGATCGAAAGCGCCCTCAACCTGAGCCGCGTTTCCAAACTTCCGAATATTCGCGTTGCTCTGAATGAAGATGGGCCCTCGCCACTGGTTCGCGGCGATTCCAGCCAGCTTCTCCATGTCTTCCTCCAGATCATCGCCAATGCCGTGGATGCGTTGGAAGAGGTGGGCGGAGGCACCCTCGATATCTCCATCTCTCCCTCCAGTTCCCGCGTCAGCATCCAGTTCGCGGATTCGGGTCGCGGCATCCAGGAACCGGAACATCTTTTCGAGCCTTTCTACACCACCAAGCCCGTCGGAAAGGGAACTGGGTTGGGGCTCAGCACGTGCTACGGAATCATTCAGCAACATGACGGCGAGATTACTGCACGCAATCGTGCCAGAGGCGGCGCAGTCTTCGTAATTCTTCTGCCGGCCGCTGCCAGCGCGAATATCGTTTCAGCGGATTCCGCGGTTCCGGCCGTGGAGGAAGCCAAATGAAGCTCCTGCCACGCCATCGGCTCTTTCTTTCACTGGCTGTGGGACTGTTCGGCCTGCACCTGATTGTCGCCGCCGTCGCCAAACCTTCCTTCGGCTTGACCATGTTCGGCGACGTCTTGCCTTGTCTGCTCCTTGTCCTGGCGCTTCTCGCCGCTCGCGAAAACTTCCGCCAGGCTTCCGGCATCTTGCCACTTTTCTGGAAACTGTATTTCGCCGGCCTCGTTTCCCTGCTGGTTTCGATGCTCTATTGGCTACCCTACGATTCGCTGCGGCGGTCTTCGACTCCGAGCCCGGTATTGGGCGATTCCTTGTTTCTTCTCGGCCCCGTATTCTTCCTTTTCGCACTGGTCCTGCGCCCCCACTCTTCTTCGGTTGGCCGGGACCTCCGTGTACGCCGCCTTGATTTCATTCTTTTGGCTCTTTGGTGGTTCTCCTTGTACGGTTACTTCAGCCTTCCCTGGCAGTTCGTGACCGTCGATTTTTCCAAATACAATCCGTCTTACTATTCCCTTGCCTTCCTGCAGCACCTCGCGATCATCGTGGCCCTGGCTGTCTTGTGGTGGAGAAACCCCGGCGCATGGCGGCGCCTTTACGGCCATCTCCTCATTGCCTTCACTCTCATCGCCGGCGGCAATTTGCTGCTCAGCGTGGGGATTGACCGCGGCTTCTACTATTCCGGCGGCTTCTGTGACACGCCGTACTTCCTTTCTCTTCTCTGGATGAACTTCATCGCTTGCCTGGGCCCCTCCTTGCAGCCTTCGGAAGATACTCGCCCCGCCCGCGAATTCCAGCAAATGCGCTGGACTGCCCGCCTCGCCATGCTGGCCATTCTTTCCTTGCCCTTGATCGCCCTGCTTGGCTACCTCCAGAAGAATATTCCTCCAGGGGTTGTTGCATTTCGCTTGCGCCTCGTTTTCAGCGCCATGTTTGTCCTCGGCGCGCTGGCCTGCTGGAAGCTGAACCTGCTTGCGCGAGAACTGATCCAATCTGTCCGTCTGACACAAGCCTCCATCGAGAATCTGAATGCCGTGCAGCAGCAGGTGACTCACGCCGAAAAGCTGGCCGCCCTTGGCCGCCTCGCCTCCGGCGCCACGCACGAGGTCAGCAATCCTCTGACTGCCATCCTGGGCTATTCCGAACTCCTGGCCGATGTTCCTTCGCTCTCACCGCAGGACCGCGAAAGCGCCAAGGCCATCCAGCAGCAGGTCCATCACGCCCAGGCCGCCGTCAACAGCCTTCGCAAGACCTTGCGCAACGCTTCCACTTCTCCGCCCATTACGGCTGACAACTCCTTCTCGTCCTGAGGTAAGCTTTCCCGTCGCTTCTATGTTGCGCCTCGTCGTGCTCTCGCTGGAGTTCTCCGCGCTGTTCGTCGCTATTCCCTTGCTCGTCTACTACCGCCTCCTGCCCAACCTCCCCATCGCCTATCTCCTGATTGCTGCGCTCGCCGTATTTTTGGTTTTGCGCAGCGATCCCACGTTTGATTTTTCTCATCTCACTTCGTGGAACAACGCTCGTAGGCAACTCCTTCCCCTTCTGGTGCGTAACGCCGTCCTCCTGATCCTCTTGGGTCTTGCTGTGCGCCTCTTCGCCCCTCAACTTCTTTTCTCTTTGATCAAGCGCGCTCCCTATTTTTGGCTTTTGATCATGCTTCTTTACCCACTCCTGTCCGTTTATCCTCAGGAACTCATCTACCGGGCCTTTTTCTTCCACCGCTACCAGCCACTTTTTGGCAGCGGCTTCCTGATGATTCTGGCCAGCGCCCTGGCCTTTGGCTTTGTGCACATCATTTTCGGGAATTGGCTGGCCGTGACCCTCTGCATTCTGGGTGGGCTGCTGTTTTCATTTACCTACCAGCACACGGGATCGCTTCTATTCACGTGTGTGGACCACGCCATCTTCGGTAACTTTCTGTTTGCAATTGGGCTCGGCCGGTTTTTCTACCATGGCTCGCGGTTTTGAGGCGCCTTTCCTTGGCAATCATTCTGCTCCCCAAAACGCCCCGCTCCCGGTAAAATGCCAAGTACCCGATGGAGAGTTTTCTTCATCGAAATTTCCGGGTATCCGGGTACGTATCCATTCCAGGAAAGCCCTTTGGCCGAGGAGACTCCGCCTGCATGGCGACAACACCCACATCGCTGAAGCCGGACTTGTCTTCCTTGCGCATCACCGACGCCAAGCGCAGCAATTCGCGCTCTGGCCGCCGCTGGTTCTGGATTGTACTGGCGGTGATTGCCATTGGCCTGGTGGCCGCGGTGGCTTCCGCTTACCGCAATCGTAGGGTGGAGGTGGAAGTGACTGCCGCGCGCCAGCCCTCCTCGGGCCCGGCTGGCGTCCTCAACGCCAGCGGATATATCACACCGCGCCGCCGCGCCACGATTGCCGCCAAGATTACCGGGCGCGTCACCGGCGTGTTCTTCGACGAGGGCACTCGTCTCGGCGAGAACCAACTCCTCGCCACTCTCGATGATGCCGATGCCCGCCGCGCCCTGGAGGCCGCCAAGGCCGATCGCGACGCTTCGCAAGCGGCCATTGCCGATTTTCAGGTGCAGCTCCGGAACGCGGAGATCGAGCTTCGCCGGACGCAGCAACTCGTCAAGGAAGGCGTGCAAACCCAGCAGGCTCTCGATTCCGCGGTTATGAGCGCAGACAGCTTGCGCGCCAAAATCGAATTAGCGAAGCAGCAGGTCCTCGCCTCCGAAGCGCGCATCCGCGAACAACAGCAAGCCGTTGACAATTGCACCATTCGCGCGCCTTTCGCCGGCATCGCGGTTTCCAAGGATGCCCAGGTCGGCGAAATGGTCTCTCCCATTTCGGCGGGCGGCGGTTTCACGCGCACCGGCATCGCCACCATCGTCGATCTGCATTCCAACGAAATCGAAGTGGACGTCAATGAGGCGTACATTGCGCGCGTCAAGCCCGATCAACCCGTCAACGCCATCCTGGACGCTTACCCGGATTGGGTGATTCCCGGGAAAGTGCGCACGGTAATCCCCACCGCCGACCGCCAGAAAGCCACGGTGAAGGTGCGCATCAGTTTCACCGCTCCGGATCACGTACACCTGATCGATCCGGCCACGGAGCCACGAATACTTCCGGACATGGGCGTGAAGGTCACCTTTCTGGAAGAAAGAGATCCGTCCAGGAAAAAGACGGACCAGCCCACGATCGCGGCATTGGTTCCCCAGGACGCTATTCGCACCGATGGCAGCGCGAAAATTGTTTTCGTGGTGAACGGCGACCGGCTGGAACGCCGCGCCGTCTCCGTGGGGAATACTGTCGGCGGCGATACGCAGATTCTGGGCGGGCTTGCAGCCGGGGACACGGTTGTCTTGAAGGGCCCGGCGGACTTGCGCGATGGGCAAGCAATCCAGGTGAAAAAATAGGAGCGGCTCATGGTTAAAGTGGATGGCAGTGGCGGCGCAAACAGCCTGATTCAAGCGCGCGATCTGGACAAAACCTTCACGCGTGGCGGCGAAGTGATTGATGTTTTGCAAGGGCTCAACCTCGATGTGGCCGCCGGCGAATTCGTCGCCTTCATGGGTCCCAGCGGCTCCGGCAAGAGCACGCTGCTCAATCTGCTCGGCGGCTTGGATGTGCCCACGCGAGGCAGAATCATCGTCGCCGGTGATGAGATCACGCACATGTCCGGTGGACGGCTTACCGAATGGCGCGCCCGGCATGTGGGCTTCATCTTCCAGATGTATAACCTCATTCCCGTTCTCACCGCGTTTCAAAATGTGGAGTTGCCGCTGCTGCTCACGAAGCTCTCCAGGGCCGAGCGCCGCTCTCACGTCGAAGCTACGCTCTCCATCGTTGGGCTTGCCGACCGCATGCACCACTATCCGCGCCAGCTCTCCGGCGGTCAGGAACAGCGCGTGGCCATCGCCCGCGCCATCGTGGCTGATCCCACCTTCCTCCTGTGCGACGAGCCCACCGGTGATCTGGACCGCAAGAGCGCGGATGAGATTCTTGATCTACTTACACGCCTTTCCGCCGAGTACAACAAAACCATCCTGATGGTCACCCACGATCCCGCTGCAGCGGAGCACGCCAAGGCTGTGCTACATCTGAATAAAGGCGTGCTTGTTGAAGGCAAGGCAATCGGAGCGCACTAAGATGAAATTCATGCCACTCATCTTCGCCAATCTTTTTCGCAAGAAATTGCGCACCACTCTAACCATCGGCTCGTTCGCCGTGGCCCTTTTTCTTTTTGGCCTGCTCATCGTTGTCCGTGGCGCATTCAATCAAGGCGTGGACGTGGCCGGGGCCGATCGCCTGATCGTCATCAACAAGGTTTCCCTGATCATGCCATTGCCGTTTTCCTATCGTGACCGCTTCCAGCAGATCCCGGGCGTGAAATACGTCACGTACGACACCTGGTTTGGCGGGGTTTATCAGGAAGAAAAGAACTTCTTTCCGCAATTTGCGATTGATCCGGAAAATCAAGCCCTGGTCTTCCCGGAGCTCGCCGTGCCCCCGGACCAATGGAAAACTTTTCTGGAGGACCGCACTGGCGCCATCGCAGGCGCCGGCACGGCGAAGCGCTTCGGCTGGAAAGTGGGCGATCGCATCCCGATAAAGGCTTCGATTTTTGGCAATGAAACCTGGGAATTCAACCTGGATGGAATTTACAAAGGGACCCAGGAAGGTGACGACGAAACGCAATTCTGGTTTCACGACAAATTTCTGGACGAGCGGCGCACCTTTTCCAAAGGCACGGTAGGCTGGTACACCCTTAAGCTCGATTCTCCCGACGACGCCGTGGCCGCCGCCAAGGCCATTGACGGTATGACCGCCAACTCCCCCGACGAAACCAAGACCGAGACGGAAAAGGCCTTCGCCACTGGGTTCGTCAAGCAGATGGGCAACATCGAATTCCTCATCTTGGCCATCGGCTCCGTCGTCTTCTTCACACTTCTTCTCGTTACCGGAAACACCATGGCCATCTCTGTCCGCGAGCGCATCGGCGAACTCGCCACCTTGAAGGCAGTCGGCTTCGCGGACCGCTTCGTCCTTCTCATGGTTCTCGGCGAATCCCTCCTGATTGCGCTTAGCGGCGGATTGCTGGGCCTCGCGTTCTGCAAGCTCTTTACGCTGCGAGGCGATCCCACGGGCGGCATGCTGCCGTACTTTCACCTCTCCAACGGCGCGATGATCCTCGGCATTTTGGTTGCCGTGCTTGTGGGACTCCTGGCCGGAATTCTCCCGGCGGCTTCAGCGATGCGTTTGCGCGTTGTGGACGCGCTGCGGAGGGTATGAACCATGGCCGTGCCATTGATCTACAACTTGCGCAGCGTTCGCGCCCGCTGGGTCTCGGCGATTGTGGCCGTCGTCGGCATCGCCGGCACCGTGGGTGTTTTCATCGCCATGCTTGCCCTGGCGAAGGGCTTCGAAAAAACGTTAGTCTCTTCCGGCTCGCCGCAGAACGCCATCATCATGCGCGCGGGTTCCACGAGCGAGATGACGGGATCTGTCACCCTCGATCAGGTCAAGATCATTCAAGATGCCCCGCAAGTTGCGCGCGAGGGGAATCAACCGCTGGTCACTCCAGAGGTTGTCGTCATCGCCGATTTCCCTCTCAAGTCCACGGGGACCGACGCCAACGTCCAGGTGCGTGGCGTTCCCGAAACCGTGCTGAAAGTTCGCAACAACGTCCGCGTCGTCGAGGGCCATTTCATTACCCCCGGCCTCAGCGAACTCGTCGTTGGCCGCAACGTTCCTTCCACGTATTCCGGCCTGGATTTGGGCAGCACCGTGAAATTCGGAGGGGGCACGTGGAAAGTGGTCGGCATTTTCGATGCTGGCGGCAGCGCCTTTGATTCCGAAGTGTGGGCCGATTCTCGCGTGCTCGCGGATGTGTATAAGCGCCCGAATTACATCTTCCAATCCGTCACCGCGCGCCTTACTTCTCCGGAAGCATTCACGTCGTTCAAGGACACGCTGACTTCTGATCCTCGCATGACCGTGCAGGCGGACCGCGAAATTGACTATTATGCGAAACAGTCGCGCAACCTCGCCACGCTCATCACGGTCCTCGGCTCGCTGGTTGCCATGGTCATGGGGATCGGCGCGGTCTTCGGCGCGCTCAACACCATGTATTCCGCCGTCGCCGAACGCTCCCGCGAAATCGCCACCATTCGCGCTATCGGGTTTAGTTCGGGAAGCGTGGTGTTGTCGTTCATCTTCGAAGCGCTGCTCATCGCCTTCATCGGCGGCGTGATCGGCTGCCTGGCCGCTCTCCGCCTGAATGGCGTCACCACCGGCGCCATGAACTTCCAGACGTTTTCCCACTTGGCCTTTGCCTTCAGCGTCACTCCCGCGCTGCTCGGCATCGGGATGATTTTCGCCCTCGTCATGGGCTTGATTGGCGGAGTGCCGCCGGCCATTCGGGCCGCTAATCGTCCCGTAGTCGCCGCGCTCCGCGAGCTCTAGCCCGTCAGGGGTCGAAGAGCCGTGCACTCTTAAAACGTCTGCTCTTCGATGCGCCTTTTATTGGGCGTGTAATCTCCGTAGCGCACCCATTTGGGCCGCACCAGAAAATACGTCAGGTCCGGCCACTTGTCGCGCCCCGTGCTGTCGGGATATTTCTTTGCGTAGATGGCCTCGTACTTTTCCAATTCCGCGCCTTCCAACTCCTCTGCGATTCCTTCATATTGCACCGAAATTTCCGATGAGCACCCGATTACCCACGCCACGCGCGGATTCTTCTTCAAGTTCGGGTATTTCCGAAAACTTCGCACCGTGTCGAAAATAATCTCCAGTTGTGGCGTCACCGCAAACCCCATTAGCGCCGCTTCCGGCTTCCCATCCTCGGAAGCCGTTGCAAGCACCCCAAATTTTTCTGCCTCCAAAAACCGTAAGACTTCCTCGAGATCCATCATCAATTGCTCCCTTCTTTCCTTCGATTTGAATACGCTGCTTGTTCCGCAGCGCGTAATGCTACCCTGGCGTCTTGCAACGCCTACGCCAAGGATTTGGCGGCTTCGGACAAACTGAATTCGGAATCAATCCCCGCCCTGAACAAACTTTTCGCTGCTCACAAAATCGAGCCGCTTCACGCCTCTTCGGCTGCTTCTCCCGTTCCCGCATGCACTCCATAAAATTAAAGGGGGCCCCGGCAAAAAGGGGCGCCCCAATCTCTGCGTGTTCCATTGTTCGCTTTTCGTGGCGCTCAGTCGTTGGCCGCCGCGCTGCTTGCCGCGGACACGTCCGTATCCGTCACCGTGGCGCCCACGGCGCGATAGCGCACCACCAGCATGGTCAAGTCGTCCGCTTGACGCGCGCCCCGCGCGAAATTTTCCACGGACTCCAGCACCGTCTTCTGAATCTCATCCAGCGGCAACTCATTTTTTCCATGCAGCACGCCCAGCAGCCGCGGCACTCCGTACAACTGTTCGTCCGGGTCCATCGCTTCGGTCACGCCGTCGCTGAAAAGGAACAGCGTGTCGTTTGGTTCCAGTTGCAATGTCGCCGTCGCGAACTCCGCTTCCGGCACCAGGCCAACAGGGAACGATCCCTCCGTGAATGCCTCTTCCGCCCTTCCCTGCCGCAGCAGGATCGGCGAAGGATGCCCCGCGTTGATAAACTCCAACTTCCCGGTTTCATCTAGGATCCCGAAAAACATCGTGGCATAGCGGCCCACTTCCACGTGATCGCACAGGAAGCGGTTCACATGATTGAAAGTGCGCGCAGGGTCCGTTCCCAGCGTCATGCCGGAAAGCGCGCCCTGCAACATGGTCGTGACCAGCGCCGCTCCCAGACCTTTCCCGCTCACGTCCGCCAGCAGGAACGCGGTCCGCTTTTCATCCAGCGGAAACACATCGAAATAATCTCCGCCAACCGATAAGCAGGGGAAATTCACGCCAGAGACGGCCAGGTGGGGGTAGTCCTTGAAATTCTTCGGCAACAACGCCTGCTGGATGTCTCGCGCAATTCCAATTTCCTGCTCCAGGCGTTGCCGTTCTCTCTCGCGCTCCACCAGGCGCGCGTTATCCAGAATGCTCGCCGCGTCGGCTGCCAGCGCATCCAGGATTTGCCGGTCCAGCTTGGAGAATGCCGTGGGGCGCTTCGAGTCCAGATAAAGCACGCCCAGAAAATCGCCGCGGCGCACGTCCACGCCCGTGCCTTCACTGGCCGCGCGCGAACTGGCGTACAGCGGAATCACCACTACCGCCCGCAATCCTTGCGAAACGATGCTTGCCGCCGCCTGCAAGTTCATCTCAGCCTGCGCCAGGTCTTCCGTAATGACCGGCGAGCCCTGCTTCATTGCCAGTTGAATCGCCGTTTGGCTGGGCGTCATGCTCTCGGGAGGCAGCCGCTGTCCGCCGCTTCGCCGCGCCAGGCGAACGCGCAGACGATCCGAGCGCCCCTGCTCCACTTCTTCCAGCAGACCGCGGTCCGCATCCGTGACGGCGATGGCGTGATCAATCATTTTTGCCAGCACGGAATCCAGCGGCAATTGCGAGTGCAGCAGAGAGGTGGCCTCCAGGAGCATGTTCAATTTGCGCAAGCCCCCGCCCGTCGATTCGGAGCTGGTCATGTGGTCAATGCGGGTCAGGAGCTGCGGGATCGCTTCGTCGGAAGTTCCCGTCGCGGCGCGGAAAATAATCTGATAGGAATCTTCAATTCCAAAGGTAATCACGTCGCCGTCGGCCAACTGGCGGCTCTCGATCTTTTCCTGGTTGATGAACATCCCGCGCCGTTGCCCGCGGTCCTCCAGGTAGTAGCGGTTCGCCTCCATGACGATGGCGGCGCAGTTCCGCGAGATGCGACGATCTGTCAACTGTAAATGGTTGCCGGTCTCCGAGCCGCGCCCGATCAGAAATGGGGTTTGCGTCACGCGGACGTATTTCCGCGCGCCATCGGGCGAGATTACTTCCAGTACGGCCTCACTTTGGGCCAACGCTTCTGTCATGCGATCTTCCGTCCCTGACCCTACAACTAAGCCGCGCATTGTAGCACGTGCCCAGCCCATTCGGCTGCGTTAGTACTAAAACAGCACGTCACCCAGGCCCCATCGGAATCTGGTCAGATTCCCCTCATTTGTTCCCGGTTTTCACCCTTCCGCTTTGCTTGTTCGCGTCGCTAAACGCCTGCCCACGTAATCGTTCAAAAACGCTTCGAATGCTTCGTCCAGCCGGCGGGTCACTTCGCCCGTTTTCCCGTTGCCAATGGTCTTTCCCGCAATCTCCACGACACCCAGGGCGTTGCGGTTTGTGGATGTGATGAATACCTCATCCGCGCTGTACAAATCCTCCAGGCGCAAGGTCTGCTCCGTGATGCTGGTCCCCGCGTCGGCGGCAATCTCCATCAGCACGCCGCGCGTCACGCCTTCCAGGCAGCCCGAACTCAAGGGCGGCGTCACCACCCTGTCCTTCTTCACGACAAAAATATTGGCGGCCGTGCACTCGCTCACCTCGCCGCGCTCGTTCAGCAGCACCACTTCGTCAAATCCTTCGCGGTGCGCCTCGGCCACCGCCCACACGCTGTTCAGCCACGAAATCGTTTTCACTCCCGCCAGTGGCGAAGCCGCGTGCCGCCCTTGTTCCCGCACCGTCAGCCGCACGGTGTGCGGATGGTGCGGCAGGTCCGCCGTCGTAATCATAAGGTCCACGTCGGGCATTTTCTCGTCGCTCTTCCAGCCGCCCACCGTGTTCCACACCAGGTAGATTCTGGCGCATCCTTCGGTCACTTTGTTGGCCCGGATCACTTCCTGCAGATGTACCCGCACTTTCGCACCGGAATACGTCAGCGGCATCCGCGTCAGGGCAGCATCCTTTTCCAAGCGCCGCCAGTGCCGCTCGTAAGCAAACGCCTCACCCTGTGCGATGCGCACCGTCGTGAATAATCCCCAGCCGCAGATCAAGCCCGCCTGTCCGGGCGACCAACGCACTTTATCAATGGTCAGCAATTCCTCATTATGAAAAACGTAGTGATGAATCACGCACGCACCTGTCCCAATCGGGAACTTCTCTCTGCTGCCTCATTGTACCGAATTCCTCGGCTCTCGATATACCTCAGGCTTTCTCGTGCCGCTCCTGCCATTTCTTCCGTGTCTGTTCTATACTCCTCCCCATCGCTCCACCTGAGGCTCCCATGAACACCCTTTCCCGCCGTCATTTCCTGGAAAACTCTGCACTGCTGACCGCGACCGCCCTTGCTTCCTCTATGCCTTTCCCGGGGAACCTTCTTCACGCTGCGGAAAACACCCCGAATATTAAGTTTCCTACCACCCCGCGCGAGCGTCTTGCCGTAGCCACTTGGCCTTTCCGTGCGTTCATCGTCAGCCCCACAAATGAGTACCGCGACAAATCGCAACGCGGCATGGATCTCCGCGAATTTGCCGTCACCATCAAGAAAGACTTCGGCGTTCCCGGCGTCGAGCCCCTCAGCATTCATTTCCCCTCCACTGATGCGGCTTATCTCCATTCGTTCCGAGAGGCCATCGAGAGGGCCGGCGTCCACGTCGTGGACATTCCCGTGGACAATTCCAGCAGCTACTACGATGCGGATCTCGCCGTGCGCAAGAGAGCCATCGAAAACGGAAAAAAGTGGATTGATGTCGCGGGCATCATCGGCTCTCCCAGCGTGCGCACTTCCATCGCCGAAGCGAAAAACGCCAAGCCCGATGTGGATGTGGTAGCGGGAGAACTCCGCCAACTCGCCGATTACGCCGCTTCCAAAAACGTACTCCTCAATCTGGAAAACGATGATCTTGTCAGCGAAGACGCCTTCTTCATCGTCAAGGTCATCGAAAAAGCCAACCATCCTTTCCTCCACGCCTTGCCGGATTTCTGCAATTCGATGCTGACAGGCGATGAGAAGTTCAATTACGACGCGGTCACCGCGATGTTCCGACACGCCTACAACATCTGTCACGTCAAGGACTCCGAGGTTGGCGACGACGGCAAAGTCTTCCGCGTCGATCTGAAGAAAACGTTCGATATTCTGAAGGCCAGCAACTATCGCGGCTACCTCTCCATGGAATGGGAAGGGCAGGGAAGTTCCTACGACGGCACGCGCCACCTGATCGCTGCGTCCCTCGAAAACCTTTCCTGACGCGCCCTTTTCCCGGTCCACTCAAAAACCAGCTGAATTTTGTCCCCGAGTGCGGGCCCGTCCGCCCGTGTCCAATGCACTTGCCGAATTCCCCTAAACATGCGACAAAGAATTGTTATGACCATACTCATCGATAGTCCCACATCGAAGTTTAAGGCCCTGGCGCGCCTCGTCGGCAACACCCCCCTCGTCAGCATCCACTTCCGCTTCAAGGGCCGCGAACGCATTCTTTACGCCAAATCCGAGAACATGAACCTTACCGGCAGTATCAAGGACCGCATGGCCCTGCGCATTTTGCAAAAGGCCTATGAACAAGGAAAAATCGAACCCGGCTTTACGATTGCCGAGGCTACCAGCGGCAACACCGGGATTTCGTTTGCCGCCCTGGGCCGCATCCTGGGCCACCCTGTCAAAATTTTCATGCCCGATTGGATGAGCCAAGAGCGCGTGCAACTGATTCGCAGCTACGGCGCTGAAGTGGTTTCCGTTTCCGCCGAAAAGGGCGGATTCCTTGGCTGTATCCGCATGTGCGAAGAACTGGCGGCTTCACGCAAGGACGTTTTTCTCCCGCGGCAGTTTTCCAATCCCGCCAATGTGGAATCCCACGAAGAAACCACCGGGCCGGAAATCTGGTCGCAAATGGTTTCTGTTGCCAAAAGGCCGCAAGCTTTTGTTGCGGGAGTCGGCACCGGCGGCACCGTTATGGGCGTGGGGAAATTCCTGAAGGAGCGCGACCCTTCCATCCGCATTCATCCCGTGGAGCCCGCCGAATCTCCTACGCTTTCCACCGGCTGCAAAGTGGGCAAGCACCGCATCCAGGGCATCTCCGACGAATTCGTCCCCGAAATACTCAATCTCAAAGATCTCGACGAAGTCATCGCCATTCCCGACGGCGACGCCATCCTGATGGCGCAAAAGCTGGCCTTCGATCTTGGCCTGGCCGTGGGGATTTCTTCCGGATGCAATTTCCTCGCCGCCTTGCGTGCGCAGGACAAAATCGCGCATGATGCCGCGGTCGTCACCATCTTCTGCGACGACAACAAGAAATACCTCAGCACCGCGCTAATGCACGAAGAACCCGCGCGCGAAGACTACCTCACTCCGCACATCGAACTGCATGGTTTGGGAACCGTAGGCCGCGCCTGCGAGTTCTGCCACTAGCCACTCCCAATTCCCGACGTCGTCAATGCCTCGGTGGCAGGTCATGGCATCATGCGTCCCTATAAGTAGTGAGCCGACCCTCTTGAACTTCCCACAATGCCGTTCCGGATAGTTTCGGAGTTGCCGACGATCCGCCCAGAACATCCTTCGCTTTCCAGAATCACCTCTGGACAATGAAATCGATCGGATGGAGCCTTGCCCTGTCCACCGATGCGCTTGAGCCGGGTACACGCGAGCGGTGCTAACACCAAACGACAGCTGCTGCTCCGAGAATCCGGACTTGGCATCGTTTCATCCAACGCGCTCAGGGAATGGCCACAGCTGCAACCAATGCAGCGGACGACGCAATTTGCGCGATCGTCAAAACGTTTTTCAATGTATTGCTGCCAAGAACCGGTCTCTCAGGTACGACAATCGTGTCGCCCGGGCCGATTGTCGTCGAGAGCACACCCCCGGACCAAAAGCGGCCTTGACTGCCGCTCGTCACCGAACCGTCCGAGTGGAGGACGAAGATTGCGCCTTTGTTTGCAAGCTGTGTTGCACCTCCCGCGCGAGAGAGATACCAATTGGCATTCCTCCCAGGCGAGTAGGTGAGGGCGTTCGAGTTGTACACCTGCCCGATGACCAACACGCCCCCGGGCCGCTTAGGGATTGTTAGCGAATCACCCGGGCGAAGCTCGATATCGTCGGGCGAACCCGTAAAGTCTTTGCGGTCCGGGCGAAGATGTATGACCAGTCGCCCCGATACGGGAGCTCTTCGCAGCGCATCCAATACGCGCTGACGTTGCTGGAGCGCTGCCTGTTGCAACGCAGCTTCTTCCGTTCCGCTCGTTGATGCCGCCGTCTTCACAACTGTGGACTCTTGCTCGAGCCTCTGAATCAGTTCCTGGCGGCTCTTGTACTGTAGTTCGCGTACTTCTTCGCGTTCAAACACGGCCGCTGGAGGATAGGCTGTCGGCAACAGCCCTCCCGCACGCTGTAGCAGCGAACTAAGCCGCTCCCCTGAGCGGATGCCGTACACACCGGGTTTGCGCACCTCTCCGCGCAATGTGACTACCGCGCCGATGTCGTTCCAACCAGCCTGCTGGGGCACGGTTAAAACATCACCATCGTGGAGAAGCAGATTCTGGGCTTCGTTTCCTGCGAGTGCGGCGGCTAAGCTCAAATCCTGATGACCAGCCTGCACACGCTCCCCCGAGGAATTAGAGATCGCATAATGCGTCAGGTCGCCGCCTTCGGGGTTCGCACTGCGCAGCAGTCCGCCGGCAGAACGCACGACGTCTGAAACGCGCATATTGGCAGCGAGAGGGTAACGGCCTGGCCGCGCCACATCGCCCCGCACATACACGCTCGCCGGAGAAATTTGCTCCGGTTGAGGGTGCACCAGGATCCGGTCACGCGGCTGAACCAAGATATTGTTCAAAGGATCGCCTGCAAGCGCGTCGCGCAGGTTGATGCTGAAGACTCGCGTCGTCCCGTCCGGCTGCTTGCGGAAAAGCTGGGCCGAATCGAGCCATGCCTCCGGTGCCACGCCTCCAGCCTGATAAATCGCATCGCGCAAATGCTGCTGTCCAGATGTCCGATACCGTCCCGGGGAGCGAACCTCGCCGGTGATAAGCACTTCGGGATCCGGTTCAAAGTCGTACCGTCCGAAGATGCGCACCGTGTCGAGTGGCTCAAGTTTTGGCGCCGTTTCGCGATGCTCAAGGGCTGCTGCTAGGTCAAAGGTCTCTACGACCGGATGGTAGTCCGGCGGGTGCAGCCGGATGATCTCGGCATAACGCACCGAAGGCTCCGGAAGCAGATCGGCGTAAGAACTCACCAGGTCGGTGAGGTTCATCTCCGGCTTGTAGGAGTACCGCCCCGGGCGCAAGACGTGCCCTTCGAGATAAATGGAGCCGGAGTTGTAAGGTGCGATCGGAAAGATGTGAATCTCGTCGCCGTCTTGAACTAAAAAGCTGCGTAGTTGGGATCTGATCGCATCAGGATCACTGCTCTCTCCGATCTCGACGCTCCACATCGTGCGCTTTTCATGCGCCACCAACCGCTGTACTTCGATGTGTCGGAGCGCCCCCGCGGGGAGAATCCCGCCCGCCAGGTCAAGCGCGTCCTCCAGCGTCTTCTCATTGTGAAGTTCATAGAGCGCTGGCCGGCGCACCATGCCATCAATCTTTACCACCGAACCAAGCGGTGGTACCAGGAGTGAATCACCGTTTTCCAGCCGCTCGAGATCCCCGCGAATTCCATGGAGCAACAGGTCATACGCGTCCACCTCCTCGATCAACTGCTTCCCGCGGAAGTGTTGCAGCTTACGCAGGGAGCCCCGCTGCGTCACACCTCCCGCCGCAAACAGCGCGTTGAGTGGCGTGGAAAGTGAACTAACGTCATACGCGCCAGGAGAAGACACGTCTCCGACGACATATACCCGGACTGTGCGCAAGCGCTGCAGCGACACGTCTGCGGAAACATCACGAAACTGCGTCCGCAGTACGCGCTGCACTTCCAGTTGAACTTCTCCAAGAGTTCGCCCGGAAACCAGAACGGGCCCGGCTTCTGGCAGCGCTACGCGCCCTTCGCGATCTACCGTTCGCAATAGTCGCTGCGATACCCCACCCCATATGTCGATGGACAGGCTATCGCCCGGACCGACCACATAGTTCGGCCCAACAGGCAGATCCATGGGGAGATACGCCGGATTCGCTTCGCCCTTGTGAAAGACGTCCAGGCCGAACCGTTCGAGCGGCCGCGCGTTTGACGAAGCCTGAACATAAAGGTCATACAGTGAAGGCACGTTGGCATAAGGATTGCGTTGGCGCACCATTCCTGCCGACTCAGCAGCAACTAAGCTTGCAGGATGAGCATTACGCTCTTCTAGGTACATTTCGAAGTTCCGCCCAAATCGTGGCGCTCGTGGGTCGATTGCCGGTTGCTCAGGCTGCGAAATCGAGAACGATTCCAGATCTAGTCGAGATGTCACTGGAACCGAGAGACCCTCTCTGCTTTCATACCCTGGCATGCTTGGCGCGGCGTTCAGTTGTGGACTCGCATCGGCGCGCTCCGAAGTGACCCCAGTTACCGTTGATCCCGAACTGGCCGGATATTCTGACCGCTGATTCGCCGCAACACTCGTTCCATCTGGACGAGACATTTCGTCCTGTGGCATATCCTCCGCTTGCCGGAGCGGCGTCGAAGACTGTGGCGCGCGCCCGGGGGCAATCGGCCCGACCGGCTGACTCCCGTGGCCCTGCGGTAAGGTGGCCAGGAGAGCGCACTCGGAGAAGCGCCGCGGATCGCATGCCGCGTTCTCTCCAGCAGATGAGCTATCACTTAACGTGTCGCGGCGCTCGGCAGCCCGCGCAAGGATCTGTGCGCGTTCCTGCCGAACGAGCTTTTGCTCCGCTTCAAGGTCCGAATCAGGATTCACGCGCGGGACGAGGTAGCCATATCGCTGCAAGAGACGTGTGGCGAGTACGCGGGCGCGCAAGTCTGAGTGTAGACGCTCCGCTACCGAGACATCAGTCAGATCAGACTCTTCCAGAATCTGCCCGCTTGCCCCGGCGTCCTGTGCAAGCAGACGCTTCACTTCAACCATGAAACCAGCTTCTTTGTTTAGGACTTCGAGGATCTGGTCAGCCGAAGCCGCCACCCGGTCAAGATTGTCCGAGATAATGTCCGGTGGGCGTACAGATACACGCCCCGGAGTTTCCGAACCGGAGCGCTCCGCCGTTCCCTGCTCGGATTGCTGCAGCGCCCGCGCGGCAGGTGCCGCGAGGATGCCGACAAGCAGAGACACGGCAGTTAGCCTTGCCGCCAAGCCAAAGCCTGCACCTTGGTCAATGTTCCCACTTCTCATGGGATCTCCTCCTCCAGCACGCTTTCTTGTTTTGCTATCGCCAGAAACCGGGTTTTTCCGACCGCATAAATGGCTTGTGAATTTCGCATGAAGCCCAGCCGGTAGCATAGACGTGGGAATTTGGCGGGGGCTCGCATCATGAAACTCGGTTGCCCCCTACAACCACGTCTCCCACGGCACTTAGATTACCCGCGTCCGATGACGCGATTTCGTGTCGGAATGAATATCTAAAGCGGCACAATAGCAAACCGTACGATTCTGGTCGGACCCCACGTTTTGAATTGGGCGTCCCCGTCGAATTCATGTAGGGAGCAACATTGGCACCAAAGATTTGCGGCGCTCCCGCACGCAATCCCGCCGGTCCTCGCGAGACCGCCCTCTCTGCCGAGTTTTCTCCCTCCAGACCTGCCGAATTGACATAGGAAGCGGAAGCCACCCTCCGTGTCCCCCCTCCCAGACTCATCGCTAGATCAGGGCTTATGCCCGCCGTCTGAATAACTTGCGCACCGCGCGGCTGCGGCACCGTATCTGGAAACTCCTGCAAATTTGTCGGCGGTTGTGGCACTCCATTGTTCGGAACCAAAGTGTCGCCCCGGGTTCCCGAGTTTCGCCGTTGCACATAAAGGTCAGCGTCGCCAGTGTCTTGGTAACCCGTCACGCGTTCCACTTCAGTTTTGTCATTTTTGCTTTGCAGTGCCAATTCGGAACCTTCCCGACTCTCGATCTGGATGATCCGCCGCGCCCGCTCCTTCAGGATCCGGCATCGCCATCAGATTCCCGTAGGGCTCTAGCAGCCGCGTTACTGCCCAGTGGCACTTCACATCCCGGCTCGACCGGTCCAGAATTCCCTGATCCGTCAAATCCGCATCCTGAACAGTTGGTCCGTTATTGGCCGCTTCCTTCGCGACGGAGCGCTTCAGTTCCACCAGCAGGCCGGTATCCTTCGCTCGCACCGCCTGGATCTGCGCCGTCGATGCAGCCACGGATCCCAAGTTTTGTTTTTCGAGTTTGGACTGTCCGATCTGTTGCCGAAGCACTGCCGGCTCATTTGTAGAATCCTGTTTCCGGTCAGGGTGTTGTACCACCACAGGGAGGCAAAGAGCCGAAACAAGGATTGCGGCGATCATCTCCACGCCGGAGACAGGGAAATCCCCTCTGCACACCTTCTGAGCTGTCTTTGCCAACATCATGTTTTGCTCCCCTTCTTCATTGCGATATGGCTCCCTGCTTTCCCGCCATATCACGGACAGCGACGACAAGTCATTCTTCGGAAGACTCGATATCACCTGAATGAATGTCGCCCGAGGCCTAGTAACAAACGGTCTAATTCTCGCGTCGAGCGACGGCAATGATGCGCAGTTCCGGGAACTCTCGAAAGAGTGCGTCGCAGATGTCCGGCCGTTTGCCGGGCTTTACCGCAGTTATCAAAAAGGAATCGGGCAAGGTCTTTTGCACGTGGCCGCGACTATCCGCCCCGACCGCCAGTTCGCCGACGATTTCGATCCAAGGTTGCTCCGCGAGCGTTTCGAAAAACAATTCGCGCACTAGCTTGGATTTGTTTGCTACTAGAACTCGAAAGGTCCTACCCACATTTCCCTCCTCTTGGCGAATCAGTATTAGCGCAATGCCGCGTAATAAAACGTTTAATGCTTTGACGAATAGGCAAAACTGGTGGACCAGTAGATGCTTTCAGTGCCCGGCCCTACACGTCCCTCATTTAGTTGCGGTGTTGCACGCGGAATACCATTGGTTAGATTCCTCATAAAATAGCTAACCTCTGCAGCGTGTGTAACATCGGCTAACAAAGAGTGGATGAGATAAGAGAGATTTGCCTGGGTTGTTTCAAGAGAGAACCAGATTCATTGAGAGTCCCCAAATGGGAAAAGCCCAGCAGAACTGGTGAGATCAAAAGCATGAGGAGCACGTCAGCGGAGTGCACTCCACTGATTTAGACAAGCAGGGCCTGGCTTTTGGTTAGAACTGTTCCGACCGATTCTGCTTAACTTGCAGTCGCGTTCGCGCTTCGGTTTTCGGAACCCTGATCGCGGGGTGCTAAAAGGTGGGCTTACTCGCGGACGCGATTCGCCCAACCTGCTCTTAAATGCCAACCGCCGCAATTCCAATCCAGATTCTCAGTCAAAGGTGCCATGAGCGGATCCTTTCTCGCACCCTTACAGCTATCGGGGCGCATGGTGAGAATGTCGATGCAGCCATTACGCACAAGTTCGGCAAGGATCTGAAATCCGTGTCAGAGGTTACCAGATGGCGGCCGATGGACAGGTTCTGAAAAATATCCACATGCCTGACGACAACGTGGCCGAATCGCAGCGAACACAGGATTAGCTCCTGCGGCCACGGGGTCGCAACCTGGGGGAAGTAACTGTCGGGGCTCAGTGCGTCAGCAAAATACCACTTTGGTTTGGTGGCAAAGGATGGGCTGGAATCTGATTATGACACTCCTCAGTCAGAACCGAATCAATTGGTATTTCGCCCGAGTCACGGGCCACTCGGAAGCCATTCTGCCGGCTGGGCGCGCATCGTTCTTGCCGGGAGGCCAGCGAAAAAGCACAGAAGTCTCACTCCGGGAAATTGGTGCGGGGTAAACGATCTCGCGTGGACTCTTAATCTGCTGATAGAAGGCAAACTAAAGGCAGCCAAATCCTAGGGATGGTTGATTTCCCACCCCACTTCCACTCAGCTCGCTCGCCTTATCTCTTTCACCCGGGGCGCCGGCTCTTCCTTCGGCACATACTCGCCGCCCGGGCCGCGCTCCCACGACCGCTCGAGGACCCTATCGGGGTTTTTCTGCCGGAAGGTCTCCGCGATATAGCAGTTCCAGCAAACAGGTAGGTAGGTGTCAAAAACTTCCGGCAACTTTTCCGGTGGCACTTCATTCCACTGCACGCAAGTATGATCCGGGGCCATCAACGCAGGGTGCCGGTCATGCCAGTGAATGTTCGCGAAGGGCTTCTGGCAGTATGCGCAGGATTTGCCTCTGTACCACAGGTCCACCATGTTCCAGACCAGGCAAGCCGCCGGGTCCGCGTTCACTTGAGAGAGGCAGTCTTGCCCGCAATTCTGCCGCTCGGGCCAGCGCGTGCATTGGTCCAGTTGGACATAGGACTTCCCGAACACGGCCTTGCGCGCCGCTTTCGTCGCATCCACGTGCACTGCGGCCGCCTGATGCGTTTCCGGACAAGTAATCACGCGCTCCCCGCGATACTTCACGTAGGTGCGCAACGCCACGGCCAAGCCGAAGACAACCGCTCCCACCGCCAGCACAATAATCGTTGCAAGGATCAGGTTGGAAAACACCATTCCCGCCTCCTCCTCCCGGCATTTCCATCCCCAAAAAGCCGGGTAGCCCATTTAAGGAAAGAGCATTACCGGGTCCAAAAGGACCTGCCACGTCTAGTTTGTTCGCGATGCTTGAAAGGTAAAGACTTATACTTCGCCACCACCTCATTTGGCCGCGCCGTCCCGCTCTGCCGAGTGGAATTCCACGCAGACGCCCTGCGCCATCTTCCGAGCGTCTGCGCGCCCACCCGCGCCCCCGCTGGTTGTCAGGATGCGCCCGGCCTGTAACGCGGCGTCGCCGCTCACTCCGGCTTGAAGATCATGCCCTGGCTTGTGCGCCCGTTCATCAAGACCAGCAGCGGCCCCGCAAACCGCAAATGCCGCACGCAGCCTCGCTCTTCCAGCGCCGGTTGCGCCGCCAGCCAGGCCCAGTCCACTGATCCTTCTCCAGCATCGGGGTTCACAGTGAAGTAGCCCACCTGGAACGCCGTCAAATTCTGGAAAAAGTGGCTGCCCTGCGAAGGCGTCACGCGAAAATCACGGAAGCCCGCTTCCACGATTACCCGCGCCCCCGAAATTTCGTCCCATTCCACCGGAATTCCCAGCCACGGTTCATTCGAGCCCCACCGCCCCACGCCCACCAGCAAGTACGGCCGGTTCTCCTCATTCAGCTTCGCATTAAAGTACGACACCTGCCGCGCAACTTCCTGGCTTTGCCCGCGCTCAAACCGCTGCGAATCCACCACCACCATATCCCGCAAATTTTCGATGCGCCCGTTGCCCAACACTTTTGTGCTGTGCGCCAACAGCCGCGCACCATCCACATGCTCCATGCGCAATTCTTCGGTCTCCCGCGAAAGCACCAGCGGACGAATCTGCAAAAAACCAAACTCCGCAACCTCGCCCGTCTGCCGCGGCAAGCGCACTGCAAATTCAATCTCCACGGGTTGTCCGAAGGCGTTTTCGCCATCCTTCAGCAGTTGGTCCAAAAGCGGCGCCAGCGGAAACAAGTCGTACTTCAAGACCGGCGCGAACGTCACCACGCGCATCCCGGGCCGGTTCAAGCCATCCGAAATCACGTCATTGTCCTGGGAATAGGTGGAGCCCACGGCATGCAGCGTGCCATCCGCCTCCGCCACGTCCAGGGTGAAGCGCACTTCGCGCAACCCCGGCGGCGAAGTCTCCTGTTCCGCATGATCCAGCGAAAGCGCCCAGAAATTTTCCTGCGACTCGTTGAGCACGTCTTCGACCGTCGAGAATTGCAGGAGATTCGCCGGATATCGCGGGCAAAACGACAGGCACTTCCCGCCGTCCACCACCGCGCGTCCCAAACCAAGCGCCACTGCTGCGATGCCATCCTCAAAGTGCATCGGCGGTATGGGATAAAAATTCCGCGAACGGGCCACTCCGGAAAAGTCCGGATAATACCGCTGTCCGTGAAACGCGCCTACGACTTGCTGCAGGATTACAGCCATCTTTTCTTCTTCCAGGCGAAACGGCGTGGCCCGCACATAGGCCTTCGCGTGGCGGCTGAACGTGGACGCGTACACTAATTTCACCGCCTCCATCAATTGCTGCAGCCGCACGGAATCGCTCGTTTGCTGGTTGCCCAGCATGAAGGTCTCATACACTCCCGTGAAAGGCTGATACTGCGAATCTTCCAACAAACTCGACGAACGCACCGCCAGCGGGTAACGCGCTTCCGCAAGAAACGCGCGCAAATCTTCTATCACCGCGGCGGGGAGAGGTGCCTCCACGAAGCGCTGCTGAATTTCCGAATCGTCGCTGGCATTGATGGCGAAATCCAGCAGATTGTTTTCGGACAGAAAGCGATCGAATGCATCCGTAGCCAGCACCGCGGCCGGGGGCACGCCCACATGCACTTCCGGGAATCGCCGCGCCACGCGCCGCTTGTGCAGCATGTGGCGAACGAACGCGAGCCCGCGTGCCTTGCCTCCCAGCGAGCCCGCGCCGATGCGCAGGAAATACGGCCCGCCGGCTTTGAACAACGCGGGCTTAAAATCCCCGATTAAGATTTCGTTCTGTTCTCTGCGGTACTCCCCGATCGAATCAATCAGGTTCTGCCGTAGGCCTTCCACGGATTCGTAGTCGGAAACCTTGCGCGGCCGCAGCTTTTGCGAAAGCGCGAATTCCGTGCGCGCCATCAGCCAGTGCGAAAAATGATTCCGCTGTCCGTGATAGGCGATGCTGTCCACCGGCACAGTGTGCAGCAGCGCTTCCAGTGAATTCAGGTCCGTGGCGCGCGCCACCTCGCTGCGATCCGAAGTGCGAAACACGAAATCGCCAAACGCAAACTGCTGGATCAGCAGCCGCCGCAAATCCCGTAAAAAGGTCGGCGAGCGCTTGCGCAGAAAGGAAAATCCTTCCGCATACGCCCGCGCCCGGAATTTCGTGCGGCTCGATTGCAGCACCACCGGCACATCGGGGACAGCCTCGCGCACACTCCGCGCCAATTCGAATCCCGCATCCGCGCTCAGCACGCCGCCGTGCGGAAACTCGACGTCGGATACGACTCCCAACAGGTGATCCTTGTAGCGCAGCGCCAGCTCGTACGCTTCCTCGAAATTCGACGAAAGCAGAATCTTCGGCCGCGCCCGCATGCGCACCAGTTTGTGCGCCAGGTTCAACCCTTCCTGAATCACCCGCCGCGTCTGCGTGATCAACTCCGTGTAAATCACCGGCAGAAATGCCGAGTAGTAGCGGATGTTGTCTTCCACCAGCAGCACCACCGGCACGCCCATCGTGGAGGTGTCGTGTTCCACGTTTCGCCGGTCTTCGACACACTTCACAATCGCAATCAGCACGCGCGCGCTGCCTTGCCACAAGAATATCCGCTCGATATCCGTCACCGGATTGCGCTTCACGAACTCCTTCACTTCACGGTAGTCGTACGCCAGCACCACCACTGGAACGTTCAGTCCCGCGGCTTTTATTTCGTGCGCCAGTTGCGCCGCGTTCATCTCTCCCACGGCCAGGTTCGTCACGATCAGGTTGAATCGCCACGGATCGGAGCGCGCCAGCGCCAGCGCTTCCGAACAACTCGCCACGTGCGTGAGCCGCGGAATCTGTTGCAGGTGCAAATCCAGCGACTCGCCGATCAGTAATTCGTTCAGCCGCCCGTCCTCCCGCAGAATGAACGAATCGTACAAACTCGACACCAACAGGATTTCCTGCACGCGGAAGGGCATCAGGTTATCGAAGCCCTCCAGGAGCATCTCCGCGTCCGGCAGCGGTGTCAGGAATTGGTCTGGCTTCATGAATGTGTCCGTCTAGATAGTAAAACGGCGGGGTAACCGTTAACGGTCCCAGTGAAAGTGTACTTCTGGGCCGCCTGCCGAGAAATCCTTATCTTCAAGGTGTTGAGGGCAGGGCTGATGCGCGGCGGTGTCGTCTCAGACGGGTCGGATTTGGTACCGCAAAGGTACTCGTTAAGGAACGTTGCTTGGACGTTATGTACCTTAACAAATTTTAACTTGACTTAAGCTTTAAGGGGGGTAGTTTGTCGTTATTTCCAAGACGGCCCGCCGAGAGGTGGTCTGATGAACTACATTATCCAGCAATCTCTACGAGCAACATGCAGGTTGGCATCGCTCCTAGTCTTCTCCTTCCTTCTTTTTTGCCTTCCCATTTATGCGCAATCCTGCGGCCCGCCATGCTCGCCAAGCGGCCCACCTCCTAACCCTGAAGATGCCTGGGAATATATCTGGGACATAACGTGCTGTTGTTGGGTCTATAGCCCTCCCGGTAACTCGCCCATCATCATTGATACAACGGGCGCGGGATTTCATCTGACTTCAGCAGCTGACGGAGTGAATTTCGACATCAACGGGAGCGGAAGTCTCGTGCGCGTGGCCTGGACGCAACCGGGCTCAGGCAACGCTTTTCTTGCTTTGGATCGCAACGGAAACGGGATGATCGACAACGGCAAGGAACTATTTGGCAACTACACGGAACAGCCGCCATCGCTGAACCCCAACGGCTTCCTTGCGCTTGCCGAGTTCGACAAACCGGAAAACGGCGGTAACGGTGATGGGATTATTGACAGCCGGGACGCCGTCTTTTCCAAACTGCGCCTTTGGATTGATGACAATCATGACGGAATCTCCCAGCCCAGCGAACTCCACACGCTTCCCGAACTCGGTGTCTTCTCCCTCTCGTTGAAGTACACTGTTTCTTGGTACACGGACCAATACGACAATCATTTCCGGTACAAAGGTGTCGTCAATCCCAACCCCAAAGACGGCACCTCCAAAGACGGCCGCTTCGATTACGACGTATTTCTCGAAATCGCCGGACTGGATACGAGCGCATCACCCTCTGCTTCAACCAATAGCCAGTCCCAACGGGACACCTTGGCGTTTGGACATCCACAACGGCCGATCTCGATATGCATCCCGTACACGGCGAAAACCCCTGCTGAACGAAGCAAGTTTGAGCCATCGCCAGAAAGCTGCTGTGAAATTGTCCCGGCCTCGCTGTTTCAGTTGGGGCCCGATCCTTCTCCCGCGGCTGCCCATATGCCCCGAACCGGTCCTGCTAGCGTTCAAGCAGGACCCCCGACCTGACTTTGCGGTCATGAGGAGATTCCGATGACTCACGGGCGAAGTACTCATTACTCCGGCACGGTGCTCTTCTGCGTGACCTCGGCTGGGTTGTTCAAAGGAGACTATAATGCGCTTAAAGATACTAATTCTTCTGATTACCGTTCTTGTGCTTTTCATAGGATGGCATCTGGCAACAAGTTTTATAATTGCCAAGGCAATTGCTCCACCTAACACCCCAATACAATCAATTCTGGCTGTCATGCTGCATCCTCGGTATCAAATGGCAACGCCTCATCGCAGTCTTTTCAAAGAAGCGAGATTAACTATCGTGCCGTCTGTAAATGCACAGACATGCGGGCCACCTGCCTGCAACGGTCAAGAAGCTAAAGCATTTTGTGGCGATTCTAATTGTGAGACATTATGTACAACAAACTATTGCCAATGCCCTGGATGCACTCAATCGGGATGCACTAATTATTGCTGCACGGCTACCGTCACAAATAGCCTTTGTACCGCCGCATTCGGTAAGACACCTTGTCAGACCTGCGAAAACGACTCCTCAACAACCAAATGCAGCCCCAGTGGTGGGACCTAATGAGGGAGGTATGGGATGCAATTCTCGAGAGCAATGGCCCTTGTCATCGGGCTTCTGATTTTTCAAGTGCCTTCTGTCCGTTCCCAACGGATTGAGTTCGACACACGAGCACAATCCGAAGATAAGGGCGGCGGCTATTGGGCGGGATGGGAACCTGTCCAAGGGCGATTGGTTTTTCGGCGAGATGTTGCTGATCCTTCGTTGCCGGCAGTTAAGGTTTTAGATGTGAGCGGAAAAACGCTTGCTCTATATCCATTGCGGGACTTTCCGGGGGCCAGCTATATTGACATCTGGGACGCAAAGGGCGCCCCAAGCGGCGATGTCATCATTTCCGCAATTTTGGGTTACGGCCCTCGGAAGAAAGGACCCGTACCGCTCAAATCTCTTCTGCTTACTTATGACTCGACTGGCACGCTTCGCAAAGTATGGGAAGTGGATCCGTACCACCATCATCTTGTGGCGGTCGATTCGCAGGGCAATGTCTTTGCGTTCGGAGATGCGAGGGATTCCTCCCACGATTATCCGCTTCTGATTAAGTATTCGTCCCAGGGGGATGTTGTCAAAAAGTTTCTACCAGCGAACCTGTTTTCTTCAAAAGACTCTGTGGTAAGGGGAGGCGAGCCTCGGATGTTTATAAAAGGCGACAAGCTTTTCCTCTATGTTGCCGCGACCCAGGAATTGTTTACCTTTTCTCTCGACGGAGTTCTGCTGTCGAGAACTTGGCTCGGCGCGGCCTATCAACGCATTGTTGAGCTGAACGGCGGCGGCTCCATCCGCGCCTTTGAATTTAGCGCTGACCTCTACGGAAATATAGTTGCGGAGGTCCGAATCTACCCTAAAGACAATGGACAACCCCAGACCCTTGCTTTGGCGAAGTTTGCGCCGGACGGCTCCCTTAAAGGTTTACAGGCCCGACCAGCGGGATCCAGTAGGGGCGAGTTTCTCGGGCTCACGACGGCTGACCAGCCCGTCTATTTACAACAATCGGAAAGGGGATCGCTCTTTGTGGATCTAGACAAGCACTATGAATTGCCGTGAAGGAAATGCTGGCAGTGATCTAGTAGGAAGGCAACGGATTCGACACGGTTTTTTCTATGGACGGCTGATTGCGCCATGGGAACAGCTAGTGCTCCAAGGAGCTCGCCTGTTCACGAAACACTCCTGCACGCGGAAGGGCATCAGGTTATCGAAGCCCTCCAAGAGCATCTCCGCGTTCGGCAACGGTGCCAGGAATTGGTCTGGCTTCATGAGGGTGTCCGTCTAGATAGTAAAACGGCGGGGTGGCCGTTAACCACCCCGCCGCAAGTCTATTTCCTAGTGGTTTCACTCGCCACTAGCCACTCGCCACTGCATTCTAGACCAGTCCCTGATCCAGCATGGAATCGGCTACCTTCACGAATCCGGCGATATTCGCGCCGAAGACCAGGTTGCCCGGCATGCCGTACTTTTCGGCTGTGTTGAACGAGTTCTCGTGGATGGCGATCATGATGTTGTGCAGCCGCTCGTCCACTTCCTTGCGCGTCCAGGAGAGCCGCATGCTGTTCTGGCTCATCTCGAGGCCCGAAGTCGCCACGCCACCCGCGTTGGCGGCCTTTGCCGGCCCGTAGAGGATCTTCGCTTCCAGGAACAGTTTCGTGGCGTCCAGTGTGCTCGGCATGTTGGCGCCTTCCGCCACCAGCTTGCACCCATTCATTACCAGCGTTGCTGCGTCCTTGGCGTTGATTTCGTTCTGTGTGGCGCTTGGGAAGGCGCAGTCCGCCTTGATGGCCCAGAGCGGGTTGAAGTCCTTAGAAGGATCCACGGGGATATACTTCGCGGACTTGAAGTGATCCGCGTATTCCTTGATGCGGCCGCGGCGCACATTCTTCAGTTCCAGAACCCACGCCAGCTTTTCACGGTTGATGCCTTCCGGATCATGAATGATGCCGTTGGAATCGGAAATGGCGATGACCTTGGCGCCGAGGTCCAGCAGTTTTTCCACGGTGTATTGGGAAACGTTGCCGCTGCCGGAAACCAGGCAGGTCTTGCCTTCCAGAGTGTCCTTGCGCGTCTTCATCATTTCCTGCGCAAAATACACGCAGCCGTAGCCGGTCGCTTCCGGACGAATCAGCGATCCGCCCCAGTTCAATCCCTTGCCGGTCAACACGCCGGTGAACTGGTTCTTCAGCCGCTTGTACTGGCCAAAGAGGAAGCCAATTTCGCGTCCGCCCACTCCGATATCGCCCGCCGGCACGTCCGTGTCCGGTCCGATATGACGGAAGAGTTCGGTCATGAAGCTCTGGCAGAACTTCATCACTTCGTTGTCGCTCTTGCCCTTGGGATCAAAATCCGAACCGCCCTTGCCGCCGCCCATGGGGAGCGTGGTCAGGGAATTCTTCAACACCTGCTCGAAGGCAAGGAATTTCAGGATGCCCAGGTTCACGGAAGGATGGAAGCGGAGTCCGCCCTTGTACGGGCCGATGGCGCTGTTCATCTCAATACGGAATCCGCGATTCACCTGGATGTTGCCCTGATCGTCGACCCAGGGGACGCGAAACATAATCACGCGTTCCGGTTCGACCATGCGCTCAAGGATGTGCGCTTTCTGGTATTCGGGGTGTTTCGAAAGGGCGGGACCGAGAGATTCGAGGACTTCCTGGACTGCCTGGTGAAATTCCGGTTCGGCGGGATTCTTGGAACGTACGATCGTCAGAACGTCGTTCACATAATCCGTGGTTCCTTTGTTTGTGGCCGTGGAAAGCGTACTAATGCCCATGACTGTATCCTCCAAATTGAATTTTGCTGCGAAAAGTTCATCAGATGTGCCGTTCGGGGGCCGCCGACAGAGGCTGGCCGGAGGGCACTACTATTAAACCTGCTTATGCCCACTAGAAGCTGTGATATATATCACAAGCTTCTGTGTGTCACGCACTGGCCCGTTTTACTCCTCAGCGCGACTGTCCTACTAGTGGAGGTGTGACTTTATGTCCAGCAAAGCAGCGGATTTGGCGGGACCCGGAATTGGCAATTACGAGGAACTGGAGAAGATTCTGCCCTCAGACTATTCCAGCGCGCTCACTCGCCGGGAAACCCAGAAGGCGATTTTCGCCGTAAAACGTTTTATCGAAGACAATCTTTGCAAGGAATTGAGTCTGTTGATGGTTACGGTGCCCCTGATCGTGGACATCGAAAGCGGTGTCAACGACATGTTGGATCGCGACGGCTCTCGTACTCCCATCCAGTTTCACATTCGCAACGATTACGACAAGCATCCCGTGGATGCCCAGATCGTTCAGGCCGCCACCAAGTGGAAGAGAGTTGCTCTGAAGGAATTCGGCATGCGCCCCGGCGAAGGGCTTTGCACGGACATGCGCGCCGTCCGCAAGGATTACTTCCTCGACCACGATCACAGTGTCTATGTGGACCAGTGGGATTGGGAACGCGCCATGACCTCCGATCAGCGCAACCTCGATTTCCTGAAAGAGATCGTAAACAAGATCTGGAAGGTCCTTGTCGAAGCCGAACTTTATGCCCAGGATCTTTTCCCTGATCTCAAGGATAAGAGGTACCCGAACCTCCCGGAGAAGCTCACCTTCCTTCATGCGGAGGAACTGCTTCACATGTTCCCGAATCTTCCGCGCAAGCAGCGCGAAACCGCCATCCTCCAGCAGTGCCCCGCGCTGTTCATCGTTGGCATCGGCTACCCGCTGGACGACGGCTATCCCCACGAAATGCGCGCCGCCGATTACGACGACTGGGTCACCGAAACCAAGGGACCGGACGGCCGGCCCACGCATGGCCTGAATGGCGACATCCTGGTTTGGAACCACGTCACGAAGCGCCGCCACGAACTCAGTTCCATGGGCATCCGCGTGAATGCGGAAAGCTTGAAGAAGCAGTTGGAACTCTCTCACCAACTGGATTTCCTGAAGTTCCCCTATCACCAGGGAATCATGAAGAATGAAATTCCCCTGAGCATCGGCGGCGGCATCGGCCAGTCCCGCACGCTCATGCTCCTGTTGCGTAAGGCGCATCTTGGCGAAGTCACGGTAAGCGTGTGGCCAAAGATCCTGAAAGAAATCTGCGCCAAGAAAAACATTTACGTCCTCGAATAGAATCGTCTCGTCCCTTTTTCTGTTACCGGAAATCTGCAAGCGCCGGTGGTGCAGTTGTGCTCCGCGCCGCTTCCGCAAAGCCGGTTTGTGCCGTGCCTGGTTTGCAATGGGAGAGATGTAATTCGGCTTACTGGTGTGCGCCACAAATCGCATTCAGGCGAATGGCCCTGAGCGCATATAGGTCGAGGGTCAACTCCCGTTGCTGGCGGCTATCATCAGGTGGCAAGCCAGAGTCTCCCGGCATTTGCCCGGTTAGCGCGCCGATCACGCACTAGGTGCAGCGCGCCTGAGAGAATCGCATTTCACAACATCTCAGTGCACTCGGCCGATAGATGTCCGCCTGAATGGGCAGTTTGCCTGTTCTTTCTCTCACATTTAGTTCGATACGAATTAAAGCCCGCAGTGCGGGTGGCGCCTGCGGAATACATGCTAAAGACTGATGAATGGCACATTCCTCTGGCGTGAGAAGAAACGTGTACAGGTAAGACATTTATTTGACCTTTCGGTGACAACCTGCCTTTTGAACGCGCTTACTGTGATGGCTCGGGCGGAACATTTCAATGCAAAAGGAAAGGAAGGTTATGGAGAACTCAAAAACTATTCTGCGTCGTACAGTCGATCGCCGGTCACTCTTGAAGAATGGAGCGCTGGCGGGAGGTGCAGTTGCCATGGGCGTGGGGCTGATCGCCGGTGAGACTCGCGCATTTGGCCAGGGGAGTGAAAGCTACCCCACCAAGGGTGATATCGCGATCCTGCGTTTTCTTGCCGCCGCCGAACTCATTGAATCGGATCTTTGGACACAGTATGCGGAACTCGGTGGTATTGGCAATAATCCACCGATTGAGATAGACCCGAACCAACCGATGAACAACTATCAGGTAGCCTTGTCGAATCTCGATTCTGATGGCCCGCAATACATTTCCAGCAACACGCTGGATGAAGAGAGCCACGCTGCTTTCCTCAACGCCTACCTTGCGTCCAAAGGAGCCGAGCAAGTCAATCTCGATGAGTTCCGAACTTTGGAAGGAAGCACAGCTGCTGGTTCATCGGGCATCAAGCGCCTTACAAACCTCATGCAGCTCAACGTCGACACCAGCTGGTACGTTCGTTACCGCAGTACAACCAATCCAGACCTGGGTGCCACCTTCCCTCAGGCCATCACTCTGAAAAATGTAACCGCCATTCCCCGAAACGACAACGATTTCAACGGCGCTTCCAACCCCAACTTTCCCGGTAACAACCATATCCAGGCGATCGCCAATGTCGCCGCCTTTCACTTCGGAATGATCGAACAAGGCGGATCGAGTCTCTATGCGGCGCTAAGCCAGAAAGTCAGCAGTTTGGAAGTGCTGAAGATCACGCTCGGCATTGGGGGAGACGAGGTCGCTCACTTCCTGGAATGGGTCGATTTTTCGGGCAATGGAGTGCAACAGCCTGTGGCGCCGTTTACAGACTCCGTATCCGGCCTGACGTTTCCCGATTTTTTCAACAACCCACCCCTGCAACCGGCCAGCCTGGTTCAGCCCAGTCTGATTTTCCCCGTTCCCTGCAAGTTCATCAGCGCGAATTTGCCACACTGCGCGGTGATTCGCCCGAGCGACGACAGATTTGCGGGTGCGCGGGCGGCCGTTACGGCACTCACCAACGATGGCCTATTCATTGGGCAATCAGCGAAGTTCTTCCAGACAGTGAAACAACTGGCGGAAGAGGCGGATGCCGCCTACCGCGAGCTTTAATCGTTGACGCCTCGTTTTGTACGAACACGGTCCGCGCCTCCGTTACTACATGCGCAGGCGCGGGCACGGTTCTTATCTGGACCACGCGCGAACCGTAGAGCGATCCTTGATTATTCGACGCCAAGGCGAAAATCTTTGCACGGCTAGGCGCGCCGCCGATTACGACGATTGGGTCACCGAAACCAAGGGACCGGACGGCCGCACCACGCATGGCCTGAATGGCGACATCTTGGTGTGGAACCACGTCACGAAGCGCCGCCACGAACTCAGCTCGATGGGCATCCGCGTGAATGCGGAAAGCTTGAAGAAGCAGTTGGAACTCTCTCACCAACTGGATTTCCTGAAGTTCCCCTATCACCAGGGAATCATGAAGAATGAAATTCCCCTGAGCATCGGCGGCGGCATCGGACAGTCCCGAACCTTAATGCTCCTGCTGCGCAAGGCGCATCTTGGCGAAGTCACGGTCAGCGTGTGGCCGAAAATCCTCAAGAACATCTGCGCCAAGAAAAACATCTACGTCCTCGAATAAGAGCGCCGCGGCGGCTCGGTTTTCGCCGTTCCCATCTTGATGATATAAATCACACAGGAGGGTGAGCGCGATCATACCAGCATTCCCCGCAGCTCGATAAAGTAGCAAGATTGTGCGCTGACCCGCGCAAACCAAATGACCAAGAGAATCAAGCTGACCTGGGCACTCTTGGTGAACTGTGCCTCTCTCTTCGCATTGGCCTCAATTGTTTCCGCACAGGATCCCATCCGCGTCGAATCCAATCAGGTTCTGGTCCCCGCCGTCGTGTTTGACAAGCGGCTTTATACGCAGTTGCAGAGCGACACTTCCTTCAGTGGCCCAAGCGTTCAGGATCCTCATCTTCGCGATGCCATTGCGGTTCGCAGCCTGGTCGCCAAAGATTTCCATCTATTCGAAGACGGCATGGAGCAAAGAATTCAAAGCGTTACCCTGGAGCGTCCGGCTTTCTCCATTGCCCGGGATAATCTGGGCAATCATTTTGAAATCACAGGATCCGGAGGCGGAAGATGGGCCGATCCAGATCAGCCCAAGACCGCTGTGAATGACTGGCTCCTTTTGCCGCGTTATGTGATCTCCTATGTTCCCCCGCCATCGCTCGAGGGAAGCTGTCATCAGATCAAAGTGAAAACGAGCAGTCATAATCTGTTCGTCTGGTCCCGCAGCGAGTACTGCAACATCCCGCATTCGGCCTCCGACCCTCTAAAGGGAACGGAGTTCGGCAAACAAATGGAAGACGCTCTTGCTTCGGCGGAAACGAGCAAGATTGATTTGACTGTTCAGGCAGTCCCGTTCTACACATCCGCGGGAGCAGCTCGCGTCTACGTCAAGTTCGAGTTTCCCTGGAAGTCTCTCGAGTACGAAGTCAAGGATGGCACGTTGCATGCCTCCATCGGCGCATTGCTGATGGTTTACGACAAGGATGGGACTCTCGCCGCTCGCTTCAGCGATTTTGCCTGCTGCGACAACGATACGGGCAGCAAGCCCACGGCAAAGCCCCAAGCCTCGCGCGGCCACTCCGTCCAAGACACTTCTCAGATCCCCAACCGCTACGAAACGCAATTCGACCTGCTTCCCGGCGAATACCAGATTCGCGCCATTCTCAGCGATGGAGTGAAATTCGGCCGCCAGCAAGTGCCGCTAACTGTTCAGAGCTTCGAATGGAATCAGTTGGCCCTCAGCGAGGTGGCTCTCTCGCGGCGAATCCGGAAAGCGCCAGCGGAATCGCCAGCGGGCTCGGCCAGAATGTCGGAGGGTTATTTGCCCCTCGTCAGCAAAGGCATTGAAATCACGCCCGCGGCGGACACATGCTTCAAGAAAGAGGAGTTGCTTTACACTTACTTTGAAGTCTATAAGCCGGAACTTGCGGCGAAGTCCGCGATCGCCATCGAGGCGCACCTGAGGGTTGTTGATGCGAACACCGGCAGCGTAAGAATGAATCTTCAGGCGGTGAACGTAGCTCCCTACGTCAAGGCGGGCAGTTCAGTCATTCCCATTGCTCGGGGAATCAGTTTGAAGAACCTCTCGAAGGGCGCGTACCGGCTGGAAGTCCGGGCCAGCGACTCCACAGGAAAAAGCACACCCTGGCGCACCGCGAACTTCACGATTGAATAGTGCCGGCGGACGTACCGCAACCATCGCAGTATCCCCAGATTGGTAACACGCCTGCTAAAAACTCGGCAAAAGTCTTACACCGATGCTATTGTCGCTTGCGGGTAGTCCCCCGCCGGGCAGAGTGCGGGATTCCGGGCCAAGTAAAGAAGATCGCGACAGGGTGCACGTTTCTTTTGCCCTCACCGGAGACTGAACTTAGATGAAGCAGTTGGCCCGCTGGCAACTAGCGGTGGTGGCCGGCTTTTTGCTCCTGTACACGGTTGTGTCCCTGGTGGCCCGGCGGGGTTTTGCTCTAACCGTTTTCTCCGATATTTCCGGCACAGCTTTGTGGATTGTGGCGTCCGCGGCGATGATTTGGGCTGCGGTGAGTAACCAGGGCCGCACACGCTGGTTTTGGATTTTGTTGGCCGCCAGTTCCATGATGGTCGGCCTCAACCTTGGCGCGTGGCTGTATTATGAAGTCTTTGCCCACCGCGCCACGCCCGATCCCTTCTGGGCAGACATTCCTTTGTTCTTACAGCCGGTGCCGATGATGGCCGCGGCGGCGATGCGGCCTGGTTCACGGCAGCGCGAGCAACGATTCCACCTGACCACGCTGAATTTTCTGATTCTCTTGTTGTGGTGGGTCTGGTTGTATATGTTCCTGGTCTTTCCCAACGAATACATCCTCCCGAATAAGCTCACGTTCAACAGCTACTACTATTCGCTGTTCGTCCTGGAATTCTCGGTATTGCTGGCGATTCTGGGTGGCATGGCGCTGGTGGCGCAAGGGGCCTGGCGCAAGATTTACTGGCATCTTTTCTCCGCCTGTGCGCTGTATCTGCTTGCCTACCAGTGGCTGAACGCCGCATTCGAGCGCGACGAGTACTACAGCGGAAGCTTTTACGACGTCCCGAACTACGCCGCGATCTGCTGGTTCATCCTCATTGCCGTGCGCGCACGCGATGTGCCATCCGAACCCTTGACCGAGGGTGAGCGCGAGCCTGCCGGCGACCTGCCGGGAATTCTGGCGGCGCTGGCCGTGCTGTCCTTGCCGGTCATGGGACTGTGCGAACTGTTCTTCGATCCAAACGGAAGTGCGTTACGGCCGTATCGCGTCTCCGTCACCCTCGCGGGCATCCTGCTGATGGGGGTGTCCGTGTTTTTGCGGCAAATGCTGCTGAATCGCGAGATGAGCAAGCTGCTCCTCGAATCCAGGGAGAATTTTGAGCGGTTGCAACGCGCGCAAAGCGAATTGATGCAAAGGGAGAGATTGGCGGGAGTCGGGCAACTGGTCACCGGCGTAGCGCATGAACTGAACAACCCGCTGACGGCGGTGATCGGCTTCTCTGATTTGCTGATCGAGCAGGCGCCTGACTCGACGTCCCGGCAAAAACTGGAAAGACTGGGAGCGGAAGCGCGGCGCATCAGACGCATCATTGACAATCTGCTAAGCTTTGCACGCCCACAGACTGCGGGCCGCCGCGCGCTGGACCTCGGCGAAGTGGTGCGCGAATCCCTGATGCTTTGCGAGCATCAAATGCGCAGCGCCGGCATCCAGGTGGAGCTGAATTTCGCGCGGGATTTGCCGCGCATTACGCTGAACGAAGGCCAGTTCAAACGTGTGTTCGTCAACCTGTTCAGCAACTCCGCCAATGCCCTGGAGCAAGCTCCGGTAAAGAAAATTCTCGTGGAAGGCTACCGGGAAGGCGACAAAGTCATCGTGCGCTTCAGCGATACCGGACCGGGGTTCGCCGATGTGAGCTGTATCTTCGACCCCTTCTACACCACGCGGCCCGTTGGTCAGGGAACCGGCCTGGGCCTGAGCATCTGTTACGGTACCGTCAAAGAGCACAATGGCAACATCTACGCGCAAAACCTGCAGCCCAACGGAGCCGCCATGACGATTGAGCTGCCGATTGCGTGAAGCGAGGTGGGCCGCTGCTCTAAAACGGTGCGCAATCCCCGCCATCCTAGTGAGCCATGAGTCGCAACTGAACTGCGATCGGGTTACAAAGACGCTAACGCTTCCGCGAAGTGAACTTCTCCCATTCGCCGGGAGCAAGAGCTTTCTTGATCTCCTCGGCGGTGTGGAAGCCGTCGCTGATGACGGTCGCCCCCAGGTTTTTCTGCTCCACGGCAATGGGCTGAAGAAGAATGGCGGGCACTGTAAAGTTGCCGTTGGGAATGCTTTCACTGGTGGTGGGTTTGCTCCCGTGGGCCAGCGCCACCGCCGCGTCCACCGCGCGCTTGGAGAGAGGTCCCAGAGGTTTGTAGACGGTCATGGTCTGGGTTCCACGAATGATGCGCACCACCGCGGGGAGGTCGGCGTCCTGGCCGGAGACGGGAACGATGCCCGCCAGCTTGTGTTCTTTCAGAGCCTGAATCGCTCCGCCGGCGAGTTCGTCATTCGCGGCAACAACGGCGGCGATTTTGTCGTCGGATTTCTTGAGCGCGGCGAGGGTTCCCTCGTACGCCTCCGTGCGGTTCCAGTGGTGACACCACTCTTCGCCGGAGATGGTGACGCGGCCGGTGTCAACCGCCTCCTGAAGGGCCAGCTTCTGCCCGCGTTCGAACTGGAGGGAGTTGTTGTCCGAAGGAGGTCCTTCGAGGAGGAAAAAATGGCCATTGGGTGCGGCTGCGAGCACCGCCGAGGCTTGCAGCCTTCCCACTTGCACATTATCGAATGAGATGTACAGCGATACGGGGCTATTCTTGATCAGGCGGTCGTAGCTGATGACGGGCACTCCCTTGCGCTGAGCCGCCTGCACGATGGCAGCGGCTTTTTCGGCATCATGCGGCACGACGATGAGGACATTAACGCCGGCATCCAGCAACTGGTTGGCTTGTTGCAATTGAAGCTCGTCATCGCCATCTGCCGCTTTGACAGTGATTTTCGCGCCTACTTCCTCGGCCCGCGCCTGGACCAATTTCGCGTCCCGTTGCCAGCGTTCCAGTTTGCTGGAGTCCATCAGGAAGCCGATATGCACAGTGGCTTCCTCCGGACGGACCATGACTGACAATGCCAGAGCCAACAGAAAAAGACTGAAGAAAATGGTTTGTCTTAAACGCATATTGCCCTTCACTGAATGGTGGATCGGAAAACCTGGTTTGGACCTCTTTAAGCGAATAGTACGCTTCCGCTGACCTCGCCACAACGAGACTGCCATCAGAGTGTGCCCGAGCAGTGATAGGAGCAGGATTTCCGCAAAAGGAGTAGGCGGCAGTCAGAACCGCTGACAAATCTTGTCGGCCGCGGTCACCTGTTCTATCTGCAACTCTCATCCCGAAAGTGCTAGCTTGGCAGGAAGGTCCTCGAATCGTTTATGATGGTGGCGGGTAGAAGTTCGCATGCGGAATGCCGGGTCTGTTCGTTTACCCGTTAGAATCGTGGGTTGACCCCACCCCCGCGCGATCTTGCTTGCATGGAGGAATGGGCCGCGCTGGATTTCCTCCCATCTCTGCTAAAGCGTTGCGGCATTTCCAGGAGAAACACAATGACAATCCGTCTTGACGGCAGCAGCCTGACCATTGAGGCCGTTGTGCGCGTGGCACGCCACGGCGAAAAAGTGGAACTCACTCCCGAGGCGCTTGGCCGCATCAACACCTGCCGCGCCATGCTCGAGAAAAAAATCCAGGCCCACGAAATCATGTACGGCGTCAACACCGGCATCGGCGAGTTCTCCGAAGTGGTGCTGAACGACGAGCAGGTGAAGGAATTCCAGAAATACCTCATCTACAATCACGCGGCCGGCATTGGCGAGCCGGCGCCCGTCGAGCACGTGCGCGCGGCCATGCTCAGCCGCATCAACGTTCACGCCAAGGGCTTCTCTGGATGCCGTCCGGAGATTCCGCTCGCCTACATCGCCATGCTCAATGCGGGTGTCACCCCCGTCGTGTGCGAGAAGGGAAGTGTGGGCGCTTGCGGCGACCTGGCGCCTATGGCGCAGTGTGCCTTGTCGCTGATGGGCGAGGGCGAATCCTTCTACCAGGGCCGGCGCATGGCCACGCACGAGGCATTGGAAAAGGCAAGTATCCCCGTGCCCGGCCTCAAGGCCCGCGACGGCCTGGCCGCCATCAATGGCAGCAACCTCATCACCGGCATGGCGTGTTTGGAACTTTACGACACGGAACGCTGGCTGGCTCAAGCGGAAATCGCCGCGGCCATGACCCTTGAGGCGCTTCTGGCCAACATGCGCCCCTACGAGGCCAAGCTCCACGAATTGCGCGGATTTCGCGGCGCGCAGACCACGGCGGCGAACCTGCGCACTGTCATCGCGGGCTCGGACTTGGTTACGGGCAAACTGAAAGTGAAGGTGCAAGATGCCTACTCGATGCGCTCCACGCCTCAGGTTATCGGCGGGCTGCGCGATCTGCTCGCTTATGCGCGCAAGCAGGTGGAAACGGAACTCAACGGCGTGGCCGACAATCCCATCTTCGTGGCGGAAGAGAACAAGGTCTACACCGGCGCGAATTTTCAGGGCACGCCCGTGAGCCTGCCTCTGGATGTAGTGGGCGCGGGCGTGACCATGGTCAGCGTCCTCAGCGAGCGCCGCCTCAATCGCCTTCTGAATCCCGCACTGTCCGTGGACCTGCCCGCGTTTCTTACCAAGGGCGCCGGAATGTTCTCGGGACACATGCTCAGCCAATACACCGCGGACATGCTCATCGTCGAACAGCGCATCCTGTCCGCGCCCAGCTTTATTCAATCCATTCCCGCCGCCGCGGATCAGGAAGATTTCGTCTCCATGGGCATGAACGCAGCGCTGAAGACGCGGCAGATTCTGGAAAACGCCAACGGAGTTCTGGCCATCGAACTCATCGCCGCCGCACAAGCGCTGGACTTCCGCGAATTCACCCCGGGCAAGGGCACACGCGCCGCCAAAGCTGCCGTGCGCAAAGTCGTCGAGCACCTCGATACCGACCGGCCGCTCTTCCGCGACCACAATGCGATGACCGCCGCCGTCAAGGCGTGCACCGTCCTCGATGCCGTTACCGCCGAGATCGGCGAGCTGAGAACTTCCTGGTAATGAGCGGCCTAATAACCCAGCCACGACCGCACTTGTTAAGTGATGTCCCGCGTGCTTGGCAATGTGAACAGGAAGAATCTACCGCTCATTCATCTCGTCTCGACTGAAGCGCCGCCCCGCGCGTACATGTTTCAGGCGTTTCATCAGCGCGTCGAATTCCTTCGCTCCGCGGCTCTGCCCAGTAAGCTCTTGCAGCCACGCACGGAACAGGGCGTTGAGCGTCTTATGCTGAGATTTGGCCAACAGGCGCGCCCGCTCGATCAGTTGCTCATCTGCGTTGAAGGTGATTGTTCTCATACGTAAATTATGTACAAGAATTTCCGGTAATCTTGCAAGCTCACACTCTCAGACGAGTGTGCCTGCAATCCGTGCCCAGGAAAACACCAAATCGCGGCGTTGCACTCCGCTCATCACGAAGCACAGCGCCGCCTTTGGTCAATTGCTACAACCGAGCTTCACGACCCTTTAGCGCTCGTTGTCTTAACGCAGCGGAAGATCCGGCAGCACTTGCGTACCCTCTTTTTGCACGGCCCAGAGTTTTTCCGGATCAAGTCCCAGCGCCTGGATGATTGTCGGGGCGACCTGGCGCGTTTCCACCTGATCGGCAAACGTTGCCGGCGCAAACCTCGGATTGGAAACAAGCAGCATCACGTGGCGATCGTCTTCCGCAAAGCCGCCGTGCTCGGAGACTTTGCCACCGCCGCCCGTATAGATAACGCCCACGTTCGGGGCAATCACGATGTCAGGCGTGCGGGAGTCCACTGACGGGTCATTGAAGATCAGTTCGAGGGAACGGCCAGAGAAGATCTGCCCTTGTCCGTAGTTGCTCTCGTTCTGTTCGAGCAGAGTAACGGAAGCAGCAACTTGCGTCTCGTCCGTAAGCCAGATCAGGGAAACATCGTCTTCATCGGCCTGGCCGACAAGCCCGCCGCCCGTGAGCCCCGTGCCAACGCCGCCGAGCACGGAAGAAGGAGGCTCCAGCGCCGGGTTGTCGTGCGGGATACGGAGATAACGATTCGGATCGATCGGCGACTGGCCGTGCTTGGCCGTAATGATGATGAGCGTGGAATCGAGCAGGCCACGGCTCTTCAGCGCCGCCACCATCTGCCCGATCGAGCTATCCACATACTGAATCTCGCCAAGCAAGGAGGTGGACGGAGTACCGGTGGAATCCAGGTAGCCGCCCGTCAGCGACAGCGCCTTTTCCACCAACTTCTCGCCGACGCTGACCGCTTGGAAGTTCATGCCAAACAGAACGGGAGTGTGGATGGAGCCGGTGCCGTCGTGGAGTTTGCCATTAATCCAGTTGATCACGGCTTGGACTTTCAGCGAGTCGTAGCACTGGATATTCTGAAAACTGTCGGTCCAGGCGTTGCTCGAGGAAACGGCGTTTTGGTCCGGTAACGGGCTGCATCCGGGAACCGTAGGGAGAGCCACGGGCACGGAGTTGATTTCCGGGCTGTAGAGATCGTCCACGCCCTTGCCGCTCGGGCCATTCGTGAAATCGTAGGAGGGATGCTTGTCCGACCACGCAGTGTAGCCTCCGCCTGCCTTCACCACCTCAAAAATCGTGTTGTCGCGGATGTAGCTGTGCGGGTAGACCGGGGCGCAGTTGTTCTTGGGATCGCGGGGCAGATACGCAGGATTGATTCCGCCGGCGCCATCAAGCTTGGTGTAGTCGTAGTCGATCTCTTCATCGAAGCCCACTTGCGTGCCCACGTATTGCGGGCAGAGATTCGCGCCGCCCACGATTCCGTACGGAGTGGTCATGGCAGGCGGGGAAAGCGCTCGATCGTAATTGACGTCGTAGAACATGCCAGCCGAACGGGGAGTTCCGCCGGTGATAATTGCCGTCAGCCCCGGGAAGGAGTCCGAGGGGCGCGGCGTAAGCGCATAGAGATAGTTGACGCCCGTCTGCGCCAGAGCAGCAAGGTTCGGGCAGTAGGGCTGGCCGTTGTTCACGCTGGCGATGCCGTTGGAACAATTGGCGAAGTCCAGCGAATGCATGCCGTCGATGCTGATGAGTAGAACATGCCGAATGTGATGATCCCTGTCCTCCCAATTGCGCGGGCTGGCTGAGAGGCCGCCTGCCGTGGACAGCAAGAAAACTGCTGATGTTACGAAAGCCGCAAATCTTTGGAGCGATTTGTACATAGTCGTATTCCCCTTTCTAGAACTGCGGCCCCGTACTCTAACGAGGGGGACGTTTGCGATGGTTGATGCGCTGTAACGAAACGATTAAAAGGCGGGGAACGCAGCAAAAACAGGAAGGAATCTCACCACAACTATTCTTGACTGAGACCGGTGTTTTCAGGTGTCATCTGCAAGGCGCAAATCGTTTGTACCCGGAGGGATACCGATGCATTGCGGTGTTGCAACGTCGATTGAATTGTGGCTTTGTTAGAAAGCCCGGCGAGGCGATTAAGCGATCGCCCCGCCCGGCCCATTTCGCAATCAGTTCAGCGCGACTCTATTCACATTCCCAAGTAGCTAACGTGGACGTACACACCGGTATGCACGTTATAAAGCATGTACCAGCCGACGTGGTCGGTATCCTCGTACACCACGAAATCATCAGCGCAATCCCAGCACCAATCCGCGCACAGCGGCCAGTCCCAAGAAGCAACTTCAAAGCCGAACCCTCCGGGGAACCAGAAACGGTGATGCGCCAGGTCGAAGCGCTCCACGCGATACCGGTAGGTTGGGCCAAAGTGCTCGAAGCGCCCGTGCTCGAACGGATGGTCCACGTGAAAGCGCTTATCGTTCGGGCTTTCATGCCCGTACCAGTGGTCGTTGTTCACGTGGGGAGTGCTGTTCACGTGCCCGGTGGCGTGGTGCTCGACTTCCGGTTTGGCGTGCGCACTCTCCCGCTTCGGTGGCGGCGGCGGCACATGGCCCTGATTCGCGCGCGGCGTATTCTCCCTGTGTTCCTCGGGGCGTTGCGCACGAGCGGGAAGTGCCACCAGAACTGCCAAAGCAACGGAAAGTAACAAAGCTCGTTTCATTCTCTCCTCCTTCATGAACTAGAAACTTAAATCGTTCGGGTTGGGTGGGGGCGTGACCAGATGGGTCCGCGGCCTTGCCATTCCGGCGTGCGCTGGAACGCGCCGGTTACGCACAAATCTAAACCCTGAATCCCATTCGGCCACCCGGCTTGTGCATCCTATCTCTTCTTCGGCCCTCGATACAACGAATTTGCCGCCTGGCCGCTTTCGGGGAAACCCGCGCAACATGCGGCAAACACACTAGCGCATGGGAAGGGCATACATCAGTCCACCTTGCGTCCACAGGTTATTGGGACCTCGTGCCAGTCGCATCGTCGACCCCGCGCCCAGGTCCCGCTCAAACATCTCGCCATAGTTCCCCACTGCTTCAATGACGCGCGCCGCCCAGGCGTCATCCAGCCCGAGGAATTGGCCGTAGCCGCGCTGCGTTCCCAGAAGGCGCCGGATCGCCGGATCGTCGCTCTTCTTCATCTCCGCGAGATTCGCCTGCGTCACGCCACTTTCCTCGGCTTGGATCAACGCTTCGACGGTCCAGTTCACGATGGCCGCCCATTGCGCATCGTCCAGACGATAGGCTGGCGCCAATGGGTCTTTAGCAATCACATCCGCCAGGATCTCAAGATTCTGCGCCCCACGCTTATAAGTGCTTCGTTCATACGCCAGTTGCGATACATCCGCACTGATGGCCGCGCAGTTGCGCGTGACGAATGCCGCTTGCATCTCGCCTTCTTCTTGAAACGGGAAGGGCAGCCACTTGATGTTCTCCCGCTTCATGTACCCTTGCAGTTGCATTTCGATTTCGGTGCCTCCCAGGAAACAAACTTTCTTGCCCGCCAATTCCTTGGCAGATGTAATTCCCATGGTTTTGATTACAAGGAATCCCTGGTAGTCATAGAAAATGGGCCGCGCAAAGCCGAAGCCTGTGTTGGTCGTGTTGATGAAATTGGGAGAGCCCGTGGCAAGCACCGCGATCTGGCCGGCCTTCAAGGCTTTCAGTGCATCTTCTTCGTCGTTGAAGGGCACAATCGTGAACTTGGCATTGGCCCCGAGCACGGCCACGGCAATGGCTTTGCAGATGTCCGTGTCGAACGCGCCATGATTTCCGTGCGCGTCTTGCGTCGAGTACTCGGGCAGTTCCGTGTTGATCCCGCACGAGAGTGACCCGGCGGCCTTGATTTTATCGAGCGTGGGTCCGGCAAGCGCAACCGGAGAGCTTGCGGTGATCAGTAGTGCGATGAAACACAAAAGTATGCAAATTCGGGTCATGCAGGCCGTATTCCTTTCAAGTGCCCGTGGCAGGTCCATTCATAATAATACGGCGACCGGAGAGAATTCCCGGTCGCCGTCGTTCATTGGTGGATTGGATCTTTCAGCTTATTGCCAGGTACCCGAAGTCGGCACGCCCGGTTCGCTGCCCGGACGCGGATTGAAATCGGCCGGGGCCGGGTCAATCACATGCCCGTGCACGTAATCGGTCGGGATGATATGCAGAGTGTGGCAGCCATCCGCGCCATAGTGGGGAAGGGTCAATGCGACGGTCCGCGGGATCATGGCGTAGCTAGGTGGCAACGGCGGCAGAGAGCCCAGCAAGCGCGCATTGTCAAAGGCGGAAAAGAGGCTGCCAACGCCGGGAGTATGGGCATCGGCCGGCCCCAGGTACTTCTGGTTGAAGGGCGGCAGCTCACCTAGCGCTTGTGCGTTTGCTTCATCGGGAAGATCCGCAAGCGGCGTCAGCTTGAAGAGTTCATCAATGAACTTGATGATCGAACTATGCTCGGTGGGTTCATGGGAGATGGCATGGGCCACGCCGTAGGGCGAGATGACGATCGCTGGAATGCGAGGACCCTGATTGAGGGCGTTCCCCTCGGGATCCCACGAGCGAATCACCGGCACCGTGTGGTCGTAGAGGCCGTCCGTTTCATCGTAGGTGATGATAATGGCGCTTTCTGGCCAATACTTGCTGCTGGCGATCGCGTTGATGTTGTCCGCGAGAAGCGCTTCGCTGATCTGGGCGTCAGAATAGCCAGGGTGGTCATCATTCCCTGGGAAATCACCCTGGACCGTCTTATTGGGCGAACGGGGAACCAAGCCATCGAGGTTGTTATACCCGCCGCGGACGTAGAACACGCCGCCTTCTTTCGGCAGGGCGTTAGTGCTGATCGCCGTGTAGAAGTCGCCGAGGCCCTTCAAGTGCGCCGCGGTTTCCACGGCGTTATTGGCTTCGTAACCGAAGTACTGTGGGCCATTGTGATGGGCGATGTAGCTGGAATAGATTGGGTATGCGGTCGTATCAATTGACTCCTTGTCGTATCCGAGCTGGAACCAACCCCAATTTACCGGCTTGTTGTTATCGCCCATGATCTTTTGGATGTCATTCTGTACATCCGCAAGATCAATCGAGGGATCATTATCCTGGCCCGTAATGGTTTGAATTTCTTTCCCCATAAACGAGAGAGGCAAACTGGCAAAGGTAAGGTTGGAAGCCGGAGTTTTGGTCTTAGGTTCCCCGCTCTCTGTAGGCTGGAACAAACCTGGAGGGGTCAGCGCATCCGCCAGAGCGTTGCCGTAATAGGGTTGTGGATCGGCGACAACGGGGACAATGCTGCTTGAACCGGTGCTGGTGCCCCCCGTGCCGGTGCCCCCCGTCGCCAGACTGGGATGCAGGACCCACTGCGTCATGCCGGACTGGCCGGCGATCATGGCGATGGCGTTTGGCGTGGATGGCCCAATTACGGTGTCAAAAAAGTTGTCGAACAGCGTGAAGCGGTCCGCATACCGCCACATAAACGGAGCGGTATCGCAATCCACGTGGCTGACGACCAATTCGCCCTTTTGCACCTGCGCCTGCGTCGGCACTGGCCCCGTATAGGTCGTTCCATCGGCACTTAGTGTCCCGCCGCTAATGCCTTCTTCTGTGAACGCATACCGGTCATTGTGGGCAATGTTGCTGCTATCCAGATGCAACTTGGCGTCAATCGCTGTGTGACCGTGATTCACGGAATCCGTGTCCTCTGGGTACAACAGAACGGTGTTGCCGTTCACGTCCTTCACGGATTGCGGAATCAAGAATGGGGAGATGGTCTCAACGGCGCCGGCCGTATTGACGATCGGCTGGTAAAAGCCAGGTGTCTCGCTGGCAGGCTGCGAGAATAGTCCCCGGGCTCCGGGGTACGTCCCGAAGTAAAAATCAAAGGAGCGATTCTCCTGGAAAAGAACAAAGACATATTTGATGTGCTTACGCAGCAGTTCGAGTTTCTGATCATGGCTGAGATAAGGGGAGTCTTCCACGCTATGCGTGTACTGAGCCACCTCATCGCTTGACTTCGGCGCGATCTCCACAACCTTCTTCTGGTCAAATTGCTCGTCATTCTTTGGGTTCTGGGCCATTACCGTGACTGGCTGCAGCATCAACGCAGTAGCCGCCAGGTACGCACAACCGGCCTTCGCCCATTCTTTAATTTGCATACATGCTCCTCTCAGATTGATTGCTTTGATTCCGCGCGATTCCCATCGGGGACCCCGAACGCCATGGAATTGCGAAGGGGTTCGGCGAGGGATTGCTACCCGCTAGATGAAATAGCAGAGGCATGTGAACCGGAATTCTAGCTCCTGTTAATACAAGATGAAGTCGCCGGAGATACCCTCCGACGGCCCCATTCACTCAAGTGCTTCGTTGACAAAGCCCGATGGAGTCTCTAAACTTGACTTTTGTCTTTACAGGGAAAGGTGTGACTGATTGCAATGAGGACGTATGTAGCCAAGGGACAAGAAGCCGAGGCCCTCAAAACCGGCTCGCAGTGGTTCATCATCGACGCTTCCAACCAGGTGCTGGGCCGCCTGGCCACCAAAGCGGCGCGCATTTTAATCGGCAAGGATAAGGCTAGCTTCACTCCCTATCTCGATTCCGGCGACCACCTGGTCATCATCAATGCCAACAAGATTCGCATGACCGGCAATAAAGTCGATCAGAAGGTTTATCACTCGCACAGCGGCTATCCCGGCGGACTGAAGGAAGTGCCCGCCAAGCGCATCCGCGAGACCAAGCCCGAGTGGATTATTCGCGAAGCCATTCTCGGCATGCTGCCCAAGAATAAATTGCGCGCGCGCCGTGCCAAGAAATTGCGTGTCTACCGCGATGAGGCTGGTTTGGCTCGTCACGCCGGGCAGAAGCCGCAGCAGATTTCGCTTTGAGTTTGGCCCCGGCACTGCCGGGGCCCGATTCCGGTTTTCCGCACGTAGGTGTTCCTCTCTAAGTGGTGCCTTAGGTGGGAGCAATCCGCACGTGAAGTAGGCGCGACTGCGCGGAGTAGTCTCGCTCAAGAGGTTTTCGAGGAGGAGCATTGAGTACAGTGGAAACGCCCGTTGTTGCGGGCTCAAAGACTTGGTTTCACGGCACGGGACGCCGCAAGGAATCCGTGGCGCGCGTGTTCCTGCGCGCCGGCTCCGGCAAGTTCACGGTGAACGGCCGCGAGGTCGAAAAGTATTTTCCCAATCACGCCTGGAGCCACGACGCCACCGAGCCGCTGAAGTTCACCAGCATTGCGGAACAGGTGGACGTTGTCGCCACGGCCAAGGGTGGCGGCGTGGGCGGACAAGCCGGCGCGGTGCGCATGGGACTTTCCCGTGCCATCAGCCGCTTCAACCCGGAATTGCGCCCGGCTCTTCGCAAGAATGGCTTTCTGACTCGCGATTCCCGCATGAAGGAACGCAAGAAGTACGGCCAGAAGGGCGCACGCAAGCGCTTCCAGTTCACCAAGCGGTAATCGCTTGGTTTGTGTTGTCATCCTGAGTAGCGCGCTGATTGCGCGACGAAGGATCTCAACCTGGGCGCTTGGCAAGGAATTTATGAGCTCTGGGGCCATGGCGCAAGCCACGGCCCCAAGATCACGGCCGGCAAGGACGCCGGCAAGAAGCTGTTGCGGAGCAGGATGCGGTCACCTTCGGGTGGCTAAACCTGCACGAAAAACAGCCATCTACTAAGGAGGAAGAGTGGCAGTTGAAATCACCATGAAGGAGCTGCTGGAGGCTGGCGTTCATTTCGGCCACCAGACGCGCCGTTGGAATCCCAAAATGAAGGAATACATTTTCGGGGAGCGCAACGGCATCCATATCATCGATCTCCAGAAAACCTTGAAGATGTTTCGCGAAGCCAGCCGCTTTGTCAGCGACATCTCCGCTCAGGGCAGAACCGTTTTGTTTGTCGGCACCAAGCGACAGGCCCAGGAAGCCATCGCCGAGGAATCCAAGCGCTGCGGCGCCTATTTTGTGAATCACCGCTGGCTGGGCGGCACGCTGACCAATTGGTCCACGCTGCAGAAGTCCATCAAGCGCTTGAAGCTCCTGAAGGCCATGACCGAAGACGGCCGCATGTTGGAGCTCTCCAAGAAGGAGCGCGCTCGCCTAGACCGTGAGATGAAGCACTTGCTCCAGAATCTCGAGGGCATTGAGAACATGGCCCAGCTTCCGGACGCGATGTTCGTTGTCGATTCCAACGCCGAGGAAATCGCGGTGAAGGAAGCGCGCCGCATGGGCATTCCGGTGGTCAGCGTCGTGGATACGAATTGCGATCCGGATATGGTGGATTGGATTATCCCGGGCAATGATGACGCGTTGCGCGCCATCCGCCTGTTCACCACCAAGATTGCCGATTCTGTCGCCGAAGGCCGCACTCTTTACGAACAGTCTCAGGTTGCCGACCAGAAGCTCGCCGCCGACCAGTCTCACGAGGCGGGCGTCGATTACGTCGACACCAGCGCCTACGAGCAGTACGAGAAGCAGGAAGGCGATTTCGTGGAAGGCACCGAAGCCTTCATTGAAGCCGCCGCCGAAGCTACCGTGCCGCCCGAAGAGGAAAAAAGCTAAGAGCCGCGCGTGGCTATTCAATTCTTCCGGCCCGGCGCTGTGCGTACCGTTCACGCCGGGCCATTTTTGAAAGTTTTCAGTGATAGATTCTGACTCGTAAGTTCACGGCACTCTGCTTGACTTAGAATTCGCAATTCCGCACGAGAAAGATTATGTGGCGGCTGCCTTTTATCCTGAACGAAGTAGAGGACTGGGGCGGGCGCACTCTGGAAAGGAAGTTCCAAGTTATTGCCTTTAGGTAATCAGTCGGAAGGTCATACTAAAGACTGAAGACTTACAACTTAGAACTACAAAAAAGGATGAGTACAAGCAAACCAGTCATGGAAATCCCAGCAAAGCTCGTGAAAGAACTGCGCGAACTCACCAATGCCGGCTTCAGCGATTGCCGCGCCGCGCTTGTCGAAGCCGCCGCTCAATTGGGTGATTCGGCCGACAACAAAAAACTCATTGAGAAGGCCGTTGACATCCTGCGCAAGAAAGGCCAGGCGGCCGCGGCCAAGAAGGCCACGCGCGAAGCCTCCGAAGGACTGATCGGCCACTACATTCATGCCGGCGGAAAGATCGGCGTGATCGTGGAAATCAATTGCGAGAGCGATTTCGTGGCGCGCACCGAAGCGTTCCAGACCCTTTGCCACGACGTGGCCATGCACATCGCCGCCGTCGATCCCCGCTACGTCCGCCGCGAGGATGTGACGCCGGAAATGCTCGAGCACGAAAAAGAGATTTACACGGCGCAGGCTCGCGCCACCGGCAAGCCCGAACCCGTTATTCAGAAAATCGTCCAGGGCAAGATGGAAAAGTTCTACGAGGAAACTTGCCTCTACGAACAGCACTACATCAAGGACGAAACGCAGACCATCGGCGAGATGATCGCCCAAGCCATCGCTAAATTGGGCGAGAATATCACCATCCGGCGATTCTCTCGCTACAAAGTAGGTGAGGTCAGCGCCACCGCGGCCGGCAACGGCCCTGAGGAGACGCCCGTCCCCGCGGCCTGATTCTGAAACGCTCTGTCTGGCCACTGCCAAACTGAATCCTTACGAAACGCCCCGCTTCCGTGGGGCGTTTTCTTTTGCGCTTCCGCGCAAGGTTCAACCCCGGAATGTACCGTTCGTATTCTCCAATTAGAGCTCATCTCACAAATGGGTCGGGAGAAGGCACGGCTTCACAGCTTGCGAAAAAGGCATCATCTTGTCATTCCGAAGGGATTCTGCGGAGTGAGGAATCCCTCCGTTCTTGGGTTTCCGCCCAAGAGAGATTCCTCGCTTCGCTTGGAATGACGGGTCCACCCCCTTTTCCCGCAGCCTGTTCAGCCGTCCCGAAAAGCCCCGCGAATGCAGGGGTTTTATCCCCTGGGGTGCGCCGAACGGCAGCTCGAACCATTCATGAGGCAGGCAAATGCGTCCGCAATCCTAGGCCATCCCGCTCGATGTTTGTTACAATCGTCAAGGTTTCCCTCAGAACGGACGGACATACATGCCAGGTCAATCGAAGGCCGCAAAAGAATCTTCCAAAAACAAACCCGCCTATCACCGGATTCTCTTGAAACTATCCGGCGAATCCATGCAAGGCCCGCAAGGTTTCGGCATTGATGGCCAAACCATTTACGAGATCGCCAAGGAGCTCCGCGAAGTCCACAAGCTCGGCGTGCAGATTGCCATCATGGTGGGCGGCGGCAATATTTTTCGTGGCGCGCGTCAAAAGGGTTTTGAGATCGATCGCGCCACCGGCGATTATATGGGCATGCTCGCCACGGTCCTGAACGCGCTGGCTCTGCAGGACGCCCTGGAAAAGATCGGTGTGCACACTCGCGTGCAAAGCGCCATCGAAATGCACCAGGTCTGCGAACCCTTTATCCGCCGCCGCGCCACGCGCCATCTTGAAAAACAGCGCGTCGTTATTTTCGCCGCGGGCACCGGCAATCCTTATTTTTCCACGGACACCGCTGCGGCCCTGCGCGCCATGGAAATCAAGGCCGACGTGATCCTGAAAGCCACGCGCGTGGACGGCATTTACGATGCCGACCCCGAGAAGGTCCCCGACGCCAAATTCTTCCCGGAAATCTCCTATCGCGACGTGCTCCATAAAAATTTGAAGGTTATGGATGCCACGGCCATTTCGCTTTGCATGGACAACGGCATGCCCATCAAAATTTTCAATATGCACAAGCCCGGCAACATCCGACGCGCCGTCCTCGGCGAGCGCGTCGGCTCGACGGTCAAGCCGATGGCGTAGAAACAGTTTTCAGTTCTCAGTTTTAAGTTGTCAGTAAGGCAGTCGAGGGATCCAGCCGGTCGATGTTGGATTTGGTTTCGCTTTCGTAGAGCAGATTGCAAGTTCTAAGTTGAGAGTATTAAGTTCTAAGTGAATCGGTTGCGGGTGTCACCGCAATATCTGCTTGAATTACTGAAAACTTATAACTTATTACTCAAAACTTTCTGGCCGTACACAGGGGAAAAACACATGACTACGATTTCGAGCACGAAAGAAGCATTCGCAGTTGCAAAAACACGCATGGAAAAAGCGGTCGACGATTTTCGCAAGGAGCTGGCCAGTGTCCGCACCGGCCGCGCCAATGCCGCGATTCTCGATCATGTCCGCGTGGATTATCACGGCACGCCCATGCCCGTGAATCAGCTTGGCAACGTTACCGTCCCCGACGCCAACATGCTGATGATTACGCCATGGGACCCAAGCGCAGTGCCGCTGATTGACAAGGCCATCCGCGCCTCCGACCTCGGTTTGAATCCCGCCACCGACGGCAAAGTTGTACGCATTCCCATTCCTGCGCCCACCCAAGAACGCCGCAAGGATTTGGTGAAACTTATCCATAAAGCCCTGGAAAATCATCGCACCGCCGTCCGCAACATCCGCCGTGATATCAAGGAAGCCATCGACAAGCTCGAAAAGGACAAGAAGATCAGCCAGGACGAACAGAAGCGCGCCCTCGAAGAACTCGAGAAGGTCTCCCACGCCGAAACCCAAAAAATCGAAGACCTCTCCGCCCTCAAAGAAAAAGAAGTGATGGAAATTAAGTAAGAGACGGGGCGAATTGGCCATCGTGCAGCGAAACTTGAAATTCGAAAATAGAAAATGGAAAGTACACCGATACCCGTTGTGGCTTACTCTAAGGGCGCGGTTCGCGATTTCACCGATTTAATTACCTGGAAGTCGGCAAGAATCCTCAGAGCGAGTATCTATAGAATGTGCAAGCGATTTCCCGAGCATGAAAAGTTCGGGTTGAGTTCCCAGATGCGCAGGGCGGCCGTATCAGTGACTGCAAATCTAGCCGAAGGATACGGGCGGTTTTCATACCAGGAGAATATTCAATTCTGCCGGCAAAGCAGAGGCTCTGTTTACGAGCTTCGAGACCATTTGACGACCGCATTGGATGCAGGTTACATAACCCCTGACGAATACAAAGACAACAATACTCAAGCGGTGTCAGTCGTGAAACTCATCAACGGCTATATCCGCGCAACGAGACAGAGGAAACTGCAAACGGACGCACCCAAATAATCCAATTCATTCTTCCTAATTTCTATTTTCCATTTTCTAATTTCCTGCATCCCGATGCCAGTATCCCTCTTACTCCTTCGGCGCAATCTTCGCCGGCTTCGCAACCTCCGCCGGAGCCACAGCCCCCACCAGCGTAATCCTCTGCGCCTGATCGTTCTGCACCGCGCGCACGAACGCGTTGTAATCCATCGCCCGATCGCCGGAAATTTCTCGCAATAGAAAATGCACGCGCCGCGAGGCCGTCACCGTGCTCGCCGTTGCGCTGTACTTCGACGAAAACGTCGCATAGTCCCGCTGCACGGAAGTCCCGGCGGGTGTTTCCACTTTTACTCCCGGCGGCAGCTTCAGCGTCATCTGCGTGTCCACGTCCAACGGCGTCCCCAACTCGATGGCGTGTGCAGCTTCTCCCCCCGCCGTTTTCGCGGGCAGGTCCGGCAATCCAATCTGCGGCAGCAACGCCGGAATCCGCACCGGCTTCTTCGTCCAATCCACAAACTTCGGCTGCGTAATCTCGTACTCCACCGTGAACGGATCCTTCGTCTCCATCGGATCGGAAACGTTCACGCTCGACACCTGCCCGCGAAATCCATCCGATATCGCCAGCAGCCCCGCCACATCCTTCCATTTCTCCTTCGTCGTCTGGTGAAACGCCACCCGCAGCAGCAACTCGTTGTCTCCCCGCAGCGTGTATTTCACCTTGGCCTTCAACTCTCCACTGCGGGAGATGGTGGCGTCGACTGTCACCTTTTGTGTAGATTTGAACGGCAGGTCATCGGAGAATCTGGTCCACCACGCGGACTCTTCCGTTGAGAGCAATTCCTGGAGAATGAATGCGGCCTTTCCCCGAAACTCGGGTAGCAGGGCGCCGAACGGTGCAACTTCCAAACTGGGATCGAGATAAGACGTAGTCCTATTCTGTACGACCCGAACCAAGACGCGCCTAAACAGCGAGGGCTCAGGTGGGTCCGGGCGCGAATCGCTCAGGTCCCCAGAGAAGACTATGTGATACAGTCTGTGGGCAGGCCTGGCTAGGGCAGCGAACAACCCGATCTTGTCCTCCGGCGTCCCATAGCCCGATGAAAGAACCTCTGAGGGGTGCCGCAGCTGAAACCCGGTCGAGCCGAGCGGGAGGTCGACTGTCTTTATCTTCCGGGCTACGAAAGCGTAGACACATTCCTGTGGAGTCTTGCCGGGCATGGCTGCCTCGAGTTCGTAGAGCTTCTTCGCCATCTCGTTGAAGCTGCCATCCCCGGGAGGCAGGAAATGAGGTCCCAGGCGGGCGCCGAGTTTTCGCCACGACGAGAACGTGGAGACCACGATGTCCCTCTGCGTGGATACTGATTCCTCATTCGCGGTAGCGTGACGTGCGTCGGTGCTGAAAACGTGCCATTGATATACCAGTCTTGCTTGGTCACCTGCCCCGATTGCTCGTTTCGATGGAGTCGGAGCCCCTGCGCTCACCCTCATCCTTACCATTCCTGGCCAGTCCAGATTCAAGGGCCAGTCTGGGCGATATGAAGACTCGATCGGTTCTCGGTCGTCAATGCGAGATTTCGGTAGGTCCAACTCGTACTGCTCTTCGAGGACTTGCCCCGACCGGTCAAACGTGTGTTCCAGCCAGAAATCCGGCGCCAACGGATGTTTCGTGGTCGTTGTGATGACGCGATATTCGATCGTGTCGCCTTCCTGCAATCCAAGAATCCGCACCGATTTCACGCGCACATCCTGATACGCCGGGAATTTCTCCACGGCGGGATTCGGCGCGTCGGTTACCGCGCTAGGCAGAAGTTCGCTGGTGCCGCCGTTCGCATGGCTGATGCGCACTAGCGGAATCTCCACTTGCTGGAATGCTCGGTTGTAATCAAAAGTCAGCCGCGCAAACTGATGTGCCCCAAGAATGTCGTTGATCTTGACGATGGTGTGGACTTCTTTGCGCGAATCGCCGTTGTTCTCAAATCGGACGTGTGTTTCCAAGAGTTGGATTTGAAAGGGGAATTCCGGCTTGCTTTCATTTTTCTCGGGTGTAGCAGCCTTTTCCTTGGTCGCTTTATCCGCAGGCTCGGTGGGTTTTTGCCCGCTCTCCTGTGCGGAGGCTGGCCCCAGCGCCACCAACAAGCCCATCAGCAGCACTAAAATGCAAAACCGGTCGTATGCGCGTGTCACGCTGAAAGTGTAGAAGCCGCCGTGCCAACCGTAAAGCACGGCCTCGCTTGTCGTTGCCACTCAGTCACGGCGCCCCCTGCCACACTCATCCAAGGAAACAGGAAAGCCAGCCGCAGGCCGCTTGCGTCTAACAGCATGATAAAATTTTATGTTTGCGTTTCATTTTCAAGAGCTTTATGGAGAGTGCGGATGAAGATTCCAGTGGTGAGATTTCTCCTCGTGGTCGTGCTGTCGGGTCTTTCTTTGCAATCCAACGCCGCCGCCAAGCCACAAGGTCCCGAGCAGGATGGCACGCTTCCCGCCCTAGTCAAAATCGCCGGTGAAGGCGCCATGGATTCCCACGCCTTCGACTACCTCACCGAACTCAGCGATGGTGTCGGCGCGCGCGTCACCGGCTCTCCCTCCGGGCAAAAGGCCATCGACTGGGGCCTGGCCAAAATGAAAGCCATCGGCCTGCAAAATGTCCACGCCGAAAAGTGGTCCATGTGGAGAGGCTGGACGCGGGGCAAAGCCGAAGCCGAGTTGCTCGAACCGTTGCATCATTCCCTCAGCATTGATGCCATGGGTTGGACGGGTTCCACGCCCGCGAATGGCGTTGAAGCCGAAGTAGTCACCGCGAATCTTTTCGATCTCGACGAAGAAATCCAGAGCGTCAACAAATTCCGCGGCAGAGTTGTCCTGATGATGCCCAAGGGCCGCCCGAAAAGAAGTTTCGACCTGATCTTCGCCCAGTTCGGCGATTTCCTACGCGCCGCCTATCGGGCCGGCGCCGTCGCCGTGATTGGCGGCCAGGGTGGCTTCAAAGCCGAAGGCATGCACCTGACGCACACGGGAATTCTCGGTTTTGCCGCTGATTTTGCGATTCCCGTCGTGGACATGACCCGCGAGGACCAGGGCCAAATCGAGCGATTTCTCGAAGCCGGGAAAACTGTTCGCGTGCGCTTGAACGTGCAGAACACGTTCAGCAACGGGCCGGTAGAAAGCGCCAACGTAGTCGGTGAAATTCCCGGCCGCGAACATCCCGAAGAAGTCTTCGTCGTCGGCGCCCATCTCGATTCCTGGGATCTCAGCGAGGGCGCCACGGATAACGGCTTCGGCTCCTGCAGCGTTCTCGGCGCCGCCGATGCCATCGTCAAATCCGGCGCGCGGCCCCGCCGCACCATTCGCTTCGTACTCTTCACCGGCGAAGAGCAGGGTCTGCTAGGCTCGCAGGCCTACATCAAGCAGCATGAAAGCGAAATGAAGAATCATTTGGGAGATGTCGTTCTCGACTTGGGTCAGGGCCCCATCAGAGAATTTCAGCTCGGCGGCCGCAGCGACCTGCTCCCGGCCTTCGAGCCGTTTCTCCAGGCGCTCGCCGGCTTTCGCGAAATCCAGGTGAGCGACAAAATCGAAGTTGGTACGGACACTTTGCCATTCACCATTGCCGGGCTCCCGGGAATCAATCTCGATCAGGATTCGCCCGACTACAAATACACGAATCATTCCGCCGCCGACGCGCTGGAAGCAGTGAAGCCCGACGTGCTCGCGCAAGACGCCACGATTGTCGCTCTGACCGCTTTCTGGATTGCCGACCGCCCCCAGCGCCTGGCCTCGCCCTGGCCTGCGGAAAAGACCGCCAAGATGCTCCGCGACAAGGGTGAGTACGACACCCTGAAGGCGTTTGGCCTGTGGTCCTTCGGCGAACTGGGCGTAGAACCACCCCCGCCATCAACTAATTGATTATAAATATCTTATTGGGATACATGGAATCCTCGCCCTCCCTGATCCCAGCCCTAAAGGGTCGCCAGGCGCAAGCCGCAGAGCAGCCTGGGGGCCATTTCGCACTTTTCCACAGTTTTTTCCTCTGCCCTGTGGCGAATCCTGTTTGACAGAACCCTCTGCCTTCTCTATACTTTATGTTTTGTCAGGGGTATTTCACCCTAGCAGTAAGCCATCCCGCTTTCGGGGGATGGATGGTTGGAAGGGAATTCTTCGGTCCCGGAACAAGCTCGATGGAATGGGACAGAAGAGCGGCCGGAATGGGGCGCCAGCCCCGAAAAGCCGAGTAAGCCTCTCCGATTCGGAACCAAGAGCTGATCTACGTCTCTTGGAGTGCGTACGGAGTTTCTTGCTGGTATCTCCGGATTCGCAGTACACCTTTCAGCACCTGTGTGTGCTCTCGCGATTTTGTCTGCGCGCGAAACGAGAGTTCGGAAATTTGTCTGTGCGCGCTGGAAAGAGTTTGAAGTCATTCGTCTCAAGTTGTAAGTCACAAGGCGCTTCGTTTGAACTTATGACTTAGAACTGACGACTGGGATATTTTGAAACGAGGAACGACTGTGCCGACGTTTTCGCAACTGATTCGCATGGGTAGAGAGGGAATCTACTCGAAGACCAAGTCGCCCGCGCTGATGGGCTGCCCGGAAAAGCGTGGCGTGTGCATTCGCGTGTACACCCAGACGCCGAAGAAACCGAACTCCGCGCTCCGCAAGGTGGCGCGCGTTCGCCTGACCAATGCGGTGGAGGTCACCACGTACATTCCCGGCATCGGCCACAACCTCCAGGAGCACTCCATCGTGCTGGTGCGCGGCGGCCGCGTGAAGGATCTCCCCGGCGTTCGCTATCACATCGTGCGCGGCACTTTGGATGCGGCGGGCGTGGAGAATCGCAAGCAGGGACGTTCGAAGTACGGCGCAAAGCGGCCAAAGGCCGGCGCCGCGGCGAAGTAAGACAGTGGTTAGTTATAAGTTCTAAGTATTAAGTAATGCGATCGTGCGGCAGAGCTTGGCATGTTTTTGAGGAAATTAAGGTTTTGCACCGATCGTTGGTAAGAGGTTCAAAGTAACGATGGTCAGGACGACCGGTTTACTGAGAACTGAAAACTGGGAACTTAGAACTACAGGAGCGAGAAGAGCGATGCCTCGTAAAGGAATAGTCAGCCGGCGGGCCCAAGCGACCGATCCGGTCTATGGTGAAGCGCTCGTCGAGAAGTTCATCTGCTCGATGATGTGGGAAGGCAAGAAGAGCACGGCCCAGCGCGTCTTTTACGGCGCCATGGACCAGGTCGCCAAGAAGACCAGCGACGATGCTCTGAAGATTTTCAAGAAGGCCATCGAGAACCTCAAGCCGCTCGTCGAAGTCAAGACGCGCCGCGTGGGTGGCGCCAACTATCAGGTGCCGGTGGAAGTGAATCCGTTCCGCCGCCAGTCGCTGGCCATCCGTTGGTTGTTGCAGTATTCGCGCGAACGCGCCGGGAAGACCATGGTCGATAAGCTTGCCGACGAGCTGATTGACGCGGCCAATTCCCGCGGCGGGGCCATCAAGAAGAAGGAAGACGTTCACCGCATGGCCGAAGCCAACAAGGCTTTCGCCCACTATCGCTGGTAGTTGGTTTTGTAGTGGCCGGTCTTTAGACCGGCCGGGAGAAGCAGGAGAAAAAAAGGATCAGGGTTTTCGGTTCCCAAGCCGTACTGAAAACTGTCAACTGAGAACTGAGAACAGGTAATGAGTGAAGTCGCAACAACTCGTTCAGGGGAGAAAAGGGCTGTTCAAGGGAACATGACTCGCGCATTCAAACTCGAAGATACCCGTAATATCGGGATCATGGCGCACATCGATGCCGGCAAGACCACATCGACCGAGCGCATCCTGTATTACACGGGTGTGACCTACAAGATCGGGTCCGTGGACGAAGGCACTGCCACCATGGACTGGATGGAGCAGGAGCGCGAGCGCGGCATCACCATCACCAGCGCCGCCACCACCGCCAGTTGGGACCGCTTCGGCAAGAAATACCGCGTCAACATCATTGACACTCCCGGCCACGTGGATTTCACTGTGGAAGTGGAGCGTTCCCTCCGCGTGCTCGATGGCGCGGTCGCCATTTTCGACAGCGTCGCCGGCGTTCAGCCGCAATCGGAAACCGTGTGGCGCCAAGCGGACAAGTACCACGTCCCGCGTCTCGCCTTCGTCAACAAGATGGACAAGATGGGCGCGGACTTCGACCACGTCATCCGCACCATGCGCCAGCGTCTTGGCGCGCATCCCGTGCCCCTGCAATTTCCACTCGGCCGGGAAGATAATTTTATCGGCTGCATCGACTTCCTAGAAGAAAAAGTGATTGTGTGGCTTGAGGAGACACTCGGCGCCAAGTTTGAGATTTTCCCGGTTTCCCAGCTTTGGGATGCGGCGTTTGTTGCCGGCCGTCCCGATGTTGCCGCCGCTTTGAAGGGTTCCGCGATCGACAAGAAGTTTTATGACGAGCACCGCGCCAAGGTTGTGGAATACATCGCTGAGCACGACGATGAAGTGCTGGACAAGTATTTGACCGAAGGCAACCTGTCCGTCGAGGAAATGCGCAAGTCCATCCGCAAGTCCACCCTTTCGATGAAAATCGTTCCAGTACTCGCGGGCTCCGCTTTTAAGAATAAAGGAATTCAGCCGCTTCTCGATGCCGTCGTCGATTATCTCCCCTCGCCTCTCGATGTGCCTCCCCTGGAAGGCATCAATCCCGATAACGACGAAACGGTGCTGCGCCGCGCCTCTGACGATGCACCTTTCTCTGCGCTGGCCTTCAAAATCATGTCCGACCCCTTCGTCGGGCATGTCACCTACATTCGCGTTTATTCCGGCGTGTTGAATGCCGGCAGCTACGTATTCAACTCCTCGAAGGGCACTCGCGAACGCATTGGCCGCTTGCTTCAGATGCACGCCAACAAGCGCGAAGAAATTGAAGCCGTACACGCCGGCGATATCTGCGCCTGCGTCGGCTTGAAGAGCGTCACCACCGGCGACACGCTGTGCGACGAAAGCAAACCCGTCGTCCTGGAAGCCATGACCTTCCCGGCGCCCGTCATTGACGTAGCCGTCGAGCCCAAGACCAAGGCCGATCAGGACAAAATGGGCCAAGCTTTGGCACGCCTCGCGCAGGAAGATCCCACCTTCCGCGTGCACACCGACCCGGAAACCGGCCAGACCATCATTTCCGGAATGGGCGAACTTCACCTGGAAATTATCGTTGACCGCATGAAGCGCGAATTCAGCGTGGATGCCAATGTCGGGCGTCCTCAAGTGGCCTATCGCGAAACCATTCGCCGCAAAGCCGAAGCGGACGGCAAGTACATCAAGCAGACCGGCGGCAAGGGCCAGTACGGCCACTGCAAACTCGTTGTGCATCCGCTTCCCAGCGCCGATCACGAAAACATGCATGAGATGTCCACCGACGAACTCGACGAACTCGCCAAGTCCATTGCGGGCTCCGGCGGCAAGTGGCGCTTCGATAAGGAACACCGCTTCCTCTTCATTGACAAGGTTTTTGGCGGCGCCATTCCCAAGGAATTCATTCCCCCCATCGAAGCGGGCATCCGCGAAGCCATGGATAATGGCGGCCTCGCCGGCTTCATGATGGTGGACGTGGCCGTGGTCCTCATTGACGGCAGCTACCACGATGTGGATAGCTCCGAAATGGCCTTCAAGATTGCCGGCTCCATTGGTTTCAAGGAAGCCTGCACCAAAGCCAAGCCGGTTTTGCTCGAGCCCATCATGCGCGTGGAAGTCACCACGCCGGAGGAATACATGGCCGCCGTGTTCGGCGACCTGAACGCGCGCCGCGCCCAAATTCAGGGTTCGGAAACACGCGCCGGCGCCCATGTCATCCGCGTGCAGGTGCCCCTTTCGGAAATGTTTGGTTACGCCACGGATTTGCGCAGCCGCTCGCAGGGCCGCGCGAATTTCACGATGCACTTTTCGCATTACGCGGAATTACCCAACGCGATTGCCGAAGAAGTGATCAAGAAGGCCCGTGGGGAGAAGTAACGAGCGATTTTGTTTTTTTTAGAATTCGCAGTAAGGAGCAGAGGCAGAAATGGCCAAAGAGAAATTTGAGCGCACTAAGCCGCACGTCAACATCGGCACCATCGGTCACATTGACCACGGCAAGACCACCTTGACCGCGGCCATCACGAAGGTGCTGGCTAAGAATAACCCCAAGGTGCTGTTCCGCGCGTTTGACTCGATTGACAACGCGCCGGAAGAGCGCGAGCGCGGTATTACCATCGCGGTTTCCCACGTCGAGTACGAAACCGCCAATCGCCACTACGCGCACATGGATTGCCCGGGCCACGCCGACTACATCAAGAACATGATCACCGGCGCGGCGCAGATGGACGGCGCGATTCTGGTGGTCGCCGCCACTGACGGGCCGATGCCGCAGACGCGCGAGCACATCCTGCTCGCTCGCCAGGTTGGCGTGCCCTACATCGTCGTGTTCCTGAATAAGTGCGACATGGTGGAGGACGCCGAATTGCTGGAACTCGTCGAGCTCGAAGTTCGCGAACTCCTGAAGAGTTACCAGTTCCCCGGTGACACTGTCCCCGTGATTCGCGGTTCCGCGCTGCTGGCGCTGAACGGTGACGAAAAGTGGGAAAAGAAGATTATTGAGCTGATGGCCGCCGTGGACGCCAATGTCCCGCTACCGGTCCGCGATGTGGACAAGCCCTTCGCCATGCCCATCGAGGACATTTTCTCGATCTCGGGCCGCGGCACCGTGGTTACCGGAAGAATCGAACGCGGCAAGGTGAAGACCTCCGAAGAAGTGGAAATCGTGGGTTTCCGCGCCACGCAGAAAAAAGTGGTTACCGGCGTCGAGATGTTCAAGAAGTTGCTGGATGAAGGCATCGCGGGCGACAACGTCGGCCTGCTCTTGCGCGGCACGGAAAAGGACGACGTCGAGCGCGGCCAGGTAGTCTGCAAGCCCGGCTCGATCACGCCACACACCAAGTTCAAGGCCGAAGCGTACGTGTTGACCAAGGAAGAAGGCGGGCGCCACACGCCGTTTTTCAGTGGCTATCGCCCGCAGTTTTACTTCCGCACCACGGACGTTACCGGCGACATGAAATTGCCTCAAGGCGTGGAAATGGTGATGCCCGGCGACAACGTGAGCTGTGAAGTCACGCTGATCACGCCGGTAGCTCTCGAAAAGGGCTTGCGCTTCGCCATTCGCGAAGGCGGCCACACCGTGGGCGCCGGCGCCGTTGCGGAGATCATCGAGTAATCCTATGAGACAAGGTGACAAAATTCGCATCCGGCTCAAGGCTTACGATCACAGAATTCTCGACCAGTCCACGCGGGAAATCGTGGAAACCGCGAAGCGCACCGGCGCTGACGTGGCCGGGCCGATTCCTTTGCCCACGACCATCAACCGCTGGACCGTGCTGCGTTCGCCGCACGTGGACAAGAAATCGCGCGAGCAGTTCGAAATGCGCACGCACAAGCGGCTGATCGATATCCTGGAGCCCACTCCCGACACGGTGGACGCGCTGATGAAGCTCGATCTGCCTCCGGGCGTGGACGTGGAAATCAAGGCCTTCGGCCACGCGGCGAAGTAAAGCAGTGATCAGTTCTAAGTTTTCAGTGGTCAGGAAGAACGAGAACGCGGGACATTTGGAACTTGAGGATCAGGAGCGAGTTCGGGCGGGAAGTGGGAGTTAGTGAAACGCAGCAGTCAGTGACTAGTTTTCAGCCGCGAAAAGGGCATTGGAACAAAAAGCCAGCCTCTCGATCGCTTTACTGAAAACTGAGAACTTATAACTTAGGACTAAAACATGTCAGTCGACGGAATCATCGGAATCAAGCTGGGCATGACGCAGGTCTTCGCCGAAGACGGCAACCTGGTCGGTGTGACCGTGTTGCAGGCGGGCCCGTGCGTTGTGGTGCAGCGCCGCACAAAGGAAAAAGACGGCTACGACGCCGCGCAACTCGGCCTGGTGGAATTCGTCAAGCCGCAACGCGTCAACAAGGCGCTGACGGGACACTTCAAGAAGGCCAACGTGGCCCCGGTCAAGATTTTGAAGGAAGTGCGCATCGCCGAATCCAAGGATGAAACCAAGGTTGGCGACCGCGTGCTGGTTGAGAATTTCAAACCCGGCGAACTCGTGGATGTTACCGGCGTCAGCAAGGGCCGGGGCTTCGCGGGCGGCGTGAAGCGCTGGCACTATGCCGGCGGCGACGCCACGCACGGTTCGATGTTCCATCGCGCGCCTGGCGGCATCGGCGGCAGTTCGTTCCCGTCGCGCGTGTGGAAGAACCAGCACTTTCCCGGGCACATGGGCAACGTCAATGTCACCTCGAAGAACTTGAAAGTGATCAAGGTGGATACGGACGAGAACCTGCTGTTGGTGCGTGGTTCGGTGCCAGGGCCCAGCGGAGTTTACATTTTCATCCGCAAAGCCAAGAAGCCCGTGAAGAAGGCGAAGTAAGGGCAGTCGTCAGTTTTCAGTTGTCAGTTGTCAGTGAGCAAGGAATCACCGGGGTTTTGGTTGTAAGGAGCATGTTGGAACTTCTGGCGGATCGCCGCTGACCGATGAACCGGGCAAGAGGCGAGGGCTGAGTTGGGAAAGACGTGGCAGGAGAAGAGACGAGTGAGAGATTCACAGCAGTTCTTCTCTTCACTGATAACTGATTACTGATAACTGATAACGCGCTCGATTACCAAGGACGAAGAGAGAAGAAAAAATGCCAGTAGTAGACGTAGTTAATCTGGAAGGGAAGAAAGTCGGCCAGGTCGAACTGGCGGACGCGGTCTTTGGCGCCGAGATCAACCGGCACCTGCTGCACGAAGCTTCGCGCTGGTACCTCAACAGCCTGCGCAGCGGCACTGCCAAGACCAAGGAAAAGAGCGAGGTCAGCGGCGCTGGCCGCAAACTCTGGCGGCAAAAGGGTACGGGGCGCGCCCGCGTGGGCTCGATCCGTTCGCCTCTGTGGCGCCATGGCGGCACCGTGCACGGCCCCAAACCGCGGTCTTATGAATACGCGCTGCCGAAGAAGATGGTGCTGGGCGCGCTGCGTTCGGCGCTCTCCGCAAAGCTGGCGGAAGAAAAATTGACAGTGGTGGATGCGTGGTCGCTGGATACGCACAAGACCAAAACGCTGCGCACCGCGCTGGACAAACTGAATGCGTTGAATACCGCGTTGCTCGTGGCTTACGGCGAAAACCGCAATCTGGAACTTGCCAGCCGCAATATGCAGGGCGTGAAGCTTGCCGCGACGAACGTGCTGCAGCCTTACGACGTGCTGCGCCACGACCGCCTGCTGGTTTCGAAGGATGCCGTCGCCCGCTTGAGCCACACGCTCGATCCGGAGCGCCAGCCCATCGAAGCGCCACATGTGGAAACGATTGCGCCCGCGCCGGCTCCGAAAAAGGAAGCGGCGCCCAAGGCAGCGGCAAAGCCCGCGGCCAAGAAAACCGCAGCGGCAAAAAAGCCGGCCGCGAAGAAGGGGAAGGAGTAAGTCATGGCAGCCCCTCACTACCAGATTATTCGCCGTCCCATAATCACGGAAAAGGGACTCGGCGTGAAGGAATTGCAGCACACCGTGGTGTTTGAAGTTTCCGCGGCCGCCACCAAAACGGAGATCAAGGAAGCCGTGCAGCAGATCTTCAAAGTGAAGGTAGCCGATGTGCGCACCGCCAATTTTCACGGTAAGATGCGCCGCCGCGGCCAGAACGAAGGCTATCGCCGCGACTGGAAAAAGGCTTACGTGAAACTGGCCGAAGGCGAAAAGATGATCGAGTACGCGGAGAATCTGTAGACCTGGAGTGGTTCGGAAGTCCGCCGGGTTGGCGGAAAGATTTGGAAGGTAGAGGCAGAGATGGGACTCAAGAGCTTTAATCCATATACGGCGTCACGCCGCTTTATAACGGTGGTTGACAAAAGCCATATCACCAAGCAGACGCCGGAAAAGCAGCTGCTCGAGCCGAAAAAGCGCTCGGGCGGCCGCAACAACCATGGCGAGATCGTAGTGTGGCACCGCGGCGGCGGTCACAAGAAGCAGTACCGCACCGTGGATTTCCGCCGCGACAAGGAAGGCGTGCCCGCCAAGGTCGAAGCCATCGAATACGACCCCAACCGCAGCGCGAACATCGCCCTGCTGCACTACGCGGACGGCGAGAAGCGCTACATCCTGCATCCCGTGGGACTGGAAGTTGGCGCCACTGTTTCCACCGGCGAAGCCGCGGACATTCTTCCCGGCAACGCGCTGAAGATTCGCAACATTCCTCCCGGCACGATGGTGCACAACCTGGAACTGTATCCCGGGCGCGGCGGGCAAGCGGTTCGCACCGCAGGCGCTTCGGCGCAACTGCTTAGCAAGGAAGGCGATTTCGCGCTGGTGAAAATGCCTTCCGGTGAAGTTCGCAAGTTCTCCATCGATTGCAAAGCGACGGTGGGGCAGGTCGGCAATCTGGACCACGAAAACGAAACTTTTGGCAAAGCCGGGCGCACGCGTTGGCGCGGTATCAAGCCTACGGTTCGCGGCGTGGCCATGAACCCCGTGGATCACCCGCACGGCGGTGGTGAAGGCCGCGTCAAGGGCAATCACCCGCAAACGCCGTGGGCTTTCCCGACGTTGGGCAAGAAGACGCGCGGCAACAAGCGCACCGACCGCATGATCGTGCAGCGGCGAAAGTAGAAAAGTTTTCCTTCTCAGTTTTAAGTTTTCAGACTGAGAGCGAAGTCGAGCAAGCGGTAGGTTTTAGCGGTACGCGGTTGAACAGTTAAGTTTTCAGTCATCCGGTTGAAAGGTTTTCTTAGAACTGAAGACTGATAACTGAAAACTTGAAAAACACGGCGCGGTCCTGAACGAGCGCGCCAAGGGTAAGACAAGGCACTTGAGCAAGACGTGGTAATCGGTTGTCAGTTTCAAGCTTGAAAAGATTTACTGAAAACTGACCACTGATCACTGAGAACTCAACAGACGCGGATCCTGGCCTGTGATGGCAGAACGGGCTGAGGAGGCGAAAACATGCGAGCGACACGGACAACACGAACCGCAGGACGCCGGACGCGGCCTGTGAAACGCGCCGTCAAGCGGACGGCCTTGAAAGCAGTGGTAAAACCCGCGGCCAAACTGGTCGCGCCGCCGGAACCGGTGCTGTACAAGCTGTGCAAGCCGGGCTGGGCGGTGATCGTCGAACGCATTCCGAACGCGCTGGGCACGCGCTTTGTCTGTCCGTTCTGTCCAAGGTCGCACCGTGTGCCCGGTCCGGTGCGTGGTTTTAAGAAGATGCGGCACGCCCAGTGGGGCCGTTTGCGCCGCGTGGAGGAATAAAGAGGCAATGGCACGCTCAACGAAGAAGGGGCCGTTTGTGGATGGCCACCTGCGCGAGAAGGTGGATGCACTGAACGCGCGCAACGAAAAGAAGGTTGTGAAGACGTGGTCGCGGCGCTCCACGATCGTGCCGGACATGATTGGCCACACGATCGCCGTGCACAACGGCAAGAAATTCATTCCCGTGTATGTGACCGAACAGATGATCGGCCACAAGCTCGGGGAATTTGCGCCGACGCGCATCTTCAAGGGCCACGCCGTCAAAGCGGCGCTGGAGAAGGCCGCCGGTATGGCGCCGGGAGCAGGCGCGCCCGGAGCAGCGGCAGGAGGCGGCGCGGCACCAGCAGCAACACCAGCGCCGAAGGCATAAACCATGGCTGACGTACTGACACAACCCGGTTCCATTGAAGCCCACGCGATTGCCCGTCACGTGCGCATGTCGCCGCAGAAGGCGCGGCTGGTCATCGATCTCATTCGCGGCCGGAAGGCTCAGGATGCGCTGCAATCGCTGCGCTACACGCCGAAGCGCGCCGCCAAGCACATTGAAAAAGTGCTGCGCAGCGCCATCGCCAATGCCGAGCGCAAAGCCGAAGATTCCGGCTCGCCGCTCGACGTGGATCAGCTTTACGTAAGCCAGTGCTTCGTGAACGAAGGCGCGCGCTGGAAGCGGCTGCGCCCCGCGCCGATGGGCCGCGCGTTCCGCTACCAGAAACGCACCGCGCACATCTGGGTGGGCGTCAGCGAACATCACATTGCCGCCGCCGAACGCGTCGCTGCGAACCTCGCCGAAGCGGAAGCCCAGAAGGGCGTTCGCGGCACCGCGCGCCGCGTGCGCAAGGCTTTGACCGGGAAGCAAGCTCCCGCGAAGAAGGGAAAGAAGTAATGGGACAGAAAACGCACCCCTACGGGTTTCGCCTGGGCTACAACAAGCCATGGAAGTCTCGCTGGTATGCCGATCGCGAGTACGCCGATCTGCTCCACGAGGATGTGAAACTGCGCAAGGAATTGAAGGAGCGCCTGCGGAGCGCCGGCATCAGCTCCATTGATATCGAGCGCGCCGCCAACAAGTTGGTGGTGCGCATTGCCACCGCCCGCCCGGGCATCATCATTGGGCGCAAGGGCGCGGAAATCGACAAGCTGAAGCAGGAAGTGGGCAAGCGCACCAAGCGCGAAGTGCACATTGACATCGTGGAAGTGCACCGCCCGGAGCTCGATGCGCAACTGGTGGCGGAATCCATCGCGTTGCAACTGGAAAAGCGCGTGGCGTTTCGCCGCGCGATGCGCAAAGCCGTGGACTCGGCGCTGCGTTTCGGCTGCAAGGGCATCAAGGTGCGCGTGGCCGGGCGTTTGAACGGCGCGGAAATCGCCCGCAAAGAGTGGTACCTGCAGGGACGTTTGCCGCTGCAGACACTCCGCGCGGACATTGATTACGGCACCGCCGAAGCGAATACGACCTACGGCGTGATTGGCGTGAAGTGCTGGATCTATCAGGGAGAGAATGTTCCCAAGCGTGTCAGGCGCACGGACGACAAGCCGGAAGCCGTCGCGGTCGCGTAGCGAGTTTTCAGTTTTAAGTTGTCAGTAAAGAAAGATGGGCTGGAAACTTTGGAAGTAGGGTTTGGCAGTCGGTTGGGCGAGTTTTGACTTGTTGGTTTTAAGTTGTCAGTAAAGAGGGATTGCGCGGCGGGCCTCCGAAGGCGAGCCGCACAGAAGGAAGAAGGTTTTGAGTTCATAAGTTTCTGTCGGTTTACTGAAAACTGAGAACTTATAACTTAAAACTGCTCGAACGAATTGGAAAGGATTTGCAGGCGCGTTTTTTAAGGCGAGCCGGTCATAAATAAGTTCTGGATGCTTTACTGAGAACTGAGAACTGAAAACTTATTACTCGTAAGAGAGCGAGAAGAAACCGATGTTGATGCCGAAGAAGGTGAAGTACAGAAAGCAGCAGCGCGGCCGCCGCAGAGGCAAGGCCTGGAGCGGGGGAACCTTGTCGTTCGGGGAATATGGCTTGAAGGCTATGGAATGTGCCTGGATCACCGACCGCCAGATTGAAGCGTCGCGCGTGGCCATCACGCGTTTCATCAAGCGCGGTGGCAAGCTGTGGATCCGCATTTTCCCGGACAAGCCGTTCACCAAGAAGCCCGCGGAAACCCGCATGGGCAAGGGCAAAGGCGCTCCGGAACGCTGGGTGGCGGTGGTGAAGCCCGGACGCATCATGTTTGAGATGGCGGGAATCGACGAAGCGACAGCGCGCGAAGCGCTGGGGCTGGCGGCGCACAAGCTGCCCATTCCCACGAAATTCGTCTCTCGCACGGGAGGAATCTAGCGATGGCGCGGCGAATCGAGAAGTTCCGCGAAGAAGGCGTGACGGAATTGCAGGCGCGCCAGAAGGATCTGGCCGAGCAGATTTTCCGGCTGCGGTTTCAGCTCGGCACCGGCCAGGCGGAAGCGCTGAAGCGGCTCCGTGAAGCGAAGAAGGATCTGGCGCGGGTAAAGACACTCCTGCGCAACCAGGAATTGACCGCCGGAGCACAGCCGGCGAAGGCAGGTAAGGCGTAATGACAACGGAAACGCAAAGCGCACCGGTGGCCGAGCGCGGCAAGAAGACCGAACTCGTCGGCAAGGTAACCAGCGCGAAGATGGAAAAGACGATTGTGGTCGAAGTGCAGCGGCTGGTGCAGCATCCCAAGTACCGCCGCGTGGTGCGCATTTCGAAAAAGTTCTACGCGCACGACGAAAAGCGCGAAGCCCAGCAGGGAGACACCGTGCGGATCGTGTCCTCCCGGCCGCTCTCGCGCCTGAAGCGCTGGCGTTTGCAGGAAGTGCTGACGCACAAGTCGTCGGCGAAGTAAAAGGACAGGGAGCGCAACCATGATTATGATGCGAACCTGGCTGACGGTGGCCGACAATTCCGGAGCGCGGAAGCTCATGTGCATTCTCCCCCTCGGCGGCGATGCGGGATTGAAGGCCGGGCTGGGTGACATTGTCACCGCGTCGGTGAAGGAAGCCACGCCGGAAAGCCAGATCAAGGAAGGCAAAGTTGTGAAGTGCGTCATCGTGCGGATGCGCAAGGAACAGCGCCGCAAGGACGGCACGTACATCCGTTTCGATGACAACGCCGCGGTGCTCATCAACGATACGGGCGAGCCGGTGGGCACGCGCGTATTTGGCCCCGTGGCAAGAGAGCTGCGCGATAAGAAGTTCACCAAGATTGTTTCGCTGGCTCCGGAGGTCTGGTAAGCGATGGCACGCACTGAAGAAAGAATCAAGCGCTACACCATCAGCATACGCAAGGGCGACAACGTCCACGTGCTGAGCGGGCGCGATGCCGGGAAAAAAGGCCGGGTGCTTTCCGTGAATCCGCGGAAGAACACGCTGATCGTGGAGCACACCAACATCATCAAGCGCCACACGCGGCCCAACCCGGCGAAAAACATCAAGGGCGGAATCGTGGAAAAGGAAGGACCGATCCACGCCTCCAACGTTCAGATCGTCTGCAACGAATGCGGCAAACATTCGCGCATCGGCCACCACACTTTGCCAGACGGCAAGAAAGTGCGCACGTGCAAGCGCTGCGGCGCGACGCTGGACAAATAGAAAAGTTTTCAGTTGTCAGTTATTAGTTTTAAGTTTTGGAGAGAAAGGATTGAGTCGCTGTTGTAAGCGTGAGTTCACTGGCCTTACTTAGAACTTATGACTTAAAACTTAAGACTCCGAGAGGCAATGAAGAGTCGATTGCATGAAAAGTACAGCAAGGAGACGGTGCCGGCGCTGATGAAGCGCTTTGGCTGGAAGAACGTCATGGCCGTGCCCAAGGTTTCCAAGATCACCGTCAACATCGGTCTTGGCGAGGCCAGCCAGAACGTGAAGCTGCTGGACACGGCCGCGGTGGAACTGGGACAGATCACCGGGCAGAAGGCCATGATCACGCGGGCCAAGAAGTCCATCGCGAATTTCAAGATTCGCAAGGGCATGCCCATCGGCTGCGCGGTAACGCTGCGCGGGGAAAAGATGTACGAATTCCTCGACCGGCTGTGCAACGTGGTGCTGCCCCGCGTGCGAGACTTCCGCGGGCTGCCCTCGAACGCTTTCGACGGCCGCGGCAATTACACCCTGGGCCTGAAGGACCAGCTGGTGTTCCCGGAAATCGACTACACGCGCGTGGACAAGATCAAGGGCATGAACATCACGCTGACAACCACGGCGCGCAACGACGAAGAAGGCCGTGAATTGCTCAAGGGGCTCGGTTTTCCCTTGCGCGAAAAAGGAGCAGCACAATAAATGGCACGCACCGCAAAAATCGCCAAGACGTTGAAGAAGCCGAAATTCAAAGTGCGCGTGCGCAACCGCTGCCGTTGCTGCGGCCGCGCCCGCGGGTATATTCGCAAATTCCAAATGTGCCGCATCTGTTTCCGCGGCATGGCGCTCAAGGGAGAGATCCCTGGAGTCGTGAAATCCAGCTGGTAGGAGAGTTATGCAGACGGATCCGATTGCCGATTTCCTAACGCGTTTGCGCAACGCCACGGCGGCGAAGCACCAGCGCGTGGACGTTCCGGTCTCCAAGTTGAAGACCGAGATCGCCCGCATCCTGAAGGAAGAGGGTTACATCTCGACCTACAAGATGGTGGACGAAAACAAGTCGCACAAAACCCTGCGCGTGTTCCTGAAGTACACGCCAGACCGGCGCAGCGTGATTACCGGGATGAAGCGCGTCTCCAAGCCGGGGCAGCGCTGCTACCTGGGCGCCGACGACATTAAGCCGGTGGTTGGAGGGCTGGGCATCAGCATCCTGACCACGCCGAAAGGCCTGATGACGGGGCGCGCGGCGCGCAAAGCCAAGATGGGCGGCGAGATACTTTGCGAAGTGTGGTAGTGCCAGTTTCAAGCTGTAAGTTTTAAGTTCTAAGTCGGAAGAAGAAGATTAGCGTCACGGGGAATCGGCCAGAAAGCGCCGTGGCTCTTACTTAGAACTTATGACTTAGTACTGACGACTCGTAGTAACGCAGCAGAGATTGAGAGAAGGAACTAACGCAATGTCACGTATTGGTCGCAAACCGATTCCCGTGCCGGCCGGCGTAAAAATCAATACCGGCGGCGGCAAAGTGGAAGTGCAGGGCCCCAAAGGCAAACTGTTCGTGCTGGTGCCGAAGCAGATCAAACTCGAGCAGAAGGACGGCGTATTGACGGCGGTCCGCGAGAATGAAGAGCATCGCGCGCTGCACGGCTTGGCGCGCGCGCTTCTCGCCAACGCCGTTCATGGCGTCACCCAGGGCTTCAGGAAGGAACTCGATATCGTGGGCGTCGGCTACCGCGCCGAGCTCAAGGGCAAAGCCGTGGCGTTCGCGCTCGGCAAGTCCCACCCCATCGAGTTTCCGGTTCCCGAGGGCATTCAGATTTCCATCGAGAAGCAGACGCACCTCGTGGTGAGCGGCGCGGACAAGGCCCTGGTCGGCCAGGTAGCCGCGGACATTCGTTCGCTGCGTCCGCCGGATCCGTACAAGCAGAAGGGCATTCGCATCACCGGAGAGCGTTTGAAGAAAAAGGCAGGCAAGGCCGGCGCGAAGGCAGGGGCAGCGTAAAGAGTTTTAAGTTTTCAGTTCTCAGTTGTCAGTAAAGAAAGATGGACTGGGAACTTTGGGCCTGGAATTTGGCAGTAGGTTACAGAGTTTTAAGTTTTCAGTTCTCAGTTGTCAGTAAAGAAAGATGGACTGGGAACTTTGGGCCTGGAATTTGGCAGTAGGTTACAGAGTTTTAAGTTTTCAGTTTTCAGTTGTCAGTAAAGAAAGATGGACTGGGAACTTTGGATGTGGAATATGGGAGCGGGTAAAGGAGTTTTGAGTTGATAAGTTCGGAGCGGTTTACTGAAGACTGAGAACTTGTAACTTAAGACTGCAAAAAGGATTGCGCGGCCCACCTGCGAAGGCGGGCCACACAGAAGGAAGAGAGTTTTAAGTTCATAGGTTCCGAATGGTTTACTGAAAACTGAGAACTTATAACTTAAAACTGCAAGGGAGAAACGACAGTGGCATCGGCATCAGTTCGCAAGCTGTCCCGGGATGAGCAGCGCCAGCGCGTGCATGCGCGCGTGCGCACTAGGGTGTCTGGCACACCGGAGCGCCCGCGGTTGAGCGTGTACCGTTCCGTCGGGCACATCTACGCGCAAGTGATTGACGATCGCAGCAGCCGCACGCTGGTGTCGGCCAGCTCGATCGACAAGGAAGTCAAGAAGAACCTGAAGGGCGGGGGCAACATCGCCTCAGCCAAAGCCGTCGGCAAAATTATCGCCGAACGCGCCAAGGCGGCGGGAGTGTCAAAGGTGGTGTTCGACCGCGGCGGTTATAAATATCACGGCCGCGTCAAGGCGCTCGCGGATGCGGCGCGGGAAGCGGGGTTACAGTTCTAATTTATGTCGAAGCAAATTTTGCGAGATAGTTTGGCAGTGCGGCGGCTGTTGGAAGTGAATCCTTCCGATCTGAAGGATGACGTTGTGGCCATCAACCGCGTCACCAAGGTCGTCAAGGGCGGCAAGAACCTGAGCTTTTCCGCGCTCGTGGTTGTCGGCGACAGCCACGGGCACGCCGGCTTCGGAATGGGCAAAGCCCGCGAAGTGCCCATGGCCATCAAGAAGGGCATCGAGCAGGCGAAGAAAAATCTGATCAAGCTGAACATGAAGGGCACCACCATCCCGCATCAGGTGACCGGATGGTACGGCTCGGCGCAGGTGCTGCTGAAGCCCGCGTCGGAAGGCACGGGCGTGATTGCCGGCGGCCCGGTGCGCAAGGTGATGCAGGTTGCCGGAATCACGAATGTGCTCACGAAGTCGCTGGGCACGTCGAATCCGCACAACGTCGTGAAGGCCACCTTTGCGGCGCTGTTGAGTTTGAAGGATGCCGGACAAGTGGCGGAAACGCGCTCCAAGACCATCGAGGAAGTCAGCGGGAAACCGCCCAAGGCCGAGAAATCCGAAAAGGGCGAGAAGGTGGCAGGGGATTAATCCATGGCAGGCGAGAAGAAAAGCGCGAAGAGCGCCGCAACGGTAAAGATCAAGTGGGTGCGCAGCTTCATCAGTTGCACCGATGACATGCGCGCGACGATTCGGGGATTGGGCTTGCGCCGGATGCATCAGGTGGTCGAGCGGGAGAATTCGCCGGCCATCCGCGGGATGATTCACAAGGTGCGGCACCTCGTGGAAGTGGTGGAGTAATTCATGGCAGACAAGGTTAAGAAGGAACAAAGCGCGGTTTCGCTATCCACCCTGGGGCCGGCCAAGGGCTCGCGCAAGAAGCATGTGCGCGTGGGCCGCGGCATTGGTTCAAAGCTGGGGAGAACTTCCGGAAAGGGCAACAAGGGCCAGAAATCGCGGCGCGGGTATTCGCGGCGGCGCGGTTTTGAAGGCGGACAGATGCCGTTGCATCGGCGCATCCCGAAGCGCGGATTTCACAATCCGTTTGGGGTGGCGTATTCCGTCGTCAACCTGGAAGAGCTGAACGTATTTCCCGAAGGCGAAACGGTGACGCCGGAACTGCTGCGCGCGCATGGCTTCGTGCGGCGCGCCACGGATCCCATCAAGGTTTTGGGTGATGGCGAGCTGAAGACCAAGCTCACCATTCACGCTCATGCATTCAGCGCCACCGCCAAGGATAAGATCACCAAGGCAGGCGGCACGTTTGAGGTGGTAGCGTAATCGGGTTTCCCGAGGAACCGGTATGAATCGTTTCTTGAACGCATTCGCGAATCTGTTCCGGATTGAGGATCTGCGCAACCGGCTGTTCTTCACGCTGGGGCTGCTGGCGGTTTACCGCATCGGCGCGCACATTCCGACGCCGGGCATTAACACCAGCGTGCTGGAAGAACTCTTCAAGCAGTCGCAGGGCTCGGTGCTGGGCATTTTCGATCTGTTCAGCGGCGGCAACTTCCGGCGTTTGACGATTTTCGCACTGGGCATCATGCCCTACATCACCTCGTCCATCATCCTGCAGTTGATGACCGTGGTGTTTCCGTACCTGGAACGGTTGCAAAAGGAAGGCGAACTGGGCCGGCGGAAGATTACGCAGTACACGCGGTATTTGACGATTGCGCTCAGCATCATCCAGTCGTCCACGATCGCCGGCACCTTGCAGAATCAGTCCATCGGCGGGCAGGGCCTGGTGTATCACCCGGGCTGGGGCTTCACGATGATGACGATTCTGACGCTGACAACAGGTTCGGCGTTCATCATGTGGCTGGGCGAGCAGATCAGCGAACGCGGCATCGGCAACGGCATGTCCCTGATCATCTTCGTGGGCATCGTGGTGGGCCTGCCGCGCGCCATCGCGGATCTTTGGGATAAGGTGAGGACGCAAGCGTGGGGCGCATTTACGCCGATCGCGATTTTGGCGCTCCTGGTGCTGATGGTTGCCGTCGTAGCATTCATCGTTTTCGTGGAAGGCGCGCAACGCCGGATCCCGGTGCAATACGCCAAGCGCGTGGTGGGCCGCCGCATGATGGGCGGGCAATCCACGTATTTGCCGTTGCGCGTGAATTCCGGCGGCGTGATTCCGCCGATTTTCGCAAGCTCGCTGCTGGCGTTTCCGGCCACGGCCGCGCTGATGTTGGGCACGCGTTGGCCGTTCGTGAAGTCCATCGCGAACACGCTGCGCTGGGGAGAGCCGCTGTACACGGCGATTTACGTGACGCTGATCATCGTGTTCGCGTTTTTCTATGTGGGCATCGTGTTCAATCCGACGGAGCTTGCGGACAACATGCGCAAGAACGGCGGGTTCATCCCGGGGATACGTCCGGGGCGCACCACGTCGGAATATGTGAGCCTGATCCTGAAGCGGCTGACGTTTATCGGCGCGGTGTACCTGGCCATCGTTTGCCTGTTGCCGGAATGGATGATCGCAGGCATTCACCTGAATCACCTGCCGTGGTGGATGGGAGGCGATTGGTTTGACCGCCGATTCCCCGGCTGGATTTTGAACGGATTAGGCGTGGCATTTTATTTTGGCGGGACTTCGCTGCTGATTGTGGTCGGCGTGGCGATGGATACAGTGCAGCAACTGGAGGCACAACTCGTTATGCGGAACTACGATGGCTTTGCGCGAAAGGGACGTCTGCGCGGCCGTCGTTAAGGGAGAGGAACCGTGGCGGCGGAAGAGCGTCCCGTTGGAAAACTCAACCGCGCGGTGATTTTTCTGGGGCCTCCGGGATCGGGAAAAGGCACTCAGGCGAAAGAGCTGGCCAGGGTATATGGCATACCGCATCTTTCGACCGGCGACATGCTACGGGAGCATGTCAGCAAAGGCACGCCGCTTGGTTTGAAGGCCAAGCCGATTATGGAGCGAGGCGACCTGGTGCCGGACTCGCTGGTGTTGAAGATGGTCGCGGAACGAATTGAGCGGCCGGATTGCAGTTACGGATTTGTGTTCGACGGTTTTCCGCGGACGGTAACCCAGGCGAAGTACCTGGGCGAGTTGCTGAAGCAGCATGGGTTGTTTCAGCCGTTCGTGCTGCACATGGTGATCGGATCGTCGGTGCTGTTACGGCGATTGACGGGACGCAGGACCTGTAAAGTGGGCGGGGAGATTTACAATATTTACGACCGCCCGCCAAAGGTCGAGGGGATTTGCGATAACGACGGCGGCGAACTTGTGCAGCGGCCGGACGATCGCGAAGAGGTAATCCGGGAGCGCTTGCATGCGTACGACAAGCAGACCGCGCCCCTGGTGCAATATTACCGGCAGCTGGGTTTTTTGCACGATATCGACGCCAGCAAGAGTTTCGAGGAAGTGAAGCAGGAAATGTTCGAGAGCCTGGAAGGGATCGGCGGAACGCAGTAAGGAAATGGCGATTCAATTACGCAGCGCCACCGAACTCGAAAAGATGTACCGCGCGGGCCAGGTGGTTCACGAAGTGTTGAACGCGCTCCGGGGGCAGGTGCAGCCGGGGATGACGACGATGGACCTCGAGAAGGGCGCCGAGGAGATCATCGCGAAAGGGCCGGGACGGCCGGCGTTCAAAGGGTATCGCGGGTATCCCTGTGTGCTATGCACGTCGGTGAACAGCGAGATCGTTCACGGGATACCATCGCCGAAGCGGAAATTGCGCGAAGGCGACATCGTGTCCATCGATTTCGGCATGGAAGTGGACGGGTATTACGGCGATTCGGCGGTGACCGTGCCAGTGGGGAAAATCAGCCCGGAGCTGCAGAAGCTCCTGGATGTGACCCGGGAATCGCTGGACCGCGCGATTGACAAGATGCGTCCGGGGAATCGATTGGGCGACGTCGGGCACGCGGTGCAGAGTTGGGTGGAGAAGCACGGGTACTCGGTGGTGCGGGAGTTCGTGGGGCACGGCATCGGAACGAAGATGCACGACGAGCCGAACCTGCCGAACTACGGCGAGCCGGGGCACGGAGCGCGCTTGCAGGAGGGCATGGTGATCGCCGTCGAACCGATGGTGAACGCCGGCCGTCCGGAAGTGGCGATGCGCGGCGAATGGGTGGCGGAAACGGCCGATGGAAGTCCTTCGGCGCATTTCGAGCACACCGTGGCGGTCACGGCAGACGGCCCGTGGATCTTGACGCGGCCGAGAGAGATGACGGGGCCGGCGTGGGGGAACGAAGTTTTGAGTAGTAAGTTGTAAGTTTTCAGTAATAAGTAAATCGGCTTTACTTAAAACTTAGAACTGACGACTAAAGACAGGTAGGCGCGAGGAAGCAAAAGCAGTAACGGAAAACCATGGCCAAGCAGCCGTACGAGAAAAAAGAGAAAGGCGACTCCGGAAATCCGAAGGAGGACGCGATTGAAGTGATGGCGACAGTGATTGAACCGTTGCCAAACGCGATGTTCCGTGTGGAACTGGAAAACAAGCACCAGGTGCTGGCGCATGTTTCCGGGAAGATGCGCAAGAATTTTATACGGATTCTAGCGGGCGACAAGGTGGCGGTGGAGCTCTCGCCATACGATTTGACGCGCGGCCGGATCGTGTACAGATATAAGTAATCAGTTTTCTGTTGTAGTAAAGCGAAGAGGGCCAGCGGCAACGGGAAGAGTTTTGGAAGAGTTGGCAGTTATAAGTTTTGAGTTGTAAGTTAAGGAAGCAGGAGGAAGTACTTAAAACTGAGAACTTAAGACTTAGAACTTAAGACTTAGAACTTAAGACTGAGAACTTAAGACTGAGAACTTATTGGTTGAGTTCTCAGTTGTAAGTTGTCAGTGAAGAGGGAAGAAATAAGGATTTGGGGTTTGGAGTGGGGGGAGTGCGGGATGTACTGAGTTCATAGATATCGGCCTAGGTTTTAGATTGGGTTTTTGGGTTTACTTAGAACTGATAACTGAAGACTGACAACGATTTGGTCGAGGAGTTGGTTACATGAAAGTACGGGCAAGCGTGAAAAAGATTTGTGACAAGTGCAAGGTGATACATCGCCGCGGGGTGGTTCGGGTGATTTGCGTGAACCCGAAGCACAAGCAGCGGCAGGGATGAGGCAGTTGTCAGTAATCAGTTGTCAGTAATCAGTCGGAAAAGAACAAGATCACAGGTACTGATTCAAAGGTTTGAACTGATAACTGATGACTGATAACTGACAACGGGGAAACGGCAAGATAGAGTCGTTGAGAGAGTCGTTGAAAAAGGGAGAAGTCAGACATGGCACGTATCGCTGGTGTTGATCTTCCGCCGCAGAAACGCTTGTGGGTCGGGTTGACCTCGATCTATGGCATCGGGCAGGTGCGCGCGAAGAGTATTGCCGAAAAGGCGAATGTGGATTTCACGAAGAAGATCCGCGAGCTGACGGAAGACGAAGTCAACCGCCTGCGCAACGTGATCGAAGCGGAAGGGCGCGTGGAAGGGGATCTCCGCAAAGAGATTCAGATGAACATCCGCCGGCTGATCGAAGTGCAGGCGTATCGCGGGATTCGTCACCGGCGCAACCTGCCGGTGCGCGGTCAGCGGACGCACACTAACGCGCGCACGAGGAAGGGTCCACGGCGCGGCGCGGTGGCCGGGAAGAAGCAGATCAAGGGCAAGAAGGGCTGAGGAAACCAGTTCTTAGTCCTTAGTTTTAAGTGGTAAGTAAGGCGATCTTACAACCTGGAATTTGAGACGCGAGACTTAGAACTTGCAATTTGAAAACTGGAACTTAGCGGCTGGAACTTGAAGCGTGGCAGAGAGAAGTTGATTCTTAAAGGTTGGAACTTAGAACTAAAGACTGATTACTTAGAACGACGGAGTCAATCGTGGCAAAAGAGCAGAAAAACGCGGCGGTGGACGCAACAGCAGCACCGGCGAAACCGGCCGCCGCCAGTAAGCGCAAGAAAGAGTTCAAGAAGAAGCGCGAGAAGCGCATCGTGCCGCACGGCATTGTGCACGTAGCCGCTTCCTTCAACAACACGCAGATCACCATTGCGGATCCGGACGGACGCGTGTTGTGCGCGTCTTCGGCGGGAGCGATCGGGTTCAAGGGTTCGCGCAAGGGCACGCCGTACGCCGCGCAGCAGGCTTCACTGTCTGCCGCGGGAACGGCGCGCGACCAGTACGGGATGAAGAGCGTGGAAGTGAAGGTGAAGGGCCCGGGATCCGGCCGCGAATCCGCGGTGCGAGCGTTGGCGGCGGCGGGATTGCACATCGTGGCGATCCGCGACGTTACGCCGATTCCGCACAATGGCTGCCGTCCGCCAAAGCGCCGGCGGGTCTGACGCAGTTCTCAGCTGTCAGTAATCAGTCGGAACGGAATAGCCAAGGTTTTTGGGGTTATGGGCAGCCGAGGGTGGGAACGAGCAGGGTTTTGTAGCGGCCGCCTTCCGAAGCGGGCCGCTCCTGGAAGAGGATTTTTGATGGTTCTGAGTTGATGAGTTTCAGATGCTTCACTTAAGACTGAGAACTTACAACTTAGAACTGAGACGAGTTTCGCGAAGGGAGAACAGAAGTTGGCAAGACATCGAGATGCAGTCTGCCGCCTATGCCGTAGGGAAGGGCAGAAACTGTTCCTAAAAGGATTGCGGTGCTTCACGGACAAGTGCGCGATCGAGAAGCGCAACTTCGTGCCGGGACAGCACGGACAATCACGGCGCGCGAAGATTGCGGGTTACGGCCTGCAGCTCCGCGAAAAACAGAAAGTGAAGCGCACGTACGGCCTGCTGGAGCGGCAGTTCCGCAATTATTTCGAGAAAGCGAACCGCGCCAAGGGACCGACGGGCGAAAACCTCATCATCATGCTGGAACGCCGGCTGGACAACACGGTGTGGCGCGCGGGGCTGGCGTCTTCGCGTTCGCAGGCGCGGCAACTGGTGCTGCACGGACACGTGCGGATCAACGGGAAGAAGGTGAACATCCCGTCGTACCAGGTGAACGTGGGCGAAGAGATCGCCATCAAGGAAAAGATGCACCAGAACGCCATGGTGCTGGAAGCGCGCAACGTGGCGCAGAGCCAGAGCCTGGTGCCGTGGCTGGAGCAGGAGCGCGAGCAGTTCAAGGCCAAGGTGGTGGCGCTGCCGAAGCGCGAAGACGTACAGACGCCGCCGATCAACGAACAGCTGATCGTGGAGCTGTACTCGAAGTAAGTAGTAAGTTTTAAGTTATAAGTTTTCAGTAGAAGCAATCCTTACTGAATACTGAAAACTAATTACTAAGGACTTTGCGGTTTTTGCAGTAAACGCGCGGTCGAGGGAAGGGTCAAGGCTTGTGAGTGGCCGGCGACGCCGGTCACGGAAGGAAGGAACACGATGTGGAAGGGATTTCAGAAACCGAAGCGTCTTGCGTCTGAACTGGAATCGCTGACGGAGCGGTACGGCCGGTTTTCGGCGCAGCCGTTTGAACGGGGCTGGGGTACCACGGTAGGAAACGGGTTGCGGCGCGCGCTGCTCAGTTCGATCGAAGGCGCAGCGATCACCGCGGTCAAGATCGAGGGAGTGTTGCACGAATTCTCCTCGATTCCCGGGGTGGTGGAAGACGCCACCGACATCATCCTGAACCTGAAGCAGGTTCCCATCAAGCTGAATACCGACCTGCCGAAGACCATCTACGTGAACGTGGAAGCGCCGGGAGTGGTGACGAGCGCGCAGATCGAGGAAGATGCGGACTTCGCGGTGCTGGACAAGAGCGTGTACATCGCCACGGTCAGCGAAGGCGGCAAGCTGCTGATCGAAATGCGCGTGAAGAACGGGCGCGGGTACGTGGCGGCGGACCGCAACTACGACGAAGACCTGCCGATCGGATACATTCCGGTGGACAGCGTGCATTCGCCGGTGCGCAAGGTGAACTACTCGGTGGAATCGGCGCGCCTTGGACAGATGACGGACTACGAGAAGCTCATGATGGAAGTGTGGACGAACGGCGCCATCACGCCGCAGGACGCGATTGGCCTGGCGGCGAAACTGGTGAAGGACCACATGAGCATCTTCATCAACTTCGAGGAGCCGGTGGAGAACGTGGAGATGCCGCAAGACATCGTGCACGATCCGCGGCTGGAACATCTGGACCGCTCGGTGGAAGAGCTGGAACTTTCCGTGCGCAGCTACAACTGCCTGAAGAACGCGAACATCCAGACGATTCGCGAGTTGGTGCAGAAGAGCGAAAACGAAATGCTCAAGACCAAGAACTTCGGCCGGAAATCCTTGAACGAAATCAAGGACATCCTGGTGAAGATGGGGCTTGGGCTGGGCATGAAGTTCGACGAGCACGGCCGGATTATCTGGCCGCCGCTGCCGAGCCAGACGGCGATGCCGCCGACGTCTTCGGAGGATACTGTCGGGTTGTAGAGCCGGGCGGCTGTTTTCAGTTAAGAGCGAAGACCATTTCTTCAGGGGCTAAAGCCCACACATATGGGCGGCTTTACGCCGGGGCTGAAGCCCCGGCCCCCTAAAGAAAGGCACATGATCAGCAGGATGCTTGGAAGGATGCTGGAGCCCTTCAAAGCTCAGGGTTAACGAAAGCTCCGAAGCGCGAGAAGGAAGAGACGATGAGACACCTGAAGTCGGGATCAAAACTGGGGCGCAATCCGTGGCACCGCCGCGCGACGCTGCGCAACCTGGTGACCAATCTGTTTGAGCACGGGCGGATCACCACGACGCTGACGCGGGCCAAGGCTACGCGGCCAGTGGCGGAGAAGATCATCACGCTCGGAAAGAAAGACACGCTGGCGGCGCGGCGGCAGGCGGCTGCATACCTGATGACGCCGGCGATGACGAAGAAGCTGTTCAGCGAAATCGCGCCGAAGTTTGCGGATCGCGCGGGCGGCTACACGCGCATCATTCCCGCGGGGATTCGCGTGGGCGATGGAGCGAAAGTGGCGATCCTGGAACTGGTGAGCTACGAGTTCAAGAAAAAGGAAAAGAAAGAGAAGAGCAAGGTGGCGGAAGCCGTCGAGGCGAAGAGCTAAGACAGATTAGCAGAGTCCGCGCCGAGGCGGACTTTAGTGTGGTATACGACGCTCGCTCCGGGAGACCGGGGCGGGCGTTTTGTTTTGGAAAGGCGACCCGTAACCAGCGACTGAGAGGCGGGGCGAGGTGGCGGAGGAGTGAAAATGTCGCCGCGGCGACAGCGTGATGTTTTTTCGCAAGTGTTGCAGGGGAAAGGGTTAGGGAAAACGAGGTTTGCAAGTGTGGGAAGTGCAGGGGTTATAGGTGGTTTGGAATGAGAGAGATGTGGATCTGTTGAAGGCAGTGGGGTTAGGACGGGTAGTAGTGCAAGTGTTGAATGTAGGAGGCTTGCGCTGAAATTGGGTGGGCCCACATTCTGGGAATGCGGCGGGGGCGCCACTTTTGTGATGTGGGCAGAGACATACGATTCAATGCTTGGGAATACGGGTTGGACTGCAAAGGCGGGAACAAGCTCCCGCACTCCAAGGGCAACCTAAGAGGCGGTCAGGGGGAGGAGCGGGGGCGGCGGAGGCGGTGGAGTAGGAAGAGGACGAGTAAGGCGATTAGGGCGCCGGCGGAGTCTAGGAGGGAGTCCCAGACGGAGGCGGTGCGGGAGGCGACGAAGGATTGATGGATTTCGTCTAGGGCGGCGTAGGCGGCGGCGATGAACCAGGCAGCGAAGGCCCAGGACCAGTGCCAGCCGATGCGGGCGCCACGAATGCCGCGGTAGAGGAGCAGATAGAAGATGAAGTATTCCGTCAGGTGGGCCGTTTTGCGGATGAAGTAGTGGATGATTTCAAAAGCGGCTGCGCTTAGAGAAGGAACGAACCAATGCAAGGCGGCTCCGAAGACTTTGGCGGTGTGTTCGGAGGAAAAAGTGTCGGTGGAGGCGGTGAAGATGACGGCGCCCCACAGCAGGGCGGGCCACCAGGCGTGGAGCCAGGAGGGAATGAGGGATTTGGGAGGAACGCGGAAACGGACCTCGTCGAGAGGGGGAGCGGGACGAGGATTGCGCCAGGGTTCGGATGAAGACATTAGGGGTCTAGTATCTCATTTGATTGTAAATGAAACGTGAAGAGAATGCAGGAGTTGCGCTAGTGGAACGAGGCACGGGCTGCGCTACAGGGAAGATTATTCCATGCGGTAGTTGGGGGCTTCCTTGGTGATTACCACGTCGTGGACGTGGGATTCGCGGAGGCCGGCAGCGGTGATGCGGATGAACTGGCCCATTTCGGCGAGTTCGGGGATGGTGCGGGCGCCCACGTAGCCCATGCCACTTTTCAGGCCGCCGACGAGTTGATCGGTGAGGCCGCTAAGGGGGCCTTTGTAGGCGACGCGGCCTTCGACGCCTTCGGGAACGGACTTGCCGCGCTCGGCGGCTTCCTGGGAATAACGGTCTGCGGAGCCCGCTTCCATGGCTCCGGTGGAGCCCATGCCGCGGTAGGACTTGAAGGTGCGGCCTTGATAGAGAATGGTTTCGCCGGGAGCTTCCTCGGTGCCCGCGAAGAGGCTGCCGATCATGACGCAGGAAGCGCCGGCGGCGATGGCCTTGGTGATGTCACCGGAATATTTAATGCCGCCATCGGCGATGATGGCGACGCCGGTGTCCTTGGCGGCTCTGGCAGCTTCCATCACGGCGGTGAGCTGGGGAACGCCAGCACCGGTGACGACGCGCGTGGTGCAGATAGAGCCGGGACCGATGCCGACTTTCAAGCCGTCAATGCCGAGAGAGATGAGTTCCCTGGCGCCTTCGAAGGTGGCGACGTTGCCAGCAACGATCTGCATCTCGGGCAGACGGTGGCGAATGGCCTTGATGGCTTCGATGACGCGTTCGGTGTGGCCGTGGGCGGTGTCAATGGCAAGAACATCGGCTTTGCACTTGGCCATTTCAACGGCGCGTTCGAGGAAATCACCGGTAGCGCCAATGGCGGCGCCGACGTAGAGGCGGCCGTGATCGTCCTTGGCGGCGCGAGGATACTCGAGCTTTTTCTGGATGTCTTTTACGGTGATGAGGCCCTTGAGGTTGAAATCCTGGTCCACGACGAGAAGCTTCTCGATGCGGTGCTTCTGGAGAATTTTTTCGGCTTCCTCGAGGGTGGTGCCGACGGCGACGGTGACGAGATTGTCCTTGGTCATGACCTGGCCGACAAGCTGGCTGTGATTCTTTTCGAAGCGAAGGTCGCGGTTGGTGAGAATGCCGGTGAGGCGCGTACCGCGGGTGACGGGTAGGCCGGAGATGCGGTACTTATTCATGATTTCGAGGGCCTGGCGGATGGTGATATCCGGGGAGATGGTGACGGGATCCACGATCATGCCTGATTCGGAGCGCTTGACGCGATCGATTTCCTCGGCTTGGCGATCGATGGGGATGTTGCGATGGATGATGCCGATGCCGCCCTGACGCGCAATGCCGATGGCCAGGCGCGATTCGGTGACGGTGTCCATGGCGGCGGAAGAGAGAGGGATATTGAGGGAGAGATTGCGGGTGAATCTTGTGGTGGTGTCCACTTCGGTGGGCAGGACGGAGGATTTGCCGGGGAGAAGGAGGACGTCGTCGAATGTAAGACCTTCGGTGATGGAACCTTCAATCATGAGAACCTCGGAAGAAAATCGAAAATTGAAATTGGAAAATCTAAAATCGGGAATCCTCGGGGGCGGGCTGCCCCCAAAACAGCGCAGCCCAGCGGGTGGCCGCCGGGCCGGGAGAAGAGTTCAATCGATGGAGACGATAGAATGAAACAAAGCATCACGATGTAAACAATAATTTTAGGGGGGAGAGGGGTGAGGGGTCAAGTTGAAGGCAGACGCGGCTCAATTCGAGTTTGCGTGGACTTTGCCTTGGAGCCAACGGTGGCGGATGGCGACTAGGAAATGTTTCTTGTCTTTTTTCATTTGATGGACGAGGGCTTGATTGCCGGTTTCTTCGTGGGCGGCGGCCCAGAGGACCATTTCGGTGAGGACCGGGGCGAGGTCGATGCCTTTTTTGGTGAGCACGTAGATGAGCTTGCGGCCGTCGGAAGGATCTGGTTGCGCGGCAATGATACCGTAGGCGGCGAGCTTGCGGAGGCGATCCGCGAGGATGTTGGAGGCGATCCTTTCGTAGGATTGCAGGAATTCCTTGAAGGTGCGCGAGCCGCGCAGCATCATGTCGCGGACAATCAGCAATGACCAGCGATCGCCGAGCATTTCCACGGAAGCATTCAGGGGACACTCCGAGCGGCGGTGAGGCGCGGGCTTGCTTTTGGGCATAGGGTGACAGTAGCATATTTTACTTGCATTTCAAAAGTAAGATGGGCAAACTGTCGTGCATTCCATTTTGGAGTGCGGCGGCTCGCCGCCGCTTTTTCGGTGCGAGCAGCGACGCGAGACGGGATGTTTCGGAGGAGGGGTTGGATTGTAAAAGCGGGAGCAAGCTCCCGCACTCCAAGGCGGAATCGAGGAGCAAGAAGGGGGGAGAGATGAGCGGCGTACGGGTGCTGGTGGGGACAAAGAAGGGCGCGTTTATTCTGACGGCGGACGGGAAGCGCGAGAAGTGGGACATCAGCGGTCCACACTTTGCGGGTTGGGAGATGTACCACCTGAAGGGATCTCCCGCGGACCCGAATCGAATTTACGCGTCGCAGACCAGCGGCTGGTTTGGACAGATCATTCAACGGTCCGATGACGGCGGGAAAACATGGTTCCAGCCAGGCACGCCACCGGGGGAACCCACGACGGCCCCGGATGGAATGCCAAAAGGCGAGAGCAACAAGTTTGTTTACGACGTCTCCGCGGAAACAGGGAAACCTCTTACGACGCATCAGTGGTACGACGGGACGCAGCACCCGTGGGAGTTCAAGCGTGTGTGGCACCTGGAGCCTTCGTTGACGGATCCGGATACTGTTTATGCGGGAGTGGAAGACGCGGCGCTGTTCCGCTCGAGCGACGGCGGGAGGACCTGGAAGGAACTTTCCGGCCTGCGCGGCCATGGAACGGGGCCCAAATGGCAACCGGGTGCGGGGGGAATGTGCCTGCACACGGTCATACTGAGCGCAAACGCGCCAGGACAGATTGTGATCGCCATCTCTGCCGCGGGAGCATTTCGCAGCGACGACGACGGCAAGACGTGGAAGCCCATCAATCAGGGGCTGCGTTCGCAATACATTCCGGACCCGAAGGCGGAGGTGGGACATTGCGTGCACCACGTGACGATGCACCCGTCGCGCTCGAATGTGCTGTTCATGCAGAAGCACTGGGACGTGATGCGGAGCGACAACGCGGGAGATTCGTGGCACGAGGTCAGCGGTAATTTGCCGACGGACTTTGGATTCGTGATTGACGTACACACACACGAGCCGGAGACGATTTATGTGGTGCCGATCAAGAGCGATGGGGAGCATTATCCGCTCGACGGGAAGCTGCGGGTGTACCGAAGCAGGCATGGCGGGAACGAATGGGAAGAGTTGAAGAAGGGGTTGCCGGAGCGCGATTGTTATGTGAACGTTCTGCGCGATGCGATGGCGGTGGATTCGCTGGATAAGTGCGGGGTATATTTCGGGACAACTGGCGGACAGGTTTATGCCTCGGCGGACGCGGGAGATACTTGGGCGCCGATTGTGCGGGACCTGCCGGCGGTGTACTCCGTGGAGGTACAGACGCTGTCATGATTCGGGTGGAATTACCGGCGCACTTGAGGAGTTTGGCGCGGGTGCGCCCGGAGGTGGAGCTTGAAGTGCAGGGCGAGGTGACGCTGCGGGCGGTCCTGGACGCGCTGGAGACGAGCTATCCGATGCTGCGGGGCACGATTCGGGATCATGTTACGCAGCAAAGGCGGCCGTTTTTGCGATTTTTTGCTTGCGGTGAGGATTTGTCACATGAGCCTCCGGACATGTTGTTGCCGAAGCAGGTGGCGTCGGGGGAAGAGCCGCTGCTGATTATTGGGGCGATTGCGGGGGGATGAGGGAAGAAGAGACGTAAGGAAGCAAAGATTCGGAGAAAGGCTTAGGCAGAGGGCGCGGAGGACGCAGAGTTCATCGAGAAGAGCGGAAAGTTCGGCTTCTGATCGTCAGAGCCCACCCTTCGCTGGAAAGCGCGAAGGGTGGGGCACCCTCAAGTTCATTTTGTCTTAGCGTATCGAGGAGCAACCCGGGTCAGGAATGTGCGGTAGCTTTCATTTTATTGAGCGAACAGCAGGTTCCTCGCTTCGCTCGGAATGACAATCTCTCTTGAGAAGTGATTTGACGATGGTGAAAGCTCTAACCGATTCAAGGTAGAGGGTGGTTGTAGAGCGACTCCAGGTAGTCGCTGAGACGCTGCTGGCGTGACGGGTTGGTGGATTCATCGATCATGGTTTGGAGAATGGTAGGGAGGAAGCGGGAGTATTTGGCGAGGGTGGCGCGATCGCTGGAAGCGAAGGCGGATTCGACGGCCTGCTCCGTGGCGGGAGTGATGAGTTCGTCGCGGCCGACGAAGACACGCGAGATTTCAGCGGGCGCAGGGCTAATGGAAAGAGGAAGAACGGTATCCACGAAGCTGCGGGGAACGATGTAGAAAAGGCGCGAGCCTTGCTCGAACCAGGAGTTTTTCCAAGTTTCGAGCATGGCGTGAGCTTCGTCAGCGTGCAAGCCTTGGGAAATGAGGATGCCTTCGAGATCGCTGAAGAGGGAATCGAGGGAGCCTTCGAGGGGAGGCGGAGCGAGGGCGGCCTGGTCCCGGAGAGGGCCTAGGATGCGGTAGCCGACGGTGTTGCCGCGACGCTCGAAGAGGATCACGTCGGGGATTTCTTGGTTGAGATGGTTTTGTATGAGCACTGAGCTGTCGGCGGAGAGCGTGGCGGTGAGGGGCGGGGTGAAGGCGGAGACGCCCCGATAGAAGAGGAAGCGTTCGCGTTGATCGCCAGACGGGGTTGGGACGCGGAGGGGCGCGGAAGAGGTTTCGCGCGCGGCGTAGTAATGGTTTTCATAAATGTCACGAGGGAAATCGGCGGACGCGGCTGGTTCGACTTGGACGGACTTCCAGGTGATGCCACCAATGGTGCGCTTCTGATCGAGCGAAAAATCGGTCCGCGGGTTGAATTCCGCAAGAGGAACGGCGTGCGGATACCATTCGGTGATGAGGCCCTTGGCAAAGGAAACTGTGACGGCGATGGAGGTTTCGCGAGGCGAGTAGAAATAGAGGACGGGAGTTTCCATGCGGACGGTGCCGCGAAGACCGCCCTTGAAGTTGGGCTCGCGTAGATGTTCGACGAAGGTGGGCAAGTCCGTGGAACCAGTGAGAGGGAGCCATTCGATGGCTTGGCCGTCTGTGGCGGAGATCGAGGTGAAGGTGCCCCACTCGTGGACGGTGAGATCTGAAGAGGGAGCGTCCTGTTTGGCGGAATGCACATGGGGGAAAGCAAGGATTGTGAAGAGGAAGGCGACGCAGGGGATCGCGCGGAAAACGTGGCCAACGCGTTGGAGCGGCACGGCGGTGACTTGCGTTATGTAGGGATTCATCGGGTTGCCACCTTGACAGTGGAATTGCGAGAGATCATCTCCGCCATGGTTTCCGATTGCGGGCTCATGAAGCGAGTGAAGAGGTTGCGCTGGAGTAAGGCATCGGTCTTTGCACCGGCGATGGCTTTTTGTGCGAAGTCTTGATGCTCGGCGGCGGGGCCGTTGAGAGAGATGAGAGCGGCAGCGAATTCCATTTGGGGGTCGTTGCCGCGAAGTTGCATGGCTTTTTTGACTAGCGCGTAGCCGTCGAAGCCCTGAGCCGGATTCGGCTCGTCCTTGCCCATCCACTGTTTGTAAGTTTCAGCGAGGTAGCCCAGATCGAAGGAAGAGAGGGCTGTTGCCGGGGTGTTGGCAAGGGAGTCTGCGCGAGCGGCGAGTTTGGTGAGGAGTTGCTTCGCGGCGAGCGTGTCTTTGCGTGCGTAGAGAGTGGCGCGGCGAAGAGTTTCCATGTGAACGAGGACGACGGAATTGGAGTCGAGGATGGCGATCGTGTCGGTGGCGAGATTCTTTGTGCCGTAGGATTCCGTGCCGGACAGGTTCCAATCGTGGCCGATCCAGGGTAGAGATTTGGCGTTACCGATATCGAAGGGATGGCAGATTAGCGGTGGACCGGCCAAGGCGGAGCTGGCGAAGAACGAGAGAGCGAACAGAAGAGCTGCGGCGACGTGATGGATGGATAGAGATTGGGATTTCATGATGGATGCGAGCCTCCTTGCGAGTGAATTCGCTTACAGAGGGAAGGACGTGCGGGAGCGAGGGAGTGTTAACTTGGGAGGATGGGGCGGAGTGTGGAAGAGTCGTTTTGCGGAGGGATGGTGCAGCGATCTCTCCACTCCGAACCGCGTAAGGCGCGGTTCTCCGGTCGAGATGACAGGATGGCGAAGCGCGTGAGGTGGGGTTTTCCGGTCGAGATGATAGAAGGATGAGTTACTGCGCTTTCTTGAGGAGCAGTTGTTTTTTCTGGAGGAGTTGGTTGGGGGCAGTGGCGTGGGGAGAGGAGGATTGCTCCCAAAAACGCCAGATATAAATGTCGCCGAGATGGAGGGCGTTCCACCAGAGATCGAGCATGGATTGATCGAGATGGAGAATACCGTCGCGGGTGACACCGGGCGGAGGAGGAACGAGAGCTGCAAAGCGATCGTAGACCTTTGCGCGCTCGGGGCCATCGGTACGGGAGAGGAGATGCCAGAGCGTGAGGCCATCTTTTGCGCGGGCTTGTGAGAGAACGGTTTCGAGAGCGGAGGAGCGGGCTTCAGGAGAGTTTGCGGCGAAATCAAAATCGGCAAGGGCGGTACGGAAGGATTCGGAGACGTCCTCAAAGTACGGAGTACCGGGGCCGACTTTGGGGCGGGTGGGGCACATGGCGCCCGCGGGAATGAAAGATTCGCGGCCATTCAAGTGGAAGCCGACCCAGCCGAGAGTGGTGCGAATCGTGCCGGAGCCGTCGGCAGAGACTTGCAAGGTGTAAGCGCAGCCGAGATCGACGGCGACCGCGGACGGAGTATCAACGACGAATTGGCCGGGAGGAGCCCAGATCATGGCGTGAATGGTGCCGATATCGAGTTGCAGGCGTTTGCGGCGATCATCGGTTTGCAGAAGACGAACGCGGGAGTTGGGATCTACCTTGATTTCGCCGAGGTCGGATTCCCAGATGCTGGCACGCGATGTGGCGTTTGTTTCGAGAGTTTGACCGGCGCGAAGTTTCGCAAAGGTCTGGCCTGCGGGGATCAGTTGGGAATCGATCTGCAGAGTTCCAGCGAGGCGGGCGACTTCCCAAGCTGGGCCAGAAGTTGGAAGAAGCGTGCGGCGAAAAGGAAAAATGACGGCGGCGATTAGAACAAGGACGGCGAGGGCCGCGGCAACTGCGGCGAATCGTGGCAGGCCAGGAAATCGCAGCAGGAGAGAGTGGAGATATCCGTGTTTGGTTGGCGGCTGCTGCTGCGGAAGAATGAGCGGTACTTCGCGGTGGCGGAATTGTGAGAGTAGGGATTCGAGGCGTTGCAGTTCGGGATCGGGCTTGCCAGAGCCGTCCCACAAATAGGGGTCATTCATTGGAAATTCCTCGGGCGAATTGTTGCGTGGCTTGTTCATGATTGTGTGCTCGATGCTCGCGAGCCGGCGGGGCCAGATTTGTGGCCGAGAAGCTCGCGGAGTTGTTGCATGCCGCGATGAAGATTGACGCGGACAGAACCGTGGGTGAGACCAGTGCGAGCGGCGATTTCCGGGCCGGTCATACCTTCAACTAGACGGAGGATGAGCGTTTCGCGATAGGCATCGGGGAGAGAGCGAATGGCCTGGAGAATCTGGTGGGCTTCGGATTGGTCCATGCGCGTTGCGGGATTGGAGACCTGCTCGTCGCTGTGCAACTGCTCGTCGAATTCGGAGGCAGGCTGCGAATGGCGGTGAAAATCCATAGCGCGGTTGCGGGCGATGGCGGCGAGCCAGCCACCGAAGCGGGTGACATCGCGGAGCGAGTTGAGGCGGGGAAGGGCCTGGAGGAAAACATCCTGGACGAGGTCTTCGACGGCAGCGTGGGGGACTTTAGAGAAGAGAATGCCGTGGACCATGCGGGCGTAACGGGAATAGAGGAGACCGAACGCGGTGCGATCGCCATTTTGCGCGGCTTGGACGAGCGCGACATCGGCAGCGGGCGGCTCGGCGGGGGAATTCACGGCCGGGAGCCCTGGCGAATGGAGCGGCAGCTCAAAGTTGGTTGACACGTTGGCGCCATGGGAGCGAGCAAAGCATTCAACGGATAGACGTAGGAGCTGGGGCCGGTGTTAACAATACGCGGAAATGGGTTTGTTTGCAGCAGGATGGGGGGTGGGGGCATTAAGGTTGGACTGAGGGTACTTGGTTAGTTTCCGGTGAGGCGAACGATACGTGCAAACTGACCAGGCGCAAATGGGCACTATGGCAGTGGTGACTGCATATGCTGCGGGAACATTTTGCCCCGGGAGGTGTCTATAGTAGAAGTGCTGTTGCTTTCCGTCTAGTCTCGCTCCGGCAGTTTTCTTGCCATCGAGAGTCACTTGCGCCTACTCAAGAAATTTTTCTTATTCGCTGCTGAACTCTTATTCTTTTTCTTGGGATTCATTTTTTCACTGAGCTTCGCGGCATATCTGGATTATTGGGGTAACAGATTCGCGCTCATCGGGTTCTTGCTAGGTTTCTCTATCTTCTGTGCAGTTCTCGTTTGGATTCGTCGCAAAACGGGCAAGTGGACCATCGCAGCCGACGCCAAAGCTTGGCTCGCCTATCGTTCTTGGAGGCAAATCCATCCCCGTCGCGCAAAATATCTCCGCATCCTTCACCGTACTTTCCTATGGTTCCCGAGTATCTGCGGCGCTATTGTTCTGTTTTTTCTTCCTGTTGCTTCTCACATCCGGCACCCTGGCACCCACGTTGTACCCCACTACCGTTTTTCGATCCCCCTAAATTGCTTGATAATCAAGAGTTCCGAAACTGAATTCGTCAGGACGTTTTTCAGCAATCAAGGCGCCGCTCGCTACGGCTTTACCCCCATTTGGTTCACTCGCAGCGTGCCTTCGTACGCAGTATTCGCCCCCACTAATCCCGATGATGCGGATAGATGGCCGCGACCCGAAGAAGAAATCGTCAGTCGCCATATCACCCACGTTTCTGTGAGGAAGTTTCAACTGGGAATGATCGGTGCCGCTTGCTACGAATATCCCTTCACCGGGAATTATTACGCAGATTTTTCACCCAGTATGCGCACTCCGCCCGTCATGTGGGAATCTGATTGTTCCACAAAGCCTAACGGTGTCGATTACAACTTGCGCGCCAGTTTTGTAGGTTACCGCGAAGATCTGCCCACCTTTTACGACCTGCTCAATTCTGCCACTCCGGACCCGGACAACTAGTCGACTCCTGAGTAAGGCCTGTGCCAGCGATTATCCGACACCAGAGGGAAGGAGCTTGCGGGAACTGATAAAGTTAGAGGTATGAGCGAGAAGCTTAGGGAGTTTGAAGCGCACCGGCTGCTTTGGAATGGGCATTTGCAGACGGTGGCGGGGACGTTTGTGAAGAGGAAGGTGGAACTGCCGCCGCCGGAAGAACGGTTGTTTAATGTAGACGGGGAGACGCAGCTCAAAGGATTGTGCAGTTGGCAGGCGGGGAAGCGGAAGGATGCGCCGGTGATCGTGACGGTGCACGGGCTGGAGGGGTCGAGCGAATCGAATTATGCGATTGGGATTGCGGGGAAGGCGTACGCGGGGGGATTTCATGCAGTGCGGATGAATCAGCGGAATTGCGGGGGGACGGAACGGCTGACGCCGACGTTGTACAACAGCGGGATGAGCGGGGATTACCGGGCGGTGTTGCTGGAATTGATTGCGGAGGGATTCGAGAAGATTTTTTTCGCGGGCTACTCGATGGGGGGAAACCTGGTTGCGAAGATGGTGGGGGAATTTGGGGAGGCGGCGCCGAAGGAGTTGCGCGGGGCGGCGGTGGTGTGCCCTTCGATCGATTTGGCGGCTTGCGCGGATGCGCTGGAAAAGCCGGAGAATTATTTTTACGAGCGGCATTTTGTGAAGGGGTTGATGGCACGGTACCGGAGGAAGGCGGAGTTGTATCCGGAACGCTATTCGCGGGATGGATTGGGGCGGGTGCGGACGGTGCGGGAATTTGACGATGTGATTACGGCACCGGCGTTTGGGTATAAGGATGCAGCGGAGTATTACGAGGCGGCGGGAGCGAAGAAGGTGATTGGGGAGGTGCGCGTGCCGCTGCTGCTGATTGTGGCGCAGGATGATCCGTTTGTGCCGTACGAATCGTTTTTGCGGGCAGAGGTGGGGGAAAACCGATTCGTGCGGTTTGTGGCGCCACGGAATGGCGGGCATTGCGGGTTTATTTCGCGGTGTGGAGGGGCGGAACGATTTTGGGCGGAGGAGCGGATTGTGGAGTTTGTGGCGGGAATCTCGGAGAGATAGAGGATATCAGTTATCAGATATCAGCGATCAGGAAGCAAATTCAAAAACCCGCGGGCATATCTGGATGGTTGGATACGCTGGGCCACCTAGCAGTGAAATCAAACTACTAAGAGAATTGAATTGAGGTCCTTCACCCGCACGGGAAGCAGGTCCCGGATGACAGATGAGCGTTTGGGGAGGGACAGAGAGAATTGGGCGGAGGAACGGATTGTGGAGTTTGCCGGCAAAGAAAGAGAGAAAAGATAACGCAGAGAGCGCAGAGGCTCGCGGAGAAAAGAAAAGAGCAGAGAGAAGAAGAGGGACGATAACACAGAGGGCACAGAGGGAAGGGAGAAGAGTGCAAGCGTGTGAGAGAGAGACTTGGTGGATGGGATTGTGCCGCGCCTACGGTGCTTTGGGAGACTAAGGTTATTCGGAGCGGATGGCGAGGATTTGTTTGCCTTGAATTTGGAGTTCGACGCCGAAGGGCGGGCGGATGTCGCTGCCCTGAACGATGGCCCCGCGAACCAAGATATTGCCGGGAAGGGTAGCGAACCGCAGGGGATCGTAGAGAGTATGGCTGCAATGATTGCCGACAAGGGGATGATTGGCGGCACGGAAGCCGTATTCACCCTTGAGTTCCTGCATATCGGTAATATATTCGAGTTCGCAGTTGCCATCGGGAGCCTTACGAGAGAAAGCCCAGTAACCGGAAGGTGAAGTGGCGGAACCGCCGGGAAGACGGACGATAGTGGAGGGAATGTTTTCGCCGGTGAGGCGGTTGCGTACAAAGAAATCGGCGGAAGACCAGGGCTTGGCAAGATCAGCGATTTGGGCGATGGCGGGATTGACCTCCGTGGCGTGAGGCAATAAAGAGGAGGGATCCGGAGCGGGCGGGGGCACTTCGATTTGGGGAGGAGGTTCGACGCGAACGGCTTCGGAGGTGCGGCCATGGGAGATCCAGCGAGCGCCAAGGAAAAGCAGCAGGCCGAGTACGACGAAACCGATGATGAGAGGGAGGAGGGGATTGCGGTGTGGCATCTTGGACGAAGGACCAGTGACGCCGGGAATGAGCGGCATGTCCGGCCGAAAGCGGGTGGGTGGAGGAGTGTCGGCCATCGCCAAGATGATTGTACTGTCAAGTTGGCGGGCGTAGCAAATCGAAGGATGGAAAAAGCAAGAGTGGGGGGAGGGGAACGAGGAAGAGGCGGTTGTGTTAGTGAGATGGAGACAAGGGCTTGCGGGAGACTTGTTTCCGTGCAGATTGCGTCCTAGTGTAGTAAGAAGGTTAGTTAGAGGGAAATCCGCAGGGGATGGCGAGCGACACACGATCATCGGCGCGGGCGTTTGTTCGCAGTCTGAACATTCTGCTGAAATTCGCACGTCTGTATGAGTTCGGACACGTGCGCACGGCCGCGCAATTCGAAACAACCTGGAAGGAGTTGCATGCGGCGCTGCTGGAAAGCGGCGAAACCGGCGTGCTGTTGGGAGCATCAGGAAATCAGATCCTGCTGGACGGAGTGCCGCTGGGATCGGCGGCGGGCGAGCGGAGTTTCGCGCAGTTGTTGACCTCGTCGGGAATCGCTAGCATTCACTTCGCAAAAAACTTGACACAACCGCAATTTTCACGGTTCGTGCGCGCGTTTCCGAGTGGCAATGCCAAGCCCAGCCAACTGGCGGAACAGTTGAAGACGGCGCTGGCTGGTGACACGAGCATCCGCATCAACGAGATACGGTTTGTGGCGGAAGACGGCTCGGTGGCGGGAATTAAGGTGGCGGCGCAGTTGACGGCCAAGGCACTGGGCGCGGGTGGCGACAAGCTTCGCGACATTTTTGAAGACCCCAATAAATTGCTGCAACTGATCCTGGCGGCGGAAAGTTCGCGCGGGGGCGGTGGAGGCGGCGGAGGATCTGGACCGGGATTCGGCGGTGGCGGGCCGGGGGGAGGAGCGGGAGGCGGGGCAGGCTCAAGCTGGAGTGGGGGCACGGGCGGCGGCGGAAGTTTGTGGGAAGCGGGGAAAGCCGCGGGAGGCGGTGGGGGCGGCACAGGCACAGGCACGGGAACCGGCGGTGGAGGAGGATTTGGAGGTCCAGGCGGAGGTGGTGGCGGGGGTGTTGGAGGGCCGGGAGGCGGTGGAGGCGGCACGGGCACGGGAACAGGTGGCGGAGGAGGAGTTGGAGGGCCGGGAGGTGGTGGAGGCGGCACAGGCACGGGAAGCGGGAGCGGTGGAGGGTCTGGAAGCTCTGGTGGAGGTGGGGGTGTTGGTGGAGGCGGAGGAGCTGGAGGGCCGGGAGGTGGTGGAGGTGGCACAGGCACGGGAAGCGGGAGCGGTGGAGGATCTGGGGGTGTTGGTGGAGGCGGTGGGGTTGGAGGAGGATCGGGAAGTGGCGGGCCGGGGGGTGGTGGACCAGGTGGAGGGAGCGGAGGAGCAGGAGGAGGATTGGGTGGCGGCGGGCTAGGGGGCGGCGGTGGACCAGAGCCCGGGAAATGGGTGACGGCGTCGGCGTTATTGCGCGGTGGTGGGCCGGGCGGGGTTCCGGGAATGGCGGGAAGCGGAACCGGTGGAGTGGGCGGGGGTTTTGGAAGCGGCGGTTACGCGGTCGCGGAAGAAGATGTGCGCTCGATGATCGGGCTCTTCGCGCAATTGGGGAAATCGCGGAAAGATCCCGAGAGCCGCATGGACACGGCAACGTTTCAGTCGCGATTGACGGCCATGCCGGTGCGCGCGCAATACACGTTGCAACAAGCCCTGGCAGGACTGGCGGCACAGGCGCCTTCCGACGCGCCGGACAAGCCGATGCTGTTGAAGCTGGCAGAACACGTAGCCATCCGGTTTGCCCTGGACAGTTACGAGCGCGGGGAACTGCGCGTGAACGCGGTGAAGCAGTTGCTGGACCGGATGAACTCCGAGATCGAAGCATTGCGGAAGATATTGGGAGCGCAGGAAGAGGCGATGGCCAGCGCGGGAATTTCCGTGCAGTCGTACACGGAATTGCTGGACCAGGAATTCTGGCAGCAGGTGCCGGAAGAAAACAAGAAAGAAGTGCTGACGTCAGATGAGGCGTGGTGCGTGCCGCCGCGCAACGTGCGGGCGTTTCTGGAAGAGATGCTGCGGCGCGGGGAACTGAAAACGGTCAACGAAATCCTGACGAAATATGCGGCATGCGTGGCGCTGGATGCACCGGAAGCGCGGCGCACGACGGCAATCGGGCTATCGGACTTGGCGGAGTTTTACGGGAGCGGCGACGGGAGCGCGTTGATTGACGTAATCCAGCGGCTGGGGAAACAGTTGGCGGTGGAGCGCGAAGGAGACCTGCAGACGCTGGTGGGAGCGGCGTTTGTGCGCATGAGCCAGGAAGCGGGAGCGAAGAAATTCTATCCGGCAATGCAGCAGGCGCTGGCTTCACTGGACAGCGTGGAAGCGCTGCGACCGGGGACGACGAACGCGCTGCGGCAGAGAATCGCGACGGAAGAGCGGTTGCCGGAGTTTATTGAGGATACATTGCGCACGGGGCAGATTCCCGATGGCTTGCTGGATATCCTGGCGCTGGTGCCGAAGGCGACACTGCAGTACGTGACCAACCGATTCTCAAACTGCGGGTTCCGGGAAGATTGCGAATTGCTGGGCGAGGTGGTGCGTGGGCTGGGCGAGGAGGCGGTGCAACGGCTGATCGAAGCGCTGCAGAGTGCACCGGCCACCGAAGCCACGGAAGTGATCGGGCTGCTGAGCCAGTTGTCACCGGAGGCAGTAGAGAAGATATTGCCGGCGCGGCTGGCACAGTGGCCAAGGAATTCACACGATCGCGCGGTGCGGCAGCTATCTTCTACGCCTGCGGAACAGCGGGGAAGGTTATTGGTGACGCTGTACGATTCACTGGATCCGCTGATCCGGCCGCTGGCGCTGGACGAAATGGGGATGAGTGCGCGGACAGAGTGCATCGCCAAGGTAGTGGAGTTAACGCAGGACGAAACGACGCCCGGATTCACGCGGATCAAGGCGATCGAGGCGGCGGGCCGGTTGCGGGCGAGCGCGGCGAGCGCGACGTTCCAGCACATTCTGGACGCCAAACAGGTATGGCGGTGGACGTTTCATGCGGAGCTGCGAATCTCCGCGGCGCAAGCGTTGCAGAAGATCGAGCCGGCGGTGGCGATGGAGAAGATAGCGGCGAGCGGGCTGGACCGGAGAGAACTGGTGCTGGAGCCAGTGGACCCGGAACCCAACGCGGCGGTGATCCGGCAACGGCGCTATGCGCGACTGAAACTTTCGCGGCAAGTGATGGCGGTGACGACCAACTTGCGCGACAACATTCGCTTGATGATCCCGGAACTGAACATGGGAGGCGGCATCGGCGCGGCGGACCGGCACCTGGCGCCGGGGTCGCTGCTGACATTGAAGATTTCGCACGGTGTGCGCAACATTCGCGCACAGGCAATCGTGCGCGGCGCGCGCCCGCAAGCGATGGCGTTTGAATTCGTGGAGATGGAGTTGGACGAACGGGCAAGATTGAGGAAATTGTTGTTGGAACTTGGAGGACTGCCTCAGCCCTCTAATGTGGGAAACCGCAGCCGGCGTCAGAGCCGCGTGGCGATGATGAAGTAGAGCAGGCCGGAAGACAAGTTCACATTTATCAGTTTTGAGTTGTCCGTGACCCGGAAATGCGGGTTGGTCGCGGCGTGGTTTTGGGGAGTGCGGGAGGAGAAGAGATTAAGAGTGAAGGAAAAGATAAAGAAAAGAGAAAGGATAACGCAGAGGCGCAGAGTACGAAGAGAAGAGAGGAAAGAGAGGAGGGACTTTTAACACAGAGGTCACAGAGGGAAGAACACAGAGTTCACAGAGAAGAGGAACCCAAGAGCACAGTCAAGAGTGACTGTGCCACGGAAAGAGAGACCCAAGAGGAAACCCAGGACTCAGGTAAAAAATCGAACCTGGGGCAGGGAGATGAGTATTCAGTAATCCGTTTTAAGTTTTCAGTCAGGCGAAGGAGAGGGTGAAGGTTAAGAGTTGAAAGTTGAAGAGTGAGGAATGTACAGGAGACAACATAGAGGAAGAATAACCCAAGATCCAGGCACCCGCCTACGGCGGGCCTGGGGCAACCGGAGGGTGAAGTAGTGGTGGATTATTGGGAGGCGGAAGAGGAGGAGGCGGCGGAGGATTGGGCTTCGTAGAGGTCCACGCAGAAGTGCTGGACGCGGCGATCGTAGGAAGTGAGGAGTTCGAGGGCTTCTTCGGCGACAACGGCGGCGTCGCGATCGGGTCCGGCAAAGCGATCGACGGCTTCGAAGGAAGACCAGACGGTTTCAACGATGAAGTGGACGACGACGGTGTCAGATTGCGTGATGACGCGGGCTTCGCGGAAGCCTTCGACGGAGCGGAGATGCGGGAGGACGTGGTTGCGGAAATGGCGGAGATACTCGGGGAAACGTTCGACGGTGGTGCGGGCGGACCAGAAACGAACGACCATGTCAGGCTTCTCCTTTGGGGGAATGCGGGACGAGCGGATCGTTGCCGACGACGACAGTCCAGAGACGAACTTTCCAGTGTTTGACGAGGCCCTGGAGGACGTAGGGATCGTGTTTGGCGAAATCGGTGGCGGCATCAGGGGATGGCCCTTGGAAGATGATGAGGGCGGTGTCGGCGGGATCGGCTAGGGCGCCAGCTAAGACCAGATCGCCTCGGAGATGGGCGGCGCGGGCGTAGGAGAGGTGCGCGTCGCGAAAGGGAGCGCGGCGGGCGACGAAGTCGTCGACGACTTCGTAGAAGAGAGCGAAGTAAGGCACGGAACCTCCGAAGAGGAATAGGGTATCACGGGGGGAAGGAAGCGGAGGAGGTAGAGGAAGTAAAGGAGGTAGAGGAAGTTAAGGAGAATTCAGTTTTGTGGGCGGGGCGCGATTGTAAAAGCGGTTGGCCCTCGAAGGTCAGGGCGGGCTGGAGTGATTGTGCCGCGGGAAGAGGAACCCAAGGCCCAGGTACTCTGCGGACGAGTTTTCAGTGGTCAGTTCTCAGTTTTCAGTTTTAGGAGAAGAGGAACCCAAGAGCACAGTCAGGAGTGACTGTGCCACAGAGAATGAGGACAGGAGAAAGGCAAGAGGGACGATAACACAGAGGCCACAGACGGAAGAACACAGAGAGCACAGGGCAGACGCAGGTACAAAAACGGTAGCTGGGGCACCCGGCGTCCCTACACGAGGCAAACCCCAAGAATGGCCGCCTTAGTAAGGGGGCCGCTACAGGGGAAGTAGAACCGGATTAGGGTTGGTCGGTGGTGGTGGCGCCGGCGCGCTGGGCTACTACTCTACGGGCGTTTTCGTAGAGGGCGCGGGCTTGAGGAATGGCTTCGATGGCCTTTTGGACTTGGGGATCGGCTTCGAGGAGGACTTTGAAGCCTTCCTGGGTGCCGTAAGTGGACATGAAGACTTCCTGCTTGATTTTGCGCTTGATCCAATCGAGATTATCGGCCATTTCGGTTTCGGTGTAGCGGATGTTGCGCTTGGTGAGGTAGTCGCGGAATTCCTTCAGGACGCGATCATCCATTTCAAAGCTGTGGGTGATGGTGGGCTTGGTGCCGAGATAAAAGCGGGTGAAGCTGCCAACGCCCTGCTCAACGGGATAGAAGACGTCGCCACGGTAGAGAGTTTCCTGGAACTTGGTGGGCTTGGGAGTATCCACGAGGATGTCGGGAGTGATGCCACCGCCGCCGGTGACCTGGCGACCGCTGTCGGTCTGGCGAATCTCCGTGGGGTGATCAGGGACTTTGCGCTCGTAGTGATAGGCGTAGAGGGAAACGGATTTGTAGTCGCGCTGGATGAGGCGGCCGCTGGGAGTGTAATAGCGCGCGGTGGTGAGAGCGAGGCCGGTGTTTTCCGCGAGAGGAGTGACGGTCTGCACGAGGCCCTTGCCGAAAGTGGTTTCGCCAACGACTAAGCCGCGATCGTGATCCTGGACGGCTCCGGTAACGATTTCAGCGGCGGAGGCGGAGTTGTTGTTGACGAGAATGACGAGGGGGACGTTCATGCCCTGATTGCCGCGGACGGCATAGAAGCGGCGCTCGGGGGCGCTGCGGCCGTGATAGGAAACGATGAGTTGATTTTTCTCGAGGAACATATCACCGACGGCGACTGCTTCGTTCAGCAGGCCGCCCGGATTGCCGCGCATGTCGAGAATGAGGCCATCGAGGGAATTGGCGCCGAGCGACTTGAGGGCGTCGGCGATTTCGCGGTCGGTGGTTTCATTGAACTGAGAGAGACGAACGTAGCCGATGCCGGGCTTGATGAGGAAGGCGATGTCCACGGAATGGCGGGGGATTTCATCTCGGGTGACGGTGAAGAGAATGGGGTCGGCGTAGCCTTCGCGAGTGACGAGGATCTTGACGACGGTGCCCTTGGGGCCCTTGAGCATGTCAGCGACTTCACTGGTGGTGAGGCCGTCGGTGGACTTGTCGTCCACCTTGATGATGACGTCGCCGGGGCGCAGGCCAGCGTTATAGGCGGGAGCGCCGACGTAGGGGGAGATCACGACGGTGTGATTTTCGCGGGGAGCGACGACCATGCCGACGCCGTAGTATTTGCCGCGCTGATCTTCACGGAGAAGAGCGAACTGGCGGGCGTCGAAGAAATTGGAGTGAGGGTCGAGCATACGAAGCATGCCGGGAATGGCGCCTTCGTAGATGGCTTTATCAGTGTCGACGGGATTGGCGTAGTTGGACTGGACGATGTCGAGGACGTGGGTGAAGTTCTCGACGGCGGTCTTGTAGTCATCCACGTTGGAGGAGGTGGCACGGACGGAAGGACCGTAGATGCCGCCAAGGACGGCGGAGACGACGAGGACGACAATGACGATAACCAGGCCGCGACGTTCAGGATTCATGTATGCCCTCACTGGTGGTGCAAAGTCGAGATCCGTGACCTCGGGGGCTGAAGCCCCGTTGTTTCTTGGAGCTTTACGACACTGCTGAAGCCGTGCCCTCCCGAGTAGCTACAAAAAGACAGACGGATTTAGGGGGCAAAGGGTGTCCCGAAATCGGCCTGCGAAAGTCCAGTATAGCATGGCGGCGGCAAGTGTTGTTTGACACCGATGCTTACCCTTTCTATGATGCAAAGAAGGAGAAATGGGACGCATGGCGGGGAAGAACCGATACCGGTGATGAACCGGCAAAAGGTGGATCCCTTAGGGGTGACCCTTGCGTTAGGCCCTTGAGTTAGACCCAAGAGAAAGGCCGCAGGGCTCCCGCCAGAGAACGGCGGGCTGAACAGAGCGCGGACTCTCCCTGCGCTACAACGGAGAAGAGGAACCCAAGAGAGGGCCACCTGAAGGTGTCCGCTACAGAGGCTGGAGAACGCCAGAAACCGGCCTGAAGGTCGGCCACTGGTGAAGAGAGACCCAAGAACACAGCCAGGAATGACTGTGCTACAAGGGCCAGAGAAACCCAAGAGCGGCCCGCCTCAGAAGGACGGGCCCTACAACAGCAAGAACACGGGCGAGAAGGGACAGTGTGAGGGCGGTTGGCGCAAAGTTATGTTGAGTGTACCCCACATGATCGTGGTATTTCTGGTGGTGCTGGTGGTGTTTGGACCCCAGAAACTGCCGGAACTGGCGCGAAGCCTGGGCAAATTGATGGCGGAGTTTCGCAAGGCTTCGACGGATTTCAAGAGCGCGTTTGAAGAAGAGATGCGGGATTTGGAGCGGCAGGCGCGGCTGGCGGAATTGCGGAAACAGGCGGCGGATGCGTTAACGGCGGCGACAACGGCCGAGGCGGCGGCTGCGAATGCGCAGAGTGGACAGGCGGCGAGGACTCCACCTTATGCGAAGCCGACACCACCTGCTAGCGGGATTGAAGAGCTGCCCTTGCCATTTTCGGCGGAGAAGCCATTGACGGACGGGCCGGTGATTACGCCGGTGGCGGAAGCGGTGGCCCGGACCGAAGAGGGAAGCAACGAAGCAAGAGGCAATGAAGCAGGAAGCAAAGAAGATGCTGCCAGCGAAAGTACAGCTAGCGATGGTGCGAATGGGGAAAGCGCCAGCAAGGAAAGCGTAGCAGCGACGGAATCCACGCCCTCTCATGACGAACAGCAACCTGCCTGAAACAACGCCGATGTCCATCATGAACCGGGGACAAGAACCCGGCGGACAAATGACGTTTTTCGAACACCTGTCGGAACTGCGGAAGCGGATTATCAATTCGTTGTACGCGATCGGGATTGGCGCGTTTGTGGGGGTGTGGCTGTCGCAGCGGTTCATCGGATTCATCACCAAGCCGATGCTGGAAGCGTTGAAGGGAGCGGGGCTGGAGCAGAAGCTGATTTACACGCATCCGGCGGGATATTTGAACATGGTGATCACGCTGGGGGTGTACCTGGGTGTTGTGATGGCGTCGCCGATCGTGCTGTACCAGATCTGGCTGTTTGTGGCGCCGGCACTTTATAAACATGAGCGAAAAGCGGTGACAGGATTTTTGTTTTCGACGGTGTTCCTGTTTTTGGCGGGGATTGCGTTCGGCTATTTTGTGACGCTGCCGTACATGCTGAAGTTTCTGGTGAGCTTCAAGGGCCCCGTGGTGCCGATGATCAGCATCAACGAGTATTTCGATTTGATTTTGATGGTGCTGCTGGGACTGGGGCTGGTGTTTGAGCTGCCGATCCTGATTTTCTTTTTGTCGTTGTTTGGGATCGTGACGCCGAAGTTTCTGTGGCACAATTTCCGCTACGCGGTATTGATCATTGCGGTGGTGGCGGCGATTATTACGCCTACGCCGGATGCGCAGACGATGCTGATATTCATGCTGCCGATGGTGGGGTTGTACTTTGTGGGGATTGCAGTGTCGGCTTCGGTGGTTCGGAAGAAGAGGAAGAGGGAGGAGGCGGAGAGGTTGGGAACGGCGGGAACGCCTGGGACGGCGGGATAGGGAAGAGAGAAGAAGTAAAAGAGTAAGAGTGTGAGTCGTGCATTGGCGAGCGTTTGATGGGTGCGGTTGCAGTTGTAAAAGCGGCGGCTAGCCGCCGCACTCCATAGGGTGGGGAATGAAGCGAGTTTGGATATTGATGATGGTGGCTGGGGTGGGCTTGGGGTGCAAGCCTGGGGGGAATGCGGCTGCGCCTGCTGTTGCGGCGGGTGGGGCGGAGAAGCCGTTTATGAGCGCGGTGGCGGGAAATGCGCCCGGAGCCGCGGAGGATGTGCCTGCACCAGAGAAGACGGATGGATTTGACGGGAAGCGGGCATACGCGCAGGTGGCGAAGCAGGTGAGCTTTGGGCCGCGGCCGGCAGGATCGGCGGCGTTGGGGCAATTACAAGATTATTTGGTGACGGAGCTGAAATCGTACGGATGCGCCGTGGATACGGATTCGTTTTCGGCGGACACGCCAGCGGGGCGGCTGCCGATGAAAAACATTGTGGCGAAAATTCCCGGGGAGACGCCGGGGATTATTTTGTTGGGGACACATTACGACACGAAGCGGCTGGAGAATTTTGTGGGAGCGGATGACGGCGGGTCTTCGACGGGCGTGATGCTGGAGATTGCGAGAGTGCTGTGCGGGCAGAAGAAGGCGGGGAAGTACGCGGTGTGGATTGCGTTTTTCGACGGGGAAGAGGCGGTGAACAAGGAATGGAAGGACCCGGACAACCGATATGGGAGCCGGCAGATGGCGGCAAAGCTGGCGACTGACGGGGAGTTGAAGAGGGTGAGGGCGTTCATTCTGGTGGATCTGGTGGGAGGGAAGAACCCGCACTTCATGCGAGATGCTGAGTCGACGAAGTGGCTGAAGGATTATGTGTGGGGCGTGGCGGGGAAGCTGGGGTATGGGGATGTGTTTGGGAGTGCGCCGACGGATTTTGGGGGCGATGATCATTTTTCGTTTACGGCGCGGCATGTGGCTTCGGTGGACATCATGGATTTGGATACTGCGAATGATGTGCCGTACTGGCATACGCCGGAAGATACGATGGATAAAATCAGCGCGAAGACGATGGCGATCGTGGGGCACGTGGTGCTGGAATCGGTGAAAGGGTTGGAACTGAAGTAGGTTGCCTGCCTGGTTTAAATCAGTTATAGCGTGGACGTGGGATGCGTGGATAGTGGTGTGTCGGGAAGAAGAGGAAAGAGGGACGGTTACACAGAGTTCACAGAGGTCGGGACATAGAGGGAACAAAGGACTGCAAGAGAAGCTTACCGCAGAGGACGCAGAGATTCGCAGAGAAGATTGGAAAAAAGAAAGGATTACCACAGAGGGAGCAGCGGGGCCGCAGAGGGAACGGTGACGCTTTGCTGGGAAAAGAATATTCACCACAGAGGACACGGAGAGCAAAGAGAAAAGATGGGAAGAGAAAAGAAGGAGGGGGCCTGAAATTTCTGATCGTAAGAGCCCACCCTAACAAAGCTAGGGTGGGGCACCCTCAAGTTCATCAGGTTGGCGGGGGTTATTTTTCAAAGGTGGGGTCGTGGTTGGTGGAGACTTGGGAGTGGGATTGGAATTTGTCGTCGTCGCGATAGGGGAAATCGGAGCGGTAATGGCTGCCGCGACTTTCTTCGCGGGCCAAGGCGCAGCGAGTGATTAACGCGCCCAGTGCGTGGAGATTTTTCAGTTCGTGATCGCAGCGCGCGTTTTTTTCTGCGGCGGGGAGTTCCATCGTTTTCAGGGATTCGAGAGCGGCTTTGAGATCTTTGCCGTGGCGCATGATGCCGACTTGTTTCCACATTAGTTCGCGGATTTTTTGGAGAGTGGCGGAGGCGACAGCGGGCTTGGCTTTCTGGGCGGTGGGGTGAGCTTCGGCGGGTTTGCCTGGCTTGGGGAAATGGCTGCCGGGCATGTTGAGCTGCTTTTTGGTGGAGCCGGGGGCATCCTTCATCATGGCGACGCCGGAGCGCGCGCCGAAAACCAATCCTTCAAGAAGAGAATTGCTGGCCAGGCGATTGGCGCCATGAACGCCGGTAGCGGCGGTTTCGCCAGCAGCGTAGAGGCCGGGGATGGAGGTGCGTCCCCAAAGATCGGTTTTGACGCCGCCCATCATGAAGTGCGCAGCGGGACTGACGGGGGCGAGGTCGGAGGAGAGATCGAGGCCGTAGGTGAGGCAGGTGGCGTAGATGCGGGGGAAACGCTTTTCGAGGAAATCCTTGGGCTTGGCGGTCATGTCGAGATAGACATGCGGGCTGTTCGTTTTGTGCATTTCGCTGGTGATGGCGCGGGCGACTACATCGCGGGGAGCGAGTTCCTGAGCTTCGTGGTAACGCTTCATGAAACGTTCGAGATTGATGTTGCGGAGGATGCCGCCTTCACCGCGAAGAGCCTCGCTGAGGAGGAAACGCGGGGCGCCCTTGATGGCGAGGGCGGTGGGATGGAACTGAACGAACTCCATATCGGAAAGAACGGCTCCGGCTTCGTAAGCGATGGCCATGCCGTCACCGGTGGCGACATCGGGATTGGTGGTTTCGCGAAAGAGCTGGCCGAGGCCGCCGGTGGCGAGGAGGATGGCGCCAGCGCGGACTTCGTGGAGGGAATTGTCAGTTTCGTCTAAGAAGCGAACGCCAACGGCGCGGCCATTTTCGAGGATGAGTTGCGTGGTGAAGGCGTGGGCACGCATGTGGAGATGCGGGATGGTGTGGGCGCGCGCGAGGAGGGCACGGCTGATTTCGCGGCCGGTGGAATCGCCGTGAGCGTGGAGGATGCGGGAACGGCTGTGAGCGGCTTCGCGAGTGAAGGCGAGCTTGGTACCTGCACGATCGAATTCGGTGCCCCATTCGATGAGCTGCGTGATGTACTTGGGACCTTCTTCGACGAGGAGAGAGACGGGCTCGGGGCGGCAGAGGTCATCGCCGGCGTTGAGGGTGTCCTGTTCGTGAAGACCGATTTCATCTTCGTCGGAAAGAGCGACGGCGATGCCGCCTTGCGCGTAGGCGGTGGCGGATTCGTAGAGGTCGGATTTGGCGAGGACGAGGACAGTGCCGGATTGGCTGAGTTCAATGGCGGCGCGGACACCGGCTACACCGGAACCGATGACAAGGTAATCCGCTTGGTAGGATTTGGGGGAGTGGGTCATGGTGCTCAGAGTTTATGGTAGCACGGGGTGAAGAGTTCTAAAGTCGACAGTTGGCAGTTTACAGTCAACTGTTTCGGAGGAAGAGAAAAGCAAAGAAAAAGATTACACAGAGAGCACAGAGGACGCGGAGTGCGCAGAGGAAGAGAAGAGGTATAAAGAGTGAAAGAGTATAAGAGCGGAAGGATCGAAGGCTTTGAGATGACGGGGTTGTGGCTCGATCCCTCCACTGCGCGGCCCGACGCGCCAGAATACGGCGCGGAAGAGGAAGATCGGGCCGCTCCGGTCGGGATGACACGTCTGGGTTTGGGAGGACGGACGCCATTCGGGAGAATGGCGTTCCCGGGGAAAGAGAGACCCAAGACCCGGGCACAGACTCCATGCCTGGCGCAACTGGGAAGAGCTGTCTGTTTTCAGTTGTAAGTTTTCAGTTTGGGAAGAGAGATGGGGAGGAGGAAGTAAAAGAGCGTAAGAGTGAAAGAGTTTAAGAGTGTAAGCGTGGATTGGGGTAATTGAGTTGGTTGCGATGGCGTTGTGGGTGGGGCTTCGCGGGCGAGTGAGAGATGGGACTTGCGGCGTAAAGGCGGCGGCTAGCCGCCGCACTCCAAAGGGTTAGTGATACATTGATGGGCGAGGAAATTAGAGCGATGAAAAGAGCGCTTAAGAAGAACGGTGGGACGGTTTGGGTTCGGGCGGGGGCGGGGACGTATGGCGTGGTGTGTGGGGTGGGATTGTTGAAGAGAGCGGGTAGGGAGATTGGGGAGTTGGGGGAGTTTTCAGGGGTGCATGTGATTAGTTCGCCGCGGGTTTGGAGGGCGGTGGGGGCGGAATTTACGGGGAGTTTTGCGCGAGGGACGGCGCCCGTGGTGCATTTGTTTGATGATGCGGAGGCGAAGAAGAATCTGGCTTCAGTAGAATTGCTGGCGCGGAAATTGGTGCGAGCGGGCGCGGACCGGAAAGCGCTGGTGGTGGCGGTGGGCGGGGGCGTGGTGGGGGATGTGACCGGGTTTGTGGCGGCTTCGTATTTGCGCGGAGTGGCGCTGGTGCAGGTGCCGACTACCTTGGTAGCGCAGGTGGACAGCGCGGTCGGTGGAAAGACGGGAGTGAATTTGCCGGAAGGGAAGAATTTGGTGGGGGCGTTTTATCCGCCGCGGCTGGTGCTGGCGGATCCGGAGGCGCTGGCATCGCTGCCGGAGCGGGAATTTCGCGGTGGGCTGGCGGAAGTGATTAAGTATGGCGTGATTGCGGACGCGAAATTGTTTGCGTACCTGGAAGAAAATCTGGAGAAGATTTTGCGGCGCGATGCGGCGGCGTTGGAACACATTATACAGCGATCGATTGAGATTAAGGCTTGGGTGGTAAGTGAGGATGAAAAGGAGTCGGGGCTGCGGGAGATATTGAATTACGGGCACACGTTTGGGCATGCGCTGGAAGCGGCGACACGCTACCGGCGGTATCAACATGGCGAGGCGGTGGCTTGGGGAATGATGTGCGCGGCGCTGCTGGGGTATGGATTTGTGCAGACGCCGGGAGAGGCGGTGTCGCGGATTGTGGCGCTGATCAAGAGAATGGGGCCGCTGCCGGGATGGCCGAAGACGAACGCGAAGAGATTGTTTGCGTTGATGCATGCGGATAAGAAAGCGCGTGGAGGAAAGGTACGATTTGTGCTGGCGCCGCGGCTGGGGAAAGCGGCTTCGTATGACGATGTGCCGATGAAGATGGTGGAGTGCGTGTTGCGAAGCGCACCGAAATGTTTGCAGAGGCCGGTGGTGGAGATTGTGAACAAGGCGACGGGGACGAGTTGTGGGTGACGCGAGGGCAATTCCAAAAGGCACACAACCGGAAGGCGCAACGAGCGAACAAGACGCGGCGCGAAAAGTGCGCGAAATGTTTACGCGAATTGCGCCGCGGTATGACCTGCTGAACCATTTGCTAAGCGGGCAGATGGATAAGCGGTGGCGTGCGCGGACAGCGAAGGAGTTGCAGCCGATATTGGGGCGCGCGGACGCGATGGTGCTGGATTTGTGCTGCGGGACCGGGGATTTGGCGTTTTCGCTGGCGCATGGGGCGAAGGCGCGGATTATCGGGGCGGATTTTTCGCACACGATGCTGGTGCGGGCGCGGGAGAAGAATGCGGGAGGCGTGACGTTTTTCGAGGCGGATGCGCTGCGATTGCCGTTTGCGGATGGGGCGTTCGATTTGGTGACGGCGGCGTTTGGGTTCCGGAATCTGGCGAATTATGAAGAGGGATTGCGGGAGATTTGGCGGGTGCTGAAGCCGGGAGGGACCCTGGCGATCTTGGAGTTCACGGAGCCGGCGCCGGGACTGATTGGGGATTTATACCGGTTTTACTGCTGGAAAGTTTTGCCGGTGATCGGCGGAATGATTTCGGGGGACGCGAAGGCTTACCGATATTTGCCGAAGTCGGTGGCGCGGTTTTACCGGCCGGAGGAATTTGTGGAGGTGATGAAAGAGGTGGGGTACGAGCAGGTGCGATATGTGTTGATGATGATGGGGACGGTGGCGGTGCATATCGGGAGGAAAAGGGCGTAGAGGAGATAAAGGAGAAGGAAAGAAGAAGGAACGCAGAGACACAGAGTTCGCAGAGAAGAGGAATCCAAGACCCAGGTGCAAAGGCGGTACGTGGGGCACCCCGCGACGATTGTGTCGCGATCCCTCCACTGCGCGGCCCGACGCGCCAGAAATCAGCGCGAAGAAAAAGTCGGGCCGCTGCGGTCGGGATGACAATCTTAGATTGAGCGTGAATTTTGATTGTGATGAGGCGGTCGGGTTGATGCGCAGAAAAGAGGAACCCTAAGACCTAGGTAGAAAGGCGGTAGCTGGGGAACCCGGGGGCAGACGAAGAGAATAACCCAAAAGCACAGTCAGGAGTGACTGTGCCACAAGCGCGAACTCCAGGACGGCCCGCCTTAGAAGGACGGGCCATATAACAACAAGAATAACTCAAGACCCAGGCACAAACTCCGTGCCTGGGGCAACCGCTGCGAGCGGGCGAATCAAAAGGAAGGAGAGATTCCTCACTTCGCAGTCTCCGTTCGGAATGACGGGTGTGGTGGTGATAGGTGACGACGATGCGGGAATCGTGGCGGGTGTTTTCGGGGCGGATTTACAAGGTGGGGATTATTCGATATGTGGATGTGCCGGCGGAGGTTTCGCGGGAGCTGGCTGCGGATGAGGTGAATGTGGCGGTGCGGGGGACGGTGGAAGGAGTTCCGGTGCGGACGACTTTGGTGCCGCGGGGACGGGGATGCCACCGGATGGCGATTCATGGGGAGATCCGGAAGAAACTGAGCGTGGATGTGGGCGCAGTGGTGGAAGTGGCGCTGGAACGCGATGAGGAGTCGCGGGAGCCGGCGGTGCCATCGGCGCTGAGTGTGGCGCTGCGGCTGTCTGCAAAAGCGCAGGGAGAATTCCGCGCAATGACTACGGCGCTGCGGAGGGAAGTGGTGCGGTTTATTTTGGGCGGGAAGCAGGAGGCGACGCGGGAGAGGCGGGCGGCGAAGATGGTGCGGTTGTTGGAGAAGAGGGCGGAGCGGAGGAAGAATCGAGCGAAGACATCCCGCCGATGATTTGCCAGGTGTTTTTTGTTTTGAGCCAGGTGTGCGTGATGCGGGAGACGCGCGTTTCCGTTTGGCCGTTTGGCGTGGTGTGGGTGTACTTGACGGCGTATTGGGTGATGCCGACTTCGCCGGTGACGCGGACGGCTTTTTCGAGGAATTCGTAGGACAGGACGTCGGACATCGAAGTGGGGAGAGAGTTGGCGATGCCGTCTTTGTTGACGGGATGAGGACTGAAATAGGGCCAGCCGAGAAAGTCTTCGTGCCAGAGCGTCATGTAGTGGGTGTAGTTGGCGGTTTGCAGATCCTTCCAGTAGGTTTCTTCCATTTGCCAGACTTCGTTTTGACGGGGGGAGAAGTCCTGGGCGATGGAGGGATTCACGAAAAAGAGAAGAAGGGAAAGAGCTATGGCTGCGCAGGCGGTAGTGTGCGGCATGGGGACTCCTTGGTTGGCGGATTATATAACGGGCTTGGGGAAAGCGCATTCACCACAGAAGGCACGGAGGGTACCGAGTGCGCAGAGAAATAGGGAAGAAGCGAATCTCGAAGAACGAAAATCGAAAAACGGGCAAGGTGCCAGGATGTGACGATTGTGGCGCGATCCCTCCACTGCGCGGCCCGACGCGCCAGAAATCGGCGCGAAGAAAAGGTCGGGCCGCTGCGGTCGGATGACATGTTTGGGACTAGGAGAGCTGACGAATAAACGCCATTCGGGAGAATGGCGTTCCCGGAGAAAGAGGAACCCAAGACCCAGGCACAGAGTCCGTGCCTGGGGCAACCATAGTCATAAGTTTTCAGTTTTGAGTTTTCAGCTTGGAGAAGAGGAGAGCGGCTCTTAGGAGGCAAGAACCAAAGAAGTGTAAGAGTGAAAATGTATAAGAGTGCAAAAGTATGAGAGTTAAAAAGTGGAGAGGAAAAACTGGGGATGGGAAGGGTACTTGTGGGGTGTGTGTAGAGGGGTATTGACTGATACGCATGGGCTATTGTGCGGGGCGAGGGCGGTGAGTAGTCTCTGCGGAGCGGGAAATTGCGAGTGGAAAGGGAACGACCATGAAGACCGCTCCGACGCTTAACGCAAGAATGGAATTGCGAAAACGGATTCGCGCGAGCCGCATGGCGGACACTCTGGCAGGGATGTGCGCGGATTTGTGCATGCAACAGGTGGAACCGGACGAGGCATTGCAGCGGATCCAGGAAAAGGCGCTGGAGCGGCTGGTGAGTTTGCTGGACACGCGGATTGTTGCGGACGCGGAAGCGATGGATGAGTGCCTGGAATTGGTGGCGGAAGAGTCCGGGCGGATTGCGTGCGAGGCGCTGGAGAAGGGCATGATGCGGCTGCGGGAGGGATTGGCGCTGTTGGAGAGCATGGAGGACGAAGAGGAGACGGAGGAGTTTGCGGGACGGTTTGCGGGGGGGAGCGTGAATTGAGGGAAGTGGTCAGTTCTCAGTTTTAGGTTTTCAGTGAAGATGAAGAAGGTTATCAGCGATCAGATATCGGCGATCAGAAGGCAAGAATAAAGAAGTATAAAAGTGTAAGAGTACAAAGGTGAAAGAGTGCAAGAGTGGGAGGAGCGGGAGAATGGCGCGGTGAGAGATTGTGCCGCGATCCACTCCGGCTCGCAAACCGGCCAAGAGAAAAGCCGCAGGGCTCGCGGACTCTCCCTGCGCTACAGGTGTGCTATCGGGAAAAGATCAGCGGGCCCAGCCGGGGTTGCCGCCGGATTTGCGCATTTCGTCTTCCATGTCGGCGAGTTGCTGTTTGAGAGAGTCGACTTCCTTTTGCTTGGCGGCGATTTTGGCAGTGGCGTCGTTGATGTCGGAGCGATTGTTTTGCTGCATGAGAGCGGTTTGCGGGTCGCTGTAGTATTGGACCTGATTTTTGTTGAGTTCACGCTGAAGAACGTCCAGTTCCTTTTCCGCTTTAGCTAAATCGTCGTGAGCCTTCTGGAAGCGTTTGCGCCAGTAGGCTTCGGGATTCTTTTCCTTGTCATCGTCGGCGGCAGCGGGGGCGCCCGCGGCCGGGGTGGAGGACGCATCAGCTGGCTTGGCGGTGGAATCTGCGGCGGGGGCGGGAGGCGGGGCGGAGGGGATGTCGTCGTTGGTGTAGACCTTTTTGGGGGGCGGGGCGTTTTTTTGCTGGGCGCGAGCTTTGCGTGCGGCGTCGGCGACTGGATCGGAGGTTTGGTCCTGCTGGGCGAGGGCGGGGAGCGCGACGATGGCGAAGAAAGCGAGCAGAGCGGCTAGCCGCAAGAGTGTCGTGGAACGCATGTTGAAACACCTCCAACGGAAGCGGAATGGCTCGGGACCCGCTGGGAGCTCCCAAGAGTAGCTGAGGATATTGTAGCGCGAATGGGGGGAGGAGAGAGGGGGGAGAGTCTACCGTTGACAGCTGACAGTTAACAGTTTCGGTACTCCGTCCGAAATGACGGGCTGTGGTCGGGCGTTCCGTAAGAGGAGGAGTGAGATTAGAAGAGGAGGAAGCGGAGGAGGCGGGGGAAGGCGTAGACGACGAAGAGGGCGGCTAGGCCGAGAAAAGTGCCGAGGGGGAATTGGTAGCGGGAGGCGATGGCTAGGCGGATGGAGTTGGCGTTGCCTTGGGCTAGGCCGCGGCGTGCGGCGCGTACGGCTAAGTCGCGTTTCCAGCCTGAGAAGTAAAAGACGAGGACGGTGGCGATGCCTACGATGCTGCCGAGAAGAGTGCCGAAGAGGATGGTGAGGAAGGCTCCACTGAGGCCGACGAAGGAGCCAACCATGGCCATCATTTTGACGTCGCCCATGCCCATGCCTTCGCGGTGGCGGACGAGTTTATAGAGAATGGCGGCGGCGAGCAGGAGGAAGCTGCCAAAGGCGGCGCCGAGGACAGAATCCAAAACGCTTGCTGCGGCGTGCGGGAGCCTGGGAGGTAAGCGAAACCAGAGGCCATAGGTGCCCAGGAAAGAGCTGGGGAAGATGCGGGTGGCAAATGCCAGGCCGAGGCCGAGGCCGAAGAAAATGACCGCGTCGGGGAGGAGGCGGACGCGGAGGTCAGTGGCCATGAGAACGATGAGGAGGCAGCCGAAGAAGAGCCACTTGAAGGTGGGAAGGGTGATGCCGAAGTTGTAGTAGGTGAGGACAAAGAAGAGGCCGGTTACGAATTCGATGATGGGGTATAGGGGAGAAATGGGGAGGCCGCACTGGCGACATTTGCCGCGGAGAAGGAACCAACTGAGGATGGGGATGTTGTCGTAGGGCTTGATGGGAGTTTCGCAACGAGGGCAGCGGGAGGCGGGGCGGACGATGGAGAGTCCTTCGGGGATGCGGGTGATGCAAACGTTGAGGAAGCTGCCGATGACGATGCCGAAGAGGAAGAAGAAGAGGGGGATCATCAGGATTGACTGTGCCATAGGAGGAGAAGGGGTTGAAAGCGGAAAGTTGACAGCTGACAGTTGACAGTCAACAGTCAACAGCACAGGGGGATTCTGAACTAACAGGAGGGGAGAAACGAAAAGGTGTAAGAGTGAAAGAGTATAAGAATGTAAGAGTGAGAAAGGTGGGAACGGATCGATGGGAGATTGGACACCGGGTTGAGGTCCTTCGCGCAGAGTGCGCGCTCAGGATGACAGATGAAGAAAAAGCTAACCCAAGACCCAGGCACAGACTCCGTGGCCGGGGCAACCTTCGTCCTAGTTGAGGACGAGAAGGGCTTAAACTTAGAGCATGGCGATGAGTTGGTATGAGCATTGGATACGGCGGTACGAGCACCGGCGGTGGACTACCGACGATAACCGGATGGTGAGGCCGTTTGAATGGGGATTGGAGCACCTTAAAGAAGTGGCTAGTGGCGAGTTGCTAGTGGCTAGAGAAGGAGGAGAAAGAAGCCGACAGCCATTAGCCGCCAGCCAACAGCGGGAGGGAGCTGCTTGCGGTGATCCGGAGGCGCGGGAATTTTTGCGGGAGTATGCGCGGGAGGCTACGGAGAAGAGCGAGGAGTGGTATGCGACGGAGGAGGTGCGAGATTACCGGGTGGATGGGGAGAATGTGCTGACGTTTACCAGCGCGGTGAAATCGGCTTGGGCGGAGAACAATACGGTGTATGCGCAGTTTTTTCCCGGGAAGAAGATTGGGCCTGCGGTGCTGATTTTGCCGAACTGGAATGCGAAGTGGCAGGGACAGGTTGCACTGTGCCACTGGTTGCAGCGGATGGGGATTTCGGCATTGAAGATGAGTTTGCCGTATCACGACCGGCGGATGGCGAAAGGGCATGAGCGCGCGGACCAGTTGGTGGGGCCGAATATTGGGTTGACGCTGCAGGCGAACCGGCAGGCGGTGAAAGATGCGCGGGCTTGTTTAACGTGGCTGGAACAGCGCGGCTATGACCGGTTGGGAATATTGGGGACGAGCATTGGGTCGTCGGTGGGATACATCACTTTGGTGCATGACGAGAGGGTGCGGGCGGGGGGATTTTTTCATGTGTCCACGTACTTTGCGGATGTGGTGAGCCAGGGGATGACGACGAATCATGTGTGGGAAGGACTGCGGCACGAGGTGAGCGTGGAGGAGTTGCGCGAGTTTTGGATGCCTATCAGCCCGATGCCTTATGTGCGGCGAGGGATGGGGGCGCGGCGGAATACGTTCATGGTGTATGGGAAGTACGATCCGACATTTTTACCGGAGTATACGCAGGAGATGCTGCGCGCATTGAGGGAGAATGGGGCGGAGACGCGGATGTTGGAATTGCCAGTGGGACATTATTCGCTGGAATTGGCGCCGTTCAGTTATTTGGCGGGGTGGAGGATGTTTACATTTTTTTTGGAGGCGCTGGGGTAGGAAGAGGGAGTTGTCAGTTTTCAGTTTCGGAGAAGAGAAAATATAACGCAGAGACGCAGAGTTGGCGGAGGAGCGCGGAGGAAGAAAAATAGGAACGCCAAGAGCACAGTCACTCCTGTCTATGCTCTTGGGGTTCTTGCTCTGCTTCCTCTGTGAACTCTCTTGCGACCGGCCTTCTTGCTTTCTTCTTCTCCGCCAATCTCTGCGTACTCTGCGCCTCTGCGTTAGCTTTAGCTTCTTCCGAACTCTTTCACTCTCGAACTCTTAATCCTCTTCGCCGCCCGCTTCCTGATAGCTGATATCTGTTCGCTAATAACCTCCTCCGTTTCCACTCCCTATTCCCCCGAGTAGTACCCATCCCTGGCCTGCACCACCATCTCCTTATCTTTCACCGTCACCAATATCTTGTGGTATCCCGCTCCTGTATCCTTGTCCGGTGTATATCCCAAACTGTACTGGCTCCTCAGCTCTTCCTGAATATCCGCGTAGATTTTGTCCACCGTCTCTTTCTTCGACACCTGGAACAGCCGTCCGCCCGTCTCTTTCGAGATTTGCGTCAAAATCTTTTTCCCATCCGGCCGTTCTTCCTGCGGATACCGTCCTCCTCCGCCGTGCCGCCCGCCTCCCATTCCACCGTGAGGGCCCATCATTCCGCCCTGATGCCCGTAGTTCCCCTCATCCTCATCTTTGAACAAAATCGAATAAATCACCGTGTCGGCCCGCTGCGCCGTTCGAATCGCCGACGCCAGAGTCTCCTTGCTCCCATGGTCCACGCCATCCGAAAGAATAATCAGCGCTTTCCGACCTTGCTGCTTGCTCATTAATTCGTCCGACGCCAGGAAAATCGCATCATACAAAGCCGTTCCGCCGCCCCGCGAATGCCCTCCGCGTCCTCCGCCATATCCGCCATTCCCACCGCTTCCTCCGCCGCCTCCCTGACTCCCACCTCCACCACTCCCGCTTCCGCTGCTACTGTCGTACTGCGGGGTCTGAAGTGATTGCAACGCCGCCTGCAATTTCGGCCGCGAAGCCGTGAAGTCCTGCAGCAACTCCACGTCCCGGTCAAAGTGAATCACAAACGCCAAATCTTTATCCTGTCGCAGCAACTGGTCGAGAAAGCTGTAGCTCGCGCTCCGTTCCTGATCCAGCACCCGCCGCTGGCTCAAACTCGTGTCCACCAGTAGCCCCAGCCGCAGCGGCACATTGCCCTCTTTCACAAAGTAGCTGATCGTCTGCGGCCGGCCATCTTCCGCAACGGAAAAATCCTCTTTGTTCAAATTCGAAACGATCTTTCCATGTTTGTCTCGGACCGTCGTGGGCACGCTAACCGCATTCACCTGAATCGAAATCTTCGGCGTGCCCTGCGCCGTCTGCTGCTGTCCCGGCGCCTGCTGCCCCTGCGACGGTTGAGCCGCTGGCGGTTGTGCCTGCGGTTGCTGACCAACTGGCGTCTGAGCCGGCGTCTGCTGTCCCAGCACATTCCCACTGGCGATCACCAGCAAAGCAAAAACCGCCACACCCATTCCCCGCGACCGCCAATTTCGTCCGCGCATTCCAAGCTTCACAGATTCACTCCTCATTTCGCTCCAAACAGGGCGGCATCCCGCGACCCTTCGCCCCAAATCCAATTCAAAAATGTGCAGCCAAAATTCCCGTCACACAATCTGCGTACCATGTCCTACTGCCTTAGAAGCCGTCCTCGTCCCGAATGGTTTCCCGGCAAACACACCCCTTCCCGCTCCTCTGACCCTCCAGTGGAAGTTCCCTCCAACTGCAGATTAAGTTCCCGCTCTATTTCCCTTGTCGTTGGGTACTGGGTGCCCCAGGCAGGGAGTCTGTGCCTGGGTCTTGGGTGCCTCTTCTCTGTGAACTCCGTGTCCTCTGTGACTCCTGCGAAATTCTTCGTCTTTCTCTTCAGCTGTGAGCTGTCAGCTCCTCCTCACTTCTTCCCAAAAACCACCGTCTTCCCCGACCCCGCCGATTCCCTCGCCGCATCCAGTATCTCCGCCACAATCACATTCGTCTCCAGTGAAGAAATCGCATCCGGCTTCGCTCCATCCAGAATCACCGCCCGCAAATAAGTCAATTCATCGTCATAAGGCGGCGCCACCTTCTTCGCTGCCACCACCTGCTCTTCTTCCTTAGCCCGACGCTCCCGCACCTTCTCTCCTCCCGCCGTCATCACATACCCCGTCTTCCCGTACACTTCCACATCCTCGCGCCCAAACGGCCAATTCCACGAAGCCTGCAAAATCGCCTGCGCCTTCGGGTACGTCAGAATAATTGTCGCCTCATCATCTACCTTTGGATAAATATCCGGTTTGATCTGCTGTGTCACTGCCGTCACCGTCAGCGGCTTCTGTCCATTCATCAGCACCGTCACCAAATCCGCGCCGTAGCAACCAAAATCGTAGAGCGCTCCGCCGCCATTCAGCTTCGGGTCTCCCAGCCAATTCATGAATTCCGGCCCCACGCCAATCTCCTTCGGCCCAAAATGTCCGAAGTGCGTCACCATCTTTCGTACATCGCCAATCTCTCCCGCATGGACCACATCAAACATCGTGTGCGTGCTCGGCGCCCAATCAATGAAATAGTTCACCAGCACCGGAATCTTCGCCTCATGCGCCGCGCGTTCAATCGCCAGCGCGTCTTCTGTGCTCACCGCCAGCGGCTTTTCCATCATCACCGGAATATGGTGTTTCGCGCACAACTCCACAATCTTCCGGTGATCCTTCGTGTTCGAGTAAATCAGCACCGCCTGCGGCTTCGTCGCCATCAGCATCTCTTCCAAATCCGCGTGGTACAACGTCTTGTCCAGCGAAAACTGTTTCGCATACTGGTCGAACAAACTGCGATCCGCCTCGCTGATCCCCACAATCTGTATGTCCGTCCTCTTCAAAGCATTCGTCAAAAACCCGCCCACATGCCCGTGCACCATCCCCGCAATCACCACCCGCAACGGCGCCGTTTCCGCCGCCGGCACCCTCGTCCCCATTACAAACAGACACACCATTACCAACACAAAGCTCCGCACCAATGCTTTCATGGAATCCTCCAGCAAATCTGTTCGCATCATATCACCGCAACTCTTGTGGCGCAGTCATTCCTGGCCGTGCTCTTGGCTTTCTCTTCTCTGCGTACTCTGCGCCTCTGCGTTATCCTTCTTCCTTCTTTTTCTTTGTTCCGTTTTGCCACGACCCCATTCCTGTCATATTCTTGGTACTCGGCACAATCACAATGGATCCCATCAAACTCATCGAATGTCCCCGCGACGCCTGGCAAGCCCTCCCTTCCTTCATCCCCACCGAAACCAAGGTCGCCTATCTCAAAGAATTAATCCAAGCCGGCTTTCACCACCTCGACGCCGTCAGCTTCGTCTCCCCCAAGCACGTCCAGCAAATGTCCGACAGCGAACAAGTCATGTCCCAACTCCTCGAAAGTCTCCCTCCCAACATTCCAGCCCCAGAAGTCATCGGCATAGTCGTCAACGAAAAAGGTCTCCGCCGCGGCCTGGACACTCCCGGCGTCACCTCCATCGGCTATCCCTACTCCATCTCCGCCTATTTCCGCCGCGCCAACGCCAACATGACCCGCAGCGAATCCCGCACTCTGGTCGAGACGCTGAAGCGCGAAACCAAATCCGCCAACAAAAATCTCGTCATCTACATCTCCATGGCTTTCGGCAATCCCTACGACGAGCCCTGGGGCCCCGAAATCGTCCAGGACACTCTCGACTGGCTCAAAGACATCCGCGTCACTACTGTCTCCTTAGCGGACACGGTAGGCACCGCCTCCCCCGATCTAGTCCGCGATCTCTTCTCTCAAGTAAAAGACCACGTAGCAGGCATCGAGCTAGGCGTGCATCTTCACTCCCGCCCTGACAACGCCGAAGAGAAAATTCTCGCCGCCTATCAAGCGGGTTGCCGCCGCTTCGATTCCGCCCTGACCGGCCTGGGCGGCTGCCCTTTCGCCGGAGACGAACTCGTCGGCAACATCCCCACCGAATCCGTACTCTTCGCCCTGGCCAAAGCCGGCGCCACTCCCCCCATCGATCCCGGCACCCTCCCCCCGCTAATCCACCGAACCAACCAAATCCGCTCCGCCTATTCCCAAACTCCCGCTCCCAATTAGGTAGCACAGTCACTCCTGACTGTGGTCTTGGGTATCTCTTTTCTGAGTTCCTCTGCGAACTCTGCGTCTCTGCGTTACCTTTTGCTTTTTCTTACCCTCTTGCACTCTTATACTTTTTTACTTTTATACTTCTTCCTCGGTCCGCATCCTGATCGCTGATATCTGATCGCTGACCTCCCTCTTCCAACTTTCACCATTTACCCATAGAATCTCCTCGTCGAGTTCCAACCATGTCCTACGAAACCCTCCTCGTATCCACCGAAGGTCCTCTCGCCACCATTACCCTCAACCGCCCAGAAAAGCGCAACGCCATCACCACGACCATGATCGGAGAAATTCAAACCGTCCTCGACCAGCTCGAAAAAACTCACGTCCGTGTCGTCATCTTCACCGGAGCGGGCAGCGCCTTCTGTGCCGGAATGGATCTGGCCATGCTCCAATCCATCGCCAAGCAATCTCCCTCCGAAAACCAGGAAGATTCCCGCCGCATCGCCAAATTTTTCCGTCGTCTGTGGAGTTATCCCAGGCCGCTAATCGCCGCCGTCAACGGCCACGCCCTGGCTGGAGGTTGCGGCATCGCCACTCTTTGCGATTTCACCCTGGCCGTCCCCGAAGCCAAGTTTGGCTACACCGAAGTCAGAATCGGTTTTCTTCCCGCGATAGTTTCCGTTTTCCTCACCCGTCAGATCGGCGAAAAACGCGCCCGCGATCTACTCCTAACCGGCCGATTAGTCGCAGCCGCCGAAGCCAAGGAACTCGGCCTGGTCAACGAACTTGTCGCCCCCGAACTCCTCATGTTGCGCGCCCACGAACTCGCTGATCTTTTGATCGCCGCCAGTCCCGCCAGCGTCACTCGCTCCAAACATCTCCTAGTCTCCGCCGAGGCCGCCAGCCTCGATCACGACCTCGAGCGCGCCATCCTCGAAAACGCCCGCATGCGCTGCACCCCCGACTTCCGCGAAGGCCTGGCCTCCTTCCTAGAAAAACGCAAACCCGTCTGGCCCTCAGCCCCCGATAAACAGTAGCTTTCATATTGATTGCCGTGACAGAATCGCGGTATGAGTTTTTTGAGTGGATTTTTCAAGAAGAAAACGAGTTCGAATCAATCCGCGAGCAAAGCACCCGCCTCCGCTAAGCCTGACAACACTCGATTCGTCGAAGCCATAGACGCCGTTGGCCGCGACGACACACCCACCACACGACGGGCACTCTATGAGGCGATGCGGAATGCGTGGTTTTTCATCCCCTCTCCAACAAACGATAAAACCTGGAAACCGGGCCACAACGTGGCCGACGGTAAAGCGCCGCTCGCCTTTCCAATCATTCACGATCGCAATGCCAAGAAGCTTATCCCGACCTTCACCGATGAAGAAGCGCTGACGCACTGGGCAACCAGAAGCTCCCAATGGGTCGCGCTTGAGGCAATTCCGTTCTTCCGACTGATTATCAAACTGGACGTGGACGAAATCGCCGTCAATCCCCCACCGTTGGACAAGCCCCCGATTCGTGCTGGAGGGCGCATCACTCGCCTGGAATTTACTGCCTTGGCAGATGGCCTAATCCCGGAAGCGAATTTTAATGCTAGCACCGTCCAAATGAAGGTGGCGCGGACTCAGCGGGTACTGATTGGGATTCCTGCGAAGATGCCCAGTCAGGAGATATTTGAGGCCTTATCTAAAGCAGCGGCAGCTCACCCCATCGTGCGGTCAATGTACTTCTGCCTGCTCACATTCGATGAGAGTGCCCCTCACAACGCGGTTGCGATCGAACTGCCTTCCCCGCCGGCCCGACACGAAGTCGAGCAAGCATTAGGTGCACTGAGTGCCACACTTCACCCGTGGCTTGCCAAGAATGAATTTCTGGACTTTTTCCCATGCGAGAAGAGTCCATTCCTGGCCGCGATCCAGCAAAAGGGAAAACAGTTTTACGTTGCCCCACCCCTGTGAACCTTGTCTAAAACATTTGAAAGCTCCGGCACAGAAAAATCCCGTCATTCCGAGCGAAGCGGCCCGATTTTCTCTTCCGCGCTGCCTTCGGCGCGTCGGGCCGCGCAGAGAGGAATCTCTCTTGGGTTGTCTTGGGTTGCTTTCCTCGACCTTCTCTGTGCTCTCTGTGTCCTCCGTGGTGAAAACTCTTCTTCCGTATCTCCCCGTCTCCGTTCCCTCTGCGGCCCCTCTGTTACCTCTGTGGTGAGCTCTTCTCTTGGCCTTTGAACTTTAAACTTTGAACCTTCCGCCCCTCTTCCCTCATACTATTCCCATCCATGCTCCCCCATCACGATGTCACCATCCGCGTCCGCTACGCCGAAACCGATCAAATGGGCGTGGTCTACCACTCCAACTTCCTCATTTGGTTCGAAGTCGGCCGGGTCGAACTCATGCGCTCCCTGGGCTTCGACTACAAGCACATGGAAGCCGAGTACGACACCTATATGGTCGTCGCCGATGTCCATTGCCGGTACCACCATCCGGCCCGTTACGACGAACTCCTCACCGTCCGCACAAACATTCTCGAAGCCAAAACCCGCACCCTCAAATTCGGCTACCGGCTGTTCCGCCAGTCCGATCAAAAACTCCTGGCCACCGGCCACACCATCCACGTCGCCTGTTCCCGCGCCGGCCAAGTCAAGCAGTTTCCCGAAAAGTATAAACAAGCCTTCTTAGCCCTCGTCCCCCAGCCCCATACGTGACGCAGCAACACTCGTGCTCTAGCACTCTTACACCCTTGTACTCTTCTACCCTCTCACTTCTTCCTGCTGCTTGACGAAGGTTGCCCCAGGCACGGAGTCTTTGCGTGGGTCTTGGAGATGCTCTTTCGCTTGATCGAATTCCGTATTTCGCTTTTCAAGCTCCGCGCTTCCTTCGGGTGCACCCGGCAAGAGAGTTCACAGAGGGAGCAGAGCAGAAAACCCAAGAGCACAGTCAGGAGTGACTGTGCTACAAGAGCGAGTCCTGGGGCGGCCCGCCTCAGAAGGGCGGGCTTTACAAAAGAAAAGAACGACCCAAGACCCAGGTAGAAAATCGAACCTGGAGCAGGCGGCGTCTGGGGGATGGAGGGAGTGGAGAGCGGAAGAGTGCAGGAGTGAAAGAGTGTGAAAGTGTAAGAGTCTCAGTGTACCGGGGTGGTTTGGGTGGTGGGGTGACGGCTGCAAAAGTGGCGGCTAGCCGCCGCACTCCAAATTGGGCTGGGCGTCACAGTTTTGATGGGGATGGGGGAGTAGGATGAGTGGCGGATTTGGAATGGAGGGTTGAAATGCGGCGGAGAGAGATGTTGCGGGGGGCGGCGGTGGTGGGAGCTGGATTTACTTTGGTGCGCGGCGCGGAAGGTGTGTCCGACAACGGGAAAACCGAGGCAGCGGAAAGAATTCGGCGGGCGGCGGGGGCGGGGCTGGCGATGGAGCGGCGAGATTGGGAGCAGGGGATCCTGGCGCAAGCGTTTTTGGAGGCTGGGGACGACGAGAAAGTGATTCAACTGACGAAGGCGGCAATTGTGCAACGCGAGGCTGACGGACGATTGGCGGTGGTAATCGAGGGAGGGCCGACGGACCCGGCGATGGGAGGCGCGGCGTACTGGAGAGCGGGGGAGATCACGGGCGATGCGGAGATTCAGGAGGCGGCGCGAGGGTTGTTGGAATGGATCTTGAAGAAGGCGCCGCGGGCGGCGGATGGAACGCTGTATCACGTGTTCAAGGAGCAGCAGGTTTGGTCGGACGGATTTAATGGGGCCCCGCCATTTTTGGCGGCGACGGGGAATTATGATGAGGCGCTGCGGCAGATCGAAGGATTTCGGAAGCGGCTGTGGGACCCGCAGAAGAAATTGTTGAATCATATTTGGGATGACGGATCGAAGGCGGAGAACAAGAAAGAGTTTTGGGGCGGAGGGAATGGATGGGCGGCGGCCGGGTTGGCTCGGGTGATTCGTTCGCTTCCGGGTGAGAGGAAAGAGGAACGCGCGCGGCTGGCGGGGTTTGTGGCAGAGATCGTGGATGGATGTTTGGCTTATCAGCGGCCGGATGGGTTGTTTCATGATGTGGTGGACCGGCCGGAGACGTTTGTGGAAGGGAATCTGGCGCAGATGCTGGCGTTCGCGATTTATACGGGAGTGCTGGGGGGATGGCTGGCGGAGAAATATTTGGAAGCGGCGGACAAGATGCGGGCGGCGATGCGAGGGAAGATGGATTCGTTTGGATATGTGCAGAGCGTGTGCGGAGCACCGAATTTTGACCGGCAGGGAACTTCGACGGAGGCGCAGGCGTTCGCGATCATGATGGAGGCGGCGGGGAGGAAGGTGGGGGGAGGGTGACAGGAAAAGCAGAGGAGGAGGTCAAAAGTCAAAAGTTGAAAGTTGAAGGGAAGGAAAAAGATAACGCAGAGGCGCAGAGAATGCAGAGGTACGCAGAGTTAAGAGAAGAGAGGAGAGACCCAAGAGCACAGTCAGGAGTAACTGTGTCACAACGGCTAGTCCCAGGACGGCCCGCCTCAGAAGGACGGGTCCTACAATAGAAGGAACAACCTAAGACCCAGGCACAGACTCTGTGCCTGGGGCAACCTGCGTGTGACTCAGGATTATTTGGAAGGGCTGCGGTGGCGGGCGGAGATTTGGAGGAGGAGGAAAGCGAAGAATAGGAGCATGCCCAGGATGCCGAGGGCGGCTAGGAATTTATAGTAGGGGATGGTGCGGCTGAGGATGGATTCCAGGGTTTTGTGGCGGAAGAAGGATTCGAAGAGGGAATAGAGCATGCCTGCGATCAGGCCCAGGATGCAGAGGGCGAAGGAGGCGGACATGGCTAGGAAGGTTAGGCGGGAGGGAGAGGACATGGTGGACACGGTTTAGTTTAGGACTTGCTTGAGGGGAGGGGAAGAGGTTGAAAGTTAAAAGTTGAAAGTTGAAAAAAGAAAGAAAAGAGCAGAACTTTATTGGTTGTAACGTTGAAAGGGATGAAAGTATTGCGCCCAGTCGAAAGAGGTTGAAAGTCAAAAGTTGAAAGTTGAAAAAAGAAAGGGGAAATCAGGATTTGGTTCTCGAGATTGAATCACTTCGGGGAGAGAAAGAGGTTGAAAGCTAAAGAAGGAGAAAGGGAATCCAGTATTAAATGGTGAGGATTTCGGAGTTGCTGCGCTTACGCTGATGGTTCGACCTTTTCACGTAAACCGTGGAGCATTCTTGCCAACTCGGCTACATCCCTGAGAACCACTGTCGCTTGTGGAGTTGTAGCATAACCGAGATCTCGACTCACCATCAGCAGGTATTCCGTTTCAGCGAGGGACGCTTCCGCAATATTCAGAAAGTGCGCGTAATCGTGCCTGCCAGTTCTTTTTGAACCTTCCGCGATGTTTGTGGGAACAGATAGGGCAGCTCGGCGCAATTGAGACAGGAGGCCGTATCGCTCGGCCACCGGAAATCCGATGGACATCCGGTAAATGGTCAAAACCAAAGCGTGTCCACGCTGCCAAGCTTTGATGTCCGTAAATCTTTGCATAGCAAGAATATAATTAAACAGTATTATTCAGAGACTTTCAACTTTTAACTTTGAACTTTTGACTGCCTGTCAGGTTTGGAGGACGCCGGTTTTGAAGGCGGGTAAGTCGGAGTTTAGGGAGGCGGCGTTTAGTGCCCAGATGAGGGCGTCGCGGGTTTGCGCGGGATCGATAATGGCGTCGAGCCAGAGGCGTGCGGCGGCGTAGCGGGGGTCGGTTTGGTGTTCGTAGGTGGCTTTGATGGAGTCTAGCAATTCTTTTTTGGCGGATTCGTCCAGTTTTTTGCCTTCGCGTTCTAATTGTTTGAATTTGATTTCGGCTAGTGTGTTGGCGGCGGCGTCACCGCTCATGACCGCGAATTTGGCGGTGGGCCAGGCGAACATGAAACGCGGGTCGTAGGCTTTGCCGCACATGGCGTAGTTGCCTGCGCCGAAGCTGCCGCCAAGGATCACCGTGATTTTGGGGACGACGCTGTTGGCGACGGCGTTGACCATTTTTGCGCCAGCGCGGATGATGCCGCTCCATTCGGCGTCTTTGCCCACCATGAAGCCGTTTACGTCGTGAAGAAAAATCAATGGGATGCGATTCTGATTGCAATCCAAGATAAAACGAGCGGCCTTTTCGGCGGACTCGGTGTAGATGACGCCGCCGAATTCGAGGCGCTTTTGATCGGAATGCGGCGCGTGGGTGGTGATGTGTTTTTTCTGATTGGCGACGATGCCGACGGCCCAGCCGCCCATGCGGGCGTAACCGCAGATTAGCGTTTCACCATATTCGGCGCGGTATTCTTCAAACTCGCTGGCGTCCACGAGGCGGGCGATGATTTCGCGCATGTCGTACTGCTTGCCAGGAAGATCGGAGAAGACGCCGTAAACTTCATCGGGAGAATAGAGAGGTTCGTGAGGGCGCGCGTGGCTGAAGACAGGAGGATTGGGCACGCCCATTTTGTCGGCGAGGGCGCGGATGCGTTTGATGCAGGACTCGTCGTCGGGTTCGCGGAAGTCTACTGTACCGCTGATCTGGGAATGCATTTTTGCGCCGCCTAATTCTTCGGCGGTGGATTTCTGGCCGATGGCGGCTTGGACCAATGCTGGACCGGCCAGGAAGAGGCCGGAGCCTTCGGTCATGAGGATGTGATCGCACATGACGGGGAGATAAGCGCCGCCTGCTACACACATGCCCATGATGGCGGTGAGTTGGGGAATGCCGAGGGCGCTCATGACGGCGTTGTTGCGGAAGACGCGGCCGAAATCGTCGGTGTCGGGGAAGACATCTTCCTGGAGAGGGAGGAAGACGCCGGCGGAATCGACGAGATAGATGGTGGGGATGCGATTATCGATGGAAATATTTTGGGCGCGAATGACCTTCTTGGCGGTCATGGGGAAGAAGGCGCCAGCTTTGACGGTGGCGTCGTTGACGATGAGCATGAACATGCGGCCGGAAACGCGCCCGAGGCCGGTGATGACGCCGGCGGCGGGGGCTCCGCCCCACTCTTCGTACATTTCGTAGGCGGCGTAGAGACCTAGCTCGAAGAATTGCGTGCCTGGATCGATTAGGGCGGCGATGCGTTCGCGGGCGGTTAGGCGGGATTTCTTGTGCTGGGCTTCGATGGCTTTAGAGCCGCCGCCCCGGAGGACTTGCTGCTCTTCGTTTTTGTAGGCGGTGAGGAGTTCGACCAGGCGGGAGGAATTTTTTTGGAAGTCGGGGGACTTGGTGTTGACGGAGGATTTCAAAACGGGCACGGGGAACCTCGGGTGTTGATTGGAGACAGAACAGTATAACGGAGGGGAAGGGATATCCGCGATCAGATATCAGATATTAGGAAGCAAATGAGGCAAAGGAAATAAAGGAGGTAAAGGAAGCTAGGAGAAGAGGGACGGTAACACAGAGTTCACAGAGAGCAGAAGACAGAGGTCACAGAGGTAGGAGAAGAGAAAAAGAGGAACGAACCGGGGTGGATGGGGGACACAGGGTGGGGGAACGGGGGTCACAGATATGGCAGGAGGAAGGAAAGGAAGATAGGGAGGTGAATGAAGTAAAGGAGGTATAGGAAATAAGGGAGGCAAAGGAAATAAAGGAAGTAAAGGAGACATAGGAAACAGAGGAGGTACAGGGAGCGAAGGAGTTAGAGGAAGCAGAGAAAAGCAGAGAACTGGAAGAAGCAGGAGAAGCAGCGGAAGTCGCATAGGAAAGCGGAGGAGAGAGTTGATTATTGCTGGAGGGCGGGGAAAGAAACGGGTGCGGTACACTCGGAAGATGGATACGCCTTTATTGGATATGGCGCTGGCGCGCGAGATTGAGATGGCGGAAGGCGAAGCGGCGGTGGCCTGCGCGCGGATGATGAAGGCGATGCAGACGGAGTCTGTGAGCGCGGTGGAGGCGATTGCGGGGGGATACGCGGTGTATTGCGGGGCGAATTCGCCAGTGACGCAGGCGGTGGGGCTGGGATTGAACGGGCCGGTGAGTCGAGAGGAGTTTGACCGGCTGGAGGAGTTTTATTTTTCGAGGAATGAAGCGGTGCGGGTGGAGACTTGTCCGATGGCGGATGCTTCGCTGCTGGAACACTACAAGGAGCGCGGGTATCACGTCAGCGAATTTTCGAATGTGATGGTGAGGGGAATTGCGGGGGATGAACGGTGGAAGGCGCCGGAAGGCGTGGAGGTGCGAAAGGCAGGGCCAGGCGAGATCGATTTGTGGACGATGACGGTGGCACAGGGGTTCGCGGAACACTTTCCGGTGACGGCGGAGATCCTGGAGGTGATGAAACTGTTCGCAATGGGAAAGAATGCGGAGTGCTTTCTGGCGACAGTGGATGGACGAGTGGCGGGCGGGGCGACGCTGGCGTTGCGAGAGAAAGTGGCGGGATTGTTTGGGGCTAGCACGCTGCCGGATTTTCGGAGGAGAGGAGTGCAGACGGCCCTGCTGAAGGCGCGATTGCGGAGGGCGACGGAGGCGGGGTGTTCGATGGCGGTTAGTTTGGCTCAGGTGGGGAGTGTGTCGCAGAGAAATATTATGAGGCAGGGGTTTCGGGTGTTATATACGCGGGTGAAGTTTGAGAGAGAGATGGGGAAGGGAAGGAAGTAAAGGAAGCAAAGGAGGTGGAGGAAGTTCAGGACAGATCTCATCGCAGAGGACATGGAGAGCACGGAGGAAGAACGGCAGCAAGAAAAAGAAAACTAACGCAGAGACGCAGAGTTCGCAGAGAAGAAATCAGCGGGGGCGAACAGAAGCAATGTTTAATGGCCGCACAGAAAAGAAAACCCTTCGGGACTTGCGTATCCGATCCGATGCGCGGGCATTGATAGTCGAGTCGGTCGAAGGCACTACCGATGGCGGCTGCGAAATATTATGGGAAGATGTTGTCCAAGTCACAGGCTACAAAAAGGATTGCTTCGCGGTCGACCAGGTTCGATTTGAGTTTGTGTCGAGAAGCGGCACGTTGCTGGTGGATACGGAAGACATGCCGGGATGGGAAGGACTGGTCGAGGTTCTCCCGAAATGGCTGCCGGGATTTCCGATGAAAACAGATTGGTGGGAGAAGATTATCCAGCCACCATTTGGCACAAATCTTACGCTGCTTTACGAACGGAACAATCGAAAATGAGGGCAGGGTAATCTAGTTTCTGGTCAACCTTGTGGGGACTATGCGCGGACGGGTAGCTGGTGGATGAAATTGATTATGTCTTGGGTGGAGGTGCCGGGGGGGAAGACGGCGGCGATGCCGGATTGCTTTAGGGAGGGGATGTCGGCTTCGGGGATGATGCCGCCGACCAGGATGGAGACGTCGGTCATGCCTTTCTCGTGGAGAAGCTGCATCAGCCGCGGGCAAATGGTGTTGTGGGCGCCGGAGAGGATGGAGAGGCCGATGACGTCCACATCTTCCTGGAGGGCGGCGGAGGCGATCATCTCTGGGGTTTGACGGAGGCCGGTGTAGATGACTTCCATGCCGGCGTCACGAAGGGCGCGGGCGATGATTTTTGCGCCGCGGTCGTGGCCGTCGAGGCCGGGCTTGGCGATTAGGACGCGAATTTTCTTTTCAGGCATCTCTCTGTGCTCTCCGTGTTCTCTGTGGTGAATGGTTTATCTAAACGATCAAACGCCTGATACCTTTCTTGAGCACTTGGACATTGAAATTGATCAAAAGCCCGATCCTGTGACCGGAGAGCTTTAGATATGTTATTAAGACCGAATCGTGGATTGGGGCAAGTGCTTCGACCGATTTTAATTCGAGAATGATCCGCCCCGCCACCAGTAGGTCAAGCCGGTATCCGCACTCCAGTTTCACTTCCTTATATACAACAGGGACAGGTTTTTGTCTCTCAAAGGGGATACCTCGTTGGCTAAGTTCATGGCAAATGCATGCTTCGTAGGTGGATTCGAGCAGACCTGGACCCAGTAGGCGATGAACTTCGATTGCTGCGCCTATAATTTGGTGGGTTAGTTCGTTGTCGGTCATCGGAGGCTTCACCACAGAGGACACAGAGAGCACAGAGAAACCGAGGAACTCGAGCAGAGTATACTTTAAATATAGATAAAGTGTGAGTAATTTATGGTTTTGATCAGGTGATCGGGACTTCTTCGTAGGGGCCGAAGACAGTGCGGAGGGAGTCGCAGATCTCGCCGAGGGTGGCGTAGGATTTTACGGCTTCGTAGATGTGGGGCATTAGATTGGCGGTGCCTTCGGCGGCCTTTCTTAGGGCGGTCAGGCGGCGACCTACTTCGGCGGACGAGCGATCAGCGCGGAGTTTTTTGAGACGAGCGGCTTGGCGGTGGGCTACGGTTTCGTCGATTTGGAGGATTTCCAGGGGTTTTTCTTCGGTGACATAGTCGTTCACGCCCACTATGATTTTTTCTTTTTTATCCACGGACATTTGATAGCGGTAGCTGGCTTCGGCGATTTCGCGCTGTGGGTAGCCCTTCTCGATGGCGGCTACCATGCCGCCCATGGCATCTATGCGGCGGATGTAGTCCCAGGCGGCTTGCTCGACTTCGTTGGTCAAGGTTTCGACGAAGTAGGAGCCGCCGAGAGGATCTACCGTGTTCGTGACGCCGGTTTCGTGGGCGATGATTTGTTGCGTGCGGAGGGCGAGAGTGGCGGCGAATTCGGTGGGAAGGGCCCAGGCTTCGTCGAGGGAATTGGTGTGAAGAGATTGCGTGCCGCCGAGGACCCCGGCTAGGGCTTGGATGGCGGTGCGGACTACGTTGTTCATGGGCTGCTGCGCGGTGAGGGAGCAGCCAGCGGTTTGCGTGTGGAAGCGCAGGGCGAGGCAGCGGGGGTTGGTGGACTTGTAGCGCTCGGACATGGCTTTGTACCAGATGCGGCGAGCGGCGCGGTACTTGGCGATTTCCTCGAAGAAATCGTTGTGGGCGTTGAAGAAGAAAGAAAGTTGAGGGACGAATTCGTCCACGGGGAGGCCGCGGCGGATGCCCCATTCAACGTACTCCATGCCATCGCGGAGAGTGAAGGCGAGTTCCTGGATGGCGGTGGAACCGGCTTCACGAATGTGATAGCCGCTGATGGAGATTACGTTGAATTTGGGAGTGTGCTTCATGCCGAATTCGAAAGTGTCGATCACGAGGCGCATGGAGGGTTCGGGCGGGTAGATGTATTCCTTTTGCGCAATGTATTCCTTGAGGATGTCGTTTTGTAGAGTACCGGAGATTTTTTCCCAGTCGGCGCCCTGCTTTTCGGCTACGGCTAGATACATGGCCCAGATGACGGCGGCGGGAGAGTTGATGGTCATGCTGGTGGTGACGCCGGCGAGAGGGATTTGATCGAAGAGTGCTTCCATGTCGGCTAAGGAGGAGATGGCTACACCACATTTGCCGACTTCGCCTTCGGCTAAGGCGTGGTCGGAGTCGTAGCCCATGAGAGTGGGGAGATCGAATGCGGTGGAGAGGCCGGTTTGGCCGTGAGCGAGGAGATAGCGGAAGCGCTGGTTGGTGTCTTCGGCGGTGCCGAAGCCGGCGAATTGGCGCATGGTCCAGAGGCGGGTGCGATACATGTTGGGATGAATGCCGCGGGTGTAGGGAGGTTCTCCGGGCTTGCTGAGATCGCGGGCGGGAGGGAGGTCGGCGTCGGTGTAGAGACGGCGGATGGGATAGCCGGAGACGGTGGTGAATTGGGGTTGGCGTTCGGGAGTGGTGGCCATCCGGAGAGTTTACAGATTTTGGATTTTGGTTGCCAGTTGTGGTGAAGCGGAGATCAGCGATCAGATATCAGTTATCAGGAGGCAAGAGAGGAAGAAGTATAGGAGTGAAAGAGTTTAAGAGTGCAAGAGTTTAAGAAAAGGCAAAAGATAACGCAGAGGCGCAGAGTACGCAGAGGTTCGCAGAGGAAGGGAAACCCAAGAGCGGCCCGCCTCAGAAGGACGGGCCCTACAAAGACAAGAGAACAGCAAGACCCAGATAGGAAAACGAATCTGGCGCACTCCGGCTGAGGTTGTGCCACGATCCTTCCACTGCGCGGCCCGACGCGCCAGACTGCGGCGCGAAGATAAAATCGGGCCGCTCCGGTCGGGATGACAACTTGTGAATTGGACTAGGTGCGGAGGAGAAGTCTGCGGGCGCTCCGGTCCCTTCGGCTCCGCTCAGGGCAGGCGGGATGACAAGAATGGGCCGGTCGCAGACGTTAACGCTGGCCGGGGGAGTTGGCGGCGTCCAGGGCCTTGAAGAGCTTGTCGGTGCCTACTACCTGGCCGTTTAGGGTGCCAGGGATGAGGGAGTCTTTTTCGATTACGCCCTTTTCTACGCCGGCAATGGTGACGCTGTTGACGTCGAGGGTGCGGCCGAGAGCGCGTTCGTAATTGGCTTTGGCTTCAGCGAGGTTGGCGAGGGCGCGGAGCTCAGTGCCCTGAGCGGTGATGAGATCGCGCTGGGTGAGAATGACGTTGTACACGGTGGAAGCACCCAACTGATATTTTTTCTGTTCGGCTTCAAAGGTTTGTTGCTGGAGTTCGCGAGCCTTGCTGGCGGCTTGCACCTGGGCGCGGCCCTGTTCCACGGCGATGGTGGTGTTGCGGACGTCGAGGAGGGCATTGTTCTTGATTTGCTGGGTCTGCGCTTCAAACTGGCGTTTGACGAGCTGGGCGTGGACGTTATCGGCCTGGGCGGCGCGGTTACGCAGGGGAAGAGTCAAGGTGAGCTGACCGGCGTAGGTCGGGAAATCGTTGTGGAAGATTTGAGACTGCGCCGTGCTGAAGCCCTGTCTGAAGGTGCCTGTGACGGGAGTGTTGACCGTCGGTATATAGGCATCAATCGGGGCGCCGGTGGAATCCACGAGTTGCGTTCCAATCCCAGACATGGGTGTGCCGTTGATGGGAGAGTTGCCGCCGAGGCCAGCGGAAGAATAGTAGGCGGAGAGCGTGGCATTAGGTAGGAGAGCGTTCTTGGTGGCGCGAACGTCGACGTCGGCGCTCTTCAGGTTGTAATACTGCTCCTGAAGATCGGGGCGCTTGGCGTAGGCTTCCTTGATGGCGTCTTCAAACGACAAAGTTTGAATGGCTTCCGGAGATACGGGCTTGTCGGTGGGGATAATCTCGACGGAGATGAGATTGGAAGCTAGGGGATCTTTGGAAATGTAGTTTTTGAGGATGAGCTCGTCCTGGAGCTGGGTGGTCTGAGCGACGATGAGATTCTGGCGGTCGGTGGCGAGTTCGGATTCGGCACGGGTGACGTCGAGAGGAGCCATGGTACCGATATCGAGCTGTTTTTTGTTGTCGCTATAGAGTTTTTCGGAGACTGTGACGGCTTGTTGCTGGACCTTGACGTTTTCGCGGGCGTAGGCGAGTTCCCAGTAAGCGGTGATGGTATTGGTGGTGGTGGTGATGGCTTGCTGGGTGAAGGCAAGATCGGCAATCTTGCGATTGTTTTCGGCGATGATGATGTTGCGACGATTGATGAAACGGCCGGCGCCGGCGAGAAGGGGTTGTGAGAGGCTGAGGCTGAGAGAGGATTGCACATAGGGATTGAAGAAGTTGGCGGCGGTAGAGGAGGCGCGCGTATTGTTCCAAGCCACGTTGACGGAAGTGCCGGTGATGAAGCTCTCCTGATAGGACGTGTTGTAGGAATCGGAGTGTGAGAAAAGGGGTGTAGCGGAATGGGTACCGCTGGAAGCACCGAGACCGGAGGTGTAGGGGTTGCTGATGGGAGTGGTGACATCGGAAAAGCTCAAGGTCTGGGAAATAACAGGATCGTAATAGAGCTCGGGGAGGTTGGCGGTTGAGCCGACGGAAATGCTACCGGGGGTGCCATAGCTATAACCGCCAGCGCGAGTTTTGAGGAGGCTGACGTCAGCAATCCAAGGGTTATAACGAGCGACGACGATGTCCATGCTGTTTTCGAGAGCGAGGGCGATGGCGTCCTGGAGGCTAAGATTGAGCTTGCCATCGTGGATGAGCTGTTCGAGGCGCGGAGAATTGGTCAAGAGGCCGGGTTCCACGTACTGATGGAGATAGGGAGAGAAAAAGTTGGGGAACTGCTTGGGGGAGCGGGTGTAATCGAACTTGGAGATACCAAGAGAAATGGGCACAGCGCCTTGGGCGACGTTGTGGGGCGTGGGGGAAGGGGCCGGCTCCTGAGCGAGAGTGGGGGTGATGGGCGCGGTAGCCAAGAGAGCAGTCAGGATAGAGGCAAGCAGCGGTCTGCGGAACGACGTGTTCATTAGAATCCTCACGAATAGAGTTGGAACCTAGTACTCGTAACCCGCGGCACGGGGTGCTTCACTATGTAAAACGCACGCGGGGCACAATTTGTTTCACGGCAAAGGGGCCAGACGGGAGCCAGGGAGTGGCGGGCCCGCAGCCGGAAATGTGAAGTCTAACACATGGGGCAGATTCCTTGACAACGACGTGCGAGGGCGGCTAGGCTGCAAACGATTTGACGTCGAGGGAAGACCAGAGGTTAGGTTCCCAAATGATGACAAGAGAAGAGTTGCTGAGGCTGTTTGAGGTGGCGGGAGCGATCCGGCACGGGCATTTTGAGTTGTCCAGCGGGCGGCACAGCGGGACGTATGTGCAGTGTGCGCTGGTGCTGCAATACCCGCGGTTTGCGGAGAAATTGGGAGCGGCGTTGGCGGCGCTGTTTTCGGATGCGCGGATTGATGCAGTGGTGTCTCCGGCGCTGGGCGGAGTGGTGATTGGACAGGAAGTGGCGCGGGCGTTGCCGGCTCCAAAGGATACGGTGGGGGGCGGAGTGCCCGCGATGTTTGTGGAGCGGGATGCGAGCGGATTGCTGACATTGCGAAGAGGATTTGTGTTGAGGCCGGAGATGCATGTGCTGGTGGTGGAAGATGTGTGGACGACGGGAGGATCGACACGAGAAGCGATACGCGTGGTGGAAGAGGCGGGCGCGCGCGTGGTGGCGGCGGGTGCGTTGATTGACCGGAGCGGGGGGGCGATCGATTTCGAGGTGGAGACGCAGGCGCTGGTGGAGCTGAAGATCGAGAGCCATGAGGAAGAGGATTGCCCGATGTGCAAACAAGGGAGCCTGGCGGTGAAGCCGGGGAGTAGGTTTGTGCGGAGCGCGGGGTGAGAGAAGTGGTCAGTTTTTAGTTTTAAGTTTTCAGTAAGGCGGAGTAGGGATATCAGCGATCAGATATCAGGAAATAAGAGAACAAGTGAAAGAGTGTAAGAGGTCAAGAAAAGACAAAAGATAACGCAGAGGCGCAGAGTTCGCAGCGGAGCACAGAGAAAGAGAGACCCAAGAGCGGATAGGCCCAAGAATGGATAACACAAGAGCACAGTTCCTTCGGGGCTCAGGGCAAGCAGGAGTGACTGTGTCACGGATTAGAGAAACCCAAGACCCAGGCACCCGCCTGCAGCGGGCCTGGGGCAACCGGCCGCTTCGGTTGTGGTGACAATTCTGGGTTGAGGCAGAGGCGCTGGAGACGGTGAGACATTTTAAGTTGGTGATTGCTTACGACGGGACGGATTTCCACGGCTGGCAGATCCAGGCAAATAAACCGACAGTGCAGGGCGAGTTGGTGGCCGTGTTGCGCCGACTGACGCAGGAGAATGTGCAGTTGCACGGCGCGGGGCGGACGGATGCGGGTGTGCACGCGCTGGGGCAGGTGGGGAGTTTCCGGACGCAATCGGCTTTGTCGGCGGAGGAGTTTCAACGGGCGATGAATGCGCTGCTGCCGCCGGCGATCCGGATTGTGGAAGTGGAGGAGACGGGGCCGGACTTCAATGCGCGGTGGTCGGCGCGAGGGAAAGTTTACCGGTACCGGATATACCGGGGGAAGGTGGTGCCGCCGACGTTGTGGAGGTATGTGCTGCACTACCCGTTTCCACTGGATGAAGAGGCGATGAAAGAGGCGGCGAGGCGGTTTGTGGGAGAGCATGATTTTGCGTCGTTCGCGGCATCCACGGGGTCGGAAGATGACGACAGAGAGCGGAATATGGTGCGAGAGATTTATGCGACGGAGTTGGAACGGACGGAGGATGGGGAAGAGTTGTGGTTCACGGTACATGGGAGATCGTTTTTGCGTTACATGGTGCGGAAGATGGTGGGGACGCTGCTGGAGGTGGGACGCGGGAGACTGACGGCAGAGGATATCGAGCGGCTGTACGTGATTAAAGACAGATCGAAATCGGGGCCGACGGTGCCGGCACAGGGATTGTGGATGGTGAAGGTGGAGCATGAGGAGGCGTGGAGGGTGGAGTAAGGAGGTAAAGGAGACGAAGAAAAAAAAGGAGGTGGAGGAGAGGAGGTTGAAAGTTCAAAGTTGAAAGTTGAAGAAATGCGAAGAGTTTACATAGAGGTCGCAGAGAGCACAGAGTTCACAGAGAAGAGCGGAGAAAGCAGATCTTTTTCCATGATGGGGCGGTGGTGGCACGATCCCTTGTATCTGTATGAAGGCGGCAAGCTCCACTACGCGGCCCGAGGCGCCGGAAGGCGGCGCGGAAGAGAAAATCGGACCGCTCCGGTCGGGATGACAAGGCTTAAGGAAAAGAAATGCGCCGCCAGCAGGGATGAAGATGCTGGCGGCGCAGGTGTTTCAGGGGAAGTTGAGGAAGGCGGAGGCGCTAGGGGAAGGCGCCTCCGCCACTGTTGTTAGTTGACTTGAGCGGTGGTGGAAGGAGCTACGCCGGTGAAATAGAAGAGCACGTAGTCCTTGATGGAGCCGTCGACTTGCGGCACGCCGTAGACTTTGACGGGAGTGTTGGCCAGGAGATTGGTGGAAAGAGTGTTCTGGCCAGCGGTGGTGGAGATGTCCACGGGGCTGATGGTGATTACGCCATTTGTGAAATCGACCTGATAGACGAGAGAGGCCGACCCGGAGGTCGTATCCAGGTCCACGGTAATGTTGTTGTTGCCACCGGGGACACTGATCATAAAGCTCGTAGTCGTGTTGGAGTAGCCCGTAGCGGCGAGGCCGATAGGCACCGCCGTGGGAGCAACGACGGTCCACGGAGCGGCCCAGGCGTTGGGGGCGTTCGTGTCATTCCAAGTGGCATAGGTTGCACCAGCGGCATAGAACTGACCGACCGAGCCTTCGAAATTCACAGCGCCGCCGGTGGCAGTGGCGAAATCGGAGGCAGCGTTGGCGCCGCTGTCAACGATGGTGGGGAAAGTGAAATACCACCACTTGAAGCCGGTGATGGGGGTGCCGGAAACAGGATCGCTGCCATTCGGCGTGTCGATGTTGATGTAGGGGAGGGTGACGGTGTAATCATCGCTGGCGGTATGGAACTTGCGGTTGTAGGTGAAGTTATTGGGAGTGCTAGCGGTGATGGTGCCATCGTAGCGGGCGATTTCGATGTCAACGGAATCGGCAACGAAGTTGAGCGGGTCAACGGTAGGATCCACGACGCAGACATGGACCTTGAAACCGCGAACGAGGTTGGAGAGGAAGCCAGGGCCCTGGCCGATGGAGTTGGCATCGGATTGCGCTTTTTCGGGAGTGCGGAAGTAGAACTTGGTGTTGGCGTCGATGAGGACGGGAACGGGGAGGCCCAGCTCATTCTCGACGACCAATGTACCGGTAGTACCGTTTCCGGCGTTCACGTGAAGGACGTGGCCCTCAGGGCTGATCCAGACGTTGTTGAAGGAGTTGCTGGCCCAGAGGCGCACGGCGACGAGCGAGCCATCTACTTGATAACGAGCGGCGACGCGAATGTAGCGGCCACCGATGGTGGAGGCGATGGTGCTGAAGTCGTTGAGGGTGGCGTGGGTCTTGGTATCGAGGTCGTAAAAGAGCGTGCCGTTGGTTTTATCCGCGAGGACGGAGAGAGCGATCGTGGAGGTGATCTCCGTTTCGGGATTGGTTGGTGGATAGACGGGGAAATCCTTAAAGAAAAAGAGGGTGGTGTTGTCCTGAGAGACGGAGCTGGCGGTGCCGTAGGTGTGGCGAAGAACCAAGCGGTCGATATTGTGAATCGGACGATGGCGGCAGGGGCCGTTGAAGTTGACCGCCCACATGGTGGTGCCCGCCGCCGGAGGAACGTGGGCGACGATGAAAGCGGGATGAGAGAGATCAAATTCGAGATCGAGAGGAGTGGTCTGGCCCTGGGTCACGACGACCGGAGAAACAAGAGTGACCTTGATGGGAACAGTTAGGCTGCCAGAGCTGCCCTGGGTGTTTTTGATTTGAATTTGGGATGTGGGAATGACCGTGTTGGGGGCAGCAGCGAAACCGGCTTCAGGATCAGACGAAGTGATGAGCGTCACATCGCCCGGATTGGCGGAAACGGTGAGGGTGGCCTTGGTGTAGGTGCCGACGGGAACCGTGGGATTGCCGATGAGTTCGGCGAGTTGATCGAGTTGCAAGAGATTTGTGACAGGCGCGGGATTCGCGGCGGTGTAGATGGTGACGTCGCTGCCGCCACCTTGCGGGGTGAGGGTAACGGACAAGACGCGAACGCCGATGGTGGCCCAGTCTTCCGTGGAGGCGTCGCTAAGGAACAGGTTCACAGTGCCGTTTTGAGGCTGTGGATTAGGATTTGGATTGGAAGACGAAGAACTGCTGCCACACCCTACGGAGAAGAGCATTAGAGCGGCCGAGGCGATGCCGAGCGTCAGACGAGACAAAGAAGACTTCATTTGTGTTCTCCTACGGAGGGGACGAGCCTCCGAAAAATTTTTTGATTTGGACCGAAACCACTTCGGTGTTGCCACCGCGAGCCGGTGAAGACTTGGCCGACCCGTATGGTGGATGAAACCCGAGTGGGGGGAAAGAGTTGCGGGGAAAATGGGGGAGCAGGGTGGTACGGAAGGGCAGGGGATGGGGTTGGACTCTTGGACAGGGAGAGAGGGGTTCTCAGTTATCAGTTGTCAGTCCTAAGTGAAAAGAAGAGGGAGATCAGATATCAGCGATCAGGAAACCAGAAAAGAGGAAGTATAAGAGTGAAAAGTTTAAGAAAAGGCACAAAAATAACGCAGAGGCGCAGAGTACGCAGAGGAAGAGGAACCCAAGACCCAGGTACAAAAGCGGTACCTGGGGCACCCACGGAGTAGTTATCAGTTTTCGGAAAAGAGGAACCCCGAGACCCAGGCACACACTCCGTGCCTGGGGCAACCGGCGGAATTGAGGGAATTGGAAGGGTGAAGGAAAGTCAGAGGAAAGAGCGAGTGAAGACAAGGTGATGCGGGGTTGGGTTTTCGGCTAGAATGCCGGGTATGGTGGCTACACAGACAGCTAGGGAAACGGTTCAGTCGATTGACCCGGCTACGGGAGTGGTCCGGGGGCAGTTTGAGCGGACGTCGACGACGGCAGTGGCGGGGCTGGTGGCGCGGGCGCGAGCGGCTCAGGCGGAGTGGGCCAAACGGTCTGTGGCGGAGCGGTGCGCGCTGATCGGCAAATTGAAAAAGACGATGTTGGAACAGCGGGACAGGCTGGCGGAAACGGTGGTGCGGGAATCCGGGAAGCCGCGAGTGGAGGCGCTGTTTGCGGACGTGTTCGTGTCGCTGGACACGGCGGAATATCTTGCGAAGCAGGGGAAGAAGCTGCTGCGTGGAGAGAAGGTCAAGCATCACAGTACGGTGGCGAAAGCAAAATCGGGGATGCTGCTATATGAGCCGCTGGGAGTGGTGGCGATTATCAGTTCGTGGAATTACCCGTTGGCGATACCGATGAGCCAGATTATACCGGCGCTGGCGGCAGGGAACGGAGTGGTGTGCAAGACGAGCGACTTCACTCCGGAGTGCGGGGAGCTGATTGGGAAGCTGTTTCGGCAGGCGGGATTTCCGGGGGACTTGGTGACGATTGTGCAGGGTGGCGGCGAAGTGGGGCAGGCGTTGATTGAGGCGCATCCGGATAAGGTGTTTTTCACAGGGAGCGTGTTCACGGGGAAGCACGTGGCGGAAGCTTGCGCGCGGCATTTGCTGCCGAGCGTGCTGGAATTGGGTGGGAAGGACGCGATGATGGTTTTGGGGGACGCGGATTTGGATGTGGCGTCGAGCGCGGCGGTGTGGGGAAGTTTTTCAAATTGCGGGCAGGTGTGTCTGTCGGTGGAGCGGCTGTTTGTGGAGGAGAGCGTCAGCGAAGAGTTTATACGGCGATGCGTGGAGAAGACGCAGAAATTGCGGATGGGCCCGGGAAGCGATCCAGGGACGGAGATTGGGCCGCTAATCCGGCCGCAGCATGTGCAGAGGATGAGCGATTTGATTGCCGAGGCGGTGGCGAAAGGAGCGAAGGTGGTGTGGGGCGGAAGAGCGCGGCCGGATTTGGGGGCAAACTTTTTTGAGCCGACGATCCTTACCGGCGTGGATGGAACGATGCAGTTGTTCCAGGACGAGACGTTTGGGCCGATCATGGCGATCCGGGTGGTGAAAGACGCAGAAGAGGCGTTGGCGCGGGCGAATGATTCGGAATTTGCGCTGGCGGCGAGCGTGTGGACGTTGGACGCGGATCGCGGGAAGGACATGGCGCGGCGGTTGAAGGCAGGGACCGTGATGGTGAATGACGTGATGAGCGGGTTTGCGATTGCGGAAGCGCCGCACGGCGGGAGCGGCTTGAGCGGATGGGGACGGGCGCACGGGAAAGCGGGATTGCTGGAGATGGTGAATGTGAAGTACGTGGATTTTGATTGGTTGAAGGGCGTGGAGAAGCCGTGGTGGTACCGGTATGGGGCGGAGTTAGAGAAGGCGGCGGAGGCGTTCTTGAGGTTTGAGTTTGGGGGGATGGGGGAGAGGATTCGGAATGGAAGGAAGGCGATGGGGACGATGATGCGGAGGCATTGGTGAATGGAGGTGAAGGAGATAAGGGAGGTACATGAGGTAAAGGAGCGGAAGATCAGAAGTGTAAGAGTGAAATAGTTTAAGAGTGCAAGAGTTTAAGAAAAGGCAAAACGATAACGCAGAGGCGCAGAGAACGCAAAGGAGCGCAGAGGGAGAGGAACCCAAGACCCAGGCACAGACTCCGTGCCTGGGGCAACCAGTAGAGGAAGAGAAGAAGGACGGTAACACGGAGTTCACAGAGGTCGGAGCACAGAGGTCACAGAGAAAGGCGAGAGAAGAACGGCGAAGAGAAATGCAAGAGAGATTCCTTAATGCGCCCGCCTCCGGCGGGTTCGGAATGACGGGGCTTGCGGGTCGGACATTGTGATGGAGGGCCTCACCCTAAAGGGGTGAGCTACAGGAGGGAATGTGGCGGAGGAAACGGGAGCGGTGACGAACGCGGCGGAGGGAACAGTTACGAATGCGGCGGCGGGGGCGGAGGGTGCGGTGGCGGCTGCACCTAAGGTGAAGACGCGGAAGCCGAAACAGCGGGCTTGCGATGAGAAGGACGCAAAGGGGAAGGTTTGCGCGGGACATTTGAAACGCTGGTTTGAGTATCCGGCGGAGATTGAGAAGCTGGTGGGGAAAGGAACGGAGATTTACCGGTGCGAGTTTTGTAAAACTTTGTATCGGCCGGACCCTGGGCAGAAGCCGAATAGCTATACGGTTCGATATTAGGGGATGGGTATTTTAGCAGCGGAACGAGATATCAGAGATCAGATATCAGTTATCAGGAAAGAAAAAAGGAAGAAGTATAAGAGTGGAAGAGTTCTGGGAAAATAGAAAACAGAAAATAGAAATGAGAAAAGAATTACCACAGAGGTAGCAGAGGAGCCGCAGAGGAAACGGAGAGTGGGAGGAATCGCGGGCTTTGTAGGCGCACAAACAAACGATTGGAGCAGGGTAGAGTTTGCGGACCGCCTCAGAAGGCGGCCCCTACAAAAGCAAAAAGACCGTGAGGAGTGGGCGTAGGCGGGACGACGAGTTGATGGGAGCGGGGGAGGGGATTCGGCGTGTCGCGGAGCGAGTGGATTTACGATTGGAATGCCGGCGGGGCGATGACAATACCGCCGGGCACGCGCGTGATGGTGAACGACGAGACGCTGCGAGATGGGCTGCAGACGCCGTCGGTGACCGATCCTACGATTGAAGAAAAAATCGAAATATTGCATTTCATGGAAGCGCTGCATATTGATTCGGTGAACCTTGGTTTGCCGGGTGCGGGACCGCGCGTGGCGGAGACGGTGGAGCGGTTGGCGCGGGAGATTGCGACGAATCGCATGCGCATACGGCCGAATTGCGCGGCGCGGACGGTGGAAGCGGATATACGGCCGATTGTGGAGATTTCGCAGAAGGTGGGAATTGCGATTGAGGCGGCGACGTTTTTGGGGTCGAGCCCGATACGGCGATTGGTGGAGGACTGGTCGGTAGAACATCTGGAACGGACGACGGAGAAGGCGGTGACGTTCGCGGTGTCGCACGGGTTGCCGGCGATGTATGTGACGGAAGATACGGTGCGGACGGACCCGGACACGGTGCAGAGGTTGTACTCGACGGCGATACGCAGCGGGGCGCGGGCGATTGTGTTGTGCGACACGGTGGGCCACGCGACGCCGCAGGGGGCATTCAATTTGGTGAGATTTGCGATGGAGAAGGTGGTGAAGCCGTCGGGGGAGAAGATTCGCGTGGATTGGCACGGGCACCGGGATCGCGGGCTGTCGGTAGCGAATTCGCTTGCGGCGGTAGCGGCGGGAGCGAATCAAGTGCATGGGGTGGCGCTGTCGTTGGGTGAGAGAGTGGGGAATACGCCGATCGAGTTGCTGCTGGTCAATTTGAAGTTGATGGGATTGATTGATAGTGACTTGACGTACTTGAAGGCGTATTGCGAGAAAGTGGCGAAGGCAACGCATACGGTGATTCCGCCGAACTATCCGGTGATTGGGAGGGATGCGTTTCGGACAGGGACGGGGGTACACGCGGCGGCGATTATCAAAGCGTTGAAGAAGCATGACCGGGAATTGGCGGACGCGGTGTACAGCGGAGTGCCGGCGCACTTGTTTGGGCTGGAACAGATTGTGGATATCGGGCCAATGAGCGGGAAATCGAATGTGGTGTACTGGCTGGCGCGGCACAATATACCGGTGGAGGATGAGTTGGTGAATCGGATTTATGAGGCGGCGAAGGCTTCGACGAGGATGCTGACGGAGGAGGAGATTCGGGGGATTTGCGGGAGAGGGTAGTTGGATGGGGCGTGAGGTAAAGGAAGTAAAGGAGGTCAAGGAGAAGAGAAAAGACAACGCAGAGGTGCAGAGAACGCGGAGGAGCGCAGAAGAAGAGAAGAAAAAGCAGATCCCTCCACTGCGCGGCCCGACGCGCCGGAAAACGGCGCGCAGGAAAAAATCGGGCCGCTCCGGTCGGGATGACAGGTTTGGGTAGTTTCAGGATTGAGAGAAGAGAAGGAAGAGAAATCCAAGAGCACAGTCGGGAGTAACTGTGCCACAGAGTGTGCGAAAAGGGGAGAATGGGGTGGACACGGGCACGGTGAAACGAGTGGCGGTTTGCGTTATGCTTTTGAGCATGCCGAATCGCTCCGCGGTGTCTGCTCAAGTGACACGACCTGACGACACGGCCCCCTTGGCGGAACAACCTGCCGTACGCGCTGCGCTGGATTGGTTTGGAAAAAACCTGACATGGATTAATGACGAGCAAGCCCGATTGACGGAGATCCCTGCGCCGTCGTTCCAAGAGGAGAAGCGGGCGACAGCGGTGAAAGAGCTGCTGGCGGATGAGGGATTGAAGGTGCGCAGCGACAAGATTGGCAATGTGATTGGGGAAATGACGGGAACGAACGAAAAGGAAATTGTGCTGGTGACGGCGCACCTGGACACGGTGTTTCCGGCGGGGACGGAAATACATGTGAAGCGCGAAGGAGAGCGCATGCTGGCGCCGGGGATTTCGGATAATGGAACAGGCTTGGCGGCTTTGGTGGCGGTGGTTCGCGCGATGCGCGTGGCGAAACTGCAGCCGCAACGGACGATTCTGTTTGCGGCAAACGTGGGTGAAGAGGGTGAAGGGAATTTGCGAGGGATGCGCTCGCTGATTGATGCGTACCGGACGAAATTGAAGGCGGTGGTGGTGCTGGATGGGTCGGGGACGGATCATGTGACGACGAAGGCGTTGGCTTCGCGAAGGCTGGAAGTGACGGTGAAGGGGCCGGGCGGACATAGTTGGTCGGACTTTGGGATGGTGAACCCGATCAATGCGGTGGTGCGCGGTGGGGTGCGGTTTATTAACACGAAAGTGCCGACGGCGCCGCGAACGAGTTTCAATCTGGGGCAGATCGAGGGCGGGACATCGGTGAACTCGATTCCACATGAGGCGAAGTTGAAAGTGGATTTGCGGTCGGAGTCGGAAGAGGAGATTGCGCGGATGGAAGCGGCGCTACGGGAGTGCATGGCGGCGGGTGTGCGCGATGAGAATGAGAATGCGCGGGACCGCAGCAAGGGCAAGCTGGAATGGACGGTGGAACTGATTGGGAGCCGGCCGGGAGGCGAATTGCGGGGAGATTCGGCGCTGTTGGCGGCGTTGCGGGCGGCGGATGCGGCGGTGGGGAATGAGTCGCGGATCGAGAGATCGAGCACGGATGCGAATATACCGTTATCCCAGGGGATTGATGCGATCGCGATTGGAGCGGGAGGGAATGGCGGAGGGGCACACTCTTTGGATGAATGGTATGAACCGGCGGGGCGAGAGATGGGATTGCAGAGGGTGATGCTGACGGTGCTGGGGATGAGTGGGGTGGGGGGAAGATGAGTTTTCAGTTGTCAGTTTTAAGTCTTCAGTGAAGCGAAGAAGAGGTTGAAAGTCAAAAGTTGAAAGTTGAAGAGTCAGGAAATGACAAAAGATAACGCGGAGGTGCAGAGTTCGCAGAGGAAGATAAACCCAAGATCCAGGCACAGACTCCGTGCCTGGGACAACCGGCAGAGAAGAGGGAAGAAGTGAAAGAGTATAAGAGAATGAAAGTGTAAGAGTGAAAGCTTGCGGCAGTTGTTGAGGTGAGAGGCGAGGCGATGCGGATGAAGATTTGGATCGGCGCGATGAGATTGCGGATTGGAGTGGCGGTGATGGTGGTGGCGTGCGGGTGTGTGGCGGGGATTGCGCTGGGGCAGACTGAGGAGGGATTACACAAGACTACTTACTATTTGCATGGGCGGATTTATACGAATGATGCGAAGGCGCCGTGGGCGGAGGGGTTGGCGGTGCGCGACGGGAAGATTTATTGCGTGGGGACGCTGGCGCACATTTTGCTGGATTGCGGGGGAGCGGGGAACCTGGGGGATACGGTGCAGTTGCACGGCAAGTTTGTGATGCCGGGATTTAATGATGCGCACGTTCATATGGGTGCGGCAGGGCGCGACAAGATGACCCTGTCACTGAACGGGGTGACATCCATTGCGGAATTGCAGCAACGGGTGAAGGAAGCAATCGGCAAGCACCAGCCGGGCGAATGGATTGTGGGAGCGGGATGGGATCAATCGCGCTGGCCGGACCAGAAATTTCCGACGCGGCTGATTTTGGATGAAGTGTCGCCGGACAACCCGGTGTTTTTAAGGCATGTGTCGGGACACATTGCGGTGGCGAATTCGCAGGCGTTGAAACATGCAGAGATTACTCCGGAGACGAAAGACCCGCAGGGCGGGCAGATCGAGCGATTTGAAGATGGCGAGGCGACGGGATTGTTGAAAGAAAGCGCGATGGAGATGGTGACGCAGCGGATCCCGGACCCTTCGCCGGAGGACCGGCGCAAGGGAATTGAAATGGTGCTGGAGGAGTTGGCGCGGAATGGTGTGACTTCGGTACAGGATAATTCGGAGTGGGAAGACTACCTGGTGTACGGGAATTTGAAAGAAGAGAGGAAGTTGACGGTGCGGATCACGGAATGGCTGCCGTTTACGGCGCCGGTGAACGATCTGCAGGACCGGCGAGCGCAAGGAGGGACGACAGACCCGTGGCTGAAGACGGGATTGCTGAAATTTGTGAGCGATGGGGCGCTGGGTTCACGGACGGCGGCGATGCTGGCGCCGTACTCGGATGATCCATCGACTAGCGGAATTATGGCCATGGATGAAGAGAAATTGCGGGCCATGGCGCTGGAACGGGACAAATTGGGATTTCAAATTGCGTTTCATGCGATTGGAGATAAGGCGAATCGCGTGGCGCTGGATGTGTTTGAGAGCGTGGAGCGCGTGAATGGAACGCGGGACCGGCGAGACCGGATCGAGCACGCGCAAGTGCTGGCTCCGGAGGATTTGCCGCGATTTGCGAAGCTGAAGGTGATTGCTTCGATGCAGCCGGCGCACGAGACAAATGATTTGCGATGGGCAGAGCAGCGGCTGGGGCCGGAACGGTCGAAGGGCGCGTACGCGTGGAATTCGCTGGAGAAATCGGGGGCGCGGCTGGCGTTTGGCACGGACTATCCCGTGGAGCCGATTAATCCACTGCGGGGATTGTACGCGTGCGTGACGCGAGAATCGGCGGAGGGCGGGCCGGCGGGGGGATGGGAGGCTCAGGAGAAGATTTCCCTGGAGGATTGCATACGGAATTATACGAGCGGGTCGGCGTACGCGGAATTTGAGGAAGGGAAGAAGGGGGAGTTGAAGGTGGGGGAGTACGCGGACTTTTTGATTTTGTCGGCGGATGTTACGAAGGTGGCGGCGACGGATATTTTGAAGACTCGAGTGGAGCAGACGGTGGTGGGGGGGAAGGTGGTTTGGAAGGAGTAGGGGGAAGAGAAGAGTTGAAAGTTCAATGTTGAAAGTTGAAGAGTTCGGAGAAGAGGACAGAAAGCTTAACGCAGAGACGCAGAGGTCGCAGAGAGGAGGGAAGAAGTAAAAGAGTGTAAGAGTGTAAGAGTGCAAAGACCGATCGGCGGGTGGTGGAATTTGTTGGGGATTATTGGGCCAGCATCTGGGACATTGTGATGGAAGGCCTCACCCCTGAAGGGTTGAGGTACAGGGATTAGAGGAATTGGATGGCTAGTAGGACGCCAACGAAGTCGGGGCCATCCACCTGACGGAAGGTGATTTTGACGTGACGGCCTTTCCAGTCGGAGCACGCGGGAACGGCGGAATCGTTGGTCGGGGCGAGCGAGGTGAGTTTCAGCTTCGTCACGTCGTGGACGCGAAACTTCAGCGGAGTTTTATTCCAATCTAAAGTGAGGCGGCTGGCGTCGCCGGGGGCGCAATCCACTTTTTGGATGGTGCCTTCGAGGATGTAATCCGGGGTGTGTTCGTGGGAGCCCTGAATTGTGGGTGAAGAGGATGAAGGATTCGAGGTGGGGTTGCCGGGAGTGGAGGAATCGCCGGGCGAGACGGTGACTACCGAAAGTTGCCTCGAGGAATTTTGCGCGGCGTAGGCGGCGGCCTGTGCGTCGTAGGATTCGCGACTGGAGATGGCCGACTTCAGTTCCCGGAGATTGGCCTTTTCGTCGGGAGCGCGAGCGGCTTTTTCGATGGCGTCGGCGACTTGTTTGGCGGCGGCAGTTTTGCCCATGTTGACGAGGACGAAGCCGTAGCTGATGGCATAGTTCAGATTGGCGGGATCGAGTTGGACAGCCTGCTTGCCCATTTTGATGGCATTGTCGTACTGCTTGGGATCACGGGAATAGAGATTGGAAGCGACGGCGTAGGCCGGGGCGAAATGCGGGTTCATCTGAATGACTTTATCGAGAGCGGCGAGGGATTCTGTCACAACTGGTCCGGAAGAGATGCTACGGGAGCGAAGCATAGCGCTCATGTAGTAGGGGAGATAGTTGGGGGGAGTTTGCGGGATGGCTTTGGAGAATTCGTCGAGAGCGGTTTGCGTGTCCTGATTGGCATACCAGGCGAAGTAGCCGAGGGCTTCGTGGACAACGGGAGAATGGGGATCGGCGGCGAGTGCGGCGTCGAGGGCGGCTTTGGCTTCGGCGGGGCGCTGGGTATAGACGAAGAAGATGGCGCGGCGGGCTTGCGTTTCGGCGAGAGGCAAGGAGCGGCTGGGGTAATCCTTGGGATCATCGTGGACGGTGAGTTTGTATTGGGTGTAATAGAAGCGATCCTGACGGGCGTAGGCTTCCATTACCTGGGAGAACTTTTTTAGATCGCCGAAGGCTTGTTGCGCGGAAGCAATTTGATCGTTGGAGGCCTGCCAGGCGGCCAGGAAATTGGCGAGGAGCTTGCGATTGCGGGCGTCGGGATCGAGCTGGAGGTAGTGGACGAGGGCCCAGGACTCCGCATAGAAGACGGAAGTGCGGTTCTGCTCGTTGTAATAGGGAGAGTTTTCGTCCACTTGAAGAAGCGTTTCGATGGGGATGAGTTTGTTGGAGCGAAGGACTTCCAGGTGAGAACGGGGAATCTGGCCAATCTGTACCTGCTTATCGCCAATTGTGGTGTTGCCGAGATATTCGGCAAAGCCTTCGTTCATCCAAAGAGGAATTTGGCGGAAATTGAGACGAAGAAGGGCGTGGGTGTATTCGTGATAGATCACTTCGTAGGGATTTTCGCCCTGGATATCGGTGCGAACGACGACGAGATCGCATTCTTCGCGGGAGACATAGAGGCCAGCGGGATGCGTGTGGCCCTTGGTCTCCCAGAAAGAGGGGAGGAGGGATTTGAGGGAGTCTTCGTTCTTGAGGGCGAAGATGAAGATGGGCTTGCCAAGGTCGGTGCTGAGGTTGGGAAAGGCGGAGTGAAAGACTTCGCGGATTTGCTCGAATTGGGAGGCGATGCGGCGGGCTTCGCGTTCGCCGGAGTTGCTGATGACGATGAAGTTGGGGGAGCGGACTTCGAGCCAGTTGTCGAAATGGTCGGCGGAGGAGAGGGTCGCGGGGAGAAGGAGACAAAGAAGGAGGAGAGAGAGGGAGAGGCGGGAGAGAGACATGAGATGGTTTTAGAGGGAGGTGGCGGGGAAGTCAAGGGGGACAGCCTACAGTGTACAGCCGGCAGCTTAAGAGTTTGGAGAAGCGCACAGAAAGCTTAACGCAGAGACGCAGAGTACGCAGAGGAAGAGAGAAGAGGCGAAAATCGAAAAGCGAAATTCGAAAAACGGACGGAGTGCCAAGACGCGATGATGTTGCCACAATCCCTCCGCTCCGTGCCGCTAAGAGCGCGGCACTCCGGTCGGGATGACAGGTCTGGGTTGGTCGGAAGGTAGAGAAGAGGAACCCAAGACCCAGGTTGAAAAGCTAACCCGGGGCAACCTTTGCGGCGGTGAGGATTGTGGTGGGGTTGTGGAAGGCCTCACCCCTGAAGGGGTGAGGTACAGGTTAGCGGTAATTTTTTATGTCAACCTGATCGAACATTGTGGCTGTGGAGGTGTGGGCGTGCTCGTAGTTGGTGATTTCGGGGGCGTGTTGGAGGGATTGGCCTATGTGGTCTAGACCTTTGAGGAGGACTTCTTTGCGGGACGGAGCGATTTCAAAATTGTAGGTGTGGCCGTGGTTGTCCTTGATGGTTTGAGTGGGGAGATCGATGGAGAGGGAATAGCCTGGTTCGGATTCGGTTTGCTGGAAAAGTTGATCTACATCGGATTCGGAAAGGATGGCGGGGAGGATGCCGTTCTTGAAGCAGTTATTATAGAAAATGTCCGCGTAGCTGGGAGCGATGATGGCGCGGAAGCCGTAGTCTTTGACGCCCCAGGGAGCGTGTTCGCGGCTGGAGCCGCAGCCGAAATTGGTGCGGGCGAGGAGGATGGAGGCTCCTTTGTAGCGGGGGAAATTCAGGACGAAGTCGGGATTTGGTTTTTCGCCGGGGAGGTAGCGCCAGTCGTAGAAGAGAATGCGGCCGAAACCTTCGCGAGTGAGGGATTTGAGGAATTGCTTGGGGACCATTTGGTCGGTGTCGACGTTGACTTTGTCGAGAGGCATGACCAGGCCTTGGTGTTGGATGAAGGGTTGCATGGGCGATCGATATCCTCGGATTGAGATGGTGGTTTAAGGATATCAGATATCAGTGATCAGATAGCAGGAGGCGGGCGATCAGCGACCGGGAGGCGAGCGAGGACGCACTGGCGAATGAAGAACCTACACAGAGTTCACAGAGGACACAGAGTTCGCAGAGAAGAGAGACCCAAGACCCAGGTAGAAAATCGAACCTGGGGCACCCGGCATCTGGACCTCGGAAATTCACTCGACGTTCGCGACGTCGAAATCGCGGACGTCTACGAAGTGGCCGGCAAGGGCGGCGGCTGCGGCCATTACTGGGCTGACCAGGTGGGTGCGGGAATCGCGGCCCTGGCGGCCTTCGAAATTGCGGTTGGAGGTGCTGGCGCTGCGTTCGTGCGGAGGAAGGACGTCGGCGTTCATGCCGATGCACATGCTGCAGCCTGCGTCGCGCCACTCGAAACCAGCGGCAATGAAAACCTTATCGAGGCCTTCTTTTTCGGCTTGGGCTTTGATACCGCGGGAGCCGGGAACGATCAGGGCTTGCTTGATATTTTTGGCGACTTGCTTTCCGGCGACGAGGTGGGCGGCGGCGCGGAGATCGTCGAGACGGGAATTGGTGCAGGAGCCAATAAAGATACGGTCCAGGGGAATGTCCACGATGGGAGTGCCGGGCTTGAGGCCCATATATTTGAGGGCGCTTTCGGTGGCTTTTTGATCATTAAGGTCGCGGAAATCGTGAGGGTCGGGGACGCGGCTGGTGACGCTGGTGACCATGCCGGGGTTGGTGCCCCAGGTGACTTGCGGGGCGAGATGGTCGGCGTGGAGTTCGATGGTGGAGTCGAATCTTGCGCCATCGTCGGACTTGAGTTGCTTCCAACCTTCCACCGCAGACTGAAAATCTTTGCCGCGGGGGACGAAGGGGCGGCCTTCCATATAAGCGAAGGTGGTGTCATCGGGGGCGATCATTCCGGCACGTGCGCCGCCTTCGATGGTCATGTTGCAGACGGTCATTCGACCGTCCATGGAGAGGGCGCGGATGGCTTCGCCGCCGTATTCGGCGACTTGCGCGTTGCCGCCGCTGATACCGATTTTACCGATGATGACGAGGATGATGTCCTTCGCGGTGACGCCCTTGGGACGCTTGCCGTGGACCAGGATGTGAAGCGTCTTGGATTTGGACTGCACTAAACATTGCGTGGCGAGGACGTGCTCGACTTCGCTGGTGCCGATACCGAAGGCGAGAGTGCCGAAGGCGCCGTGAGTGGAGGTGTGGGAATCGCCGCAAACGATGGTTTGGCCTGGCTGGGTGATGCCGAGTTCGGGGCCGATGATGTGGACGATGCCCTGGTGCTTGCTGTTCATGTCGAAGAGGCGAACGCCGAATTCGTGGCAGTTGCGCTCGAGGGCTTCGAACTGGAGCTTGGCGTCGTTGTCGAGGATGGGGAGGGTGCGATCGGTGGTGGAGACGGAATGGTCCATGACGGCGAAGGTGAGGTCGGGGCGGCGGACGGTGCGGCCTTCGGAGCGGAGGCCGGCGAAGGCTTGGGGAGAAGTGCCTTCGTGGACGAGATGGCGATCGATGTAGATGAGGGAGGGCTTGCCGGGTTCTTCGTGGACTACGTGGGATTGCCAGATTTTTTCGTAAAGAGTTGTGGGGGTCATGGGAGGTTATTTTAGCACTGGGGAGAGGGAGATTTAAATTTCGAGTTTTGGGTGAGAAGGGAGAGGGAGATCAGCTATCAGGAGGGAAGAGGAAGAAGTGTAAGAGTGAAAGAGTTTAAAAGTATAAGAGTGTAAGAAAAAGGTAAGGATAACGCAGAGGCGCAGAGGACGTTGAGGTTAGCAGAGGATGAGGAACCCAAGACCTAGGCACAGACTCCGTGCCTGGGGCAACCGGCATTCCCTGGCCGATCAGGAGATCGGCGTTCCCAGAGAAACCCAAGACCCCAGTCAGGAGTGACTGTGCTACGAGTTTCCACCTGTCCTGCTAGAAGAGAGAGCCGTACGGGTGAGCAGGTACTCGAACTGTTCGGATGGCATGATGACGGTGGAGTCACATGGAACGACTGTACCATTGTGAGGCCCAAGCAAGAGCCCTAGGGTACTAGGAGAAGATGGCGTTAGGTACTAGGCGTCAGGTCCAGCGACAAGGTGTGAATGGGGACGGGATGAAGACGGACCCAAAAACAACAGCAGGACGAGCATTTGTACGCAGCCTCAATATTCTACTGAAATTTGCGCGGCTGTACGGCTACGACCACGTGCGGACCATGGAGCAGTTGCAGGTGGCATGGAAAGAGCTGCGCACGGCGATACCAGAAGGGTCTGATGCGGGGCTGCTGCTGGGAGCGACAGGATCGCAACTTTTGCTGGACGGAGTACCACTGGAAGGGTTACCGGCCGAGAAACAATTCGCACAATTGCTTTCCGCGGCGGGGCTGGCTAGCGTTCAGTTCACATCGGAAGTGACGGAAGAAGAACTGGCCAAGCTTACGCGGGCATTTCCCACCGGAAAGGCCAAACCTTCCGAATTAGCACAACAATTGAAAGAGGCGATTGTGGATGCGCGGGGCATCCGCGTGAATGAGATTTGCTTCGTGGCCACGGATTCGCGTCTGAAGGACGCGAGCATGGCGGCGCAAATCGCGGCTGCCTCCATGGGAGATGATCAGGCGCAGTTCACAAGGATGCTGAACGATCCGCAGAAACTGTTGGAGCTGATCGCGGCGGCGCAGGGGTCAGAGACGGCAGCAGGATCGGGAGCCGGGCCGGGCGCGGGACCTGGGAGCGGCGCGGGGCCAGGGGGCGGGGCAGGCGCTGGCGCTGGCCGGACAGGGACTGGAAGTGGCGGGGGACCAGGGATTGGAAGCGGGACGGGCGCTGGAGTGGAGACGGGAAGTGGGCGGGGATATGGAAATGGAAGTGGAACCGGAGTGGGTGGCGGCGTAGGTCTGGGGGCAGGCGCAGGCGTAGGCGCGGGCGTTGGAAACGGAATGGGGGGAGTCGGAGGAGGAGTTGGAGTAGGCGTCGGAACGGGAGCGGGCGGAGGCATTGGCGGAGGCTTTGGGTTAGGAACTGGAACGGGGAAAGGTCCGGGAGGCGGATACAGTGCCGGAGCGCCGGATGATGAAGAAGTGCTCCGGATCCTGCAAGCGCTGACGACGTTCGGGAAATTGGGGACGGGAGAAAACCCGGCGGGCGCGGCGATGGAATTCCAAACGCAAGTAGCGCAAATGCCGGTGAGGGCGCAGGACACGCTGCGGCAGGCATTGGCGGGAATCGCGGAGCAGGGGAAAAACAAAAAACTGGACCAGGCGGTGCTGGTGAAGTTGGCGGAGCACCTGTCCATACGCTTCGCGATGGAGCGATTTGAGCGAGGCGAAGTGAAAGTGAATGCGGTGCGGCAGATGCTGGACCGCATGAACCTGGAAATCGAGAACCTGCGAAAGATCCTGGGTCAACACGAAGACAAGATGGCGGAAGCGGGAATCCTGGTGGAGTCGCACCGGGAGACCCTGGACCGGGCGTTCTGGGCAAGCGTCCCGGAAACAGCGAAGAGGGAAGTGCTGCTTTCGGACGAGGCGTGGTGCATCCCGCCAAAGAACGTGCAGTCGTACGTGGCGGAGCTGATCGAGCATGGGAACGTGGCGGAAGCGATCAGCATTTTGCAGAATTACGCGAGGTGCGCGGACAGCGAAGAGCCGGATGCGCGAAAACGCGCGGCAACGGGACTCTCGGAACTCGCGGGATTGTACGCGCAGGCAGATCCAAAACTGCTGGCGGACGCGCTGCGGCACGTGGGGCTGCGGCTGAGCGTGGAGCAGGACCAGGATTTGCAGACGCTGGTGAGCGCGGCGTTCGTGCGGTTGAGCCAGGAAGCGGCGGCGCAGCGGTGCTTCCCGGCGATGCAGCAGGCGCTGGACGTGTTGAACGGCGTGGAAGGGCAACGGCCGGGAATTGCGAAGACGCTGCGCGCGAAGATGGGGATCGAGGAGCGTGTGCCGGAGTTCGTGGAAGAAGCGCTGCGGGCGCGAGAGATTGCCGCGGGGTTGACGGGGGTATTGAGGCAGTTGCCGCAGACGGCGATGGAGCAGCTATCGGCGCGGTTCAACCGATGCCAGATGCGCGATGATTTGGAGAATGTAGCGAACCTGGCAATCGACCTTGGCGAGGAAGCTTTGCAATACCTGAGGAGTGTGGTACGCGGCGGAGCAGTAGCCGAAGCGGTGGAGATGGTGGGGTTGCTGGCGAAGCTGGACGCACAAGCCGCGGAAGTGTTTTTGCCGGGGCGTATTGACACGTTTCCACGCGCGGCGCAGGACCGCGTGGTGCGGCAAATTTCGGCGAGCGGAGCGGCAGGACGCTGCCGGATATTGCTGGCGATACTGGATCACGTGGATCCGCTGGTGATGCCGCTGGTGGTGGACGAAATCGGGATGACGGGGGACCGTGAGGCGTTGGGGAGGCTGCTGAACATCGCGGATGGGGATCTGCCGCTGCATGCGGCGCCGTACCTGCGAGTGAAGGCGATTGAGGCGCTAGGACGGCTGCATGCACTGCAAGCCGCAAGCACGCTGAAACGGATCGTGGAAACGCGAAAAGTATTTGGCTGGCAGCACCCGCAGGAACTGCGCATCACGGCGCTACAAGTACTGGAGAAACTGGAGCCGGAATGGGTAAAGGGGTTCATGCCCAAGAGCGGGATTGAAGAAGCGGAACTGACGCTGGGGCCCCTGGAGATGCCGGCGAACTCGAAATTTGTGAGGCAACGGCGGCACACCAGGGTGAAGTTGCAGAAGGTGCTGCCCGCAGTCAGCACGAACTTGAAGGAGAATTGCAGGCTGGAGATCAAAACGGCGAGTTTGACGGGAGGATTGGCAAGCACAAACATGCATCTGGCTCCCGGAACACAAGTGCAACTGCGGATGCAAGTGGGCGTGAGAAAAGTACAAGCAACGGCGCTGATGAGGGATTACCGGGCGCAGGATATGTCGTTTGAAATTGTGGATATGAACCTGGAGGAACGCAGCAAGTTCCGCAAGCTGTTGACGGAGAACATGACTAAGTAGTCCGAAAAAGGGAGCGCGAAACTCCGCGGAATAGACGAAAATCGCACGGCGGTGCTCTCTCTATAGCTATTCGCAAGTACTATTCGCCGGTACTTTTGTGGGATTTACCTGCCGCATTGGCCTCTCCTAAGCTACGACTAACACGAAGCAAGTGCCCCCTTTGAAGCCCCGCCCAGGCTAAAAGCCTTCGTGTAGGTGAGTGCCATATTGCCTGAGGGATTTAATCGCCGGCTCATCGCGCTAGTCTGCGCAGTCGCTGGACTATGGCCTGGGGCCATGGCGCAAGAGCGGCGTGTGTCCTTTCCCAGTAATTCCCGATACACCGTACAACGATTGGAAGAGCAGTTTGGTCTCGGGGCCGTGACAGCGACGGCGATGGGCCAGGACGCACAGGGATTTTTGTGGATTGGCACGCAAACGGGGTTGTACCGCTATGACGGGGCGCGCGCGAAGAAGATGAACGAGGTGGAGAGCCTGACGGGGCACTACATTGAGGATCTTTTGATTGCGCCCGATGGCACGCCGTGGTTTGCAGGTAGCCGAGGGGTTGCGCACTACAAGGACGGGCGGTTCGAGAAGCTGGCGATACCCGAATCGGCGATGCCGCTGACGATGGGGAATCAGATTTTTGCCGTGGACAGCGGAGGCATGGCGTATGTGCTGCTGTTTAAGCAAGGCATATTGCGGATCGATCCGAAGAACCCTTCGGAAGCCGTGGTGTTGGGAACCGGAGCAGCGAAGGGCGAGGATGCAGCGGGGATAGTGCGTGGCCCGGATGACGCGATCTGGTTCACGTATGGAACGCATCTGGCGCATATCGCCAGAGGAGCAAAGACAGTTGAAGTGGAACCGCGAATCCAGTTGCCCAAGGAACGCGTGGTGGCGCTGGTGTTCGACGGGGACTGGAGGCTCTGGTTACGCACGGCGACGCGGCTGGGGCGAATCAAAATACCTCAGCACAGACTGCAATTTGAAGCCGGGGTGATTGGTACTGCGAACCAGGAAGAAGGCAAGCCAAGCGTGGACCGGCAAGGACGGTTGCTGGTGCCATCTTCGGCGGGATTGTACTGGCAGGAGGCGAAAGGCTGGCGGGTGTTGACAGCCCAACAGGGAATCGCGAGCAACGACGTGCAGTCCGCGTTGGAGGACCGGGAAGGAACGCTGTGGGTGGCGGGATCCGGGACGGGACTGGACCGGTTGCCGGGAGTGCACGAGTGGTCCGGGTGGACGACGACCGAGGGACTGCCGGACAACACGACATGGTCGACGTTGCGAGATCGCCAGGGGCGATTGTGGGTGAGTACGGGGCGAGGGATAGCGATTTGGGACGGGCGAGCAGGCAGATGGGAGCGGGCGCCCGCTCTGCCGGGGCAAGCCCAGGGCGAAATCCGGCAGATGCAGATGGCAGGAGATGGCTCGGTGTGGGCGGTGACAGCGACCGGGGCGCTGCTGCGGATTGATGCACAGAATTTCAGCGCGAAGACAATCTTGTCGTATCACGGGCGATCGTTCCTCTCGATCATGGCGGCACCGGACGGCAGCATTTGGGCGACGGCACGAGCGCATCTGCTGAGGTTTGACGGGCGGAAAGCAGCGCCAAGTTTTGTGGAAATTCCCTTGCCAGTGGGGATTACCGGCGACGTCGAGTACATGTCGTTCGCGCCGAGCGGAGTGTTGTGGGCATCCGGGGCAGGGGCGCTGTACCGGTATGACGGAAAGAATTGGAGAACGCTGCGAGGGGAAGATGGGCTGCGAGGGCAGACGATCTCAAGCGTGCTGGCAGTGAACGACAATGAAGTGTGGATTGCCTTCAACGACGTAGTGAACGTGACGCAAGTCTCGTTGGACTGGAAGAAAACGCCGCATTTTGAGAATCACAATTGGGATTGGGCCATCCTGGCGCGCGATTCGAAGAAGCGCATCTGGTTCAACGGGACGGACGGAATTGCGATTCTTTCGCCGGATGGACAGGTGCAGAGACTGAGCCACGCGGATGGACTGATCTGGGATGACATCAGCCCGTGGACGGGGGTGCGCGAAGAAGCGGACGGAAGTTTTATGATTGCGACGTCGCGAGGGCTGGCTCGCTACCGGCCGTCGGAGCGCGTGCAACAGGAAAGCCGGGCGAGCGTGGTGCTGACATCCGTGTCGCTGGGCGGGGAAGAACGGCGGGTGACGGAAGTGCCGGAAGTGGCGGCGTCGGAAGGAACGCTGGCGGTGGAGTTTTCGCCGTTGGTGCTGGATGCGCCGGAGCATGTCTCCTGCATGTACGAATTGAACGGACTGGATCACCATGCGACACAGACACAGTTGAGAGAGGTGCGCTACGGCGGGCTGCCACCGGGGAAATACGAGTTTTGGGTAAAGTGCCAGAGGCCAAATCCCGCACTGGAATCGAGCGCGGCGAGTTTCAAATTTCGAGTGCTGCCGAGCTTTTGGCAGACATGGTGGGCAAAGGCGGCAGGCGCGCTGTTGTTGCTGCTGGGCTTCTGGGCGTACGTGTCGCTGCGGACGAGACGGCTGGACCGGCGGCGGGTGGAACTGGAACAAGCGGTGGCGCAACGTAACGCGGAACTGCTGCAGAAGAACAGGGAACTGGAAGAAATTTCGCTGACCGATCCGCTGACGGGAACACGGAACCGGCGGTACTTCTACGAAACAATTCCGACGACCGACGCGCAGGCGGTGCGTTCCAACTTAAGCTTGGCGGACCCAAATGTGCCATCGGCGCCGAGACAAGAACTGATCCTCATGCTCGTGGACATTGACCGGTTCAAGCATGTGAATGACGAGATGGGGCATGCGGCCGGGGACCGTTTGCTGCAGGAAGTGGCGACGCGCATCGGTTCAGTGATGCGGCGCTCGGACGACCTGGTGCGCTGGGGCGGAGAGGAATTTCTGCTGGTGTGCCGGACGACGGACCGGGAGAACGCGGGGCAGTTGTGCAACCGCGTGCTCGACGCAATTCGTGAAACGCCGTTCGATGTAGGGAGCGGACTGCAAATTCACAAGACGTGCTCGATCGGATGGGCGCCGTACCCGTGGTTGCGCGATGACGTGGGGCTGTTGTCCATCGACAACGTGATCGAATTGGCGGACAAGGCGCTGTACCTGGCGAAGCGCGAAGGAAGGAACCGGAGTTTTGGGATGGTACCGGCGGCGGCGATTCAGAAGGAGGAGAAAGGCGTTTCGATGGAACGCTTGCGGGATTTTCCGCCGGAGTTGGTGCAGATTGTGTGAGTGGTGATTTGTGACTCGTGACTTGTGACTTGTGTCTCGTGACTAGCGCAGTGGCTGGAGATTACTGAAGCTCTTCTCATGGATGAAATTTGCGTGGGGAAGGAGTTCCTCAGGGGCTAAAGCCCGTTTCTTGGAGTTTCTTGATGTCGGAGCTGAAGCTCCGACCCCCAAAAAAGCATTCATAGGACGGCTTTTAGGTGAACTTGCGCAAGGGTGGCCGGGCGTCGGGGTCAGTTTGGGAGCCGGCGTCAGGGGGTTTGTCGGGCTCAGTGGGTGGAGTGAGCACTTCGCGCGCGTCGGTGGCGTCTTCCTCGCGCACAAGGATTTTATAGCCTGCGCCGGACCAGGCCAGGTGTTCGCGCAAGCCTCCCGCGATGGCACCCTGGATCATTGCTGGAATGCCGGCACTTTCCAGTTCGCATTTGGCCGCGTCTGCCTCAGGTAGGGTACGGTACTCCTGAACGACAACAAGCTTAATTTGCGCCATGGCAACAGTATAAGCCTGGACAAGTGGGAGCGGTGGCGCTGCTTACGACGTGAAAGCGGCGGCAAGCCGCCGCACTCCAAGGGCGTTCGTACTAGGTCAGCTTCCGCGTTTGTTAGGGCTCTGGCGCATCAGAGTGATTGTCCCATAGACCTCAAGGTGCTAATGTGAGCAAAAGGTGTTCTATGGACCACTCATGGATTGAAAAGGTTGTCGCTGGCCTCATCGCATTAGGGGTCGTGATCTTTGCAATACTTCGGGTTGGGGCAGGAACGGCTGCTGTTGCCGGACTCGGCCACTTTCCAATATCAATGATTCCTATCCGTTTGCGGCGCTTTTTATTTGGCGAACGAAACGACACCGCGCATAAACCGAACAACTGACTCAAGCTCCTGTAAGTTCGCGCAATTGGAAGCCGTCGCACTCCAATGGCGTGGCGATTCTTGGCGGTGACGCATCCAACCAGTTACAATAGAGTGTTTGCACGAGGCCGAATGGGATAGCCTGTGTGAGCAGGAACACAAATTAGAGCCACCAGGATACGAATAGCCAATCATGGATGTAGCCAAGTTCATTGACAGTTTTGTCGCGCGCTTTATCGGCACGAAGCACGAGCGTGACATCAAGAAACTGCAACCGGTGGTTGCCGCGATCAACGCGATGGAACCGGAGATGCAGACGCTGAGCGACGAGCAACTGAAGGAGCGGTTCGCAGCGCTGAAGACGCAGGTGCAGGAAAAGCTGAAGGATAGCGACCCGGCGGAGGCTTCGTACAAAGAGGAATTGCGGCGAACCCTGGAGACCGTGACGGTACCGGCATTCGCATTGGTGCGGGAGGCGGGGCGGCGCTTCCTGAAGATGCGGCACTTCGACGTGCAACTGATTGGCGGCATGGTGCTGCACGCGGGCAAAATTGCGGAAATGAAGACGGGAGAAGGGAAGACGCTGGTGGCGACGCTGCCGGCGGCGTTGAATGCGCTGGCGGGACGAGGCGTACACATTGTCACGGTGAACGACTACCTGGCGCGGCGCGACGCGGAGTGGATGAGCCCGCTGTACAAGGGGTTGGGATTGACGGTGGGCGTGATCGTACATGATTTGGACGATGAGCAGAGGCGCGCGGCGTACGGCGCGGATTTGACGTACGGCACGAACAACGAATTCGGTTTCGATTATCTGCGCGACAACATGAAATATGACCTGGCGAGCTGCGTGCAACGGGGACACCAGTACGCCATCGTGGACGAGGTCGACTCCATCCTGATTGACGAAGCGCGCACCCCGCTAATTATTTCCGGGCCTTCGGAAGAATCCACCGACAAGTACTTCAAGATCGACAAAATTATTCCCAAGCTGATTCAAGAAATTGATTACACGCTGGACGAGAAGCACCGCACGGCGACGCTGACGGAAGAGGGCTTCAGCAAGTGCGAACGGTTGCTGGGGCTGGGGAATCTGTCCGACATCGGCAACGTGGAGATCATGCACCACGTGTACCAGGCTTTGCGGGCGCACACGCTGTACAAGAACGACGTGGATTACGTGGTGAAAGACGGGGAAGTGATCATCGTGGACGAATTCACGGGACGCCAGATGCCCGGGCGGCGGTGGTCAGACGGATTGCACCAGGCAGTGGAAGCGAAGGAAGGCGTGAAGATCGAGCGCGAGAACCAGACGCTGGCGACGATCACGTTTCAGAATTATTTCCGCATGTACAAGAAGCTGGCCGGAATGACGGGAACGGCGGAAACGGAAGCGGCGGAATTCGGGAAGATTTACGATCTGGATGTGGTGGTGGTTCCGACGAACCGGACGCTGATCCGGAAGGAACACCGGGACGTGGTGTACCGCACGGAGCGAGAGAAATTCGAGGCGGTGGTGAACGGGGTGTTGCAGGACGACAACACGCTGGCGAACGGGATACGGCATTATCACGAGCGCGGGCAGCCGGTGCTGGTGGGCACGATCTCGATTGAGAAATCGGAGACGATTGCGGACTTGCTGAAGAAGGCCGGGATACCGCACCAGGTGTTGAACGCAAAGCAGCACGAACGGGAATCGCGGATCGTGGCGCAAGCGGGACGCAAGGGCGCGGTGACCGTGGCAACGAACATGGCCGGGCGCGGCACGGACATTTTGCTGGGCGGCAATCCGGAGTCCATGACCCGCGAATACTTTTTGAAGAACAAGCTGGCGATTCCGTATTCGGCCGCGCCTGCAGTGATTGGCGGAGACAACGAGGCCGGAAACGAGGCGCAGCCCGCGGTACAGATGGTGCTGTTCCAGCACGAAGGAAAGATTTTCCAGGTGCCGCAGGACCAGTGGAAACCGATGTACGACACGTTCGCGGAACAGTGCAAAGCGGAGCACGATGAGGTGGTGGCGGTCGGCGGGCTGCACATCCTGGGGACGGAACGGCACGAGGCGCGGCGCATTGACAACCAGTTGCGCGGGCGCGCAGGACGCCAGGGTGATCCGGGGTCATCGCGATTCTTTTTGTCGTTGGAAGACGATTTGATGCGCATCTTCGGCGGGGAGCGCGTCAAGCAATTGATGTTCCGGTTTGGAATGACGGAAGGCGTGCCCATCGAATCGCGGCTGATCTCTAACCGGATTGAGAATGCGCAGAAATCGGTGGAAGCGCAGAACTTTGACGCTCGGAAACACCTGCTGGAATACGACGACGTAATGAACAAGCAGCGCGAGACGATTTATGCTATCCGGCGGTCGGCGCTGGAAGGGAAAGATCAGCGCGATTACGTGCTGGGAATCGCCGAGGATGTGGCGCTGGAAGCGGTGGACACATACTGCCCGAAGGAGCAGCACCCGGGGCAGTGGAATACGGCGCAGTTTCTGGCGGAGATACACAGCCAATTTGGAATTGACGCGAAGGCGGCGGGCGCGAATCCCGGAACGCTAAACCACGTGCAGTTGGCGGACGCGACGGTGGAAGCGGTGAAGCAGCGCTACGCAGAAAAGGAGAAGCAATTCAGCCCGGACCTGCTGCGCTGGCTGGAGCGGCGGATTATTTTGGATGTAGTGGATACGCAGTGGAAAGACCACTTGCTCTCGCTGGACCACTTGAAGGAAGGGATCGGGCTGCGAGGCTACGGGCAAAAAGATCCGCTGGTGGAATTCAAGAAGGAAGCGTTCATTTTGTTTGAAGACATGATGACGCGGATTGACAACGAGACGGTGCGATACTTGTTCCACGTGCAGATACAGCAGAACGAACCGCCTCCACCAACGAGGGCGCCGAGGCCGGAACCGCCTCGCACATTGCCGGGCGCGGCTGCTGCTGCGGCGAGCGCGGCGGCACGTGCGACAGATGCGCCGGCGCAACGGTTGCCGGATTTTGCACGGGCGCTGGAGCGGCGGCAGGAACGGCAGCAAAAGGATCTTCAGTTCCAGACGGGCGCGGGACAAGCCGAAGCGCCGAAACCGGTGCGCACGGGGGCGAAGGTGGGGCGGAACGATCCTTGCCCGTGTGGGTCGGGGAAGAAATATAAGAAGTGCCATGGGGCAAGCGTTTGAAGAGGAAGCAAAGGAAGTAAAGGAAGTGAAGGATTAAGAGGGAAGGAAACATATAGATGCCACCGGGGACAATGCCGGGACAAATGCCGGAGCGCCAGCCGATTCCGGGAGTGAAAAACCTGATAGCCGTGGCCAGCGGAAAAGGCGGCGTGGGGAAAACCACGGTGGCCGTAAACCTGGCGCTGGCGCTGGGGAAATTGGGCTACAAGGTGGGATTGCTGGACGCGGACGTGTACGGGCCGAATGTGCCGATCATGCTGGGGTCCAAGGACGAGCCGATGGCCACGCTGCAGCAGCGGATTATTCCCGTGGATGCGCAAGGCGTGAAGATGATTTCGATGGGGCTGCTGAATCCCGGCGATAAGCCGGTGATCTGGCGCGGGCCGATGCTGCACAGCGTGATCACGCAATTTTTGCGGAGCGTGGAGTGGGGCGAACTGGATTACCTGGTGATTGATTTGCCGCCGGGGACAGGCGATGTGCAGTTGACGCTGATCCAAACGGTGGCGGTGACGGGAGCGGTGGTGGTGACCACGCCGTCCACGGTGGCGCTGGCGGATGTGCGCAAGGCGATTGAGATGTTCCGGCAAGTGAATGTGGAAGTGCTCGGGGTGGTGGAGAACATGAGTACGTTCCACTGCCCGCATTGCGGAAAGCCGATCGATATTTTCGGACATGGCGATGGCGCGAAGACGGCGACAGAGTATGGCGTGCCGGTGCTGGGCGAAATCGAGATTGATCCGCGAATCCGGGTCGGCGGGGATACGGGAAAGCCCGTGGCGGCGCAGGGCGAAACGGGGCCGGGGGCGCAGAGCTTGTATCGCTTGACGAAGGCGGTGGTGGCGCGATTGGCGGAAGTGGCGGGGACGACGGGCGGGCCGACGGTGCAGATCGATTAGAGGTACGTGTAAGTCTCGCGTGAATGAGCGCGAAAGTAAAGATGGAGTTTCCTCAGGGGCTAAAGCCCAGTGAAAGCCAAGGTTTTAGTGTCGGAGCTAAAGCTCCGCCCCCCGATGCATGCACAGGGAAATTGATGTTAAGTGGTGCCCTCAAAAGCGGCGGCAAGCCGCCGCACTCCAAAAGGGAACATTCATGGGATATTAGTCGTTCACTGGAGTGAGGGCGTTTCAATGAGCGGATCCGAACCGGTCGAATCCAACACTGAAAAACGTACCCGAGACAGCCGCCTGGGAGTATGGGCACTTCTGGGCGGGCTGTCTTTTGCGATTTTTGCCGCGCACATGGCGGTGAGCGGACGGTACGGCTACTTCGTTGATGAACTGTATTACCTGGCGTGCAGCCATCATCTGGACTGGGGCTATGTGGACCAGCCGCCGCTGATCGCGGTGATCACCTGGCTGGAGCGGGTGACGCTGGGGGATTCGCTTCCCGCGCTGCACTTTTTGCCCGCCGTGGCGGCGGGGCTGAAAGTTCTGCTGACGGGACTGTTGGCGCGGGAATTGGGAGCGCGGCGGTATGCGATGGCATTGGCGTGCATCGCGACGATGGTGGCGCCGCTGTATCTGGGGCTGGATTCGCTGCTGACGATGAATGTGTTTGAAACGTTTTTCTGGATGAGCGCGGCACTGATTGCGCTGAGGATTTTTCATGGAGCGAATCCGAAGTTGTGGCTGCTGTTCGGAGCGATCGCGGGCGTGGGCCTGCAGAACAAGCACTCGATGCTGTTTTTCGGATTTGGCTTGTTCGTGGGAATGCTGTTAACGAAGCAGCGGAAGCAATTTGCGCAACCGTGGATCTGGCTTGGCGGGTTGATTGCGTTGCTGATTTTCCTGCCCAATTTATTGTGGGAAATCCATCATCACTTTCCGATCGTGGAAGTTCTGAGCAATGTGCAACGGAGTGGGCGAAACACATCGCTTTCGTGGGGCGGATTTTTACTGCAACAGGTAATCGTGATGCACCCGCTCTCCGCGCCGCTGTGGATTGCGGGATTGTGGATGTTGCTGCGGGACCGCGAAGGCAGCGGGGAACGCGTGCTGGGGATTACCTACGTGGTGATTCTGGCGTGCATGCTGCTGATGAACGGGCGGGTGTACTACATGGGGCCAGCTTATCCGATGTTGTTCGCGGCGGGCGCCGTGGCGTTTCAGAACTGGAGCGAGCGGCGAGGCTGGAATTGGGCGAAGCCGGTGTATGCGGGAGTGCTGGTGGTGACGGGAATTGCGCTGGCCCCGTTCGGGTATTTCCCGATGCTGAGCGTGGAGCAGTACATGGCGTACGCAAAATTCTGGCACTACGAGCCACCGCGGATAGAGACGCACCGGTTGGGGCCGCTACCGCAGATTTACGCGGACCAGTTTGGGTGGAAAGAAATGGCGCAAGTGGTGGCGGACGCATACTACAAGCTGCCGCCGGAAGAACGGAAAAGCTGCGCGATTTTTGGGCAGAATTACGGGCAAGCGGGAGCGATTGATTTTTTTGGGGCAAAGATGGGATTGCCGAATGCGATTTCCGGGCACCAGAATTACTTTTACTGGGGACCGCAGGGCTATACGGGCGAATGCATGATTATCATGAACGACCGGCCGGAGCGGATGGCGGAATTGTTTGAGAGCGTGGAGAAAGTGGGGACAGTGTACCACCCGCTATCGATGCCGTATCAGCATTTTGACGTGTATCTGTGCCGGCGAGCGAAATTCGGGACATTGGAAAAGATCTGGCCGACGCTTAAGCGATGGGGATGAAGGGACCGAAGAGAACGGCTGGGATTCCTTGTCATTGAGGGGAAGCGGGTGCTATCGTGGGGTGTTCGCGGATTGTGCGCGAATGAGCCAGGTGTTGGCTATCGTGTGGCCCTGCAATCACTTACGGGGAATCCGAGGATGGCGATGAAGCGCGTTCCTGACATTCGGGCATATCAGGGGAAGTGGCCGGAGATTGCCGCGTCGGCGTACATTGACCCGTCGGCGGTGATCATCGGGGATGTGACGATTGGCGAGGATTCCAGCGTGTGGCCGTTGTGCCTAATTCGCGGCGACGTGAACTACATTCGCATCGGGAAGGGCACGAGCATTGAGGATGGGAGCGTGCTGCACGTGATGAAGGACACGAACCCGCTGATACTGGGCGACGATATCACCGTGGGCCATGCGGTGATGCTGCACGGCTGCACGATTGAATCGAATGTGCTGATCGGGATGCGCGCGACCATATTGAATGGCGCAGTTATCGGGACGGGGAGCATCATTGCCGCGGGAGCCTTGATCACGGAACGAACCACCATTCCTCCGGGCAGCATGGTTATGGGCGCGCCGGGAAAAGTGAAGAGGCCGGTGACTGAACAAGACCTTGCTTCGATTTCGATGTATTCGGGGCGGTATGCCGACTACAAAGAGATTTATCGCACCGAAGCGAAAGAGCGGGGCGAGAACGTGGATTGGAGCGGGTACAGGGGCTGAGTGGTTGGGGCAAAGGGCAGGTCAGATTCCTCAGGGGCTAAAGCCCAGTTTTTGGGATTGCTAAATGTCGGACCCTTCGAGGCTCAGGCTAAACCTGAAGCTCCGACCCTCTAAGGACAATTTTGGGATGACTTCAAACTGAATGGCAAACAAGACGAGATTTCAGGCGATTAAAGGGACTAGGGATTTGCTGCCGCCGGAGACGGAGTTGTGGAACCGGGTGGAACAGACGGCGCGCGAGGTGTTTGGCACGTTTGGATTTGGGGAGATACGGCTGCCGATCTTTGAGCCGACGGAATTGTTTGCGCGATCAATTGGGCTGAATACGGACGTCGTCTCAAAAGAAATGTATACGTTTGAAGACCACGATTTGCGTTGGCTTGACCTCGTCAGAGCTGAGGCCATCAAGCAAGTCGAAATTGGGATTCAAAAAACTCACCCGGAAGCCTTCATTGCCACCCTAAATCAATTCGTAACGGTGTTGGGCGAGCAGATGGGAAAGGGGGAGGCACCTAGAACGCCCACCAACAAGAAGGCTCTCGAGAGACTGGAGGCGGATCTAAATTTCTTCAGCGGAGTGAATGATCTGACAGAGACTGAACAGATTGCGGCTCGGACCGAGAGTGTCCGATTGACTTTAGATGTCGTCGCGCTTGGGGACGTCGTGAGCTTGCGGCCGGAGGCGACGGCGAGTGTTTGCAGGGCTTACATTGAGCATGGGATGCATGCTTTGACACAGCCGGTGAAGCTGTACTACATGGGGCCGATGTTCCGGAGGGAGCGGCCGCAGAAGGGGAGATACCGGCAGTTTTATCAGATTGGGGCGGAGGTTTTGGAAGCGATCACGCCGAATACGGATGCGACGAAATCGCTGGGGAAAGACGCGGCGGTTGACGCGGAAGTGATTGAGATGGTGATGACGTTTTTTGCCAAGCTCGGGCTTGAGGGAGTGCGGTTGGACATTAATTCCATTGGCCACAGCGCGCCTCCCGTTGATGGCAAAAATGTTTGCAGACGCGCCTACGTCGAAAAGCTAAAAGAGGCGCTGGAGAAAGTGAAGGACAAACTGGGGCCGGACAGCCAGCGGCGGATTGAGACGAATCCATTGCGCGTTCTGGATTCGAAATTGGAGAGCGAGCAGGAGATTATTGCGGGGCTGCCGCGGATTGGCGATTCCCTTTGCGCGGATTGCGCGAGGCAGTATGCAGAAGTGAAAAGGCAGTTGGATTTGCGCGGCGTGAAGTACCAGGAGAATTGGCGGCTGGTGCGCGGGCTGGATTATTACATGCGGACTACGTTTGAAATTACGGCGCGGGGACTGGGTTCGCAAAATGCGGTGTGCGGCGGTGGACGGTATGACGGGCTGGTGGATTTGCTGGGCGGTGCGCCGACGAAAGGAATTGGATTTGCCATTGGCGAGGACCGGCTGATCCTCTCGCTGCAGGAAGCGGGGAAGGACAGCGTGGCGCAGGGGCGCGACGTGTACATCGCGTGGATGGGAGAGAAAACGCTGCCGACGGCGATTCGGGCGGCGCAGGAATTGCGGTCGGCGGGATTTCGCGTGGAGGTGCCGCCGGTGGAACAGAAATTTGGCAAGGCGCTGGGGCAGGCGGACAAGCTGGGCGCGCGGTTTGCGTTACTACTGGGGGAGAATGAAATCGCTAGCGGGGAATGGACGGTGAAGACTTTGGCGGATGGGACGCAGACGAAGATTCGCGAAGAGAGATTGGTGGAGTTTTTGCGCAAGACAAAAACACTGTCATCCTGAGTGCACCCGATGAGGGTGCGCGAAGGATTTCAACGAGGGAAACGCCGCAATTGAGTTGGGGTTGAGGTCCTTCACCCGCAAAAGGCGCGGGTTCAGGATGACAGGTTATTTAGATTTGCGCTGAAACTTGACTCGGGATCAGGATGACAAGTCACAGGATTGGGAGAAAACCAACGTGCTGGACTTTTTGGGTGATTTGAAGAGGACACATTATTGTGGGGCGCTGCGGGCTTCGGACGCGGGGCGGGCGGCAACGGTGATGGGGTGGGTGCACCGGCGGCGCGATTTGGGTAATTTGCTGTTTCTGGATGTGCGCGACCGAACGGGAATCGTGCAGGTGGTGTTCAACAAAGAGACGCAGCCGGAAGCGCACGCGAAGGCGGAGCAGGTGCGTAGCGAGTTTGTGGTGGCGGTGGAGGGACGCGTCACGAAACGCGACAAGGCGAATCCAGAGCTGGCGACGGGCGAAATCGATTTGGTGGCGACGAAGCTATACATCCTGAACAACGCGAAGACACCGCCGTTTCCGGTGGAGGACGAAATCAACGCGGCGGAAGAGACGCGGCTGCGCTTCCGGTACCTGGATTTGCGGCGGCCGAAACCGCAACGGAACCTGGCGCTGCGGCACAAAATTATTCTGGAAATGCGCAAGACGATGGACGAGATGGGGTTCATCGAGGTGGAGACGCCGATGCTGACGCGCTCGACGCCGGAGGGTGCGCGCGATTATTTGGTGCCGAGCCGCGTGCATCACGGGCAGTTTTATGCGTTGCCGCAATCGCCGCAGATCTTCAAGCAGATTTTGATGATTGGCGGGCTGGACCGGTATTTCCAGATCGTGAAGTGTTTTCGCGACGAAGATCTGCGCGCGGACCGGCAGCCGGAGTTTACGCAGTTGGACGTAGAGATGTCTTTTCCGCGGCAGGAAGATATTTTCAACGTGATCGAGAACGTGATGGTGCGGGCATGCGCAGTGGTGGGAATTGAAGCGAAGGCGCCGTTTCCACACATGCTCTATAAAGAGGCGATTCGGAAGTATGGCAGCGACAAGCCGGACCTGCGGTTCGGCATGGAGTTGCACGAAGTGACGGATTGTTTTCCTGCGGAGGCGAAGCAGAAACTGCAGATTGGCGGCAGCGTGTTTGCGCTGGCGGCGCCGGGTGCGGCGGGGTATTCGCGGAAGCAACTGGATGAATTGACGGAGAAGGCGAAGGGACTGGGCGCGCGCGGGGCTTACTTCGTGAAGGTGGCGGCGGAAGGAATTAGTTCAACCGTCGAGAAAATAATTGGCGCGGAGAATGTGAAGAAGCTGGCGGAGGCTTGCGGAGCGAAGACGGGCGATCTGGTGGTGGCGGTGTCCGCGAAGGAAGAGATCAAGGGCACGGAAGCGGCGGCGCTGGTGGCGGGGCAGTTGCGGCTACAGCTTGGCGAAGCCCTGGGACAGATTGACAAGACGCAGTGGAAGTTTTTGTGGCTGACGGGATTTCCGTTGTTTGAATGGAGCGAGACGGACAAGACCTGGGTGAGCGCGCAGCACCCGTTCACGGGAATTGTGGACGAGGATTTGGAAAAGTTGGAGACCGCGCCGTGGGAAGTGCGCTCGAAGGGCTACGACCTGGTATTGAATGGCGTGGAGCTGGGCTCGGGAAGCATCCGAATTCACCGGCAGGATATTCAGGAAAGATTATTTAAGGCGCTGGGATTGACGGAAGAGCAATTGCGGCGGCGATTCGGATTTTTCCTGGATGCGTTGACGTACGGTACACCTCCGCATGGAGGGATTGCGCTGGGGCTGGACCGCGTAACGATGCTGCTGGCGGGGGAGAAGTCCATTCGCGAAGTGATCGCGTTTGCGAAGACCACGGCGGCAGTGGATTTGATGGCGGAATCGCCGAGTGGGGTGGATGAGGAACAGTTGGAGCAGTTGGGGGTTCAGATCAGGAAAAAATAGGAAGCATTCTCAGCCTGTGAGGTTAAATGCTTGAGTTAATTGCGTACATTGTTTCCCAAGCTTGGAACTATCGGCGGAACATTTTTATTGCCGTTGGCGGGACAGCAGTTTTCTTCATTGGTCTTATTTTGCTTTTGTTCAGACTTGGAGTTACTGCCCATTGGATATGGCAGCCGGTAATATTCCTGTGCGGGGTTTTTTCTTTAGCGACGATGGCCTTAATAATCTATTACCCAGTGGAATGGATCGTTGCTGGCGTACTTCGATTAATCCGGAGCCACTCTGAAGTCTCTCAGGGGACTCACCAGGAAGCTGAGAGAAAGAATCAGTTAGGCTAAAGGAACAATGAGCCGAATACGGATATTAGCGGAGGCGGTGGCGAACAAGATCGCGGCGGGCGAAGTTGTGGAGAGGCCGGCTTCCGTGGTCAAGGAGTTGTTGGAGAACGCGCTGGACGCGGGCGCGAATTCCGTGCGGATTGAGACGGAAGTGGGCGGGAAGCGCATGATCCGCGTGATTGACGATGGGCACGGGATGGCGCACGACGATGCGCTGCTGGCGTTTGAACGGCACGCCACGAGCAAATTGCGCACGGCGGATGATTTGCTCTCGATTGCAACGCTGGGATTTCGCGGCGAAGCGCTGCCATCGATTGCGGCGGTTTCGCGGCTACTGTTGGAAACGCGGGACGCGAATGAGGCAGAGGGGACGCGCGTGGAGTTTGCGGGCGGGAAGCTGGTGAACGTGAAGCCTGCGGGATTGCCGGCGGGAACGACGGTGAGCGTGGCGGATTTGTTTTACTGCATGCCGGCACGGCGGAAGTTTTTGAAGTCGGATACGACGGAGTTGGGACACATCGCTTCGCTGGTGACGCATTACGCGCTGGCGAATCCGGGGAAGCAGTTCACGCTGACTACGCCGACGCAGGAGATTGTGAATTGCGCGTCGGTGGAAAAGCTGGCCGACCGCGTGTACCAATTGTTTGGGAAGCAGGCGCTGGAAGAATTGGTGGCAATTGCGCCAGTGTCCGCGGCGTTTCGCGCGGCAATTACGGAACCGGAGATGGAGGCGGGGGAAGAGTCGGCGACGCTGACGGTGACGGGGTTCACGTCGCGGCCGGAAATTCAGCGGCTGAATCGGAATGGAATTTATGTGTTTGTGAACCGGCGGCTGGTACGAGACCGGCTGATTTTGCACGCGATTCATGAGGCGTACCGGAATATTTTGCCGCCAAATGTTTTTCCGGCGACCCTGCTGTTTTTGGAGATGCCATACGATGAAGTGGACGTGAACGTGCACCCAGCGAAAATCGAGGTGCGTTTCCGCCGCTCGCAGTTTGTGCACGACTTCACGCGAGATGCGATACGCCAAGCGCTGATGAGCACCCGCCCAATCGCAAGTTTTGCGGCGGCGGCGACGATGGCGCCGAATCCGGTGGCGCCGCCGGGGACGTTCGCGGGAGGATTTGGGGAATCGAATGCGAATTCGGGCGTGCCGCGGGCGATTATTCCGCCGTTGGAAGAGTTGGGAGTGGGGTCGGGAGTTGGATCGGACTATGCGTCAGGTGCGGGATTCGATTTGACGACGGCGCCGATGCAGCCGGTCCCACAGCGATTTCCGTTTGAGCCGGGTGTGGCGTCGGACTCTGGTGCCACCGCAGGAACGGCGACGGCCGCGGCCGCAAATTGGGCGGAGAATTTTTCGCGTGCGAGCACGGAAGCTCCCGCAACTCTGCCACGACCCGAGCAAATTGCGGATTTGAAGCCGCTGGGACAGGTGAGCGCGAGCTTCATCGTGGCGGTGAATGGCGAGGGATTGTGGATCGTGGACCAGCACGTGGCGCACGAGCGCGTGCTGTTTGAACAGCACCTGGAGGCGCGGCGAGCGGGGAAAGTGGAGGCGCAGCGGCTGCTGATGCCGATCGTGATTGAGTTGGCGCCGCGGCAACTGGTTGTCTACGAAAAAATTTCGGAAGAACTGGCGGCGAATGGGTTTGAGGTGGAGCCGATGGGGCCGAAGAGCGTGGCCATTCAAGCGGTGCCGGGAGGAATTGCGGCGAGCGATGCGGAGCAGTTGTTGATGGAAATACTGGATGGGTTGGGGCGGGAGAACGCGGCGATTTCGATTGACACGCTGCAGGCGAAAATCGCGGCTTCGACCGCATGTCACGCAGCGATCAAGGTGAACATGCCGCTGGACCAGAAGAAGATGGAATGGCTGCTTGGGGCGCTGGCGAAGACGGATTGCCCGATGAGCTGTCCGCACGGCAGGCCGGTGGTGCTGCGATATTCGGTGAAAGAGATTGAGAAGGCGTTTCACAGGACTTGAAGAAGTGGCTAGTGGCTAGTCAAGGCTGATACACTGCGATGGATTCAGGCGGTACTCGATTTCTGATAACTGATAGCTGATTACTGATATCAGTTATCAGATACCAGCGATCAGGAAGCAAAACCTTAGAATCTCGGCTGAGAGGAACTTTGAGCGAAGGACAAAAGACAGCGGTGATTTTTGGCCTGGCGAATAAGAGGAGCATTGCGTGGGCCATTGCGCAGAAGCTGCACCAAGCGGGATGGCGGCTGGCGATTACGTATCAAAATGACCGGCTGGAGCAGGAAGCGAAAGACCTGATCGCGGATTTGCCCGGGTCGGAAGGCTTCATGTGCGACGTGTCGTCGGACGAGGAGATCGCGAAGCTGTTCGCGGAATTGCAGGGGCGCTACGGGGTGCTGCACGGGCTGGTGCACAGCGTGGCGTTCGCCCCGGCGGAAGATTTGAAAGGGGAATTCGTCAACACGAGCCGCGAAGGATTCCGGATCGCGCACGACGTCAGCGTGTATTCGCTGATCGCGGTGGTGCGGGCGGCGGCGCCACTGATGACGGAGGGCGGCGGGATCGTGACGATGACGTACTACGGGGCGGAAAAAGTTGTGCCGAAGTACAACGTGATGGGCGTGGCAAAGGCGGCGCTGGAAGCGACGGTGCGTTATCTATCGAGCGACCTGGGGGCGAAGAATATCCGGGTGAACGCGATTTCGGCGGGACCGATCAAGACGCTGGCGGCACGCGGGATTTCGCAATTGGGAGAGATGCTGAGAGCGCATGCAGAACGCGCTCCCTTGAAGCGCAACGTGGACCCGGCGGAAGTGGGCAACACGGCGGTGTTTCTGCTTTCGGAGGCGAGTTCGGGGATTACCGGGGAGACGCTGTACGTGGATTGCGGATATAACATCATGGGATTTTGAGGAAGTGGCTAGTGGTTAGTGGCTAGTGGCTAGAGAAGAGGAAGCCAGAAGGATATCAGCGAACAGATATCAGAGATCAGGAAGCAAGAAAAACGGAGATGAGCGCACGACTTACGATTGCGATTGATGGACCGGCGGGGTCGGGGAAGAGCACGGTGGCGCGGCGCACGGCGGCGCTGCTGGGCTATTTATATCTGGATAGCGGGGCGATGTACCGCGCGGTGGCGCTGAAGGCGTTGGAGCGGAAAATACCGCTGGAGAATGAGGCGGCGGTGGAAACTTTGGCGCGCGAGACACGGATTGAACTGACGGCACCGACGGCGGAGCAGGATGCGGTGGGGCTGAAAAACCGGGTGTTTCTGGATGGCAGGGAAGTGACGCAGGAGATTCGCACGGCGGAAGTGGCGCAGGCGGCTTCGCGGCTGGCAACGATTGCGGGCGTGCGCGAAGTGCTGGTGGCGGAACAGCAGCGGGCGGGGCAGGGTGGCGGCGTGGTGATGGAAGGGCGCGACATCGGCACGGTGGTTTTTCCGAAGGCGGAGCTGAAGATTTTTCTGGAGGCTTCGCCGGAAACAAGAGCGCAACGGCGCTGGAAAGAGCATCAGGAAAAGGGAGAGAACTTCACGCTGCTGGAAGTGCTGCAGGAAGTGCGCGAGCGAGACAAGCGCGACCGCGAACGAAAAGTTTCACCGCTGGTGCGCGCGAGAGATGCGGTGTTGATTGACAACACGGCGATGGGAATTGAGGAGACGGCGCGGCTGATCGTGTTTCTGGTGCAGGAACGAGTGGGAGAAGAAGTAAAGAAGTAAAAAAAGAGAGCGTGCCGTTCGATTGGCGAGCCCGCCCTAATAAGACGATGGTGGGGCACCTTCAAGCACTTTTGAGGAGTAAGGCAGCACTGGAGCAGGTACTTCATAATTAACCACTTAGGTCGGAAATCCCAATAAAAACAGGACTTTTGAAAAATAGTGCTTGACAGATTTTGCTTCTCCGTTTACTTTGCAGATACCTCAGAAATATTCTGCTGCATTTCAGGGCAGAACCTCACTGAGCGTGGAAAGCAGACGATGGGACAAGACAAACCAAGTCACGGCACCAGGATGACAAGGCGAGTGAGTCTCGTGGTCTGCATTCACACGCGACTCTAAAAAACTCCGCTTAAGTCATTTCGATCCAAAGGCATCCAATTCGGGGAAGTGTGTCCCGGGATGGTGGAGTTCACGGTTACTTCGACTGGTAATCGCAAGATCGGGTTCGAATCCCGAGAGACCGCGAGCGCTGATTCCTCCCGGAACTTTTTTCGGAGATTGCAATTGGCACGAGATGTTGGTTTGCGGAGCAGAGAGTGGAGGTGTGCGCGGATTTAGAAAGTTTGCGGCGTGGTGCAGGCGCGAGTTACATCGCACCAGCGGTTGCGGGTTCGAGTCCCGCCAGCGGCGAAGGCTGCTGTAGCTCAACGGCAGAGCAATGGCAAATCTCGGGCCGAGAGTTCCCGCCGCAAAAAGTTTCCGCCGTGGCGAAGATGCGCGTTACTTCGACCCAATAGAGCGACCCGGCGAAAGCCAGGAGGATGCGGCCCCGAAAAACCGCCTGTTTCGCGAGAGACAGTAGCTCAAGCAAACAACGCGGACCGCGGGTTCCCGCCGGGAAAGATACCGGGATGGTGAAGAGCAGAGATACTTCATTGACAAAGAGGAGCAGGGCCATTCGCTCTGCAGCTGTGCTCAGTGGTTCCTCCCGGTTTTGATTTGTGGGGTTGGCCGTACGAAGGCGGGCCCGAGAGAAAAACCACAGGGCTCGCGGACTCTTCCTGCGCTGCAGGGGAGTGCAGTGTGGATGGAGTTGCGGACCGCCTCAGAAGGCGGCCCCTACAAAGGCAGGAGTAAGAGAGGCCCGCGGACTGAGGCCTCAGCTAGGGTGATTTGTAGAATTGCGAGATTGCCAGAAGGCAAATGGAGTTGGACGTGGTGCAGGGCAGGGTTGCTTCGCCTGTCACGCGGGAGGATGTGGGTTCGAATCCCACCCGGGCCATTCGTGGACCGGTAGCTCAATGGTAGAGCGCCTCATGTCCCTGACCGAACGTTCCCGTCCAGCAATGGTTTGCAACTTCCTGTTGAGGAAGCGGCAAAGGAGGCAGTCATGAAGCAGTTAGCTAGAGAGAAGTTCAGTTCGATAACCAGATGTTTCCGGCGCAAGGCAATCGGCTTGCGCAAAGAAGTCAATCCGACTGCCTCTGGCAGTCTTAGAAAGGAATGAGCAGTGGGCAGTAATTTAGATAAGTTCTTTTCCCGGATCGGTGCACGCGTGAAGGTGACGGAGTCCGTCCCCGTGCCGTTTACCCGGCGCTGGAATTCGCGAGGATCGAATGAACAACCGCCACAAATTGTCATCGACATTCGTCGGGACAAACTCGGTGAGTTCTTCGAGATCCGCAAGGCGCCTGGGAGCAGCCAGGAAATTGACGTCCTGAACCTGCAACCTCAGGAAAAGCACCTTGTATTGCTCAGCAAGCAATTCGACATGCAGGGCGAACTTCTGGCCAAGCAGAAATTCTTGTGCGGCAGGGACGAAAAACACTGGTTCGTGGCAGCAATTCCAGAAGACGAACCGGTGAGCACCGTTGCCGGAGCCAAGTTCGCGCTGAAGCCGGAAGAAGTCCGCACGCGCGAGCAGGCGCTTGGAATCTCCCGCAAGGAGAGTTTCCAGCGCAGGAACGCGGCCTACGTGCGTCAGGGGGAATGGTTCTTTGTTCCCGAGCCGCAAGTGAGCCCCGATGCGATGTTCATTCTTCGCAATGAGCCGCTCTCACGGGGAAATGGGAGCAAGCCACACATTGTCGAATGGTGCTATCGAAGCGGCGGAGAAACGGTGTACGTCTCCGGGAAGTATCCCTCGGGAATTTCCGCCCGGGAATACAACCGCCTGCCGGAAAGCGAGCGCAAACTCGGCTTCAGGATGATGAAGCGAGATGCGGCTGTCTATGTGCGCGGGGAAGTACGTCACCCAGATCACGAGACGATCACGCTTAACGGTTGGCATCGCGTTTTCATGAACACCGAGAACCGTTCGATCGCTTTGCGGTATCTGGCGTTTCTCGATTAACCGCGGAACCTGCGCTCTGGATTGAGTTTCGGAGTGCAGGCTCCCGCAGAAGGGAGGAGTAGGACGATGACGAAGATGAATGTATGGAAGCGGATGTTTCCGGCGCGGACTCACGAAGGAGCAGTGGCGCAGCGGGTCGGGGCGAAGGCGGAACTTCGGCGGACGGTGCTGACGTGCCTGCTTTGGGAAGAGACGTTTTACGAGGAAGGAAGCGGGGTCGCCGCGCGAATCGCGGAACTGGTGCGCGCGAACAAGACGGAAGACGTCGCGGCGCTGGCGCGAGAAGCGCGCGAGGCGATGCAGCTGCGTCACGTGCCGCTCTTCCTGGTGCGGGAGCTGGCGCGCCGGAAGGGAGCCGGGCCGCAGGTGGCGGACACGCTGGAGCAAGTGATCCAGCGCGCGGACGAACTGGGCGAGTTCGTGGCGCTCTACTGGAAAAAGAAGAAGGAGCCGCTTTCCGCGGGAGTGAAGCGCGGGCTGGCGCGCGCGTTCACGAAATTTGACGCGTACCAGCTTGCAAAGTACAACCGCGATTCGGTGGTCAAGCTGCGCGACGTACTTTTTCTGTGCCACGCGAAGCCGCGAAACGAGGAACAAGCGGCGGTGTGGAAGAAGCTCGTGGAAGGATCGCTGGAGGCCGCGGACACGTGGGAAGTGGCGCTCTCCGCGCAGAAGGGGAAGAAAGAGACCTTCGAGCGTTTGCTGAGCGAAGGGAAGCTGGGAGGGATGGCTGTACTGCGAAACCTGCGGCTGATGACCGCCGCGGGAGTATCGCCGAAGCTGATCCGCCAGCGCCTGGACAAAGGCGTAGCGCGAGCGCTGCCGTTTCGATTTGTGACGGCGGCGCGTTACGCACCGCAGCTTGAGGACGCGATTGAGTCGGCGATGCTGAGAGGCATCAGCGGGCTCGATGTGCTGCCGGGAGCGACGGGGCTTGTGGTGGACGTATCGGGCTCGATGAACTACCGGCTGGCGAAAAAAGGAGAAACGACGCGCATGGACGCGGCAGCGGGGCTGGCCATTCTGCTGCGGGAGAAGAGCGATGAGTTTGCAATCGCGACCTTCTCCGACACGTGCGTGGAATTGCCGCCGCGGCGCGGGTTTGCACTGCGAGATGCGATCGTGAAGTCGCAGGCGCACTCGGGAACCTACCTGAAGCGCGCGCTGACGCAACTGCAAGGGAGCGCGGATTGGCGGCAACTGGACCGGCTGATCGTTGTAACGGACGAACAGTCTCACGACGGAATCCTGCCGGCGTGGACGGCGAAGGCGTATGTCGTAAACGTGGCGCCGTACAAGCACGGCATCAGCTATGGAAATGGGTGGACGCACATTGATGGATGGTCCGAACGAATTGTGGACTACATCGTGGCCGCGGAAAGGGAAGCCGCGGAGTGAAGGTGGGTGGAGGGGCGTGACTGGCGGCGAGTGACCCGCATGCACACAGAGGAGCGAGTGTGCCACGATCCCTCCGCTACGGCCCGCGAAGGGCGCGGCCTCCGGTCGGGATGACAACGTAGATCAGTGCTTGCTGAAATGGGGTCCAGCAGTGCTGGACCACTACGAAGAAAACCCAAGACGAAAAGCAACCCAAGAACAACCCAAGAACTACGCAAGAGCACAGTCAGGAGTGACTGTGCTACAAGAGAAACCCAAGACTTGGGCACACAGTCCGTGCCTGGGGCAACCTTCGCCTTTGTTGAGAAAGAGACGAGAAACGCTCGAGCACAGTCAGGAGTGGCTGTGCTACTTGTTTTATAGGCTGATGGTGGAGGCTTTCTGGATGGCGGCTTTGTAGGCGTCGGGGACATCTTCTTCGGTGCAACCAATGCGTTGGATATGAGTGACCAGGCGAGCCCAGTCGGCGCGTTCAAAGGCCAGGAGAAGTTCATAGACATCGCGGAAAGAGTTTTCACCGCCGCAGAGAGCGGTTTTGATTTCCGTGGAGACGGGAAGCAGCTTCAGGACGTCGCTCATGGATTTATCGAGCAGGGCATCGGCGACGGAGAGAAGGCCCATGAGGAAAAGGCCGGAACTTTTGCTTTGCAGGCCGATGTGCCCGGAGATTTCCTCGCAAAAATAGGCGCGGGTGAGAGCGGTGCGAATCAATTCGGGAGGCTTGCCGCTGCTGAGAGCGATGATGGAAAAGATGGAGACCCAGCGGCGGAATTCGCGTTCACCGAGAAGAGAGAGAGCCTGGTGGACGCTATGGACTTCGCTGCGGAGGCCGAGGACGGGGGAATTGAGATAGCGGAGGAGGCGGTAGAGCAGGGAAGGCTCGAGCTTGAGGAGGCCCTCGATTCTGTTGAAGTCCAGATCAGGGGTGGCAACGGCATTGAGCAACTGGAGCTGAATGATTTTATTGCCGGGGATTTCGCGGGTCTCGATCATGGAGGGCTTGCAGAAGAAGTAGCCCTGGAAGTAGGAGAAGCCGAGGGACTTGGCCTCATCGAGGTCCTGCTGGGTTTCCACTTTTTCGGCCAGCAAAGAAATGTCCGGGCTGCGATATTTGGCGGCAAGGGCTTTGCGCGCGTCGGGATCAAGCAACTGAAAATCCACCTTGAGGAAGTGAGCGAGTTCGACGAAGGGGCGGGAATGCGGTGCGTCAACGAAGTCGTCGAGAGCAAAGAAGTACCCGACATCGCGGAGTTCGCGGCAGATGGCGAGAATCTCGTTGGAGGGCTGAACGGTTTCCAGGATTTCCACGACAATGCGGTTGGCGGGAAGAAGACGGGGAGCGCCCAGGCGAAGGGCGAGTTCATCCACGTTGACAAAGGCGCGGGCGTTGCCGGTCAGAAGCTGAATATCGAAGAGGGTGATGGAATCGGCAATGACGCTGGCGGAAGCGTTGGCATAAGGCGTGAAGGCATTTTGCGGGCCGCCGCGGAAGAGAAGTTCGTAGGCGAAGACCCGCAAGCGCGGATCGAAGATGGGCTGGCGGGCTATGAATTTTTCATGCACGGAGGAACCCGTTGAATCTTACACGGCGCGAGGCTCGGGGGCAAAAACGGAAAGCGTGAAAAGGGGAGTCGCGGGAAACAAAGTTCAAATTGGAGGAAACAGTCGCAACCGCAAAAGCGGCGGCTAGCCGCCGCACTCCAAAGTGGGTTCGAGACGCAAATCGGGAGATTGGCGTTCCCGGAGGGTGTTACGTTGGGGCGGACATGGAGCTTAGGAATTCCATGTTGGTTTTGCTCTTGGTGAGGCGGCTGAGCAAAAGCTCCATGGCCTCTACGGTGGAGAGCGGGCTGAGGACCTTGCGCAGGACCCAGACGCGGCTCAACTCCTCGGTAGGTAGAAGCAGTTCATCCTTACGAGTGCCGGAGCGCTGAATATCAATGGCGGGGAAGACGCGCTTATCGGAGAGGCGGCGGTCGAGGTTGATTTCCATATTGCCGGTGCCCTTGAACTCTTCAAAGATGACATCGTCCATGCGGCTGCCGGTGTCAATCAGGGCCGTGGCGATGATGGTGAGCGAACCGCCTTCTTCGACGTGACGGGCGGCAGCGAAAAAGCGGCGCGGGCGCTGGAGGGCGTTGGCGTCAATACCGCCGCTGAGAACCTTGCCGGACGGCGGGGTAACGGCGTTGTAAGCGCGTGCGAGGCGAGTGATGGAGTCGAGGAGAATGACAACATCGCGCTTGTGCTCGACGAGGCGCTTGGCCTTTTCGAGGACCATTTCGGCGACCTGAATGTGGCGCTGCGGCGGTTCATCGAAGGTGGAGCTGATGACCTCGCCCTTGACGGTGCGCTGCATGTCCGTAACTTCTTCGGGGCGCTCATCAATCAGAAGGACGATGAGGGCGACCTCCGGATGATTGGTGGTGACGGAATTCGCGATGGACTGCAGCATCATGGTTTTGCCGGTGCGGGGAGGTGCGACAATCAAGCCGCGCTGGCCTTTGCCGACGGGACAAAGAAGATCGAGAACGCGACCGGTGAGGTTTTCCTTGGTGGTCTCCATCTTGAGGCGGCCCTGAGGATAAAGAGGGGTGAGGTTATCGAAGAAGATTTTGTTGCGGGCGACCTCGGGATCCTCGAAATTGACGGCTTCCACTTTGATAAGGGCGAAATAGCGCTCGCCATCCTTAGGCGGGCGAACCTGTCCGGAGACGGTGTCGCCGGTGCGCAGATCGAATTTGCGAATCTGGGACGGGGAGACATAGATGTCGTCGGGGCCGGGGAGGTAGTTGTATTCCGGCGCGCGGAGGAAGCCGAAACCGTCCGGGAGACACTCGAGGACGCCTTCGGAAAAGATCAAGCCGCTCTTTTCGGTCTGGGCGCGGAGGATCTGAAAGATAAGCTCCTGCTTGCGCATGCCGCTGGCGCCGGGGATGTTGAGTTCCTTAGCGATTTTGGCGAGATCGGTGATGTTTTTTTCTTTAAGCTCAGCAAGGCTGATGCTGATTTGATTGTTGCCTTCAGTGCTTGTCTCTTTTGCCATATATCCTGACTCTTGGTGAATTATTGGTTGAAATGGTGGTGCAAGTTGACCATGAGAACCCGGAATGGACTGCGTGGTGGTAAACCAACCGGCGGGAAGAACGAACCGCCAAAGCGGGCAACCAAACTGTCTGCAACCGGAGGCAGTTCCAATCTAAGACGGACGAGCGGCCCGCGGGTGCAAGCCGCGCTTGGAACTGCAACTTAGTTGGTCAAACTCGCGTCTTTATCGGGGCCCGTGAAAGAATCCGCGACGGGCGCAACGCCAGTGTGCTCCAACGGCACAACCGGGCGCTCCAGCGCAATCTGCAACACTTCGTCCATGGTTTCCACGAAATGTATTTTCAGGCTGGAGAGAATCTCCTGAGGGATATCCGCAAGGTCTCTCTCATTATCCTTCGGAAGCACTATGGTACGCAAGCCCATTCGGTGGGCGGCCAGCAACTTCTCCTTGACCCCGCCGATGGGAAGAACTTTGCCGCGAAGGGTGATTTCGCCGGTCATGGCCACATCGCAGCGCACGGGATTTTTGGTGAGCGCGCTGACGATGGAGTTGCAGATGGTGATACCGGCGGAGGGGCCGTCCTTGGGGATGGCGCCTTCGGGGACATGCACGTGAATATCGAGAGTGCGATAGAAATCCTTGGCGAGGCCGAGCGCGGCGGTGCGAGAGCGCACATAGCTCATGGCGGCTTGCGCGGATTCCTGCATGACTTCGCCGAGCTTTCCGGTGGGAGTCAAGCGTCCCTTGCCTTCCATGGTGGTGGCTTCCACAGAGAGAACGGAGCCGCCAACTTCCGTCCAGGCGAGGCCGGTGGTGAGGCCAATTTCGTTCTGTTTCTCAAGCCAGAGTTCGCGGTACTTCAGAACGCCGAGATACTCGCTGACATTTTCGGCGGTGATCTTGAGGGAGGTTTCCTTGCCGTCGGCGACAACGCGGCGAGCCATCTTGCGGGCGATATTCTGGATTTCGCGTTCGAGGTTGCGCACGCCCGCTTCGTGAGTATAGTGGCGGATCATGTGCAACAAGCCTTCATCGGTGAAGGTGAGATTCTTGTCGGAGAGCCCGGTGGCTTCCTGGGAACGCTTGACGAGGAAGCGCTTGGCGATCTCCAGCTTTTCCTGCTCCGTATAGCCGGGGAGGCGCAGAATTTCCATGCGGTCCTGGAGGGGCTGCGGAATGGTGTGGAGCACGTTGGCGGTGCAGACGAACATCACCTTGGATAGATCGTATTCGACATCGAGATAGTGATCGGTGAAGCTGTGGTTGAGCTCGGGATCAAGGACTTCCATGAGGGCGGCCGAGGGATCGCCGCGGAAGTCGGTGGACATTTTGTCCACTTCATCGAGCACAAAGATGGGATTGACGGTGCCGGCCTTCTTCATCATCTGGATGATTTGGCCGGGGAGCGCGCCAATGTAGGTACGGCGATGGCCGCGAATTTCGGCTTCATCGCGCACGCCGCCAAGGGAGACGCGTACGAATTTACGCCCGGTGGCGTGGCCGATGGACATGGCAAGCGAGGTTTTGCCGACGCCCGGAGGACCAACGAAACAAAGGATGGAACCCTTGGGATTCTTGACGAGCTGGCGGACGGCGAGGAATTCAAGGATGCGCTCCTTGATTTTCTCGAGGCCATAATGCTCGTTGTTCAGGATGACTTCGGCGGCCTTGATATCGCGAATTTCCTTGGAGCGCTTTTTCCAGGGCACGGCGAGCAGCCAATCAATGTAATTGCGGCTGACCGTAGATTCGGCGGACATCGGGGGCATCAGCTCGAGGCGCTTTAGTTCGGTGGTGGCCTTTTCGAGTACGTCCTTGGGCATGCCGGCAGCGTCGATTTTTTTCTTTAGCTCGTCGGTTTCGTTCTTTTCGCCGCGGCCGAGTTCCTTCTGGATGGCCTTGAGTTTTTCGTTGAGGTAGTACTCTTTCTGGGCGCGTTCCATCTGGCGCTTGACGCGCGTATTGATGTTGCGGTCGACATTGAGCTTTTCGAGCTCGATTTCGAGGATGTCGGCGACACGGTTGAGGCGCTCGAGGGGATCGGCCGTCTCGAGAAGATCTTGTTTTTCGTCCACGGGGAGCTGGAGATTGGCGGCGATGGTGTCCGAAAGACGGGAAGGGTCATCCACGCGCGCGGCGGCGATCATGGTGTCGTAATTGAGGCTTTGGGAAAGCTTGATGAACTGCTCGTAGAGGGTGGTGACTTTCTGGACGAGCTGTTCGACCTGGGGAGTAGATTCGATTTTCGCGGCCATCAAGCGGATGGTGGCGCGGAAGAAACCTTCCTCGGGGCTGATGGAGAGGGCGCGGGCACGCTCGATGCCCTCGACGAGAACTTTAATGTTGCCATCGGGCAGCTTGACGCTCTGAACGATGTTGGCCAGGGTGCCGACCGCATAGATTTCCTCAGGCTTGGGGTCATCCACCGAAGCATCGTGCTGGGTGGAGAGAAAGATCTTCTTGTCACCGGCGAGCGCTTCTTCCAGTGCACGAACGCTGGCTTCGCGGCCGACGATGAAGGGAGTCATCTGCTGCGGGAAAATGACCATGTCCCGCACCGGCATCATCGGTACGCGCTTCATTTCCTGTTTTTCGCGAGTAAACATGCGGACCCCTAATACTTCTACGCCGGGAAAAACCCCCGCTGCAATAAATCCAAAAAACCCGGGACAGACTCTCTTATGGGGCCAAAGCCAGCAGGTTGCAGTGGCTTTGCGCAGGGCCTTTCGAAGCTCAGGATAAACTGAAGCCCCGGCCTCCTAAAGAGAAGAACCTATCCCGCCTTTTCCAGCAAGCTCCAATTGATATCCTGGCCCCGGACCATATCCGCGGTCACGACAAAGTCCCGAATCTTGCGCTGCATCGGGAGATGGTACATCAACTCCAGCATGAGGTCTTCGAGGATCATACGCAAGCCGCGCGCGCCGACCTTGCGCTGAAGCGCCAACTCGGCGACTGTTTCCAAAGCGTCATCCGTGAAGCGAAGGCGCACGTTTTCAAACTCGAAGAGGCGCTGATACTGCTTGAGGAGCGCATTCTTGGGCTCCGTCAGAATCTTCATCAGGGCGCTCTTGTCCAGATCGCTCATGACACCGGCGACGGGCAGGCGTCCCACAAATTCGGGGATCAAGCCATATTTGATCAGGTCGCCCGGCTGCACCTGTTCGAGCAATTCGGTGTTGCGGCGCTGCAGCGTAGTGGGAGCCGCATCGGTGTGGAAACCCAAGGAACGCTTGCCAACGCGGCGCTCGACGATCTTTTCCAGTCCGACGAACGCACCACCACATATAAATAAGATGTCGGTGGTGTTCACAGGGGTAAATTCCTGGTGGGGGTGCTTGCGGCCGCCTTGGGGAGGCACGTTGGCCACGGTGCCTTCGAGGATCTTGAGAAGGGCTTGCTGGACGCCTTCGCCGCTGACATCGCGGGTGATGGAGGGGTTCTCGTCCTTCTTGGCGATCTTGTCAATCTCGTCGATATAGATGATGCCCTGCTGGGCCTTCTGCACATCGCCATCAGCGGCCTGTAGAAGCTTCAGGATGATGTTTTCGACGTCCTCACCAACGTAGCCTGCTTCGGTGAGGGTAGTGGCGTCCACGATGGCGAAAGGCACATCCAACATGCGAGAGAGAGTCTGCGCCAGCAGGGTTTTGCCGGTGCCGGTGGGGCCAATCAGAACAATATTGGACTTGCTGAGCTCGACTTCGCCGGGCTGCTTGTTCAAGAAGATGCGCTTGTAGTGGTTATAGACGGCCACGGCGAGCTTTTTCTTGGTGCGCTCCTGGCCAATGACGTAGCTATCGAGGAATTGCTTGATTTCGGGGGGCCGGGGCAGGCGTCGCGCAGGGGCAGCGGCCTGTTCGCGCTTCTCGTCTTCCAGAATGGTCTGGCAAACGCCCACACACTCATTGCAGATATATGCGCGTGGATAGTCCGACGGGGAACTAATCAGCTTCTCTACCTGCTCCTGAGTTTTGTGGCAAAAGGAGCAGCGGAGGGGTTCGTCTGGGCTGTATTTTTTCACGTGTGTGAAGGCCTCGTCCACCGGCGGCAGCGCCGGAGTGGTAAATCCATTCTAGGCCGAATTCTCCCTCGGGCGAAAGAGAAAGTCTCTAGTACTTACAGCAAACAACAACGCAGCACAGTACTACCTGTGCTTATAAATGATCTCATCAATCATGCCGTATTCCTTGGCCTGCTCCGGGTTCATGATGTAATCGCGCTCGACGTCCTTCTCGATGCGCTCGACGGGCTGCCCGGAATGCTTGGCCAACAAGTGATTGATGGTGGTACGCATACGCAGAATCTCTTTGGCGTGCAAATCGATGTCGGTGGCCTGTCCGCCAAGGCCGCTCATCCAAGGCTGGTGGATCAGAATGCGGGCGTTGGGCAAGGCAAAGCGCTTTTTGGGTGCGCCACCAGCCAGAAGAACGGCGGCAATGGAAGCGGCCTGACCCACGCAGGTGGTGACGACGTCGGGCTTGACGAATTGCATGGTGTCGTAGATGGCGAAGCCCGCAGTGATGGAGCCGCCCGGGGAATTGATGTACAGCTGAATGTCCTTTTCGGGATCTTCGGCCTGGAGGAAGAGCATTTGAGCAGTAGCCAGATTGGCGACGTGGTCGTCAATGGGTGTGCCGATGAAAATGATGTGCTCCTTGAGCAGGCGGGAATAGATGTCGTAGGCGCGCTCGCCGCGGCTGGTCTGTTCGACCACCATGGGAACTAGAGTTGTGCCGTAATAGCCGGGCTCTTCGTGTTTTCTCATGTGAATGAGTGTGCTCGCAGAAGCGGGGTTGAAATCACTCGGTATCGGTGGCGCTGGCCGCGGCGACGGTCTTGATTTTGGCCGATTGGGCCAGCCAGTCGACGGTTTTGTCACTCCGCAGCTTCGCTTTCATCCTATCGAGGGCTCCCTGCTTTGTCAAACGAGCTTCGAGAGCTTCGACGGATTCGCCACTATGGCTGGCAAGGTGTTCGAGCTCCTTGTGGAGGTCCTCATCGCTGATTTCGATCTTTTCTTCGGTGGCGATGCGGTCAACCACGAGTTCGGCCTTCACATCATCCTTGGCACGGTCTTCCTGGCGGCGGCGCAGGGTGACCCAATCCACATTGACGGCACGGGGGTCGACGCCTTGCTGTGCCAGGGAGCGAACGACGCGCTCCAGCCGTACATCCATTTGATGCTCGACAAGGGATTCCGGTACGGGGAAATCGTGGAGCTTGACGAGTTCGGCGAGGATTTTTTCGCGGGTGAGGTCCTTCTGGCGGTGGTCGCGTTCGTGCTCCAGACCTTCGTGGATTTTCTTTTTCAGTTCGTCGAGGGAGGTGGCATCGCTGACGTCCTTGGCGAATTCGTCGTTCAGTTCAGGAAGTTTCTTGGTTTTGATGCCGAGGACATCCACGGAATAGTGGAAGGTCTTGCCAGCGAGCTTGGGGTCGGGATAGTCGGCGGGATATGTGGCATCGAAGTCCTTATGGTCGCCAACGCTGGCGCCGCGGAGATTCTCGTTGAACGGCTCCATGGTCTCTTCGGCGCCGACGTGGCAAAGAACACTTTCGGCTTTCAGCGGTTCGCCGCCGCCCTCGGGCGTGCCGAGAAGCTTGACTTGGACGAAATCGTCGTTCTGGACAGTGCGGCCTTCGACGGGAGCGAAAGTAGCGGCGCGCTGCTGCATTTCGGCAAGGGTGTTGGCGACGCTTTCGTCGGTGATGGCCATTTCCGGGAGTTCGATTTCGAGATGCTTGTAATCGGCGAGAGAGAATTCAGGCAGGACTTCAAACGAGGCGCGGAATTTTACCGGCTGGCCTTCGTTGAATTCGAGCTTGTCCACCTGCGGCTGGGAGATGGGAGTGAGCTTTTCTTCGGCGACGGCCTTTTCGACGCGCTCCGGGACGAGCGTCTGCAGGACTTCACCCTTGATGTCGTCGGCGAAACGCCTTTTGATGAGCGAGAGCGGGGCTTTGCCGGGACGGAAGCCGGGGACACGAGCGACGCGCGCGAGTTCCATGGCGACCTTTTCGGTTTGCTTGGTCACTTCTTCGGCCGGAATTTCCAGCTCGAGTTCTCTCCGGCAAGTTGCTTCCGCCATTTCGATTCTCCCTGTTGCGTGCGCGCCGAGTTTTGGTGGCGCGCGCTGCGAGGCGCCTTGCGCCAGCCCAGCCTTGCCGCGGGAAAGACGAATCCCCAGTGTCCCGTCAGTTGCGTGGTGTGTCTGGGAAACCTTCGGGAAACGAACTGCGGTGAAGGGCGGGCGATAAAAATCCCAAGTAAAAGTATAGGGGAGGAGTGGGTGGGGGTCAACGCGGAGAAACTGGGCGCAGATGCTGTTGCGCTGGGGTTAGAGTCGAGGAGCGAAGAAGTATAAGGGTATAAAAGTATAAGCGTGGAAGAGTGCGACGCGGAGGGCGCCTGCCTCGGCCTTGCGAACCTACAGGTTCACTACAGCGGTTCCCAGTTTAGTGCTTCTTCACGGGTGACAGGTGTCCCAACTGGGCGGACCGCCCAATGAATGACGCCGGTTTCATCGACCGCGAAACTTCGCACCCCGGTGCCTTCATTGTCACCTTTACTTTGGAATCCGTGGAATAAGGACGCTCCGGGTAGTAGCCATAGCCACTGATAGCGGGAGGGGGGAGCCGGGATTGGTAGCGCATAAATGAGAATCTGCCGTTTAGAAGGTTCGACAATTTCACCAAAGCGATAGCCATTTCGGACCTGGCCGTCTTCAAGGCTGAAAGCGAGTAGTCCTTCCTTTTGAAGCTCCGCCATCGTGGCGTAGACCGGCTCCGAACCCGAATTAGCGGGGTAACGCTTTGCGAACTCCGTTTCTGCAGTTGAAAGTTCCCGTAGACGGTGAACGGTCTGCGACTCGTTTACAGCAACTCTGCTAGGTCCGGAGGACGCGACAGAAACAACATAGTCAACGCAAGCGAAGAGCACCCAGGCTATGACGACCGTGCCGATTGCCCAGGACTTCCAGGGTTTGCCGCGCTTCAAGATTTGGACCCCTCGTACGATTCCGTAAATGAGGAATGCCAATAGGCCGAATGCTCCGATCTCATCCCCGGCTGCACTGATGATGAAGGCAAGGGCCATCAGCAATCCTATGAGGACGGGCCGCCATTTCGTGTGCGGTTCCGGTCTCGCGTCTGCAAGGCGCATGCCGATGAGGACGACCGGGAAGATCAAGAGGAGGGAGAGCATGCCATCGGGTTGTGGAGGGTTGTTGGCCGAGGCAGGTACGACACAGGTTGCAAGGAAAACCAGGAGAAAGCGGATTTTTTGCGAAGTGTTCATGGATTGTTCCTGATCAGAACGGTACTGGCGACAGCTCGTTGCCAGGAAAAGTCCCAGTCCTCGCTCGGGAAGAAATGTGCACGAGAGAAGGAGAAGGTAATCTGTTCGCCGAAGGAACGCTGCTCAAGTGGATAGTTCGAAGAGGCAAGCGAGAGCCCGTTGCATAAATGGAGGATGTAATTTCCGTTGTCCAGAGGCCGATTCCAGTTGCGAGTTGTCCGGAGGATATAGGTTCCATTGTCCGTGAGCGTTGGCTGGACGTATTCAACCCTGATCCATTTTTCTTGTTTCGGCCAGAACATGAGCCGAAAAACGTTGCTGCCGTGATAAGTCCGAACTTTGACGGCATCCAACGTACCGCCTGAAGCATCCACTTCAGTGACGAAAAAGGTGGAAGGGGCAGGGTGTTCCGAGTCCATGGGAAAAGGGAGGCCGAGAGAGAAGGAGACGGGCAAAAGCGTCCGGTTGCGATAATGGTAGAGACCACGCACTTGGATTTGTCCTTCGGCAACCCAAACCTCGATTTTCTCTTGGTCGAAACGGACGGGGGAAAAGAGATTCGTACCCCAAAACAGGGCCAATGGGATGAGGAACGAAGCTGACAGCAGGTCGAATTGACGCGTGATCCAGGCCGTTCTTGACGCCATAGTCCGCCTCCGGCTTTGGAGTACACTCGGACGAGTTTCGTCTGGCGGGGCGGTCTTCATGACTCGCCTCCCATAGAGGGAGGCATCGCAATCCTACTCGCCTGACTCTAACAGATCAGCTTAGGATTTTGGTGGTGTTCAATTCGTTGCGCGGTTAAGAGTGCGGGGTGAGAGCGTACGTTGGTGGCACCGCGCCGTTCGTGAATGTTTTCCGTAGGCTCGATTGGGTTTTCTAAGGTAGGCTTTTTGGGTTATTTGCGGCGATTCGATAAGCGATTAGGAGGAGGTCCCCAATGCGAATTGCGATGAAGATGATGGCAGTGGTTGCGGTGGTGGCGGGATTGCTGGCATTGCCGGTGCTTGCGGCTAGCGATGTGGTGACGGCGATCCACGGCACGATTACGAAGCTAGACTCCGCGACAAAAACGGCGGTGGTGAAGACGGAAGATGGAACGGAGCATACGATTCATTTCGTGGGTAAAACGACGGTGCATGGCGCGGAGGCGACAGGGGAAGGCGCCAAGGATGCGTTTCACGGGCTGAAGGAAGGGTCGGAAGTCGCGGTGCACTACACAGAGAAGGGCGGTACCAAGACAGCGGTGGAAGTGGACCATCTGGGCAAGGACGGGATCAAGTCCGTGGACGGAACGGTAAGCAAAGTCGGCTCAGGAGGGAAGACGGTTACGGTGAAGGCGGCCGATGGCACGGAGCAGACGTTTGAAGTTATCGGCAAAGATACCAAGGAATCGGCGGAGGCAATTGGAAAGGGCGCGGACAAAGCCGGGAAGGTAACGGTGTATTACACGGAAGAGGGTGGGAAGAAAGTGGCGCATTTCTTCAAGAAGCTTTAGCGGCGAAGAGTTGCGATCGGTTTAGGGCTCGCCCGGAGAGTTATTGAGTTGGGTTGACAACGTAGAAGCGGCGGCTAGCCGCCGCACTCCAAAATAGCAAAGAGTCGCGCGTCACGAGGGCTTCGCTTAAGATGGGGGTACGGCGGAGGGTACTCTCGTGAAAAACAGCGGCATTCTGCTTGTGCAATGCCCGGACCAGAAGGGGCTGGACGCGGCGATTGCGGAGTTTATTTACCGGCACGACGGAAACATTTTGCATTTTGAGCAGCACCAGGCGGGTGCAGAACGCTACTACCTGGCGCGTGTGGAATGGGACCTGGACGGATTCCGGCTGGACTTGAAGGAATTTCCCGGCGCGTTTGCGCCCATTGCAAAGAGATTTGCGATGAACTGGCGAATGGCGCTGGGCAGTTACCGGCCGCGAGTGGCGATCTTCGTTTCCAAGTACGATCACTGCCTGGTGGATTTGCTGTACCGGCATCGCAACGGCGAACTGGCCTGCGAATTTCCCCTGATCATCAGCAATCATCCCGACGCGCTGCGCCACGCGAATTTTTACGGCATCCCCTACCACATTTTCCCGGTGACCCGGGAGACGAAAGCGCAAGCCGAGGAACAGGAATGGGAGTTGTTGAAGGCGCAGCAGATCGATTTGCTGGTGCTGGCGCGGTATATGCAGGTGCTGTCGCCGGACTTTATCGCGCACTATCCACAGCGGATCATTAACATTCATCATTCGTTCTTGCCGGCATTTGTGGGAAGCAAGCCGCACCAGCAGGCGTACGAGCGCGGCGTGAAGCTGATTGGAGCGACGGCGCACTACGTGACGGAAGTTCTGGATGACGGGCCAATCATCGAACAAGGAGTGACGCGGATTTCGCATCGCGACGGGTTGGAGGATCTAGTGGAGAAGGGAAGGGACCTGGAGAAAGTGGTGCTGTCGCGGGCGGTGCGGTGCCATATCGAGAACCGGATACTGCTTTACGATAATAAGACGGTGATATTCGAATAACAAAAGGTGGGATCTTGGAGTGCGGCGGCTTGCCGCCGCTCTTACGGCTGAAGCGGCGCCGCTTCGCGAGCGTGTGAGCGCTAATTCTATCGCTCGCAAAAGCGGGAGCAAGCTCCCGCACTCCAAAAGATGGAAGGGCGCTTTTAATCGGCGGCGATTAAGTCGCGATAGAGCAGGCGGTGGAATAGGTGCTCGCCGGCTTCGCGGCGGACGGAGAGGCGGCCGGCAACGTAGGCGCGCGAGGCGAGGCCGCGCTGGACGGAATCGCAAATGGCCATATCTTCGTCCTGAACCTTTTCGCTGACGGCGATGCTTTCGCGATGGTGTTGCGAGGCGGCCGGGCTGGTGTCCACGAAATAATAATCAAAAATGACGGCGCACTTGTTAACGGCGAGCGGGAGGACGAGGTTGGTATCCATCACGCCGGAATAGGTGTTGATCATGAAATTCGGATAGATCCAAAGATAGAATGCGTGACCCTGGCGCGTGGCGCCGATGGAAGAATCGAGAGCGCCGGAGGAATCGAGCGGGCTGGACTGCAGGCAAGCGCGCTCGAAATTCTCGATGGTGTACTTGGTGTACTCGACGACACTGCTGAGCCCTTTGTGGGCGTGGGGAACGTGGTAACCGCCGTCGAGATAATTGTCCACGTAGACTTTCCAGTTGCAGTTCAACGTGTAGATCCGGCGATCGAAGTAGTGGAGCTTTTCGGTGAGCTTGAGAGGCGCGACGAGTTCGGAAACTTTGCCGAGAAATTCCCGGAGGGGAGTGGCTCGGCCATCGAGATTGACGAAGACGAAATTTTCCCAAACGTCTACGCGCACGGGAACAAGGCCGTTATCGGCGCGATTGAAATTGCAGACGCCCTCGAACTCGACCATGCCCTTCAGGACGCCATCGTTGCCGTAGGTCCAGCCATGATAGGGGCAGCGGAACTGTTTGGCACAACCGTGGGCTTCGAGAACGACGGCGGCGGCGTGATGGCGGCAGACGTTGTAAAAGGCGCGGAGTTTGCCATCATCGCTCCGGACTACGACGAGAGGTTCTTCGTTGACGTCAATGGTGAAGAACTGGCCGGGATCCTTGACGTGATCGAGGTGGCCGACGACCTGCCAGTTGGAAGCGAAGACGGAGTCACGCTCGAGTTGCGCGATGCGGGAATCGAAATACCAGGGAGCGGGAATGGTCCAGGCGTTTTCGAGAGGGTTGGCGGGATTGTAGAGATTGAGGATGTCGCTAACGCTGCGCTCGTGCATGAGAGAAGGCTCCGGGATTAAGAGTGAGAAATGCGGGATTTATTCTGAGGCAGGGGCTGGGGGGGAAGCAAGTGGCGGAAACCCAAGAGAAGAGGGATTCTTCGCTCCGTGGACTCCGCTCTGAATGACGGGGTAGGTGATTCACCACGACGTGCGGGATCGTGCGTTCCCAAAGCCATCCCGGGAAGGCCGCTAGGCGGAGGCCATAGCTGGGGTGGTTTTGTCCGCGGAGAATTCGGCCAGGGAAATTTCACGCATGCGGAATTTCTGAATTTTGCCGGAGCCGGTCATGGGAAAAGAATCCACGAAGCGCACATATCGGGGGATCTTGAAATTGGCAATCTGGCCTTTGCAGAAGTTCTTCACGTCCTGTTCGGCCAGAGCGGCGCCGCGCTTCAGCTTGACCCAGGCCATCACTTCTTCGCCGTATTTGTCGTCGGGAATGCCGATCACCTGAACGTCGGCGATGCCGGGGCAGGTGTGAAGGAATTCCTCGATTTCGCGGGGATAAATGTTTTCGCCGCCGCGAATGATCATCTCCTTGATGCGGCCGGTCATGCGGATATACCCGTCGTCGGACATGACGCCCAAATCGCCGCTGTGGAGCCAACCATCGGGCTCAATGGTTTCCGCGGTGCTCTTGGGATCGTTGTAATAGCCCTTCATCACCAGATAGCCACGAGTGCAGATTTCTCCAATCATTCCGCGCGGAAGAACAGCGCCGGTTTTGGGATTCACGATACGGATTTCCGTGTGCGGCAGCGCGCGGCCCACGGTGCTAACGCGAAGCTGCAGGGAATCGCCGGTGCGGGTTTGCGTCATGCCGGGAGAAGACTCGGTCAAGCCATAGACGGTGGTCAACTGTGTGCAATGCATTTCGTCCACGACCCGGCGCATCAATTCCATGGGGCAGGCGGAGCCGGCCATGATGCCGGTGCGCAGCGAAATGAGATCGAACTCGTGGAATTGCGGGTGATTGAACTCCGCGATGAACATCGTGGGCACGCCGTAGATGGCGGTGCAGCGCTCCTGCTGAACGGTGCGGAGAGTTTCCAGCGGATCGAAAGATTCCGAAGGCAGAACCATGGCGGCGCCGCTGGCCAGGCAGCTCATGTTGGCCAGAACCATGCCGAAGCAATGATAGAAGGGAACGGGAATGCAAATGCTGTCGCGCTCGGTCAGCTTCATGGTGTGACTGATAAGCACGCCATTGTTGACGACGTTGTAGTGGCTGAGCGTGGCGCCCTTGGGGAATCCGGTGGTGCCGGAAGTGTATTGAATGTTGATGGCATCGTGACAGGAGAGGCTGGCCTCGCGTTGCCGCAGGCGCTCCGGGCTGGTTTGTGGCGCCATGGCCAGCAGATGTCGCCAGGGCAGCATGGAAGGAGGAGGGCTGTCGCCGATAAAGATGACGTTGGAAAGGTGCGGCAACTGGCGAGCTTTGAGTGAACCAGAATGCCCTTCGGCCAATTGCGGCGCAATGCTGAATAAGCTCTCGACGTAATCGCAGTCGTGAAAGCCGCGGATAAGAATCAGCGTCTGGCATTCCGACTGGCGCAAAGCGTATTCGAGTTCGTGGGCCCGATAGCGAATATTAAGGTTGACGAGAATGGCGCCGATTTTTGCCGTAGCAAACTGAGTGAGCACCCATTCGGTGCGATTCGTGGCCCAGATTCCGACGCGATCACCCTTCTGGATACCGATGGCCATCAGGGCGCGGGCAAGCTTTTCGACTTGGCAATGAAGTTCGGCCCATGTCAGGCGATCATGAGAGTGGCGAGTGACAAGAGCAGGGCGGTCAGGGAAGGCAGCGGCCGTGCGATCGAGCATGCTTCCAATGCAGAGAGGAGAGAGGGGTGGTTCGGATTCGCCGCGTGAGTAACTAAGGTCGCAAGGTTCTAGGTCGGATTCCAAAGGTCACCTTTTTAATGCCTGTAGGTGTGGGTTACGGGGCAGAATATCGTCCGGGCGGCACATCAGTCCAATTAATAGTTTTTGGATTGGAGATAAGCGTGGCTAGTGGTGCGCTTCCTGGGCGAACTGATGACTAAGCGGAAGAAGCGGAGCGAAGCAAAAGGGAGAGGGACGGCGAGTGCTGGAGGTTGGTGCGGGAGAAAGGATTTGAACCTTCATGGGTGTTACCCCACAAGATCCTAAGTCTTGCGCGTCTGCCAGTTCCGCCACTCCCGCACCGGTACTACTGATGATACTTGGATTGCGTGGTCTTTGGCCAGATGCGAAATCGCAGAGGGTTGTGCTGGAATCCACTGGTGTGGAGGCGGATAATATGGGCACTTGGTGTGGTTGCGCGACCGAAGGGCAAGCGGATGATACTGCAGCAAGAAGACCCAATGGTGGTGATCCGGCAAACGGATCACGCATTCCTGACGGGGTTTTTCGCGCGCGAGTGGGGCAACGCGGAATTCACGCGGCCGGTGCCCTTCGCATCGTTTTGTCTGGCGGCAGAGGAACACGACAACGGGTGGCAGGAATGGGAACTGGCGCCGGGCGTGGATCCGAAGACGTTTATTCCGTACACATTTATGACGGTCCCCACGGAAGAGCATGTGTCGCTGTACCAGCGGGGAATCGAACGCGCGGTGAAGGCAGATTTGTATGCGGGGCTGCTGGTTGCGGCGCACTGCATGGGATTGTATGACCGGGCGAAGGCGACAATGCCGGGCTATTCGGCGAAGTACGTAAAATCGCAGGAACAACACCACGCGAATGATTTTGTGCAGAGGCTGCGGCTGCAGCAATTGCGGCTGAAGGTGGATTTGCGGAACGATCCCGCGATGAAGCCGTTCACGGAAGAACGGCTGATCAAGGCGAATTCGCAACGGCTGGAGGCGCTGGACCGGCTGTCGCTGTTTTTCTGCTTGGGCAGCGGGGAAGAGGCGATCATCGAGGGCGTGCCCGTGAACGACGAGGGCGCGGAAGTGGATTGGGAAATACGCAAGGCGGGGAAGAACGAGTTCACACTGGCGCCATATCCTTTCCGGCGGGAACCGCTGGAGTTCGCGATTCTGGCGCGGCGGATTCCGAAGCGGCGGTACGCGGAAGACGGGGAACTGCAGCAGGTCCTGACGGCGGCGCCGTATTACAACATACGATTCACACTGAGGCCGGGCGTGGCAAAGAACCGCCCGTACGCGGCGAGCGCGTGAGCTAACGTCTGAAGGCAGAGATTGCGGCGGGCTTTGCACTTGACTTTCTCTCACCACACATTCATCTTAAAAGGCTTTGCTTCTTCTGACGGCCGCGACCGTGGAGAGGGGAGACAAGCCCGTTCACTATGACCAAAGTTCGACTGTGCTTTCACGATCGCTGCTTTGACGGGACCGCTTCGGCGGCGGTGTTCTACCGTTTCTACCGGGAGCGGATTGACACCAAGGCGGAATTCCATTTCACGGGAATGACGCACAAAGCAAAACATCCCTGGGAAGAGGGGCTGTTCGACGGCGATGAAAACGTCATCGTGGATTTCAAGTATTCGAATTCGCCGAAGGTGACATGGTGGTTTGACCACCACCAGAGCGCTTTTCTGACCCCGGCGGACGCCGAGTATTTTCGGCTGCACCCCGGGAAGAACATGTACTACGACCCGGAATACAAGTCCTGCACCAAGCTGATCGGGACGGTTACAAAAGAGAAATTCGGATTTGACACCAAGCCGCTGGAGAATCTGATCCACTGGGGGGACATCATTGACGGGGCGCAGTTCCCGACGGCGGAATCGGCGACGGAGTTGGCGGAACCAGCGACACAACTGGCGCTGGTGATCGAGGCGGCTCCGGAGAACGGTGTCCCGGCACAGATCATCACCGAATTAGCCTACCGGCCGCTGGCGGAAATGGTGAAACTGCCGATTGTAGCGAAACATCTGGGACCGTTGCTGGAGCGGCACCAAAAGTCCATTGAAGTGTTGCGGGAGCGCTGCGAATCGAAAGACGGCGTGATTTTTTTCGATGTGAGCGACTTGGATATGGAAGGCTACAACAAGTTCATTCCCTACCTGCTGCATCCGGAGGGCGTGTATTCGGTGAGCGTGAGCGCATCGCCAGTGCGCGCGAAAGTATCATTAGGTACGAATCCATGGAACCAGGCGACGGCGAACAAGAATCTGGCGTCGTTGGCGGAAAAGTACGGCGGAGGCGGGCATCCGCGGGTATCGGCGATTTCGTTTGAGCCGCAGGATTTGGAGAAAGCGCGACAAGTGGCGCGGGATTTGGCAGCGGTGCTACGGTCGAAATGAGAGAATCGGCGCCGGGAGCAGCAGGAAGAGCTGAGTGAGGCGTGTCGACAAGAAATTAGCGAGCGTGTAAAATAAAGAATTGCCCGTGGACCGGTAGCTCAAGTGGTAGAGCAGCTGACTCTTAATCAGCGGGTTGCAGGTTCGAGTCCTGCCCGGTTCACCATATCAGATTAAGCCACTCGCAAGAAAACCGCGACTAGGGCTGGAAGGCCGCAGTAGTGGGAAAGGTAGTAAGCGCACGCCATTTCTACGAGTTTCTGTCCTCGCCCTGATCTTGTGATCTGCCTGCCATTTCGCGCCACTGATAGTAGCTTCCAACTTCCAACGCTCATTTCAATGCTGGATGTGAAACTGCTGTTCGGTGGACAGCCCAGCCTTGTTGTTTGCCCGGATTGACAGTTCGTGTTGGCCGGGCCTGAGTGGAACAGTTACGAGCTCGAGTTCGCCGGAGCGAACGTGAAACAGGCTGGTGACCTCTCCTCCATCGAATGACGCACGGAATGAGGAGGGCTCCATTACAGGGTCATAGTAAATCACGATTCCGAGCGCCTTCTCCGCGGACGGAAGGTGAACTTGCGAGTTCAGAGGCTGCGCAAAGCTGAACGCGCCGTGGGGAGGCTGCAGCCCCACGGCTTGGACTGTGCAAGTCTCGCTCGCCGGTTGCGCCGCTATGGTGACGTTTATGTACCGGAACGGGCCAGCCGACCGCGCCGGTTAGCTCCTGTTCGGATTCGGATTAAGTGGAAGCCGCTTTCGCCGCCAGGCCGGAGCGCTTGGCTTCCCAGGCTTGGCGCATCTGCTCGCGGCGCGCAAGCACATATTTCTTGGCATCCTCGAAGTTCTTGTAGACCCGCTTGCCCTTGATCATATTGCAGGGACGGCAGCAGGCTACCAGGTTGGCAGGATCTTTCTTCCCTTTGCGAGCGCGTGGCACGACGAAATCAACGGACATAATCAGCGCGTTTTCAAAGCTGGCCTTCCCATCCAATCCGCAGTACCGGCAACAGAATTGATCACGTTCCAGTATTCTCAAGCCTTCGGATTGGCTTACGGGCATATCTACTCTTGACAGGGTTAGGAAGTTGAATGGCATGGAGCGCCTCCAATCAAGTCTTGGTGCGACCTGATGGGAGCAATCCTACGCCTGTGCCCGGTTTGGCTCAATCCCAGACAACACTGTCAAAGACGAATCGGTCCTGGATTGGAAGTGTAGGACTCTGCCAATTTTATTGACTTGTAACTTACCCGGGACTACGCTTCGTTCTAGAGGTGTACGGCAAGGAGATTTCCCCATGCCGGCACAAACCATCTCAAGAGCTTCCTCCGTCGAATCTCCGGGACATTTGCGAAATCCTTGTCTGAGTTGCGAGGCATGGTGTCCGCGGAGCATCTCGGTCTCCATCGAAAGGAGAAATTCAATGACCAAATTCAGGGCTAGGCTGGTATTGGTTTTTGCCTTCGTTGGAGCAGTTCTAATTGCATCGTGTGCGAAGCCCTATCACGAGCAAAACGAACGCTACGTCTTTGTGGCCACGAATGTCGGCCTGCCGTACTGGCAGGAAGCGCAGGCGGGATTTTTGGACGCGGCTAAAGTGCTCGGAGTAAAAGCTGAACTCGTTGGTCCGGAGGGCTATGCCCCGAATGCGGAATTGGTCATCTTTCGCCAAGTCGTGGAAGAGAACCCCACCGGGATATGCCTTTCCGCTGCGCGGCCAGAGATTTTTCAAGCGGAGATTGACAAGGCCATGTCCCAAGGCATTCCGGTCATCTGTGTGGATGCGGATGTGCCCGAATCGAAGCGCGTGCTGTACATCGGAACGGATGATTTCAAGGCGGGCAGAGAGAGCCTGAAGCAGATGGCGGCGCTCGTTCATGATCATGGCAGCATCGTGGTCCTTGCGATTCCGGGACAGCGCAACCTCGATGATCGAGTGGCGGGCGTGGCGGATGCGTTAAAGAATTTTCCCGAAATCAAGCTGACAAAGATACTGGATAACAAGGGTGACGCGCGAACTTCGTCGGACGAGGTTTCCGAGCTGATGCAATCGAAAGAAAAAGTGGACGGAATCATATGTTTGGAGGCCGCAGGGGGCTCTGGCGCAGCGCAAGCCCTGCATGGCCTTAACATGGAAGGCAAGCTGCCAATTGTGGCCTTTGACGACGATCCGGAGACACTTGATGGGATCGATCGCGGCGCAATTGCCGCCACGATCGCGCAAAAGCCCTACGTCATGAGCTATTACGGACTGAAGTTCCTTGACGACCTCCACCACAATGCCGTTCACCAATTCAAGGACTGGCACACCGCCCCGGCGGCGCCAATGCCGACGATTGTGGATACTGGCACGGTCGTCGTGGACAAGAGTAATCTTAAGCTCTATCGCGAAGCACTCGCCTCACATCCCAAGTCGTAGTTATGTAGACATGTTCAGCGCTGCTGATCGACAAGGGGCCGTGGCGATAGTGCGGTGACTGCTCGGGCGCTTGAGTTAAGCCTTTGCAATCGACTCGCTATTGTTTCTCGGCGACATAAGTCGAGACTCTTCCTGTCAGCTTGTTGTCCACGATGCTGGTCATTTTCCTTCCATCGCTCGAGACCGTAATTTTCTCAACCCACTCGATTTTCCCGTCACGCCGGATAGTCACCTTAATAGACCGCTCCCCCAACCGTTTCAACGACACCGTCTCGCGCGTAGAATTCTCTTTGACCCGGTACTCTTTGCCATCCAGCTTGCCTTCCCAGCTGATGCCTGCCGGGGTGGACATGCTCAGCTTGTCTCCGGCACTCATCCACGTGCTAAAGAGCCCGGCGGCGTCTTCGTTGATGTTCTGGACGCGCCAGGAACCAGAGGTTGCGTTCGAGCCGCCCGATCCTTTGGAAACCCGCGTATACTTTCCTTCCGCCTTGTAAGCTTGGCTCCCATCCGCGGCATACACGGTAGTCGTACTGGTTAGAATCTCCCCATCCTGCGATGCGGTTCTGGTTGTCTCGAACTGTATATTGCCCGCTTTCTTGCCGGTGAGGTGAATCGTATTCGCGTCGACAATCTGAACTGCCATTGTGTCAAAGGACTGGCCCGTAACGGCGTGGTCCTGCCCATCAGCCATTACATTGATTTCAGGGGCGCAACTCTTGCAGTCGTACAATCCGTTATTCACCGAATACTCGTAGAGTTTTTGCGACAGCTTGGACTCGGCGAAGTCGGTCTTCCAGGTGCCGTCGAACGGAGTTTGTGCAAACAACATTATGGGGAGAACGCACGAAACAAGGCTTAGGAATGTCTTCATGTTGATCCCTTGATGCGCAATTTTCCCTTTGGTTTCAGACGGACTCCACACTGTATATGCCTCAGAAGGCCGCAGCGCAGCCAGTTTTTTCTGGGTGGCCGAGGCCCTGCACCCGCCTTCTGCGTGGGCGACGGTGTGTCGGAGTCTGCGTAAGTCTGTATGAACGCCGCAACCGTTCCAGTTGTTACTGGAACGAACTTCTCCGGTTAGCCCGGCTTACCGGGAATCAGGACGATCTTGCCAATGGTCTTGCGGCCCTCCAGGGCTTGGAATGCGGCCCGCGCTTCCACAAGGGGATAGGCACTATTGGCAAACAGTCGCAACTTCCCATGGGCGATGAGTTCGAGGAGATGGGGAATGCTCTCTGCGATTTGCTCGGGAGGAAAACTAGGCAAGTTAAACCCTCGGAGAGTTTGGTTCTTGTAAATCAACTGTTTAATGATTTCCGAGGGCAACGTGTCATGAATATTTTTGGCCCCAAACATCACAATCTGACCAAACGGCGCCGCAAGCTTCAGACTCTCTTTTCCGACTTCGCCTGACACTGCCTCCAGCACCACATCGACTCCGATTCCCTGCGTAGCTTCTCTGACTTTGTCGGGCCAGCTTGGGTCGGTGTAATCGATGGCCAGATCCGCGCCCAAGCTTCGCAGCAGGTGGAGTTTTTCCTTTGAGCTCGCCATGGCAATGACCTTTTCAACCCCGAAGATCTTCGCCAACTGCACAAGGTAGAGCCCAACACCACCTGCCGCGGCTTGAACAAGCACACTGCCCGCTGATTTGAGATTGGCCCCATACTTCAGCAGGCAATACGCGGAAACTCCTTGGACCGGGATCGTGGTTGCTTCCTCAAAGGAGATGCCCGGTGGAATGGGAATAGCGGCATTCGCATCCGCGGTAGCGTACTCCGCGTAGCCACCGCTGGAGACAAGTGAAGTGAGGCGGTCACCAATGCGGACGTGCCGCACTTGTGAGCCAACCTCAACCACGAGCCCGGCGGCCTCAAAACCCATAATGAAAGGCGGGGTTTTGGGGATTCTGTATCTCCCCTTGGTGAGCTCGAGTTCGGCAAAGTTAATGCCGGCGGCTTTGACTTCGATGAGAACCTCGTTGGCGGCGGGCTTTGGCTTTTCCGCGTCAATGACTCTCAGAGAGCCAAAGCCGCCGTACTCGGTGAGTTCGATTGCTTTCATGGTCTTTTCCTCGCCTCAGCAGTCTTAGACGGCACTGGCGCGTGCTGTCAATTTGCGACTGAGGAAATCACGAATCGCGGTTGCGATCTCCGCGGCGTGGGTCTCCAGCGCAAAATGACCGGTATCGTAGAAATGGACTTCCGCGTTGGGGTTATCCCGTTTGAACGCTTCGGCTCCTGGAGGCAAGAAAAACGGATCGTTCTTGCCCCAAACGGCCAGTAGAGGCGGTCTTTTTGTTCGAAAATACTCCTGGAATTGCGGGTAAAGCGCGACATTGCTGGCGTAATCCAGAAAAAGGTCGAGCTGGATTTCATCGTTACCTGGACGGGCGAGAAGCGCGGAGTCCAGTTGATAGGCTTCAGGAGCAACGAGCGATTGATCCGCGACGCCGTGGACGTATTGCCATTTGGTGGATTCTGGAGCGAGGAACTGGCGCAGCGCCGCGCGATTCTCCGCGTTGGGTTCCTTCCAGTATTTCTGGATGGGATTCCAACCTTCGCTCAGACCTTCTTCATAGGCGTTGCCATTCTGAGAAATGATTGCGGTGATTCGTTCGGGGTGCGCCAGGGCGAGGCGGAGACCAACGGGAGCGCCGTAATCGAAGACGTAAATGGCGAAGCGGTTGAGGCCGATGGCCTGGGTGAAGCTGTCGATAACCTTGGCGAGGTTCTGGAAGGTGTACGAAAAGCGCTTGCGATCTGGAGCGTCGGAGAATCCGAAGCCCGGAAGGTCTGGCGCGACGACATGATAGCGGTCGGCCAGAATGGGAATGAGGTTGCGGAACATGTGCGATGAAGTAGGAAAACCATGCAACAACAAGATCGTGGGAGCGTCCTTGGGGCCGGCTTCGCGGTAGAAAATATTAGAGCCGTCCACTAGAGCGTTGCGATAGGTAACCATGTGTAATCTCCTTTGCAAAATGAAGAACGGCAGGCTGCTTGGCAGGCCGTTCTTGTATGTTCACCCGATGAGATGTGCTAACCGATAAAAGGTTTCATTAAAGGTGTTATACTTTTCTAGAGGAAACCATGAATCAGGGCACCACCAAGGAGAACGTGGATTGGAAGGCGGGATTTCTGTTTCTAGGGAATCAGTTGACGCTGGACCTTTTGAACACCCGGCCGACTCCGGCAGTCGAACCCATTGAGCTGCTTCCAGATTTCAGCTCGCTTTTGCGATGGTTTCAAGCAGCAGAACTCCTGCGCCCCTCGCAAGCGGCGGAGCTTCAAAGGCGCTGGGGCCAGTCTGTTCGTGCTCAGGAGACTATCAGGGCTATCCGCAAACTGCGTGAAACTCTAAGACGGGAGATTGTCCGCTGGGAACATGGAGGTGCCATTCATCCATCTGTTTTGCGCGAGCTAAACCTCCTGATGTTACGCCATCCCATGCGCACCAAACTTAAGGAAGGAAGAGGCCGGCTTGCATCGGTGATGTGGTTCGAAGCCAGACAGCCGGAAGGCCTGCTGGCCCCGCTGGCATATAGCGCGGCAATCCTGTTCGCGAATGTGGATCGCAATCGCGTGCGCAAATGTGCACACTGCGTGGCGCACTTTCTTGACACTAGCAAGAAGGGAAACCGGCGTTGGTGCAGTATGCAGCTATGCGGAAATCGCCTGAAGGTGGCGGCCTATGCGGCTCGCAAGCGCGACCGCCTCCGTTGAAAGGTAAGGGTGAATTGACCGGGGAGTTGATTGAGATAGAGTTCAGGAAGTTGAGCGTGTCCGGCGGAACTCAAGGTATCGAATCTTTGACTACCCTCTAGCCCGCTGCGGGCGAAAACACCTTCCGCATCGCAAGTCCGAACATCAACCGCGAAATCCCCGTAACCAGCATCTTCACTCCCACCAAAATCCCAATCGCCCACACCGAACTCGAAGGCCAGTGCGACCAGATCATCCCGCCAAGCACCAGCGTGACAATCCCATTCAGCAGCAGCCACTCTGACCCTCCTACACCCTTCACCCGGAAATACCAAATCACTCGCAGCACTCCCCCAACCAGGCAGATCACCGCCAACAACAGCGTCAGAGTCTCCTCCCCAATGAACGGGTGCATCAAAAAGTAAATTCCGCCCGCCAGGTCCGCGATCGCAATCAGCACCTCAAAGAGCACATGCTTCGCACCGCCGCCCTTGAACGCAGCGACAACGTGCCCCACGCCTCCAAGAACGAGCAGCCACCCCACCAGGATCGCCACTCCCAGTCCAATGGCAACGGGCTCGATAATTCCCAAGAGCCCCAGCAGGATGAACAGCACCGCAATGGCGAAATACCATCCCGTGATTTTCTTCGCCACCCATATCAGGCTGTGTGATCCCTGCGCCGAATCCGATGTCCCCATCTGATACCTCCACTCGCTCTTGGACTTCTGCTGCCTTCCAGAGGTTCTCCAGCAGCCGTAGCCACCGCCCCTGTCCTTAACATCCCGAGCGAAGTCGAGCGATCGTCCTTTAATTCTCGCATCATTGGAGGATTAAGGATAAGCACAGAAGACAGCGTTCACTCCTGCCTTTATCGGTCCTGACCCGGTGGGGAATCGCGCCCATTCTATCCCCGATTTCCTCGGCTCCCCACACATTCTTTTCCCTCGGAGGTCAGTCAACGATTGTGCTCCCGAGTGTAGTCGAGGGATTCTGGCTTGATTTAACTGCTCAACTTTTGCCTTTTTCGACGAGTTCCACAGGCATGTGGCTCAGCTTTGCATAGATCCGACTCCGTCGCAGCAAAGGCCACCAATCGTACAGATAGATCTGCATCGGCCGCCACATGGCGACCCACCCGGCGATTGTAAGGCTCTCCCGTATGACCGCAGCCCAAGTGCCCGCCTCACGATCTAACAAGACCTTGCTGAGAAGTAGACAGGCAGCCAAGAACAGCAGCCCGATGAAAAGAGTGGTCCGGCCTTGCTTCAGGAGGCGCTTGAACTCCAAATCAGTAATTTTGGCACGGTGAGCAAAGTGGTTGTGGACGGCCGTTCTGATCAGTTCTTTGGGGTCTTCGGCCGGCCACTGGTCCAAGTGGACACGCAATTTGATGGGAGCGTCAGGGGAGAATTCCTGGGCCCAGCTTACGATGAACTCCTCGGCGTCGTCGTCGAGGTCCTTTTCAATGAACGGAGAAGGGTCCATCGAATTGAACAGCTGGCTCATGTCGTGCAGTTTCACACTTATAGTGTGCGGATGCCCACGGTCAGTTCTGGCAGTGATCCGTGCCCAGGTTTGTCTCAAGCTCGCCACAGTTTTGGTTCTCTCTCGAATCTAACCTATAACATGACCCAGAACCTTGGGATTAATTGTAAGGGAAGGCGATCTACCGGGAGTTATCAAGCCGGAATTTCCGAGGACGGGGTTTCTGGGGAGCCCGGTCATTCGATTCCATTTCATGCTACCGATTGACGTCCAACCAGGAGCGCATTAAGCTGCGCCAGGTAATCCTAAAATGTCAAACCATCCTTCTGCTTACCACACCGAAATTGGCTGCCGGATTCCGAAGGAATATTTCTGGGTGATCGGCTGGGGTGAAAGCGATGTCGGACTCGAAACCGGCTCGTATGACGCCGCCCTGCACATGGCTGGCATCGAGAATTACAACGCAATGCTTTATACATCCGTGCTGCCGCCCGAAGCAGTGGAGCTTTCACATTTTCCTGACATCCATCATGGATCCGTGCTGGAGGGAATCATGGCTGTTCAACATACGGAGAAGGCGGGAACACAGATCACCGCTGGCGTTCTTTTGGCCAGGGTCTATCGGAATTCAGACGGTTCGTATCTAGGCGGGTTTGCGTGTGAGTATGCGGGTAACGGATCGGTGGAAGAGGCGGAAGGCAATTTACGGGAAGCAATGCAGCAGCTATTTGAGCGGCGATACAAAACAAGGTTCTACAAACTCGAGTTTGGGAAATCGATCGTTCGGACATACGTGCCGGAAAAATCGTTCGGGACGATTCTTGTAGGCATCGGTTTCGCCAGTTACCTTGTGCCGGTATTGAAGGCCGAAGTTGCGGTGACGCCTTCCCACAAAGACAAGTCTCACGTGAAATATACGACCAGATGAATAAAGGCCGCGTGGAGTCTTTCCTGGCGCACTAATTATTGGTTGAAAAGAACGAGTATGTTAGGCATGTCACATGCCGGTTCCACCGATTCGTCCGAGGGCGATTCCGATCAAGTAGGTCACTGCTCCTTCGATGGCTCCTACAATCGTCATTTCAAGTCCACTGGACCACCAGGAACGGATCGTGATGAACGATTTGGCGGCACCGACGGCGAAATGTGCCAACAGGGAGACGATAGCCGCGACAATGACGGCAGGGTAACCCGTCAGGAAGAAAAACGGAATAATAGGAATCATTGCACCTAATGCTGTTGAAAGAGCTCCCGATATGGCGGAGGTCCAGGGCTTGCGTAGCCCTTCTTCGGTAGTGCTCAATCGTTCCCGGGCAAGTGCCCGGACGAGTTGCGTTTTATCACGAGCGACTTGGTCGACAAATCGCTTGGCGTCTTCCTCTGACAACCCGCGGACCTGGTAGCTGAGAGATAGAACTTCCCGCGCTTCGGGCTCGTTGTATTCTACGGCTTCGCGTTCACGTGCGTACTCGGCCTCATAGATTTCCCGTTCGCTTTTGGCGGCGAGATAGGCGCCAGAACCCATGGAGAGTGCGCTGGCAATCATGCCCACCATCCCTGCGAGGACAACGACCTTGCTGTTGCCAAGCGTGGCTCCGGAAACCCCCGAAACGATGCCGAAGATGGCGCCGAGTCCATCGTTGATTCCGTAGATAGCGTCGCCGATCCAGCCTGCGACTTTGGGGCTTCCGGCCTGACTTGCGGCGAGAATCTCGTCCAGCGCCTTTTTCGCCTGTTCAGGAGAGACGGAGGGAAGCGGACGACATTTGCGAATCAAGTTATTTAGTACCTGATAGTGCTCGCGCTCGTCGTCGAGTACCTGCCCTAGGATGACAATGCTTGGCTGGTCGCCGATATCTTCGATTTGCTTGGCGTATTTGGCGATGTCCTGGCTTTCGTCCAGCTCCAGCCGCCGCAGCGCCATGCTGGCACCGCAGATGCGATTCGCCAGGGTATCGGCTTCACCGGTTGCGGGCCCGTTATAGGTGAGCTGAGAGACCCCCAATGCATTGAGGCGTCCAGCCCAAAGACCTGCGTGCCGTTTTTCCGCATCGGCAAGATTATGAAAGGCCGCCCTATGCTGCGGGTCTAATTCGCGGTCCGCCAGAGCCGCATAGGTCTTCTGCGCGCGGACCTCGGCCTGCCAATTGGCTTCTAGAATTCGAACGATTCGGTTGCGTTCTTCTGGGTTCAGGTTTGAGTCGGTGTCAACGGAGTTTGTGCTCATCGATCCTCCCCTGTGGTTTTTTTGCGTTCCGCTACCTTGACCAGCCGCTTGGAAAATAACAATAGCGATGCGTAAAAGTCTAGAGAGCTTGCTGAAAACTCATGGAAGCGCAAAATACTGAACTCTGAGACTTTCGAGTTCCTGAACTTCCCAATTCAGGCGGTAACCGTAGAAGTTGTTCCCGGTATCCAAGTTTCTGGTGAGCTCACTCATCGGGAGTTCGCGGGCTGGCGGTTCAAATTGGTACGCCGAATGCGGGCTTCCGTACGGCTCTGGTAGGTATATTGTGACTTTTAATACAGAAACGGTACATACTGCCGCGGCTACTTCCCTGCCCGTTCCATTTGAGATATAAAACCGCTACTTGCCTCGCCGAAGAGCAATTCCCAGGTCTGTCTGCAACACCCCTCGAGACAAGTAACCGGACCCAAAATCAATCGGCTCCTAAGGACATGCTTCAGACAAGGTGAAGCCCCGTCACCTTGACGGCAGTCTGAATGTGGGCGATGCCTCACCCAGAGGAAGATCATGAGAAAACAATTACTGTTTCCCTTGTTTGCTTTGTTGCTCGTGTGCATCGGCTGTAGCAGTTCGAAATCCATCGTAGTGAACATCACCTCGCCGACCGGCGCACAAGCGCTGGACATCGGGCAAAGCTTCAACATTTCGGTTACTGTCAGCAACGACAAGCTGAACAAGGGTGCGACGCTTAAGCTGAGCGGTGTTGGTACATTGACCAACGTGACTGCGACAGGCGCGACGTACACCGCGACCGCTAGCGGCAGTGCCACGATCACCGTCACTTCCGCGTCCGATACGACCAAATCAGTCACTTTGAACATCGTCGTGACTGCGCCTCCCAGTATTACTACGACCTCCCTCGCGGCCGCGGTGGAAGGCACGGCCTATAGCGGATCCATCGCCGTGACTGGTGGCGCTGGAACGTTAACCTATTCCGTGTCGGTCGGCAGCTTGCCCACAGGCCTGACCCTCAATTCCAGTAGCGGCACAATCACCGGCACTGCCACGGGGCCGACGGGAACCGTGAATTTCACCGTGCAAGTGAAGGACTCGAGCACGATCAGTCCGCAAACTAGTACCCAAGCTTTGAGCATCACGGTCAACGAAGCCCCGACGATCACTAGCGCCAACAACGTCGCGTTTACGGCGGGTGTGGCGGGATCGTTCACCGTGACGACCACAGCCTACCCCACCGCAACTCTGGCGGAGACGGGCACGTTACCGACCGGTGTCACGTTTGTGGACAATGGAAACGGCACGGGGACACTGAGTGGGACTGCGCCGACTACGGGGACATACCCGATTACATTCACTGCCAGCAATGGCGTGGGCACCAATGCAACACAGAGCTTCACGTTGACGATCGGTCAGGCCCCCGCTATCACCAGCGGCACCAGCACCACGTTCACCGTGGGCACAGCTGGAACGTTTTCCGTGACAACAACAGGCTACCCAGCTCCAGCTTTGACCGAAACGGGCGCGCTCCCGTCCGGCGTTACCTTTGTCGACAACAAGAACGGCACGGCGACCCTTGCCGGCACCCCAGCCGCCGCGACGGGCGGAACTTATGCGCTCACCATCAAAGCGCACAACGGCATCGGCACAGATGCCACGCAATCCTTTACGCTGACAGTGGACCAGGCTCCGGCATTCACCAGCGCCGCCAACACCACGTTTACCGTGGGCGTTGCGGGGACGTTCTCAGTGACCACGACAGGTTTCCCCACTCCAGCTCTCACGGAGACGGGCACGCTGCCGAGCGGTGTGACCTTCAAAGACAACGGAAACGGCACAGGTACGCTAGCCGGCACCCCTGCGGCAGGGACAGCGGGAACATACCCACTTACATTGAAAGCCAGCAACGGGGTGGGCAGCGCGCCCACGCAGACTTTTACTCTGACGGTCGGCCAGTCCGCGGCGATCACCAGCGGCGCCAGCACGACGTTCACGGTTGGCACGGCGGGATCCTTTACGGTAACTACGACAGGCTTCCCAACTCCATCACTGTCGGAGACGGGCACGCTGCCTACCGGCGTGACCTTCGTGGACAACGGAAACGGCACAGCGACGCTCGCCGGCACGCCAGCCACGGGAATGGGCGGGACATACACGCTCACCATCAAAGCGCACAACGGCATCGGCACGGATGCCACGCAATCTTTTGCGCTGACGGTGGATCAGACTCCGGCATTCACCAGCGCCAACAGCACCACGTTCTCCGTGGGCGGGGCAGGATCGTTTTCGGTGACCACCACGGGGTTCCCAACTCCATCACTGTCGGAGACGGGCACGCTACCGAACGGTGTAACCTTCACAGACAACGGAAACGGCACCGCTACACTGGCCGGTACCCCGGCTGCAGGGACAGCGGGAACATACCCACTTACATTCAAGGCCAGCAACGGAGTGGGCAGCGCGCCCACACAAGCTTTCACATTAACAGTGGACACGGCTCCGGTGATTACCAGCGCCAGCAGCGTGACGTTCACTGTCGGATCGGCGGGAACGTTCACGGTGACAACGGCGGGCGCACCAACGCCCTCCATCACGGCGACGGGAGCGCTGCCGAGCGGTGTAACCTTCACAGACAACGGCAACGGCACCGCCACGCTGGCCGGTACTCCAGCGGCTGCGACGGGCGGAACATATGCGCTCTCCATCAAAGCGCACAACGGCGTCGGCACAGATGCCACGCAATCCTTTACGCTGACGGTGGACCAGGCCCCGGCATTCACCAGCGCCAACAACACCGCGTTTACAGTGGGCGCGGCGGGGACGTTCACAGTGACGACCACGGGCTACCCAGAACCAGCTCTGAGTGAAACGGGTGCGCTCCCCAGCGGTGTCACCTTCACAGACAACGGAAACGGCACCGCCACGCTAGCCGGCACCCCGGGGGCGGGGACAGCGGGGACCTACCCAATTGCGTTCACAGCCAACAATGGCGTGGGCACCAATCCGACGCAGACCTTTACTCTCACCATAAACGCGGCACCGGTCGCGGTGAGCATTACCACCACCAGCCCGCTCACTGGAGCTACTCTGGGCACCTCCTATAGCGTAAATGTGACTGCGAATGGCGGTGTCACTCCATACACTTGGACTCTGGCAACGGGTTCCAATCTGCCTCCCGGCCTCACGCTGACTTCCGGCACGCCAAGTGCCACCATTTCTGGAACGCCCACGGCCACTGGCACCTTCCAGTTCACGCTGAAGGTCACCGACTCCACGAAACCAACGGCACAGACCAGTTCGGCCACCTTCCTGGTGACGGTCACTGGTTCATCCACACTGAACTGCCCGACCACCGTCAATTTGACCCTGTGTGGCACCTACGTGTTTGCGCTCCGCGGCTTCGACGCCAGCGGCAATACCATCGCTTTTGGCGGCACCTTCGTTGCTGACAATTCCGGTAACATTGTGAGCGGCATCGAAGCGACAAATGGAGCGACCAATGGGTACACCCCCAGCACCATCACCGGGGGCGGCTATACAATGGATTCCAGCGGCGATGGGCGTGGAGTGGTCACGCTCATCAATTCCACCGCCGCGACTGCGACCTTCCGTTTTACTCTCGAGTCAGCTACCAATGCGGGCCCCGAGCCTATCGAAGAATTCGACAGCACCGGAATTCTCGCTGAGGGTCTCCTGGTCGGTCCAGAAACTCCGCCCTTGTCCCAGATTCCCGCAGGCACCGTCTTTTCCACCTTATTTGACGGGACCAATAGCGTCGGCCAGCGTGTCGCTCTGCTCGGCAATTTTGCAGTGGGAGCTACTGGTTGCGATGGCACCAGTGGGTCATTCAACTCGCAGTCCGTAGAACCGGTTGTCAGCAATACAGCCGGCACAGTGAACACTGCCCTGACCGTCACTGGCTCGTGCACGGCAGCCGATACGAACACGGGTCTGGGCACCGCCCAAATCACCATTACTGGAGGGACACCCTTCACCAGCAACACCCTGAATTTCGCGTACATTGAAGTCTTTAGTGGTGGTGCACTGGAGGCTGTCCTCTTTTTGGAAACGGATACTATTGGTACCAACCAACCTATCCTATCTGCAATCGCCACGATTGCAGTCTCTCCAGGCACAGTTACATCCGCCGCGGTCAAGGGCCAATGCCCATGCCTGCTGGGGACGGGAGCGACAACCAACGGGACGGTCACGAGTGGTGCGGACGTCGCCGCGATCATCCAAGTAACCTCGCCAAGCGCCGGAACGTTCTCAGGTGTCGTTGACGAAAACTCGGGTGGCACCATCACCACCCAAGGCGCATGGCCGTACACGGCGTACACCGTCGATGCCAACGGCGTCGGTACCATCACAGGAAGTGGTCAAAAGACCATCCATTTTGTCGTCGACACCAACGGCACGTTCTACACTTTGGATGAGAGCACCCAAGTGCAAGAAGGCAGCATGAGGAATCAAAACTCCGTCAGCATCGAGAACGCCGGTGCGCCCTATATCACGAGCCGGCTGCAGGGTTCGACTAGCGTTTCGAAAAACACCATCCACGTCAGCGGGGTGATTACTCCAACAGGCACCACCACTTCCGGGACTTTCCCAGGTACGCTGGATATCATCAGCGGCGCTGGTGCCTTCCCCGGGGTGACGGCCAGCGGAACTTATTCTTCCATCAGCTCAACAACGGGCCGTGGCACCGGTACCGCGAGCTTCACCGACGGCTCCACCGTAAACGTCGTTATCTATGCATTTCGCCATAGGAAATTCATGGTCCTCGACGTGCAATCCACTAACCCCTACTTTATGGGTCTAAGCCTGCAGTGAAGTTGGATACTGGATTTGACCACCGAGTTCGGAATGGCAGGAGGAAGGACGTGCCGTAGCGGTAACGGCAAGTCAACTCCCGCCATTTCGAGTCGGTTGGCTCCACCGATGGCCTCTTAACGTATTGACAAGTGCTGGGTGCCGAGCGGAAAAGCTTGTTAAGGATGAAGGCTTCGCTAATCGTCTCGATGAACGAAAAAGTGGCGATCTTGACGAAGTCCTTCCATGAGAAGGCTGGTTTGTGCCTCGAACTTGGTTCACAGCTGACTGACCCATAAAAAGTAGGTTTCGCGCGAGTCGATTCATCGCCAACCGGGTTGATATTCGGCGAAGTACAATCGGACAGTCGCAAGGAGATCCTCCCATGAGCCCCCTTCGTGCGTCATTTGTCTCCGCTGCATTCCTCAGCTTGAGCGCGTTCCTGCTCGGTCTCAGCGGTTGCGGCTCAGGCTCGTCAACCGGAACCGTAGGTCCGCCTAGCTACACGCTGACTGCCGCCGCGTTGAACCCAAGTTTCGTCACTGCTGGAAGCGAATCCACTTCCACCATCACGGTGACACCAGCAAATGGTTATACGGGCAGCGTCAGCCTTTCCTGCAGCATGATTAGCGGCGGCAACCCGGCTCCGAGTTGCTCCTTCAGCACGTCTCCAGTGATGATCACCGGTGCCACTCCCGGCACTTCCACGCTGACAGTCTCTACTTCGAGTAGCACTCCTGGTGGTAACTACACCATCGCCGTCGCCGCAAGCGACGCCAAGAGTTTGCCGCCCAGCAACGGCTCTCAGACGCTGAGCCTGACAACGGCGGCCGTGATCCAGCACATTGTCGTCATCTTTCAGGAGAACCGCACCCCTGACAATCTTTTCCAGGATCCAGTGCTGATTAAAAACGGCGCGGACATTGCGCAGAGCGGCGTGAACTCGCTGCACCAGACCATCACGCTGAGCCCCATCGACCTGGGCACAGCCGGCGCCAACCCTCAAAATTACGATTTGAGCCACGCCCATTCCGCCTTCGTCTCCATGTATGACGGCGGCAAAATGGACGGGGCGGACCTGATCCCATGCAGTCCAGCCGCCAATTGTCCTCCCAATGCGCATGCCAACCCGCAATTCATGTACGTCAACCCATCTGACGTTCAGCCCTACTTCGCTCTGGCCGAGCAATACACCTTTGGCGATCGCATGTTTCAGACCAACGAGGGCCCCAGCTTTCCCGCGCACCAATTCATTCTTTCCGGCACTTCCGCGCCAACGGCCACCAGCGATCTTTTCGCCTCCGAGAACATGAGCGGTGGAAGCATCGCGGGCTGCATCGCTACGGCCGGGACGACGGTGGAATTAATCAGCCCGTCAGGCGTTGAGTCCTCATCGCAGTACCCCTGCTTCGAACACGTAACCCTGACCGACCTGCTGGATGCCAAGGGCGTATCCTGGCGCTACTATGCGCCGTCCGCCGGTTCCATCTGGACCGCACCCGACGCCATTGAGCACATCTGCCAGCAAATCACTGTTAACGGCACACTCACCTGCAATGGCCCGGATTGGGCCAACAATGTAATCATCCCGCAATCGCAGGTCTTGGTGGACATCGCCAACAGCCAACTCGCGCAAGTGAGTTGGGTCATCCCCGATGGCGCCGAGTCCGATCACGCCGAGAGCAACAACGGCAGCGGACCCTCCTGGGTGTCCGCCATTGTCAACGAAATCGGCAATAGCCCGTATTGGGCGAACACTGCCATCATCATCACTTGGGACGATTGGGGAGGTTGGTACGACCACGTCCCACCCAAGGTCATCAACGACGGCGTCAGTTGGGGATCAGGATATGTCTACGGCTTCCGCGTTCCCCTGATCGTCGTTTCACCCTATGCCAAGTCCGCTTACATTTCCCATACCACACACGATTTCGGCAGCATCCTCAAATTCATTGAGACAACATTCAGCTTGCCATCGCTCGGCTACGCGGACGTTGCGGCCGACGACCTTTCCGATTGTTTTAACCTTACCCACACACCCATCACCTTCCAGAAAATTCCGGCAGCCCTCGATGCCGCTCACTTCATCAACGACAAGAGTCCTGCGATAGACCCCGATGATGAATAGCGCTCATTCCGAGGTTTGTAGATAATCCCGCTGGGTTCGATTACACCGCGTTGTTGATCGAGCCATTCCTCTGATACTAGGTTTCGGCTCATTTTCTGAGGCCACTTAAGGGCCAACGCCGGAACTCGCGGACCAAAAGCTCAAGTCCAGGTTAACGCGATAATCGCCGAAGTTGTTCCTAGCCGCTACTTGTCGGGTCTGCCGACCTGCATATTCAAACTTAGCAGGACCTGAACGTGTATCTGATAAGTTCCAATTGGCCGACGATCCGGTCGCAATCCGTGAGGACCTATCCCTTTCGCCCCTCGTGTAAGGGTGCTATGTAAGAATAGATTTCTAAGGCCGAAAGTGGAGCGATGATGAGAACGGAATTGCTGCGATTCAACGGCGCTGTCGAGCGGGATCCCGCCATCGATGCGTGGATGAAAGAGCATGCAGGTGAATTGGGAGCCATCGCGCGTGAGTGGTTTGAGGTGATGCGAAAATGCGGAGACGAAGTCCGGGAGCTTTTGCATGACGGCCGTCCGGTTGCATGTTTGGGAGATGCGCCCTTCGGCTACGTCAACGTATTCACTTCGCATGTCAACGTGGGGTTCTTTCACGGCGCGTGGCTGCCGGATCCGGCCCGCTTGTTGCAAGGCGACGGCAAGTTCATGCGTCATGTGAAGCTGAGACCGGAAACGGCCACAAACGCCGCAGCACTACGCAGGCTCATCGACGCGGCGTACTCGGATATAAAGGCGCGCGTCGAAAACGGCTAGCTCAGAGAAATCCCTTGAGAGGTCGACGCGGACGTGAACCGCCAGATTACTAACGATCTGTGGTTAGTGTTTACCGATCGTGGGCGGATCACAGGCAAGCCGGCAGGAATAGGATTGCTTGTTGTTTGCGTACGATCCGCCCAGAAGGCTTTTGCAGCCTTCTGCCACAGGAGCCAAAGTGAACGCCGCTCGGCGCACGGGTCAAAACATACACATCACGTGCTATAAGAGACCAATGCGCCTACAAGACTACGCACCACGGCCCGCGCACATCAAATGGCTCCTCGATTCTGACCCGGCCATCCGTTGGCAGGTCATGAGGGACCTGACCGATGAGTCCCTCGACGCGATTGCAGCCGAGCGCTCGCGCGTCGCCACCGAAGGCTGGGGAGCGCAACTTCTTGCCGCTCAGTCTCCTGCCGGCTACTGGGGCGACCCGCGAAAGTGGGACCTTGTTACCCTCAACAGTCTCGTCGCCTTGAAGGACCTCGGCCTCGACCCCGCCAGCAAGCAGGCTCGCAAAATGATCGACCGCATCGACAAGCGGCTCGTGTTTAAGTGGCTCAACTACCGGCCTTACTTTCACGGCGAAACGGAGCCATGCATCAACGGCAGAATCCTCGGCCTTGGTGCGTATTTCAAGGAACCGAACGATGCACTGGCCAAGCAACTCCTAGGCGAGCAGCTCGAAGATGGTGGCTGGAACTGCGAGGCATGGCCCTTCTTGTCGCCGAAACGCCCTCCCAGCCGGCGCTCTTCGTTCCATACCACCATCTGCGTGCTGGAAGGACTGCTCGAATACGAACGAGCAGGGCGCAAATCGGCGGCCGTCACTAAGGCCCGCAAGAAGGCCGAAAATTATCTGCTCGAGCGCCGCATGTTCCGCTCGCTGCGAACTGGCCAAGTCATCGACAAGCGCTGGCTGCGCTTCTCGTTCCCGACGTTTTGGCACTACGATGTCTTGCGCGGACTCGATTATCTGCGAAAAGCAGGGATCAAGCCCGACCGTCGCATCCGTGAAGCCATCAAAGTCGTGATCGAGCGCCGTCACCAGAACGGACGATGGCCGCTGAACCTCCTTCATCCCGAACATATTCCACTGGAGATGGAGACCGATGTCGGCAGCGCAAGCCGCTGGAACACACTGCGCGCGCTGCGCGTCATGCGTTGGTGCAACATCTCAACGCGTTAGTTGTGACTTGGGCGCGCTTGCGCCATGGCTTGCGTCAGAAAGTTGCCGCGAATCTCCGATCCGGAGCGAGTGACGGACAGCTCGGAAGGAATCCACATGCCTGACAGACGCCGCAACCGGAAGAGCAAATCCCACTACGAAGATGCCCGGTAAGGTGATGGTCCCGACGAGCACATCAATGTCACCAGGAAGGTCGTGAATATCACGCAGAGAAATATTGAATGCAAGTTCAAGATGCGACGGAGATGGTCCGTGTGAAACTTCCCATGAAAATCCTTTGCCCAATCGGGCCCAGGGATGGTAAAGCGACAAAGAGAACGCGGTGCGGTTTGCTTACGATTGGTGAAAAACATGAAAAGCAAAAAAGGCAGTAGACTTCCCATCGTTTTGATATTTGTCACATTCGTCCTGTTTGTTCCTTCTTTGTCGGTTGCTGCGAATTCAGCACCGGGGCCAAAGACTGAACCATCGCTTGAACGTGTACGAATTGAGGCGCTCGATCCTGACGCGTGGAATGGCGTGGTTTTCCTTGCGAAGGCCTTCGGGCAGTCATCGAACTTCGCCTTGCGCTTTGGGACTTTCAGCGTGAATACGTTTGTGGACGGAACCGGTATTTACGACGAAGTGCGGGAAGTTGGCCCCCATGCGCCAGATGGTTCCTATTGCCGACTGTCGTGGCAGGTCCGGCCGCGGAATTCGCTGGTGACGCTGGAATGGTCCCGAATAGACGAAATGACGGTCGTAGGGCGCATCACGGCGCTGCCGGATTTTCAAATTGCACTGGAAACATACATCCCCTTTGCGCCGACAAACGCATGGGGTTTGCCGGGAGTGTATTCGTTGGCAGAGGAGAAATCAGCCATCATTGGGCGATATTACTTCGACAACGTTTTTGGGGCGACCAGCCAGTTATTGGTGCAGGTGGACCGGCCGACAATTGGGCGCGGCACGTATCCTTCACTCGATAATTTGCGCGACACGATGAAGGGCGCCGGCGTGCTGGTGGAATCAATGGATAGCGACGCTTCGCGAAACGCCGCTGGATTACAGTTCACCACCGGGAATGCGCACACCGCGCATTTCGTGGCCATCATAGGATGGGACAAGGAGCAGTTAGCCCAGAAGGCCGAGGCACTGCTCGCTCCAGGCAAGATTGAAAGCATCCTCAAAGAAAAGTCGGAGACCTATGCCAGCCGGCGGCCAACCGCACACGGGCTGTTTGAAAATGCTCCTGAAATCATCGGCAACAATATGTTCTGGAACAGCCTTTATGCCGCTCGTACGGACGGTATCTTTCCAAGCATTAGCCGGAAGTGGGCGCATGGGGCGGGTTGGGTGCTGGGCGAGTGGGATGGTTTCCTCGGTTCGCTGCTGACCAGCCTGGAGGACAAGGAACAAAGCTGGGCGACGATCCGAGCCGTTTTGTCGGCGCAAACAGTCACCGGACTGGTTCCCAATGGGCCCGGAGGCGGTTCCATCACGTCGGACCGTTCGCAGCCGCCTGTTGGGTCTTACTGCGTGTGGAAAATCTATCAGCGGTATCCGGACTTGGCGGAGTTGCAATGGGCTTATCCGCGTCTGAAGCTGTGGCACGAGTGGTGGTTTAGAGATCGCGGTGACGGTCAGGCATGGCGCGACGGCAATCATGATGGTCTGCTCGAGTGGGGCAGCGATCGCGGGTCTTCGGAATCGAGCGGTGGGCGGGGGTTTCTGATCCACGCGAAATGGGAATCAGGAATGGACGACAATCCGATGTGGGATGACGTGCACTACGATCCTAAGACCTACACGATGGACCTCGACGACGTGGGACTGAACTCGCTTTATGCGCTGGATGCGGAAAGTCTTGCGGCGCTGGCGGGAATTCTAGGAAAGACCGGGGACCAGAAGGGATTCCAGGCGGATTATGAACGAATCAAACAGCTGGTTCGTGAGAAGCTTTGGAACGAGCAGGACGGTATCTATGAAAACCGCTACTGGGGAGGGGAATTCTCGAAGCGCCTGTCGCCGTCGAGTTTCTACCCGATGCTGGCGGGTATTGCCACGAGGGCCCAGGCGGAGAGAATGGTGCACGAGCACCTGCTGAACCCGAAGGAATTCTGGGGGGAGTATGTGGTCCCAACAACGCCTCGCAATGACGCGGCATTTTCCGATCAGTATTACTGGCGGGGGAGCATTTGGGGCCCGACGAACTATTTGCTGTACCACGCGATTGATCGCTACGGATATGACGAGATCGCGCTGGATTTTGCGGCGAAGAGTTACAAACTGTTTCAAAGCGATTGGAAGACTGACCAGCACAATGATGAGTTGTACCATGCATGGGGCGGATCTGGGGGTGGTGATTTTCACTACACCTGGGGCGCGCTGCTGTGCCTTATCCCGCTGGAACAAATGCTGGACATGAATCCCTGGAGTGGGCTGAGATTTGGTGTATGGAATCCTCCCTCGGACGGAGACTTTCGGGGTGCCAGTTGGAAGGGTCATGCCTACGATGTGAGTGTTGGACCGCACAAAACCGTGCTGCTACGTGATGGCCAGGAACGCTTCCGGGCGGACGCCGGGATCGTAGTGCGCGATTATACAGTCTCCAATTCAGGTGTTTCGGCACAGGTGAACAGCGAACGCGGTTTTAGGTGGACGACGCGCGAGTTTGAAGAAGGGATGGTGACCCCGAAAATAGATGGGCAAAGCCAGGGGAAGATCAAAGTGGCCGGCGGTAGTGTCAGCTTCGCCGTGCCGCGCGGGGAACATGCGATTGAAATCGCCCGCGAGTGACTCTTGGGGATACTCTGACGAAGCAGTATTTCCGTCGCGGGATAAGAAAAATCATGTGGCAGGGAGTTGAGTTCGTGAGTGAGGGAAATCAATCGCCCAGCAACTGTTTCTGTCTGAAGTCCTGGTAGACGCGGTAACCGGCGAAGCAGGTCCCACTGCGAAGATGCCCGGCTTACTGGGAGTTAGCGCGTCGCTGTCAGGGACTGCCAGCCTTACCTTGAGGGCAGAGAGGTCTCTGTGGAAGAGGGTTCTTCAAGCAGCGGTGTTCCTGGCCAGAACCCAGTCCAAGGCCTCGTCGAGATTGCGAAAGACGCGAACTCCTTCTTCTCCCTTGAATTCGCGAAGCGTCTCAAACATGCGGGCTAATCCATAAGCGTGGTCGCCAATTGCCAGGGCGGCCCGGCGAGAATTAAGTAAGAATATGGTATCTTGCGCAAACCTCTCCACATCCTCATGGCTGAATTCAATTTTCGTGACATTGGAAAGGTCCACTAGCTGAGAGAAGCTGGGATCGAAATCCGGATGCCTCCGTAGATTCTCCCGATGCGCCAAAGCATCGGCGATCGTGACGACACCTGAGACAGTGCTCAGCACCAGTTTATGCTCCTTATCGATCTTGAAGAAGGTGGGCATTCCGGATTTCCTCTTTCATCTTAGCAATATGGCTGCTTTTGCGATTCGCTTGGGCGGAGTGAATCGTTAACAGTAACTGTCGCACACAGATGGTTCCTCTCTTTCGAAAGGAGCCATTCCTGCTTTGCGGTGCAGATCCAAAGGGCGTTGGATGAGCGGCTGCCCAGAACCTTCTTGTACGAAAATATAGAGATTTTAGTACAGGCTCGAGCCACCAAGAACCGGATTGCGCCGATCCCGCTAGGACTGCTCTGCTGGTTATAGTAAGCCTGTCGCAGGTTCAGTGATCGGCTAGCAGCGAGCAGTTAGATTGTATCCCCGACCAGTTGGCTGAGGCAAAACGGTCAAATGGAGTTCTAGAAGCAAGGCGCTTGGCAGGGCGGCTTATCGGGTTTTACCCCCGCTACTCAGGTTGAGTGCTCGGTACAGCGGGACCTCCCGGCATTTGTTCGGCCCGCAAATTCTTTGTGTCGAGGTCAGCAGAGGCGTATGATGCGCAAGCCAGCGGTCCCCAGATCGGAAATACCGGCCAACTAGTCTGCCAGACGCTCTGGTGCTGGCAAGAGCGATGGTAATCACCGTGCCGGACACGATTGAAATCTGCAGGATTGTGATCCCGGAGCTGGGCCATTTCTCTGAAGGCCTCAGCCCTACGCTGGCTGTACGGGTCCCGAACATGGTAAGCGTCGTAGCAGGAGAAGTGGAGCTGCAGGGCGGACTGTATCCAGGGTCTTTTGTGAGGTCCAATCCTCAAAAGGAGAAACACTCATGGAAAAAGACGGTTTGAAAATAGTGGATGAGAGAACGCAGACCTCCTACGACATCCCGCTGTTCAAGAGAGCCGTTCGGGCCATGGATTTGCGGCAGATCAAGACGGACCGCGAAGATTTCGGACTCATGACCTACGATCCGGCGTTCTTGAACACCGCATCTTGCCAGAGTGCCATCACCTTTATCGACGGCGACAAGGGCATCTTGCGCTACCGCGGCTATGCGATCGAGCAGTTGGCCGAAAGGTGCACCTTCCTGGAAGTTGCTTATCTTCTTCTATTCGGCGAGTTACCGACAGAGTCTCAGCTAAGAGATTGGATCCACAACATCACCCATCACACCATGATTCATGAGACGACCAAGAGATTCCTGGAAGGCTTTCGCTATAACGCGCACCCGATGGGAATGTTTATCAGCACCGTCGCTGCGCTTTCCACCGTTTATCCCGAATCCCGCAATGTCCACGATCCCGCGGTGCGCCTGCACCAGATTCATCGTCTGATTGGCAAAGTTCCCACCATTGCCGCGTACACCTATCGTCACAGCCTGGGCTTCCCGTATGTCTATCCGGACAACGACCTTAGCTATGCCGAGAATTTCATGAACATGTTGTGGAAGATGGTGGAGCCGAAATACCACGCGAATCCCGTTCTGGCTCGTGCGCTGGACATCCTGTTCATTCTGCATGCCGACCACGAACAAAACTGCAGCACCAACGTCATGCGTGCCGTTGGCAGCGCGCTGGCCGATCCCTTTCTTTGTACCGCTGCCGCTGCCGCCGCGCTTTCTGGCCCGCTCCACGGTGGAGCCAACGAAGAAGTTCTTCGGATGCTGGCAGAAATCGGATCGAAGGATCGCGTTCCGGCCTACATTGCCGGCATCAAGGCCGGCCACGGGAAACTCATGGGATTCGGCCACAGAGTTTACAAGAATTACGATCCGCGCGCCAAGATCATCAAGTGGGCTGCCGATCAGGTATTTCAAGCCACCGGCAAGAATCCCATGCTGGAAATCGCACTCGAACTCGAACGCATCGCGCTGGAGGACGATTTCTTCATCAAGCGCAAACTCTACCCCAACGTCGATTTCTATTCTGGGATTATCTACCAGGCGCTGGGCTTCAGGCCGGAGATCTTTACCGTGCTGTTTGCCATTCCTCGCACGGTAGGCTGGCTCGCACAGTGGCAGGAATTGCTTGAGGATCCGGAGCAGAAGATTGCGCGCCCCCGGCAGATCTATACCGGCCACGACGTGCGTGAATTCGTCCCCATCGAAAAGCGCGGTGTTTGAGCGGCCGCGCCGGCCGCAGCAAAGCGAGGTAAACGGATCGATAGGTGACTGCCTAATCGAGAAAAATGCCATTGATTTAATAGGGATATTCCCAGACTGCTAAAACGGACTCGGTGGCCGACGAGGTTCGCTGGAGCCTTATGATCTTTGACGGTGCAGTGTGGTCATTTGATGCGACAACAACGTGGTAGGATAAAGATGCTCAGTCACCGCCCAGCAGCCAACCCATTCACAACAATATGCGCCTTCCAGCGCATGTAAAATCACCAAGGAGCAATGATGAAGAAAACGCTTTTGGGTGTCAGCTTGGCACTCGCGCTCGCGGTTCCCCTTCTCGCGCAGGACAGAGAAGCGGATCGCGTGGAGAACGCCGGAACAGTAATGAAGGAAATACTAGATGCCCCCGACAGCATTCCCCAGAACATCCTGGACAGAACGGACTGCGTGGTGATTTTGCCATCGGTCCTGAAATTCGCCATTGGGTTTGGAGGCAGCTATGGACGCGGGGTCATGACGTGCCGCGGTGGCAAGACGTTTCGCGGCACCTGGGGTGCGCCAACGATGATGGCGCTGGAAGGTGGCAGCGCCGGGCTGCAACTGGGCGGGAATGCAACGGATTTCGTTTTGCTCTTGATGAGCCCGCGATCCGCGACCAGCATTCTGAACAGCAAGGTTAAGCTGGGCGGAGATGCCAGCGCTGCGGCCGGCCCAGTTGGGCGCACGGCCTCCGCGGAAACGGATGTCACAATGCGAGCCGAGATTCTTTCCTACTCGCGCGCGCGGGGACTATTTGCAGGCATTTCGTTGGAAGGTTCCACACTTCGGCCGGACAATGGAGCCAACAAACACCTCTACGGCAAGGAAGTAAGCGCCTCGGCCATCGTGTTCAAGAAAGCGGTGCCAGTGCCGGCAAGTGCCAAGGGTTTGCTGGCGACGCTGCAGAAGGCCAGTCCCGTGTATAAGGGCGCGAAGTAACCCGCGGCATTATCAGAGCAACATCGCAATGGCCGGTCTCCTGGGACCGGCCATTTTTTTGTGTCTCGGCAAACGGCCAAGTCGCTGTCTCCAGATGTTCCTCGGGAAGGCCGAGCAGCGCCGCGGGAATAGGCTTGACATCGGGGAAGGGAGGAAGTAAAAAGGAAAGCAACCGTAAGCAGACGAAAGAAAGCGAAAGTCAGAAAAAGCTTGGGAATTTTGGGGGGTGTGGAATGAAGCGGAGAAGCAGGCTGGGATGGCTGGGTGTTCTCGCGATGGCGATGTTCGGCGGAATGCTGGCGCCAGGAATGCGCGGGCAGTCGACCTACACGGCGCAGCTCAGCGGGGTCGTTACGGATTCGAGCGGCGCCGTAATTCCCGGAGCAAAAGTCACACTGACGGATGAGGCCACGAATATTTCCCAGAACATGAAGACTGACGGTCGCGGGATCTATGTATTTACCGGATTGCGGCCAACGACATACTCGATTCGGGCCGAGGCGGCAAATCTGGCATCGCAGGAACGCAAGGGAGTGGTGCTGGCCGTGAACCAGCAAGCGACCCTGGATTTCACGTTGCCCCCGGGAACCGTATCGGAAAGTGTGACGGTGACGGAACAGGCGCCGATGCTGGACACTGGCAACGCCACACTCGGGACGGATGTGACCAACGACTACATTAAGGAACTGCCGCTCATTAATCGAAGCATGTTCGGGTTGACCTTCCTCGCGGCCGGTGTCACAGAAACCACGGGTTCCGGAATCCAGGATTCCTATCCTTCGGGAACGAATTTTGTGTCCAACGGGCAGAGAAACGCGACAGCCGAAGTAAGAATCGATGGAGCGCTGACGAGCGCGCCGGAACAAGGTGAAGGGGCGACTTCCAACGTTTATTACCAGCCGCTGGTGGACATGGTGCAGGAATTCAAGGTGGAGAATAACAGTTTTTCGGCCGAGTACGGGAACAACGGCGGAACGGTAGTGAATATGGTGCTCAAATCAGGAGGCAACGAGTTTCATGGCAGCGGCTGGTGGTTTGGCCAGCGCTCCGCCCTAAACGCCAACGAATTCTTTTCCAATGCGTACGGAAATCCAAAGCCGGACTACTCGCGTGACCAATTCGGATTCTCGCTGGGCGGACCCATCCGTAAGCAGAAGACGTTCTTTTTTGTGGATTTCGAGAAGATCCGGCAAACCTCGCCGGAGATCGTTTCCGGCACGGTGCCGACGGACCTCATGAGGACTGGCGATTTCTCCGAACTGTTGGCCGGCGCGAATGCGCAACAGATTTTCGATCCGTTCAACTGCGTTCTGAATGTCCCGGGCGATCCGACGCAAGGCTGCACCCGGACGCCGGTGCCGGGGAATAACCTGGCACAAGCGGGCCTGACCGATCCGGAGGGGCTGAACTTGCTCAAATTGTTCCCTGAACCGAATGTCCAGGGAGCAGGGGACATCAATAATTTTCGCAAGACCGTGGTGGTGAATGCCCCGCAATATCAATTTGACGTGAAGGTCGATCACCAAATCAACGACAAGCAACGTTTTACAGCACGCTACAGCCGTTTACATAACGAGTATGACGCGCCATTCGTGGTGGGGGACTCAGGGCCGAATGACGGCTTCACGGAGACCACGAACGCGCAAAACGTAGGACTCGAATACACCTTTTCGTTGACGCCAACTACCATCTGGGTGAGTCGCTTCGGCCTTGACCGTGCCGCCAGCCCAGTGAGACCCGTGATGACTCCTTCGACGGCGGAAGCTGGGGGCTTTCCCTCTTACTTAGCGCAGGCGAACCTTGTGGATCGCATGCCCGAGCTTACCGTCGATTCAACGAACAACGATCTTTCGATGTACACGCAATGTTGTACATTTACGAATTTTGCCCACTCGCTTTTTGCGTATTCGTCTTCGCTCTCGCTCGTGCGCCGCGGCCACACCATCAAGTTCGGATTCGAGCAACGCCAGTTCTTGAACAATTTCTGGCAGCCGAATTATCCGACGGGCAATTTCTATTTCCCTCAGGGCATCACAGCGCAATTTGTGGGCGACACCAATCTGGCCGACGGCAACTCCTTCGCGACCATGGCCATGGGCTGGGCCGATCCAAGCAGTTCCATCATTGTTCAGCCGTCGACGGCTGACAAATCCTGGGAGACGGGATTCTACGTGCAGGATGACTGGAAAATAAGCGCCCGGCTGACTGTCAATCTGGGATTGCGCTATGAGTGGAGTACTCCTTATACCGTGCGGCACGACCTAACGCAATTCAGCGATTTCACTGGCGACACGGGAATTTCCGTGCCTCTGCCCAACGGACTCGATCCGACGGAGACGACCCTGACGGACCTGAAGGGAACGACCCTATTTGTGAATCAAGGCGGCATGGGGCGAAGCGTGCCTACGGATCGTAACAATGTTGGGCCACGGTTGGGATTCGCTTACTCGCTGAATTCGAACACCGTGGTGCGTGGCGGCGCCGGCGTGTACTTCGGGATGAGTCCCGCGACGAACTTCCAGTACGTTGGCACGGCGTTCGGAGCGAGCGCGACTGCCCAGTTCTCGCTGGACGACAACATGACCAGAAATACGTCCGTTACTCTGACCAATCCCTATCCGGCGGGAATACCGGTCCCGCTGGGTGAAGCCGCCGGAAAACTGGCGTTGTGGGGCTTTGACAACAGCAATAACCTGGGAACTGAAGAGGCACGAAACGCGGACATCTATCAATGGAACATGGGCGTTCAGCATCTGTTTCCGTGGGAACTCACGATCGGGGTCGACTACTCGGCGAACCGAAGCAACCATCTTCCTTGGGGAGGCTATTCGAGCACGCGCAACCGGAACTTCATTTCATCGAGCCTACTGGCTCAGATCTCAGCGGAACAACACGCGGCTGACCCGAACGGGGCAGCCGATTGTGACGCAAACAGTTGCGTAACAAATTATTTAGACCAGTTGGTTACAAATCCTTTTGCGCCGTTATTCCAACCTGGGCCGCAACAGATGTTTAACGCTCCTGCTTCGCTGTATAACCAGAGCCAAGTTCCGCTCTATTACCTGCTGCGGCCGTTCCCGCAGTTTGCCGGCACGTTCCAAGGCTTGCCGAATTTTGGGGCTAACTCTTGGTATAACGCGATGCAGGTACGCTTCCAGAAGCGCATGAACCACTACTTCAGCCTGGAAGGAAATTACACGTTCTCAAAAGCGACGGACGACTCGTCTGTCGGGGCCAATGCGTTCGTGGGCAATTTGAATCTTGGCAACCCGCAGCAGAACGACCGGCCACAGAACGAATATGCCCCCAGCGCCAACGACGCGACGCATCGTTTCGTCGTTGCCGGCATCTTCGATGTACCGGTTGGCCGCGGGCTGTGGATCGGGCGAGAGATGAACCGAGTTTTGGACGGATTCGTGGGGGGCTGGTCGATATCCACGCTGATTACAAAGCAATCGGGTCAACCATTGCCCGTTTCCATGGCGTCTCCGCGCTTGTTCGATGGCAATCAGCGGCCCAACGTGATCTGTTCACAACTCTCCAGCGGGTTTAGCTATCATCAAGCGGCTTCGAACTACCTCGAGCAACAATTGGGTAACTCTGCCAACGTTGATCCCTACTCTACTTCCGTTCTGAATCCAAATTGCTTTGCGGATCCGGGCGACCAGAATCCGGGCGATGCGCCCCGTTATTTCTCCGGCCTTCGCGCGGATGGGATTCACAACGTAGATGCGACCCTCAGCAAGGAGTTCAAGGTCCATGAAGGAATGACGCTGCAATTGCGCGGCGAATTCTTCAATTTCACCAACACGCCCAGGTTTGGATTCCCCAGCCTGGGCTGGGCTCCCGGCAGACCGGGAGTGGACAACACGACTTTCGGCCAGGTCACCTATACGGTTAATTCACCCCGGACCGTGCAGTTCGGGATGCGTTTCCAATTCTAGAAATGAGGCGGAACGCATGAGACGCCGCGAATTCCTGAAAGCGAGTGCGCTAGGCGCGGCAGCGGCCTACGTCCCGCCACACAATTTCGACAAATACGATTTCGGCGCGGGACCGCCGATCAAGGACAGGCTCAACCAGGGGCCGTTTCCGGCGGATCTCTATCCAAGCTGGACCGTCGTCATGGCGGTGACACCCTCCGATGAGCCGGTGCCGAATTATGGGATGGGACTGATCACCTATCTCTGCGATGAAATGGGGTTGCAGAGGAGCAGTGGGCAGAGTGTGGAATCCGCACTGGAAGAGTTGGTGAAATTCCCGTTGGGTACGAAGCTGTATCTCCGCGTGAACTGGAAAGATGTTCAACCGCGGCCGGGGCCTTTGCAGCCGAATGCCATCTGGAAAACGGCCTTCGCACTGGCGCGGCAATATGGGAAACGCGTCGCATTCCGGGTAATGATCAGCAATCCCGATATTCCCGGGTACGCGCTGCCCGATTTTCTGCTGGAAAAAGTGCCCCTGGTCAAGCTGGGGGCGTGGCAGAAACGAGAGCGGGAAGAGCCACGGTGTGACGATCCGGCTTTTCAGGCAGCCTTCCAGGAGCTGATCGACCGGCTTTCGGAAGAATATGACGGACATCCCGACGTGGAATTCGTGGATACCTGCATGTACGGATTCTGGGGTGAAGGGCACACTTGGCCGCTGGAAAAGAATCCGTATCCCGATTACAGCACCGCCGAAAAGGCATTTGTGAACATGTTTGAAGTTCAATCGGCGCGGTGGAAGAAAACTCCTTTGGTGACCAACACACAGCCCGATTTCAGCAAAGTGGGAAACTCCGAACTCGTTGACCGGACGATTCGCAGCGGCGGCTGGCTCCGCACGGACACCATTTTCATCGAGAACGAGCAAATCGAAGCGCTGAGCAACCGTCCGCCGTGGACGGGAGCGGCAATCGAAGTGGGAATGTCGGACGGCTCACCCGCCGGTCTGCATCTGGATGAGGGTGTGACCTACACCGACAACGTCCTCTGTCACGCGAAGGATGTAGGCGCTTGTTATTTTTCGCTTTGGAATTGGCATCGCATCTCCGCCGGTGGATTGCAGCGGTATTACCAGGCTTATCCCAAGACACTCGATTCTTTGGCGATGACCATCGGCTATCGCGTGCGGCCGTCCTGGGTGTGGACTTACGAAGAGCGCGGCGAGCCAGGCTTGATCATTGGTTTCGTGAATGACGGAATCGCGGGCGTTCCGGGGGCGCTGCGCGTCAGCGTGGCAAACGAAGCGGGGCAGGAACTGGCGGCTGGCTTTTTGGATGCGGGCTACCCGCTGCCGGGGAAAGTCCGGCAAGCGCTGTTTCCGCTACCGAGAGGAACGGCGTGGCGCGGGTTGCGCTTGCGAGCGGAAATCGAAGTGAAAGGGCAGCGGCACAAGGTGCGCTGGGCGTGCCGGCAGAAGCTGAATGAAGATGGAAGCCTGACGCTGCGGCCAACCTTGGGCCTGAATGTCTCCGCTGAAACGGGTGGGGTGTAAACGTGAAGATGCAAAGGAATCCTGTGCGCAGCTTGACTCGATTTGCAGGGCGGAGTGCATTGCTGCTGTTTTGGCTGCTGCCGAACAGCGATTCAGGCACAATCCTCTTCGCTCAGGAGGTCCAGCAAAACTGGACGCACTACGTTCGCATTGGGGCGTATGGCTTGGCGCGCAAGGATGCTGCCTCGATTGTGCGGGACGCGCAGAAAACGCATGTGTCTGGGATCGAGGTGGATAACGACATACCCGGGCGCTACGAAAGCTTCCTGGAGCCCGGCGAAAAACTGCAGGCGATTCGCGAGGTGAGCGAAGCGGCACACCGCGCAGGGAACAAGGCGTTCGTGTACATTGCGGGCACCGAGTGCATCACGGCGCATGCGGATAAATCCGCACACTCCGCGATGAAAGACCATCCTGACTGGGTGCAACGAAACATCAAGGGCGATCCGGCGGTGTTCACTTCGGGTGCGGCGTTCTGGATCAGCCCGGGCGACGAAGACGTGTGGATCAGTCCATACGCGAAAGAATGGCGGAAGACTTACATGGAGCGCGTGGGGCAGATTGCCGCAACGGGAATCGATGGGATCTATGTGGATATTCCGTACTGGATGACGCACTTTGACGGCTGGGAAGATACTTGGGCGAGCTTTGATGATTCGACGGTGGCGGCGTTCAAGGAGAAGACCGGGCTGGACGCACGTCATGATTTGAAGCTGGGAGATTCTGGCGATACGAATTTCCGGAAGTGGGTGGATTTCCGGATCGCCACGCTAACCGACTTTATGGGAGAAATTCGCGAGACGGCGCGGCGCGTGAATCCCAACATCATGGTAATTCCAGAGATTTATCCTGGAATCGAGGAAGAAGCGACGCGGGTGGGCGCCGACGTTTATCAGATGTATGGTGTAGTAGATGCCATTGCGCACGAATATGAATTCGGCAGCGGCGAACACATGGCGGCCACGCGTACGCAACTGGACTGGTTTCTCTACCAGGTGGGGATGCTGACGTTTCGCGCGTTTGCCCAGGGCAAGGCAACCTGGATCCTGAATTACTCGTGGGACGGGCAGAAGGGAGTTGCCGCCTCGGATGAGATGAAGAATCTGGCGGCTTCCGAGGTGATGGCCGGGGCGAATTTCTGGGATGCCCCGGGGCACGTGATGTCTGGTTCGAATGACCCGCCGACGCGGACGGAGATTTTTCAGTGGATCGAAAAGCATGAGAAGGTGCTTTACCGGCCACGGTGGCCGATACAACCCGTGGGCGTTTATTTTTCGCCGAAGAGCCGGGACTACGCGGTGAAAGAGTTTTTGCCTTCGTACCGGGGCGTGCTGGTGCTGCTTTTGCAACGGCATCGCGAGTTTGCCGTGGTGACGCCGCGGACTTTGAAGGATTTTCATGGGCGAGTGCTGGCGCTGCCAAACGTGAGCGTACTGGACGAGGAAGAGAAGCGGGAGTTGGCTGCCTATGTGAAGAAGGGAGGAAAACTAGTAGTGACGGGGGCCAACGCTACGGGATTGCGCGGCGATTCCCAAGTCACGGAGTTTTCCAGTTGTCCCGCAAAGGTATATTTGGAAGGGCTGGAAAAGGATTTTGCGGATGGCGCGTCGCGAGTTCCTTTTGCTTTGATGGACGCGCTCGACGTTAAGACAGATGTGCGAATTGCAGCGTCGCCCTTTGTGGCGGCAAACATCGCGGCCGTGGACGGAAAGACCACGATCTACTTTGCAAACTTTGCGGGGTTAGTCCCCAATAAAGCCGGGGTGCCCGCTGCGGCGCAGGATGTAGAAGTGAGCGTGCCAACGGGAAAGGGCGAGACAGCGACATTCCTGCCATTTCTTGGCGAGGAAAAGACGGTGAAGGGCAGAGTATCCGGAGACCGCATGATTTTTGTTTTTCCGCCGATTGATCGGGGCGCGGTGGTGCAGATCGAAACAGCGCAATAGGAAGCGAGTGGGCGATTGAAGATGACGGCAGGAAAGCGAAAAGGATTGGAGCGCGTGGCGAACGCGAGAGGCGTGATCGCCGCGCTGGCAATTGACCAGCGCAGCGCGCTGCGGAGTTTGTTCGCAAAAGCGAGGGGCATAGAGGTTGACGCGGTGCCCGGCGAGTGGCTGGTGCAATTCAAGGAAGCTGTGAGTCGCATTTTGACGGCGGAGGCAAGCGCGATATTACTGGATCCAGAGTATGGATTGCCCGCAGCAAGGCTACGCGCGAAGAACGCGGGGCTGATGCTGGCGTACGAGAGAACGGGCTATGACAAGACCGTTCCGGGGCGATTGCCGGAGTTGCTGAAACATTGGTCCGTGCGGCGGCTGATCGAAGCGGGCGCGGATTGCGTGAAGATTCTTCTGTACTACGCGACATCAAGTTCGGCGGAAATTAACGACCAGAAACATGCGTGGGTGGAACGAATTGGAGCGGAGTGCATTGCGGTGGATGTGCCGTTTTTTCTGGAGCTGGTGAGTTACGCGGAAGGCATGGACGAAAAGGGGCGGGAATTTGCCAAGTGCAAGCCGGAAGTGGTGACGGCGAGTGTGGCGGAGTTCTCCAAACCGCGCTATGCGGTTGACGTGTTGAAAGTGGGCGTGCCGGTGAACATGGCGTTTGTGGAGGGCTCGCCATCGGCGGGAACGGAGATTTTGTACAGCCGCGAGCAAGCGAAGACGTACTTCCGCGAGGCTGCCGCGGCGGCGCGCGTGCCATTTATTTATCTTTCGGAAGGTGTGAGCAACGAAACTTTTGAAGATGCGCTGGAGCTTGCGGGACAGGCCGGGGCGAATTTTTCTGGCGTGTTGTGCGGCCGCGCCACTTGGAAAGACGGAGTCGGCGTTTTTGCGCAACACGGAATGAAAGCGCTGGAGAACTGGCTGAAAGGCGAGGGAATCCGCAACATCCAGCGCGTGAACGCAAAGTTATCCGCAGCGCGGCCGTGGATGGAAAGCTACCCGAGAGAACAAGCGGCGTCATTGCCCGGGGAAAAATCGTGAAGGCACATTCTCATACACCGGCGGAGCAAAACGACTCCACCCGACAACTCTTCCACATCGTGCAGGAGAACCATGGCGGAAAACAGGTGGGCATCTATTCCATCTGCTCGGCGAATCGTTTTGTGCTGGAAGCGGGAATGGAGCAAGCCAAACGCGATGGCGGCCTGCTTTGTATCGAGTCGACTTCCAATCAGGTGAATCAATTCGGCGGCTACACCGGTCAGACACCTGCACAGTTCGCTGCGTTCGTGAAGGAAGTGGCGAAGGCGGAGGAGTTCCCGGAAGAAAAGATTCTGCTTGGCGGCGACCATATTGGGCCGCACGTGTGGCGCGCGGAAAAAGCAGTAAGCGCCATGACGAAAGCGCGGGAACTTGTGCAAGCCTACGTGCGCGCCGGATACACGAAAATTCACCTGGATGCGAGCATGCGCTGCGCGGATGATCCTGGAGATCGGCACCGGCCGTTGGCGGATGAATTTGTCAGCGAACGCGCCGCGGACTTGTGCAAAGCCTCGGAGGAGGCGCACAAGGAATACAAAACTAAACTACCCGCGCCATTGTACGTAATCGGAACCGAAGTGCCGATTCCAGGAGGCGAGTTGGAGGGATCGCAAGCGCCAGAGGTAACGAGCACCGAAGACCTGGCGCGAACGCTGGCCACGGCGAAGCAGGCGTTTTACGCGCGCGGTTTGCAAGAAGCCTGGGAACGCGTGATCGCCGTGGTGGTGCAGCCGGGCGTGGAATTTGGCGACTCGAGCGTGTTTGCCTACGATGCGGCGAAGGCAAAGCGCTTGGCCGAGTATGGTGTGCAAAAATGGAATCGCGTTTATGAGGCGCATTCAACGGATTACCAGACACGCGGCGCGCTTCATGAAATGGTGCGGGATCATTTCGCGATTCTGAAGGTGGGGCCGTGGCTGACATTCGCATTTCGTGAAGCGGTGTTCGCGCTGGCGGAGATGGAAGAGGAATGGCTGGGGTCGAAACGAGATGTGACGCTATCGAAGGTGCGGGAAGAGTTGGAAGCGGCCATGCTCGAGAATCCCAAGCACTGGCAAAGCTATTATCACGGCGGAGAAGCGGAGTTGAAGTTCGCGCGCAGATACAGTTACAGCGACCGCTCGCGATACTACTGGCCACAGCCGCGCGTGGCCTCTGCGCTACACAGACTGCTGGACAACCTGACCGCGCACCCCGCGCCGGTACCTCTGTTGAGCCAATACCTTCCAAGACAATGTAAAGCGATCCGGGAAGGGCACCTGAAAAATCAACCGCGCAAGCTGATTCGCGCGAAAATCCTGGAAGTCTTGAATACTTATGCAGACGCGTGCGGTATGAAAGTTCCAGCAAAGGACGAGCACGCGACGCCTGGATTAGGAAAAGCCCATGCTCAGTGAAGAACGGCGGCGAGAAATTCTGGAGTTGTTGCAACACGATGGCCGCGTGCTGGTGCGCGACCTGTCCAAGCGTTTTCGCACTTCACTGATTACCATTCGCAAGGACCTGGAGCACCTGCATCATCAAGGGCAACTGGAACGCACGCATGGTGGGGCGCTGCCGCTGAAGGTGGGCGCGCTGAATGACAAGACACTGCAGGAGAAGGAGCGCTTGCACCGGCGGGAGAAAACGCACATCGCCGCCGCCGCGGTACGCATGATCCGGCAAGGGCAGGTGATCATCCTCGATTCCGGAACGACCACGACCGCGATTGCGCGCGCCTGCCGTCATTTCCGGAGCCTGACCATCATCACGAATGGCACGAATATCGCCGAGGAACTTGCCGGGACGCCCGTTGACGTGATTCTGACCGGCGGGATGCTGCGGAAAAACTCGTTTTCGCTGGTGGGACCTTTGGCGGAAGAGTCTCTGCGGAAGCTGAGCGCCGACCTGCTCTTTCTTGCGGTGGACGGCTTCGATGTAGGTTACGGGTTGACCACACCGAACCTGCTGGAATCGCGTGTAAACCGCGCCATGGCGGAAGCCGCGCGAAGAACCGTAGTGGTGTGCGATTCCAGCAAATTCGGAAAGCGCAGCCTTTCGCTCATCTTGCCGACGTCCGCGGTGCACGAAACGATTACGGACAAGGGCATTTCGAAGCACGATCTGAAAGCACTACGCGAGGCGGAAATTGACGTGACGTTGGTATGAACACCGGGGACTGCAACGCTCCGGGGTAGATGGGTGCGTCTGAAGCCCGGGAGTCGAGGAAGAAACCGAATGAATATGAAACTCACAAATCTGCAGCGGTCCGCGACATTTGAAGAAATTTTGTCGGAGCCGGCGGTGTGGCAAAAGGCACTCGCGGGATTGCGTGAGGATCCCACGATCGCCAGGATTGTCGAGGAATCGTGCAGCCGCACGGAATGGCTCTTCATCGGGTGCGGCACGAGTTTTTATCTCGCGGAAGCCGCGGCGAATTCCTGGACGTTATTGACCGGGCAAAGAGCGAGAGCGCTTCCCGGGTCGGAGCCGTTGCTCTTCCCGGAATTGGCGCTGGCGAAGGAACCGAATCTCCAGGTGGTGGTCATTTCGCGATCAGGGAAAACATCGGAAGCGCTGCGGGCCGCAAAGTTGTTCACAAACGAATTCCATGTGCCGACGATCGGGATTACCTGCGCGACGAATACGCCGCTGGGGGAAATCTGCGACGTGACGATCCGAATTGCGGCCGCGGATGAAAAAAGCACGGTGATGACGCGGTCGTTCACATCCATGCTGCTGGCGCTGCAGCATCTGGCAGCGCGAACCGTGGAGAATGAAAGCTATTTGAGGTCGCTCGAGGACATGGCCGCGCATTTCGCGCCGCAAATCCAGTCGATTGCGGAAAAGATACAGGGGTTCGTGGCGAAGCACGATTTCGAGGACTACGTGTTCCTGGGCCAGGGCCCGTTTCATGGGATTGCGCGCGAAGCCTCATTGAAGGTGATGGAGATGTCGTGCTCCTACAGCCAGGTGTTCCACGCCCTGGAATTCCGCCACGGGCCCAAGGCGATCGTGAGCGCAAATACTTGCTTGATGTTTTTCCTCAGCGAAAACGGCTATCAAGCGGAAGAAGAGGTGCTGGGAGAGATGGCGGAGCTCGGCGGAGTGATTGTGACAATCTGTAACCGCGCGAGCGAGCATGTGAGGCGAAACAGTGACGTAGTGTTCGAATTAGGATTTGACGGGCCGGACCTGGCGCGACTTGCTCCCTACGTGGTGCCGGGGCAACTTTTGGGTTTCTTCACGGGCACAAAAAAGAACCTAGACCCGGACAATCCCAAGAATCTTACACGCGTCGTGATACTGGACTGAGTGAAACCAAGGAGAAAAGATTGTGGCCACTTTTGACGTGAGTGTTGTGGGTGAGTTGAATCTCGATCTGATCTTTTATGGATTACCCGAAAAACTGGAACTTGAGCGCGAACACCTGGCAAATGATCTGAGCATCACGCTGGGGAGTTCCTCGGCGATCTTCACGCACAATTTCACGCTGCTGGGAAACAAGGCTGGATTCAGTTCCACCATCGGGAGCGATCCGCTGGGCGAGATCTGCCTGCAGAAGTTGGGGGAGTGCGGCGTGGACCTGACGCACGTCCGCAAGCTCAAGGGAAAGACCACCGGGCTGACGGTGATCCTGCCGCAAAGAAAGCAGCGGTACATCCTGACGTATCCCGGAACTATGCACGAGATGAGCTTGAAGGACCTGGACCTGAGTTATGTGTTCAGCGCCAAGCACCTGCACCTTTCATCCTACTTCCTGCACAAGGCGCTTCGGCCGGACATGATCGATCTGTTCCGCCGGGCGAAGGAAGCCGGGCTGACGACTTCGCTGGACACGAACGACGATCCGGAAGGGCGCTGGTCCTCGGACGTGATGTTGCTACTGAAGTACGTGGACATACTCATGCCCAACGAAAACGAGGCGTGCAAGCTCGCACGTACCGACGACGTGAATCAGGCGGCGGAGACGCTGTCACAGAAGGTGCCGCTGTTGGTCATCAAGCGCGGCTCGCAAGGAGCCATCGTGCGCGAAGGCAAGATCAAGCTTTCGGGATTTCCGCCGGTGACGGATATGGTGGACGCGGTGGGAGCAGGAGACACGTTCGATGCCGGTTTCATCCACCAGTTTATTCGCGGCGCCAAAATCGAAGAGTGCCTGAAGTTTGCAAATATCGCCGGGGCGCTTTCCGTAACGCGAGCAGGCGGGACGGAAGCATTCCGCGACGCGAAACACCGCGAGGCTTTTCTCCACAAACACTGGCCGACTGGGACGGGAGCGGCGCCGCACAGCGCGCGGACCTGAATTGAACGCAATTCTGCGTTCAAGCTTGCCAGCTATTTTGCCGGTGTGGCGGGCACGGGCGTCACTTCCAACAACAGACTGTCGTGTATATCCACTTTGAGCTTGGCGGCCGGACCGGTAACGGTGCCGTAGTCCTGGTTGTTGACGTAGTCCAGGACTCTGTAGGATTTGGCGGCTAATCCTCGCAGTTCGATTTCGCCCGACCAAGGAGCCGCATCGGCGGTAACCTTTGCCGTTTTCGCCGGCTTTTCTGGTGCATAAAAAGCGTAGTACATGCTCCCGCCTTTTTCGATGGCATAGGCTTCCGGCACGTCGTAGCCATAAACGTAGAGGTTCCGGAATTCGCCTTGGGAAAGCATCTTATCGTTGTAGAGGGCGATCCACTTTTTCCAGTGGGCATCTTTCTCGGGGTTGAGGTAGACGTTTTTGAACTTGGGTCCGTAATCGGGCCAGGTGAATTTCGTGCCGAGCACTCCGCCGGTGCCGAGCGTGGCGGCAAAGTCTGAGCCAACGTCCTGCTCGTTGTCCGTGTTGGCGCCGGTGAGGCGCGTCAGTTCGACGTGGTCGCCATAAACGGCGGCGTGCGGCCCGAGGAGCGCCTTGTACATCTTGATGCGGCGGCGCACTTGAACAGAGCCGACGGGATCAGCGGTGACCGCCTGATCCATGTAGCGAAGCCAGGCGATGCTGGGAGGAGTGCCGCAGGGGCAACTCTGCGTGACGCTATCCGGCTTCAGGGCGCGAGTGGTCTCAAAAATGATTTTATACACGTCGCCCATCGCATAAACGGAATCGTTGGGTGATTTGTGGTGATGCTTGGGGTTGTAGCAGGGCGGCACGGAATAAATATTGTCGAGCTTGTGTCCATCGAAGCCCCAATCGCGGATGAACCGTTCGGTGAGCTGCTTGTAATAGGCCTGCACCTCCGGCAGGGCGGGGCAGAGAGTCGCCAAATTCCTGGCCATGCGCGCGGACTTCTCGGATTTATCCAGGACGAGCCAATCGGGGTGCACCTTCAGAACATCAGAAACGATATATTTGCGGCCGCCATAACCGAAGTGACCATCTTCGACGGCGAGGGGCAGCCACCAGAGTTGTACCTTGATGCCTTGCGCGTGGAAATCGCTGACCATTTTCTGGATAGCGTCGCCGGGAAAAGCTTTTTGCGCGGGCTGCCAGTCGCCGTAATTGCTGAACCAGCCGTCGTCGAGGGTGGCCCAGTGGATGCCGAGTTCCTTCAGCTTGGGTACGGTGTCCAGCATTTGTTTGGGAGTGACGCCGAACTCGTAGCCCCAGCCGCACCAGCTCACCGCATAGTTTTCGGGATTATTCGCGGGCTTGGAAAGGCCTTCGCGGTCGACTGCGTTGGACCACATGCTGAGCGGCTCGTAGAAATCGCCAGCGTAGACAGCCAGGAAAGTGCGCGGCGTGGCAAAGGTTTCACCGGGCTTGAGGGTGACGCTTGCGGGGAGACGCACAGAAGCGTCAACGCGGCCATCCGGGGCGGTTTGCACGGGGATGGAGAGAACGAGCGGAAGCGTTTCCAGATGACCGATGGCCTCGCCAACAGTTTTCGTCCAGAAGGCCACGACGGGAACGCCACCGCCGGCGCTTCCGAGGTCGCCGCCAACGGGAACAGGCGCTCCAAACGGATTCTCCTGATCGAATTTCGCGGGCACCGGGAACATTTCGTCCTTGCCCCACCGCAAGCTGGAGCCATGGAATGACCACATTTCGTGGGGGGCGGCGGCGGGATCTGCGAGTGCGGCGCTGAAGCGGTGCTGTTGGAGCAAAACATTTTCGAGAGGCAGGTCATTTGGTCCGTCATTCTTGAAGGTGGCAGAGAGAAGCGCGAGCTTGGGAAAATCGTCATAGACCTCTAGCAGCAGCGTTTCCTGCAATCCCGTGCTGGAGCTGTTGCCGGGCACCTCGATCCTTTTTCCGCGGGAACCAAGCTTCCCTTGCGCTTCGCTGATTTTCGCTTTGGCCAGGTCGAGCGTGAGCTCGGGGAGTGGCTTGTGGGCGAGGGTGATGAGTTGTCCCGGCAGCGAACCGGCTTCATCGAGGGTCAGGGAGTTTCCCCCGGCGGTAAGGATTCCTTTGAGATAGCCATTGGGAGAGAGAACAAACTCGGCGAGAGAGGTGCGGACATCGATGGAGTCGGCCGCCAGAGTCACACGAATATTCGAGGCTTGCGCCGCTGAAGTGGAAGACTCTGATATAGCCGAAGGAGCTGGCCTCTTTTCGCAGCCGGCAAGTTGTGCCAGGCCGATTCCCAAGAGCAAAAGTAGGGCGATAAACCCGGCGGATTTGGCGAAGCGTAGCGGATTGAATCTGGCTTGGCGAAGAAGCTTCATGGCTTGCCGGCTCCTGCCTGATTGAGGCCCTTGAATTGAGTGAACATCTTTTCCGCGTTTTTGTTGTAGACCTTTTCCAGGACGTTATCGGGGAGCTCCATTCCGTAGATTTCCCAGCGGCCTTGTCCCGGAGAGCCCGCGTAATCGAAATATTCATCGGCGGTTTCCAGCCAGCGGAAATAATTGGCATACATGGTTCCCTCGGGTTCACTATCGGTACCGAACATGATGCGGTCCTGATAATCGAGGAAAAACTTACGAGCGCGGCGCGGCTGTCGTCCGAGTTCGGCCTCACGCGCGCCGAATTCCACAAGCATATTGGGGTATTTATCCAGCCACGCCGACACGGCGTCCAGATTCTCGGGCCAGTTGGCCACGTGCAGGGCGATGAAAGTCGTATGAGGATGCTTCGCGAAGACGTGGTGTTCCTCGTCGAGCAGGGTTTGTTTACTGGGGAATTTCGGGCCGTAGAAACTCCAGCTCGGGTTGGCCATCAACTCTTCGTAGCGCTCGTTGTTTTTGTCCGTAGGGGTGAAGAAGGCTTCGGGATCGGTGGAATGAATGGCCACGGGAATGCCCAACCGGCCGCACTCTTCCCAGACCGGATCCAGACGAGGGTCGTCGATGGGGATGAGCTTGCCGGAATTGTCGCGCACGCCGAGGCCGAGGTCCTTGAGAATTTTCAAGCCGCGGGCGCCTCGGTGCACGGCATCATCGAGTTGCTGGACCATTTCCTGGCTGAAATTGGGATCGTTGATTTTGCTCCAATCCATCTGAGCAAAAACGATAAAGCGATCCGGATAAGGCTTCACCATTTTATCGATGACGCCCTGGAGCTTGTCGCCCCACATGCCAGTAAGGATGACAATCTTTTTCACATTTGCGGCGTCCATGCGGCGGACTACCTCAGCGGGAGGAATCTCCTCGCCGTGAACTCCACCGGCATCATTGACATGGTTGTGCACGTCAATCACGGGGAACTTGGCGCGGGGAACCTGGTGGACGGCGGCGTGCAGCATGGAATGCGGCTCATAATCGTGCAGCAGCAAAGTCATGCGTTTGGCCGCATTGGCATCTTGCGAGTAGGAAATGTCTTGAGCCGGGAGAGGACGGGAAAGCGCGGAGGCAAGCCCCAGCGTGAGGAGAAGGGGAAAGGCGAGATAGTCCCAGAAAGTCCGGCTGTTGGATGCAAAAGAAATGTTCATTTTTTCAGCCCTCGATGGTGGCGATGAGAAAAAACAGATCAGGCAAATCGTACGCTAGAGCTGCTGCAATTGCCACGAAAGCAGTCTATCTATAAACGAAAGAAAAAAGAATAAAAAGTAGAAAAGAGTAAGTGCTGATCGTGGAGGTTCTGCAACGAGCCGGCAGGCAAGAATCTGAAGAAGATTCTGCAGCGGGCTGGCCGAGCCACGGGTGCGACAACAAGGAGAGATAGGAAGACGGAAGCGCCACGTGACATTCGTCACCCTGAGGCATGTTGGATATCACTGCGCCGCGAGGGGTGGTAGCATCTGATGGAAGATAATTGGACGTCAGAAGTCCATAACCCTATGCAAATCACCCGCGCCACTGATTACGCCGTCCGCGCCATGGTGCACCTGGCCAGTTTGCCTCCGGGCGACAAGATGCAACTGAATGAATTGATTGAAGCTACTGGTGTTCGCGGGAGCTTTCTCTCCAAGGTCGTGCAGCGGTTGGTGCATGCCGGGATGGTCACTTCTCATCGTGGAACCCGAGGGGGGTTCTCTCTGCGCGTCCCGAGTCAAGATGTGACGCTGCTGGAAGTTGTTGAAGCGATTGAGGGACCCACGCAACTCAATCTGTGCCTGGGAAACGGCCAGACATGTGAACGGAAGTCGTGGTGCGGTGTCCATCCCGTCTGGCAACAAGCCCAGACGGCGCTTACCGGAGTGCTGTCCGGGGTAACTGTTGCACAGCTGGCGGCAGACACGAAGGCCCGAAAGGCCGAATTGGAGACGTCAGCAGGGCTGCGGTAAGACTCTGAGCTAGAACAACGCAGGGCTGAATCCTCAACAACAAGCTGGTTGCAAAGAAGAAATCACCAGGGTGTGAAGGTACGCCCAACCATGCGTGGCCGAATCAGGTGGTCAGAGTCTGAAGCGAGCCGCCGGTAAGCCGGTAGAAGCTGGCCAGGTGACGGGCATGCAGAAGCTCGTCTGCAAGGAGATCCGCGACGGAATCGATGATGCGAAAAAGGACGGGTTGGTCCAAACGCGTTTCCGGCAGGATGACGACCACGGCGTAGGTCGTAGAGCCAGTATTTACATGGGAATACCAGAAACACACGGAAACGCTGTCCGAGGCCTCCGCTTCGCGCTCTTGCGGATAGGCTAAGGGCCGGTCGGCGAGGAGGAGATGGAAGGTATCTCCATCCGATCGAGAGATCATGGGCATGGATTCACAGAGGCGGCAGAGGAAACCCTGCTCACCGTGATGCAGACAATGAGGACAAATGTTGAAATTGCGGTGAGTGACCTGATCGGCGAGCAAGGAGTCGTACAACATAAGGCAGCCCTCCGAATAACGCGATTCTCTACAAGGCGCTACGGGCTGGGGAGTAGCGCATAAAAATCGTAATAAGTCTAATATAATATATTAATTAGAAAATCAACTACAAAACAACATTGTAAGACTAAAGGTAGTACACTGCCTAATCACCAGCTCTTTGGCAGCAAGCGGAATGCAGGGCGGCGTCCACTTCGCCGCCGGTATAGTGAAGTTCCTGAAGAATTTGCGCGGAATGTTCCCCGAGGAGGGGCGGAGGCAGGCGATAGAGGATGGGTTGCGCCGCGAAATGGAGGGGGTTGGCAATGCTGCGGACAGTATCCAGCGTTGGGTGCTTGATTTCCACAACCATGTGGCGCGCAAGGGTTTGCGGGTCGTGCAGGGCTTCCGCGACGGTCTGGATGGCCGCCGAGGGGATATCGGAAGCGGCCAGCCGGTCCAACCATTCCTTTGCCGGCAGACGGTCGAAACGCGCCTGGAGCAGGGGAATCAGATCCTGGCGGTGAGCGATTCGCGAGGAGTTATCCGCGAAACGGCTGTCGGTACCGAGTTCCGATTGAGCATCCAGCAGGGACAGCAGGCGCAACCATTGCTCCTGTGTACCGATAGCCACAACGATGTGGCGGCCGTCCGCGCAGCGGAAGAGTTGATAAGGAACGATGCTGGGATGAGCGTTGCCCCAACGTTCGGGAGAGACTCCTGCATTCAGATAGTTGCTGCCAATGTTGGCCAACCAGGTGAGCTGAGAATCAAACAGGGCCATGTCGAGGAAGTCGCCACGTCCGGTCTTTTCGCGAGCGAAGAGAGCGGCGAGGATGCCCATGGTGGCGTATATGCCGGTGGTTATATCAGCGATAGCAATGGGGAAACGAATGGGATTGCCTTGGGGTTCCCCGGTGAAACTCATCACGCCGGCTTCGGCTTGGGCAATGATGTCGTAGCCGGGCCGCTCCGTTTTGGGGCCGGAAAAGCCATAGCCCGTGATGCTGCAGTGGATGAGGCGAGGGTACCTGTCGCGAAGGGTAGCGGGATCAATGCCGCGCCGTCGCAATGACTTCATGGAAGGCTGATTGCAAAGGAAGACGTCGGCTGTGGCCAAGAGGCGATGGAGGATGTCGTTGCCGGTGGGGAGATCATAGTTCAGAGTGAGGGACCGCTTGTTGCGATTACAGGCCAGGAAGTAGGCGGATTCCGTGCCTACGAAGGGAGGGCCCCAGGTGCGCGAGTGGTCCCCCACCCCGGGGCGTTCGACCTTGATGACATCGGCTCCCAGATCGCCCAGGAGCATACCGGCATAGGGGCCTGCCAGGGCTTCCGTCAACTCGACTACGCGAATTCCCTCGAGGACCGAGGACATGGAGTAAGAATATACTGGAAGAAGACGGAGAGAAAGGGTGGGAGCGGAGAGGGAACGCGCGCAAGACGTTTCCTTGCCTGTTTCGCTATGATTTCAGACAATAGAGAGCTAACAAGCGATCAACCATACTCGGAGAGCGGCGCGAGCGTCGCAGCGGACGGAGACGTAAGTAAGATGCCCAATTCGGTTCACCCACCTAAACGGTTCGTAGCCTACTTTTCCATGGAGATCGCCCTGGAGAATGCCATGCCCAGCTACAGCGGCGGCCTGGGCGTGCTGGCGGGCGACACGATCCGGGCAGCGGCGGACATCCGCTTGCCGATGGTGGCGGTGTCGCTTCTTTACCGTAAAGGCTATTTCCACCAGGTGTTGAGCGAAGACGGGGCGCAAACCGAAGAGCCGGTGGAATGGGACGTGGAGAAGTTCCTGCAGGAGGAAGAGCCGCACATCAGCGTTATGTTGGAGAACCGGCCGGTCGAATTGCGAGCCTGGCGGTACATGGTAAAAGGCGTGCGCGGGTTCGAGGTGCCCGTCTACTTTTTGGATGCGGACCTGCCCACCAACGACGCGCGGGACCGCGAGCTTACGGGCAGGTTGTATGGCGGCGACCCGTACTACCGGTTGTCGCAGGAAGTGCTGCTGGGGATTGGCGGGGTACGCATGCTGCGCGCGCTGGGCCACACGGACCTGATGCGGTACCACATGAACGAGGGGCACGCGGCGTTGCTCACCATGGAATTGCTGGCAGACGAGACGAAGCGAGCCGGGCGTACGGCCATCAAAGGCGAAGACATCGAGCGCGTGCGCAACAAATGCGTGTTTACGACGCATACGCCGGTGCCAGCGGGACACGACAAGTTTCCCGCCGAATATCTTTCGCGGGCGGTGCCAGAGCAGGTGCACTTCCTCGAGGCGAAGGATGCTTCCTCTGGGGAATTGATCAAGAGCATCCTGCAGACAGAGCAGGCTTATCCGAATTGGCAGGAAGCGGTGAGGCAGGGCGCCTCCGTGAACATGACTTACCTGGCGTTGAGCCTGAGCAATTATGTGAATGGCGTGGCCAAGTTGCACGGGGAAGTTTCCCGGAAAATGTTTCCAAACGTGCCCATCGAAGCGATTACGAATGGCGTGCATGCGGCCACTTGGACTGCGCCGGCTTTCCAGGACCTTTTCGATCGCTATATTAGCTCCTGGCGCGAGGACAATTACAGCCTGCGCGGGGCGTTGGGTCTGCCGCCTGAGGAGGTTTGGGCGGCCCATCTGCTTTCAAAACACGACTTGCTCGAGGCTGTCCGCAAAAAGACCGGGCTGAAGCTGGATCCCGATGCGTTCACCATCGGATTTGCGCGTCGCGCCACGGGCTATAAACGCGCGGACCTGATCCTGAGAGATTTGGATCGCTTGCGCCAGATCGGCAAGAATATCGGCCCGTTCCAGATCGTGTTTGCGGGCAAGGCGCACCCGCACGACGGCGGAGGCAAGGAAATCATCAAGAAAATCTTCAGGGCAAAGAAGGCGCTGAAGAAGGCCGTCACGATTGCGTTTTTGGATGACTACAACCTGGATTTGGGCTTGAAACTTACCTCTGGCGTCGATTTGTGGCTGAACACGCCGCAATACCCGCTGGAAGCTTCCGGCACAAGCGGCATGAAGGCCGCAGTGAATGGCGTGCCCAGCCTGAGCATTCTGGATGGGTGGTGGGTCGAGGGTTGCATCGAAGGCCTGACCGGCTGGTCAATCGGTGAACCGCGTCGCGGCGATCCCGGGCCGGAGACTCCGGTGGATAACGCGCTGGATGCGGAAAGCCTGTACTCAAAGCTGGAAAGCGTGATCTTGCCGATGTTTATTGAAGACCGCAACCGCTACTTGGATGTGATGCGCCACTCGATCGCGATTAACGGCTCGTTTTTTAATACCCAGCGCATGGTGCAGCAATATATTACCGACGCTTACCTGCGCTAGCGCGGTGGGCGCGGGCCACTTCCTCGGGACGAACTTCCAATAACATTACCTTGCGCGGCAGAATGCGCAGGCCGGCCTTGCGATAGAAAGTTTCGGCGGATTTGTTGTGGTGCTGCACCTGCAGTTCGATGGTGCGGATGCCGCGCTCGCGGCAGAAATCCTCGATTTCGTAAAGCGCCAGCGAGCCGATGCCCTTGTTGCGGCAGCGCTTGTCCACGTAGAGATCGGTGAGCATCGCTTCCATGCCCCCATATTCCAGATCGAAATTGTAAGTAACGATGGCGTAGCCCACGGGCTTCTTCTGGCTTTCCATCAGCCACGCCTTGCCCAGCGAGAGATTGCGCAGAAGCGTGTGGACGCCTTGCGCCAGGTCTTTGCGATTAAACGGAATTTTGTCGAAGCGGTAGTAGGCGATGATGAATTTCAGCAGGGTGGCATGATCTTTCGGGCTGCAGGGGCGGAAGGATACCAGCATAGGGCCTCACATTAGGGAACGCGGAAAGTGCGCTGCTTATTATCGTACTCCTGGGCGGATGAAGGGCAAAGGAACTGAGTGGATGCAGGCGCGAGGCAGTCTCCCATTGCGCGGCACCAAGTGACCGCCGCCTCCGGAACTTTAACTGCAGTGCATAGGGATAGTTTCCGGGTTGCCGACAATCCAGGCATAACTGACGAACCTAAGGCGGCACGCGGCTTGCGATCAGATTGGTTGGCTACCGAGCATGTTTTGCAGACGTACCGCGGTTCGAAGCACTCGGGCTTCGCCGCCACGCTCTGCAGTCAGTTGCAGACCTAGCGGTAAGGCAGTTCCCACGGGCATGGGAATGGAGATAGCCGGCGTACCTAGAGCGGTCCACGGCGCGTTCATTCTCGGATCTCCAGTGGACGCCAGACCGTTCGGCGCCGGGCCCATGGCGGCCGGCGTCAGTATCACCGGTGTGCGTTTGAACTGTTCCGCGAATTGCACTCTGCATGAATCGATATACCGTAGGGTCTCCTCATAGAAGTCCACCGAGATCTGGAGCCCCTGCCGAACAAGGTCCGCGAGGTCCGCCAGCCGACTGCCATATTGGTCGTAGCGCTGCTTGTGAAATCGCGCGCCCTCGTAGAGCATCACCGTCAGGTTTGCCTCGGCAAGCTTAGCGAGCGTTCCGGCGATATCAATCGGTCGGATCGATGCGCCAGCGTTTCGCAAACGTGAAAGAGCATTCTTATATGCCGCCGCCATCGTTGGTTCGACATCGGGAATGGGCTCTGGTGCTCCGAGATCAAAGTCCTCGGGGCGGCCCATGGAATGACCCACTGAATCCCAAAGCGCCGACATATCGGCGGGCGTGTGTGTGAAAAACCCCAGCGTGTCCAAGCTCTTCGACAGCGGTAACACGCCCTCCATTGAGAGAAGACCATAGGTGGGTTTGAACCCAGTAACGCCGCAAAAAGAGGCGGGCCGCAACACGGACCCCCGGGTTTGCTCTCCGATAGCGAACGGAACCATGCCCGCCGCAACTGCGGCCGCCGAGCCGCTTGAACTTCCACCCGGCGTGTGCTCCAAGTCGCGCGGGTTGCGTGTGGGCGCGGGCGTCAGGTATGCGAAAGCCGTCGTTTGCGTCTTCCCCAACAAAATCGCTCCGTGCTTTCGCATCTCTCGAATGATTGCCGCATCGGTTGTTCCGATTCGCCCTTTGTAAATCGGCGAACCGTATTCGGTGGCCAAGCCTCTCGTCTCGATGATGTCTTTCACACCGTAAGGTATCCCGGACAAGGGTCCCCGAGTGGTGTTCCTCTGCGGCGAGACCTGGACCCAGGCATGAATCGACGGCTCCATTGTTTGAATGCGGTCTAGGCAGCGCTGTAACGCAAGCTTGCGCATTTTTGCCGACGCCCCCAGCCACTGAGTCAGTGTTTCAGGAATCAATGCTTGCTGCTGGGCGTAGGTTGTGGCACGGCCCACAGCTGCCACGAAACCCACAAAAAGAAACGTGCGGCGACTCAAGCGACTGACACTTTGATATTCCATCGGATTCCTCCATCCGGACTCAATAACGCCAAGCCTACCGCCGAAATGCTCAAGGTCACTGCACGTGTTACGGACTTCCCGGGAATAACCCATTTCGGCCTTTAATGCACTAGCCGGAAGCTGAGCCACTGGCCGGAGAGGGGGGAGGACTCAACGGACACGATTTTTGTAGAGGGCCATGCCGACGGCGGCATCCATGCCGATTTTTTGGAGGGCGGCGATTTGGCGGGGGGTGGAGATGCCGCCGGCAGCGACGATGGGCAGGCGCGTGGAGTGACGCAGCTCGCGGAACCACGCTAGATTTGCGCCGCGCATGGTGCCTTCGCGGTCCACATCGGTGCAGAGAAAACCGGCGCAATAGGGTTCGAGGGCAGACATGACTTCGGCGGGAGCGAGCGAGAGAGATTTGCGCCAGCCGTGAATGACGATGCGGCCTTTGGCGGTGTCTAGGGCAATTAGAACGTGTTTTTTGCCGATGCAATTGGCGAGGCGTTTCAAGAAAGCAAGATTGGGGCGCTCCTGTCGGAACGTGGCACTGCCGACGACGATTTGTTCAACGCCCAGGCTAATCAGCGCCTCGGCGCGGCGTACGGTGCGAATTCCGCCGCCAACGCGCAGCTTGATTTTGAACTTGCGGCGAGCTTCGCGGCAGAGTTGTTGCACCAAGCGATTGTTGTGACCTTTGCGCATGGCGGCATCGAGATCGATGACATGGAGCCAGGCGTAATGGCCGAAGCGATCGAGCAAACCGAGCACATCGCTGACCGCGAGTTCGCGTTTGCGCCCGTGAACGAGTTGCACGGCCTGACCGTCCTGCAAATCAATGCACGGAATCAGCATGGCAAGCGCACCTCCACGCCGTTTTCCTTCAGATAGGATTTCAGCGCGCGGATGGATTGCACCTGATCGTGGAAAATGGAAGCCGCCAGAGCGGCGTCGGCGTAGCCTTCCTTGAAAATTTCCAGAAAATGCTGGGGAATCTTCGCGCCACCGGAAGCAATCACGGGAACGCTGACGGCGCGGCTGATGGCTGCGGTAAGCGCAACGTCAAACCCGGACTGCGTGCCGTCGCGATCCATCGAGGTGAGCAGAATTTCGCCTGCGCCCAGTTCCACGCCGCGCAGCGCCCATTCTTCGGCGTCAAGCCCTGTGTCCGCACGACCGCCGCGCACGCGCACTGTCCACCGTTCATTCTCGCGGCGCGCGTCAATGGCCAGCACTACGGCTTGCGCGCCAAATTCGCAGGAAAGTTCGCCGATCAATTCAGGGCGCTGGACTGCGGCGGTGTTTACAGTGATTTTGTCCGCCCCGGCACGCACGACCGAGCGCGCATCTTCCAGCGAACGAATCCCGCCGCCCGCCGTGAGAGGAATAGCGAGCTGCTCGGCAACGCGGCGAATGGTTTCGAGGAACGTGGGGTGATTGTCGCGCGAAGCGGCGATATCCAGGACCACCAATTCGTCGGCGCCCTCGGCATTGTAGCGCGCGGCCAGTTCCACGGGATCTCCGGCATCGCGCAGACCTTCGAAGTGCACGCCTTTCACGACGCGAGCCCCGTCGGTGTCGAGGCAGGGAACGATGCGGTGCGCCAGGCTCATGCGGGCAACCTCAGGAAATTGTCGAGGAGCTTCGCTCCGGGAGCGCCACTTTTTTCCGGGTGGAATTGCACGCCAAGAATGTTGCGCTGTTCAATGACAGCGATGAAGGCGCGGCCGTGCTCGCAAATGGCCGTGCTTTCGGGGCCAGACGGCGGCGCGGCGTAAGAGTGTGCGAAATAAAAATAAGCTTCGGGCGAAATGCCCTCGAGAAGGCGGCTGACCTTTGTGCGCTGCAATTGGTTCCAACCCATGTGCGGAAGTTTCACGCCCGCGGGAAGATGCGTGACGCGGCCAGGAAGCAAAGCGAGGCCCGCCAGTGATGGCGCCTCGTCGCTCATTTCGTAAAGCGCCTGCAAACCTAGGCAAATCCCGAGGAAATTTGTGCCGCGGCCGATGGCACGGAGCAAAGGCTGGCGCAATCCGTGCGCATCAAGAGCGGAGATGAGCGCCGCGCAATGGCCGACACCGGGCAGGATGAGGCGCTCCGCCGTCGCGATCGCTTCCGGCTGATTGGCGGTGAAGACCTGCGCACCCAGACGGCGCAAAGCGCGCTCGACCGAGGTCACATTTCCCGCGCCGTAATCGAGCAATGTGACGTTCACAAGAGTTCCTTGGTGCTGGGCAAAACGTTTCGTAGGCGTTTGTCGCGCGAAACAGCGAAACGTAGCGCGCGGGCAAAGGCTTTGAACAGAGCTTCCACTTGATGGTGCGAAGAACGGCCGTACAACACGCGCAGGTGCACATTAGCGCGCGCAGCTTGCGCAAATCCCTGGAAAAAGTCTTCCACCAACTCAGTTTGAAAATCCCCGACGCGGTTGGCGGAGAATTTCGCTTTGATCACGCAAAAGCCGCGTCCGCCAAAATCAATTGCGGCAGCCGCCAGGGTTTCGTCCATGGGCATTAGGAAATATCCGGCGCGCAGAATGCCTTTCTTATTCCCGAGCGCTGAGTTGACGGCTTCGCCGAAAGCGATGCCAACATCCTCGACGGTGTGATGCTGATCCACGTGCAAATCGCCTTTAGCGGTGAGGCGAAGATCGAAGCCGCCGTGCCGCGTCACGAGGTCCAGCATGTGATCGAAGAAAGAAATGCCAGTGGAGATTTCGGCCTTTCCGCGGCCATCAAGATTCAAACGCAAAACGATTTGCGTTTCCTTGGTGCTGCGGCGAATGATGGAAGTTCTTGGCATAGGTTATTCCCGGGAGTTGCGCCCGAGTAGACGCAAAAGTTTCTTAAGCTCCGGTGCGGTGCCGATGGTGATGCGGGCGAAACCGGGGCCGAGATCGTGGCTGCGTTCACGCACTAAGATACCGTGGCATTCCAGCTTTCGGAAGAACGCGGCGCCGTTCTTGCCGAAATCCGCGAGCAGAAAATTGGCGGAACTCGGATACACGCGCACATTGCGATTCTGAAGTTCACGGGCAAACCACGTGCGCAAGCGTTTCACATTGCGGATGTAGCAGGCGATGGTCTTGCGTTCCTCCACGGCAGCGACACCGGCAGCGAGTGCCGCGGCGTTCACGGGATAAGGCGGCATGGCGCGGCGCACCAGTGACAGCGAATCGCGTTGGCCAATCACCGCGCCGAGGCGCAACCCGGCCATGCCTTCCGCCTTGGAAAACGTGCGGGCGACAAACAGATGAGGATAGCGGCGGACCCAGGGCACAGCGCTTTCGGGCGAAAATTCCGCATATGCCTCATCCAGAACCACAACCGTATGCGTAGCAGCGCGAAGAAGCTTGCGAACGGCGGCAGGCGGCACCTGCGTGCCAGTGGGATTATTGGGATTGGCGAGAAAAAATACGCGAGGTTTTTTGCGCAGAGCGGCAAGCGCCTGCTCCAACGGAAACTCCATGTTCGCGCCGTAACGCAAAACCTGCACGCGCGCACCTGCGATTTCGGCGTAGTAGCGGTACATGGGAAACGTCGGTTCGCAGATCAGGACGCTGGTCCGCGGCTCAACAAACGTGTCGAAGAAAACGCGCAGGGCATCGTCGCCGCCGTTGGTAAGAAGCAGTTCGTCGGGATGCACACGGAAGTAGCGGGCCAGTTTGCGCGTGGGAGCGGCGTATTCAGGATAGGTAGCAATTTGTTTGGCGGTGAGGCGGGCCAGTGCCTTTCGCGCCGCGGCGCTGCAACCGGTCGTGTTCTCGTTGAAGTCCAGGCGAATTTTATTGGCGCGGCCTTCGGCGGGCGCTTCGTACGTGCGGCGAAGGAGAATCGCTTGGCGCACGGGGAGTTGCACGTTCATCGGCGCACCTCGACGGCATTGGCGTGCGCCAAAAGTCCCTCGGCCCGGGCCAACACTTCCACGTCGCTGGCGAGGCGGCGGAAACCGCGCGGGCCAATCGTCTGCACGCTGATACATTTCACGAAATCGCTGGCGCTGAGGCCGCCGCGACGCCGGGCCCATCCACCTGTCGGCAAGACGTGATTGCTTCCGCTGGCGTAGTCGCCAAAGGCCTGCGCGCTGAGCGGACCAACGAAAACCGTTCCCGCACAGCGAATCTTACCTAATTGCTTGCGGTCGTCGGTCGGCAAGCTGAGGTGCTCCGGCGCAAAACGATTCACAAACTCACAAGCCACGTTCCACGAGGGAGCAAGAAGAATCGCACCCGTGTTGCGAATGGAATGCTGCGCGGGATTATCGGCGGGCAACTCCTGTAACTGCGCCATCACTTCGCATTGGACTTTTTGGGCGAAGCGCGCCGATGAAGTCACCAGGTAGCTTCCCGCATCAGGAGCATGCTCGGCTTGCGCCAGCAAATCCGCGGCAATCCAGCGGGGATTTCCATGATTGCCGAGCACGACCGCCTCCGTGGGCCCCGCCGGCAAATCAATCGCGCAAGTGGCGCTAACGATTTGCTTCGCGGCAGTGACATAGCGATTGCCCGGACCGAAGATTTTTTCGACAGGGGCGATCCGCTTTGTGCCGTAAGCCAGCGCGGCAATCGCCTGTGCGCCGCCAATGCGCGCAAGTTGCATAATGCCCAGCAAATCAGCCGCAGCGATTAATTCATCGTTCGGGCGTGGGCAAACCGCTACGATACGCTGCACGCCCGCCACCTGCGCGGGCACCACGGTCATCACCAGCGTAGAGACCAGCGCGAAGCGTCCGCCGGGAATGTAACACCCGATGGATTCGAGCGGGCGAACGATCTGCCCAATAGTCACGCCAGACTCGACCTGGAGCGACCATTCGCGAGGCATCTGTTTTTCCGCGACGCGGCGAACATTGTCCGCAGCATGAGAAAGCGCGCGAAGGAATCCGCGGCTAACGCGTTTTTTCGCCGCGGCCATTTCATCGGGCGAAATCCAGAATGCTGAGCGCTGCGATACAGCCGGATCAAACTTGCGATTCCATTTATCGAGCGCAGCGTCTCCACGCAAGCGGACATCAGCCACGATTTTTGCTGCGGTTTGCAGGGCCACGCGATCATCGCCCTCGCGCAAGCGCATGAGATTGGCTTCGGTCTTCGCGGTGAGTTTCAGGATTCTCATCACAGCACGATCTTGTTCAAGGGATATTCCACGATGCCCTGAGCCTTGGCGGCCTTCAGCTTCGGCAAAATCTGCCGCACCACCGCCTCTTCGATGATGGTGTTCACCGCGACCCAATCGGAATCACTCAGCGCGGAGATAGTAGGATTTTTCAGCGCCGGGAGCACAGCGAGAACCCCGGCCAAGTCTTTCTGCCTCACATTCAGCATCAAACCGACGCGTGTGGCGGCAGCGATCGCGCCCTGCATCATCAGCACGACATTTTCGGCTTTTTCACGTTTCGCATGATCTTCCGCGGCTTTGCGATTCATGATGAAGACGGTAGAAGATTCCAGAACGGTTTCCAGGATGCGCAAGCGATTGGCGCGCAGCGAAGACCCCGTTTCGGTAACCTCCACAATGGCATCGGCAAGCTGCGGCACTTTCACTTCGGTGGCGCCCCAGGAAAATTCCACGCGTGCTTTCACGCCGTGGCGCGCCAGGTATTCTTGCGTGATATGCACAACCTCCGTGGCGATGGTCCTCCCCTCAAGGTCGCGCGGAGAGCGAATCGCCGAATCCTCCGGAACCGCCAACACCCATTTCACGCGAGCCAGCCGCTGCTTGGCATAGACCAACTCCGCTAGCTCCAGAACATCCGCCTTGGTTTCCACCACCCAATCGTGCCCGGTGATTCCAGCATCAAGGGCGCCGGATTCCACGTAGCGCGCCATCTCCTGCGCGCGCACCAGCAGGCAGTCAATTTCGGCGTCATCAATGGCGGGCACGTAGCTGCGGGAACTCAGGGTAACCTTCCATCCGGCGCGGGCCAGCAGGTCAACGGTGGCATCCTGCAAACTTCCCTTGGGAATCCCCAGTTTCAAGACGCTCATTCCGCCCCCTTTTTGCCGTATACATCTTCAACCGCGAACGCGCGTTCCGCAATGACGTGCGAGCCGCCGTCGGGCGCCAGTTCGCGGAAAAAGCAGCTTCGGTAGCCCTCGTGGCAAACACCGGGCCCCACAGCATCCACGAGGATCAGGAGGGAGTCGGCGTCGCAATCGAAAAGGACTTGGCGAACGCGCAGGACATGCCCGCTGGTTTCGCCCTTTTTCCAGAGGCGCTTGCGGGTGCGGCTGTAGAAGTGGACCTCGCCGGTGCGCCGGGTCTTCTCCAGCGCTTCGGCATTCAGAAAACCGAGCATCAGCACCTCCCGGGTGGCGTGGTCCTGAATGACTGCGGCGATCAGACTGTCCAGTTTTGCAAAATCAAGTTCCACCAAAGCCTCCCAAAAATGAAAAACCCGCTGGGGCGATTCACGCCAGCGGGCCGATAAGAGCTTCTTGTTAGGAAAGCGCTATACAGACCACAACGGGCGCGGCAGATAGCCGTGATGATGATGGTGTCGGTGCGCCCGGGAAACCATTGCATGAAGAAAGTACACAATCAGGCAACGATGGGTCAAACCAAAATTCAAGGGGGCTGTATCGAAATTTTGGATATTAGCTGCGGGATACAATGCCCTGCGGGGTGTTGGAGCTGTAATTGACGGTCATGAGAAGATGCAGGGCCACGCCAAACCGGTCGTTGGGAAGCGTTTCTACGCGCACCACCTCGGCCACATATTCGCAATTCATGGGGTCATGGGCCGAACTGAAAGGAAATGTTACAAAAACGCGCATCCCCTTGTAATAACCGGTGCGGCGCGTGTGGAAATAGATGCCCTCTTTAGAGGCGTTGATACTGACGGGGAGATCCTCGAAGTGCACATCGCGAGGCTCGGACGGACGGACGCGTAGCGGCTTGGCGATTTTGGCTCGCCGGCTGCGGCGCTTCTCCGCGTACTGTTTTTCAGACACTTCAGCCATAGTATCGTCCTGCGGGCGGGTCAATTTCTATGATTGGGGGAGCGGAGTGAAACGTCAAGGCATTGCGTTGAATCTGATACTGACAGGACAATAACGGTCCGGTCCAGGGGGCTAAAAGGTGGGCGAAAAATTGCGCAAATCCGATGCGGAATGGAAGAAAGCACTTACGCAGAACCAGTACTATGTAACGCGCCAAAAAGGGACGGAACCCCCCTTTACGGGCGAGTACGAAGCTACCGAAACACCCGGAACGTATAAGTGCGTGTGCTGCGGGCAGCCTCTTTTCCGATCCGAGACCAAATTCCATTCGGGTTGTGGCTGGCCAAGCTTCTTCGCGCCCGCTGACGGGGAAGTGGTCGAAGAGGAAACCGACACGTCGCATGGAATGCTCCGCACCGAAGTGAAGTGCAGCCAATGCGACGCCCACCTGGGGCATGTGTTTGAGGATGGACCGAACCCGACAGGATTACGCTACTGCATAAACTCGGTCGCACTGAAACTGGAAAAAGACTAACCCAAAGGCGTGATCCAGCCCGCACTTGCCGCTTCCAAGCGCAGGCTTTCCCGATTGAATGAACAAGACAATTAGGCGGCCGGGCACGAGTAGGCGGCCATTTCGGCGGCTGGATCGGACTGCCGATCCCACGCTGCGATCAAGAGCACTTTGTGGCCGGTAGGATAGCGGAAAACATAGTAGACGCTATCGTTGCCATCCAGTTCATAGAATCCGGGCCGGCGCGCATCGGGCCGCCCGGTAATCCCGGCGCTGAGCAACAGGCGGAGTTCCGCCAATTGCTCCGGCGCATGGCTCCGGAGGTCTTCCACAATGGGCGGTAGTTTGTGAATATTCAACATTTGCTTATCCCCCATCCGCCGTAGCAGCATACTGTGATCTACAACCATTAAGACGCAAAAACTGCCGAAATGTTTCATAAAAGCAACCGCGCCCGGCGAACGGGCGCATCGGCCATCCCTTGCCCGGGTATGCATTGTTTAGATGCAGGGAATGGGGTTTGAGGTAGAGGAATACGAGGCACGCGCTGCACAGAACTAAGGAATCGGCCAAACTGGTGGCTGGCAGGGTGAGGCTTGTAGGTACCACGGGATGCTGTCGGCCTGGAAAGGTCCACTTGGTCGTGTGGCAGATCTGCCCGGCTGGCCAGTCCTCTTAAGTTAACCAATGAAGAGCCGGTTACTAGCTTGCACACTACTTGCGCGGCGGAGTTTTTCTTGCCATAGTGAGGGTTAGTATTCTTGCAACACTGAGGATGTCCACGTGGCTAAACAAGCATCAAAGCTCCCGAGAAAGTCCGTTCGCGATGAAAAATCCGAGTTTGGCAAAGACAAGCGCCGCCGCCATCATCACTACCTGGTTACCGTGAACTACGCGGATGGCGAAACATTTGGCCGGGTATACACGGACAAGGATAAAGCAACAAGATTTGCGGAACGCCAGCGCCGCTCGCCGGTGGTCAAGTCTGCCCGCGTGAGCCAGGTATCCTGACGGAGAAGCATTCGCGGAAAATGCCTCGTGCCAGGACTTGGATTTTAACGCGGTGGCGTGCTATAAAATTAGTAGTCGAGCGGCCTTAGTATAATGGTAGTACGGAACCTTGCCAAGGTTCAGGCGTGAGTTCGATTCTCATAGGCCGCTCCATAAAACCAATCACTTACCGAAGCTGACCTGTTGAGTGTGGGAACACAAAGGAAGAACTTGTGTTTCCAACGTGGGCCGGATCATCTCGTCAACTGCACACTCCCGTCATCGCGAGTGTATGCCGAGCGCGCTTGACAGCGTATCTGCACTAATTGTTAATGGTGGCGGCGGCTTCATAACATGACCACGGGTCGAATCTCTCGACGCCATTTTCTATCTTCTACATCGCTGCTCACCGCTGGACTCGCGACTCCTCGGTTTTGGAGGAACAGGCCTCTCAATGCTGCAGCCGAACGGCCCCCACTTAGGGAATTTGAATATGGGGACGTGACGCTGGCGAGCGAACTGCACAATCAGCAATTCGAAGAGACGATTTCTGTGCTGATGGGATTGAGCGAAGATAGCCTGCTCAAACCTTTCCGCCGGATGTGCGGACAGCCTGCACCGGGCGGTGAATTGGGGGGTTGGTATCTCTATGATCCAAACTTCAATGGGCGATCGCTCGGCCCTGGCTTCGCGCCTGCGTGCACTTTTGGGCAATGGGTGTCTGCGCTCGCGCGCGCGTATGCAATCAAACGTGACGCGGAGGTGCGCGAGAAGGTATTGCGCTTGAATCGCTTGTATGCGAAAACGATCTCTGGCGATTTCTACGAGAACAATCGCTTCCCCGCGTACTGCTATGACAAACTGGTCTGTGGATTGATGGATTCGCACCGGTTGGCTGCGGACCCTGATGCCTATCGCATTCTTGAACATACAACCAACACAGCCTTGCCTCATCTTCCAGGGAAGGCCATCGAGCACGGACAATCCTGGCGGCCCGGCAAGGATGAGACATACGCTCAAGACGAGTCGTACACGATCTCAGAGAACCTCTTCCTGGCGTACCAACGAGGGGCAGGCAAGCGTTACCTCACTTTGGGTACTCTATATCTTGACGATGAGTACTTTGATCCACTCGCTGAAGGCCAGAGCAATTTCGCGGGCCGCCACGCCTACAGTCACGTGAATGCGTTGTGTTCGGCGATGCAGGCGTATCTGACGCTGGGCACCAGGAAGCATCTGCGCGCAGCCACGAATGCATTCGACTTGCTGGCCGCACAAAGCTTTGCGACCGGCGGCTGGGGACCCGACGAAGCTCTGCGTGCTCCCAATAGCGACGACCTGTACGCCAGCCTCACCAACAGTCACAGTAGTTTTGAAACGCCGTGCGGGGCGTACGCGCACTTTAAGTTGACCCGTTATTTGTTGCGGGTTACGCGCGATCCGCGCTATGGCGACAGCATGGAACGCGTCATGTACAACACCGTGCTGGGCGCGAAGCCGTTACAACCGGACGGCCGGACCTTCTACTATTCCGACTATAATTTCAGGGGGCAGAAGGTCTACTCCGATCGTCGTTGGGCTTGCTGCTCCGGCACTTTGCCTCAGGTGGCCACCGACTATCGGATTAACACCTACTTCCGTGACTCGCACGGCGTCTATGTGAATCTCTACATTCCCTCAACGGTCCGTTGGATGCGCGACGGTGCGAACGTTTCCCTTTGCCAGAGAGGTTCGTATCCTTTTGACAGCCAGATCCAGCTTGAATTGACGGCTTCCCGGCCGATCGAGTTCGCGGTGAATTTGCGAATCCCGTCGTGGGCGGAGGGCGCCTCCATTTTCGTAAACGGGAAGCGTGCCTCGGCGGCCGTGATCCCAGGCAGTTTTGTGGCGGTTCGACGTGAATGGAAGACAAACGATCGTATCGAATTGGAGTTGCCGCTGAAGAGGCGTCTGGAGCCCATCGATGTGCGGCATCCAAACACGGTGGCGTTGCTGTGCGGGCCACTGGTGCTGTTTGCGGTTACCGGCTCAACGCCTGCGGTTACGCGTGCACAATTGTTGTCTGCAAGGAAGGTGGGGGAGCAAACCTGGCAGGTGGAGACAGCCGGTGCACCGATGAAGATGATGCTGTTTACCGCCATTTCGGAGGAACAGTATTCCACTTATCTCGTCCTGAGCTAAGGAACCGTTCGCTTTTTGGTGTGTCCCGCTCTAGCAAATAAGACTCTCTCACTTCTCCCTCACCAAAGGCCCAAGCTTGGAGGGCATTAGGGCGAGAATAACCGATTTACTAAAGTCTGGTTGTGCTGACAGGGCATCCTCTGATGTAGACTCAGACACAGAAGCCAGCCGAAGAATGCGGCGCGAGCACGGCTGGAAAACGTGCCACTCCCGGAAGTAAATACGGCTACATTGGAAGGAATACCAATGGGGCGCAAAGTTTTCATATTGTCTTTGTTTTGTCTGAGTTTCTTTTTCCAGCCGAACCTCTCTGCAAACACGGACTACTACCGGCACATTTATTTCGACAACAGTCTTACTGCGGACGCGTATTTCTACAGTGTTGGGCGCGCGTCGGCCCCCAGCGTTTTGGAAGAGAAGAAGGGGAAACTTCCGGTGGATACAAAAATCTTTCTGACGCCGCCGAATGCCCTTCGCCTGGAATGGCAATCGCAAGAAGGAGGAGGCTGGGAGGCCGAAGTGCAGTTGCCAAACTTCCGCAACCGTTTTCCGGAGTTTCGCGGGAGCAATCTCTATATCTGGTGTTATTCTCCACAGGCGATCGCGGCCGCAGATCTTCCGCTAATCACATTGTCCAATACCCAGGAAGGCTTGCAGGCAGCGCAATTCCCCGCCGCTTTCACAGAAGGATTGCCGTTAGGCAAATTTGCAGGCGACCTCCCGGCGAACCGCTGGGTACAGATTCGTATCCCCTTTTCAGCATTTCAGACTGCTTCCATCTATGAGTTCCTGCCAAAATACCTGCAAAATATCATTTTTCATCAGGGGCGCGCCGATGGCGCCCGGCATACCTTGATCGTGGATGAAATCCGGGTCGACGAGGATCAACCCGGGTCAGCCACGCGGGGTGCCTCAGTTGCCTTACCAACTCCGCAAAATGTGCAAGCGAAGGGCTACGACCGCCACGTCGAAATTCGCTGGGATGCGCTGAAAGACGCGAAAGTGGCTCGTTACGTGATCTATCGGGTCCTTCAAGGCAACAAATTCGAGCCGGTTGGAATTCAACTGCCTGACACGAACCGATACGAAGACTTTCTCGGCAAAGCGGGTGTGACGGCGCAGTACAAAGTAAGTGCTTCCGGGCGCGACTATCAAGAGTCTGCACTCTCGAAGGCAACAAGCGCCACAACGCGTGAATTCAGCGACGATGAGTTGCTCACGATGCTGCAAGAAGCCTGCTTCCGCTACTACTGGGAAGGCGCAGACTCCTACTCGGGCATGGCACGAGAGAATATACCGGGAGACGACCGAATTGTGGCTACGGGGGCGACCGGATTCGGGATCGCCGCGCTGATTGTGGGGGTGGACCGTGGATTCATCACACGGAAGGAAGGAGTGGAGCGCCTTAGCAAGATCGTGGGGTTTCTGGAACGAGCGCAGCGATATCACGGGGCGTGGTCTCATTTCATGGACGGGAGCACAGGAAAGACCATGCCGGTGTTCGGCATGTTCGATGACGGTGGCGATCTGGTGGAAACATCCTTCCTGGTGCAGGGATTACTGGCGGCGCGGCAGTATTTTCACGGCGCGGACAAAGAAGAAGAATCGCTTTACAGGCGGATCACGGAGCTATGGCGGACTGTGGAGTGGGATTGGTATCGAGATAATGGATCGGGCGAATTTTTGTTTTGGCACTGGTCGGCAGACTGGGGCCGGCAAATCCGCCACCGCCTGATCGGGTTCAATGAGGTGATGATTACCTACTTGTTGGCGATGTCATCACCGACGCATGGCGTCCCTGCGGACATGTACTACTCCGGATGGGCAAGCCAATCGAAGATGGCGCAGGAATACCGGGAAGGGTGGTCCAAGTCGAAGGATGGGAATCATTATTACAATGGGAACACATACTTCGGAATCAAGCTCGACGTCGGGGTGGGCACTGGCGGACCTCTTTTCTTCACGCATTACTCGTATCTCGGGTTTGACCCGCACAAATTGCATGACCGCTATTGCGCTTCGTATTTCGACAACTTCCGCAACATTGCGTTGATTAATCGCGCGTATTCCATCGAGAATCCCAAGCATTGGGAGGGTTATGGCCAGGATGCGTGGGGTCTGACGGCCAGCGACGGCCCGTCGGGATACATCGCCCACGCTCCCGATAGCGCCAGCGACTGGGGCACGCTGACGCCGACCGGCGCACTGGCGTCATTTCCGTATACGCCGGAAGCATCCATGGCGGCGTTTAAACATTATTATCGAGATTTGGGCGGGCAGTTGTGGGACATCTATGGTCCGCGGGACGCCTTCAACCCGAGCCAGGGTTGGATTTCGCCGATATACATGGGACTAAACCAGGCGCCCATTGTCGTGATGGTCGAGAACTACCGCACCGGGCTGGTGTGGAAGTCCTTCATGTCGAATGAGGAAATCAGTGAGACGTTGAAGAAACTGGACACTTTGACGGGGAAATAAGCAAGGGCAGCCAATGGAGAGAGAGCAGGGCTGTGCCCCCAAAACCGCGAAGTAAAGGCTAAAGCGACCAGTATGCTTATCCCGGCCAGATGCCTTACCGTCCTCCTTGGGAATTGAACCTAATCGTCTCCAACTTGCATCAAAAGTCCCTGAAGGATCGTATTCAGGATTACTCGATAAGGGCCTATTCGGCGACACAAAATCCTCAATTGTTGTTCGCCGAGGAACGATTTGTGGGGGACCGGCTGTCGCGCTCCAGGAAAAAGTCAATTCGGTTGGCGCGGGCGGGTGTCGACACTAAATTTAGTGCTGCAACCCGGTCCGTTCTGGCCTGGGAGGTGCTGCCAAAAGCTGGAAACGTTAAAGATTGACATTCAAAAACCGGATGCATATACTGCGCCCAATTGGGTGCTTAACCGATTTACTAGCGAGTTTGGTGCAACATCGCTGAATTTTGGTCGAGCGGAGGAATTACCATGAACATGTGCAAGTTGAGTTTTCGCTTCCTGATCACATTGGCTGCCCTCTTGGTCATGACCCTAACGGCTTCGGCTCAATACCGCGCCTCGATTCAAGGAGTCGTGACGGATCCACAAGGGGAAATAGTGATTGGAGCTACGGTAACACTAAAGAATCTTGAAACGAATGAGACTCTGACAGCGACGACGAACGAGGATGGCATCTACAATTTCGGCGCGCTTCCGCCCAGCAAGTATTCTTTGACGGTCGAGGCGACGGGCTTCACGAAAAAGCATCTTGAGAATGTAGGGGTCATCGCGGAACAGGCGAATGCCCTTAATATCCAGCTTGAAATTGGAAAGGTTACCGAAACCGTCGAAGTCCATGGCGATTCCACGCCAGCCATGGATACAGAAACAGCCAACGTGAGCGGCTCCGTTAGCTCCGACCAGATCCAGCACATGCCCTCGTTCGGACGCGATGTCTTCCAACTGATCCAGTTGGCGCCCGGCGTCTTCGGCGATGGCGCGCAGGGAAGTGGCGGCGGCTCCCAAAATCTTCCCGGCACACAGGGCCCCGGTGGAACCGGCGGCAGCCAAGGGATATTCCAAACGGAAAACGGTCCTCAGGCTCTGTCCGCTGGCCAGCAGTATGAAAACAACGGCATTACCATCGACGGTATCAGTACCACCAGTGCCGTCTGGGGTGGAACTACAATCATCACACCATCGGAAGATTCCGTTGATAGCATAAAAGTCGTCTCCACTAGCTATGACGCCGAGAATGGACGCTTCAGCGGCGCCCAGATTCAGGTCATTTCCAAGAGCGGCACCAACAACTACCATGGGAGTATCTTCTTTACTGCTCACCGCCCAGGCCTGGACGCTTATCAGCCGTTCAACGGCAACGGCAACAGTGTCCTGAGAGACAACAACTTTTTTTCTCAGGCCGGTGGCAGCCTCGGCGGCCCGATCTGGAAGAATAAGATCTTCGCGTTCTTCGACTATGAGACGATACTCTATCCCGCGGCCGTGACCAGCGTTTCCAACGGATGGTACGACACCTCGGCGTTCGACGCCTTAGCGCCTTCCGGGAGCATCGCGTCGAAGTATCTCACCTTCCCTGGTTCAGGTGTCGTCAGCCAGGGCATCAATAATGACACCTGCGCCGATGCCGGTCTCGTCGACGCGGCCCACGTTACCGCCGCGCAACCCACTCCAAACTGCGTCCAGATTCCAGGCCAAGGCCTGAATATCGGCTCGCCTTTGACGACGCCTCTGGGTACGCAGGATCCCAGCTGGACTAGTGCCAGCAACCCCGGCGTTGGGAGCGGCCTGAGTAACGTGGCCGACATTGCGAACTACATAACGGCCAGCAAGAGCACCTCCTCGAAAACCGCGTACAATGGCCGCCTTGATGCGGATATCACCGCAAAGGATCGCATCAGCTTTACCCTCTATTATGTTCCACAATCCAGCAGTTTTCTTAACGGCCCGGCGCGCGAATATAACTACTTCCATCACTCGCAAACCAATGAGGCGTTCTCTGCCATCTGGAATCACACCATCTCGCCAACCTTTCTCAACGAATTCCGCGTGAATGCTGCCGGATGGCGCTGGAATGAGATCGGTACCAATTCGCAGTCGCCGGTTGGGCTTCCCTCCGACAGCATTGATACCATCGGCAGCATCAGCGTAAGTTCTTTCGGGCCTAATGTCGGCAGCATCCTGGATCAGTGGACTTACAGCATCAAGGATGTGGCCACCAAGATTTACGGACGCCACACCATTAAGTTTGGCGGTGAACTCACGCGCCTCTTTTACCTGAACGACTGTGCCGGTTGCGGCGTGCCAAGCTACCACTTCTTCAACATGTGGGACTTCCTCAATGATGCGCCACAGCTCGAAAGCAGCGGGTTCGATCCGAATACCGGAGTTCCGACGACGTCTCGGCAGGACGACCGCGAAGCTATCTGGGGCTTGTTTGTCCAAGATGATTTCAAACTCCGCAGGAATCTGACTCTCAACTTAGGAGTGCGCTACTCCTACTTTGGCCCACTCACCTCCAAAGAGGGCAACATGTATCAGGCCACCCCTGGCTTTGGGGCGGCTTACCTGACTAACCTGACCGTTCACAGGGGACATTCTTGGAACGCGGAGAAGGATAACCTCGGACCGCAGATCGGTTTTGCCTGGAGTCCCAGTAGATTTAAGGACAAGCTCGCGGTCCGCGGCGGTTACGGCCTGAACTACAACCAGGAAGAAATCGCTATTTCGGCCAACATCCAGGGAAATCCCGGGTTGGTGACGTACCCGACCTTCAGCCAGACCAGCCCGAGCCCCTCGAGTTGCGTGCAGCCGCTGCCGAACTGCGGCATTATATATGCTGTTTCGTCGAATTTGCACTCGATCTATAACTATCCGGCGAACCCGAACGCGATTACAAAATTTGGTCCAAATGGACTCCCGACAACGGGCACTGTTAACGTCAGCATCTTCCCCAATGACCTTCCCACCATGCGTGTCCATCACTATTCGGTGGAGGCCGATTATGATCTGGGTCACAACTTCGTGGCGTCGCTGGGATATCAGGGAACCCTGTCCCATGACACCTATTTCCACGAGAACCCAAATGCTGTCCCTGCGGCCTTGGGCTATGCCCTGAACCCACAGATCGGTGGCGGGGACTATTGGGGCGTTTCGGGCCACGGGAACTACAACGCCATGCTCGCTGAAATCATGCATCGGTTCTCGCGCCAGTTTATGGCCGATGGTCAATTCACTTGGTCCAAGTGTATGGACACCAGTTCCGCGCCGTACTCTGAACAGATTTATCCGTATGACCTAAACCTGAACTACGGGCGCTGCGACTATAACGTAGGCAAGGCGTTCAAGCTTTTTGGCTCGTACCAGCCGGTCTTCTTCCACGGTGAGAGGGGTTGGATGGAAAAGATCGTTGGGGGCTGGACGCTCAGTGGCATCTTCAATGTTCACTCCGGATTCCCCTGGACTCCTCTGGCGATCATTCCGAACGGCGACAGCCTGTATTGCGGGAGTTGTGGCTATTCGGCACTCCCTGCCGTCTACCTGGGCGGTGCGGGGACCAGCACCAGCAACGATCAGTTCAAAACTGGTGCGAACTATCCTAATGGTGGTACCGCGTATTTCGCGCCGCCAACCTATACTGCCTATAGCGGCTCCAATTACGGGAATTCGCTTCCTCTGACCGGTCTCCATCGCAACTCTCTCAACGGCCCCGGTTACAGGGACCTGGATATGACGTTGGCCAAGGGATTTGGCCTGCCTAAAATCCCGGTACTCGGCGAAAACGCCAAGTTCGAGTTCCGGGCTGATGCCTACAACCTATTCAACACTTTGAACTTCAACCCGACCAGCATCTCGAACAACATTGCCAACTCAAACTTTGGCCAGGCTACGTCGGCTCTTGCTGCCCGCGTCGTCACGCTCGGCGTCCGGTTCAGCTTCTAGGCCCCCAGGGGCGCATTGCCAGAGATGGAAATGCGCCCCGCTTACTTATTGGGGCTCAGTTCTTGACGCTGGCCGCTCAGGGAGTGCTCTAAGCAAGGTGGAAGCCGACCTTTTGCATGGCGGCTTGCGTTTCCGGATTCTTCATGAAGGTATTCCATACCAGGCCCGTGCGGTAGTTTTCCGCCATAACCATGGTGATTCCCAGGTCAATTCCCAGCACATCGGTATCGTACCAGCCAGACAGAGGATTGAACGCGTCCACATAGCTATATCCTCCCCACGCTTTAGCCGCGTAAGCGCCGCGGATGGTGCGCAGGACTTTGATGCAGTCAGCGAACAAAAAAGGGAGCGAACCACCCGTCGCAGATGGAACAATGCTGCCGTCGATCGGGCCCTGCGCAGGCGGACCACCCCACGCCGTGTAGCCCTTGACATAATCCGATGCGGAAATGCCCCACAGATTGTCTGCATAATCGCTGAACTGGGATGTCAGGGACAGGCAGAAGAGTTTATGCGCCTTCGTGGCCGTAACAGAATTGTCGAAATAGTTGGCGTAGGCATCCTTCTTGTTACGGAAGTCGAACCAGGCATGCGAATACTGGTGGGTGAACAGCGGGTCGTTTCCGGAAATGTAGGTGAGGCCTTGATATGTAATTGTAGGACGTGTCCAGGCATTCCATGTATCCGCGGGGACGGGATTCGTAGTCGAACCAATCCCCAGGAGATAGATCATCATCAGTTCGCAGTAATGTTCCCAGCGCGCGCTCAGAAAACCGGATTCCGGCGTCCAGCCCATTGAGAACGTCGGCCCGCCGTTCAGCATCCACGGCCACTCCACCCGCATGTAGATTTTCGTCGCCAGGTCCTGGATCTCCGCATTCTGAAAGTATTGGCGGGCCGTGAGAACGCCGCACAGCAGCAGCGAAGTATCAATGGACGAAAGTTCGCACTGCGCCCAACGTTGCCCCGTGTTCATGTCCACGAAGTGATAAAAGAAACCGTGCACGTTGGGCATCTGCTGAAGCAGAAACTGCAACGTGTTTCGGACCCGATTGGTGATGTCCGCCGTTTTGCCGTAGCCGCGCGAATCGCCGATGCACAGCGCGGTGAGGCCGAAGCCGGTAGCGGCAATACTAGACATGGTGCGGGTATCATTGCCGTTCAGGAAAGCGCGATCCTTGATTTGCCCGGTGTTCGGGTTCGTCTCATTCCAGAAAAACTGGAACGTTGCTCTCTGCAGTTCGTCCAGCAACTGTTCGTCGGTGCCCAAATAGGGCGAACCCCCGGGGTTTTGGGCAACAGGTGCAGGATGGCCGCCACACGCTATCATCCCGGTGAACGGCGCAGCAGCGAGTACTTTGCCGCACGCCTTCAAGACTTCTCGTCGACTCAGCCTGGCAATCCTGTCCATGTTGGCCACTCCTCTCAGTCCCAAATCTCCAATGCCGCCGCCTCTCCCAACGACGAATCCGGGCTGATCCAAATGTGCACGCGGCTAGGCTCCACGCGCAAGTCATTATGAATATCCCATAACGCGAAGGCCTCGGCGGTCAGCTGGAAACTGACCATTTTCGTCTCTCCCGGCGCGAGCGCAACCCTCTGAAATGCCTTCAGTTTGTGCACTGGTTCTTCGACGCTTGTGCCCTCCAGACGAACGTACAGCTCCACCACTTCTTCCGCGGCCAGCTTCCCGGTATTCGTTACGTTTGCGCTCACCGTGACAATCGCCCTGTCCTGCGTTTCCCTTTTCTGCAAATCTTCATTCAGTTTTTTCGCGCTGAGCTTCGTTTCGCTGAGTTCGGGTTTCCCATATGCAAACTGAGTGTACGTCAGTCCGAAACCAAAGGGGAACTGCGGACTATTCTGCTCATCCACGTACCGCGACAAGAACTTTTCCTCGCTGTTTTTTGGCGGGTGCGTCAAATCCGTCTTCCCGGCTGGCCGGCCCGTGTTCATCGCGTTGTAGTACAGTGGAATCTGCCCCACGGTGCGCGGCCAGCTCACCACCAGCTTCCCGCTCGGTGCCACATCGCCAAACAACACGCGCGCCAACGCTGGACCAGCCTGGACTCCTGGATACCATGCAGTCAAAACCGCTGGCACATGCACAAAAGCCCAAGGCAATGTCAACGGTCTCCCGCAGAAAAGCAGCAATACCATGGGTTTTCCTGTTGCCGCAACCTTTTCCAGCAATTCCTCCTGGCGCCCCGGCAGGTCCGGGTGGGCTCGCGAACCCGCCTCGGCCGTCATCTCCCCGGCGTCCTCTCCCAATGCAATCAAGACCACATCGGCGCTCCGCGCGACATCCACGGCTTCCTCAATCTGGGCGTCCCCAGCCGTTTGAATGTCCGCGCCCTTCGCATATTTCACGCGCTCTGCACCCAGCCTCTGAATCAAAGCAGCTTTAAGGGTTACCACATCCTCGGGTCTGCCGCGCCCGGCCCATGACCCCAACATGTTACCGGCATCATCCGCCAGTGGCCCGACCAGTGCGATCGTGGTTAGGTTCCCAGCCAGGGGCAGCACCGGCTTCGCCCCAACCGCGTCATTCTTCAACAACACAAAGGATCGCTCAGCAGCAGATCGGGCCGCTTCCAGTCGTTCCACTGGTAACGCACCGTGAATTTCCCGCGACTCATCCGTGTAGGGATTCTCAAACAACCCCAGCGCCACTTTCACGCGCAGCACCCGCCGCACCGCTTCATCCAATTGCGCTCCAGATACTCTCCCGCTCTTCACTAAGTCAGCGAGATGAGCATGATATACGTTGCTCTCCATATCCATATCCACACCGGCCGTCAATGCTTTCCAAGCCGCCGTCTTTCCGTCGAGTGCAATTCCATGCGGGATCAATTCGCCGAGGGAATTCCAATCGCTGACGACTAAGCCGGGGAATTTCCATTCTTCGCGGAGCACTTGGGTCAGTGTGAAAGGATTTGCGCTGGCGGGCACGCCATTTAAGGTGTTAAACGCGCTCATAATGCTCGCCGCGTTTGCGTCGAGTGCCGCGTAAAACGGCGGGAGATAAACCTCGCGTAGCGTGTGTTCGGAAATCTCCGTCGTGTTGTAATCGCGGCCGCCCTCCACAGCGCCGTATCCGACGTAATGTTTTGCGCACGCCGCGATGCTCTCCGGGTCACTCAGATTCATGCCTTGATAGCCGCGCACATACGCGCGCGCGATCACGCTCCCGAGATAGGGATCTTCTCCCGCGCCCTCAATGATCCTGCCCCATCGCGGGTCACGCGCGATGTCCACCATCGGCGAAAACGTCCATCGAATGCCGGCTGCGGAAGCTTCCTGCGCGGCAACGCGTGCCGCCTTTTCCACTACTGCCGGGTCCCAGGTAGATGCCAGGCCGAGCGGCACCGGAAATATCGTTCGGTAGCCGTGAATGACGTCCAAACCGAAGAGCAGTGGAATATGCAGTCGCGATTTCTCGACCGCAACGTGTTGGAACCTGTTTGCGGCCTGCGGACTCTCTAGATTGAATAAGGAGCCCACCTCGCCCTTGGCGACCATCGCCTGGTAATCCGTCCTTCCAGTCTCTGGCCCCGTGGATGTACCGGCAGAATACTGCACCAGTTGTCCTATCTTTTCTTCCAATGTCATTTGTCGGAGCAGGGTATTCACCCGCTTTTCAATCGCCGGGTCCATCAGCGAAGACCGCACAGGCAATCCGTGGAAAGGAATTCCGTCCGTGGAGGACTGAGCCCGGGTCGGGGGACTCAGCAGACAACTGGCAGAAAAAAGTAAAGCAACGAGGCAAATCAACTTTGGACGCATGTTAATTTTTGCTCCTATCCTTCAAACGTAATCCCGCAAGGCCGAATAAATGCTCGTTTCTGAAAAAGGCTTTGCCGAATCATCTGACGGGAAATATCCGAAGTGAACCGATGGGCCATGTCCGGCCCCTCGGGTGGCGCAGATCTTAACCGACCCTTGGAGTCGGGAACGGGCGCTTCTGCGGCGCAGACGAGCGAGTTTGCTTCTCTCTCACCCAACAGGTCACCTTGGGCTGGAGCATGGCAAATGCCCTGCTAAATCGATTTACGAACAATATGCTAGCATGCAATGGGAACCTCGCTCCAGCGGTATTCGCCCAGAGGCCGGTCTACCACTATATTGCCCACTGGCCTTGCTTATGTCAGACTACTCATTCAGAAACGTCATGGCAGGTACGGGAAAGAAGCACCTGGATAAAATCAGCGAAACGCCCCGCGGTTCGATCAGCATCAAGAAACTGGCCGAACACCTGGGGCTTTCCTCGGCCACGGTCTCACTGGTGATCAACCGGTCGCCGAGTGCGAAGTCTATCCCGCATCGCACGCAAGAACGCGTGCGCGCGGCTGCGCGCAAATTCAATTACCGCCCAAACCTGATGGCACGTTCTCTTCGTCAGAAGAGAAGTTTCACGGTTGGGGTGATGGTGCCAGAGATCAGCGAAGGCTACTCGGCCTCTGTCTTGTCCGGAATCGAAGATCATCTGTTTCAGGAAGGCTATTTCTGTTTCGTGGTGAGCCACCGGCACCGGCGCGATCTCATTGAGGAGTACGCCTTTCTTCTCCAGCAGCGCGCAGCCGAGGGCATCATCGCCGTGGATACGATTTGCAGCGGAACCTGCGCGCTCCCCACCGTTGCCATCTCCGGCCATCGCGAGATTCCCGGGGTAACCAACATTGTGCTCGATCACAAGCTTGGTGTGCATCTCGCTCTTGAGCATCTCCAGAATTTGGGCCACACAAGAATCGCATTTATTAAAGGCCAGGACTTCAGCTCCGACACGGAAGCACGCTGGCAGGCAATCCTTTCCGTCTCTAAAGAACTCGGGATCACTGTGCACAAGGAACTCGTCGTTCAACTCGATCTCGATTCGCCTTCTCCCGAAGTCGGTCTCGCAGTGACTCGCAGTTTGTTGAAGCGCACCGAGCATTTCTCTGCTCTGTTCGCCTTCAACGATATCTCTGCAATCGGCGCCATCCAAGCGCTCCGGGAAGCCGGCAAGCGCATCCCCGAAGACGTCTCGGTCATCGGTTTCGATGATATTCAAAGCGCCTCGTTCCAAAATCCCGGTCTTACGACGGTACGGCAACCCTTGCGCCAGATGGGTGTGGTTGGCGCGAAAACTCTTCTCCAACGGATCATTGCCCCCGGCAAAAACAGTTATCCCCGTGAAATCGTGGTGCGGCCCGAATTGATCGCCCGCCAAAGCACGGCCCGCATTCGTTAGTATCCCTTATCAGCAGCCGCGATACGGTTCAACTGAGGTGTGTGTTAAGCCGTTTCAGGGCTGGCGGTCAGCAAGCAGTGGCGAAGACGTTGCCCTTAGGATGTAGGTTTGCGGTTTGTCATCACCGAAGAGTTTGGAGCAAGTTTTCTCAGCCGGGGTCTTCGGAACTACGGTCAGTTACAGAGCTCCTGCACCTACGCCCTGCCCGAAGTGTGGGCGGAGTGCCGACAAAACCGCGATCCTCTACTTGCCAGTAAACACCGGTTTCCTCTTCTCGAAAAATGCCCTGATTCCCTCCTGGTAGTCCGCGCTGTCATACACATCCCGTCGCAACGACTGGACGCGTTCGTAAACCTCCGGCGTCAACGGATGCGCCGATGCCAGTACTCTTAGTTCTTCCTTCAAAATCCGGTGTACCAGTGGCGAAGTCTGCACAATCTCCCCCGCTAGTTTGAGAGTGAACTCTTCCAACTCTGCCCGTGAAACCACATGGTTCACCACTCCGCACTCCACCATCCGCCGTGCCGCCACTGGCGTCGCCGTGAACAACATCTCCTTGATGAGGTGCATGTCGGCAACCTTCAGGAGATTCAATGTCCCGGAAAGATTGTAGGGAACCCCCAGCTTCGCGGGAGTTATCGCAAACGTGGTGTCCTCCGCCGCCACGATCAGATCGCAGCTCATCACCAGTTCGCAGGCTCCACCCCAAACCGACCCTTCCACCATCGCCACAATCGGCGCCGGGTGCATCTGAATCGCGCGCACCACCTGCCGCAGCGGATCGTTATAGGTAAGCGGGTCGCGCCCGTTCGTCGGCAATTCCTTCACTTCATGTCCCGCTGAGAATATCTTTACCCCTGGCTTCGCCCGCAGAACTACCGCCCGGATTCCCTGCGTATTCATCTGCCCCAATGCCGTCGTCAGCGCGTCAATGAGTTCCTTGTTCAGCGCGTTAACCTTCGGGCGATCCAGCATAAGGATGCCAATGGCTCCCCGCACTTCGGTATGCACTAATTCCATGTTTCCACCTCGCCTACCACCTTAGCTCTGTCTCTCGCATATGTCATGCTGCGCCTCAGCCGGAGCGGCAACCCGCATAGCTACAGATGCCGACGAACGCCCCATCGGCCGGAAGGAGAATTCATATCTGGGATCCGGGTTCCCGGACGAAGCAGAGCCACGTGGCACTCCGTCGCTCAGGGCGGCGGTTCCGCCCACTGTCGAAGCGCCAAGCACGTCGAATGCACACAGTCAGCTACGGCGTCAAGCTGTCAACAACTTGCCTAAACCGTCGAAGCCGTGTCATGCGTTCGTGCTTCCTCACAACGGAGATCCATGCTCGCATTTCCGAGTATCCATCAACTGACTGAAAACAGGTAAGTTCCAATTGGGTCGCGGGCATCGACCGATTGGACTATTGGAGTTTCTCGTGCTTGCTTAAGGTCGGTGTACGGGAAAGGCTGCCACTCCAATACTTCGTCGCCGGAAGCATCCGAAGTCGAAGTTGTACTGGACTTGGCAAGGACTCTGTCGGCCGAATGGCGCTGCGGTGAGAGGTTCCAGATACTCGCGTTGGCCGATGAAGTAGCGAACGCCTGGCGCAACATCTGGGTTTTGAAGCAAGGAGAAGGTCTTCCAATGGCAGCATTGCTCACTACAATCTCTCCGGACAATCCGAGCCAAGCGATTAAGACGCTCTTAGCCGTGATCGTTGAGCATGCTGGGGGAGAGTTTGTCGGCATCCAGGACGCCTTGCCGGAATACCGTCTGCCCGCCTACGTTTTGTTTAACCATCCGAAGCACCGCTCGACGCTCGCTATCCGCCTCGATGAGAACTTCAGCACGGAAGCGATTCTCAAGCGCCTCGCGGACTGCGACAAGAAATTCAGCGGACATACTTCTTCACGCTGAAGAGCCTCCAGGAATCAGAAGTAGGAGCGAGTTTATGAATCGGCGTTTATTAGCATGGTTGTCCTTTGGGGCTCTTCAGTTTTGTCCGCTGACGGTGCGTGGTCAACAGATCAATCCTCGTATGAGCCAAAGGACGAATGTCAACGAGCAACCAATTCTAGTACCCGACCCCCCGCCGGATGTCCGGCGTGGACCTGGCGCCGTGGTTTCCATTCGAGAGCTGGGCATTCCAGATGGCGCAAAACAGGCACTCAAGAAAGGCCTAGAGCGCCTGGGAAAAGATGATCCTGCAGGCAGCCTCGTTTATCTTCAACGTGCCGTTTCCGAATTTTCGGGCTTCTATGAGGCTTACTATGCGATGGGTGTAGCTCATCTATGTTTAAAGCATCACGAAGAGGCCGAACGGGCATTTCAACAGTCCATCGACAATAGTGGCGGCCACTACGCCGCGCCGCATTTCGGCATGGCCTTCCTTTTTTGCGATCAGCAGAAATATGCCGAAGCTGAGCCGCTCATCCTGAAGGGAATGGAACTTTCCCCTGGCTTTAGCGCGGGCTATTTCACATTGGCTTGGGCACAGTTTGGCTTGGGTCGCCTGGACGACGCGGAAAAGAACGCCCGTGAGGCGATAGTGCGAGTTCCTGCGCTTGCCCCAGCTCACCTTCTGCTAGCCAAGGTCTACGACCATAGAAGTGACTATTCTGCGGAGCTGGCCGAACTCGATGCCTATCTCAGACTCGAGCCCAATGGGGCAGCGCGTGAAAAAGTTCAGCTGCACCGCGAATCCATCGTTAAGAGGCTCACCACCCCATAGTCATTGTCGCGGCGGCGTAGGACAACAGCCCTGCCACCGGAGCACATGTCTTCCACGCGAAAAGAACTGCGCTCCGCGTACCAGTCGGTGTACGGCCCCGCCTTGATGCCGAAAGCCCTCACCGTGGCCCTTCCCAGCCTGGCCGAACCTCGCGCCGCCGCGCTAGCAAGATCATAAGAACCCGATCGTGTGGGCCACGCCGCAATCCAGGCATATCACAGGTCCACTTCGATCTTGTGCAACTGCTGTGGGCTCAGATTCCCCCATCTGGCATGGTGCAGCGAACCAACCCGTCCGGAGTGGTGCTGACGATGGATTGGCGAGAACGTCAAAAATCAGTTGGCCGACACTAGCTGAAAACGGCGCAGTCTCCCAATTCTCATTTGTTTTCAAGCAGTTACGATCCGCGCCCTCTTGGGCGCTCCCGTGCTCTCACTGTGGCGAGGGTAGGTGCGGCCGATGAAGAACTGTTTGGAAATCACTAAGACGTTCGCCAACTCAATCGTCCGAACAGCGAGGGTGCGCAAGGGACTGGTGGTCGTTGCCGCTGCGGTTTTCCCTCTGAAATTCTATCTCGTCCGTGAGTTGCTCGCGGCCGAACTGTTTTTCGCTCTTGGCTTTGCGGTTGTGATGGTGATCGGAGGGACTGCATATCTCATCGGTTCTGTGGGCCTCTCATGGTTGGAACAGCCCCGAAGCAGTCAGTCAAAGGCTACGCCATCTTTTGGGAATAGTAGGTCCTTTGGAGAGCGAACGCTTGCATCAAGAACTTCATGGTGGTTTCCGGCAAGAAGCGTGAACGCCGGCCCATCGAAGACTTCCATGTTGCTGGAAGAAGCTGTATCGAAGAGTGAGAGGAGCGTAGCAGATGCCACATCAATCTAAAGAATTTCACCCGCAAGCAGCCCAGCGCTTGTATCTGGCTGTCGTCAACCAGGCCATCTTTGATCTTCTGGAGAATGGGGAAGAGGCAAAGGAAGCGGAGCAATGGCTGTTGAGCAGGGATTTTGACAGACTGGAAGAACTGTTCGCTTGAGCTAAACTGCACCTCAATGTAATAAGCAGCGCGAAAAACCTCGACTCGCGGAAAGGCGTCAGTCGCAAACATCAACTGGCCTTTTCGGGGGCGTGATCAAAAGGCAAAGCGCGTCGTACGGTTCTTGGCATGGGGTGAAATGGCTACGAGTGACTGATGGGGTGGGTGCCAGCTGAGGCCGGTGGCGTGGGCTGGCTGCCGCAAAAGCTCTCAAAATTAAGCCGACAATAACAAAACAGAAGATCAGTAGGAATCGATTCCTTTGCCTGATCGCTGGTCCGGCAATGCATGGGCATTTTGCATCGGAATCTTAGGAGCGTATTCCAGTTCCATGGCGCGGAACATCGGCACTTCCGCTGGATTCTGTGCCGGTATTGTGAAAAGAGACGGCAGGTTAGTCTTGGCCTTGCACCAGCGGCAGTTGCGATGTAAGTTGCAGGTCGATCATCATGCTGATGCGGCGCTCCAGTTGGAAGAAGGTCGCCACTGTCTTGCCTGGCAGAACCTTCCGCAAGATCGATACATATTTCTGGCGAAGTTCGGAGGCCGCGATGTCTGTGTCCAGCCATCGGCGCACCAGACTGTCCGCTTGCTCATCAGTGAGTGTTTCATACCGATCGGTGTACTCTTTGATCAGGGCTGCTCTCGTGTCGTTGATCTTATCGAGCTCCGAGCAATACTGATCGTACACCGGCCAAAACTTGGCCGCTTCACTGTCCGTGAGAGTCAAGTTTGTAGAGATCAGCTGCTTCTTGACCGTCACGATGTCTTTGCGCAGCAATGCCGTCTGCTGATCCAAAGGGATGTCGGGGCCGTTGCTGGGTACAACTGTCGTTTGCACCGGAGTACCTTGGGCGACCACTCTTGAAGTGCCGAACGCACAGATCCAAAGGAATGCCACCACCGCAAGCAGGATTTTTTTCATAGTCTCCCCTTTTCTCAGTTGTCAATCTGCGCTCCACTGCGCAAACCACCGGAGAGTTCCGGTAGTCGCGAATTGTGACATCGCAGTCTTTTCCAGCGCGGTTCGCACAGCTATTCGAAGCTCCCGGTGACTTCCTGAAAATTGTTCATGGTTTGCTCACACAACCATTTCATCACCCACGCCGCGCTGTAGCAGTAGGCAACGTTCTCCGGATTGCATTTCCACTCGGTGAACAGGTAGGCAATGATCGGCTGAAACTCTCCAGGCAGGATGCGTGATTTGAAGTACGGGAGCATCCAGCCCCGCATGGATTTCATGACCTTGGAACTGGGCCAGTGCCGTTTGCCGGTCTCGAGGACGGCCTGGTGTGCCGAGATATCGGCGGCGTCGCTCTCATGCAACAACTCGGGATGCTGCGGGATGACCGGCGAGGGCAGAGCAAGCGACGTTCGGGGATCGTGCTCCACCCTCGCCAGTGGGGGGTGGGGGTCTTTCTGCAGAAGATCATGGAGTGGCACATCCAAACGGAACGCCTGCACGGGCAATGTGGGCAAAGCTGAACCTGTCGGCGAAGTCGATGTGGACATGAACCCTTCCCGGCATAAGTGATGCATTTCACCCTCCAGCTTCAAGAGCGGTGCGGTCCCTCCGCGTTCGTGTGTTAAGCATTCTGTATCCCACGGCACCAGAAGTACTTAGGTCGCGATGGTGGCTTCGCAGTGCGGGAGCGCGCGGTGCTTCCATGCCTGGTGAACGACAAGGCTTTGACGTTGTCGTCAACCTTCTGCCATGGCGCAAGCAGCCGGACGAACTGCAGTGTCGCGCCTGCTTTCGAGAATCAACAAGGGCGTTTCGGTCCAAGCGGTTGTCCTGGCTCCTCTTGTAGTGACGATATTTACCGCGACTCCCTTGAATGGAAACAGGAATGCTCTTATGAAGATCGAGGAACGCTGGTCTTAGAGTGATAGCGAGTCTTGAAAGCCTCAGCACCAGCAGGTGGTACCGATGTCCGCAAGCACTATTCATGCAGAAGCTCTTTTGGGTGCGACATTTCCTGCGGGAATCGACACGCATTGGGAGACAGAAAATCGTGAGATGTGGAATGAACAGGAGCGAACGAGCGAAGAACGTGAACTCGTCTACGAAATCAGCTGGATTTCCGAACTTGGTTTTTGGCGTCGCTTCCTGCGTTCGCAGCGAAAGGTGAGAACGTAAAGGACGTATGTCATGGATCGGCGCCGCGCAATGACACACCCAAGTGGCGCATCTCAGATAAAAGGATTAGGAGGGTGGGGACTGCCGTCGCCTTCTTGTCCCTGCTTTCTTTGCGGCTGCACACAGCCCACTCCAGGGTAACAGAACGTTTTCGCTGGAACCGTCGACACCGCGCCTGGCTCGAATTCCCTATTTCCCGCAGATTCAAACGCTAGCGGAGTCGTAGCGAAAGTGGTAGAGGAAAATAAGATTGCCGCTGAACTTGCTGCCTGAGATACGCTCTGAACCAGTTCCTTCAGCAAGACACCTGTAGCCGCTTGCATCAACACACGAAAGTATCCTTGTAAATTTGGATCAGCGAGCCTTGCCGGCCCCGGCTAGGAAGGTCCAGTTTGGCGGCAGCAATCGTGCCTCGGGGGCCGCCGCAGATTGTCCTGCAAAATACTGCTCTAAACTTGCCGTAATCTCGTTTAAGCCGTTCAAGACGTTACGATTCAGGGCTGCGACAACGGCCGTCACATCTTTTCCGTTCACGGGTTCATCATGCGAGTAATAACGGCTCCAGACCGTTGTTCCCGCTTTGGTGTCGCGCAACTCGAACTCAAAAGCCACACGGGCCGTTACGACGCTCCCGGAGATCTCACGGAAGTCATACAAATGTCCACGGAGCAAATAGTTCCCACGAACGTCGCTGCGCAACGAATAGACGTGCTGGTAACGGCCTGAGAGCATAAGCTCCCGAAGCAGGATATCGTTAATCATCTCGGATGGTGGCTCGGCCCACCGCTCGTATTGATACATGCCCATGGCCTGTGCTTCCGACGTGTAAACGATGTAATCATCCCGATAAAGATGCGAACATGCGATTGGGCCGACCAAGAGAGTGACGGGATAAGGAGCCGGCTGGCTGCCTGGCACATCGTCATGTGGAGTGCTGAGCTGGTAGAACTTGATGGGCCGGGCCGCGCCGCAGCCCGCAAGGATTCCGAGGCAGAGCGCTAGAGTGGAAACGAAGAGCGTCCGTTTCATGGTTGTTCTCCTGGTTTGTGTTCGGGGGGATTGGTCGCGCGGATAAGTGAATATGGACGGGCCTTGATCGTGGCTGTGAATTCCTTCAAGTTCTCGGTTACGTGCCGCAGATTGTCGAGCAGTTCGTCGATATTCTCGGAATTGACGTCGAGGGTTTGATCGGCACGCGAACTGAGGTCTGTCATGTTCGTCAGAGTGTGCCGAAGTTCGACTACAGCCTGACGAACGTCCGTGCGGTTCTCGCCGATCACGGCGTCGATGTGATCGAGGGCCTGGTTCGCTTCAGCGGAAGTCTTGCGGAAATCTTCCAGGAGCGGTTGGACTTTTTCGCTTGCCTCATTTAGGTGATGAAGAGTGGACTTGACCTCGGAACGGTTCTCTTCAATCAGCCCGCGAGTATTCGCCAGTGTGGCGGCAACATTCGCGCGGTTCTGTGGACCGAGCAAGTCGTTTACACGCGCGATTGTCTCTTTCACTTCCGATGCTCGATCGTTCAGGCTGCCAATCAGATCCTGAACCTGGGGTTGCAGATCGTTGAGCTGTGCCGTCAGCGCGTTGAAGTCGATGTACTTTTGTGAGGGGAGCAGGGCGCCGTTTGTAGCTCTCGCTGCCTGCTTGCTGCCCGGGAAGATCTCCAGGTGATTGTCGCCCAGCGGACTCATGCTCATGATCTTCACGTTGCTGTCGGTCTTGACGGGAAGATCGGATTGCACGCTGAAGACGATGTCCAGCCGTCCGGGATTCTGCGGGTCGAGCCGCACGCTGTCAACGCGGCCCACTTTGGGTCCTCCCGCGTACCGAACGGTAGCGCCGGGTTCCAGCCCGCCGGCGAATGGAAAATAGGCGTGGAACTGTGTGGTGTGTCGTCCAAAAATGCCGCTCATGGCGAACACGGTGGAAAACAGTACGGTCACGGCAATGACCACGAATAAACCAACGAGAGCCTGCTCGCGTTTAGGTTGCATCATTCTTCTCTCTTTCCTGTGCGGCCCTGGGGGTTGGGACCTTTCGCTGTGAGCATCTGCAGGTAGTCCAATTCTCCGGAAACCTCCGGCTCGGGAACCCGGTCAAGAAACTGCCGGACTCTGGGATGCGTGCTCGAGCGCATCTCTTCGGGCGTTCCCAGGGCCGCCACGTTGCCCTTGTCAATCAAGAGCATGCGGTCGGCAATCAGAAAGGCGCTGGCCAGCTCGTGGGTAACCACGATGATAGTCATGCGAAAAGCACGCTTGAGTTGCACGATCAACTGGTCGATACCCGCAGCGATGATCGGATCGAGCCCCGCCGACGGCTCGTCGAAAAAGAGCATCTCCGGGTCCATGGCCATTGCGCGGGCCACTGCGGCGCGCTTCTTCATGCCGCCGCTGAGCTGCGAGGGCAAGTAATATTCAAAGCCCGCAAGCCCGACCTGCTCGAGTTTGAGGCGAAGCATGATTTGAATCGTGGAATCTGCGAGTTGCGTGTGTTCTTGCAGAGGCAAGGCCACGTTTTCGCCTACGGTCATCGAGCCGAACAGCGCCCCACCCTGGAAGGACATGCCAATCTTCATGCGAATTTCGTCCATTTCAGTTGTGGTGGCTCTTGCGAGATCTCTTCCCTTGATCCAGATTTGCCCTGCACTAGGTTTTTCGAGGCCTACCAGTGTGCGAAGAAGGGTGCTTTTCCCGGATCCCGAACCGCCCAGGATCACCAGCGTTTCGCCCCGCCACACGTCGAAGCTGATGCCGTGAAGAATCTCTCGTTCTCCATAGCTGACGCGGAGGTCGCGCACCGAAATGATGGGTTCGGGATGGGAAGCCGGGAGTATCTGGTTCGCTGTCATCGGTTGCCTCCGCGGAGTCAGTGGCCACCTGCGAAAAAGAACAGAGCCGTAAAGAACAAATCCACGATGACGACCAGAAAGATGGACATAACTACGGCTTGGGTAGTGGACCGGCCCACCTGTTCCGCGCCTCCGCGAGTCGACAGCCCCTCCTGACAGCCGACCGCGGTGATGGTGATCCCAAACATCGCGCTCTTCACCAACCCCGTGGTGATATCCTGCAGGAGCAGAGAATCGATCGAAGCATGAATGTAGCGGACAAAGGTGAAATTCGCCTGCGCTACCCCGAAGAGTGCTCCTCCGAGAACGCCCAGGGCGTTGGCCCAGATGGTCAGGCAAGGTAACATCACGAGCATGGCTAGGAACTTTGGCGCCACCAGAAAGCGGACCGGGCTGATCGCCATTGTCTCCATGGCGTCGATTTCCTCATTCACCTTCATGGTTCCAATTTCGGCGGCAAATGCCGAACCCGAACGTCCGATCACCACGATGGCGGTAATCAATGGGCCAAGCTCCCGGGTCATGGAGACCGCGACGGCGGTCGCCACCTCGTTCATCGCACCAAATTGGCGAAGTTCATAGGCCGCCTGAAGCGCCAGGATCAGGCCGATAACGAAGGTGATCAGAGAAAGAATTGGCAGGCAGCGAACGCCGACTTCCATGGCTTGCGAGAAGGCGCGCTCAAGATGAAAGGGTTTTCCCTTGAATGGAGCCACCAGAGTGTAATAGGCGGCGCGGGCTCCCAGTGATGCTAAGGAGCCTAGATAGCTAAGGCCATCGAGGGTGCTGCCGCCGATTTGAGAGACAATCTCCATGTCAGGAAGCCAATGCCTGAACTTCGTTGTCGTAAATTTCAAATACCTTCGTGAGGCGGGAAAGCTGCAAAGCCTCGCGGGGGGAGGTGCCAAGGCCAAACAAGATAAACCGGGAACCGCGGTCGCGGGATGCTTTCAATGCTTCGACCAATGAAGCGATGCCGGAACTGTCGATGTAACGTACCGCACTCAAATTCAGCACCACGCGCGGAGTGTGGCTATCCTGGATCTCATGCAACAGCGATCGACGAATTTCAGGGGAGTTCGCGAAGTCGACGTCTCCCGAAACGTCGAAGATGGTTGTTTTGTCGAGATGCCTGACGAAAATTCGCACGGTATTCTTCCTTCATGGAGCGTTTGTCTGCGTCAGGTATTTAACGAGCCGCGTTCGGTTCGTAGCACCCTTTCGCATGAACTCCACGGTGTCCATGGCCTGGCGGATAAAATACAATCCCAACCCTCCGGGCTTTATCTCCTCAAGAGGCCGTCCATGCAACTTGCTGCAATCCACGGCGGAACCACGGTCGCAAAGGAGAATCTCGAGCCCCAGTTGGGTATCTCCGCGGTAGTTGCGTTGCGTCCTGCGAAAATATACGGTGATGGGTTCATCGAGGCGATCGTTGTAGGTATGCCGCGCAATGTTGGTCAGAGCTTCATCCACCGCCCGGGTGATGGACCTGCACTGCGATTCCGGAAACCCCATTGTCTCGGAGAGACGTTCGACCGCTCCTCGCACGACACAGAAGAATGTCGGATTGCTGCGTAGCGCCAGCATCAGCAACCACCCTCCTCGTGCTCCGGATTCTGGTTCCTGATCATTACTCGGTATTGGCCGGGGAAAAGTTTTCATGTGCGACATTGGCGTCTTTCTTGGAGAAGTCGGAGGTAGCTTTGAGATTCCCACTGCGGCACCGGGCCTGGCTGTGCACATCCCGCCCGAGTAGAAACATTTCCTCCGGTCCCGTGGATTGGCAATGAACTCTGATGGACGTGACGCTCGCAGCGGCAACGAAACAAATTGTTGTTCTGTCTTTCATGCCTATCTCAGCGATCACAATACGTGATTCCCGTCAGCGAACGTGCACCACCATGAGCGACACATCATCGGTCGCCGGTCCGTTGCGCCAGGCAGCCACACGGTCGAGAATGGCTCGTTTCATTTCCTTGGCAGGTAGGGACGATGTTTGCCGGACGATTTCCTGGACGCCGGGGATGCCGAGCATCTCTCCGCGAGTATCGAAAACTTCCGTAATTCCGTCGGTATAAATGACGATGCGGTCGTCAGGCTGAACTTGCACCTCCAGGGTGCTCTCGGCCTCGACGGCCTCAGGCAGCGCCCCGAGAATCATGCTGCGGGACTCCAGAAGCACTGGAGTCTGGCCACGGCGCGCGAGCATTGCCGGGGGATGTCCAGCTCCGGCAAAAACCAGTCTGCGGCGCTGAGCATCGATGCGGGCGGCTGCCATGGTGACATACATCCCAGAACCCGCGATGTCTTCGATGAGGAAGCGGTTCAATTCCTTGAACATATCCAGGAGCGGCATGCCGCTGCGCAGGTGCGCGGTCGTTTCGAAGTAGATTCGGTTGGCGACGAGTGCGGCGCCGATCCCATGGCCGGAAACATCACAGACGAGCAAGTTGAGGTGCTCGTGATCCACCGAGTTCACCAGCGCGAAGTCGCCTCCGATCGAGTGCACCGGATGATAGAAAGAGTCGACGCTCAGGGTGTCCCAGACGACGGATCTCGGTGTGAGGCTGGTTTGCACCCGCGCGGCGAGTCGCAAATCCTCCTCAATTTCCATTTGACGGTTCTGCAGCTTCTCATTGGCGGTGCGGAGTTCGCCTTCAGCTTGAACTTGCTCGGAGATATCTGTGAACGTCACAATCCCGAATCGATCGCCGGAATTCTCGAATGTGCGCGAACTGATGATCACCGGCAAACGGCCGCCGCCTTTTCGAGGCAAAACGAAGGCGTAGCAGTTGCGCCCGGCTTGGAAGGAGACGTTAGCTTGCTGCTTCAGAAAATCCCGCTCTTGCGAGGAGTAGAAGCGCGAAGGATCAAATTCGATCAGCTCTTGCCGCGAAATGCCCGTCATTTCCAGAAGCCGCGAATTTGCAAAAAGAATGCGATCGCGGTCATCGGCTACGATGACTCCCTCGTTCAGCACTTCGAGCACCGTCTCCATCTGCACGAGCCATTCGGGCTTTTCCGTGTCGATCGAGTCCCACTTGGTCATTGGCATTGCGCGTCCATGAAACAGGATAGTGGTGCGGGCGGCGCGGTCCCCAGAACGCGGTTCCTCGAGGCGAGATTTGAGCGGTGAGCCTGGAATTCAGTTCTACCGCGGTAGAATGCGGGATGGCTGACACGGCGCATCGGGGCTAAAAGGGAGCGCTGCACCTGGTTCATGAGATGTTGCCTGGCCCGGAACAGCCGTGACTTGAAAGTTCCCTCGGTAACACCTAGGATGGCGCCCGCCTGTTTGATGGGAATTTCCTCGAAGTAAGTCATCTTAAATGCTTGGCGAAGCATGGGGCTCATTTTTCCAAGCAGAACTTCGACCAACTCCAGCGTCTCTCCCTCCGCGCAACACATTTCCGGATCAGGTTGCGAGGCCGGAATTTTTTCCATCCAGGAGTTGTCTTCGGGAGTCGAGGGTTCCTGAGAGAACTCGATCACGCAGGGCTTCCGCTTCCGCCGGATCATAAAAGACGCGTTCAGGACGATGCGGCCAAACCACGTCGTTAGAGCAGAGCGGCCCTCGAAACCGCGCAAGTGCGTGTAGGCCGAGAGCAACGCATCCTGAATTGCGTCTTCGGCGTCTTCCTTGTTTCGCAAGATTGCATAAGCCATTCGGACAAACTTCGGGCGCGAGGCCAGGAGCATCTCCTGGAACGCTTCCCACTCCCGGTCTTCCGGTCGAAGTGGGACGAGGGTGCGCGGACGGCGGCTTCTCTGCCCGCACAAGGCTAGCCGCGCGTTCCTCTTCAATGCCCCGGGACGTCGCGAATGGTTGCCCGGGGCTGGCACTGGGGTGGGCAGGCCGTAATTCACAGATTCAGTGGCGTAGTTCACGGTCATCTCCGTCTGGACCTTGTTCAATGAAGCATCTCTGTGTCCAATGAAGGCCTTCACCCGAACGTCAGCCAACCCTCCTGTTTTCAATGCCAAGGAGACAGATGACTAGCGAGTGCACAGTCGGGAACTCGTTTTGTTGTCGATTCACGACAAGCGTTTGACAGTAGAGTCGAGCTTGTGACGCCTCAAGGGCGCGCCAACAACCGGCTCTTTGTATCCTCATTCCTGTCTCTTTACGTTGAAGGACATGCCCTGGCCGTTGTGTAGGCACTGAATGCCAAGCACATTGCACTACAGGGTGGCGACTTCTGAGGCGCAATGGTGTGCGTAGGATTCCACGCTCGTGGGATTACGAGTTTGGTGAAACCTGCCAGACAGCACTATCCGTTGCGCAGCCTTGCTGAGGGACGGAGAAATCAACAGATGACAATGGCAGAACGGGTATTAGCCGCGGGGGCGCCATGAAAACTGGAGTTCAGTCCTCCCAATTGTCCGCGGGTGGCGTAATGCCCAGGCGCTTCATCTTGTAAAACAGCGTAGTGCGCTTCAGGCCGAGTCTTGCCGCTGCTCCCCGCGGACCGCCCAGCTTCCAATTGGCGCGCTGGCACGCCGCGAGAATCTCCTGGCGCACTTTGTCTTCCAGCGTGGGTTTTGTAATCTCCAGCGGTGCTGGTTCGTGCCGTTCGGGTGGCGCAAGCTCGAAGACCCCGTCCGAGGAAAGGATTACGCCGCGGGCCACGTAGTTCTGCAGCTCCCGGATGTTTCCGGGCCATTGGTAACGAATTATGGATTCCATGATCTCGTCGGGAATGGTATCGATGATTTTGTCCATGGAGGTGGCGAACTGCTCGACGAAATACCTCACGAACTCTGGGATATCCGCTTTTCTCTCGCGCAGCGGCGGAAGCGAGATTGGGAAAGTATTCAAGCGATAGTACAAATCCTCCCGGAATTCACGGTCCCGGACCATCTGCCGCAGGTCTCGATGGGTCGCCACGACCACACGAACATCCACCTGCGTGGTGCGCGCGCTGCCGACGGCCTCGAATTCCCGTTCCTGGAGCACACGGAGTATCTTGGGCTGAAGTTCCAGCGGCATGTCTCCAATTTCATCGAGGAATAACGTGCCGCGATCGGCCAGCGCAAAGCGGCCCACGTGCGAATTCACCGCGCCGGTGAAGGCTCCCCGCTCATGTCCGAAAAGCTCGCTTTCGAGAAGCCCGGCGGGCATCGCCGCACAGTTCACCTTGACCAGATTCCGGTTGCGGCGCGGACTGAGTTCGTGAATCGCACGCGCGATGACTTCCTTGCCGGTGCCCGTCTCGCCGCAGATCAATACGGTAGCGTTGGTGGGCGCCACGGCCTCGACCTGGGAGAGAATCGAGCGCAGGCCGCCGCGGCGCCCCACGATCGTCTCCCAAAAAGAGGGTTGCGCATGTTCCGGCTTGCGCCTGGAGGGCTCTCCCGGAGAGTGAAGGCTGCTCGTCATAGTCATGTTTTCCCTATATCGATCGGCTTGAGTTACAAAATTCGGCGCAGTGCTCATCGTTCACTCCTCAGGTACTGATCATCCATTTCGTGGAACTGCCTTGGCCCCGTGATGTTTGCTTGCCCGCGTGCTGCTTGTCGCTCCAGCATGAATAGGTAGAATGTCGATTGCATAAAGCGCGTTTCTCTTCGAGCGGAATTAACGCAGAGCAGAAATGCGGCTGCGGTCACCGGAATCCGGAAAAGAGTTCCGCGAGTCATTCTGTTCTCCTTGATTCTTGATCGCTCGTCATGGCAATTACATCTGCATCGTGGTCATCGCGATTCCCAGGATGAGATGAGTACTCCAAAACCCCGGACAGCCAAACCAGAAGGTTGGTCCGCACCTGCCCCCGGTTTAATTCATTGAGCATTTCGTGCCTTCCACCCTCGTAAAAGTCGTAGGAGATATCGCTCACGCCAGTTTTTTGATAGCGGTCCATCAGCGTGCAAACTCCTTCGAGTTGCTGTCCCACTGGATCGTTGCTGCCCGAAAACAGATAGATCGGCAAGTCCGGACGTATTTCGGAAAGCGCATCCGGGTCGCACAGCCGGGCGGAAGCAGCCAGGAAGGATTGGGTTGATTCGGGTTGCAGAGCCCCGAAGCAGAGCGGGTCGTTCATGAACGCGTCGACCACGCGGGGATCCCGGCTCAGCCAATCGAAGGGAGTACGGGCGGGCTCAAATGCGGCGTTCAGAAAGTTAGAATTTGCCGGCACGGCGAACCGCGCCAGTTTCGCCAGCCCGTCGAGAATGCCGGATCCGGAGAGCGCCAGTCCGTCAATGCAATAGCTGTGGTCCAGAACATATTGCTGCGCCGCGAACGATCCCATGCTGTGCCCGAGCAGGACGAACGGTTTGTCAGGATTCTCTTCCTTAGCGATGAGCGTCAGTTCCACCATGTCCCGCACCAGAAGATCGAAACCGCCCTCGCCGAGGTCTCCCAATTGTTTCGGGCTCGCAGCGGTGCGGCCGTGCCCGCGGTGGTCGTTGCCGTAGACCACAAAGCCAGCTTCTTGCAGCACGGCGATCAGATCCGAATAGCGCCCCATGTGCTCGCCCAGGCCATGCGCGATCTGTACTACACCACGCGCTGGTCCGCGGCTCTGCCATTGGCTGCAAGCGATTCGTAAGCCATCCTCGCTCGTGAACTGGAACTCGTGATGCGAATTGTTCCTTGTACTCATAAAATGAACTCAGAGACAAGCTTCCGATTTCGTCTCATCGCATCCAACTATACGGCTCATATGCCCTTGGTATCGGAGAGTCGACATTGGCTTACCCTCGTACTTCTGCAGTCCTAAGCTGGTCCGCTTTCAATGGGGCGAACGGCATCTGCGTAAAGGAAGGCCACTGTTCGATGTCCCTTCTAAAGGCCAATCCTTTCTCAGCCGGATGCCGATCGATCAGAAGCAAATCACCCGCGCGCAATTGCGCTGTAGCCAGCAGCCTCGCGAGCGGGCTGATCAGATACCGCTCGATGGCGCGCTTCAGGTGGCGCGCTCCATACCTCTGATCGGTACCCTCTTCGAGCAGGAACTCCCGTCCTTCTTCTGTTATTCGGTACAAAAAGGGCCGTGCTGTCGAATCCGCTACGCGCTCCTGCACCTTCCGCAGTTCGATTTCCAGCACTTCGTCCAGTTCTTCGCGCTTCAACGGGTGGAACACCACCACTTTGTCCAAGCGGTTCATAAACTCCGGCGAAAACTTTCTCCGTGCCGCTTCCACCGCTGTCTTCTCTACCTTCTCGTCCAATGCGGCCGTCGGCTTGTCCTTCGGCTGGACAAATCCCATTCCGCCTTCCATCAACTCCGTGATCCCTGCCGCGCCTAGGTTCGAGGTCAGGAAGATCACCGTCTGCGACAAATCCACCCTCCGGTTGTCGCCCAACGTTAGCGTTGCTTTGTCAAGAATCCCGAGCAACAGTTGCCACAACGCGTCGCTGGCTTTTTCAATCTCGTCGAACAGCAGAAAGCTCAGCTTCAGCTTCTCTGTGTGACTGGCCGCCAACGCTTCCTGCGTGATAAGCGGATGGGTCTCGCGGTGGCCCAGATACCCTGGAGGTGAGCCAATCAGCTTGGCGATCTCGTGGGAATGCTGAAATTCTGCGCAATCCACCTTGATCATCGCCCGGCTATTTCCAAACAGAATCTCTGCGGCGGCTTCGACGATGTGCGTCTTGCCGGATCCCGTTGGCCCCAGAAACAGCAGGTTTCCAACCGGGCGAGCCGGAGAGTGCAGGCCAGCACAGAAGACTTGGTACAGCTCCACAAGTGCTTGCACAGCCTCTTCCTGTCCCACGACTTTTCGCCGCAGCGCCTCCTCAAAGTGGCGCGACGCGGAGCTTCGTCTTTTGGGATCCAACTCCTCCCTCTGGGCCGATTGTGTTGCTGTTAACATAACCTCTCCTTCACTATCGTGATCCGAAAACACCGCGGCCACGATATTCCTCTTCAATCTCCCGGCCCGGACGACCAATTGTTGCCGTGAATTCTCAAGGTGGTCAGCGCGGAACCGAACTGTCCCGGAATGAATAGGTCCGTACCAACGATCCGTTCGATTGCGCAAATCTGCTGGCTGAGCGCAGTCTGGCTAATGCGAAGCCGCCGCGCTGGGCGCGTGAAGCTCAATGGTTCGGCGGCCTCGATGTAATAGCGAAACTGTTTCAAGTCCATGGCACCCTCATCACTTCGTTAAATGGTGGACCGCGTTCGCAGCCTCATAGTTACCCAAGGGCGGGTTCTCATCAATGCACTGGCGCCGAACTATCTTTGAACCTTCCTTGAACCCCTAAGTTGCTGACAGCAGAAAGCTTAGGCTGGCTTTAGCGTGGAAAATTTGAACCGCTGAACTCCCCGCAAGTGGAGACACCACGAACCAGCCACACCAAAAGGCATTTTCCGCTGCGAATGGTCTCGTGGCGAAGCTGGCCGAATGACAAATTCATGGCTCGTGGCCCAACATTTTGCTTCGTAGGTCGGATGAGCGCTTGTCTACCCTGCTGGAGGTAAGAAGCCTTCAGTTTATTCCTATGCCGCAAACGCCAATTGACGCAAAAGCAGGAGGTGAAGGAGGTGCCGTAACTCAGCGCGGTTGTGTTGAACTTTTCATAAACTTTTTTTGAACTGATATACCATTGAAATTACGGGACTTTAGCCGCCTTGACGGGACCACACGAACGCGTGTGCTATACTCCCGTCAAAGGTAGACGCGTGTGTCTAACTCCGCCCTACACAAACGCGCCGCGCGCTTTGGGCCCTTCGAACTCGACCTCCGGGCTGGAGAGTTGCGCAAGAAGGGCTATCAAATTCGCCTGCAGAACCAACCCTTCCAGATCCTCGTTCTGTTGCTTGAGAATGCCGGAGATGTCGTAACACGCGAGCAAATCCAAGAAAAGCTTTGGTCCAATGATACGGTTGTGGAGTTCGAACACAGCATCGGCACAGCCTTGAAGAAGTTGCGACAGGCACTCGGCGATGATGCAACGCATCCCCGCTATATTGAAACTCTCAGTCGACGTGGTTACCGTTGGCTTGTGCCAGTTGAATGGGAGGATATGGTTGCCGCTGCTGCTTCGGGCATGAGTCGAACGAGTTTCCAATTTACAGAGCGCACCTTTGATTCTGCACCCGCGGTGTCTGCCCTGAAGGAAGTTTCGCCGGTCCTGTTCGTGGGAAAAGGGCGAGAGCTCCAGCAGCTGAAGAGTTATTTGGAGACGATGTTGGGCGGCCACCGGCAGCTGGTGTTTGTCACGGGTGAAGCGGGCATCGGGAAAACGACTCTGGTCGACGAATTCGCACGGCAAGCGGCGCAAACAGTCCCAGAGCTGCGGATCGCGCGGGGCCAGTGCGTGGAAGGATATGGAGGCAAAGAAGCCTATTACCCGGTGCTGGAGGCTGTGGGCGATCTGAGCCGGGAGAGCGGGACTGACTTTGTCCAGGTCTTGGCTTCGCAAGCTCCCACGTGGCTGGTGCAATTTCCGGCGCTGCTCACGCGCGAACATCGGGACACGCTGCAGCGTGAAATTCTGGGCGCCACCCGGGAGCGCATGCTGCGGGAGATCGGTGATGCCTTGGAGACCATCAGTCAGGCAACTCCGCTGCTGCTGATTCTTGAGGATCTGCACTGGGCGGATCACTCCACAGTGGATTTTATCTCCACACTAGCGCGGAAACGTGGCCCGGCGAGAATCATGCTGGTCGGCACCAAACGTCCTCTAGAAGCCGAGCTCTCTGAGCACCCATTGGTAGCGGTCAAGCAAGACCTTCAGGTTCATCGATTGTGCCAGGACGTGGTGGTCTCGCCCTTAAGCGAAGAGGAAGTTGCCAGGTATCTTGCTGCGGATTCAGCTGAAGCGAGCTTGCCAAACGGGTTGGCCGCGTTGCTGCACCGGCACTCGGGCGGCAATCCCTTGTTCCTGGCAGCCGCAATAGAACACCTGACCGAGCGGGGCCTGATTTCCCGGGAGAAGGGAGACTGGAAGCTTGAAGTTCCTCTCGAAAAGTTGGATCTCGGTGTGCCGCAGAGGCTGCGGCGCATGATCGAAGCGCAGATTGAAAACCTCAGTGCGGAACAGCAGCGGGTTCTCGAAGTCGCAAGCGTCAGCGGCGTGGTGTTTGAGACCAACGTGTGCTCGGCGGCAGCGGACGTGGAAGCGGAAAAATTCGAAGACCTATGCGAAGAGTTCTCGCGCCGCAACCATTTCGTGCGCTGGGTAGGCTCGCGGCGAATGCCTGGAGGGGCGATCTCTCTTCAATATGAATTTGTCCATGCGATGTATCGTGAAGTCTTCTATCAACGTCAGGCCATGAGCCGTCGCATAAAGTTGCACCAGCGAATTGGCGAACAGTTGGAAGCCCTGTACGCGGGCCAGATGGGTGAGGTAGGCGCGGTGAGACTGGCCGATCACTTCGAGCAGGCTGGCGATTGGCTGCGTGCCGTGAAGTACTTGCAACGCTCGGCGGATGAAATTGGACAGCGATTTGCATTTCGTGATGCTGCCGCCATTTTGCAGCATGCCCTGGAATTGGCGAGTAAGCTGCCCGAGCCGGAAAGGAGTGGAAGCGAGTTGCAAATCCTGGAGAAGCTGGCCACGGTTCGCCTGGCGACCGCCGACATGCGCGGAATCGAAACTCTGGAAGCACTGGCTTCACGGGCAGCTCACCTTGGCTTGCTCGATGTGGAGGTCCGTGCACTGATCCGGCAGGCGTGGCTACTGTCGTGGGTCGGATCCAAGCGCAGCCTGGAGGTCATCGACACTGCGCTTCAACTCAGCAAGAGGCAGGAGCCGCTCATGCGGGCCAAGACGACCCTCAGCTGTTTTGTCTTGCGCGTGGGTGCGGGCGCCCGCTGGAATCCTCAGGATGCAGCGGAGTGCAGCAAGGCACTTGCGGAAATTTCTGAGAGCGGGGATCGTCTTGCGCTCGCCCCACATCTGATTGAGTACAGCTTCATGCATTGGTACCTCTCTGAATACCGCGAGGCGCATCGGACCGCACTCGAGGGCATTGCCATCCTTGCGGGAGGAGACGGAGAGAAGGCGTATTTGGATGTCCTCAATGCGGGCACGATCATCTTGCCCTATCCTCTCTTTTTCGGAGATTGGGGCTCGGCGCTGCGGGAGATTGAGTCCGCAATCCTCATGGCGGACAAGAATGGCGATCATTTTCTCAGATACACTCAGAGTAACCACATGGCCTGGTTGCAGTTCCATGCCATGGACTTTACCAGCGCGCTGCGCAGCTGCGAGTTGGTATTCCCGTTGGCAGGTGATCAACGGTTCATCTCCCATATCCGCTTCTGCCGGATTATTGCTGGCTCGGCGGAAGTGGCCCTGGGGAATTATGACCTTGCCCTGAAGCACTTGCATATCGTCAGAGACGAGATGGATCGACAGGAGGTGGTATTCGACTGGTACCGGAGCATGATGCTGGAATCTGCGCTCACCGAACTCTGGCTGGCCAAGAAAGACTTGGTTCAAGCGCGGCTCCAGGCTGAACGGCTTCTGAAGTTCGCGCTTGCCACTCCGGACCGAGCATGGCAGGCACAGGCCTGGGAGACGAACGCCCGAGTCGCCTTAGCCGAAGGGAACTTGCAAAGAGCCCAAGAGTGTATCGCCGGGGCCTTGCAGACGATGGTGGGGTTCGAACTGCCCCTGGTCTCTTGGCGAGTTCACTCGACGGCCTCAGTGATTTGCCAATCGGCCGGGAACCTTGAGTTGGCCGAGCACCATCGCGAACTCAGCTGTACCACGATTCTGCAAATAGCAAATTCTCTGCCGCCTGAAGAGCCTCTCCGGAGTGTTTTTCTGTCCGCGCCGCCGATACGGAGAATCCTTGGGCGATCGTATGGCGCCGCGGGAGAGAATTGACCCCGTCGAGCGTGACTTTATTCGTGCCTGATTTCCGGATTAGAATTCCACCTTCAACGCATATTGCCGGCGACAATCAAGAAATGCTTGAGCAGATTTTTCTTCCGGTCGATTTTTCGCCTTCCTGTATTGCCTTGGCCACCAATCCATCGACAATTCCGTCAAATGGATGACATTCGCCAGTCCCCATTCCACACTTCCAAACCTGGCCGCGAGCGGGCCGATTGCCGCGGTAATGGCCGCATTTCTGGTGACGTACCCTCGCCAACGGATCCGTGCGCTCTTCCTGTTCTTCGTTTTTGTGCGCGTCACCTTTATCCCAGCCGCACTTCTCTTCGAGCGGCACCCTCTTTGGCGCTGTCTCCGGGCGACTGTTGGAGGATCCCGAGCGCATCGCAGAGTGCCGATACTGCCGATAACTGGCTCGCTTCCATCGAGTCTGTCAATCGTCTGTCATCTGCTAGAGGTTTGGCACTCGCCCGTTCGACAACCAGTCGCATTCTCAATCGGTTATGAATGGCCTCTCTGTTGCTCCTAGGGACCGTTGCGGCCTACGAGTTGCATGAGTGTTCAAGTGCGCCACCTCGATGCGAACGCCATTCTGACTCACTGCGGGAAAAACAAGGAGCTTAATAGAATGACAACTAAAATCGCGCTGGAAGATCCCTCGGCTCTCTCGTTGAGTGCCTATGGAAAAGCGAGATCTACGATTCAAGGAGCACCCCTGAGTTCCGAGGAACTCCGGAAGACACACGCCTACTGGCGGGCATGCACCTACCTGGCTCTCGGGATGATCTATCTCCAGGAAAACCCTCTCTTGAAGGAACCCCTTAAGCCGGAGCACATCAAGAACCGCCTGCTCGGGCATTGGGGATCGAGTCCGGGCCTCGCTTTCATTTATATCCACCTGAACCGCCTCATCAAGAAGCTTGATCTCGACGTGATCTTCATGGCCGGGCCCGGCCATGGCGCCCCGGGTGTCCTGGGTCCCGGCTATCTCGAAGGAACATACTCCGAGATTTATCCCGAAAAGAGCGAGGATGAAGCGGGCTTGCGCGAATTCTTCAGACAATTCTCGTTCCCTGGTGGCATCGGTAGTCACTGCACCCCGGAAACTCCCGGGTCCATTCACGAAGGCGGCGAATTGGGTTACGTGCTTTCGCATGCCTGCGGCGCTGCCTTCGATAACCCTGACCTGATTGTTGCCGCCGTCGTCGGTGATGGGGAATCCGAAACGGGACCGCTGGCCACTTCCTGGCACATCAACAAGTTCCTCAGTCCCATTCGAGATGGCGCGGTTCTGCCCATCCTTCATTTGAACGGCTACAAAATCAATAATCCCACTCTACTGGCGCGCATTACCCATGATGAGTTGGAGGACCTCTTGCGAGGGTACGGCTGGACGCCCTATTTCGTGGAAGGCTCGGATCCCGAAAGCATGCACCAGGCGATGGCCGCCACGGTGGAACATTGTGTTCGCGAGATTCGCGACTTTCAACAGGAATGCCGCACGACAGGCACTCCGAAGCGGCCGCGCTGGCCGATGATCGTGTTGCGTTCTCCGAAAGGCTGGGGCGCACCGAAAGAAGTCGCTGGTCACAGGCTGGAGGGTTTTTGGCGCGCCCACCAGGTTCCCTTGACGGACGTCAAGAAAAACCCCGATCAACTGCGCATCCTCGAAAAGTGGATGCATGACCAGAAGCCGGAGGAATTGTTTGACGAGCATGGCAAGCTGGTCGCGGAGCTGAAAGAACTCGCTCCCACCGCTAGCCGCCGCATGAGTGCCAATCCTCATGCCAATGGAGGGGTCCTCAGGAAGGCCCTGCGCTTGCCGGACTTCACCGACTACGCGATCAAGGTTGACCAGCCGGGAAGCATTGAAGCGGAAAACGTGCCGCCTTTGGGGGATTTTCTGCGCGATGTGATGAAGTCGAACATGAACAACTTCCGCGTCTTCGGCCCGGACGAAACCACATCGAATAAACTACAAGCCGTCTACCAAGCCGCCAAAAAATTCTGGATCGCCCAGTACTTCGCCGAAGACAACGATGGCGGCGAACTGGCGCCCGACGGTCGCGTCATTGAGATGCTCAGCGAGCACACCATGGAGGGCATGCTCGAAGGGTATCTGCTCACCGGGCGCAATGGTTTCTTGTCCTCCTATGAAGCCTTTGTGCACGTCATTGACTCCATGTTCAACCAGCACGCGAAGTGGCTGTCGATCTGCAACCACCTCTCCTGGCGCCAGAACATCGCTTCGCTGAACCTCCTGATCACTTCTACTGTTTGGCGGCAGGACCACAATGGATTCACGCACCAGGATCCCGGATTCCTGGACGTTGTCCTCAACAAAAGCGCCGCTGTCACGCGCATTTACCTTCCACCGGACATCAATTGTCTGCTGTCCGTCGCCAATCACTGCCTCAGGAGCGAAAACTACATCAACGTGATCGTTTCCGACAAGCAGCTGCATCTCCAGTATCTGAATATGGATGCCGCGATCAAACATTGCACTAAGGGAATCGGCATTTGGAATTGGGCGAGCAATGACCAGAACGCCGAGCCCGACCTGGTCATGGCCTCCGCCGGCGATATACCCACCCAAGAAGCCCTCGCGGCAACGGTACTGCTTCGCCAGGAGTTCCCCGATCTGAAGATCCGTTTCATCAACGTGGTCGACCTATTCAAGCTGCAGCCGAGCAAGGAACATCCGCACGGGCTAACGGAGGCGGATTATGATTCTCTGTTCACCACCGACAAGCCGATTATCTTCAATTTCCACGGTTATCCCTGGCTGATTCACCGCTTGACCTACGGCCGCACCAACAAAACGCTTCACGTCCGCGGCTACAAAGAGAAGGGCAATATCAACACCCCGATGGAGTTGGCCATCAACAATGAAACCGATCGATTCAGCCTCGCCATCGACGCCATTGATCGCGTCCCCAAACTCCAGAGGATCGGGGGACATGCCAAGGATAAATTCCGCGACGCCCAAATCGCTTGCCGCGCCTACGCCTACAAGCATGGCATCGACAGCCCGGATATTACCGGATGGCGCTGGCCGCACCCGTCAGCCTGAGATGGTCCGAATGCAACCGGTGGCCGCGTTCCCGCGAACCGGCCACCCCTGAGATTCTGGTCAAGGACTTTCAGGGGATCGTTCTTTGAACACAATCTTTCCCGTCCGGCGATCCAGCATACGTTACTAACCTTCTGCTCGATCCCCTCGTTCAGCAAGCGGTACAGCATGAAGCTCTCGATTGACTTAAAATGCTCGAGCAGGAGCCGGACCCAGGACATGGCAACTGCGGTTTGGGCCGCCTGGCGGCATGCTTTCTGGACTCGATGGCCAGGATGCAGCTCCCTGCCACCGGCTACGGTTTTGCGCTATGAGTACGGAAGAAACTGCTGTGGGTAAGACTCTAGTTAGCAGCAGTGTGATCGATGCGGTTGTCCGATAGCTCGGGCGGCAGTTGCGCGAAGTTCCGGTAGGTTTTAAATGGTTAGTGCCCGGCCTCTTCCGCGGTTCGTGTTGTTTCAGCGGGGAAGAGAGTGCGGGAGCCAGCTTTCTTCGGTGTGACGGCTCCGTGTGGACGACCGATAAGGATGGGCCTATCATGGACCTGCTGGCGGCTGAGATTACTGCCTGCACGGGCAAAGATCCTGGCGAGCATTACCGCGATCTGACAACAGAGTTTGGCTCTCCGTACTACACACGCATCGATGCGCCGGCGACGCCCGAGGAGAAAGCGAAACTGCAAAGACTCTCACCGGAGGCAGTGAAGGAGTCACATTTGGCGGGTGAAACCATCATCGCGAAACTCACCAGAGCTCCCGGCAACAATGCTCCCATCGGCGGCTTGAAAGTCGTGGCGGCCAGCGGCTGGTTTGCGGCCCGGCCCTCCGGCACGGAGAACATCTACAAGATCTATGCGGAAAGTCTCATAAGCCAGGCCCATCTGCACGCGATCGTCAGCGAAGCCCGGGAGATCGTGAACAATGCACGGGGTTCTTCCGAACTCGTTCCGCGGACTGGATTCGGTCTATGAGCGATCCTGGTGGGCCAACGAATGTTCCGCCGTTTCCCCCGGAATACCGTGCTTCCAGCCTGCTGTTGCACGTGACATCTCTGCCCTCGCCTTACGGAATCGGCGATCTGGGGTCGTCGGCGTTTGCATGGATCGATCGCATTCAGGATGCAGGCCAAGCATGGTGGCAGGCGCTGCCGCTCGGCCCGACCGGCTATGGAAACTCGCCATATCAATCCCTTTCGTCGTTTGCCGGCAACAGCTTGTTGCTCAGTCCGGATAGCCTGATCGCGGACGGCCTGCTCAAGCCAGCCGATTGTAAGTCCCACTTCCCCTCGGACGTGGTCGAATATGACTCCGTCATCCCGTTTAAACACCGCTTGATTGAAAAGGCTTGGAAGAGGTTCCAAGCCGGTGAGCGCAAGGACCTGCGGCCTGCCTTTGACGAGTTTTGCGTTTCGCAGTCCATGTGGCTCGAAGACTATGCTCTATTCCGCGCCCTCAGAGCGAGGTACAACGGTGCCTATTACCTCGAATGGCCCGAAGAGTTGGTCCGGCGCAGCCCCCGTGCGCTGAATGAAGCGCGCCGTGAGCTGGCAACGCAGATTGATCAGGTTCGCCTCTCGCAATTCCTGTTGGCCCGCCAAGGCGACCAACTCAAGGAGTATGCCCACGCCAGGGGCGTCAGCCTGATTGGAGATCTGCCGTTTTTCGTTTCTCCGGATTCGAGCGATGTTTGGGCCAGTCCGGAATTGTTCTTGCTGGATGAGCAGCGCCGCCCGCGCTTTGTCGCCGGCGTTCCGCCCGATTATTTCAGCGCGCAGGGTCAGCTGTGGGGCAACCCAGTCTATAACTGGGATGCCCTTCGCTCCATTGGCTATCGCTGGTGCATCGACCGGCTGCGTGCCCTGTTGGTCCATGTCGATCTGATTCGCTTGGATCATTTCCGTGGGTTCGCGGCAGCCTGGCATGTTCCTGCCGGAGCAACAACGGCACAGTCTGGACAATGGGTACCGGGCCCGGGTGCCAGCTTTTTTGAAGCGGTACTGAGAGATCTCGGACGCCTGCCCTTTATAGCTGAGGATCTGGGATTGATCACCCCGGACGTGAAGTCTCTTCGTGACCAATTTCAGGTGCCGGGGACCAGGGTCCTGCAATTTGCTTTCGACGGCCATCCCGACAATCCCTATCTTCCCGAGAACTTTGTGCCCAACACGGTCGTGTACACGGGTACGCACGACAATGCCCCCACTCGCCAATGGTTCGAGGAATTGCCTGACGACCAGAGGCAGAACTTCTGGACTTACCTCAAACGCGCACCCGGCGAAAGTGCTGAAGCGGCTCCGGCGTTGATGCGCCTTGCATGGTCCTCGATCGCGGCACTCACAATCGCTCCGTTACAGGATCTCCTCAATTTGGGCAAGGGATCTCGCATGAACGTGCCTGGACGTCCCAGCGGAAACTGGGACTGGCGCTTCACGGAAAAAATGCTGTCTCTCCAGGCGTTTGCATGGCTGCGGGAATTGACCGAAAGCTCGAACCGTTTGGCCAGCCGCCGTGTAACCGTCAGTCGCTGAAGCGTGAATCTCGAGCCTTGCTGGAGTGACCTACCCGCCCAGACCCGGAAGTCCTTAGGATATGGGTGTTTCAGTTTACCCTGAACTGCGAAGGGCTCTCAGGTATGTCGTTCGCAATCCTCGGGCTTAGCCCCCAAAAGCGGCAACACTTTGTTCGCTTACTTGCGGGACAGCACACTAGGCCGTGTGTTTGGGGCCGCGGCTATCTGCCTTTAACAACGTTTCGAAAGCTGCGGAGTCTAGGAGATCAAGAGACTGCACCACTATATCCGCAGGCAGATGTTTTCCGTTGCGGCTTACCCCGATGCTCCGCATGCCCGCGCTGCGTGCTCCTTCGATGCCCGCGGCGGCGTCTTCCACGACGATGCACGAATCCGGCGAAACACCGACTCGCGAAGCGGCGGTTAGGTACACTTCCGGATCCGGTTTCCCGCGGCGCACGTCTTCTGCGGAGACGATCCCCTGAAATAACTGGCTAGCCGCCAGCGCCTCAAGGATCACTTCAATGTTCAGCCGAGGGGCCGCCGAGGCGATTGCCTGGAGCCACCCCCGCTCCCGGAGCCGGTGCAGCCAATTCATGACGCCGGGCAATGGGGAGATCCCGTTCTTGCGCACCAACTCCCGGTACATCTCCTCTTTCGCTAGCGAAATCCTGTTGATGCGTTCGGGAGTCGCTGCGGCGCCCAACCAATCGCGAATAATGGAATCGTTGCGTTGCCCAAAGGAAGAAAGAAACTGCTCGTGCGTGATCGCACTGCCTTCCTTCGCCATGGTTTCCCGCCAGGCAATCCAGTGCAACTGCTCTGAGTCAATCAGAGTTCCATCCATGTCCCACAGTACGGCTCGGGCCACGCTCATCGGTTGACCTCTATCTGAATCATCGTACCAAGAAGTCCTGCCTCTGACGCAGGATGGAATTCTAGCGGAATGCCGCCCCGTTGGGGGCGCTTCACCTCAAAGGAGGCAACGCATCGTGGAACGCCGCTCAGCCCGCCTTCTGCGCAACCTGGGAGAGCGCATAGTCTTCCTTTCGCAGGCGGCCAATGCAGCGCAACCGGGAGTCCACTCCTAACTACTTGGAGATGAATGGCTTGCCTCGCAAAGCAGCGTCAAATCTATGGCACTTGACAATCCATTGGCAGGCTGGGATTCGAAGTTGCCCCACTACCGGCTCGCCTGGTAATGGGAGTTCGACCAGCGGTCATTGGCAGTCCGCCCCGCACCAGCGGCAACGGGCCGCTCTTTGCGGTTCTTCCCTCGCACGATCAAGAATTCGTCCCCACTTAAAATCGCATGCACCGCCAGGTGTCAAATTCTTGTCATCCACGGTTTTGGCATTATGTCTCTTCTTTTCGCTGTGCATCCTAGCGCCTCTCCTAAGTGCCTCTCGCCAGAGGACATGCATCACCCTTGAGAATTGCGCAACGGACTGGAGATTGGAGTGCTTAGAAGAAGTCAGAGTTCGAGCAGGGCGAGGCCTGACGGAAATCAGTGATCGGCATAAAACCGAACGTCTGGCTCTGGATTGGACCGCAAAACCGATGAACGACCTCCTGAGTCAGCTGGGCAATCTTTTTCTTGGTGCAATTCCCACGGGTGTGCTGTTGGGCTTCGTGTGGCTTGGGTACCGCGTGATTGTACAAGGGAAGCTGACCAGCGTCCTTTCCGAGCGGCGTCAACACACGGAAGGTGCTGTGGAAAAGTCGCGCGCAGCCATCTCCGCTGCGGAAGCCCGCAGCGCCGAGTACGAACAGCGGATCCGCGACGCGAAACTCGCCATCTACAAGGCACAGGAATTGCGGCGACGCAAGCAGTTGGAGGCGCGCGTCGCGCAGTTGGCGGAAGCCCATCAGGCAGCGGAAATACACCTTCAGTCGGGCCGTCGGGCAATCGATGCCGAGTTGCGGCGGGCAAAAGCGGGACTCGAGATGCATGTCAACGCGCTCGTGAACCAAATCGTGCGAGCAGTGCTCGAGCCGGCGACGGATTCGGCGGTCACGGAGGTGAAGCGATGAGGTCGAAAAACCGTAACGACAGGTTTTGGCTTATGATTGCGCTCTCGTCGATTCTTATGGCCGCGCCTTTGGCTGCTACACCGGAGAAAAAGCAACCTGCGGTGTCGACCCTTACCAGCGCCGAGGTGAACGCGCGACCTTCTTTAGGCAACGCAAACAAAGTCCCCAACGCGAACACCGCCCCCGGCCAGTCCCCAAAGGCCAGTCTAGATGCGTCGGCCGACCCCGGCGCGCAGTTCCGGAACTCCGCCTCCCTCAAGTGGATGGCGCACAAGTTAGGCGTAAGTACCGCGACGGCCTACGGGCTTAGTGCCGTGGAGAACTTCCTCCTCATCATCGGGGCCGGTGTGCTGCTGCTGTGCTCCAGGCTGCCCGCCTTTTTTCGCAACCGCACGCAAGGCATTCGCCAGGCTCTCGACGAGGCACGCAAAACGAACGCCGAAGCGCTGCAACGCTTGTCGGCAATCGAGGAGCGCCTCGCCAAATTGCAGATCGAAATTGCAGCCCTGCAGTCAGCCGCCGACCACGAGTCCCAAGCGGAGGGCGAACGCATCCGCGCCGCTGCCGAAGAGGAAAAGCGCAAGATTATGGAAGCTGCGGACCAGGAGATTAATGCTGCCGTAAGCCTGGCCAAGCGCGAGTTCAGAACCTACGCTGCGGATCTGGCCGCGACGCTGGCGGCCAACAGCATACAAGTCGATGCCTGCACCGACGAAGCGCTTCTGCGCGCCTTTGTCGACCAATTAGGGAGAAGTGGGGCCAACTGAGTGTCTGCCATCACCCGATACGCGCGTGCCTTCGCCGAAATCATACTGAAGAAACAGCTCAATCGCAGCCGGACCGCAGAAGAGTTGGCGGTAGTTGCGGGACTGACCAAGAACTCAAGCGACCAGCGCACGTCCCCCGCCAACAATTGATGGCTTGCTGGCCTTGCTCGTCGAAAATTGCAGATATCAGCTTCAGATAGTCGCCGGGTTTGCAACTCCGCAAGGCCCGATGTCGTTGCTTTCGCGCGGGTCGAAACACAGGTAGCCCATGCGGCTAGAGTGAATCTGTCGCGGGAATCGATTCGACGAGAACGCGGCCACGCAGCAGCGGCAGAACGTCGAGAACTCCGGTGGACGAAACCTGCAGCCCCCATTCGGGGCGGAGTTCGATGCGCAACAAATTGGGCTGATCGCTCCGCAATTCGATTGGAGACGTTGCTTCGACACGCAAGTAGGGATGGCCATCGAACATTTGCAGCGAGTGCAAGCCGCCATCAGCCGTGACAACGCAGCCCGCGTCAGTTGACGAACAAGGATTCTCCGTATCCATTTTCTCGACGTGCTGCGGCAACTGTTGCGCGAGATGAAGACGAAGCAGGTAGTAGGTCCCGGCGGGAATCTGGCCTGTTACGATCGGAGAAAGGACCGCATCCTTCGCAGCCGCATCTTCCACAAGGTCTACCCATTGCGGGTGCCGGGCCCAGTCCGGAGCAAGTTCCTGCCACTCGGGTGAGTTTTCATCAGCGACGGCAGACGGATGCAGTTCGATGCCGCTGAGCAGAAGATGCAGGTGTGTTATCTGGCGCGAATCAAAACAGTCGGCACACGCCTGAACCAGGTGAGCCACGGTTTTGACGGCTGTCGTGGGACGCAGCTGCGAGCAGGTGAACGTCAGATTCGAGGTGGGCACTCCCGGCGTATTATTGTATGGGTTGAAAAAACCGCCGAAACAGTTATTGCCACAACCCGTTGCGATGACCGACAGCACGAAACAGAGTAGGAATAGTGTCACGCGAGAAATTCTGCGGAGTTCAAATCTGGATCGCATCATCATCCCACCTCCACAATTCAGGAGGAAACACGGGGACTGCACGTATTTTACACCTCGGAGCCAGGACCTGCATTGCGACGCAGTTGGGAATGGGAGCCTGAACATTTCCCGGCGAAACATGGACCGCATGCAGAACCGCCAGTGCGGTTCCACCGAAGTACTTGTTCAGGAGTGTCGTGAATGGAAGCTGCTCCATGACCGTGGAACGGTCTCCTGTAAGCCGAATGCGCCTGTGCCCATGGGTTGGTTACAGACCCGCCTGCTCGGAATGCACTCGGAGTTCCAACCCCAAATTGTGGGGATTCTGTTGCAATATGTTCTTTCCCAGGATGCAGTTACGGGTCCGCGGACCTCGAAAGGACCCTCGTCGCGCATGCTGGGTCAAATGGACTAGTGACAAGAGCTTGGCATATGGCAGGCTGCGAACTGTCTCTCTTCCATTTGGCGATGAGACCAATCACGCTGAGAAACGCGGCGCTGAAAAGCAGCTTCTCTCAAGTCGTCCCGTTTTAGGGCAATTTGAACAAGCCGTAGCGTCCCTGTCATTTGTCAAGCTCTTGACACTTATGCCGTTTCTGAGTTTGCATAATCGAGCCATACGTTGGTCCAGCATCCGGCTGTTAAGTCCTTACTCCTGAAGCAGAAGGCTTAAGTCCCCAACGAGCTGGCGCAGAGTGGAATTAGGGATGCTTCAATAATAAGATACCGGCGCCGAGGCGGCCTTCCTGAGACCACACTGGAGACGCAGAGCCAGGTCAGACCAGGGGACTCTTCCTGATCGCCGGATCGCGCAGTCATTGGAAGTGGCCAGTTCGCCGGTCCATTTGGTCTATTGCAATGACGCTCTTCGCTGCCTTGACCGCTCCCAGCCAGCAAGCTCCTACCCCTCAACAGGCCTCCACCATCCAACAGGCTGATCAGCTACAACAGCAGTTCCTGCGATTGAAACAGCAGTACGATGCAACCAGTAGCCCCATTTTCTTGTAAAGCATCTATTCCAAGTATGAGGACACGAAAGGACAACAAATATGGCAGCATCTGCTGAACAAATCTATCCGCATCCTTCGGGGAAACGCCAGGCCTGGAAGCGTCTCGGAGATCACTATAAAAAGATAGCGAAATTACATCTTCGACAGCTTTTTGCTGATGATCCAAAGCGCGGAGAGCGCCTGAATGCCGAAGCTGTGGGTCTTTTTCTCGATTACTCAAAGAACCGCATCACCGACGAAACGCTCGAGCTCCTGATCCAGCTCGCCAGGGAATCGCACCTTCAGGAACGCATCGAGGCCATGTTTCGCGGCGAAAAAATTAACCGCACGGAGAACCGAGCCGTTTTGCACACGGCACTCCGCGCTCCTCGCGGCGCTTCCATCCTGGTGGATGGCGAGAACGTGGTGCCCAAGGTGCATGCTGTCCTCGAACGTATGGCAGACTTCGCGAACCGCGTACGCAGTGGTGAGTGGAAGGGCCACACCGGCAAGCGTATTCGCAACGTGATCAACGTAGGCATCGGCGGTTCCGATCTCGGACCGGTCATGGCCTACGAAGCCCTGAAATACTACTCCGATCGAACCATGACGTTCCGTTTTGTCTCCAACGTCGACAGCACTGATTTCGCAGAAGCCGTCCGCGATCTTGACCCTGCAGACACGCTTTTCATTATCTCTTCAAAAACCTTTACCACGCTCGAGACCATGACGAATGCGCATACCGCCCGTGCCTGGTCGCTTGCCGGCCTGGGTGGTGACGAGGCCTCCGTCGCGAAGCACTTCGTGGCGGTTTCCACGAATGCTGCGGAGGTTGCGAAGTTCGGAATCGATACCGCGAACATGTTCGAGTTCTGGGATTGGGTCGGCGGCCGTTACTCTATGTCTTCCGCGATCGGCCTCTCGACGATGGTTGCCATCGGCCCGGACAGTTTTTCCGCCATGCTCGATGGACTCCACCAGATGGACGAGCATTTCCGCACCGCTCCATTCGAGCAAAACCTGCCCGTGCTTTTGGGCCTTCTGGCCATTTGGTACAACGATTTCTTCGGGGCGCAGACCGTGGCGGTCTTGCCTTACGAACAATACCTCAAACGGTTCCCGGCCTACCTCCAACAACTCACCATGGAGAGCAATGGCAAGCACGTTACGGTCGACGGGAAGAAGGTCGCTCACCAGACATCTCCCGTTTACTGGGGCGAACCGGGAACCAACGGGCAGCATTCGTTTTACCAGTTGATCCATCAGGGGACCAGGTTCATCCCGTGCGACTTCATCGCCTTTGCGCAACCTCTTAACCCCATCGGCCGCCATCACGACATGCTGATCGCAAACGTCTGTGCGCAGGCCGAGGCCTTGGCGTTCGGCAAGACTCCTGAAGAGGTCGCGGCGGAAGGCACGCCCAAATGGCTGGTTCCTCACAGGGTATTCGAGGGGAATCGTCCGTCGAATACGATCCTGGCGGAACGGCTGACGCCGGAAATGCTGGGCAAGCTGGTGGCGCTCTACGAACACTCTGTGTTCACCCAGGGCGCAATTTGGAACATCGATTCCTTCGACCAATGGGGTGTCGAGCTTGGCAAGGTTCTCGCTCAACGGATCATCCCGGAACTCGAGAGCACAGCAGAGCCGAAGCTCGCGCACGACAGCTCAACCAACAACCTGATCAGTCGTTACCGCAAATCTAAAGCGGCCCAGCAAAATTAGCCGCAGTCATGGTTGCATTCGCCTTTAAAGACCGGCCGATCTGGCCGTCTGGATCCTCCGCGACAAGCAGGGTTGGACGATGGATCGCGTTCTCGCTGCCTTGAACGGAGAAACAACCCAGCAGGTCGACCCTGACACATCCGATTCCAGTTTCGCTTGTTCATGGCACCGCCATCGTGCCTGAGGATGAGCTTGTTTACTTTTACGATGACATCTACAACCACGATGCCGCGCTTGAGCAATTGAAATTCTGCGGGTTACCCTAACAATTAACTTGGGCGCTTCGGTATCAACACATTCTGCTGCAGCGTGAAATCGAGGAGAGTCTCGCTTGGCACTTTCACCTGGTCGCCCTTGGTGATGATTTCGGACCCAGCGCCCGCGCCACCGCCGACGCCCGCACCGATCCCCGCACCTTTTCCGCCCCCGGCAATGGCGCCGATGATCGATCCGACCGCCGCTCCACCGATCGTTCTCTTCGCAGTGCTCGCGCCACGAGACTTGCCCGTCAATTCATATTCCCCGGTCACCAATGATATCGTCTGGCCGTTCACCACGATCCCTGTCAGTTCCAGCCGCAGCTCGGATCGGCCTGTGAACGTTCCTGACTCCTTCGATTCTGCCAGCCGCCCATAGACGTCCGCCCCCTTGGCAACAATCACCTTACCGTCAACCATCAACGGCTCCTCGAGCGAAGCTTCGAATCGATCCCCCACGTGGTTCTTGGTGGAATCGATGCCATCGATCGTGCGCACGGCAATGTGCGTCCCTTCCGGGATAGTGACAAACGCAGGTGCCTCGCTGGCCGCCCTCGCTGGCGAACTGTCTGGCGACGCAGGCACTTTACCGGGTGCCCAGTCCGAATCAAACTTGATCGAGACGATGTCAGCGACATTGAACTTTTGCACCGACGACCCGACCTGAAAACTGATCTCGCTATCCGTGCCACCGATAAACCTGCCTTTGATTAGGCTGCCGTTTTTCAGCTCCAAAGAGTCGGCTCGCGCTATCGAGGCCACCACGCACAGCGCAATGAATATTCCGCAATTAAGCTTGAGTCTCATAATGCCTTCTTCAATTGCAAGCACCGTGCCAAACCTGACGATTGTACACGTGTTCAGCGACACCGCAAGCTGAAGGCTATGCCGGATCCTCTGCGTCTCACAAACTCAATCCGTACAGCGCTGTTTGGAGCCCCGGCAATGCAATGGATGGCGATCTTTCATGATCGAAACCGGCTCGCTTCTCTTGAGGCTCGATAAATGAACTCTTGGGAGGGGCCTTCCGAGACACATCATGCCAATTCCTTCACACTTTTGCCGATAACGTGACAAGCGGATTGACATCTGACGGACTCCCGTCATGGCTTTGTAAACGCCGGTCGGCCATCCCCATCCATCGCGAATCCCGCGCCCCCGCCCCTAGTCATCCCGCCCCCCGCGCTACCGCCCCATTGTCATCCCGAATCCCCGCGCTTTTGGCGGGCTGAGGGGTCTGCTTTTCGCTTCTGGGCAACTCTTCCCCAAGGTTGTTATCAGAGCCAGTTCCAGCCGCAACGCAACGGACACGGGTTGGACTCCGGCATCACAGTGGCCGGCAAGGAATTTTCAGCTTCCGTATCCGATACGCCAAAGTCGTCCGTTTCATTCCGAGCCGTGTCGCCGCACCGTTGGGACCTGCAACTACCCAGTTCGATTCCCTAAGCGCCCGCAGGATATGTTCGCGTTCGACCTCTTCAAGAGTACTCAACTTGGAACCGGCTCCTGGAACAGCCTGTTTCAACTCCGCCAGTGGAGGGCGCAGAACAGTCCCGGGAGACAAAATCACCGCGCGCTCTATGAAGTTTTGCAGTTCGCGCACATTGCCTGGCCACGGATAGTTTGCAAGGGCCTCCATCACCTGGGAAGGAATGGTGTCTATCCGCCGATTCATTTGCCTTGTGTATTTGTCCACGTAGTGCCGCACGAGCACCGGAATGTCTTCCTGCCGGTCGCGCAGCGGGGGGATACACAGCGGGAAGACGTGCAAGCGGTAAAACAAATCATTGCGGAATCCCCCGGCTTCGGCCATCTGTTTTAAATCCTGGTGCGTGGCGGCAATGACGCGGACATCTACTTTCTGCGTGTGCGTGCTGCCCAGCCTTTCAAATTCATGCTCCTGCAAAACCCGCAACAGTTTGGGCTGCAATTCCAGTGGGATGTCGCCAACTTCGTCCAGAAAGAGAGTCCCCTTATCAGCGGCTTCGAACCGGCCGGCCTTCCGCATGATGGCGCCAGTAAATGCACCCTTCTCGTGCCCAAACAGCTCGCTCTCAAGCAGGCCTGAGGGGATGGCGGCGCAGTTCAACTTGACGAATGGCCGGTTGCGTCGCGCGCTCAGGGCGTGAATGGCACGGGCGATGAGTTCTTTTCCTGTACCAGTCTCCCCCTGGACCAACACGCCAGAATCGGTGGGCGCCACGACTTCGATCTGTTGGAGTACGTGCTGCAGGGCCGGACTATTCCCCACGATCTCTGGAAACTTTAGATCGCTTGGGACTTCTTGCTCCAGATAAACCTTCTCTTCTCCAGACTTGTCCCTGAGTTTTCGGGATTCGCCCCGGACAATCGCGTTTTCCATCGCAATCGGTTGGGTACTCATGTGCCCCACTGTTCCGTTCATGCGGAGGCCACGGAACTTGTTACAGTCGAATTCCGGGCTGCGGTGAAGGTGAGAGACGAATAAAGCGAGATCGACCAGACCAGATTTGCCCCGATCACACTCAACACGAACGCCACGTTCATGATGCCGAGGAGCGCGAAAGCAAGAAACGCATATGGAAAGAAGCATCGGCGCATCATGAATTCCATGCGTCGGCCGAAATACAAAAGAGGATTCGATGCCCGGCTCTCGGCGCGCCTATGCCAGATTCCCAGGTATTGCTCGGGGCGCCCGGCGGCGAGGCGGTGCCGCTGCCATGCAGTAGAGAGGATGCTCGCGACGGCCCCAAAAAGGAGTAGGCCGCCCAACACCAGGTACATCTTCGATCCTGAGCTCCTCCACTGCCCCACGGTCATGCCGACAAAAATAAGCAAATAAAACACGTAGTCGCACACGGTCTCAAGCCAGCAGCCGAAATCAGACTCCAGGAGCTTCAAGCGCGCCACCTCCCCGTCACACCCGTCCAGGATGCTTGCAAACAGGCATAACAACGCGCCGAGGAGCGTGTACCAGTAACCGCCAAGAGCGAAGGATGTTGCGGAGGCAAAGCCAACTCCGAGTGTGAATATGCTTACCATGTTCGCCGTGATCGGAAACTTAATGAGTTGTCGGCTGATCGGTATGGAAATTCTCCGGTTGAATTGTGCGAACATGCCGTCCGTTGGCTTGACCAGCCAGCCGTTCAGTTTTCGCTCGGCAGACCGGCGGTCTTCCGCATCACGGACTCGCTGCCAGAGATTTTCCGCCACGTCCATGCAAACGACGGACTGCATCGTCATGAGCGAAGCGTGCAGGTCCGCCCGGGGCTCGCCCTGCGTCTCGCATCCCTCTGCGAATTGGTGAAACGTCTCGGCGGAGAACGCATAAATGCCGACGGGTGTTTCGCCGCTCATCAGGGCCATCGCCGCTCTCTCGTCTTTCCACCCGGTGGCTTTGCGGAGCAACGAGGGATGGTACGTTGCGTTTCCCTCTACAAACACCAATCGTTCGTTGGACAACTGTTTGGCAATGAGCTCCAACGCTTGCAGCGGACTGGCGCCGGCGGCTGTCTCGATCCATTGAACAGAATTCGGAAGACGCCCGGTAGAAGACAGCTCGCGCCGCACGCTCAGGCTTGTGAGGCGATCCGCCACCACCGTGATCCTCGTGCACCCAGCCTTCTGGGCTCCGAGGATGGTGCGGAGCAGGATGGGCAGTGAGCCGACTCGAGCGATTGAAGAGCGGAATGGGCTGGCTTTCGTTTCCACGCCGGAAAGAACAATGGCGACGGTGACTTCGCCGCCCGCTGAAAGAGTGCTCGAAGGCTCCCCCTCCGATCTTGGGCTTTCTTTGACGGTTCCCGCCGTCGCATCGCTGCCGGTGTCGCGGTTCCTCTTGGGCTTGGTCAGTAAGGCTAGGCAAACGCCGCCAACGGCCGCCCAGAAGAGCCCGCGCAATCGTCTTGCCAGTGCTAAAGCCAGGCCGCTGGCGCTACTCAAGCCGAACATCTTTCCAATCAGCATATTTCCACCTTCATAAGTTCCAATATTTCCAGGGTTGCAGTTGCCAATCACGTTCACGAGTTTCGTTAAGGCTTCGATGACCAGCGCGCCGAAGAAACTGAGATTTACCCCAATCAGCCAGAGAACCATGCACACTTCCATCACGGCCATGCATTGAGACGCCAGGTTCAGCGCAAAACTCGCCCAAAATGCTCCGGGACTATTGTGGTGGAAATCGAAGAGTGCATTCTCCACGGACTCGATCAGCTGATGCTGCTGTTCCATCCACTTCCTGAAGTTTGGAATGCGGCCAATCAAGCGCGCACTTCCGGAGAACAGCGGCCAGCGCTTTCGCACGGCCACCAGCGTCAACAGCAATAGGGCGATCAACCCAATGGCGAACAGACCCGCGTAAAGGCGCAGGGCATGGGAGATTGACAACACCGGCAATGCCGCTAAGATGCCGGCAATCGCGAGCGCGGCTGCCGTCACCGCATACAACCCACGGTCGAGAGTCACGGACGCGATATTGTTGGCGATTGGTATTTTGGAATTCAACTGTGTGACCCGTATCGAATCTCCAAATGTCTGCCCGAGGAATCCAAGTTGCCCCGCAGCTTCTGCACCGAGCCGAAGCCCTACCAGGTGCATAAAGGACGTCTTGTGCCTGTCTTCGCCCAGTGTGAGTTGCCAAGCCCAGGTCTTCGCCAGGTGCGAAACTCCCGCCAAGGCGATGACTGCCGTGAACCCCCAACCTAGTTTCGCGAGGTCCTGCCACAGATGGCTGGGGCCCGCACGCCAGATCAGGTAGCCAAACAACCCGGCACCCACCAGGATAGCGAGAAGACGGAGTGGGGCCCACGCTTTGGGCGGGACTCTAGACATTGGCGAACCTTTCCACAAGTGGGTTTTCGCCGAAGTCGCGGTCAAAGATGCTTTCCGTGTAAGCAAAGGCCTCGGGTGTATCGACGTCCTGCCAGTGTGCGTCTCCGACGTCATAGGCTCGAAGTTTCCGCTCTCGGCAGAGCCTGCGCATGCCGTCCGACAATGAGCAGTTACCCTCTCTCTGTGCGGATTCCAGCCTGCGGAAGAGCGCGGGGCTGCACAAAAACATTCCCGTATCCAAAGCATCATAGCGGGCAAGGTCTTTGCCGATATCAACGATGTAATCCCCTTCGCATCTCACCTTCGTGGCATCATCCAGGTCAAAGATGCGATCCACGTTGTAGTCGACCGCGAGTATGACCTCGTCGTCTGCCAGCGGCTGTTTGAGCAGCCCTTTGGCCGTTTTTGGCTCGAATATGTGGTCCGCCATAAGCATTAAGAAGGGGTGCCGGAACTCCTCTCTGGCAGCCAGTGCAGACACACCGTTAGCCTTCTGGTATTCCCGGTTTTCAATCAACGTGACCGACGTGTCGCCGTCGGCCCGGTCGGCAAACCACGAGCGGATCATGTCCGCCCGGTATCCCACAACAACCACAAATCTGTCAATTCCGGCTGCCCGAGAGGACGTCATGATGTGCTCGAGAAGCGGCACGCCGAGCAGGGGCACAAGCGGTTTGGGAGCGCCGCCGGACAGAGAGGCAATTCGGCTCCCGTTGCCCGCGGCGAGAATCAGGCACTCCTTAACGGCTGCCATGGGCCACCTTCATCAGTGGATGATTTCCTGTGTTCATGGTTTGGAGATCTCCTTTGCGGATTCGACGGTGTTGTCCGCGGACGGCAACCCTTTTGGTGCGTAGTCGAAATAATCGATGCTCACGTCCGTGCTACCAAACACCAGGGCATCGGTGACACTTTGCGTCGAAAGTGGAAACCAGGTGGGGCCACTTTTCTGATTGATCTGCACAAACTGGGTTTTCCTGATCCAGAACGAGGCTTTCTTGGCGGGATTGCCCTCTGCTCGGACCAGCGCGTAGTCCTCGGCGTCCACCCAGATCCGCCCGCGGAACAGGTACGTTTCTTTTCGCCTCGGACTGACTTTTAGGACGTAGGCTTTGCGGTCGTTGACCAGTTCCGTCCCGATGACTTCAAATTCATAGTTTTGGAGATTGAGTTTCGTTTTAATGCGCATCTCAGGACGCGACGTCTCCGTCTCCGATTCGAGCATTTTGCGCAAAACGTGGGTGTTCGCCCCTTTCCACCCTTCTTCGGAGACGACATCGAAATGCTTCGTTCCGTCCGGATCACCTTGTACTCGGACGAGCATTTCGGCGCGCTTTCCAAAACTGTGATTCTCCAGAACGTACCGCCGCATTCCGGCATAGCCACCAATGGCGGCCTGCCGCTGAAGGTCGCGAGCAGCCATTCGGGCCACGATCTCCTCGGCCGTTGGAAGGCTCTCGGAATTGTCAGCTGCTGCCAGCGCGGAGGCCGGAAGCAAGAACAAGGCAATCAATAACAAGTGATTTTTCATTTTCAAAACTCCAGTACGAATTTGCCGCGGTATTCACGCCACGACGAGTTAAACAATCCGCCAAACCGGTAGCTCTCCAGGTTGTTCTGCACGTCTCGTGGATCGAAGTGGTTGAACAGGTTGAACACTCCCATGCCCACTCGCGCGGGTATGCGCTTCCCATGAATGTGCAGCTTTACCGAGCGTGAGATTTGCAGGTCAAAAGAGGAGAAGAGTGGGAAACGATCAACATTTCGTGGCCCCACATACTCGCGATACTCGTTTTCCACGGAATAAGGGAATCCGGTGTGTACGTCGTAAACCGGTACGAATGTTAGTTTCCACGGGGCCGCGATTGTTCCCCAGAAGAGGAAACGATTGGGCGCGTCAAACGACAGCCGCCCGCGGGCATCCGGCTGGATGACCGCCTGCGCCTGATTGCCGAAGAACTGATTCAAATCGTTGAGGTCGCCGTACGCCCGGGAGTGGACGTAGGAAGCGTTCAACATATGCGCGTGAACCTTGTAGCGTGCGGCCACTTGGAATTCCCGGTAGGAATTGCCGCCGCTGTTCGAGAGCTGCAGTACGCGCGTTGTGCCGGTTGTGATTGGCGACACTACGAAATCATCAGCCGTGTTGCGATGTTCGTAGGCGATCCGCAGATTCAGGCCCGCGAGGATCTCTCGATCCAGCTCCAGGCTCCATGACGTGCTGCGCGGGTTTCGCAATTCCCCGTCGATCTCATTCTGATAAAACACGGAACTAAGCGCCGCGCCATTCGGGTCCAGCATGGTGACCGTGCGTTCCGGCAGATCGGGGAATGTGTAAGCCATGAGCGGAACGCGGTCGTAGAACAACCCAACACCGCCCTTCAGCAGGGTTTTTCCGTCCCCAGTCAACTCCAGGAGAAAGCCGGCGCGGGGAGCCGCGTGCGTAGAGTGTGTGATCGTGTCTTTGTCGAACCGAACGCCAAAGTCCAGCGTCAAGCGCGGCACGATCGCCCATTGGTCGTTCGCAAACCAGGCGGTCTCGTCATGGTCAACTTGAAAGGACGTTGGGGCTGTGAACGAGATGCGTTCCACCGGCAGGTTCGACACGCCATCAAGCTCAATGGGCAGATACGTCTGCCGGCCCTGGTATGCCGAGTGCTCGTAACTCAGCCCGACGGTGAATTCGTGCGAGCCGGCGAATTGCCAGCGAGCGAAGTGATAGTTTTCCTGCCAACTGGTTCGGGAAGTCCGGCGGGCCTGCCGATTGAAGAAGCCCCCTTCGGTGGTTTCAATCAGCATGCGATACGGATCGTTGTTCTCCGCTGTGACGTCAGCGTCGTAGGCTTTGAAGCTGACCTGCGTATTCAGCAGGCCGGCGGTACCCACGCCATAACTGTCTTGCACGCTGATTTGATAACCGCGTTGATGAAAATCCGACGTCGACGGCTGTGGAGTAAAGGTGTTCAGCCCCAGGTAGTTGAGTTTCTGCGGATACAGTGCAAAGGATGCGTTGGCCGTGTGCTTCGAACTGAGCGTGAAGTCGAATTGTGTATAGGAATCATAGCTCTCAAGTTTCGTATCCCGTTCCGTGGGAGGGAGGCTGTTCACCGGCGTGCGCACATAGCGGTATTCAATTGACTGCGTAACCGCAATGCGGTCCTTCTTGATTGGCCCGGTGTACGTCATTCGAGGCGTTGCGGCGCCGATACCCATGATGGTGTCGTCGCGATCTCGCCACCGGGGAATGAAGTTCTGTATTGTGAAGTGACACTTCTCGTAGTCACTCGTTTTTGTTGCGATGGTCGAAACCGCTCCTGTGAACCTGCCGTACTCGGGATCATAGGGATTCGAGATGACTTGGACCGACGACACCACGTCAATGGGAAGATTGATGGCCGGGCCGCCCGTCACTGGGTCGGTAACATTCGCGCTGTTGACCAGCGCGCCGCTCTGCGTGTTGCGCGTCCCCTTCAGATTGACGTGCCCGTCAGGGCCGCGAACCACACCAGGGACCAGGGGAAGGGAACTTTCAAACCGTTCGTCCACATTGGGAGCATCGCGTAATGTCTTGTCAGAAATTGTTTCTGTGGGAGCAGGCTCCTTGGTTTCCGCCTGATCGGCCGTTACAACCACGGACGTGGCGATGGGCTTCAATTCGAGTGGCACTTGGACGTCACTGCCTTGGACTTCTACCATTTGCATCGCCGCCAGTCCTGGGGCATCGGCTTCGACGGTGAAGGTTCCAGCGGGCACCGCCGCAAAAACAAATTCGCCATTTTCGTCCGTCTCTGTTTCCAACGTAACTGGGCCTGTGAGCTTCAGCTTTGCGCCAGAAACGAAGGACGCCTTCCCTGCGGAATCTCGAAGAACAACGGTCCCTGCGAGTTTTGCGGTGACCGTGTTGCTCTGCCTTGCCAACGCCACGGACGCAAAGCAGAAGATCAGAAATAGCGAAAGGACGATTTTTCCTGCCCCATAAAGCCGCGTCCCGTTGTAATCTCTCGCGCAGATTTCTTCCTGTTTCCGGGAGCCCAATGCTGGACGTGTCCAAGTCGCTTTTGGTTTATTCTTAAACTGCATGTGGTTATCCAGGACTCGGACAAGGGAAAGCAGAGCGGCACCACTTCCTTCGCCCGGCGCGTACCCTTCTCCGTTCATCTTCACCCGGGGCTCCATGAAGCATTAGCCATTCCAATGCGTCCATCGATGGCGCCATGAGGCATCTGATTTCTTATCAGTGGTTTACTGAACAATTGAAACTTCGAGCGCCTACCGTCGGCTTCGCCTATCCCAAACTCATGGCAAGCCTTCGACTGTTTGGCCAATTCGTTGACAGTTGGTCGTGCGCATCTGCGAGGTTGCTACATTTCATCTGTCAATTGATTGAAAACAAGTACTCTACCGTGAAGCCATTCATGCACTTGTCAGGAAAAGGCTTGCCCTCGTATAAAAAATGGATGTCTGCGTGCACTGGCATCTTCGTTCTACACGCTGGCTAAAGGAGATCCGTGTCCGCAGCGCAAAGGTGCAGCAGACTATGACCTCGACGCAGGAAATCGAAACTGGGAACTTTGCGAGCCTTGGCTGGCTGCCTTGTTCACCCAACTCCATCCGCGTCGTGAGTTGGAATATCAATCGGGGTTTGCAGCTCCCACGAATCATGAAGTTCCTGGCCAGCGCGAAGGCCGATATCATCCTGTTGCAGGAAGCCGATCTCAACGCCCGCCGGACGCACCGCCTTGACATCGCCAAAGAAATCGCCCAGAAACTGCAGCTGAACTACGTCTTCGGGCGTGAGTTCCAGGAGTTAACGCAAGGCTCCCGCGAGTCACCCGCGTACCACGGTCAGGCCACTCTCTCTCGTTGGCCATTGTCAAATCCCCGCATCCTCAGATTCCGAAAGCAGTCCAATTTCTGGCGTCCGCGTTGGTTCGTTCCGGACATCGATCCGTTTCAGGAAAGAATCGGAGGGCGCTTGGCGCTGGTCAGCGAGGCCAACGTCGCGGGGAAAACCGTCGTCACCTATAACCTGCACCTGGAAAGCAAGGGTGATGATAGCCTTCGCGGAGCGCAGCTCGAAGAGACCTTGGAAGATGCCCGGCAATACGGCTTTGACACGCCCACCCTGCTCGCCGGGGACTTTAATCTGGATGTCTCTAGGGGACAGATCGCCGCCGCGATCAATCGTGCGCAGTTTCAGGATGCGCTCGCAAGTCATCACTTGGCAACAACACCGGACACCTTCTTACAAGACGGACGAATCATTGACTGGATCTTTACGCGAGGTCCCGTTCGCGCCAGCCAGTCGGAGGTCCATCGCTCTGTGTCGGCTTCCGACCACTACCCACTTTCCACCATTTTGGCTTTCGCTTAGCTCGTCGGCCGTATTTAAGGCGAAAGGGGTCCTTTGTGAGGCGGCGCTGAGGCGCATTCTAGATAGTTCCAGTACCGCACAAAAAAAGAGAAACCCTGGCTCCTACCCCCCTGCGACTCCGCTCCGCTGTACAACACAGAAAAGATTCCCGTCGGGATCCTCCAAAACGACAAAGTCGGAACCTGGCCGATACCTCCATGGATAGCGCCGCGCCCCAAGCTGCAGCAATCGGTTCACTTCTTCGTCGCGGCTTTCTGTGTAAAGGTCTAAGTGAAGCCAACTCCGTCGCGGTGCGCGTGTCTCTCTCTCTTGAAACGATAGGTTTGGCCCCTTTCCCTCGGGGTCGCGCAAAACCACCCACCCATCTCTTGCGGGTTGTCTGGGAACGTACTGCAGCGCGTTTTGCCAGAACGCAACCATGCGGTCGAATTCGTGGCAGTGTATAACGATGGAACCGATTCTCATACCTGGCAACCAATGATAGGTATTATTACTCCGCTGCACAACGGGCCGCTGCAAAAGTCCGGAGTAGATAACGACGACCGCGCCAAGCTTTCAGCTAATGACACAACCTAAGGCTGGTCAGCTCTTGGAGCGCTGGCGCACCGGGTGTTTCACAAGGGGTGCTCTATTTCAGCGTTTCCGGCACCGGCCCGTACCACGTCCCTAACACGCGTGAACGCAGTACAGAAAAATCACCAGTAGAATTGCTGCCCAGTCCATTTTGCTCGAGGGATGGTCTTGGCAATAATGAATCAGAGTGACCGGCCGGCTCTCAGGGGCGGCCCGTTCAGGATTTCGGCTCCGGGCCTGCAAGCGTTTCTTCTTGAACGAGACTGATATCGCCGTAGCTAAGAAGCGCCTTGTGCAGCATCGCAACGAGCCGCAGAGTGACGAAGTACTCCCAAGCCACCAAATCGAATCCATCGATACTCGCTGTCCCGGTGTCAAAAACGAGCAAGGTCAAATGCGCGCAGGCGAGAGTGCCCGTGATACTGGTAAGATGTGGGCGTGATGAGGCAAGTGATTATTGCGCTGGGGATGCTGCTGGCGTGGGGGCCTTGTGCTTGCGCGTTGGACCCATCTTTGGACGTGAGTCAGTACGCGCATACCGCGTGGACTGTCCAGGACGGGTTCTCCGTGGGCGCTATCTTCGCGATGGCTCAAACGCCGGACGGGTATCTCTGGCTCGGCAGCGAATTCGGCTTGTATCGCTTCGATGGCGTTCACGCTGTCCCTTGGCAGCCACCCGGAGGTCAGCGTCTCCCCCAGAGGCCATACAGCCTGCTCGTCACCCGCGACGGCACCCTTTGGATTGGAACCTTTGCCGGCCTTGTCAGCTGGAATAGCGGCAAGCTAACCCAGTACCCGGAGGTCGGCGAACGCTTCGTGACATCCCTGCTGGAAGACCGCGAGGGAACGGTGTGGGCCGGCCTACTGGGCAGCGCAGCGGATACTCCGACAGGCCGGCTGTGCGCAATCCGAAGCGGCCACGCGCAATGCTACGGCGAGAATGGCGCCTTCGGCGCATTCGTTTGGAGTTTGGGTGAGGACAACTCAGGCGCCCTTTGGGCTGGTGCTGAATCTGGCCTTTGGCGATGGAAGCCCGGCCCTCCAAAGCGCTACGCGATGCCGGGAATGCGGATCGATGACCTAAGTAAGACGGACGACGGACAGGTGTTAATTGCCATTCGTGGTGCCGGACTCAAGCAGGTCGTGGGCGAGAGAATCGAAAGCTACCCAATTCGTGGCGCAATCAATCCGAATGGATTGCTCCCGGACCGCGAGGTCGATTCAAACAAACTGCTCCGGGACCGTGATGGGGGCCTCTGGATTGGAACCCATCAACGGGGGCTTATCCATGTACATCACGGTCGGACAGACGTATTCAAGAAATCAGACGGCCTCTCAGGAGACATCATCGCCGGCCTTTTCGAGGATCGGGAAGGCAATATCTGGGTCTCTACCTCTGGGGGACTCGACCGCTTTCGAGAGCTCCCCGTCACGACTGTTTCTGTGAAACAAGGTTTGTCCAGTGACTATACTACCTCTGTGCTCGCAGCCACGGATGGGAGCATTTGGGTGGCCGCTCACGACGGGTTGACTAGGTGGAAATCTGGACGAACTACAATTTTCCGCAAAGCAAAGGGACTGCCGGGTGATGCTACACAGTCTCTGTTCCAGGATGATCGTGGCCGAATCTGGGTGTTCACGGATCACGGGCTTGCTTATTTCGCGGACGGCAAGTTTGTTGCCGTAAATGGTGTACCCAGCCAAGAAGTGTATTCCATCACGGGGGACAAGACGGGCAACCTCTGGCTTTCCGGGAACAAGGGTCTCTCGCACATGCGGGATGCGCGTTTGGTCGAAAACTTCCCCTGGTCGGTCATGGGGCGTCACCAGCAAGCTAAGGTTGTAGTCCCAGACCAAGGCGGAGTTTGGCTTGCATTCTGGATCGACGGGGGCGTGCTTTATTTCAAGGATGGTCAGGTCCGCGCGTCGTACACCGCCGCGGATGGGCTAGGAAAGGGGCCGGTCGCCGGGCTTCAACTCGATCGCGATGGAACGGTGTGGGCCGCAATCCAGGAAGGCGGCTTAAGCCGGATCAAAGATGGCCGCATCGAGACGCTCACAACCAGGAATGGTCTGCCCTGCGACATGATTCACTGGTCGATCGAGGAAGACGATCGTTCGCTCTGGTTGTACACCGCCTGCGGTTTGGTGCGAATCGCGCGGAGCGAACTGGATGCGTGGATCGCCGATCCGAACCGCAGAGTTCAAACGAGCCTTTGGGATGCGGCCGACGGAGTCAGGGTCGTCGGGGCTTCGCCTGCGTACTACAATCCTCCCGTCGCGAAGTCCAGCGATGGCAAACTGTGGTTCATTACGGGAGAAAGTATCCAGGTCTTGGATCCCCGCCATCTTGCTTTCAACAGCGTCCCGCCGCCGGTACACATCGAGCAGATCATCGCCGACCACAATCTTTATTGGCAGAACGCAACGCGTCAAACCGTAATCTCGAACCTGCGTCTGCCGGCGCGAACTCGCGATCTGCAGATCGACTACGCCGCTCTGAGCCTCGTCGCGCCGGAGAAGGTACATTTCAAGTACCTGCTGGAGGGACAGGATAGCGACTGGAGAGAGGTGGTCAACGACCGCGAGGTGCAGTATTCGAACCTCGGTCCGGGCAACTACCGCTTCCGCGTGATCGCCAGCAACAACAGCGGCGTATGGAACGAGCAGGGCGATACCCTGGAGTTCTCCATCGCCCCGGCGTATTACCAGACGAATTGGTTTCGCTCCCTCTGCGCGATCGCTATTTTGGCGCTGCTTTGGGCGGCCTATCAGTTGCGTGTCCGGCAGTTGCATCATGAGTTCGACATGACGCTGGACGCGCGTGTCGGCGAGCGGACACGCATCGCGCGGGATTTGCACGATACGCTGCTGCAAAGTTTTCACGGACTGCTGCTGCAGTTCCAAACGGTTTCCAACCTGCTCCCGGCGGGCGAACCCAAACAAAAACTCGATAGCGCCATCGATCAGGCGGCGCAGGCGATCACCGAGGGCCGAGATGCAATACAAGGCCTGCGCTCTTCTACGGTCGAGACCAACGATCTTGCGATGGCGATCAACACTTTGGGAGAAGAACTCTCCGGCGGCGAGACCAATCCGAATGGTGCGAAGTTTCATGTGGGGGTAGAAGGCACCACACGCGACCTCCATCCCATATTGCGAGACGAAATCTACCGGATTGCCGGCGAGGCCATGCGCAACGCCTTTAAGCACGCGCAGGCGCAGCGGATCGAAGTAGAAATCCACTATGACGAACGGCAGTTTCGCCTGCGCGTCCGGGACGATGGAAAAGGTATTGACGCGAAATTCCTGAGCGAAGCCGAGCGTCCCGGACACTACGGCTTGCGGGGCATTCGCGAACGCGCCAAACTTTTGGGTGCTAAGCTGACAGTCTGGAGTGAACTCGATTCTGGGACAGAACTGGAGTTGAGCATTCCTGCCTCCCACGCTTACGAGACATCCCCCGCTCAACGCCGTTCCTGGTTGTCTGCGAAGTTCTCCCAAAAAGGGAGGTTATGAATAAGACAGTGGCGATGCTGAAATCATAAACGCCCAACAAGGTTTAAATCGAATTCTGGTAGTTGACGATCATCCTTCAGCAAAGAAACCGTCAAGGCCCAAGTCCGGAACATCCTCTCCAAATTGGGCGCGAAAGACCGAACCCGCGCCGCCATGATCGGTCTCAAGCGCGGTATCCTCGAGTTTTAGTTCACTCGAAAGAGTGATTCGCTCTCGCCTTTAGAGGCTTTCCATTCGCATCAGCAATCTCTTAATCTCGACTTTGTTGTGCGACGACTATTCTCCACCTTCGCCCATGGTTTGCCCGGTGTCGGCCTTCTCTTGATGCGGCTGACTGCCGGCATTGCTTTGATTCTTCATGGGATCGCAGCACTCCGGGGTGGGTCTCCACTCGGTCCAGCCGTACTGCACGTGTTCACGAGTGCGGTAGGTGTACTTCTGCTCGCTGGTCTATGGACGCCGCTCGTAGGAGTAATCGTCGCCGTAATCGCGTTGTGGCACCTCTTCTCGCAACCTATTGATCCCTGGACATTTATCCTGCTTGGAACCATCGGTGCCGCTCTGGCACTGCTCGGACCTGGCGCTTGGTCGGTCGACGCCTTCCTTTTTGGATGGAAGCGCATCCGCATTCCGGATCGCCAGAGCTAGCTCTCCCACCTTGCGAGGGTTTTCCTTCACCCAAAAGAGTCCTTTGGCGTCCCGCCTTCATGGATTCATTTGTCCCGATATGGTATCTCCAACAACTCTATGTGGGGTTGCCCCCTTTCGCAACTTGCCTCAGAGTGCGTGTCAGCAAGCGACGGTGTGAAACAACAATGAGCGAGGGACATATGCATTGCACGCAATCAACAGAGATGGGACAACGGTTCTTCCTTGCTGAACGTGGGACGAATAGTAATCGGGCGCCCAGGAATAGGAAAGCTCCTCTTGTTTCTGTCGTTGATGACGATTTGTCCGTTCGCGAGGCGGTCGGAAGTCTGCTTCGCTCCGCAGGATTCAGGGTGGAAACCTTTGCGTCGGCCCAGGAGTTTTTTGCCAGCCTCCACGCCGAACTACCGAGCTGTTTGGTTTTGGATGTGCAGCTTCCGGGGCTAAGCGGACTCGATCTTCAACGCCAGCTTGCCGAGGCGGGTGTTCGCATCCCGATTATTTTCCTCAGCGGTCACGGCGACGTTGCCATGTCGGTGCGAGCCATCAACGCAGGCGCACATTACTTCTTAACGAAGCCCTTTCATGATGAAGATCTGTTGGATGCGATCCAGTGCTGCATCTGCCGCGACGATGGCAACAATCTCCCACCAAAAAAGAATTCCTCAGAATCGCTCCCAATTAGCATCCGGGATGGACGGGGCACGCGGGCAATGAATTCTGACCGGCCCAACCCGGTTCTCTTGTTATCAAAACTTGCCACGGCAATCTAACGTTAAAACACGAGTGCAGTAGCAACTGTTGTTCCTCACATTGCGGGATCTCGGGAAATAGCTGCCAGCAACGCCCCTTTTTCTCCTCTTAATCAGGCCATCGCCGGAGAGATATGGCCGCCCGGCTGGCGCATAATGGGCGCATTGATTCTGAGTCGTTCCCGCCTGCGGTTGCAGCTCCCACGAAAGTGAAAAAGGCTAAATCGTCGGATCGAGCTGGGGCGCTAGACAGCAGCAGGGAATTGCAGGATCATTTTAGCCGGATTTCAATAAAGAAAATTGGCGCCGGCCGATTCTATTTTGCGGAGTCATTGTCACCGATAATCAGGGGATTATGCGCAGATCCTTTCGCGGGCGAATTGCCGCCGTCATTCTGCTGATTGTGACGGCGGCCCTACCGTCACTTGCGCAGGATACTCTGCGCACATTCCTGCTCCAGGGCTCCGAAGCCTTGCAAGCGGGCGACAACGCCGCCGCGGAGCGGGCATTCCGCCACGCTCTCGAACTCCAGCCATCTTCCGTCGAAATTCTGAATGATCTGGGGATCTCCCTGGCGCGTCAGGGCAAAACCACGGAAGCCATCGGCTTTTACGAACGCGCCCTGAAGCTTAAGCCCGGTGACCCGCCCACCGAACGCAACTTGGCCGTGGCGTATTATCGGGCCAGAAAATACCAGCAAGCAGAGCCGCTGCTGCGCCACCTGACTGCCACGAGCACGGCCGATTTTCAGCTTCTCGAAATGGCGGGCCTGACTGCCTTTGCGCTCGACCGCTATCCCGAATCCGCGGCCTATTTGGAGCGAGCCAGTCAATTGCATCCCACCGATATTGCCACGCTGGACATGTTGGGCAAGGCCTACATGCGGGCGAAGGATTATAAGAGCGTCCCCAGCGTTTTTGAGCGCATCATGCACATCAATCCGGATTCGGCTCCGGCGCACGTCATGATGGGCACGGCCTATGACGAAATGTCCAGGGAAGAGGACGCGCGGAGCGAGTTTCAAGCGGCGCTGGTAGCCGACCCGAAGTACCCGGGTGTGCATTCGGGCCTCGGCGTGATTGACTTAAAGACCGGCGATGACGAACGCGCGGCGACGGAATTTCGCGCCGAGCTGGCGAACTATCCCGCTGATCCTGTGCCGAACTGCCTGCTGGCCGAAATCCTGGCGAAGCAAGGCAAGCCCGCGGAAGCAGTGACATACCTGCGGGCCGCCCTCTCGGCCAATCCCAACTATAAGGAAGCGCTGTATGACCTGGGGCAGGCGGAGATAGCACTTGGTCATCCGAAGGAAGCGGTCGCACCTTTGCGCAAAGTCATCTCGCTCGACTCCCAATACTACAAAGCGCATTTCGTGCTGGGCACGGCGCTGCGTCAACTGGGACGGGAAGAGGAAGGGTTGCGCGAACAAAAGCTCTCCGCGGAATTGCAGAAACGCGCCGATGAAAACTCTGCGAAAAAGTTAAACGACAAAGCAAACAACCATTAGCGGTTGGAATCAACAGGCACTGCGGACTTTCGCAAAACCGATCGCCTAATTTGCCGCGCCGGCCACCGCCAGCGCTCGATAGGCAGCGCCAAGAACCGGAGCATCTTCGTTGAGCATCACTGATATAGGGATGCGCGAAAGGATTTCCGTCATCGGTCCTTTATTAGCGAACGACTGGCAGAAGCTGCTCTCTTTCAGTCTAGGAAGAATCTTTACGGCAATGCCCCCCGCCAGGAAGACTCCGCCGTAGGCGAGCACTCGCAGCGCCAGATTTCCTGCTTCCGCGCCAAACGCATCAATCCACCAATCGAGCACCTCAACACAAACGGGGCACTTCCCCTCGATGGCATTGTGGGTGATTTCACTGGCGGATGCCCCTGCGGGCTCGCCAAATGTCGAATGGCTTACCGTGGGATCGAGGAACTCGTGCAATTTGCGGAACCCGCGCCCGGAAAAAATATCTTCGCAGGACACGCGCGGAAGATTCTGCTTCAGGAATAACAGCAGGCGAGTTTCCCGCTCGTCGCGCGGAGCGAAATCCGCGGAGCCGCCCTCCGAAGGTGCAGGGCGATGGCCCTGGCCATCCCAATAGAGGACAGCCTCACCCAGTCCCGTTCCTGCGGCGATGACCGCTTTATTTCCTTGCGGGTCAGGAATGCCTTGCTTCAAAGGAAGGAAGTCGCCAGGCGCAAGTTTGTCCAGCCCGCACGCCGTAGCGACAAGATCGTTCAACAGGACAACGTCCCTGGCACGAAGATTCAACGCGGCGGCAAGAGAGGCGGACTCCACCGTCCAGGGAAGATTAAAGGAATACAGCCGCCCCTCAACTACGGTTCCCGGAACACCAAACCCTGCTGCCCGAATCTGTGTCGAGGCCGGAGCCTGCTTCCGCAGATCTTCCCGGAAATGCAACAGCACTTCTTCGAAGTTTGGGAAGTCCGTCGTGGCATAGCGTTGCCTGGCAACCAGGCGAAGGTCCCCACCATCTTCCTCAAAGGCAACCAAGCTGCATTTTGTGCCACCAATGTCTCCGGCAACAATCATTGCTCCCCCGGTATGGCCACGGATTGAAAACGGTAAGGAAAGCAGAAGCAACGCGCCCGCGCGCAATCGTCCCCTTGTGATGAAGCTTGAGGCATTTTCTCCGTAATCATAGCAATCCCGAGTGAAGGCAACAAACCGGTCAGCAATCTAGCGGAAGCGCCGGATAACCAGATTATGGCGGTCAGAACGGTACAATCCGAGCACATAAAGGATCACAACGCCTCTGGTGGAATAGATCACCTGGCGAATGCGCAGCAGCGGCTCGCGCTTCGGAACGCCAAGTAATTCCGAGGTGCGGGGGTCGGCAGCCGTAGCGTCCACTTCCTCGTCAGCGTACCCAAGCTCGACGTTGTAATCTTTCTCCAGAGTCGCGAACAGCGATTCGCGGTGCAGCGGAGCGGAAAGCAATCCTGAGAACTGTGCGGCCGACAGGTAGCAAGTCTCCAGTGCGAAAGGTTCGCCGGACACGTGACGCAATCGCTCGATTTTGACCACTCGGCTATTCGGCGAAAGAGCCAGGCGCGCGTTCACTTCATGCTCGTCGTTGATGGTCTTGGCAAGAATGATCTTCGATCCTGGCGTAAGACTGCGGCTGCCCATCTGCTCGGTGTAGCTCATCAACTTATTGAAATGGATTTTTGGCGCGGCCACAAATGTGCCAACCCCGCGGCGGCGCTCGACGGCGCCTTGTTTCTCCAGGGAAGCCAGTGCGTGGCGCGCGGTCATCAGGCTGACCTCATGAACCCTCGCCAGTTCCCGCTCCGAAGGTACCGCGTCACCTGGGCGTAATTCCCCCGCCTCGATAATCTTGCGGATTTTGGCCTGGATCCGCTGATAGGCGGGGACTCCGTTTCGGCTCTTAACAGACATTCCGTCCCCCTCGACGCTTCCCTGGCGTATTGCCAGTGCGTTGCGGCATTACAAAGACCCGCCGGGGGAGGGGTGCACCCCCCGTCCCCTGTGATCTATAGCGATATAGAGCGCAAACAAATTTCTGCTATAGTGCGCAATTTCGAATCCTTTATAAAACAAGATTTTTCGCTTGACAAGCGAAATATTGTGCTATATAGCTAGCGGCAACACAGCACTATAGCTCATTGGGGTGGTCGGCTCTGCTCACTAGATTGCCACAATCCGTTTTGACGAATGCGCGGCCGGCGGCTTCCGTGAGACTGATTTTGTACGGCAATTTCTCTCCCGTTCTGAAGCGGAATGGGAGTTGCCATATTTTGCGCAGTGCCACCTGGTCCCACAGCTTGAACGTGGAGCCAGGTGGTTTTTCGGCGGCGTTCTACCCCACATTCACCCCGGAAGTGATTCAGGCCGCGCACGTCGAGGTTCCGGGGCAGGCGGGCGCTCTTTCGCCCATGAATGCGGTTCGCGGAACTACTACCCTGTCGCAGACGCAGGGCAGGGAGTGGAACGGCGAATTGGGGTTTCGGTCGGTTCGAACTTTTCACAAAGGAGTCTAAGGAAGCCTTATGAAGAAAACCTTATCGTGGGGGCTGCTGATTCTGGCATTCCTCGCGTTGGTGTCTCTCGGCCACGCGCAAGAAATTACCGCAACAATCAGTGGCCTCGTCAGCGATGCGTCCAACGCCGTGGTTCCTAACGCCACGGTGACCATCCACAGCAACGCCACCAATCTCGATCTACGAACCGTGACTTCGGGCAGCAACGGCGAGTACGTGGCTGCGGAACTACCGGCAGGCACCTACACCGTTACGGTGAAAGCTGCCGGGTTCCAGACCTGGACGTCCAGAAACGTGGTTGTCAACGTTGCCGAAAAACGCACTCTGGACATTCAACTTTCCGTTGGCAAGGTAGCGGAGACCATTGAGGTATCTTCCAGCACCCAGCCGGTGGAGACTACTTCTGCGGAACAATCGCAGACAATTACCGGCACGCAGATTCGCGAACTCGAGCTCAACAACCGCAACTTCCAACAGTTGTTGGTCTTGCAGCCCGGCGTTGCCGCCAATTGGGGCGACCAGCCCGGTTTTGGTATTAACACTACCACCACCGTAGCGGTCAACGGCGCTCGCACCACTGCCAATAACTGGACCGTCGATGGCGCGGACATCAACGACAGCGGTTCCAACGCCACCCTCTTGAACGTGCCTAGCATTGACGCCATCCAGGAGTTCACTCTCCAGCGCAGCAACTATGACGCTTCATCCGGACGAAGCGGCGGCGGGCAGATCATGGTCGCTACCAAGTCCGGCACCAGCGACTTTCACGGCAGCGTCTACGAGTTTTTCCGCAATGACTACCTGAACGCCAACTCCTTCTTCAGTAACGCTACCGATACTCCGCGCTCGGTTGAACGGTACAACGACTATGGCTTCACTGTCGGCGGCCCCATCTGGATCCCGAAGAAGACCTCAAAGAAAAATGCCAAGACCTTCTTCTTCTGGTCGGAAGAATGGCGCAAGGTCAGCTCTCCGGCCTCCAATACGTTTACTCAGATCCCTTCTGCCGCTGAGTTGGGCGGCACCTTCACCGGCCTGGCAGCGAATCCAACGCCCTATTTGACGAATCCGGCCTGCGGTACCGTGACCCCGGTGGGCAGCGGATCCACCGAAACTTGGAACTTGCAGCTCAATCTTTCCACCTCCGGTTGCTACAGCAAGAACTCCCAAGCGTACGTCAGCAGCATTTTCAGCAAATATCCCGCCAACCTCAACGGCACAGATTACTACTACGCTTATAGTTCCAAGAATAACTTCCGGCAAGACATCGTTCGCGTGGACGAAGTCCTCAACGATAAGGTCCGCTTCTATGGACGCTATATGCACGATGATGCTCCCGAGAATGCCCCGCTGGGTCTCTGGGGCGCCTACACCAACTTCCCGGGCGTAGCAAATGACAGCCTTGATGCACCGGGCAGGAACGTGGTCGGGGACCTTACTTGGACCATTACTCCCCGTCTCACCAACGAAGTCGAATTCGTGTACACCTGGGGCGGAATCGATATCACCGAGTCCGGAACCATTGACGATTCCTCCTTTACCAGCCAACTGACCAACAACTATGCCTACGCGGATCCGTATGGCCGCGGCCCGAATCTGGGCATCCAGGGCAGCGGTTATGCAGCCGGCCCCGGGAATGCGCCCTATCATGAACGCAATATTGACTACAGCGTCATTGACAATGCTTCCTTCGTCGCTGGCCCCCATTCTCTGCGCTTCGGCTTCGACGTTCAATTAATGGAAAAGACTGAGAACGCCACATCAGGAGATGCGGGTTTCTCTTTCTCGAACATCTATGCTGCCGACGGCACAAGCATCATCCTCCCGGGCCTGGCGCAATTCCTCCTGGGGCAGAATGCCAGCTATTCACAGGCGAGCAAGGACACCATTCCTGACCTGCACTACAAGAACTTCGAATTCTATGTGCAGGATGACTGGAAAGTGACTCGCCGCCTGACTCTGAACCTGGGCATGCGCTACAGCTACTTCCCAACGCCCTATGATTTGGGCCATACCCTGGTCAACTTTGACCCCACCTTGTTCAATTCATCCATTGCGCCGGCGATCGACCCGAACACGGGTAACATGGTGGCTGGGCAAGGCATAAACGCATCTAATTATGCCAACGGCCTCATTTTCCCGACCGGCCCCACGTGCCAGGCCGCGCTCGCCATTGCCCCTAGCGGCACATGCTCGCCTTATGGTGCAACCATCAATCCGAACGGCCACGGGAACATTGCGCCAAGGGTGGGATTGGCCTGGGATCCGTTCGGGAAGGGCAAGACCGCCATCCGCGCTGGATATGGCCTCTTCTATGACCGCACGCTGAACGGCATCTTTGAACAGAACGCCTTTGGCGATCCTCCACTCGTGGAATTCAGCAACATTCCTTCTGGTCCCTTTGACAACATCCTCTCCGGCTCGGCGGCTGGTCCGCCTCTCGGACCGGCGGGCATCACTGCTACTGGCTCTCCCACGTGGCATTCGCCCTACTACACTGCCTACAATCTCTCGGTGCAGCATGAAATTCTGCGCAACACCAAGCTGGAAGTGGCTTATGTCGGCGGATTGGGAACCCATCTGCTTGGCGATGTGGACTTGAACCAGCCCCTGCTTGCGACCCGGCTTGACGCCACCAATCAGGCCGATGCCGTGAACGTCAACGCGCTTCGCCCCTATGCTGGCTACGGCAGAATTACATCGCGAGACCCTGAATTCACCAGCAACTACAACTCCCTGCAGATAACCTTGAATCGCCAGGTAGCCCGGGGCCTCAACATTGGCGTGGCCTACACTTGGTCCAAAAACATGACCACCAACACGGATGACCGCGGCTCTCCGGCCAACGACACCTACAATCTGAAGATGGACTACGGCCCCTCGGGCTACAGTATCCCCCAGAATCTTGTCTTCAACTACGTGTACGATCTGCCCTTCTACGAGGCACAGAGAGGGGTTGTTGGCCATGTGCTCGGCGGATGGGAAATCTCCGGCATCACCACCATTCAGTCCGGACAGCCACTCACCATTTACCAGAACAGCGATCCCTTCAGCCTTTACAATGCCACCCTTGGCTCTGGCGATGGCGGTTTAGGAATTTACTACCCCCGCGCAGACAGAACCTCAGTGGCGATTAGCTATCCCAAGTCAGTTTCCGAATGGTTCAATCCAGCCTCTTTCACCGATGCCTCGGGCCACTTCGGGACCTCCACAAATGGCCAGATGCACGGTCCGGGACAACAAGTCTGGGACATCGGCTTCATCAAGAATACCAACATCTCGGAGCGCTTCCGGCTGCAGTTCCGGGGCGAATTCTTCAACGCCTTCAACCATACCAATTTCTCGAGCGTTGACAATAACGTCGACGATGGCACTTTCGGCGCGATAACCAATACGCACCTACCGCGCAACATCCAACTCGGGATGAAGCTGTACTTCTAAACACCCCTAACCCAGGGGCACATCCCTTCGCGGATGTGCCCCTTTTTTATGCTCCGTGACCGCTCTGAAACTCATTTGCTTCATCCACAGTTAGTGATAGTTTTTCTCCATGCAGTCACGACGGAGCAAATTCCTATCATGAATAAACACAATCGTCGCATTTTTCTGCAAGCTTCCGCAGGCGCACTGGCAATTGGCCTGAACCCGATGAAACTTTCCTCCGTCAGCGCTGATGCTGCCGCAGCCAAGCCTGCGCAAGCAACAAAACCAAACCAAAAAGCACCGCCTGTGCCGTCCAACGAAGGCAAGAAGCCGTTGCGTCTCGGCCTGATCCTCGGGATTGGCAACAATCCCAACGCCGCCATCGCCAAGGTCCACGATCTCGGTTTTCCCACGTGCCAGGTCTATGTGGACGATTTCGAGTTCGAGCAAGTCGGTCGTCTCCGGCAAGCTCTCGAAAAATACGGCGTCGAAGCGACGTCGCTCGTCGTCGGTGGCCCCGGAAAAGAAATGTGGGACTTCTATCAGGGGCCGCTCACCATTGGCCTGGTCCCCCGCGAAACGCGCGCCGCGCGCATCGCCCACATCAAGAAGGCTTCGGATTTCGCCAAGCAGTGTGGCATTCCGGCCGTTCAGACGCATTGCGGATTCATTCCCGAAAATCCCAACGACCCGGTTTACCAGGAAACCGTGAATGCGCTGCGCGATGTGGTCGGCTACTGCAAGCGCAACAACCAGAACTTCCGCTACGAAACTGGCCAGGAGACGCCCATCACCCTGGTGCGCGCCATGCAGGACGTTGGGATGGACAATCAGGGCGTCAATTTCGATCTCGCCAATTTAATCCTCTATGGCAAGGCGAATCCCGTGGATGCTATCGAAATCATTGGCCCCTACGTGCAGGGCATTCACGCCAAGGACGGCCTTTGGCCCACAAATCCCAAGGATCTCGGCGAGGAAGTTCCCATCGGTAAAGGAAAAGTGGATTTTCCCCGCATCATCGCTCGTTTGAAGGAATTGGACTATCGCGGCGCGGTCACCATCGAGCGGGAGATTTCCGGCCCGCGGCAGATGGAAGATGTGCGCGCCTCGAAAACGTATCTGGAAAAATTGATCGGCCAGTGATCTGCGCAAAATCAGGAGGAAACATGCCAGGCGATTCTAAGCAGCAATCGAACAACTCCGGCAACATGGACCGCCGGAAATTTATTGGGGCGGCGGCTGCCTCTGCGGGCATTCTGTTCATCAATCCGTCTTTGGTGCGCGGCACAGCAGCCAACTCCGCCGTGCGCGTCGGTCTGCTGGGCTGCGGCGGGCGCGGCACGGAGGATGCGACGAATCTCGTGGATACCGGCGGCGCTCGCGTTGTCGCGCTCGCCGACTTGTTTCCGGACCAACTTGCCACGGCTCGCGCTCAATTCGACAAAATCCAGCAGGCCAAAGGCTATTCCGCTCTGGATCCCGCGCAACTCTTTGTCGGCCCCAACGCCTACCAGCAAATCGCCGCCTCCAAGGAAGTGGACGCCATCGTTGTCGCCACGCCCCCTTACTATCACGTGAGCCACTTGGAAGCCGTCGTCGCCGCTGGCAAGCACGTTTATCTGGAGAAGCCCGTGGCCGTTGACGTGCCCGGCGCATTGCACGTGATCGAAATTGGCAAGCGCGCCGAGGGAAAACTGAGCCTCGACGTGGGATTCCAGATTCGCGATTGTCCGCCGTTCGTGGAACTGGTGCGCCGCATCCATGCCGGAGCGCTGGGCAAGATTGCCTGCGGCGAAGCTCACTATCTCACCGGCTACATCGACCGCCCGGCTTGGCCCAACGCTTCGCCCGCCGAACTTCGCCTGCGCAACTGGATTTATGACCGCGCACTTTCCGGCGACATCATCGTCGAGCAGAACATCCACGTCATTGATATCTGCAACTGGATTCTGAAGGCCCATCCTTTGAAAGTTTCCGCGACCGGCGGACGCCTGGGCCGTCCCGTCGACGGCGACGTCTACGGGAATTACAACGTGCTCTTCCACTATCCCGATGGTGTTGACGTCACCTTCAGCTCCACGCAATTTGCCAAGGGCTGGTGGGATGTCACCGAGCGTTTCTTCGGCACGAAAGGAACGTCGCAATCACCCTACACGGGCCCGTTGGGAATTTGGGGCGATGAACCCTGGCAAGCACCGCTCGTGCCAGATACGGATAAACCGGGAGATCAGAAGTTCTCGGCCACAGGGAATTTCCACTCCAATCTCGAATTCGCCGATGCGGAAAAGAAAAAAGCCTTCGTGGAAAGCATCGTGAGCGGCAAATACCACAATCAGGCCGCGAAGGGCGCCGAATCTGCGCTTTCCTGCATGATGGCGCGCTCCGCCGCTTATCAGCAGCGCGAAGTCACTTGGGACGAAACAATAAAATCCACCGAAGTGTGGGATCCCAAGATTGATCTGAACAAATTGCGCTAAAGTTGCGACGCCAGCTCCAGCTTTCTTACCGCGAGGTGCACACATGAGCCAAAGTTCACGCCGCGCTTTCCTGAAATCCTCAATGACAGCAGCCTGCGCAGCCAGCTCGGTTGGCGGGCTCGCGGAATCTATCATTGCCGAAGCCGGAAATTCACTCCCGGCTTCGGCAAAGCCCGCGCCATTCCCCGCCTCACTCTCTATCAAGAAGGGGCTGGTTTACGACATGCTCCCCGGCAAACTCAGCCACGCCGACCGCTTCAAGATGGCGCGCGACACTGGCTTTGAAGTCGTGCAAGCACCCACCACGCCCGATCCGCAGATCGCCGAGGAGATGAAGAACGCCGCGACTGCCGCGGGTATCCGCATCGACTCCGTGATGAACATGGATCACTGGGACTATCCGTTGTCGTCGGCTGACCCACAAATAGTAGAGAAAAGCCTGGCAGGCATGCGCACTTCGCTCCACAACGCCAAGCTCTGGGGCTCGGACGCGGTACTGCTCGTGCCCGCGGTAGTGAATCCGCAAACGCCCTACCGCGATGCCTGGACGCGCTCGCAAAAAGAAATCCGCAAACTGATCCCTCTTGCGGCGGAATTGGAAGTCGTGATCGCTATCGAAGAAGTGTGGAACAAGTTTTTACTGAGCCCCCTCGAGATGGCCAGATACATCGGCGAGTTCCAAAGCCAGTGGATCAAAGCCTGGTTCGACGTTGGCAATGTCGTGCTTTACGGCTATCCGCAAGACTGGATTCGCACGCTAGGCAAGGACATCGCCAAGGTCCACCTGAAAGATTTTAAGCGCAAGGAAGATGGCTACGCCTGGGTCAATCTCGGCGACGGCGACGTGGACTGGCCCGCGGTGCGCCAAGCCTTCGCCGAAATCGGCTACTCCGGCAGCGCCATCGCGGAACTCGAAGGCGGCGACGAGGCCTACTTACGTGACGTCAGCCGCCGAATTGATCGCCTGCTCCTCGGTCGCTAACCTCGCAAGCTATGACATTGCGCAGCGCGGCCAGCACCTAGTGTGGTGTCCCAGAAGTTTCGGGTGTTCCTTCTGAGGAGGTGGGGGCTTCAGCCCCCACGTATGCCGTTCGGATTGAATTGGGCTTTAGCCCCTGAAGCTGCAACACCTTTCTGATTATCTAGGGGACTGCACACTAGGCTTTCAACACCGTACAAACCGAAGCGCAGATGGGTCCGCCTATATTAAATGTGGCCGCAACGCGCGCGCCCCGCACCTGCAACGGTTTTGGAACTTTGCCCAGCAGTTGCCACGCGCACCAGCCCAGCATGGCCACCCCGGTCGCCCCAATGGGATGGCCTTTCGCAATGAGCCCGCCGGAAGTGTTGATGCCGCACTCGCCATCCACCTTGGCTTTTCCGTCCACCCAATACTGTGCTCCTTTGCCGTACGCGGCCTTTCCCAAAACTTCCGTCCCCAGCGCGCCCATCACCGTAAAGCAATCGTGGATTTCCGCGACCTTCACTTCGTCCTGTGTAACACCGGCCATGCGGTAAGCCTCGTTCATGGCCTTGATCGCCCCTACCGGGCGCAGCACATCGCGGCCCGCTTTCTTAAGAGGATCAGTCGCCTGCGCGTAACCGGCAATCTCCACGCAATCCTGCTTGGCCACTCCCAGCTTCCTTAGCCCATCCTCGGTTGCCAGAATCAGCGCGGCATAACCGTCGGTAATCTGGGAGCAATCGTAAGTCTTCAGCGGCAGTCCCTCGACGATGTAGCGATTAATGCCGGCAATCTCCATCGCCTGTGGCACGGTAAGTTCCACGTTGCGCATTTGCGCGTACTCGTTATGTCGCGCGTTCGCATACTCGGTGACGGCAATGTGCGCCAGATGTTCTTCGGGAATGCGGTGTACCTTCAGGTAGCACTCCATCACTTCCGCAAACAGGTGCGGGAAGATGTACACCTTGCCTTCGCGTTCGTCCGGGTGAGAGAAATAGCCCAGCGCCTGGCCGATCAGCTTGCCGTCCATTTTGCCGTCGGCATCGCGCATCTTTTCGTAACCAATGGCAATGCCGATATCGCCCCACCCGATTTGCAATTTCTGGATAACGGAGATGACAGCCTGGCCGCCGGAAGCGCAAGCGTTCTCGACGGACTCAATCGGCTTTCCCGCAAGTCCCGGAATATCGGCCACCAGTCCCGCAAGCAGGCCTTGTTGATTGAGAGAAATATTGCACACAGCCCCCACGGAGCCCACATCGATCGCGGACGGTTCCACCTTGATCTCCGCGCAAGTCTCGGTAACGGCGCGGCGAAGAATCTCCGGCACCGCCATGCCCATAAGCTTTCCGAACTTCGATTGATGATAGGCGGCGATGTAAATGCGTTTCATAAAACACCTCTTACGATGCCTTGCGCTCCACGCAAGCAGAATGGCTTTTGCCAGCGACGCCAAGCCTAGGATGCCGCAAGCGCACCTGAAGATCGAGCATCAGAACCTTACCATAATTGTTGCGGCGCAATGCACCAGCAAAGATGACCTTCTTATCCCCATCTCGTTTTGAGGGAGTGTCGCGGCGGCTTGGTTCGCGCAAACACAACTCTTCCGCGCTGGGATAGCGCGTGCTGTTGGCGGGTTGCGGCGTCGCGCGCCTGCTTACTTCTTCAGGCGAATCACGCCGAGGGCAATCGTCTTGCGCTGGCGCTCGGGATATTTCAAGCGAGCCTTTTCCGCTTGCAGCTTCGTTTTGAAGGGCTTCGATAAAGGCGTGAACTCGCCGGCGATAAATTTGAATAGCAGCCACTGCTGGGTAATTTTGGCCATGATAAATATATAGCATGACCCCGCGACGTCGACTAGGTGCCTGCTCCGTCAATAGGGGTGCCCCAGATTCGATTTTTTACCTGGGCCTTGGGGCCGCTCGGGGTTATCTCTCCCTCTCTTCATGGCCCCCGTCGAAGAGCGAAAAACGAAGAACGAAACCAGAAATGCGAACAGCAGAAGTACCCTCTCACGACGAGGGCGGGCACCCAGCGTTGGCGGCCGCGCATTTTCGTTCGGGCCACCCGCCGCTCCTGTATTTCGCGGCGTGGTATACTTGCATTCTCCATTCCTCAGGAGAACCGCCATGCCGCCAGAAAATGTCTCCCGCACACCTTCCACGCGAGACATAGCCGAGCGTGGAGAGGCGATTTACAAGAACAAATACCAGACTGAATTTGAAGCCAAGTGCCTTGGCAAATTCGTCGCAATAAACATTCTAAATGAAGACGCGACTGTAGCGGATACTAGCGAAGAAGCTATCCGCCTGGCCTTGGAAAAAGAACCCGATGGATTTTTCCATTTGGTAAGGGTCGGTCACAAGGCAGCTTTTGAAGCTGGCTGGTACATGAGCTGTGTCGGTTAAAAGTGGGCCGCTCAAACTAGGACACCCCTACGTCAATGTTTCTGTCTCCGCGGATGGGAAAACAGGACAAACCTATGAAGCTTTGATCGACACTGGATATAGCGGTTTTGTGTCTCTACCATCGATGGCCGCGAGTATCCTCGGGCTGAAAACCCATACGACGGCCCGCTATGTGCTAGCCAACGGCAAACAGTCCGACCCTATTCCGCTTGCCTATGGATATGCGTGCCTGGAAGGTGAACGCTACCTTCGCGGTTTGATCGCTATTTCGGAGCACTCCAGAACCGTGATCGGGATGGAATTCCTGTCCGCTGCCGGCAAGGCACTGGTTTTAGCTTCCGGTGGGTTAATCATAATCGACGAGAAGGAATTCCTCGAGTTGCTCGAGAAAGCGGCAAGAGCGAAGAACGAAATGTGAAATGCAAAGAGCGGACCCACCCTTTACAAAAACCGAAAAGGGCGGGCCACCGCGAAGGAGCTATCCGATTGGCCCTGGAAAAAGAACTACGGCATAAATGGTAGGATATGGGTGCCATGAATACCGATCGCAAAAGCTCGCTCCTCGATTTTGGCCGGCTATGGCGTTGCCTCATTTTTCCCATTTCTGCGTGGGCAGTGTTTTCCGTCATCATTTTTCCAATCATTTATTGGTGGCTCAGACTTCCCAATGCCAAGATAGCCGGTTACCTGGGTGTCTGTTGTGTGGTCCAGTTGGCTAGTTCCCTCTGGTTATTCTACGCCAGGAAGACACCTCAGCGCCCAGATGGCCGGATTGTTCACCGCACGGCAGCGGTAACCTTTCATTGGGCGACGGTTTCGATGCTCTTCTTTTATTACCTCCGCGACAGCAGACCTCAGGACCCGGCTGCCCGTGAATTCACTTCAATAGGAATGGGTGGAACACTCATACTCGCAATCGTTTTCCCCCTTGTAAGGCTTGTCTTGCAGCGCAACAAGGCTGGACTCCTTCCGTCATGCTGAGGGGACGCGGCACTCGTGCCATTTCAGAACGCGCCTCCCCCTCACCCGTCTTTGGAAATCCCCCAAGTCCAATCATTTCCGTACATCCACGAGAGTCGCCCGCAAGTGGCTCTGTAGACTTCCTCACAAAACGTATTACGGAAAATTAAGAGCTCGTCTTTTTTTCCCGGCAAGCGCCGGAGGCGCGGCACATGTTAGACCAGGGCGTGAGCCCTGGGTCGGCAGGGCATAATCACATCAAGCACCGTAGGTGCGGCACTCCTGAAATATCAGTCTGTTTGCAAGGATTTCAACAAAGCCCCGTAAGTCCAATCATTCCCGTACATACGCAAAAACAGGGGGGTGGGGCCTCAAAGTGTCTTCGCATTCCTTTCGCTCCCGCCGTTGTCTCGGTCCCTCTCTCCAACGCCGGGGATTCTAACCGGCTGGAGCAAGACCGGACCGCCTCACAAAGCGTCCCCTACACAAACTGTAATTCCGCTCTTACAAAACCTTCGTTTATCAGGGTATTTGTTGAATATGTCGGCGCGCCTACATTTTGGAGTGCGGCGGCTCGCCGCCGCTTTTGCGGTTGACAGCGTGACGCCACATGAATCGCTTGAGTGAAGCCGATCGCATCGCAAAAGCGGGAGCAAGCTCCCGCACTCCAAAGCCCCAAGCGCCGACCGCCTCCCTCCTCCGGGCGCAAACAGAAGGTGGCCTCTACATGAACCTTCGACATTCTACTTTCAACCATCCTTGCCTTTCTTCTCCGATCTCTTGCTCGCCACCAGCCACTAGCCACTCGCCACTAACTCTCGTCATTTCCACACATGTGCAAAAACGCGAAAAAATTGTCGGCGCGCCGACATTTTCACACCCCACCCAAATTCCAACGAACGAGCCGCCCAAGAAACTGGCGCGCAATGATATGATGCCCGCAGTTGGGTCCTTTACTTGATGATTGCCTGCCGGATTGCTGTCGGGAGCACCCGGCGGCCAAAAGTCAACGCCGTTACGGAAGCTGCCACACTCTTCAAAGGATTGCTTGCCCCGGATATGACCCTGGAGATTCAGGGTTACGAAGTCGAGAGCGGCGTCGGCCACACGCCCTCTTCGCGGGAAGAGTTGATGCGCGGGGCCCGGCAAAGGGCGGAAGCACTGGTGGAACGGCTGCGGACCACGAACGAGTCTGCGGATTATTTTGTGGGGCTGGAAGGCGGCCTGGATGTGGCCGTCGAGAACGGCAATCGCTGCGTCCTGCTGGAAAGCTGGGCGTACGTCACCGATGGTCAGCGCGGACATTTCGGATGCTCGGGGAGCATTGAAATGCCGGAAGCCCTGGCCAACGACGTCTTAACGAACGGCACGGAACTTTCCGTGGCGATTGACCGGTTTGCAGGAGAGGTTGGGATTCGCGACGCGCAAGGAGCCTGGGGCGTGCTCTCGGGAAACCTGATTTCCAGGCAGGAAGCGTTTCGCGTGGCGGTGGTGGCGGCGTTTGCGCCGTTCTACAATTACAGGATGTATGGCAAGGCGTTCGCGGCGGGATCGTAGGCGCGCGATTCGTTTGCCGCTGGCCGGAGCACGAGGAGAAACGACGTGGACATTGTAAAGGGCAATATGGGCTGGATCGAAGTGGTGGTGGGTCCGATGTTTTCCGGGAAGAGCGAGGAACTCATACGGCGATTGCGGCGCGCGGAAATTGCCCGCCAGCGCGTGCAGATTTTCAAGCCGGCGATTGACTCGCGCTACACGGTGAACGAGATTGTTTCGCACTCCGGGCTGGGCATCCCTTCGGACAATGTCACCAAGGCTTCGGAAATTCTGGAGAAATTGCAGCCGCGCACGGAAGTTGTGGGGATTGATGAAGCGCAATTCCTTGGCGATGAACTGGTGGAAGTTTGCACCAAGCTGGCGAATCTGGGAAAGCGCGTGATCGTGGCGGGACTGGACACGGATTATCGTGGCCGCCCGTTTGAACCGATGCCGCGGTTGCTAGCGGTGGCGGAAGAGATTACCAAGCTGCTGGCGATTTGCGTGCGTTGCGGGAATCCGGCCGTGCACACGCAGCGGATGGTGGAAAGCGAAGAACTGATCGTCGTGGGCGCCAGCGATTCGTACGAGGCCCGCTGCCGCCGGTGTTTTGAGCCGAATCCGGCGCAGGCGCGGAAAGAGCCCGGGCCGATCGTTATGACGCGAAGCCGAGGCGCGGCAAACGGTGGGGCTTAGTGTAGACTCAGCGTATACGCACTTCATCTCTGTACTTCAGGACTCACATGCGCATCGAATCGAAAGCTCCAACACGCGTTGACTTGGCCGGTGGCACGCTGGACATTTGGCCGTTGTACCTGTTCCATCCCGGCGCTGTGACGCTGAACGCCGCAATTTCGCGTTACGCGCATTGCGTGGTGGAAACGAACCCGGCCGGGGACGAAAGCATCAAGCTGATCTCGCTGGACACGGACCGCTCGGAGAATTTTGCGTCGTTCGCAAAACTGGCGGCCACGAAGCGCTACCGCTTGCCGTTGCTGGCGGAAATTGTGAAGTTTTTCCGGCCGTCCGGGGGATTGACGCTTACGACCAACTCCGAAGCGCCTGCCGGAGCCGGCATTGGCGGCTCGAGCGCGATGGCCGTGGCCATTTGCGCGGCGTTGGACCGCTACACCGGAGCGGGGCGCAGCAAGGTGGACTGGATCCACATCAGCCGCGACGCGGAAGCCATCGTCATCCATATTCCCACAGGCATGCAGGATCACTACCCGCCCGCATTTGGCGGAGCAGCCGCAATTGAACTGATCCCCGGAGGCGAGCGGCGCATCGAAATCAATGTGAACCTGGATGAGCTCGAGCGACGGCTGGTGGTGTGCTACACCGGCAAGCCGCGCAAATCGGCCATCAACAATTGGGGCGTATTCAAGGCGCACATTGATAATAAGAAGTCCGTGGTGAATAACCTGGAGCGCATTTCGCAAATCGCGCAGCAGATGCGCGCGGCGCTGGAAGCCGGCAACTGGGCGGAGACGGGCCGGCTGATGCACGACGAGTGGACCTTCCGCCGCAGGAACCTGCCCACGATTTCCACGCGGACCATTGACCGCATCATTGAGAACTCGCGGCGCAAAGGCGCGCTCGCTGGTAAGGTGTGCGGCGCGGGCGGCGGCGGGTGCGTGGTGCTGCTGATCGAACCCGACGCGCGCGGCCGCGTGGAAACCGCGGTGATGGAGGCTGGCGGGGAGCTGCTGCCAATGCAGATTGACCGCCAGGGGGTCACGGTGGTCACGCAGTAATTTTTTGCAAAGCTGCAGCTATTCAAGCGGCTTTTGGCATCATAAAATAGGGATGTACACCCCGGCGGGTGGCACGATCCTGGGAACCATGCCTTACCTACTGGCCATCACGATTACTTTGCTGCTATTCGCGGATGCGCATGTCCCTTCGACTATGTCCTTGCGGACTGATTCACATGCCGCCACGGAGAGCTTTCCGCCACAGGAATCCATTCCGCTCCTCCCCGCACTCGCCTGCTGCGCGGGACAGGAACCTGCGCAGAATCCGCCCGCGGCCGGGAGGAAAAACTCCACGCTGCAGGAAACGTCAAAGCTGGCCTTGATTCGCTACGTCTCTGGCGAGTTTGCGAAGGCGCGCAGGCCGGTTCCAGGCGGCAAAGACGGATTCATCTTTTATACCGACAAACCCCTGAACCAGGATTTATTGGATCACGCGGTGGCGCGGCGCGGCGCCGCGGTGAACACCGGCGACAGCGTCCAGATTACCGGCTTGGAGTTTAAGGAGCACACCATTGGGGTGGATCTGAACGGCGGCGGACGCCCCAAGAAGCACTGGCGCGACCACCTGCAGATTGGTCTCGGTGGCGGCATGCCCGTCCCTCAAGCGCAAACAACCACTACCACAGAGAATCAGGGGCCTCCGGGGTTCCAGCCGGGAATGGGCGGCACGATCTACGTGCAATTTCCGAAGGCGATTCCGGACCTCACTCCCGACGAGTTGAAAGAGATATTGGGGCCGTTCCTGGATTTTGCGAAAGTGCGTTCCGCGGCGGTGCATTGGATTGATACGCTGCCGCCGGAAATGAAAAAAGCCATCACGGAACGCCACGCAGTGCTGGGCATGGACCGCGATGAAGTGGTGGCGGCCATGGGCAAGCCGGACCGCAAAGTGCGCGAACGTGACGCCAACGGCAACGATACGGAAGATTGGATCTACGGCCATCCTCCAGACAAAACGATCTTCGTAAAATTCACTGGCGACCACGTCACGGCCATCAGGCAGTACCCCCAATAGGACCTCCAATTTTGAAGAAATATACATGACCGAAGGGCTAAGAAATCTGCGCGATAGGATTTGGTGTTTGCGCGTGGAGCCAGGCGCGCCTAGTATCTTGGGATGCCAAAATCAGCGCAGCGGAAACTGCCACCCGGGCCGGAAGCTGGTTTCTTTGATGGGATACGCAGTCCGATCCGGCGCGACCCTCTGACCTTCATGACGCAGGTAGCGAAGACCTATGGCGACATTGTGGGCTTGCGTTTTCTTACTGTGCGGACCTACCTGCTGGTGCATCCGGATCAAATCGAAGATGTGCTGGTGACGAACGCGCGGAAGTTCATCAAAGGGCGCGCGCTGCGGGCCAACAAACATTTGTTCGGCGAGGGGCTGCTTACCAGCGAGGGCGATTTGTGGCTGCGGCAGCGGCGACTAATGCAGCCGGCTTTTCATCGCGCACGAATCGCAGCGTACGCCGGAACCATGAGCGGTTTTGCCGCGCGGATTGCCGAAGAGTGGAAACCCGGGCAGCAAGTTGAGTTGCACCGCGAGATGATGCGGCTGACGCTGCTGGTGGTCGGCAAAACGCTGTTTAGCGCGGACGTGGAGCGCGATGTTCCGCAAGTGGGCAAGACGCTGGATGTGCTGTTGGAATACGCTTCGGATATTCGCCGCATGATCTTTTTCCCGAAGTGGCTGCCCACGGCGCGGAATTTCCGGACGCGGCGCGCCATAGGGCAGCTGGACCAAATCATTTTCCGGATTATCCGGGAGCGCCGGGCTTTGGGCCAGGACACGGGCGACCTGCTGTCCATGCTGCTCAGCGCTCAGGATGAAGACGGTTCGCGCATGAGCGACCAGCAACTCCGCGACGAGGTGGTCACCTTATTTCTTGCCGGCCACGAAACGACCGCCAACGCGCTAGCGTGGACCTGGTGGTTGCTGGCGCAGCATCCCGAGGTCGAGGAAAAGCTGCACATGGAACTTGAGCGCGTTCTGGGCGGGCGATTGCCCACGATGGAGGATCTGCCGCGGCTCGTTTACACCGGCCATATTCTGACGGAATCGCTGCGGCTCTATCCGCCCGCGTGGGCCATGGCAAGACTCGCCGTGGAAGACCACGAGATTCTGGGGTATCCCATTCCGAAAGGCACGGGAATCACCGTCAGCCAGTGGATCGTGCATCGCGATCCGCGCTGGTATGAAGCGCCCGAGGCGTTTATTCCCGAACGGTGGGAAGGGAATTTGTTGAAGGAATTGCCGCGGATGGCGTACTTCCCGTTTGGCGCGGGCTCGCGACAGTGCATCGGGAATGCGTTTGCGCTGATGGAGGCAACGCTGGTGCTGGCCACGATCGCACAGCGCTTTCGGTTCCGATTGGTAGAGGGGCACGCCGTAACGCCATGGGCGTCACTCACTTTGCGCCCGAGGGGCGGCGTGCAGGTAATCGTAGAGAAACGCCAACACCAAAGCGCGGTCTGACGCTTCCAAACCGAAAGGTGTCGCAGGTGCTTAAGGGTGACCCAACACCCAGGTAGAAAATCGAACCTGGGGCAGCCACCTCGGGAGTCGTGGTAGCATGTGGCGCCGCTGACGACCAGTGGCGGGGAGCGGGGCAATGAGCTCGATGATTGCAGCAAATCGCGTTGAGGGACTGACGTTGCGTCAGGCGGCGCTGATCGCCGGCTTCGCTTACCTCCTCGGTCCTGTCACCTATGCTGAATTCACGATCTGGCCGAAGCTGCTCGTTGCGGGCAACATCGAACAAACCGTTCAGAACCTGGTTCTTCATCGGGGACTCTTTGTTGCCGCAATCTTGTGCTACCTGGTGGAGTTTATCGAGGACGTGGTGATTGCCTGGGCGCTCTATGTCTTGCTGGCGCCGGTGAACCGAGCGGTGTCTTTGCTTGCCGCGTGGTTCCGGCTCGTGTATACGACGATCGCTCTGTTCGGCATGTTAAAACTCGTGACCGTTTTTCACCTCGTGAACACGCCGGATTACCTGACGCTGTTTGGGTCCGGTCCGCTGCATGCCCAGGTTAAGCTTCTGCTCGATACTTATCGAACCGATTGGTCCATGGGCCTGGTGCTTTTTGCGATTCACCTGAGTCTGCTGGGCTGCTTGATTTACCGGTCCGGCTACATGCCCAGGATATTGGGGATTCTGCTGGTCATCGATGGATTGGGTTGGGTGATCGATAGCTTGCAGCCCTACCTTTATCCGAACGCCCATCTGGGATACATCTTTCTCACGTTCTTCGGGGAAGTGTTCTTGATGCTTTGGCTGTTGATTCGGGGCTGGAAGATCCAGGAGCAGACGGCGCGGTCTTGAGCAGATCGCCTACTAGTGTTGCCATGGCGGCAAGCCGAACGGGGGCAAAATCAAAAACGCAACCCAACACCCAGGGAGAAAAGCGAACTTGGGGCACCTGGGGAAGAGAGTTCACAGTCTATAGTTCACAGTTGTCAGTCTCGGAAGAAGAGAAGAGGGACGGTAACACAGAGTTCACAGAGGGAAGAACACAGAGGTCACAGAGAAGAGAGAATGAAGGAGCCGGCTGTTGAGCCAGATGTGGGCTAGCACTAGGAGGACGATCGCTGTCATCAGGATGAAGTGGATTCGGCGAACGAGGGCGAAGCGGCCGGGCCCCAGGTAGCGCAGGGCGGCGCCCACGGCCAGTTGGAGGAGGAGCAGGTCCAGGGCGATGATGGCTAGGTAGAGGCCGTTGGTGAGGCTGGGCAAGATGTGCCCTGCGCGCAAGGCAGGCCAGGCGTGCCACGAGACGAGGCCGAAAAGGAGCAGGGCGAGCCAGTAGTGCGGCCAAAGTGGCAGGGCCGGCGCAAGGGTACTGGTGCCATCCGGCCGGCGGCTGCCCCGAACTAGCACTCCACTTAGATAAGGAATGGCGATGGCGGCGGCCAGCAATGCGGTGCTGATCCAGCCCCGCTGGCCGGTTGGGGAGAGCATGGCGAATAACGGCAAATGACAGGACATAGGCCGAGGCAATAGGCTACTATGGTAGCTGGAAATGGGCTTGGACGTGGAGTAAGCGGCAGAGCAAAAAAAAACCAAACCCGCGAATCACGCTGCATTTTGGTACAGCACACTCGCAAGTAAGGCGCAGCGGCAAGTTTTAAACCAACCAGTATGCCAGAAGCCCTGGCAGATTGTTTGTGACCCAGGACACTTCGGTTCGCGTTGACTTTCCCTTACACTACTTCTGGCGTTTTCCGTTTAATACATCGCGGCGTTCGCACTCGATTGGACGCCGCAAACTATCCCCCACCGGAGGAAGCATGGCAATAAAGGTTGGAATCAACGGCTTCGGTCGTATCGGTCGCAATATCATGCGCACAGCACTGGATGACAAGGACATTCAGTTCGTAGCGGTGAATGACATCACGGATGCCAAGACCCTCGCGCACCTCTTGAAGTATGACTCGGTCCTTGGAAACCTTCCGCACAAAATTACCCATACTGACGACAGCATCAGCGTCGACGGCAAGAGCTTCAAAGTGTTTAAGGTGAAGGACCCCGCCGAACTCGACTGGGCCAGCGTGGGCGCACAGATTGTGGTTGAGTCCACGGGCTTGTTCACCAAGGGCGCTGATGCCCGCAAGCATATCCGCGGCCCAGTGAAGAAGGTCATCATTTCGGCGCCGGCCACGGACCCGGACGCCACCTTTGTGCTGGGCGTGAACGATAAGACGTACGACCCGGCGAAACATCACGTGGTCTCGAACGCCTCGTGCACCACGAACTGCCTGGCGCCCGTCGCAAAGGTTTTGCACGACACGTTCAAGATCCTCTGCGGCACGATGACGACGATTCACTCCTACACAAACGACCAGCGGTTGCTCGATTTGCCGCACAAGGATCTGCGGCGCGCGCGTGCGGCGGCCCTGAGCATGATTCCCAGCACGACGGGCGCGGCGAAAGCGCTGAAGCTGGTCATCCCAGAATTGGATGGCAAGCTGGACGGCTACTCGATGCGCGTGCCCACGCCCAATGTGAGCGTGGTGGACGTGACCGTGTTTGTGGAGAAGCCGGCCACGAAGGACAGCGTGAATGCGGCGCTGAAGGCGGCGGCAGAAGGCCCGATGAAGGGTATCCTGGCCTATACGGAAGACGAACTGGTCTCGATCGACTTCCGCGGCAATGACAATTCCTCCATCGTGGATGCGGGCTACACCAAGGTTGTCGGCGACAAATGCATCAAGGTTTTGTCGTGGTACGACAACGAGTGGGGCTACTCCTGCCGTGTACGCGACCTGATCAAGCTGCTTGCGGCAAAGCTTTAGAGGTCATAATTCGTGACTTGTGACCCGTGACTCGCTTTCACGCGAGTCACGGGTTGCGGTCCACACAGTGCAGAATTTCTTAGGCTTCATCTAAGCAAGCCGGCCACGCAACGCAATCCGTGGCAACGCGAGATTAAGACTTTGGCTCAAATCCGGTTCCTGATATCTGATCGCTGATATCTGATATCCGTTCACCCAAAATCAGTTAACTATACGCAGAAGGTACAACCACCATGAACAAACTTACGATTAAGGATCTCGATTTACGCGGCAAGCGTGTGTTCATTCGCGTTGACTTCAATGTGCCGTTGAAAGATGGCGTGGTCACGGACGACACGCGCATCCGCGAAACCCTCCCGACGCTGAAGCTGGCGATCGAAAAGGGCGGGCGGCTGGTGCTGGCGTCCCACCTGGGGCGGCCGAAAGGCGGGCCGGAGCCGAAGTATTCGCTGAAGCCCGTAGCCAAGAAGCTGGAGGAATTGCTGGGCAAGCCCGTCGCATTCGCCGGCGACTGCGTGGGCACGGAAGCGGAAGCGAAGAGCAGGGCGTTGAAGGATGGCGAGGTGCTCGTGCTGGAGAACGTGCGCTTCCATCCCGAGGAAGAGAAGAACGATGAGGCGTTTTCCAAGCAGCTCGCGGCGCTCTGCGACGGCGTGTTTATCTGCGATGCATTCGGCTCCGCGCATCGCGCGCATGCTTCCGTTGTGGGCATCACGAAATTCGTGAAGCAGGCGGCGGCGGGACTCTTGATGGAGAAGGAAATCGCCTACATCGGGAAAGCCATCAGCAATCCGACGCGGCCGTTCACCGCGATTCTGGGTGGGGCCAAGGTCAGCGACAAAATCGAAGTGGTCGAAAACCTGATGAAGATTGCCGATGCCATGCTGATCGGCGGGGGGATGGCCTACACCTTTTTGAAGGCGCAGGGCCTGCCCATCGGGAAATCACTGGTGGAAATGGACAAAATTGAGCTGGCGAAGAAGATTCTGGCCGACGCCAAGCGGAAGAATTTCAAGTTTCTGCTGCCCAGCGACCACGTGATCGCGCCGGAATGCAAGCCCGACGCTCCGGCCAAAACCGTGGATGTTTCCGCGACGCCCGCGGACCAGATGGGCCTGGACATCGGCCCGAAAACCATCGCGGCGTACAAGGCGGAAATCGCCAAGTCCAAAACCATCGTCTGGAACGGCCCGATGGGCGTATTTGAAATGCCCGCGTTCGCCAAGGGTACGCTGGAAATCGCCAAGGCCGTGGCCGCTGCCACGACCGCGGGCGCCATTTCGATTATTGGTGGGGGCGATTCTGTGGCCGCGGTGCACCAGTCTGGAGTAGCAAAACAGATTTCACACATTTCGACGGGAGGCGGCGCCTCGCTGGAGTATCTCGGCGGCCGCAAGCTGCCCGGCGTGGAGGCACTAACCAACAAATGAGCACCGTAAAACGCCGCCGGGTAATTGCCGGCAACTGGAAGATGTACAAGAATCAGGCGGAGACACGCGCGTTTTTTGCCGCGCTGCTTCCGCTGGTGGCAGGTGTGAAGGACTGCGACATTGTCATTGCGCCGCCCTTTACGAATATTCACGTTGCCGTGTATGCCACCAAGGGGAGCGAGATTGGTATTTCCGCACAGGATGTGTATTGGGAGAAGGAAGGCGCCTACACGGGCGAGATTTCCACGGGCATGCTGGTCGAGGCAGGGTGCCGCTACACCATCATCGGGCATTCCGAGCGCCGGCAGTTCTTCGGCGAGACCAACGAAACCGTGTTCAAGAAGACGAAAGCGGCTCTAGCTGCTGGACTTACGCCCATCGTGTGCATTGGTGAGATGCTTGCCGACCGCGAGGCAGGGAACACCGAAAAGGTGATTCAAGGCCAGTTCGTGGGCAGCGTGGGCGCGTTGACCCCCGAGGAATTCTCCCGTATTCTGATAGCTTACGAACCGGTCTGGGCCATTGGCACGGGCCGCACCGCAACACCGGAAATTGCTGCGGCGGTCCATAAGTTCGTTCGCCAGTGTGCCGCGGAGAAGTTCTCAGCCAGCCATGCAGCCGCGCTGCGGATCCTGTATGGCGGAAGCGTCAAGCCCGACAATATCAAGGGATTGATGGCGCAAGAGGAACTCGACGGCGCGCTTGTCGGCGGAGCGAGCCTGGACGCGAAATCGTTCGCAAGTCTGGTGAAGGACTGGCCGCGGTAGGAGTTGCTGCGAGGCCATTTTCAAGCAATCAGGGAAACCGCCGGGGTTTGCGGAAACAACGTTAACGGATTGAGGTGTGTGGAATGCCATCTTGGATGAAGTGGACGATTGCGCTTTTGATTGGTTTTGGGATCATCGCCGCCGGGTTCCGGCTTTCCTGGGGCGGGTGGATTCTGAGGCCCTTCTTCATACTGAACTGCCTGGTGCTCATCATTGTCGTGCTGCTGCAGAGCGGCAAGGCGGCGGACCTGGCCGGAGCGTTCGGCGGGGCAGGCAGCCAGACAGCGTTTGGCCCACGCGGGGCGGCTTCCGTGCTATCGCAGGCTACCACGTGGTGCGCGATCATGTTCATGGTCTGCGCGCTGGCCATGGTGGTGCGCGTGGATCAGGGAGTGGAGCAGACTGGTTCGTCAATCCTGCAGAAGTACTCGAAGCCCGCGCCCAAGGCGGCCACACCGGCTCCCGCAGTTCCTGCGCCAGCGGCGCAAACCCCGGCGGCTCCCCAATCCACGACGCCGCAACCGCAGGCACCGGCGCCACAGCCCAAGAAGTAGTTTTTGGAGTGCGGGAGCTAGCTCCCGCTTTTGCGACGTTACGTTTTGGGCGAATTGATCCGCCTTGCCGGCAACTTTGAACGCAAAAGCGGCGGTGAGCCGCCGCAATCCAAAAGTAGTTCAGTGCCATGAGCAGCGCGCTTGCCGGTTTTGATTGGCACGGCTACAATAAAGTCTCTTCCTCAGTGCGGTCGTGGCGGAACTGGCAGACGCACCAGCTTGAGGGGCTGGCGGTAGCAATACCGTGGTGGTTCGAATCCACTCGACCGCACCATCTCTTCTTCGGAACACAATAAAACCACAGAAATCGTTGTTTCTCCCATCGAAACTCGAGTTTTCAGACGTGTGCCCGGGATGCGCCGGATTACAGGGGACTGGACGTGCTCGTGGTGCAAGTGCCGCCGCTGGCGTCGTAAAACAGCACCAGCGTCTGGTCCGAGCAGAACGTGCGCGTGCCCGTCGAGTTAGCAGCAGCGGGCTGCGCCAAGCTGGTATAACCGGTGACCATGTCGCCGCCGATGGTGAAGTAGTAACCATCTTTTGCAGAAGCCGCCGAGGAGGCGCTCGCCAGCGAGTTGTCGATCAGGCAGGCGTTCGTGGAGCTGGCCGTCGTGCAGGTCGCGCCGCCTGGGCCCAATTGGTCCAGCGTGGCGTACGTCCCGGGATACGTATTGTTGTAGGTTACTTCGCCGGTATTGATGGTGCGCAGGGAGGCAACCGCGGAAGACTCGTTCGCGGCGATCCTGGAGCGGATAAAGGCGGGGACGGCAATGGCCCCGACGATCAGAATGATCGCCACGACGATCAAGAGTTCGATGAGAGAGAAGCCCTTTTGCTTCTTCATGACGTCTCCTTCAGAGCGTGTCCCCCGGGGAAAGACACCGGCAATTGAGTAAAGGGAAACTATCGCTTCGTTTGCGCGAAGTCAACAACGTTTCGAGCTTGCGCGGTGGTTTTTCTGCAGGCGAGCTGGCTATGAGCATCCGTCGTACCAGGACTCGACTCGTGCGATTACGGGCGTAATCAGGCGCTCGTTTCTAAGGTCACGTTGACTTTTTCAGCGGCGTTGACTTATAGAGTGGGAGAACATGAGCAAACCGAAAGCCGTCATTAGAGCAGGACACAAAACGATATACTTTTCGACTTGGGAGGCTGCGGAAAAGTTTCTGGAGGACACGAAGACGTGGCAGGTAGAAGAGTGGACGATGGAGGAAGAGCCGGAGTTGTGGAATAGCATTAAGGAAAACGACGTTGTCGAAAAACCAAAACGAAGCGGGGAAATAGTGTCGTAGTACCCAAGTTTCCGATCAGCGCATAAATCAAGAGTTGACGCAGGCTGAGATTGCCCTGAGTTGCTAGGAAGCTTTCGGTGGGCAGGCAAACACTTGATGTGCGGTGGCCACCCTAGTCGGCTCGCCAAAAACAACTCCCAAGATCATGTCCTTGCGGTACGGATACAGAATATCTTCCGAAGTTGAGTCGGCGTGTTCGACGTGAACCAGGATAGCCGATGCTAATCCGGTTTCTCCTCCCGGAACGCGAACGTCAGCGCAGTGACATACTGTTTTACACTCGCTTGTAGCGACTGCCTTGCGTAATTCTCGAACCCAATACTGCTCTAACTCATCTCGTGTGACATCTCGTTTCATGCTTTTCGGTCTTAGCAACTTTACGTTTCGCCCAGGTCCAAGAGTTCCACCGAATGGCAGAAGGCCGCCTTCCGCCAATAGCATTCCGGCGAGTCGCGTCACCACCCGCAGCAAGAGTTCCTTTTCCTCCTGTGCCGTCATTCCCTTGGGGCCTCTGTCAGTTAGTGTAGGGCTATGAGAACTGGACTGAGGTCAGTTTTTGTCAAGTTCGTGTCGGGATTCTTACGAAGGGCAATATAAGAAGCACGCATTACTGCTGTCGGCTGTCGTCTTGCCGGACGAGTTCGTGTTGACAACCGACCGAATCGACTGCAGCATCTTTTATTGAGAGCAGAGGGAAACCGCGGAAATCGTCGTTGGCAGCCATTTGAATTTCTTCGTGCAAGGGGCTTCGGACTTCTGGTACGCTTCCGCGCATGCGAATTTACCAAACTTTTGTTTTCTTGCTGGTCTTGGCCAGCTCCACGCTCGCCCAGGACCTGAAACCCGTTGCCGAACGCCTGGCCGCGCAGAATGCTCTCTTCGACGAGCAATACGAATCCGACCTACGCAATTTCCCCGAGCGTGCCACGGCTTTCGGCGATTACCGCTACAACGATAAACTCGCCGAGTACTCTCTCGCGGCCCTTGCGCAACGCAATGAAACGAATCGCGCTTTCCTCAGCCGCCTGCAAGCGATTCCCACGGCGGGTTTCTCCGATCAGGATCTGCTCTCTCACGATCTGCTGATTCGCGTTTTGCAACAGCGCATTGCGGACTTCGACCTGAAAGAATACGAAATGTCCGTTAACCAGCAGAATGGCATCCATACTTCGCTGGCGGATTTGCCTCTGTCTGTTCCCTTCGATTCGGTGAAGCACTACGAAGACTACATCGCGCGGCTTCACCAGATTCCTCGCGTCCTCAGCCAGACCACGGAAGTTCTCCGCGCCGGGATGAAAGATAACCTGATGCCGGTGCGATTCCTGATGGAGAAGCTGCCCGGGCAGTGCCAGGGCATCATTGACGCCGATCCCTTTCTGATTCCTACAAAAAAATATCCAGCCGATATTTCAGCGGATGACCAGAAGCGCCTGACGCAACAGATCACCGCCGCCATTGAGAGCGACGTCATCCCCGCCTACAAGGCTTTCGCCGCTTTCCTTACTACGGAATACGCCCCGCATGGCCGCACTACTCTCGCCGTCACCTCTCTGCCGGACGGCGAGAAGCGCTATCAGAACGACATTTACGCGCGCACGTCCACGCACATGACTCCCGACGAAATTCACCAACTCGGTTTGCGCGAAATCGCGCGCATCCAGGCGGAGATGATGGCCATTGCCAAGAAGCAGGGCTTCACGGATCTCGCCGCTTTTCGCGCCTCCCTGAGAACTAATCCCAAATACAAACCCACTTCGGCGGAGCAGATTCTCGACGACTTTCGCCGCTACATCGCCCAGATGCAACCCAAGTTGCCCGAACTTTTCACGCTGCTTCCGAAATCTCCCGTCACGGTCGAGGCCATCCCTGCGTTCCAGGCTGCCGCCGCGACGCATTATATGATCGGCACTCCCGATGGCAAGCGCCCCGGCCGCGTGGTTGTGGCCACCTCGAATTTTGCGGAGCGCTCTCTGATTGACGACGAAGCGATCGCTTACCACGAGGGTATCCCGGGTCATCACATGCAGCTTTCCGTGCAACAGCAACTCACCGGCCTGCCCAAATTCCGCCTCCACGGACTGGGTTTCAACGCCTACATCGAAGGCTGGGCGCTGTATGCGGAGCAGCTTGGCAAAGAGGTGGGCTTTTATCAGGATCCCGTTTCGGATTACGGCAGGCTTTCCTCGGAGCTATTCCGGGCGGTGCGGCTGGTAGTGGACACGGGAATCCACGCGAAGGGTTGGACGCGCGATCAGGTGGTGGAATTTATGCGCCAGTCCGGAGCTGTCGATGAGCCGACGATCCAGACCGAAACCGACCGCTACATCGCTTGGCCGGCGCAGGCGCTGAGCTACAAGCTGGGCCAGCTGAAGATTCGTGAACTGCGCGAGCGCGCCCAGAAAGAATTGGGTGTCAAGTTTGACATTCGCACCTTCCACGACGAGATGCTCAGCGGCGGAACCCTGCCCCTCGACATGCTCGAGGCCCGCACCGACAAGTGGATCGCGCAACAGAAAGCAAACTGACGCGGCAGGGAACTTCTGAATGCAGCCTATCCTTCGCGTTCTCCTGGCATCCTTGACAATCGCCATCCGCCCGCCCGCAGCAATTTCTTGGGAGGTTTCATGAATCACAAACCACACGCTTTCGTATACGTTTGCGCGGCCTGTTTCGCATTGCTAATCGGCGCCGTTTCCTCTTCGGCGCAAACATCAACGATTCCCGCGCAAAACTGGCCCGCGCCGCAGGAAGGCGACTACACCGTCCACGATTTCCATTTCCAATCCGGCGAGACATTGCCTGAAGTCCGGCTGCACTACTACACCCTCGGCAAGCCCCTCAAGGACGCCTCCGGCCGCACCACCAACGCGGTGCTCATCCTCCATGGCACTGGCGGGACCGGCAACAATTTTCTCCGGCCCATTTTTGCCGGAGTGCTCTTTGGTCCCGGCCAGCTTCTCGACGCCAACAAATATTTTCTGATTCTGCCCGACAACATCGGCCACGGCAAATCCAGTAAGCCCAGCGACGGCCTCCATGCGCGTTTTCCGCGCTACGAATACGCGGATATGATCGCGCTCCAGCACGAACTCGTCGAAAAGGGATTGGGGGTCAATCACCTTCGTCTGATTCTCGGAACTTCCATGGGCTGCATGCATTCCTGGCTTTGGGGCGAGACCTACGCCGATTTCATGGATGCGCTCATGCCGCTCGCTTGCTTACCCGTGCAGATTGCCGGACGCAACCGCATCTGGCGCAAAATTGTGATTGACGGCATTCGCAAGGACCCCGACTGGAAAAATGGCGAATATACCGCGGAACCGCGCGCCGCACTGCAAATCTCCGCCGATTTTCTGGTCATCGCCGGAAGCGCTCCGCTGCACATGCAGGAGGATTTGCCAACCCGCGACGCTGCTGACAAATATCTCGCTGACACCACCGCGCGCATTACCGGCAGTCTCGACGCCAACGATTTTCTTTACGCCGTCGATTCCTCGCGCAATTACGATCCTTCCGCCAAACTCGAAACGATTCAGGCCCGGGTCATGTACATAAACTCCGCCGACGATTTCATCAACCCGCCCGAACTAGGCATCGCCGAACGTGAAATTCAGCGCGTGAAACACGGCAAGTTCGTACTCCTGCCTGCATCCGAACAAACCTTCGGCCATGGCACTCACACGCACGCCTCTGTCTGGCAAACCTATTTGCAGCAACTGCTCGCCCAGTCGGCAAACCCAAACTGACGCTTCCTCGAATCATAACGGTGCAGACCTGACGCCTAAATCCCCGGCCCGCGTGACGGCACAGTGCGTTCCGCTGCCCAGCTCTTCGATTTTCGCTGCCAGCTCAAGCGGTCGATGCAACACCATCGGGGACAGATCTTCTCTCTAGAGGACGCCGAGAAGCGAACTCGGGCCATCGAAACAATGACTTTCCGCGGCAGTTTCTAGTTGCAGGTGCTTGCACTATCTGAGCAACTGAAACGGCCGGTGAGGCTCGCTTGATCGATCACGTGACCGACCATCGCGCGATAGAGTCCGTCTGCGCCTGGAGGAAAATCCGGCGACGGAGTCAGGTTAAGTTCTTTGTCCAGCGCATACACGGTAAAGACATAGTAGTGGATGCCGTTAGGGACAAGGTCCGGCGGGGGACATGGGCCGCTGTAGCCCTGAATACCGGCGTCATTGTAGACCTGCAGCGCGTTTCCTCCGGGAGTGCCCGCACCCGCAAGCAACTCGGTGGTGGTAGGCGGAATGTTGTAAATTCCCCAGTGGGTAAAGTTCGCCGTGACGTCATAGAGCGCCACGGCGTAGCTGCGCGTGCCGCGCCCGGCCTGCGTCCACGACAAATCTGGCGAAATGTTATTGCCGGTACAGACGCTGCCCAGTTGCCCACTGTAAACCATCGAAGGGGGAATGAATTGATTGTTCTCGAACGTTTTGCTCGTCAGACGGAATTCGGGCTCCCAAGCCAGCACAACCCGGGGCTGAAGAAACTGAGAGAAAGAGGCAGAAACCCTTGACTTTGACTCGGGCAGCGCCCATTTGCCCAAGCCCAATGAAATCATCCACGATACGAAAATCGCGAGAACCAGAACCGGCATGAAGAATCGAGATTTCATCTGTAGATCCTTTCCCGTGAGACCGAAAACTCCGATCTCAACGTCTGTAATCGCGTAAAACTAGCGAAACGTTTTGAGCGGGTCAATAAAAAAGGGTGCAAGTCCGGTTAAGCGTCTGTTCTCTTGGATGAGCCATGATTGGGACGGTTGCGCTTGCTCGCGAAGGTTTCTTTGGAAGTCCGAGGCATCCTCAAGTTGAGTACCAACCTCAAACTTTCCGATTACCGTTTGCCGGACAATTTCATACGGGGACGCATTCCCCGTTTGCGTCAGTGTAATTCAATCTTGGAACCGTCGCAGGAGTGCCTTGCTACTTGCTCGCGGTGGTGAAGGCTCTTTCCATTCCTTACATTGTGTCGGCAGCGTGTGTTGGTCCAGCCGGATATGTCAAATCCCTCTCCGAATTTTGACCAGGGTGTACGTGTGGATGGTGAACCTGCTCTGTGATTAGCGCAATTCCACTGAGAGGGAATTGTTCTCAGTTCTAGCAAACATACGTGACCACATTGTTCTCTTTCAACGGAATCCGCGTTACCATCGGACTCAATCCAGCTATTCGGAGGTTCCCGTTGCCCGCCCCTGACCTTCCTATCCACAATAATCAACCTGTTCGCAGCACAATGATGGACGGCATCCCGATCCGCAGCGATGTACTTTTCACGAACGACAAAGGGGAGGAGAAGGGGTCCGTAGAAAAGCGCAGCGCGAAAATACTGCGGAAGCTGTCGCAGGCCTTGCAGCGCATCCTGCGGCCCGGGGAAGTGGTGCTTTATGCCATGCGGGCGCGGAGCCCGCTGTCGCCGGTGGAGCAGTTGACGGCGGCTTGGTGGACGGCGCACTTGGCAGCCTGCGCGATTGTCGTTACCAACCAGCGCATCCTGTTTTTTCCTGTCAAGAGTGACGGAAGCTGGAGGGAAAGTGTGCGGGCCGCGCACTGGGGCGATCTCGAGGAGATTCGGGCAAAAGGCCTGCTTGTTCGCATTGTCAGCTTCAAATTCAAGAACGGCACCAAGGTCACATACACGAATTTTCGCCGTGAAGATGCGAAGAAGTTGGCCACTATCGCCTCTGCTCTGCTACCCGCCGCATCCGGGGAGCAAACCGCGGCCCCGGGAGTCGTGCAACTTTGCCCCGACTGTTGCGTTGTACTAACCGAGGGACAATATTCCTGTTCAGGCTGTGGCCTGATTTTTAAGAATGAGAAGACGATGATCCTGCGCTCCATTTTTCTTCCCGGCGGCGGATATTTCTACACCGGGCATCCGTTGATCGCGATTATTCCAGCGCTTGTGGAAGCGTTCCTGGTGCTGGATATCCTGTTGATCCTGTTCGCAGGAGTGGGCTCGCCCAAGGCCGTCCCTGATCTACTATCCGGGCTGCTGGTTCTCGCGATCTTTTGGGGGTTGGAGACGGCCATCACAATTCTTCATTGCCGCCGATACGTGCGTGAGTTTATTCCAGAAAAGCGCGATCCCGCCCGCGCACCTCAATATGCCGCCGGTAAGGCGAGTGGTTGAGCGCTACCAGGAATTCATTCTTGCAGCCAAGTCGAACTTGCGGGTAATCGGTTTTGCAGATGTACCTTGTGACGCCGGCTCGCGCCTAGAGATTTTTTGCGATAGACTTCCGGCGAGCGACAAATTGTGGCGCGACAGGACAGAGTTGCTAGCGCGCGCTGCGGTGACCCTTTGGAGACTTCCGTGTAGGGTAGTTCATCGCGCAGCAGATTGGCGCGAACAGGGATTGAGCAGTGAATAGCTGCCATTTTCAAAGTCAAAAGGAAATTCCGGTCATGAAGATTATATTGTGTGTACTTTTGGCGGCTTGTTTAACGTCCGTTTCAATCGCTCAGACCCCGGCCCAGCCGCAAACTCCGGCGACTGCTCCGGCCTCTGGCGCGACTCCGCCCATCGTGATGCATTTCAGCTCTGGGACCTTGATTCGCGTGAAACTCGAAGCGGAAATTGATGCCAAGAAGGCCCATGTGGGAGACCAGGTTCTGGCCAAGACCATTGACGACCTCAAGTCCGAGCCGCCTGGTCTTGCGACAAAGGGCTGCAAAATTCTGGGACATGCTGTCGAGGTCACGCCGCACCAGGGGGACACTCCTTCCAAGCTCAGAATCGTATTCGACAAAATGATTTTGAAGAATGATGCGGAGATGGCGCTGCCGGCGACGATTCAAGCAGTGGGCTTTGCGGAGGCCTCGCAGACGGCGACCGCAGAAACGCCATTCAGCGGCGGCTCTCCAAGCAAATATAGCGGACAGAGATTGCCCAACCCAAACTCCGAAGAGGGAAAACTCCCCTTCAAAGCGCAAGGCGCGATTGGCATGTCTGGAGTGACGCTGAGTGCGGGATCTGAACAGGATTCGATTCTTACTTCCAATAAGCACAATGTGAAATTGGAAAGCGGGATGCAGATGATCCTGCGCACGCAATGACACAACCTTCCGGAAAGCCTTCATCCGCTTCAGGGGAGAACAGATGGTTTGCGCAATGAAGTATATTGTTCATTTTGTTTTGCTCTGCGCCGTCCTCACCTTCATCGCATCGGCGCAGAGCGCCGGGGCAAACGCTGCCGCCACTCCGCCTGTTGCCGAGCAGCGCGCCACCTCGCCATCATTTGACGTCAACGCCGCCGTCGAGGCGTATCTGGCGAAAATGCCTCCCTCCGAACGCGCTCGTTCCAACGCGTATTTTGAAGGCGGCTATTGGCTGATCCTATGGGATTTTCTCGCCACCGTGGTTGCGTCATGGCTTTTGCTCAGGTTCCGTTGGTCCACGCGCATGCGTGATCTGGCGGAGCGCATCGCCCGCTTCCGCCCGCTCCAGGCGGCGCTGTACTGGGTGCAATTCTTGGTCGTCCTGTCTGTGCTCACTTTTCCGCTTACCGTTTACGAAAGCTACTTCCGCGAACACAAGTATGGCCTCCTGAATCAGACCTTCCGGCCGTGGATGCGCGAACAGCTTGTGTCGCTGGCCGTCGGCGTGGTGCTCGGCGCCGTCCTGATGGTGCCGCTCTTCGGATTAGTCCGGCGCCTGGGAAAGAACTGGTGGGTGTGGGGATCCGTGGTGAGCATCTTCTTTCTGGCGGTCGTCAGCTTGATTGCCCCGGTTTATATCTTCCCCCTATTCAACACGTACACGAAGCTGCAGGATTCTCGCGTCAAGGATCCCATCCTCAGCATGGCCCGCGCCAATGGCATTCCTGCAACCGACGTCTACGAGTTCGACGCCTCCCGGCAATCCAACCGCGTTAGCGCCAACGTCAGTGGTTTCGCCGGAACGCTGCGAATTTCGTTGAACGACAATCTTTTGAACCGCTGTACCTTGCCCGAAATTGAAACTACCATGGGCCACGAGATGGGCCACTACGTTCTTAACCACCCGTACAAGCTATTGATCATGAATGGGATTGTGATCGTGGTCGGATTCGCATTCTTGAACTGGTTCATCAATATTTGCCTGGCACGCTGGGGAGAGAACTGGGGCATCCGCGGGATCACCGACGTCGCCGTGCTGCCCCTCGCCGTGATCGCCTTGTCCCTGTATTTCTTTCTCCTGACGCCCGTGAGCAACACCATCACCCGCACCGTGGAATTCGAGGCGGACATGTACGGCCTCAATGCCGCGCGTCAACCGGATGGCGAGGCCAACGTGGATTTGCTCCTGGGCGAATATCGCAAAATGGATCCCGGACCGGTTGAAGAGTTTATCTTCTTTGATCATCCCAGCGGACGCACCCGCATTACCGCCGCCATGCGCTGGAAGGCGGAGCACCCGGAGACGGCTTCCCCGGAAGAGTTGGCCAGACCCCTTTTCCATACTCCGTAATACCGTTCAGCCAAAAATGGAAATGGCACTATACTCCGCTGAGGACGCCCAATGAAAAAGTTCAGGCTTCTGCTTTTGACGATGATGATGGTTGCGGCTGTGTGCCCAGCGATGGCGCGAGCGTGGAAGACCGCGAGGATAGTTGAGTCTTCGGAAACCGATGTTTCCGGAGAACTGCGAGGCAAACGAAACATCGTGCACTACACGATTGAGACCGAGGAGATGGTTTATTTTGCCGACTATACCTATAAGCCGGACCAGAAGAACAATAGCCACCCGCCGGACATTGCGGTGAATATAGTAACGAAGGTTGCCATCGAGGGCAGACACGTGTACATTCTCGACGCCAATGGCAAAGAAGTGAAACTGCACATCGTTAAGAAAGCTAGACAGAAGTAACGCCCTCCAAGTTTCAGCTCGAATCGGAATGTCAGCTAGCTGTGGTAATGAGGAGTTGGGCTCCAAACTTCGCGAGGTTTGCGGGCAGCATGGGGTCTTTTTCTTCTCTCCCCTCGATTTGATTGCAATTCACCGATACAAGCACGGGTTTGCCCCTGGGAGGTGTTACTTCCGAGTCGCACGATTGGCCGTGATGCTTGACGCTTGGCGAGGGGAAGGCTAGGTTCAAAGGTGAGCACGCCTATGTTTCTATGGAACAAACGATGAGTACTGATTCGACACCTCTGTTCCAAAGCGAACCGGATTTTGGCGCCTCCGACATTCAAGCCAATCTGCGCAAACTCGAGCGGCGCGACCTGTGGGTGTGGGGCAACGCGGCCATTATCATTCTCAGCCTGACCGCGGCCGTCGTTACTCTTTCCGTGTCGTTCTATCTGAAAGGCGAAAAGACCTTTTTTGGATTGGATTTGAAGATCGCGGTTCGCGCGCTGGTGGTGCTCGTCCTGATTTTCACGTGCCAGATGATCTACCAGCATCTGCGCATGCGCAAAATCCAGCGCGCCCTGGCCGAGCAGCAAATCCAGGCGGAAGTGTTCCGGCGGCTGGCGATGTTTGATCCTTTGACAGGCCTTTATAACCGGCGATACGCCGAACAGCGCCTGCGCTCAGAGATCGCGCGGTCTGAGCGGCGAGGCTTGTCCATGCTCGTGGTGCTGGTGGACCTGAACGACTTCAAGCAAATTAACGATGAACATGGCCACCTGGCTGGGGATCACGTGCTGAAGGAATTTGCCAAATGCTTGAATCGTTCCACGCGGGGATCCGACCTGGCGGCCCGCTGGGGCGGGGATGAATTCATTCTTCTGCTTTTGGATTGCGAAGTGAGCCAGTTGTCGCTGGTCCTCGTGCGGCTGGAGGGATTGCAGGTTGAATTCCAGGGAAAAGCGCTGCCGATTACTTTTTCGGTTGGCTGGAAGGCGTATGAACCTGGCGATCAGTTCGACGAATTGATTGAGGAAGCCGACCGCAATCTGTATGCGCATAAGGCGGCGGCAAAGGCTCCGCGGCCCCCGGTGCCCACTCCCGCATAGCTGGTAAATCCCTTACAAATTCTGCAAATGGGTTGCGCAGTGGGAAGCCGTGCTTGGTCCTGCCTGGCGGTCTGCTATCATTTTGACATGGCTCTGCAACTCTCGGAAATTGAAGCGCGCGTGCTTGGCGCATTGGTGGAAAAAGAAATTACCACGCCGGAGTATTACCCGCTCTCATTGAATGCCTTGCTGAACGCGTGCAATCAGAAATCGAACCGCGAACCGGTGATGACGCTGGATGAGGAAGCGGTGCGCCAGGCCGTGCGATCGCTATCCGATCAGGCCCTGCTGCGCTCTGCCAGCGGCGATTCACGTGTGGCGAAATTCGAGCACCGCCTGAATGAGCTTTACAATTTTCACCGCCACGAAATCGCCGTCTTATGCGTGCTCCTGTTGCGCGGGCCGCAGACGCCGGGGGAACTGCGCACGCGGAGCGAACGTCTTTACCCTTTCGAGGACCTGGACGCCGTGCATGCAGCGTTGAACCTCCTGATGCGCCGCGAGCCGCCGCTCGTGAAGGTTTTGCCGCGGCAGCCCGGCACAAAGGAATCGCGCTACATGCATTTGCTTTCCGGCGATGCCGCGCCGGCCGCCACTCCAGCAGCGACACGCGAGGCTGCGGGGGATTCCGCCGAAACTGCTGGACTTGGGGTTCGAACTCCGTTATCCGCGGATGGGGAGCGGCTGAGGGAACTTGAAGGCGAGGTTTCCGAACTGAGAAGGGAACTTGAAACCTTGCGCCAGCAATTCGCCAATTTCCAGAAGCAATTTCAATAGAAAGACCCGGCTCACTGCTTGCGAAAGAGGCCACGGACCACCGCGGCGGGACCCCGGTGCATGTGGCCTTCGTCGAGTTCGACTTGCACCTCTTGTAATTCCAAGACTTCGGCGGCGGCAAAATCTTTTCGCAAGATTTCAGCACTGCACAGGAGTTCCACTTGTTTCGGTCCCCCGGAGGAGTGGCGGAGTTGAGCGGGAGTGAAGGCTTCGATGATCAGCAATCCACCGGGTTTCAGGGCGCCAAGCAGTTTCGCGTGAATCCGCGGGCGCACCTCGGGCGGGAGATGAAGAAAGATCGAAGCGACGGCGTCAAACTCGGCTACCGGCCACGTCCAGGAGGAAAGGTCAGCCTGCTCGATGGACATCTTCAGCCCGGCAGCTTGCGCGGATTGGCGGGCACGCGCAACGCCCACGGGAGAAAGATCCACTGTGCTGACCTGGAACCCCTGGTTGGCCAGCCAGATGCCGTTGCGTCCATAGCCGTCGCCGGGAACAAGAATCTTGCATGCTGGAGGAAGCCGCAGAGATTGCGCGCGCAGATAAGCGTTAGGCAGTTCGCCGTAAACCGGTTCCGCTTCGGCGAATCGTTCGTCCCACATTTTCTGAGGATTTGCCCACTTGTCGTTGGCCATATTCCCGCGCCCCTATCCATCATAATCCAGGATGGAAGAGGGTGCGCGCTGGCCGAAAGAGACGGGAGGGGCGTTTGCGAAAGCGCGAAGGGAATGGAGCTAGCTCGCGAGGCCAAACTGGGTAAATCCGCTTAAACCGTCAAACTTGCAAGGCACAGAAGGAAAAAAGGCGGAGCGGATCTTCTGGATCCGCTCCGCCTGACTCCTGAGAGATTCCTCTCTTCCGAACTATTACAGCGGGGTGTTAGCCGCTGTCGTGCAAGTGCCGCCGGTCGGGTTATAGAACAGAACCAGGTTCTGGTCCGAGCAGAACGCGCGCGTGCCGGTTGTGCCAGCGCCGGAAGGCAGAGCCAAGCTGGTGTAACCCGTTGGGTTGGTCACGGTAATCGTGAAGTAGTAGCCGCTCTTGGGAGTAGCCGAAGTCGAAGCGCTAGCCAGCAGGTTGTCGATCAAGCAAGCATTCGTCGAGCTAGGCGTACCGCAGGTCGCGCCGCCAGGGCCCAACTGCGCCAGCGTGGCGAAGGTGTTCGGATACGTGTTGTTATAGGTTACTTCACCCGTGTTGATGGTGCGTAGAGAGGCGACTGCCGAAGCCTCGTTGGCCGCCATCTTGGAACGGATGAGGTTGGGAATTGCGATAGCCGCGATGATCAGAATGATCGCCACGACAATCAATAGTTCGATAAGAGAGAAACCCTTCTGTTTTTTCATCAAAGCTCCTTAGGATTTTCGCCGATTTTGACCGGTGAGAACACCTACATAGGTGCATGTGACTGGCCAATACGGAGATACTCCTGCAAATATTCAAAATTGTGCGAAGTGCAAGAAATATAACTGCTTAAGCAGGAAGCACAGCTCCATTTTACCCCAACATTACTCCCTTCTGGGCCAGAATAAGCGGATGTTGACACTTAATGGCGTCTCAGCGGCCACAAAGTGTCACAACCGACGTGAGCTTTCTTGCAATTTTCAGGGCAGGCGGTAAGATACGAATCTGGTTCAGAGCTCTGCGGCGATCAGTTCTGCTTCGAAAATGTTCACTCACGACGACGGCGATAACGTCTCTGCATCTCGCAGCTCGGGCCTCCTTTCTGGTGTGTTTTCCACCCATCACAAGATCATTGGTTTGCAATACCTGTGGCTGGCGCTGGCCAGCGTGCTGGTTGGTATGGTGCTCTCCGCATTGTTGCGGCTGCACGCCACCTGGCCGGATCGCGCCATTCCGTTTCTAGCATCCATGGAAACAACGCCAGAGCGGTTTGCGGCGATGCGCCTGCTGCACGGTTCGCTGATGGTCTTTTTTGTGTTGACGGCGGCTCCGCAACTTGGTTTTGGGAATTACCTCCTGCCGCTGCAGATCGGGGCGAGCGAGATGGCCTTCCCCCGGCTGAACTTGCTCTCGTTCTGGATGACCGCGGGCTCGCTACTGGGTATGACCGCCTCTTTTTTCCTGCCACTGGACAGCGGAATCAACCTGTGGCTTGCCTGCGCCGCGATTTTTTCATTGGCGGCATTGCTCAGCGCACTAAACTTTGCTACCACAACCATTCAATTGCGCTCCGAGGGCATGAGCCTGCCGCACATGCCCGTGACCGTGTGGGCCTGGTTCATCAACGCCATACTCAGCATGCTGATTTTCAGCGTTTTGCTGGCGGGGAGCGCCGCGGTGCTGTCTGACCGTCTGCTGGGCTCGAATTTTTTCAGCACGGCGCCCTTTCTGGCGGTGCAGCCACAGAATCTTGTCCGGCGAGGCAGCCTTCCCATCCTCTGGCAACGGCTCTTCTGGTATTTCGCGCAAGCGGAAGTGTATGTGGCGATGCTGCCGTGCTTCGGGATCGTGACGCACCTGATCGCCACGTTCTCTCGCAAGCCGGTATGGAAAGAACGCCTGGTGGTGCTGGCTTTGTGCGGCGTGGGCTTGGTGGGATTTTGCGTGTGGGGATACCACATGTTCGCGACCGGGCTGAATCCCTACGCGCCACTGGTCTTTTCGGTGCTTGCATCTTCCCTGGGTATTCCCGCTGCGTTTCTGCTGGCCAGTTGGTTGGGGACATTGTGGGACGGCCGCGTGCAGCTGAATACCGCGATGTTGTTCTCGATCGGATTTATCTCGCTGTTCATTGCGGGTGGGCTTTCAGGGATGTTCCTGGCGCGGCACGATCTGGCGCGGGCAGCGGTCAGCGAAGAGTTCGTCATCGGACATTTCCACCTGGTGATGGGAGTTGCCGCCACATTCGCGATACTGGCGGCGCTGTTCTTCTGGTTCCCGAAAATTTTCGGGACGCGATTGAACGAAGGGCTGGGGAAAGTACACTTCTGGATGACGTTTGCCGGCGTGTATGCGATTTTCATGCCGCTGCACTGGGTGGGGCTACTAACGCAGTCACATGCGCTGGGAGACGCGCAACGAGCCGCGATTGCTTCGGCGGGGGCGTCGATTCGCACGTTCGTGACGCTCGCTACCGTTTGCACGATCTCCGCGCAAGTCCTGTTCGTCTGGAATTTCCTCTACAGCCTGCTGCGCCGGGCACGCCGCGACGAAAATAACCCCTGGCGGGCCACAACACTCGAGTGGAGTATCGCCTCGCCGGCCCCAGCGGAAAATTTCGGTGGCGCGACGCCGGTTGTCTATCGTGGGGCTTACGAATTTCACGGCGAAGGCGACAAAGACTTTGTGCCGCAGCACCTCGCGCCCAACTTGCCCGCTGAGCAGGCGCAATAACGAAAGGGAAGGAGAATCATGCCGGGCACAACCGCAGGGCCAGACATCGAAACCGTCATCGAGAAATTAAACGGCGGCGGCGGGGGCGGCGCGGACAAGCCACCCGCGGGGGGAAATGGCGGCGACGATGACGGGAAACGCGACCGCAAAGGGCCGCCTTCACCAGCACGCTATTACACCGGAATTGCCATTGGCATTGTCTCCATCCTGATGTTTTTCATGGCGCTCGCCAGTGCGTTCCTGGTTCGCAAGGGAATGGGTGAGTGGGTGCCCGTGCATATTCCGCGGCTCTTGTGGCTGAACACGGCGATTTTATTGGCGAGTAGCGCAACGCTGGAAATGGCGCGTAAACGCCTGGCGTATTCCGATGTCAGCGGTTTCAAGAGACTTTGGCGCGTGACCACCGTTCTTGGCGTGCTCTTCCTTGTCGGTCAAGTGACAGCTTGGCGCATTTTGGCCGGGCAGGGAATTTACCTGGCGACGAATCCCGCGAGTAGTTTCTTTTACATTTTTACGGGAGCCCACGCGTTGCATCTGATCGGCGGAGTTTGCGCGTTGTTGTATGTGGCGTGGCGAAAGCCCGATCAGGCGCACGTGAGCCTTGGCGTGCTCGCGGAAGTCACCTCGTACTACTGGCATTTCATGGATGCCCTGTGGCTGTTCCTGCTGGCGCTGTTGTATTTGGGGAAGTAACGCTTCGCTAGCGATAAAACCCAAGAAACGACAAAACTTGTTTAAGCCTGGGCAACCGGGACGCAGCTTGCTGCGCCCCTACAGATGCATTCATGCAACGATCAGAACATCAATTTCAGTGCTACCTGCAATTGGCGCGCACTGGTTGTTCCATCCGGCCGCGTTAGCGTGGAAAGAGACTCGCCGAAGGTGCTGCCTTGGGCGATATCATTGACCGGCTGATTAAACTGAGTGTGGTTGAACAGATTAAATGCTTCCAGCCGCAATTGCAGTTTCAACTTTTCACTGATGCTCGTGGTCTTTAATACGGCGGTGTCCACATTGACCAGATTCGGCCCGTAGAACTGGTTCTTGCCGATGTTGGATTGCGCATCGAGCGGGGTCGTCACTATGTTGGTTGGCCCCGTGAACGTTTTGTCGGTTCCGGGAGGCTGCGCGGTGGGCCCGATGATTGTGCCGCGTGCCGGCAAACCCGTGTGGTTGCTATCCTGCGACGAATCGTAAATATCGTAGGGATGGCCAGTCTGCGCCTGCACGATGCCGGTGACAGACCACCCTTCCAGCAGGCGGCCGGTGAATCCGCTGCTCAGATGCCCGCGCCCGCGGCCAATGTTGGGTTCGTAAATGAAATTGACGACGCCGCGGTGGCGTATATCGTAATCGGAATTGCCGCGCTCTGCTTGCAGATCGAATGAGTTGAACGGAAAACTTCCGTTGCCCCTGGCGGGCGTAATGGGATCGTTCACGTTGTCAATGGCGTGCGAAAAGGTGTACGCGCCTTGAATCTGGATGCCGTTCGAGAAGTGCTTCTGCAGATTCACCTGCATGCCGTGGTAAATGGAGCTGCCGATCGATTTAATGAGCACCGCGCCGGGGTAACCGTAATAGACAAAGGCGTTGTTGTTCGCGGCGTCGTAGGGTAAGTACCCGTTTTCGAATCCCGTCCACAGATTGTAAAACTGCAGCGTGCCGCTGGAACAACCATACGTATTTAGGGAGTTCGTTGGAGTACAGAACTGCAAGAGTGAGGAAACCAGACTTGGCTGGGGCGGATTGCCGTCCACGACGCGATAGAGGTGATCGCCTTTAACACCGACATAGTTGACCTCGAAGGTCACGGTCGGCGTGATGGCGTGTTGCACGCCGAAGTTCCAGTTCTGGCTGTAGGGCGTTTTGAAGTCTGGATCAATCAGGGTGGCGGCGAATTGCGCGCCATTGTCGAGCACTGGGGAAGTGCTAACCGTGGCGGGCGTGGGGATGTTTGGCAAGATATCGGGCGATGCAAACGGGGAGCTCTGTGCAAACGGCGGGTTATCGCGGAGGTTGCCCACCAGGTTACCGAAGATGCGGTCGTGATAAATGCCGTACGCAGCGCGCACGGAAGTCTTGCCCTTCTTAAAGGGATCCCAGGCCAGGCCGACGCGCGGCTCGAAGTTGGTGAACTGATTCTTGTACAGCTTATTTCCGGTGCCGGGTCCAACGATGGAGAACGTGAAGGATTGGGCGGCTGCGCTGGGATCGGTATACAGCGTGGAAAGGTTGTTGTTTTCTTCAAACGGGACGCCGAAATACTCCCAGCGCAGGCCATAGGTTGCGGTCAGGTTGGAAGCGACCTTCCAAGTATCCTGTCCGTAGGCGCCCCACTCGCGTTGCCGCAGTCCCCGCGCATCTCCCGCCGTGCGATTTCCGGCGTGATCGAAATACTGCGTCTGGATTTGATTGTCCGCATAGCCGAAAAGCAGCGAAGCGCCATTCTCCACGGCGTTAAGCGCATCGGCGTTGATGTAATTCCCCATGCTGTCGGTAGCGAGCAGTGGCGAATTCGATGGCAGATTCAGAAACTGTGCGCCGGTATTGGTATAGGCGGAGAAGTCCAGTTGAGCGCGCGTGTTGAAGTTATCGTACGAATTGGAATAAACGTCGCGAAATTCCAGGCCCCATTTGAAGAGGTGATGGCCCTTCTGAAAGCTCAAATTGTCGATGGTCTGATAGGTGCCGGTGTAGCGTGCCTGGCCATCGGAATCGACCAGCGCCTGGCATCCAAAACCGGAGTAACTGAAGGGCATGTTGTAATCAGCGCCCCGGCCGAAGGAATCGACACGCCCGAAACTGTTGAATGTGCTGATGCCATTGCAACTGAAATCCACGTCATTACGATTGGCGGCGAACCGTAACTCGTTCACGAAGCGATCGCTGAAAGTTGACGTCAGTCCGATCACGCCATTCTGCGCGCGTTGGTAGAATTTCGTCGCGCCCAGGGCTCCGGGCAGGACATCGTTGTGCAAGCTGTTGGGATCGCTGGATTGATTGAAGGTATAGCGGCCCGTCAGAACATGCTTCTTGGTGAGACTGTGGTCGATCTTGATGGTGAAAACGTCCGAGGTCAGCCGCGAGGCGCTGGGGTAAAACAAGGTGCCAGACAATCCTGGAATGACGGGCGGCCCGTTTGCCGGATAATTCGTATACAGGGCCAGAATCTTCTGAATGGTGGGGTCCAGTGAGTAGCCCGTTGCGTTTTGGCCGCTGTTGGGCGATTGCAGGTCAATCTGCTGCCCCAGAACATTGAAATTTCCGGAAGCAAAATCGCTGCTAGGCACAGTGGTGCTGTTGGTCAGGGTGGTGACGAAGCGCTGCCCTTCGTAATTCCCGAACCAGAACGTGCGGTCCTTGATGATGCGCCCGCCGGCGGAGCCTCCGAAATCGTTCCGCACATAGGGATTTTGCGGGCCAGTGGCGGCGGCGGAGTTGAAGTAATCGCGCGCGCCAAGCGCGTTGTAGCGGCCAAACCAGTAAGCGTCGCCATGCAGTTCATTGCTGCCGCTGCGCGTGATCACCTCAACCAGCGCGCCATCGTTGCGTCCGTACTCCGGCGCGAAGCTGTTGGTGATGACGCGGAACTCCTGGGTGGAATCCGGGTTCAGGCTGTTGATGCCGTAGGGGACCCCCGGCACATCCGTATCGTTGTTATCCGCGCCGTCCAGCACGAAATTGTTATTACGCTCGCTGGTGCCGTTGACGGAAAACCCCGCGTTGCTGGTGTTGCTCTGGATCACTCCGGGGCTCAACAGAATCAGGGAATACGGGTCGCGCGTGAGCAGCGGCAGATCCGTGATGCGCTTGGAATCCACCAGATTGCTGATCTGCGCGGTTTCCAGGTCAATCGGCGGCAGTTCCGAGGCCTTCACTTCCACGGTGGTGGCAGCGGCGGCGACTTGCAGAGTGGCCTCAAACGTGAACGCCTGATTCACGGTCAGAACCAGATCAGGGATGTGGATGGTCTGGAAGCCCGGCTTCTCAATGGTGATGGTGTAGGGTCCTGGCGGGAGATTGGAGAAGCGAAACAACCCAGCATCGTTGGTGGCAGCGTCGCGAGAGACTCCCGTCTCCGTGTTCACGGTGGTGATGCTGGCGCCGCTGACGACGCTTCCGCTGGCGTCAACGATCATTCCCCCCACCGTGGCTGTTTGCGCTTGGCCCGGAAGCGAGCTCAAGAGCACCACAATCAAAACAAACAGCAGACGCAAGGCGATCGAATGCCTTTCCATTCCTATTCCCCCCAAGTGGAGCGCCAAAGAGGCCTGCGAAAACTCATCCGCGGCTGGACGCTTCCCGTTTGCTGAATCCCCGTCCAATGGACCACCGCTGTCCATTATCCGCAGCGCGGAGTGTACCACTGACTGGGGAAATGTATGGATGGAATGTTTAAGGAAGGGTCAGGAGTTATCCACGTCGGTCTGGGCTGGGCAGGCATGGGGTCAATCGTCTCGCGCTGGGCAAAAGCCACTAACCATGACTGCTTGCCAACTCATTGACTTTCAAAGAGTTGCTTTATGGGACCAAGCGCTGGATACATTTCTTGTGCGCGTTCCAGAGTTTGGAAAGAGCCCGCAAAGAAAAACGGGAGGCGCGATGCGCCCCCCGTTTTGCCTTGAAGAAATGAGGATGCTTTAGAACTGGAAACGCAGCGAGACCTGGAGCACTCGCGGCGTGGACGCGGTTGAGGTGATCAATCCAAACGAACTCAAGTTGCTAAGCGTGGAGTTCGGAGGACTGAAGCTGGGGTGATTGAATGTATTAAAGGAGTCGCCGCGGAGGACGAGTTTCTGCCTCTCCGACCACGGCAGGGTGAATGACTTCGAGATGCCCATGTCAATATTCCAAAAGCCCGGACCGGTCATGGCATTGCGCGTACCGATCATGCCACCCTCCGGGAAGCTGAGGGAATTCAAGGCAGCCGTCGAGTCTTTGAAGAACTGAAGATTGCCGTTTTCCGTGTGGATACCGCCCCCCAATCCAGCGCGGGAAACCACAAGCGCGGGGGAATCGAGCGTGTAAGCCGTGGGGAATGCATATGTGTGAACGCTGAAGGGATAGCCGGTCCTCCAAGTCACTATGCCCGACCAGGACCATCCGCCCAGGAGGTAATCAACGCCTCTTGAGGCATTGGAGAGATACTCCCGGTTGCGGCCGAAGGGCAGATCGTAGACGTAATTCGCGCTGATGATGTGCCGGGCATCAAAGTCGGAACTGGCGCGGCAGGCGCGTGGGTCGGTCAAGTCGCAAACCAGGCCCGCCCCGGTTCCCGTATAGGTGACGTAGTTGTTCGTGATTTCGGATACGTTATCAATGGAATGAGAGAAAGTGTAATTAAAGTCAAACTGCAGTCCCTTGGAAATGCGCTTGCGCAATGTTACCAAGAGTCCGTTGTAGTTGGAGCTGGCATAGTTGCCAATATAACCGTTGGCTGCAACCTGTGCCGGCAGCCCCACGTTATAGTTAAGCAATCCGAATTCAGCGAGGCCAGCAACGGTATCCGACAAATCGCCCTTGGACACGTATTGGCCAAGGTAGTTGACCAGAATCTGCGTGCAGTTGGTTCCGACAATAAACTCGCAGAATGCTGTACCACCCAACTGGTTCTCGAACCAAGGCTGAGCGGTGATCGGTTGGCCATTTTGGACCTGTTTTTCAAGCTGCCCGAAAGCATCCCGGAGAAATTGCCCCGAAGCTGGATCCTTGAAATTGGTTATGGTTGCGGCATCGCCAACTGCCAGTAACCGGCGCCCCAGGCGTCCAACATAGTTGGCTTCCAGAAGGAAGTTGCCCGGGAGTTCGCGCTGAAAACCGAAATTCATCACGATGGCATAAGGAGTCTTCGCGTCCCGGTCAAATTGGAAGAACGCCGGAAACCCCCCGTATACAGAGGTGCCAATGGGCACTCCATTCACCACACTTGGAGTGGTAGGTGCCGTAATATTAGGAGACTGTGGCAATAATCCGGCGGGGAGAGAATTGTATCCGGTAAATCGCGGATCATTCAATAGCGCTGAAACTGGATCCCTCGGAACGCCGAGCTGGTAGTTGATCTGATTATCAAAGAGAAATGTGTTTTGGTCTAAACCAAAACTGGCACCGCCTGCAATTCGGTCGTAAAGAAGCGCGCCGCCAAGGCGAATGGTGGTCCTTCTGTCACCAAAGATACTGCCGAGCAATCCATCGCGGGCAGATGGGTTGTAGGCCACGGCAATCCTCGGGCCGAAGTCTTTATGATCGGGGTTGTAATAACCCTCCGCGTTGTTTGCCGACCCGCCCAGGCTATAGCTCTGAAAAGGCACTGCTGTAGCACCGCTGATGCCGTTCATCGCGTCGTACAAGCGGATACCCAGAAAAGCGTTTTCGCCGACGCTGGGAACCGACTGATAACCGTTCACTTCATACGGCACGCTGTGGTAATCCCAGCGGAGTCCAAAGGTGAGCGTGAGATCGGAGCGGGCCTTCCAGGCGTCCTGGGCATAGAATTCGAACTCATTGTAATTGTAGTCGCGGTTCTTGCCGGTTCCGTTCGGGAATGGCGTGCCGGTCTTGCTGTAGTTGAAATTGCTGGTAACGTCCGCGAAGCGTCCAAGCAGGAAGGGAAAGGCATTGTCCCAATTGGAAATTGCGGAGGGATCACTGTTGAGGTCGCTGGGACGGAGAGGCTCTCCCGGAGCATCGAGACTTCCGTTGTACCCTCCCAACCCAATGGAGATGAAGTTGAAGTCGTTCTTCAGGGCGCTGATCTGGCGAATGAGCTTGATGTCCTCGCCGAATTCCAGGGTGTGCTTCCCTTTGGTCCAAATCAGGGAGTCGCGGAATTCGGGTACGGGGACGTTGCGCGACTGGCTGGATGAACCGAGGTAGGGACTCGATAGCGGTCCGCCGAAAATGAACTGATTCGGATAGGTGGGCGCTTCCATGGCTGGGAAAGAGAGAATGGTGCGTACTAATCCAGCAGAAAGGTCATTCACGAGGGTGGAAGACTGTGTCCAAGTCCAGCCCACGGAGAAAGCATATTCGTTAAAGCGATCGCGCATATCCGGGGCGGGATCACCGGGAAATTGCACGATATCGGTGTTGAAATCATCGTCAACGCCTTCGCGTGCGACGCTGCCGCGCAAGAATAGTTTGTTCTTGCTGTTGAGCGTGTAGTCGACACGCGTGGTGTACAGATTCTCCGTCGTATGCGCGGGCGCTGTGAAGCGGAATCCCTCCGAATTGATGCCATCGCCGCCGCTGGGATCGTTCGGAGCAGGGTACGGCCTGCTGGCAATAACATTCAACAGGGCCTGGTCCGGCCCGATTCCCGCGGGATCAAGGGCGGTGACTTGCGCAGGAGTAAGAGTCGAGATGCAAGATGGGTTGGTGTTCAACCTTGCGGTTCCATCGCACCCTGTTCCGCTGTTGATATAGCTGAGGTTGCCTGCCGCAAAGGAGGCAGTGGGAACGGAACGCTCGATGCTCTCCGAGGCGGCGGTGCGCAATCCCTCATAGTCAAAGAAGAAAAAGAGTTTATCCTTCTTAATTGGGCCACCCACGCTTCCGCCAAACTGATTGCGAATCAGTGGGGCGCGTGCGACGCCGTCCTTGTTGTTGAACCAGTCGTTGGCCTCAAACAAGGTGTTGCGATTATATTCGCGGGCATTGCCGTGCCAGTCGTTGGTGCCGCTTTTGGTGACCATATCAATGCCGCCGCCGCTGCTGCGGCCATAATCGGAGGTCTCGCCGGCGGTCACGGTGCGCACTTCCTGAAGGGAATCAATGGAAACCGGAATGGTGACGGTAAACGCCTGGCCGGTAGCCTGGTCATTCACGTCGAGACCATCCAAGGTAAGGTTTCCCTGGTCGCTGCGGGCCCCCGTAATGGACCCGGCATCATTAACGCCTGCTTGCAGCGTCAGGAGATTAGCGGGATTCAGACGGAATTGGATCGGCAATTCCTGCACTGATTTTGAATCAATGACGTTTCCAACGGTGGCGTCGGTTGTGTTGAGCGTGCTTTCGCCCGCCGACGTAACCTCGATGCTCTGAGTCACGCTGCCAAGTTCGAGCCTGGTGTTGTAGGTGGCGACCGAGGCCACTCCGAGCGAGATATCGCTCAGGACTACTTTCCGAAAGCCCCCCTTGGTAAAGGTCAATTGGTAGCCTGCGCCGGGGTCAAGATGCAAAAACTGGAAGAAGCCCAGGTCGTTTGTGGTTGTCTGCAGATGAATGCCCAGCAGGGAATTATCCAAAGCCACCTGGACTTCGGAGATGGTGCCGCCCGTTTTATCGGTGATGACGCCGTTCACACCGGAAGTTTGTTGAGCCGGTAGCGCCATCGGCAAGCTGAGAAAGGCCAAGAAAGCAAAGACCACCAGACCTACTCTTTTGTTTCTCAATTCAATACCCCCATTCGAGATGTGTTTCCTACTGAATTGAAATGGAATCACGGACTGGGGCATTGCCGATTCGGAACACCAAAGCGCTTCGAAGTCCGCTCGAACCACTTCGTTTCCCCCCAGACGTTTGTCCGCCCCTAACTACAACAGCCCGCACCAGTCGAATCTAAGCAAAACTCCCACCAAATGTCACCAGAAGTTTATAGCCCTGGAGATTGGGAAGTTACTAGGGTGGTCTACAGATCTGAAAGTGCGGGGCTACAAAATTCGGGAGGTGCTACAGAAAATGGACGGAGGCTTACTGACCGAAGTTACATGAAGAGTACTATACGAGTCAGCGCCATTGCTGAACAACTGTGCCGGGCTGCCGAGGACAAACCTCGTTGCATAGCCTTCCGCCGCTCTCGAGAGAAAGATTCAGCGTAGACGTGCCGGCGGGTCCGCGGAGGGGGGAAGTTGCGGTGAGGCAGCAGCTGTGTCCGCGGAGAGCTTTGCCGGTGCTGGTTGCGAAAGGCCTACACCGGTATTCCAATCGAGATGGTTCTTGCCACAGGCAGGGCAGTAACTCTTGCTGGTGTCTTCGTCGCGCAAGCTGGCCAATTCATAGCAGCCGCAAACACAATCACAGTAGCCGGTTTCCGAAGCGGTTTTGATGGGGATCAGTGCCATGGGTCTCTCCAGCAGAAGAGTACATGAGGAAAGCGCTGGAAGAAAGTGCGATGCAGCCCACGGCAGGATTTAGGGGATTGGATGGAGGTGCAATCGGATTTCTAAAGATTCTTCAGATGCGTGAGCCGGAAGGGCGACCCGAGATTCTCGCGTAGGTCCACCCAGTGCTGCTCCGGAATGGACATGAAGACTTCCACAATCTTCGGGTCAAACTGGCTTCCCGCGCAGCGCCGGATTTCTTCCCGCGCGTGAGACATGGGCAGAGCCTTGCGATAGGGCCGATCGCTGATCATGGCATCCAGAGCGTCGGCAATCGAGAAAATGCGCGCCCCGAGTGGAATCTGGTCTTGGCGCAGGCCCCGCGGATAGCCCGTGCCATCGTAAAACTCCTGGTGGGCGAGGACGATTTCCGCGGCGTCGCGGAGAAACGGGATGCGCGTAAGCACGTTAAATCCGATTTCGCAGTGCGTGCGCATGATGGTCTTCTCGTCATCGTCCAGCGGGCCGGGTTTGCGCAGGATGGAATCGGGAATGGCCATTTTGCCGATGTCGTGGAGAAACGCGGCGCGCGCCAGCACGGCCAGGTAGGTACCAGGTACGGGAACGGCCTTGGCGATCGAAATCGTAAATGCGGTGACGCGCTGGCAATGGCCTTCGGTCTCCGCGTCCTTCAAGTCCAGCGCGCTTCCCAGAGCTTCCAGGGTATCGTCGTAGGATTGCTCGAGCTGCTGGATGGCCATCTGCAGTTGCGCGGTCTGCTCTTCCACTTGCTGCTGAAGGTTCATCTGATAGTTGCGGTTTTCCAGCACTAGGCGCCGGTGTTGCAAGGCGCGGCCCACGCCCAGAAATAATTGATCCTTCTCAAAGGGCTTGAGGATGTAATCGTAGGCGCCGCGGCGGATCGCTTCCAACGCCGTGGAGATATCATGAATGGCCGTGACCATGATAACCGGGACTTCCGGGTCATGTTCGCGCAGCCAGCTCAACAACCGGATGCCGTCCATTTCCGGCATGATCATGTCGCTGAGCACCAGGTCCGGCGTTTCCTTGCGCACCACCTCCTGCGCTGCTCTCCCGTTGCTTACCGCGGTGCAGCGGTAGCCCCTGGATTCCAGCATTGTGGATACGACTTCGCGGATGGCCTCTTCGTCATCTACTACCAGGATATTTTCGACGTCCACGGTGGTGTTTCCCCTAACCAGCATTATACGGGACAGCACACCCCTATGTGGGGAGCCTTGCCCAGTAAGAAAATAGCGTGTTAGCGTCAATTCAGGTGTGGTGTCTGTACTTCCGTTCAAGGCTCCCACGGCACCACTTTCAGATTCTATACCCGCAAGTCCTCATGGGGAGGGTCGGCTGTGGTGCCTATTCAGGGCCTCCAGGGAATTGCGTTCTTCGAAGCCACGGCGTGCCTCACCCTGCTGGTGTTGTTTGTTCATCTTCGTCGCGATAACCCCGCTACTTTTTACCGCCTGTGGTTGCTCGGTTGGATCTGCCTGACGCTCTCCTCCTTTGGCGAACTCGCTTTGCTCTCCGGGTACAGCGCGCACCTCCGTGTGGCGATTTCCGGCGCCGGTGTTGCTGCGCTGATGTTTTTCCTGACCGCCATCGTGCAATTCACGATTACCAGCCATCGCCCCTACTGGCCGGTCTTGTCCTTATCCGTGGTGCTGGCCCTGACAGCTTGCTATTACGAAAACAAAGTCACGCGCTTTGGCGAGATGCGTTGGGAGACGGCCATCCTGGAGAGCGCCATCTGTCTGGTGACGGGCTGGCTGCTCTGGCGCGCCTCGACTGCCTCTGCGGGCCACGGCACAAAACTCCTGGCGGGCGCTTTCACCCTGCTGGGCTTGAACAGCCTCGATCGGCCCACCTGGAGCCAGCAGGAGTGGTATCTGCTGCGCTTCGCCTTCGACCATTTCCTGAACGCCAGCCTGGGAATCGGGATGATCATGCTGCTTCTGGAAGCGGCGCGCGCTCGTTCCGAGGAAATCAGCAAGAAGATGCAGCAGTTCACCATGCTCACCGCCTCCAGCAGCCAGTCCGTTTCTCTTCCCGAATTGCTGCAGAAGGTTCTCTTGCAGATCACCACCAGCCTCAACGCCACTCATGGCATGCTGCGTTTACTGGAAGGCAAGGGCGATGCCGCGGAATTCGTCGTCCGCGCTTCGGTGGGATTCAGCGGAAGTTTTCTGAAACAGCATGAGCGCCTTGACCTGCATTCTACCTGGGTTCAAGAAATGCTGCGGGATAATTGCCGCATCTCGCTCTTCGAGGAAGAAAAAGACGTCGCGACCCGCCGGAAAATGGCGGAAGCAGGAATCAGTCAGCTGATTACGGTGCCGCTCCGGGGCAATGAGGGCCCCGTCGGCATACTGAACATCGGCGCGCTGCCAGGCAAGCGTTTTCACGAAGACGAACTCGCGTACCTGGTGAACGTGGCCAATTTTCTGGGCACGACCGTCGAAAATGTAAATCTATTCGAGCAGATCAAAACGGTACAGCAACAATGGGCGTACACCTTCGATTCCATTGGCGACCCCATTCTGGTTCATGACGGCGCCGGCCGCATCGTGCGCGGCAATGCGCGTCTGGCCAGTCTCCTTGGCAGGGAAAGCCAGGCGATGATCGGGCGTTCCGTCAGCGACCTCTTCACCCCTCGGGCTAGCGCTTTCAAGATTTGCCCGTATTGCGAGGGCGTTTCCGGCGAGGGGGATTTTCCGGATCCCTGGCTGCCGGGATACTTCCTGGCATCCAACTCGACGTTCACGGATCCTTCCGGCCGGAAATTGGGAACCATTCACGCCCTGAAGGACATCACGGAACGAAAGAAAGCCGAGGAGAAGTACCGCACGCTGGTGGCCAGCGTCCAGGAGGGCGTGTTCATCACTACCGTGCAAGGAAGATTTCTCGATTTCAACGATGCCATGATGCGCATCGTCGGCTACGACAACCGCGACGAACTCATGCAGATGGATATCCCGCAGGCCCTTTATGTGAATCCGGCGGACCGCGAACGGCTCAAGAAGCTTTTGCAGGAGCACGGTTCCGTAAACGATTTTGAGTTTGAAATTCGCCGCAAGGATGGAGAGATCCGCGTCATCAGCGAGTCCTCCACGGCTGTGCGCGACGCCGCCGGCAACGCCACGGCACATCAGGGGTTTGTGTTGGACGTTACGGAGCGCCGCCGTGCCGAACAGGAAATCCGCCGCCGGAACCGTGAGCTCGTGGTCCTCAACTCCATCGCGGAAACCCTCGTGGCTTCCCTGGATCTGAACGATTCCGTCCACCGCACGTTGCGCCAGATTCTGGATTTATTCTCGCTGGATGCGGCCTCCCTGTACCTGTTTGATCGGGACGACATCACGCTCCGCCGCCTGGCTTCCGTGGGGCACCGCTCGGAGTTCGCTCGTGCCTTCCCGGTGGTGACGGTCCCGCCGGACCTCCTTCAACAGATTCGCAACGTGCATGCCACATTTCTTTCCGCCAATGGACTGCCCCTGCCAGCGGCGGCCCGGGAAATGCAAAAAAAAGAGGGCATCGAATCCGCTTTCCTTGTCACGCTGTGGTCTAAGGAGAAAATCATCGGAGGGCTGGTAGTAGGATGCCGGACGGTCCGTGAATTCACTCCCGCGGACATCAGCCTGCTAATCGCGGTGGGCAGCCAGATCGCCGGGGCCGTCGAGCGCAGCGTTTTGTACGAAGAAACTCGCCTGGCTTACGAAAACCTGCGGCGCACCCAGGAACAACTGGTGCATAGCGAAAAACTGGCGGCCGTGGGGCAATTGATTTCCGGCGTGGCCCACGAACTGAACAATCCCCTGACCGCTATCCTGGGCTACAGCCAATTGCTCACCTCCAGCGGACAGGTGGGGCCGCAAGCCCTGGGTTACACGGAAAAGCTTTACAAGCAGGCGCAACGCACGCACCGCATCGTGCAAAACCTGTTGAGCTTCGCGCGCCAGCACAAACCGGAACGCGTGCCCGTGCATGTGAATGCCATCCTTGAAGACACACTGGCCCTGCGCGACTACGACTTGCGCATGAGCCAGATCCGCGTGCATCTGGAACTTGCTCCGGACCTGCCTCATGCGCCGGCGGACCCCCACCAATTGCAGCAGGTCTTCCTGAACCTCATCAATAACGCCGTCGACGCTATCCTGGAAAAGGGGGCGGAGGGCGACCTCTGGGTGAAATCAGGCGTGGAGGGCCAGCAACTGTTCATCGAGTTCACCGATAGTGGAGTCGGCGTAAAGGATCCCTCGCGCGTTTTCGACCCCTTCTACACGACCAAGCCCGTCGGCAAGGGCACCGGCCTGGGCCTGAGCATTTGCTACGGCATCATCATCGAGCATGGCGGAACCATCCTGGTGAAGAATAAGCCTCCGCAGGGCGCCTGTTTCCGCATCGAACTGCCGCTCTATCATACCGAGCGTCCCCCTATTCCGGCCGAGACAGAAAAGCCCGCCACGGTTCGCGGCGGACGCATTCTTGTGGTGGATGCAGAAGAATCGGTACTCGAAAGCGTGGCCGGGCTGTTGCGTTCTAGCGAATACCTGGTGGAAACCGCGAAATCGCTGGAGGAGGCCAGAAACCTCTTCGCGAACGCCGGATTTGATCTGGTTATCGCGGACTGGCAGTTGGCAACTCAGGAGAATGGCGGCGACACGCAGATAGTTCGTGCCTTGCAAACGTCAGGCCTGGGCCCGCGCGTTTTGTGGATGAGTGCGGCGGTCCTGGACAAGGACGCAAAGACCTTCCCCGCTGAGGCCGCCGCGGGCATTTTGCAGAAGCCCTTTCAGGCGACAGACCTGCTGGCAGCGGTGGACGCAAGGCTACTGCGGCCCGTCCCCACCCTCGTCCAGAATTGAGGAATAGTCCGAACTCAGGGCGGCGCGTTCTCCGATGTGATTGGTGGCTACCTCCAGGCGCAACGCTATCCTGCTGGACATTTCAGAGAGGAACCCAAACGACCCTTGGGGTTGCAGTCCCAGGCGCAACTTCCAGCGCAAGTACCGGCGCCCCACGGCGAAGCGGAGATTCAGTTTGAAGCGCTCGGCTTCGTCCAGCGCGATTAACTCCGGCGCCATGGATGCCACCATGCGCGACGCTTCCAGAAGCATCTCGTATTCCCGCTGCAGTTCATCCAGATAGAGCAGAGCGATGCGTTTGCGTTCAGAGCGAATCTGATTGCGGAGCGGGGTGAATCCCCGTGGACCCAAAAACGCAGTGTCTTCCGGTTGCAAGACCTGAAGTATTTTGGGGAGACGGGAATAGTGGTGCTCTTCGGATAGCGCCGTTAATACCGCATCGGGCGAAAGCGCAGGGCGTTCCATTGGCCGGGCGGCCCACAGCAGTGCGGCAATCAGCAGGACCGCGAGCAGGATAAACAAGATGATCGTGAGGCTCATGAGTGGTGGTCCCCCGAATGTGGCACATGGTCGAGACGTTCGTTCAATTGGCGAAGCCGGGCATTCAATGTGGAGGAAAGCCTTGCGTACTCTTCCTTGGATACGACAGCCAATTTGCGCGCCGGGACCGTTACAGATGAGACGCGAGCAGCGTCTATCCAGATCAACAAACTTGCCAGAAACGTCAGCACGCCAAGAAAACTCCAGAAGTTCGCATAGCCGTATAGCCAATTCTCGAGGAGGGAATCGTTGATGACAGAGAAGCACGAATACAGGCAAAAACCAATGCACAACGAACGATTCAGATGGCTCATCGGCAGTCCGTAGTAACGGGCAAAGAGCAGCAGAGCAATGATCACAGCGGCTCCAGCAAGTCCCATTCCACGGTCCAGGTGAAAAGGCCAGTATTGCCAGCGCAGTTTGGATTGCAGCGCCGCGTAAACCAGGACAATGGCCGCGATCGCTAGCAAGATACGCCGGGCCAGGGCCCACACGCCCGAGAAAGGAGAAAGAACCTGTCTTGACAACTCCGCGATGGCTGCAAACCGAGCGACCTCCACCACCAGTTGCCCGAGCCAGAAGATGACCCAGGCGTTGTGACTTTCAAAACCCCAGACGGCGTAGGTCGCCGCCATTCCTATGCTCTGCAGGACAGCAATCAGGATGTAGGACGAAAAAACAAAGTATGAGCGGAAAAGATTTCGTCGCACCAGAAAGACAAGGAGGACCACTTCCGTCGCTGTGGTAAGTGCCCACTCCACATTTCTCACGTTGAGTAGTTCCAACATTATGAAGAGAGGCTAGCAGAACATAACTCGAAAGTAAATAGAAACTCGATACTAGACTGTTCTGCTAGCCATCCTGCTATTAGAAACTACTTAGACTGATCAACCGGCGACGAGCGTAGTTGGCGGATTCTGTTTGGGTGGAGGGAGAGGAGGCCCAGGGACGCCATCGGCGACGAGCGTAGTGGGTGGATTCTGTTTGGGTGGAGGGAGAGGAGGCCCAGGGACGCCATCGGCGACGAGCGTAGTGGGTGGATTCTGTTTGGGTGGTGGAAGAGGAGGTCCAGGCACACCATCCGCTTGGGTGAACCCGCTGTTCCAAGTGGGCAACATGCGGGAATGGTTGACCGGCATTACGATGGCCAGTAGGATTAGGCTTACCGAAATTGCAATTGAAAGCGTTAGCAGAACTTTTTTCACGGGGCACGCTCCTTCGCAGGAAGGGTGCCAGCTCACAAAGTTGCCGGTTCAACGCGTGAGAAAAAGTTCCGCTGGCGGAACACGGTGTCAGACGGGAAGACCTGAATGCTCGATCGACTTCAAACTCACCGCCAGATTCTCTATGACCTGACCGTTCATTACCTGGAACCCATGGCGGGCGTGTACGAGAGGCTGGCCTACGTCGCCAGTTTGCGCGATCCGGCGACCGGGATTTATTCTCATCCTCGATTGGGTGCTGTATTCGGCGAAGAGAGTGTCAATCGGGCGATCGCCAGTTGTCACGAAGAGATATTTGAGCGCCTGCTGGAATCGCCGCTTTCGTCGCAGGAAGAAGACTTACTCAATTATCTGCACACTCTTCCCGGAGGGAAGGAAGCGCACGCTGGGGAATGTTACGCGAAGGCCCAAGCCTGGATTCCTCCCCAGGCTCCCGACTACCTCAAGAAGCTTTTCTGTTCAAATCTGCGCGTACTGTGCGAGTTACTACAGGAGAAGAAGCCCAAGGCTCGTTCAGATACGTAACCAGGCCCACCACCTGCCCGACCACTTCTGCTTCTTCCGGCGTGCGCCAGATTTCCGGCATGCAACGCGACAACGTGTGCGGCTGCATGATCAGGAGGGACTTTTCCTTTTGGAACCAGCCGCAACGATATCCCCCGCGCAACTCCACGAAATAGAGCGGCCGGTCATACTCGCTGGACCATTCGTTTTTTTCGATCTTCGTCATCGAAGTATCCACCAGCACCAGGCTCCCGGGGCGCAAGATCGGCGCCATGCGACGGTCCGATAGTCCAATATAGCCATAGCGGTAAGGCCCATTCGTGTATGGTTCCAGTCCAGGGGGAAGACCAACCGCGGCGGGTAACCGGTTGAGCAGAGCAGTTGCCAAGGTGTTGAAGTTGGCCTCATAATCTGGCGCCGGCGGAGAAAGGGGTAATGACTCGCTTAGATACGTCTGTGGCGGGGGGAACGATGCCCCATCGTGAAACGTCTGCTGCAGCGGGACCTCGTACCAGCAGGTAATCTCCATCGGGTCGAGGTGGTAGATGACTGCCAGGGAGTACAACTTGTGCAAGCTCGGTACAACATTGTGATTTTCGATGTCGGCCAGCCGGCTGATATGCAAGATAAAATCTGGCCGGCCGCGCCTCGTGGCGATTTCCAGAGAGGCGGACTCCACATCCCGATACGTCAGCCCCAATCTTTCGCGCGTTTGGCGCAAGCGCAACCCTGGTGGTAGCATACGTTGCTCTCCAGAAATCGTAGAATTGGCAATCCGTAATTGTCATCATAGCAACTAATCAATTCGTTACGAATACAGAACTAACTAACCGCTGTGGAAAACTTTGCCGTCGTTTCAGCCCGGGCGGCCACGTTTCCCTTCGGGCACCCGATCCATCGCCAGGTCTTGTCTCGAATCAATTCCCATGAAAACCTGTTTCACATGGGGAACATTTCCCGTAAGACCGTCCATTTGTGAGGTACTGTGCCCTCCACCGAATTTCTGGTCCGCCATGTGATGAGCCACCCTCCCATCACCGTGGAGCCCTCCACTCTCTTGCTGGACGCGGCTCTCACGCTCCGCGCCAGCGCTATTCGCCATCTCCCGGTTGTCGCTGACGGCATATTGGCAGGTCTCTTAACGGATCGCGACATTCAGCGATGCGCCCCCTCCCGCCTGATTCCCATCGACGAGGAGGGCTATAACGCCGTGTTCGCGGACACCACGGTCAATCGCGTGATGACGCGCGACCCGCTGACGGTTTCCCCGGATACGCCCCTGGTGGCCGCCATCGGCATGATGCAGCAATCGCGCTTCGGCTGCTTGCCGGTGGTTGAAAACGGGACACTTGTCGGCATCCTGACGCGCAGCGACCTGGTGGATGCTCTGCAGCGCTTACTCTCTGGCAGCAGCCTCAACCGTTATATCGAGCCCGCTTGATTGAACACCCTTGCGCACTCAAGGCCCGGTCTGGCGGGAATCTGTTATGCTGCAAAAGTATGACTTTCTTGAAGCTTCTTGCTGATCGATTTGGGAAGATCCAGCTTCTGGCTGGACTTCTCCTCTTAACGGTCCATCCGGCCTGCGCCCAGCAAGCAACGACCGCCCCACCCGCGGCGCCCGCTACTAAGAGCAACCCCGAATTCCTGGCCATGGCAGACGAGGTTCTGCACGAGATGAGCGCCATCACCGGCTGGGAGTTGAAGTCTCCTTTGAAGAAGTCCATTCGCTCCCGGGAAGAAATCCGCGCCTATGTTCTCCGCGAGATGGACGAAGAAAAAGATGCCAAGGAGCGCTACGCCTCGAAACGCAGCGCGGAGGCCTTTGGGCTAATCCCAAGGGGCTTCGACCTGGATACCTTTATGGTGGACCTCCTGACCGAGCAGATCGCCGGCCTGTATGACCCGAAGGCCCACGAGTTTTACATCGCCGATTGGATTGCTCCGGATGACCAACGCATGGTGATGTCCCACGAACTGACGCATGCGCTCCAAGACCAGCAATTCCAAATCGAAGAGTGGGTGAGAGCGGCGCGTCCGAACGACGACGCGGAACTGGCGCGCGAATCGGTCCTGGAAGGCAGCGCCATGGCTGGCATGCTCGAATACATGCTCAAGGACAAGGGGCTGAACCTCCGCGACCTTCCCGATATTGATCCTTCGGCATTCGTGGGCGACCTTAGCGATACCCCTTTGCTCAAGAAAGCGCCGCCTTTTATCAAAGATTCCCTGATGTTTCCTTACTTCAGCGGGCTCACATTTTCCCTGGCCGTCCTGAAAAGGGATGGCTGGCAGGGGTTTTCGGGCGTGTTTGCGCGGCCACCGGCGAATACCCAGCAGATCCTCCACCCCGACCTTTACCGCAGCGGAAAATCGCCTGCGCCAATCAAGCTTGACCTTCCCAAGGCTCTGCCGGGCAATGGCTGGAACCTCCTCGAAGAAAATTCTCTCGGCGAATTCGGCTTGAACGAAGTGCTGAAGCAATTCCTGGATGCAAAACGCGCGGAAAAACTTGCGGCTTCCTGGGAGGGCGACCTCTACGCGACTTACGAAAGCAAGGACGCCAAGCGGCTCCTGCTTTTTGTTCGCGTGCGCCTCGACTCCAACGAGACGGCTGCGCGATTCTTCGGCCAATACTCCGAGGCCCTGGAGAAAAAATACGCCGTGCGCACGCACCTTTTTCGCCGCCCGGATTTCTTCTCCTTCGATACGCCGGACGGCGGAGTTTTCCTCCGCTGCTTTCAGAACGACTGCATCAGCGTGGAGGGCGGAGACCGCGGCCTGATTCTTCAGTGGAACAAGAATCTCGGCTGGGAAGCCATCCCGGAAGAGCCACAAAAGCCGAACGACTCCCCGGTAAAAGTGACCCAGGCGATCCCCGCGCCAACCTTTGGAGTGCGGCGGCTTGCCGCCGCTTTTACGCCGTAAGCCATTCCCAAACTTGCGCCGTTCGCCGCCGCTTTTACGCCGTAAGCCATTCCCAATCTGCGCCGTTCGCTGCCGCCGCCCAGTTTTCTAATTCACCCGGCGCAGAGCTAGTAACGTCAAATCGTCCTTCTGTTTTGCTCCCCCGGCAAAGCTCCGCATCTCCGCCAGGCAAGCCGAAATCAAATCCTCCGGGCAGGAAGCGGCATGGCGTTTGGCGAGAGATTCCACGCGCTGCACTCCGTACTCGTCTCCGGCGGCATTGAAGAGTTCCGTGAGGCCGTCCGTATAAAGGAAGAGTGTGTCGTTTGGCGCCAGCGTGAGTTCGCAGACGGTGAAATTCGTGGTGCAGAACATTCCCAGCGGCACGCCCGTTGCTTCACGCGCGCAGACCCCGGTTGCGGAGACGTGCAGCAATGGCAAGTGACCCGCGCTCACGTATTCCACCTTGCCATCCGGCCAGGCACGCCCCACCACCAAAGTGGCGTATTGCCCCGCGGTGGTGCTGTCGCAGAAGAGACGGTTGGCGAGTTCCACCAGCTTTTGCAAAGGCAGATGCTGGCCTGCCAGGATGCGAAATGTCGCGTGGAGATGGCTCATCAACATGGATGCGGCAACGCCCTTTCCAGCCACGTCTCCCAGCAAAAACAGAAACGCGCCGTCGGACTCGATCAAGTCGCAATAATCGCCGCTGACGAGGCCGGCGGGCTGGTAGTGGTAACGTGTTTGCCATCCGGCCACGGCCCAGTCCTGCGGCGGCAGAAGGCCGCTTTGGATGCGCGCGGCAAGAGTCAGATCGCGCTCGAGGGCGCGCTGTTCGTCGTTGGAAAGATGGTCGAGGCAGAATCGCAACAAGGGATTGCACAGCAAGCGGTCCGCTTCGATGGTGCCCTGGCAGGATTCGCAAATGCCGAACGTGCCAGTCTGCAAGCGGGAAAGAGCCGCATCCACGCTGTCCAGCAGGTTCTGTAGCGATTGATCCCCGGCATTCACGCGCGAGGCGGAAAGCAGGTGCTCGCGACGCAGTTCAAGTTCATGTTGAAAATAGGAATGTTCGATGGCAGCCATGGTGTCCTCTGCGTTAGATTGACGTTTTGTTGCTGAAGATTCCATCCGGTTTGTGCCTCCAAATTCCAGAGTCTGGCAGAAGGAACAGAAAATCAACGAGCCTTTGTACCGGCGCCCGCAGCCGCGGCTTGCGCGAGGAGCGATGCCTGGGGACGCCTTTCGCGCGTCTGTATTCGATGCCGCAGACGCTCCAGGCGGCACAGCAGCTTCTTCTCGGCGCGCGCCGCCCGGGCTGCCGCGTAGGGATCACGGGAATGAGCGCATTGGCGTTGAATCTTGGCAAGCGCCAGTTCGGCGAACTCCACTGCGCGACCCAGGTCCCGCGCATTTCGTTCGTAGTAAATCGCCAGATGCTCGCACGCGGCAGCGCCATCTTGCGGGTGTTGCACAAGCTCCTGCCAGAGTGACGCCGCTTTTTCCACGTCGCCGCGACGCCGGGCCATGATCGCCAGTTCGCGCGTCGCCATAGGCTGAAACGCTGCAGGGAGCCCCGCACCCAGCGCCTGAGCGCACATCGAATGAGCGCGCTCCTGTTGGCCGCGCCGGTTCAGATAGCGCGAAAGCCCAAACAGGTCCAGCGAGTCGGCGTCCTGGTGAGCGGCTGCATGCTCGTCCAGCAGGGAATTGATTTTGCCGAAAAGCGCTGCCAGCCCCCGCAGGTCCATCTGATTGTGCTTCACCACGCCCGCCAGCGGCTTCGCCGAGCCGCCGCGCAGATAGTCGAAATAAAACTGCGGAATGAGCGCCGAGGAGACATCGTCCTCGCGATGCCAGCCGAGTTTCGCGGCGTCCAACACGTGCCGCTCCAACTCCACCAGCCGCACGGAACCGAGCCGCAACTTCCACAACGCCCGCGCCGGGTGCAGCAGATCGAGATGCGCGGCCAGCGTGGGCACGCGAATCGCCCGCGTCATCGTGAAGCGATTTTCCAGCAGCGGCCAATCGAACGATTTTCCGTTGAACGTGACAAGCACGGGCCGTTCCGCCAGGCGCGCCGCTAGTTCGTGGAGCAGCGAGTGCTCCTCCGAAAAATCGCGCAAGAAAAGCTGCTCGACTTGCAAACCGCCGGCATCCCACCACGCCAGCCCCACAAGAAATGCGTAGGTGCCGGTGCCACCGGCAAGCCCTGTCGTTTCCGTGTCGAGGAAAAGCCACTTTTCGGGATTCTGCACGGCGGCTCGCGTGCGCCGCGAAACAGACTCATCGTTCGTGCGACCGTTGTAGGGCCCGACCTTCTGAGGCGGGCCATTCATGGGCGTGTAGGGCCCGTCCTTCTGAGGCGGGCCGCTCCTGGGTTTGTAGCGGCCACTCGCCGACTCTTGGCGAATGGGCGCCTTTGTCAGCAAATCCAGGGCGATAGCCGAAGGCTCCGAAAACTCCGGGGTGGAAAACCAATTCCGAATGGCCAGGTGTTCGCCATAGTGGTTATGAGCAATTCCCCCGCCCAACAATTGGCTGATGGGATCACACTCATCTGGCGCGCGCAATGCCGCGGGCATCTCCACAGCGCCACGTGCAGGCCGCAACGCTGCCAGCCGTGCGAATTTATCTGTCGTGTTCACTCAAATCTCTTTCGCATCATTCGGAAGAAGCGGTTCCAGTAACTTCCCAATGCTGCACCTTCGGCTCGAATTCCAGAAGAAATTCGCGGTCCTCGGGATAATACTTGGCTTGGTCGACCGGTGTGCCCGCGAATTTCTCAATTGCCGATAAAGACTCCCACAGCGTGAAGGTGATAAAGTGCGCCACTTCTCCCTCGTCTCGCCGCAGAATGTATACAGCAAGATTCCCGGGAACGGCGCGGTAGTCCGGTATTGCCAGCCGGTTCGTCAAGGCGGTGTATGCGTCCGCCTTTGCGATTCGTGTGCGTCCGTGCCACATACGAGCGATCATAATGCGTCCTCCTTGGGCCAAAATTTCATGCTGTCAGCCGATCTAGGATTGCCAACGCGGCTTCCTTCGCACGCGGCGCCAGGTCCCCTGCGGGTCCCACGCAGGAAGGACAGCCTTGTTCGCAGGGGCACGCGCGAATCAATTCGCACGTTTTGTGAACCAGCAATTCGTGGGCGCGAAAGAGCGGCTCCGAAAAGCCGATGCCGCCGGGATAGGCGTCGAAGAGATACAGATTCGGCTCGTAGAATTCTTTTTCGCCAGACATCCAGGGATTTCTTGCGTTGGCCTTGAATTCCCCGGCTTCCGCCAAGGCGGCCGTTTCTTCGGAGGCGGCTGCGGGCGGGCGTTCGCCGATGGCCGTGCCGAGGTCGCGGCCGTCGCACATCAGCAGCAATGTGGCCACGGATTCAAGAGCATGCAACAAGCCGAACATTCCCGATTGCCGCTCGCTAATTGTGTAAGGCAATGATTCCAGCAGCTCCCGCTCCAGCGTGATCCAGTAGGACGTTGTGTGCATCTCGTTTTCCGGCAATTCGAGCTGCCCCGCGCCCACATTTTCATTGGTGAAAAATTTGATTTTCTTGAACCCAACCACCTGTGAACGCACCAGCACGTCCCCATGCGATCTCTGGTAGCACAGGCACTCCTGCCTGTGCTCTTGGGTTGATCCCGAAGGAACATGTCTATGCGTGTCCGCAATTTCCAGCACGCGCACCTGCGTATAGCGGATCGCGTCCGTGTAGTAATCCACCTCGACCTGCTTCACGTACGCCTTGCGCTCCTTAAAATCCAGATGCTCGACGTGATATTGCTGACCGCCGTGAAGGTAGATGGCCTTTTCGTGCACGGTGGTCAGCGCGCTCGGGAAGTCCACTTCGCCAATCACCAGCGGCTGGCCGGTAATATCAATGATGACGAAATTGTCGCTGGTGACGGAACGCAGGCTGATGGTATCCGCGGGATAGGCTTCGTGCGTCCAGTGATAATTTTCTCCAGCCCTGTGCAGGTAGCCCGCTTCCGCCAGCCGCGCGCAAAGATCGCGCAAATCCACATCGCCAAACTTTTCCTGCGGGCCGATGGGCAGCTCAAACGCCGCGCATTTCAGGTGGTTGATCAGGATTTCCAGATTGTCCGGCTGGATGAAGGCGTGCTCCGGCGTGTTTCCGAAAAAATAGTCCGGATGGCGCACGATAAATTGATCGAGCGGCGAAGACGAGGCCACCAGCACGGCGCAACTGCTGCCGCTGCGGCGCCCCGCTCGCCCGGCGCGTTGCCAGGTGGCCGCAATCGTTCCCGGATAGCCCGCCATCACCACGGAATCGAGCGAGCCCACGTCAATTCCCAGCTCCATCGCCGAGGTGGTCACCACGCCGCGAATCCGGCCTTCGCGCAAGCCGCGCTCGATTTCCCGCCGTTCGTTGGGCAGATACCCGCCGCGATAGCCGCGAATCGTTTCCGGCTTGCCCGGCAATTGCGGGTTGGCCTCTTGCAAGTAAGTGAGAATGATCTCCGTGTGCAGCCGCGAATTCGCGAACACCATGGTCTGCAGATCGTGCTTCAGGAATTCCTGCGAAACGCGCGAAGCTTCGTTGATGTAGCTCCGGCGTATGCCCAGCGCGCGGTTCACCACCGGCGGATTGTAAAAGACGAACGTCTTCTCCGCGGCGGGCGCGCCATTTTCCGCCAGCACTTCTACGTCGTCCTCAATCAAACGCGAAGCCAGCTCGCCCGGATTTGCAATCGTTGCCGAACAGCAGATGAACTGGGGCTCGCGCCCATAGAATTTCGCGATTCGCCGCAACCGCCGCAGCACATTGCACAGATGGCTGCCGAAAACGCCGCGGTAATTGTGCAGTTCATCCACCACGATGTAGCGCAGATTCTCAAACAGGCGCGTCCAGCGCGTATGGTGCGGCAGGATGCCTGTGTGCAGCATGTCCGGATTGGTCAATACGATGTGGCTTTTCTCACGGATGGATTTGCGCGCGTCGGTGGGCGTGTCGCCGTCATAGGTGAACACCCCAAAGCGGCTGGCTCCCTGTAATGCCCGTCCTTCCGCGGCGCTCCGCTCCTGGGGTTGTAGGGCCCGTCCTTCTGAGGCGGGCCGCTCCTGGGGTTGTAGGGCCCGTCCTTCCGAGGCGGGCCATTCCTGGGCGTGTAGGGCCCGTCCTTCCGAGGCGGGCCGCTCTTCGGTGTCTACTGCCCGGTCTTTAGACCGGTTCTTTTCGCCCCGATCTTCCGCATCTCCGTCCAAACGCTGATTCAGATCGTAGAGTTCCGCAAGCTGGTCCTGCGCCAGCGCCTTGGTGGGGAAGAGGTACAGCGCGCGCGTGTCCGTGTCAGTCAGAATTGCATTCAGTATCGGCAGGTTGTAGCAGAGCGTCTTGCCGGAAGCCGTCGGCGTGACGATCACCACATTCTTACCGGCGTGGACCGCTTCCGCCGCCGCGGCCTGATGAGTGTAAAGCAGCCGAATTCCCTTCGCGGTGTAAGCGGCACGCAGGTCAGCTTCGATCCACTCCGGGAACTCCGCCCACTGGGCTTCGCGCGCAGGGTAATGGCGCACCGCGGTCAGCACTTCTCCCGCATGGTCGCGCGCGGCAAAGGTATCGAGCACCTGGGTGACCCGGGTCAAGGCGGAGGAGCCCTGCTCCGGGGCCAGGGAATGGGATTTGGCAGCGCGAACGGCGAGCGAGTCGTGCATCGGGGGTGTCTCCGGTTATTCGCCTTTTGTTCGCTAAGGCTAACACGGCGTGCCCGGCCCGGCAACCTTCATTTTTTTCGAGGTGTGGAAAGCGCGGTATTGTCGTGCGGCTTGCCCTGAGCCACGAAGGGAGCTTCTCAGGGCCGCCGCTCTCCAGCGTCAACCGCCGCGCGAAGCGAACGCCGAGCCTCCAGACTGGCTCTATTTGTCTGGCGAGGCTTGATGTCCCGTCATACGGTCAATATGAATGCAATAGAGTATCGGAACCGGCCGCAGTTCCTCGCTGCGCGTTTGCGATGTGGCAATCGCCTGTCGCCACCAAAATGTTCTTTTCTCCAGCAGTGCATGAGCGTCGAGTCGGCGAGCTGCGTACTTGGGATTGTCCGGGAGCTCCTCGTAGCGGCCAAACACCAGGACGCTGGTCCAATTGTCCTGACCAAGGACCTCGTCAGCTTCTACGCAGACGAGCGCATTGCTTCGCATCCATTCGATCTTTTGTCCGGCAGTCGAGAATCCGAACAGACAGTTGGAATCGTAAGCAAAGTAGATAGGAACCACATAGGGCTGATTATTGTTCGCACATCCCAACCTGCCGAAGCCCAGTCGAACGAGCAGATCACGGCACTCTTCCTGGTTCATCTCCCGAATTGACATGATTTTGCCCCCGATTCTTGTTTCCACTCAGAAATAGTTGTGACTCGCGTCAGGCGGAGCATGCGCTTGTATTTGTTACGTCGCTGCATAGCCTGGGAATGCCATTATCAGACCGCGAAACGCATCATCGGAGAAATTATAGCCCAATGGACGCTAAGCCGCGCGATCAGCAGTATCCGAGACTCCCGTCCGTTCGATCTCGCGGCCCCCAGCGAGTCTTCGCCGATTCCCCGATGGTCACCGGTGTATAATGCGGGCCAACTACTCTCATTCACCGGAGTCCCATGGAACGGAGCAGCTCAGACAAACCAACGCGCAGCCGCGCAGCGAGCATCTTTACTGACGTTCATTTCTGGGTGCCGGCTGCGGTTCTTCTCGGCGGCCTTTTGCTGCTGAGGTTCATTCACTGATTATTTCCACGGAGACTCATGCCAGCCGATTCGGCGTCCACTTCCCCCGCACAATTTCAAGACCCGGCCCGGCACCGCAGCCTGCAACTCCTCGGCATTCTTTGCGGGTTTACCGCCGGAGCGTGGCTGGGCGCGGCGGAAGCCCCGACGAAGCTCGTCTCCATCGGCGTCTCGCCAATTGTAGTCTCGCTCGTCATGGTCATTGGCGTTTTTCTTGCGCGCTGGAGCCTGCCTGCGCTGGTCCTAGGCACCTCCTCCGTGCGAGCCGACGTGCGCCGCGCGCCGCATCTCATAATTTGGGCGCTGCTGGCGGGTTGCCTGTGGGCCGTGGCCAACACGCTCACCATTTTTGCCATCCGCGACATCGGCCTCAGCATCGCATTCCCCCTGTGGAATTCCAACAGCCTTCTCGGCATTTTCTGGGGCTTCCTCTTTTTCAATGAGCTGCGGCAAGCCGGATGGCGGCGCTGGGCCGGCGTTCTTGGCGGAGCACTGGTCATGTGCGTGGGCGCCACGGTTTTGGCCATCGCTTCTGCTTCGCAGGGGCCTTCGGCGCATTCCTTGAACGGCGTGTGGGCCGCACTTGGCGCGGGCGTGCTTTGGGGCACGATGTATATTCCTTACCGGAAGGCGTATCTGACGGGCATGAACCCGCTCTCGTTCGTGACGTTTTTCACCTTTGGTGAACTCGGCATGATGGCCGCGCTCGCTTTCGGTTACATCGGCGTTTCGCCGCTCTGGCAAGCCCTCGTGCAGTCGCGCAGCGTCATCTTCTGGCTCATGCTCGGCGGATTTATCTGGGTGATTGGTGACCTGTTTCAACAGTACGCCGCGAAGTACGTGGGCATCAGCCGCGGGATTCCTCTCTCGAACACCAACCAGCTGTGGGGACTTTTGTGGGGGATTCTGGTTTTCGGTGAATTGCATGGCAAGAGCCACAGCGCTTATCTGGAAGTGATAGGCGGCTCTTTGCTGATGATGTTGGGTGTCGGCGCCATTGCTCTTTCTTCGGCCACCGGCAAAGAGCAGCAGCACTGGAAAGAAGCGGCGCAGCGCGAAGGGAAGCGCTACATGGTCGCGGCCGAGTATGTGGCGGCGCGCTTTGAAGGCCGCCAGGCCGCCGGCGAAACGCTGCCCAGCCGCACCGTGCTGGACTGGTTGCTTGTGGCCGCGGCGTCCGCCGTGCTCCTGGTGTTTGCCGCGATGGCCCGCGTCCCGCAATTTTCCTTTCGTTGGGGACCCGCGCTTGGGCTGACGGCCGCGCTCCTCTTGCTTCTTTTTCTTTGCGGGCGAAAGCTTTGGCGCACCACGCGTTTTCACTGATAAAGTGTCTTAAACACAATGACGAATATTCCGAAAGTGGATGTGGTTGGCGTGGGACTCAACGCCACCGACACGCTCATTCCCGTTCCGCATTTTCCCGAACGTGGCTCAAAAGTGGAGGTTGATTCCGCAAATGTCCTGCTGGGCGGGCAAGTGGCCACGGCTATGGCCGCGTGCCAGCAATGGGGCTTGCGCACGCGCTATGTCGGCAAGGTCGGCGAGGATCATGCCGCGGCGCTTCACCGCGCGGAATTTCAGCGCCTTGGCGTGGAAGCGCACCTTTTCACCGCATCCGGAGCCCTCAGCCCTCAGTCTTTCATCCTGGTTGATCCAAGCGGCGAACGCACGGTGCTCTGCAAGCGCGACTCGCGCTTGACCTTGCTGCCGGAAGAGTTGCAGCGAGAATGGATCGTGAATGCGCGCGTTTTGCATCTGGACGGCCACGACACTGCCGCCGCTGCACTGGCCGCGCGATGGGCACACGACGCGGGAATTCCTGTCGTCGCGGATCTGGATGATCTTTACCCTGGCTATGAAGCTCTCTTGCCCAGCATCGATTTCCTGATTACCAGCCGCGATATTCCTGCCCGCCTTACTGGAGAAGCCGATCTTCGCGTTTCGCTCCCGCAGGTCCATCGCCGTTACGCTTGCCGCCTCACTGCCGCCACTTTGGGGCACGAAGGAGTGCTTGCTTGGGATGGAGTGCGCTTTCACTACTCGCCCGCTTACCGCGTTACTGCGGTAGATACCACCGGTGCGGGCGACGTCTTTCATGCAGGTTTCATCTACGGCTTCTTGCAGGGCTGGCCTCTACAACGGCAGTTGGAGTTCGCTTGTGCCGCGGCGGCTCTCAATTGCACCGCCGTGGGGGCGCGCGGCGGCATTCAGCCCGCGGAAGCGATTGAAACATTTATGACCAAAGCCGCGAAGCATCCGGCGGTCTTCTAACCGCTTACGGAAAAAGCCCTAATCCGTCATTTCGAACCCGCCGGAGGCGGGCGGAGTGAGAAATCCCTCTGTTCTTGGATTACCAGCGAAGTAAGTATGCCTCGCTTCACTCGGAAAGACGAATAAGATCAGGCTCTATTGCGCCGCGTTGGCGGCCAGAGCATCGATCACCGCGATGTTGGGCAAAAGGTCCGCCGGCAGATTGTGGCGCTGCTGTAGGTAGGCCGGCGCGTTGTAGGAAATCCACACTTTTCCGGCGGTGTCCTCCGCCACGAGAATCTTCAGCGGAAAATCCAGCGCAACGCTCGGCGAAGCCAGCATCAGTGGCGTGCCGCCCTTGGGATTGCCGAAGATCAGCAGCTTCGTATCGGGCATTTTCAACCCGACTCGCTCCGCCTCGCCGCTGTGATCCACCACGGCAAACAGCTTGACGTTTTTCGCTTGCAGAATTGTTTCCAGCTTCGCGACCGTTTCCGCCACCGAATGCTGGCTGGCGATTCGCACGATGCCGTTTTCGGGAATTGTGGCCATTGAGGTCTCCTGAGGTGTGAACGAATTAAGCGCCGAAACATGGCGCGTGGAGACCAGATAATAACTCATCGCCAGACCCAACACCGCCAAAATTATGGCGATGGACACGGCAAGCGTGGAGGGATTGCCGTACGATCGGTCGCCCTTCTTTATTATTGCGAGCAACCGCAAGTATCGGCCGAGTGACAACAAAAAAACCAGCACACCGAGTAGAATCAGCACCGTTCCAAACCACAGCGAAAGGCCGTAGGAAGCAGTCCGCAAATCCGGGCGCAATAGATTAATCTGCTGGAGAAATAGTCCAAATCTGGCCAGGACAAATCCCAACGCCATGAGCGCAAGGCCGGTGCGAATCCACGCCAGAAAGGTGCGCTCCGCCGCCAGGAAATCTCGTGGGCTGGCTTGGGATTCCTCTCGCGTGTCCATGAGACCCCCAGTTAGACGCCGCTGCATTTGGTGTTTTACGCTGTGCGGAGGCCAACGTCAACCGATAACGGCATTTGGCAGTGCGGTCGGTCAGGAGATAGTGGTGCCGGCGAGCAATGACTCAAATCGCTGCTTCACATCTTTGTTCGGCTCTGCGTCCCACGCGCGTTGCACCAGGGTCTGCATCTCGTCCGCCCAAGATGTGCGAGGCCAGCTTGCCAAAGCTCTGATCGCCATGTTGCGATTACGGACAACTGGGCTGGATAAGCCCGCTTTGATGAATCTCCAGCCGCGATTCGGAAATCGAGGGAGGTCCTGAAGAATCAAATCGAGCACCCCGTGAAGTTGGAACGCCGGGCCCAAGCCCAACTCATCGCCCGGGCCCGTTTCTATTTGTTCGAGGGGGAGGACCGATTCTGCAAATCCAAGTACATCTTCTATGCGAGTTTCGTCTGTTTGCTTCATCAGCCGATACCAGGACGAAGATGAGATGGGAGAGTCCTTCACTCTCTTGAAGTGTATTTCCCAAGTGTCGATACCTAGAGTCTGAGCAACCTGATCTCCTTCAAAGAATTCCTGTTCGTTTGCGCTGGCGAGCGCTTCTGCCAATAACGGCTTCCATGTCTCCCTAGTGGCTATGCTTTCACAAATGGTCTTCATCCGCTCGCGTTGCGGTTCCGTCCAACTTGCGGCGAGACGTTTTTCCCAGCTTGGCGCATCCGCAAGGAAATCACGCAGTCTCAACACCGTCAGAAGGTGATTCAGGCCATTGGCTGGCCGCGACCAGATCAGATTCAAGTAGGTCTCGCAAACTTCCGCAGCATGTTCATAATCATCAATATCTTCGGCAGGCCCGCCCGCAATGAGTGCCTGAATGATGTCCGCAGCACCGCCCAGGAGGGATTGATCCACAAACTTCCGTGCCAACGCTTCATGGAGATGTCCGGCACGCGCGCAGATGCAGGCGAGATATTCATTCATCACATCATTTCGAAAGCCATCTCTTAGCATCCAGGCCCGGATTTCTTCGTTTTGCGTGTCCTTTAGCCTCCTGACAATTTGCACTCGTCCCCAACCCTGGACGTTTTTTGCCATCTCCCACAAGTCTTGTTCTGGGTGCATTGACAATCGAACGGCTGCCACCGCCGCATAAAGAGTGAACTCGTCGTTCTTGCCCAGAATTTTCGCGATTTCAGAATCTTCTTTGGATCCAAACGCACCTAGTAAAGCCAGTCCGAATTTCACCGCTTCGCGTCTTCCGAAGCGTGTGGCGAAGTAGCGCCCGATGGCGGCGAGACGAATTCTGTTTTCCAGTTTTGAGTCCTTCTCCAATTCCTCCAGGACAGGGTCAATAATAGAGAGCAGTGATTCTTGGCTAGTCAACTTAAAAAGCTCTTGCAAAAATTCGTTGCGAGAATCGTGTTCCAATTTTTGTACTGCACTCACAGCGATGAAGATGCGCTTCTTCTGATCCGCGCCTGGCGAGAAATGTCCGAATACGCCATCCATTGCACCGTCTACCCAACGAAGCTTCCCCTTACTGGCCACCAGCTCCTCATCGGGCAGAGGCTCCAGCTTTCCGATTCTGATTTGCTCATACGCCGAAGGCAATTCACAGTCGGGCTGAGTCAGGCCTTCTAGTGCCCAAGGTTTTTTCCTAAACAAAGTGAACATGATTTTGAAGAATTACTGTTCAACGCATGAAATGAGCTAGCTCAGGTCCTGATTGCGGACAGGGCGGACACAAGCTATGGCAGCACCTTCACCATCACCACGCTATGTGTTGCCACCTTGGCCTTGAAGGTGCCTGTGAACGAGCCCAGGTCCTTGTGCTCCCACAGATCGCGCACTTTGGCGGAGATGTGGTTGGGATAGCCGATCTCGTCCCAGTTCACGCTGATGTCGGCATCCGCTTGGCCACGGTTCAGCAGAATTACCGCGCGGCTTCCATCGGCCAAAGGCTTTACCCACACTTCCCGATCGCCGTCCTTGCGGACGCGGTGTCCTTCACGGCCCAACTTATCCTGGTTCACGGCGATGACTTCCGCGTTCGTCAAAATCTCCTTGATTTCCGGAGTCATCGAGCGCACATCGTTGCCGGCAATCAGCGGGGCGGCCAGCAAGGCCCAAAAACTGAAGTGCGCGCGATATTCGGTTGTGGTCATGCCGCCGTTGCCCACTTCCAGCATGTCCGGATCGTTCCAGTGTCCCGGGCCGGCAAAGGCGTCCAGTCCCACTTGTTGGTCCAGGATTTCGAGCATCCCGTACTGGCAGCAACCGCCGCCGGGCCAGGTGATTTTCGCGGACCACTTATCGCCGATGTCGCCGGTGGTGCGCCACAAATTTCCGATGCCCTTGCCCCACAGCCACGGCTTGGCCGTGCCCCATTCGCACATGCTGAAGACAATCGGCCGACCCGTTGCAATCAGGGCATTGCTCATCGTCGAGTACGCCTCTTCGGCGTTGCGCGTTTCGGTGTTGCACCAATCGTATTTCAAGTAGTCCACGCCCCAGCGCGAGTATTGCAACGCATCCTGATACTCGTGCCCCTGGCTGCCGGGGCGCCCCGCGCAGGTTTTCGTGCCTGCATCCGAGTACAAACCGAATTTCAGTCCTTTGGAGTGCACATAATCCGCCAGAGCTTTCATTCCGGAAGGGAAGCGTTGCGGGTCCGCCACGATGAATCCGTTTTCATCGCGGCTCACCTGCCAGCAATCATCAATCACCACATATTGATAGCCGGCTTCCTTCATGCCGTTCGTGGCGATGGCGTCGGCGACGGACTTGATCAAATCCTCGCTCACGTTGCAGGCGAATTTGTTCCAGCTGTTCCAACCCATCGGGGGAGTCTGCGCCAGGGACTCGCGCTGATTCTGCGCCATCGCCTGACCTGCGAAGAAAGCGGCCGTAAACAAAACAACCACGAACAGAACTAGTTTTTGCGTTGCCCCGCGCTTCCCATTGCCATTCATCTCTTTTCTCCTAGGGACTTTTCCATCAGGTAGAGAGCGAGCGCCTGGTTGGCCTGCAGAATGCCAGTGGCATGTGGCCACACGAAACATAGCGCCCCTCGTGTATGAAGTAAAGCGCGACGCAGGTCGTCGTCAGCTTGCAGGCGAACGAAGCGTTGGCTACTTTTGCGAAACAGGGGGAGAAAAGGGACTGGAAGGAAGCGGGCGAATTGGCTACAAGTGAGTTAAGGCACGAACGGAGCGATGCGATTTGCTTAGAGGTGGCAAACCCCTGTGAAGCGTCAAGGAGGCACCATGAGAAAGACCTACATTCTGGTGGCAGCAGTGATTCTGCTGGGAATTCCAGCCGCGGCCAAGGAGCCTCAGGCGGGCAAGATTGTATCGGAAAGCTCGGTGGCCTGCGGATCGCAGGTGAAGAACAAGAAAGAAACGACGCAACTGCTTTGCCAGGAATATGTAGTTCGGACGGAGTCGACGGAGTACCACGTCAGGCAAGAGAAGCATGCGGATCAGGAACTGATTCCTGTGAACACCAGCATCGAATTCACGTTGGACAAAGATAAAATGAAGTTCAAAGCAAACGGGAAGAAATACGAGTACCTGGTGGTTTCCGAAACGGCCCTGCCAGCCCCAAAGCCCTGACTTGGTCCGCACAATGGCAGGTCCTTGCATTGGAGGGGCGCCGAGTTTCCCTTGTCCGCCTAATCCCTTGCTCCTTGCTTCGCGTTCACGGCTCGTTCCATCAAGTGGAGGGCCAGCGCTTGGTTTGCCTGCGTCCAGGCTAGCGGTGTATGCGCGTTGGGCACATACTTCCCGCACTTCAGGTAGTAAAGTTCAGGACATCCTCCCTCCGGCGTCAGTTGCCGCAAAGACCGGTTGAAATAGTGAACCTGACGGCGATAGCTCTCCGCATCGGCGGGAGCTTTCAAGAAGCGTTCGCCATAAATGATGGAAAGCTGTGGATCGAAGATGCACCATTGCGCTTCACAATTCGGTTGCAGCAGCGCGTCGCGATAAACCATACGCTCGCTGAAATCGCTGGTCATTTGGCCCGGCGCAAACCATTGATCGTAATCCTGGCAAAAATACGAATCGCCCACGTAACGCTGGATACCGAATTCGCCCTTCAAACGCGCCTGAACCAGGCTGAGGATGGCGTCCTGCGCCGCGCGGTCGCGCACGACGCCCAGTGGATGAATCAGCGACAGCAAAGCGGAATCGGCCAGCCGCTTGGGAGCCGCTTCAAACGGCAGTGTGGCATCAAGCCGCGCACGCCCCTTCACAATCAGTTGATCCAACAGTGGCAGCGTGTCTGGCGACGCAGCAATCTTGCTTTCGTCCTTGCGCAGGTAACTCCGCATCTCTTCCAGCCCCGCGACAACGGCTCCGACGCTGGAATTGCGAACCGCGCGGCCCTCTTCCCACGCCCCGCTATCCGGATCCTGCCAATATTCGATGGCGGCGAAGTAGCGGGCAAACAGCTCGAAAATTTCCCAATCCTCGGGCGTCAGTGGAAGCTCGCCAGAGTTCGCAAGAATGAATCGCAGCCACAGTGCCTGGCCCAGCGCATCGTTCTGCGCGTGCGGCCATTTCTCCGGAAGCTCGCCAAGCGTTTGCGCCGCAAAGCGAATGTGCGGTCGGCGCTGCACATCCTCTTTCAGCCGCAGTGTTGTGTCGTTGATGATGCCCAGAAATCGCGGCCGCTGCGTGGCGAAAAATTGTGTCAAGCCCCGCATGCAGGCGATCGCGGGGGCGGGCTCTCCGCGCAAACGAAACGAATTCGCCACCAGTACGTTATCCCGCACCCAGGCGTGTTGATAACCCGCAACCGTTTCCGCCGCACTGGCCGCGAACAGCCCGTGCGCTGCCTGCGAAATCCTATGTGTGCCACGCGCTTCCAGCGTTTCCCGGATCTTCGCCAGAATTTCTGGCGTATATTCCTCGACAATCAAATATTCCAGAAGGCCGTCTTCGCGCATGGCTGCCACTTTCTTACCAGTCTGTCGTCCGGCATTTTGCCGACAAGAAATTCTAACTCACCCTTGGCCCGCGCCCCTGCCGAATATCAACATCGTCACGTAATGTGAATAACCTGAAATCAGCAACATGACCGCGCCGCCTCGTGTGTCCAACTGGCAAATGCCGGGAACAAAACACTCTTCGACGGTGTCTGAAACATTGTAAGCGTTCCCGTCGTATCTTCAGGACAGAGGTGCGCTGCTCGCGCTCGACACTTGTGTGCCTCTCACCAGCCCGAGGAGCGCCGGGTTCATGACTAATGAAGTATCGGGGTCACGCGGATTGGATCGCCGCAGGGCGCCGCGTTTTCCTTATCAGACTCACCTGGAGATTGAATGGGGTTCTGCCCGGCTGAAGGCCCGCACGCGGGACATCAGCGAGGGCGGAATGTTCATCGAATCCGAGGATGTGCTCTGGGTGGGTGCGGGATTTCGCGCGCGTTTTGGCGTTGACCGTCCGCTGTGGCTGGACTGTTCGGTGAAGCGGGTGGAGCCCGGCCTTGGCATGGGCGTCACCATTTCGCTGCCGGAAGAGCAGAGCCAGCGGCATTTCGAGGATCTGCTCGCGAAACTCGCGGCGGGCTCGTAAAAGCCGCCGTATACTAAAGTTCATGACTCGTTGCATGGATTGCGGCGCACCGCGCACTTCGGATCAATGTCCCGCTTGCGGATTGACCTCCGCCGCCGCCGAACTCGTATTCCGCCGCCGCTTGCTCGTGCAGACCGCCGTCTTCCTCTCCGGCTCTCTCTTTTTCCCCTATGTCAGCCAGGTTTACCCGCCGCTGGATCTTGACGCGATGCTGGTCTTTTTCGGGGTCTTTTTCTTCCTGGCTCTGGGCGTGGCTGTATTTTTGGATCGCCGCGCCCATGCGCACAAGGAAATCGAAGTCCTGAAACATCTTTATACAGGGCTATTACCGATACCCTTCATTCTCGCTACCGCACTTTTCCTGAATGGCAGGCTGGATTCGTCCAAGGACATTTCCTATCATCCGGCCACGGTGGTTGGCCGCTATCAGATGAAAGGCATGGTGCGCGGAACGCGGCGATTGTTTGTGCATTCCTGGCGGGAAGGGCGCCGCCTCGAGGAGCTGGCAGTGGATTCCGACGATTTTGATCGCTTTCGCGAAGGCGACAAAATTGTGGTGGCCACGGAACCGGGAGCGCTGGGGATTCCGTGGTTCTACGGCGTGTATCGCCAGTAGGTCCCAATCGGGAATAGAGCCAGCTGCATCTTCTCTCAAACCACATTTTCCCCAGTTCTGAAGCTCTACAAAACATTGTCATCCTAAGGCGATCCGATGAGGATCGCCGAAGGAGCTCACAATCCAAAATCATGGATGGCGTGTCAGCTGAGATCCTTCGGGGGCGCAAAGTTCGCGCCCCTCAGGAGGACACCGCGTTCCTGCGTGGGCGGCCGCTAAAAGATACCTGCGCGAGGAATCCTTATGATCTCAGTAGATGGGGCGTCCGTTGATGTCATATGGCAACTGCAGTTCCAGAAAGTGGCCGTCCTTGCCGAGACGGAAACGCACTCGTTGCATTCGCCCGATATTGCGGTCCGACCAATCGGGCGTGTTGATGGGATCATCGGGAAGATCGGAGAAGGACCAAATCACATTGTCGCCCGCCACGGTCACTTTCTGCGGATCCAGGTCGTAGACCTCTTCCTCCTCGACATCAATAAAGAGGTAGCGCTTCCAGAGGCGCACCAGCAGCAGGCCCTTCTTCTCGCAATGGTAGATGTTCCAGGAATACGGCGCGGCGTCATTGAAGCGCAGAATCGCGAACTCCAGCGGCTTCCACGTGAATTTCCGGGACGCTTCGGTCTGCGCGGATGCGCAAAAAGCGCACGAAAGGCAAACGGCCAGGGCGGCGGCAACGCGCGCCCACCCGTGGGGGGATATCCTCATCTTTGGGGGCCTCGTGTGGAGTCCACACAAAAGTGTACGACAGGAGAGCAGACGGTGGCGAGCACACCGCGCCCTTTGGTCGCAAACTCCGCCACGCAGCTTTGAAGCGCCGCGAGTGCCTGGACAAATTTCTGAGTCTACAGCTGGTTAATTAGGGCAATACAACTTTGCGGAACGTCTGGCTCCAATTGCCGTTTAGCGTTCCCGCCGTGTACGTGCCCTTCAATTGCAGTGGCACGCCCGCACCGGCCGCTCCGGCGGAACTCGGGAAGGTCACGTTAAAGGTGAAGCCTTGCCCCGGCAGCACATTGGTGCACGGGCCGCCGGTGAAGGATGTCATGGAGGCGCTGCCGAGCGTGCCACCGGTCACTGTGCACGAGTTCACCGTGACGTTGCCTCTGTTCACGAAGTTGACGGTCACAATGTAGCTGCCACCGGAACCCGTGGCGATGCTGTACGGATTTTGCGAGGCGAGCCCGAACGTTACGAACGGCCCGGACGCGGCAACGGTAAAGGTTTCCGTCAGCTGCGGGAACAGGTTGGAATTGATGAAGAGCTGGTAGGTTCCCGCGGCGTAGCCCTGCGTGGAAAGGTTCAGCTGGTATTGCGGTGGATTCGCGCTGCTGTTGTAAACGAAGGCAGCGGGGGCTCCCGTGGGATCGAGCGTGGGCTGCCTCGCGCCGGAACTGTTGACCACACCGATGGAGACAACGTTGGGCGCCACCAGCGCATTGCCCGTGTAGGAGCCGCTCTGTTGCAGCGTAAACGCCACAGGCAGCGCGGTGCCAGCCGCGGTCGACGGGTTGTCGACCGGTGTGAGCACAGTAGCGGTGTAAGGATTGGTAGGTGCCTGAGGGTAGGCCACTACGAAATCGTTGAACTTCTTTGTCGAACCTGAAATTCCAGGATCGACGCCCACCTGGTTGCCACCGGAGACGAAATACTGCGTGATGTCGAAGACAAACTGGTGGTTGATGTCATACGGTGGCGAATCCGGATCGTCGTAGAGCTGTGGATTGCTGGCATTGTAGAAGGAGGACGGCGTGAAGGAAGTGTTGTTCCAGGCGATGAATTCGCTGATGCCCTGGGTGTAAGAGCCATCGGGCGGAGTGTTGCTGACGCGGTAGAACACGCAGTTGCCATCGGCGTAGGGGATGCACTGTGGCACTAGCGTTCCGCCGTGGCCATCCGAGCCCAGATTGAAATAGGTGACAAAACGGCAGGGGAAGTTAGTGGCTTCGGTCTGCCCGGCGAGGCAGTCGCCGGTGGCTTGTGAGGGCGGCACTTCAAAAGCAGTGACGGTAAGAGTGAAGGCGCTGCTGACGGCGGGCACAGTGAGTTTGAAGGAATGCGCGTTGGGATCGGTGCAGGGCACGGTGCCGGATGGGCAGTTCAGTGTGGCGACATTGGAGACCGGTGTCGTGCTGGCCTGGAAGGTCAGCGGTGTCACCGTAGTCGTGGGCCACGTGGCCGGCGAACCGGAGTTGGACGCGGTGCCTTGCGGCGAACTGATCTGGAAGGAATCGCTGGCCACCTCATTCACATTGGAAGTGATGATCGAAAGATTGGTGTTGGCAAGAGTGATGTCCCAGCCGGTGATATTGCCGCTGGCGTCCGTTGATACATCGTCAAAAGTGGCGGCGGCGTTGCTTTGGTTCAGAACGTAGGGGCCAACGCTGAAGCTGAAGGACGAAGGTGTAATCGTGGCCAGGCTCAGATTAGGAGCGAGTGGCTGCGACAGGGTGAACGACCCGGTAATGTTGCAATCCGGCGGGCAAGCGGCGGAGCCGGTAAACGTGGTGAACGGATTTCCCGTGATGTTGTAGGTGGTGGAGGGGACAGTAGGAACGTCAACGCCGGTGCCGCTCAACGGCACGCTCTGTTGCGAGCCGCTGACGTTGCCGTTATTGTCCGTAACGACCACGGAAGCGGAGCGAGCGCCCAGGTCCGTCGGCGCGAAGCTGACGAAGATGCCGCAGGAGGCGTTAACAGCGAGGCCGTCGCCACCAATGGGGCAATTCGTGGTCATCGGGAAATCACTAGGATTCGTGCCCGTAACGGCGATGCTGGAAATCAGCAGGGCCGCGGTGCCGCTACTGGAAACGTTGATGACCATCTGCGCGCTCGTCGTGCTGACGACTTGATTGGCAAAGGACAGGCTCGTCGGATTGATGGTGATGCCCGGAACGAGGGGCGCCGTCTGCGTAACGGTGAAGCTTTCCACCAATTGCGGGAACAGGTTGGAGTTGATGAAGAGCTGGTAGGTTCCTGCGGCGTAGCCCTGCGTCGAAAGGTTCAGCTGATACTGTGGCGGATTCGCACTGCTGTTATAGACGAAAACTGCGGCAACACCCGTCGTGGGATCAATCGTGGGTTGTCTTACCCCTGAACTGTTCACCACACCGATGGAGACGACGTTGGGCGCGACCAGCGCATTGCCCGTGTAGGAGCCGCTCTGTTGCAGCGTAAACGCCACAGGCACCGTAGCGCCAGAGGTCACCGTGGGGTTACCAAGCGGCGAAAGCACGGTAGCGGTGTAAGGACTGGTTGGCGCCTGCGGATAGGCCACCACGAAATCGTTGAACTTCTTTGTCGAACCCGAAATGCCAGGATCGACGCCTACCTGATTGCCACCGGGGACGAAGTACTGCGTGATGTCGAAGACAAACTGGTGGTTGACGTCGTACGGCGGCGAATCCGGATCATCATAGAGCTGTGGATTGCTGGCATTGTAGAAGGAGGACGGCGTGAAGGAAGTGTTGTTCCAGGCGATGAATTCGCTGATGCCCTGGGTGTAGGAGCCATCGGGCGGAGTGTTGCTGACGCGGTAGAACACGCAGTTGCCATCGGCGTAGGGGATGCACTGTGGCACTAGCGTTCCGCCGTGGCCATCCGAGCCCAGATTGAAATAGGTGACAAAACGGCAGGGGAAGTTAGTGGCTTCGGTCTGCCCGGCGAGGCAGTCGCCGGTGGCTTGCGAGGGCGGCACTTCAAAAGCAGTGACGGTAAGAGTGAAGGCGCTGCTGACGGCGGGCACAGTGAGTTTGAAGGAATGCGCGTTGGGATCGGTGCACGGCACGGTGCCGGATGGGCAGTTCAGTGTGGCGACATTGGAGACCGGCGTCGTGCTCACGGGGAACGACAACGGCGTCACCGTAGTCGTGGGCCACGTGGATGGCGAACCGGCGTTGGACGCGGTGCCTTGCGGCGACACCTGAGTGAAGGTGTCAGCGGAGCCGGTGGGAAGATTGACGGTGCTGAAGGAGGCAGCGGAGGTCGAGAGCGAGATGGACCAGGCGATGATATTCCCGGAAGCGTCCGTGCTGATGCTGGCGAATCTCCCCGAGGAAGTGTTTGCTGGCGTAAACGTAGTGGTGCCTACGTTTGCGGAGTAGCTGGTCGGCGAAATGCCAACGTTGGTGAGGTTCGGACCGAGCGGTTGTGCCAGCGTGAAGAAGCCGCTGATGTTGCAATCGGGCGGACAAGTGACCGCGCCGGAAAAGAAAGTGAACGGATTTCCCGTGAAGTTGTACGTGGTGGAAGCCGCCACCGGAACGTCAGCCCCCGTGCCGGTCAGCGTAACGGTCTGTTGCGAACCGTTGACGTTGCCCTGATTGTCCGTGACGACCACGGAAGCAGAACGAGCGCCAAGGTCCGTGGGCGCAAAGCTGATGAAGATGCCGCAGGAGGTGCCAGTAGCGAGGCCCGCGCCACCAATGGGGCAATTCGTGGCCATCGGGAAATCGCCAGGATTCGTGCCCGTAACAACGATGCTGGAAATCACGAACGGGCCAGTGCCGTTGCTGCTGATGGTGATGGCCTGCGGTGGGCTGGTCGTGCTGACGGTTTGATTGCCGAACGCCAACGACGTTGGCAGAACCGTGGCGGCAGAGGTCACCCCGGTACCGCTTAGAGGCGCGCTTTGCTGGGAAGCGACCTCACCATTCGTGAAGTTGAACGACACGAGGGCAGTCAAAGTGCTCGCCGTCAAGGGTGCGAACGAGACTTGAACGTTACAGTTGGCTCCCGGCCCCAAAGTCGCGGGCGGTGCCGGGCAACCGTTGTTCAACGAGAATGAAGTGGCGCCTGGACCGGTCAGCCCAATGCTGGTCAATGTTAGGGCTGCAGCTCCGGGATTGCTCACGTTAATGGTTTGCGGTCCGCTGGTAAGGCCGAGCGGTTGCCCGTTGAATATGAGGTTCAGCGGATTGAGCGTAAGAACCGGAGCTTGCGAAGGAACCGGTGGGCTCGGAATCAGAATGCCGAAGGGCGTTGTCAACGGAATGGTGTTGAGAACCTTATTCGTGGAAGTCTGGATGATGGAAAGCGATCCGCCGACAGTATTCGCGACATACGCCAGCGTGCCATCCGGTGTGATCGCAATGGACTGCGGGGAATTCCCCACCGGTATGGTTGCAACAACCGTGTTAGTTGCGGTGTCGATCACGGAAACAGTGTTTGAATTCGCATTCACAACGTAGAGTTGAGTGCCATCCGGAGTTATGGCTGAATCATAAGGCGCGATGCCCAAGGGGATGCTCGCCACCGTGGTATTGCTGGGCAGAGAGATGACGCTAACGGAGCCCGGGCTCGTCGTAGAGAAGTTCTGCATAACGTATCCCAGCGTTCCGCTGGGATTTAGCAACGGCCCAAAGAGGCAGCAATTCCCCTGCTGTCCTTCGGGCACGGAAACCTGGAAAGTCGAAGTGACTGTATTCGTGCTTGTACTAATCACCGCAATGGTGTTTCCCACTCCCGCGACGTAAACCGATTTTCCGTCGGGAGTAACCGTCACGTTTGCCGCGGATATCCCAGTAGATATGGTTGTCACCATAGTGTTTGTGGCAACGCTGAAAACAGAAACGGTCGTGTCAATGGCGTTGGCCACATATCCATACTGGCCATTGGGCGTGATAGCGACCGCATTGGGCCCTTGGCCAACCGGAATCGTAGTCAACAGCGTGTTGGAGCTTGTATCCACCACGTTCACGAGATTGTCGGTGTAATCCGCGATGTACAGGCGGGTCTGATCCGGCGTAATGCCAAATGGCTCGCCGAAACCGGTCAACGGAATCGTGCCCACAACTGAATTCGTCGTGGTGTCCAAGACGTCCAGGCAGCAATTCGCGGAAACGACACTGCCGATATAGGCGTACGGATGGGTAGCCGTAACCGTCAATGTGGTCGAGCCGAAAACGTTGCCCAGCCTTGCCGTGATCGTCGAGGGTCCGGCACCCACTCCTGTAGCCACACCGCTCGAGTTGATGGTGGCGACCGTCGTTGTGCCGGAAGTCCAAGTGACCGTACCCGTAAGGTTTTGTTCGCTTCCATCACTATAGATGCCAGTCGCAATGAACGGCAGGATTGCGCCCTCCAGGAGGGTTGGGTCTACAGGCGTAACCACGATGGTCTCCAGAATCACGGTGGTGGTGGGGTTGATCGTCAGGCTGAGGGCCTGCGTGGCCATGTGTCCACCGGCGTCCGTGACCTGCACGGTGAAGTTGTAGGTGCTGGCAGCGGTCGCTGTGCCGGAGAGCACCCCCGCCGAGGAGAGGGGAGAAAAGCCCGGAGGCAGCGAGCCAGAGATAAGGGTCCAGCTATACGGTAGCGCGCCGCCTGCAGCTTGCACTCCGAACGAGTAAGGGGTGCCAACCACGCCCGGGGGCAGAGACTGCGTCGTCACGACCAGGGTATTCGCGGGAACGATGCCATAGACTTCGCGAACGCGGTTGTTATAGGTGTCGGCGATGTAGAGATTTCCGGCGAAATCGCCGCCGACATCGGCTACAAAGGAGAGCATGGCGCTCGTGGCAGGGCCGCCGTCTCCGGAGAACCCAATTACGCTGTCACCAGCGACGGTCTGAATCAGGCCGGTGGAGGCAACGATTTCGCGCACGCGCCCATTGACGTAGTCGCCGAAGAAGAGGTTAGCCGCCTGATCCACGTAGATCCCGTAAACATCGAAAATCTCGGCCGTGGTAGCCGCAATGTTGTCGCCGTTATAGCCGGGCGTGCCTGTGCCGGCGACGGTTACAATGTTGCCCGTGGAAGCGACGATTTTGCGGATGCGGTAATTCCCAAGATCAGAGAAGTACAGATTGCCGGCAGCGTCGCCATAGACACCAATGGGGTAGTAGACTTGGGCTTGGACAGCGGGAATGTTGTTTCCGTTGTAGCCCGCCACGCCGGTACCGGCAATGGTTTGTATCAGGCCGGTTGAAGCGACGACCTCGCGGACACGAGAGTTGCCATAATCTGCGAAAAAGATATTGGCGTTGGGATCCACATAGATGCCCCAGGGATCAGCAAGAGTCGCGTCAGAAGCGGGACAGCCGTCCCCAACTGTGTCCGTTTGATTCGGGCAGCCTGAACCACCCCCGGCCACGCTGGTGATGATCCCAGTCACGCCATCCACTCTTCGGATGAGGCCCAAGCCATAGTCGGTAAAGTAGATGTTGCCGTGGGCATCCACGAAAACGGTGAACGGATAAATCAAAGCCTGCGTCGCAAGGCACCCGTCTCCAAAAGCGTCCGTTTCTCCCGGGCAGCCCGTGCCGGTGGTGCCGCTGCCCGCGACCGTCTGAATGATGTGCGTTATGGCGTCCACTCTACGTATGCGTTCATTCTCAAAGTCCGCGATGTAAATATCGCCGACCGGGTCCACGGCCATCCCATACGGGAAATCGAGCTCCGCATTCGTGGCAATTTGGCCGTCACCACTAAAACTCGGTGTCCCATTCCCAGCGACAGCTTGGATAACGTCATTTGAAGCTGCGACTTCCCGAACCGTGAATGTGCCGTAATCGGCGATGTAGAGATTGAAAGCAGGGTCAACAAACACGGAAAAGGGCTCCGGGAGGTAGGCTTCGGTCGCTGGGCAGTTGTCGCCATAGATGTCTGACTCCCCGCCGCAGCCGAGAATCCCGCCCCCACCCGCGATGGTCAAAATCTCGCCGGACTCGACGATAATCTCGCGGATCCGCGAGTTACTGTAGTCGGAGAAATACACGTTGCCGAAGGAATCCAGGAAGAGGCCGCGAGGATCGGAAACTTGCGCGGTAGTTGCGGCGGCGCCATCACCGCTAAAGCCGGCGGTTCCGGTGCCCGCAATGGTCTGGATAATGCCGGTAGAAGCATTCACTTCACGAACGCGATTGTTGGCGGTGTCAGCGATATAAATATTGTTGCTGGAGTCCGTGAAAACGCCGGCAGGCCCGCCAAGTATCGCGGAAGTAGCGGCACACCCGTCTCCGACCGTGTCCGTGCTGTTCTCGCATACAGTTGTCGCGCCCCCCGCAACGGTTTGCATCAGCCCGGTGGCGGCGACAACTTCGCGAATGCGCTCGTAACCGCTATCGGCGATGAAGATATTCAGGTTGGCGTCCACATAAACCTGGCTCGGCCCATCGAAGATCGCCATGGTCGCGGGGCAGCCATCGCCCAAGACATCAGTAGCAGTCGCGCAGACGGAGGTGGCGCCGCCCGCCACCGTGGAAATAACGCCGGTTAAGGCGTTCACTTTGCGGATCGAGTTGTACTCGTCATCAGCGATGTACAGGTTTTGCTGGGAATCGATCGCTAAACCGCCAACAGGGCCGAGGGTCGCGTCGATGGCCGGACCGCCGTCCCCGTTATTGCTGGCGATCTCATAAAAATAAGCTCCGTTGCCTGCAACGATGGTTAGAGTTCCGTTTGTCGCGATTTTATAAACCCTTCCGCCATCTCCACCAGCTGATTCCACGCCCACATACACGTTTCCCGCAGTGTCCTTGACAACAGCGAACGGATACCCCAACCCCACCTGCAATGCGGGAAGATTGTTCGGTCCTCCTCCCGCCACGGTATTGATGGTGCCGAGCGCTTGCGCGGAAGCCGAAGGGAGATAAGCCAGCAGGATTGCAACGAGTATAACTATTCTCTTAAGCATAGCCATTTCCCTCATTCCTGTGTCCGCAAGAGCGGGATGTTGATCAAAGTGGTCTTGCCGCCGGAAGGTTTCAGGGTCACTTGGAACTGCTGGTGCGGCCCAGTGGACCATTGGTTGAAGTCCTGCTTGGCCATCAGGAACTGTAGAGAGACCTGCGCGGTGGAATGGGAATGCACCACGGTATTGGTAGAGGCGCTCACGGTTTGGCCCGGCGCCGAAAGGCTGCGCAGGCTCACCTTGGTGACCGTCAAGCCGGTGGTGCCACCATTCACAAGATTGAGTTCCACCGTGATTTGTACTTGCGTCCCCAGGTCGGTGTTCTCCGTGATTTTGTAGGTGCCGGCGACCAGCGGTCCCGCCGAGGCGCGGGGAGCCACCAGTAGGAGGAGGGCAAGGAAATTGGCGAGAGAAAGTGCAACGAAACGCAAGCGCAGGTTCATAACGGCGTCCTTTCGGTGGTGCAAAACTCGAAAACGGAGCAGCTGGATTGTGTGGTGGGCCACAGGTCAAGAAAATGGAAATACTGAAGTGAGGAGTTCCCAGGCGCGATGCAGCGGCAATTTACAGCGTCAGAAAAACGAAGGCACCCCGTTGTGCAAATCTGGGCAACAAGCATGGCTCACCCGAAACGCGCTTACCGGGAGACCCTAAGACAAATGTGGGATGAGCAGGTCTTCTGCTCTCCCCCAAGCAGAGGCCAACAGGGGCCGCGTATAAATGCGAGAGAGATTACCAAAGGAGGGAGGGCAGTCAAGTTAAAAGACGAACTACACCCGGTCCCGGGAAAGATTGTCAGTACTGGTAGTCCTGAATGGAGGCCACCCGATCGGTTGGCGGCTCGCTTTTTCCAAGTCTGCCTTTGCACCGGCCCGGCGGATTCCATTCACAGGCAGCGGAGACCATCCACACGCGCCGTTGGCAAAAGCAATCCCAGCTCAGGAACTCTATATAATGCAAAATGGACGGAGCGAGGCTTATCTTGACGAATCTTCTGTTTCGCGTAGTTGGAAGGGTGTTCCCACGCTGCAGCGTGATTTCTCAGGCCATTGCGTTTAACCTTTTTCTCGCCTTTTTTCCCACGCTCTTGCTGGCTGTGGCGTTTGCTTCCAGCTGGATTGGAAGCAAAACCGCTCTCCTCGATGCCATTCGCAATTTCACGGAGTTTTTGCCACCCGGCAGCCAGGGAATCGTGACGGACTTTCTGGAACGCCGCGGACCGGATTTGTGGAAGTTTGCCGTGCTCGGCTGGGCGGGCACGTTGCTGGGCGGTTCGCAGGTAATGAAACTGCTCATGGATGGAATCCACCTGATCTATGGCGACGAAGAGCACATCGGTTATGTGCACCGCCAACTTCGCGGGTTGCTGCTCCTATTGATTACGATTGCCCCCATCCTCGCCGCGGGAATCCTCGGCGTGTTTGGGCGGCAGCTCCGGAAATGGTTGACACTGCAACTGGGTTCATCCGTGCCCATCCACGGCCTGTGGTTGATTTTTTTTCCGGCCGCGGCTATGGTCCTGGCGATGCTGGCCCTGGCGGTAATCTATTGGGTCGCGCGTCCCAAAGAAAAGCGGTTGGGGAATGTGCTTCCCGGCGCCACGCTGGCCACGCTGCTCTGGTGGTTGGTGAACGTGGTTTTTGGGGTTTATGTGCGGCGCGTACCCTACAGCTGGGTTTATGGAGGGTTGGCGGCCGTAATCGGCTTGCTCGTCTGGATGCAAATCTCCGCGGTCATTGTGTTCCTGGGAGCCGCGTGGAATGCGGAGAAGGCCGTTGGAAGAGCGAGCTGAAGAATGAACTTTGCTGCACAGAAAGAAGGCAGAACGTGAAGCCCATCGAGGTGGAATGTTACGCCGGGTATCGTGCAGACGAGCGGCCTGTGCGGTTGCGCCTGGGGGAAGAAACGCTCGAGGTGACCGAAGTGGAAGATCGCTGGTACTCACCGGGAGAGACCTTTTTCCGCGTGCTTCTCGCCAATGGGGATCGCTACGTTTTGCGCCACGTCGAGGCACAGGACGCCTGGAGCATCGAAGGATTCCGCCGTGCCGCGCCTTGAAACTCTCGGAATGTGTGCAGCGAATGCGCCAGGCCGGGTGAATTGGGACTTTGACACGAAACAACGTGAGCGTATAGTCAAGGGGACCCACCCTCACTCAGGCGGCCTGAAGGGACTGGCGCGGGTAACCCATTAGGTCGCCATATCGAGGTAGGGAAAGCCATGAAGCCGAGAACGACCCATTACACTGCCATTCGAGGCTTTTTCCTTGGCTTGATGCTGCTCGCATCGCTGGGGACAATCACGCTTCTTCTCCGCGCTCAGGACCCCGCAACCGGGGCCACCCAAACCCCCGCTGCCACGCCTGATAAAGTCCCAGCCATTCCTACCGAAGCACCGCCTCCTAAGCCCCCCGCAGACCCCAAGCAGGAAGTATCCATGCAGGACACCGGAACCACCTTCAAACTCCGCGTGAACCTGGTCCAAGTGCATGTGATCGTGCGCGATGACCGGGGTAAAGCGGTTGGCAATTTGACGAAAGGTGATTTCCAGTTGTACGACAACGGGAAGCTTCAGTCCATTTCCACGTTTGGCGTGGAGACAGCCAAGTCCCGCACGGAACGCGCGGACGCCGCCGCGAAAACCCAATTGAGCGAGGGAGAGACTCCTGCTGGGGGTGCGGTGACGCTGCCCGAACGCTTTGTGGCCCTGACGTTCGATGACGTGAACCTTAAAATGGAAGATGCCGTCACGGTGCGGGTGGCCGCGACAAAGTTTATCGACAGCATGACCCCCGTCGACCGCGTAGGCATTTTTTCGACCTCCGGACAGTTGAAGCAGGATTTCACCAACGACAAAGAGGCCCTGAAGAGCACGCTGTTGAGGCTTGCCCCGCGCAATTTGGCGGGCAGCCACACCAGCAGTTGCCCCGACGTTAGCTACTACATGGCCGATCAGATAGCAAACATGCACGACCAGCAAGCTTTGTCGGTAGTGGTGTATGAAACCTGGCAGTGCATGTTTGGTGGGGACCAGCACATGCTTGCCGCAGCCCAGTCGGCGGCGCAGGCTGCGGTCAATCAGGAACTGTCTATGGGGGCAGCCAACAACAATTACACCTTCCGGGAGTTGGAATCCGTCATCCGTGTCCTGTCGGGGAAACCCGGTGAACGCGTGTTGCTTCTGGCCTCACCGGGATTCTTGCTCAGCGTGAATTCGACGGATTACTCGGATACCGAAGGCATCGTGGAGCGCGCCAACCGCTGGAACATCGTGGTCAACACCCTCGACGCGCGCGGCCTGTACGCGCCGGATGTGATGGGGGATATTTCGCAGCGTACCTCGGATACCGGCCAAACGGCGGGGCAGAAAAGCACCTACCGCATCGCGGAACAAGCCGCCCAGGATTACGTCCTGATGGATTTTGCCTATGGAACCGGCGGCACGTTCTTCCACAATTCCAACGACCTGGAGGGCGGCCTGCAGCGTACCGGCGGCGTCCCGGAAGTTTCTTATGTGCTGGGCTTTTCGCCGCAGAGTCAAAAGATGGACGGCGCGTACCACACCATAAAAGTGAAATTGACGGGAAAACAGAAGTATGAAATCCAGGCGCGCCGCGGCTACATGGCGCCCAAGAAACTCTCCGATCCGGAAGAAATGGCCAAACAGGAAATCCAGGATGCGGTTTATTCCCAGGACGAAATTGACGATCTGCCGCTGAATTTCCAGACGCAGTACTTCAAGACGGACGCTTCCGGAGCGCGGCTGAGCGTGGTTTCGCGCCTGGATCTCAAGGGCGTTCACTTCCGCAAAGCCGAGGGACGCAATCTGGACAATTTGACCGTAGCCACGGTCATCTTCGACGAAAACGGGAATTACATTACCGGCGGTTCCAAGATCGTCTACATGCGCCTGCTTGATACGACCTATGAAAGGCTCAGCCGCTCCGGATTGACCGTGAAATCCAGCTTCGACGTCAAGCCCGGTAAGTATATGGTGCGGCAGGTGGTGCGGGATTCGGAAGGCGCGCAGATGGCGGCGCGCAACGGTACAGTGGTGATACCGAACTGAGTTGCGGTCCGGAGGGGGTTGCCTGGTTTGTACCCGTAGCAACCTTATATCGCGTCTATCTGACTAACGGACGTCGGGATCGGTATCTGCACAGTGCTCTACAGGAGGGGGAGATGAGCTTCGAGCCGAGAATCAAGACTGACAAACTGTTTTTCGCGGTGGCCCTGCTGGCGCTGGTGGCTTGGCCCTTTGTCGCCCGTGCTCAAGCGCCGGATGCCGCCAAACCCCCGGCAACCGACCAGCAGCCTGCCGCGACCGGCGCCGTAATCCGGACGGAGTCGCGGATCGTTCTGGTGGACGCCGTGGTGACGGACAAAAAGGGTACCTACATCACGGACATGAAGCAGCAGGATTTCAAAGTTTATGAGGACAACAAGGAGCAGACCATCACCAGCTTTTCCTTTGGCTCGGACCCGACGGTTGAAGCCAAGGGACAGCAGCACTACATGATCCTGTTCTTTGACAATTCCTCGATGGATTCCGCCGATCAAATCCAAGCACGCAAGGCCGCCGGCCAGTTCATCGAAAAGAGCGCCGGGCCGGACCGTCTGATGGCTGTCGTGGATTTTGGCGGGACCCTGGCCATTGAGCAGAACTTCACCGCGAACGCCAAGCTCCTGCAAGCGGCTGTGGCGGGCGTGCACACTTCCAGCGTTTCATCCAACGTCGCATCAAATACGATGGGCACCTCGATGGGCGCCCCTACGATGAACAATCCGCAACTGCCGTCGATGGCCTCGCCAGTGGGAGTTCCTCCTACGATGGGCATCCCCTCCATGAGCAACGCGGAAACCGATTTTGGCGCGCGCACCATGCTTCTGGCGATTCGCAGCCTGGCCAAAAACCTGCGTGGCGTCCCCGGCCGTAAAATGCTGGTTCTGTTTTCCGCGGGCTTTCCGCTGGAGGATGCAGAGCGCATGTCGGAGCTGACGGCGACGATTGATGCCTGCAACAAGGCCAACGTGGCTGTGTACGCCTTGGATGTCCGCGGACTCGTGGCGGGCGTGCCCGGAGGAAGCGCTCGCATGCGGCAGCCCTCGAGCACTCAGAGCGCGCACGCAGTTGCGCTGAGAGGTGGCACGCAGAGCCTTCGGCCGAGATTGGTGCTGGCTAGCTACCCTGTGGCCTCCGCGATGGAACCCCAAAGACCCGGCGGCGGGGGCGGTGGTGGAACAGGTGGCGGCGGTGGTGGAGTTGGTGGCGGTGGTGGAGCTGGCGGTGGTGGTAAAGGAGGAACCGGCGGTGGGACGGGTGGCACTGGCGGTACCGGCGGCACAGGCGGCACTGGTGGCGGGACCGGGGGTAAGGGTGGAGGCACCGGCACTGGAACCGGCACCGGCTCCGGCGGTGGGAGTAAGGGCGGCGGTACCAGCAGTGGTGGAGGGGGGACTTCGACGAATAATCCCGCCTACTCGAACTACTACAACAATCCGATGAACCAGCCGCGAGCGATTTTGCCTCCTCTGCCAAGTGCGGCCACCAATCAACAGATCCTGATGGCTCTGGCGCAAGGCACGGGAGGATTTGCGATTTACAACACCAACGACCTGCTGGCCGGGCTGGATCGCATTGCGCAGGAGGGCAACCAGTTCTACGTGCTCGGCTACGTGCCGCAATCCACGCCGGAGGGCAGTTGCCACGCCCTGAAGGTGAAGTTGAACCGCGGCGGATTGGAAGTGCGCTCGCGCAGCGGGTATTGCAACACGCGGCCCGTGGATCCTCTGGATGGCAAGCCCATTGAGAAGCAAATGGAGGCCCAGGCCGCGGGGTCGCAGCCCGGCGCCATCCATGGCACGATGCAGGCCCCCTACTTTTACACGGCGCCAAACATTGCCCGTGTGAATCTCGCAATGCAGATTCCCGGCGACTCGGTTGTGTTCAACAAGGACAAAGGGAAATACCATGCGGTCGTCAATGTACTGGGAATCGCCTATAAGCCTGATGGATCCCCAGGGGCGCGCTTCAACGACGTCTTAAACCTCGACTTGGACAAGGACGAGTGGAAGGAATTCACCAAGGCCCCCTATCGCTATACGAACCAGTTCGATGCGGCGCCCGGCACTTACAAGCTGACGGTGGTGCTCAGCTCCGGCGGCGATGCCTTTGGGAAATTCGAGACGCCCTTGCAGATCGATTCGTATGAAGGAAACAAATTCACGCTGGGCGGAGTGGTACTGTCCACCAGCGTGCAACGCGTGACGGAGATTGCCACGGAAGTGGATGCCACCATGCTCGAGGACCGCACCCCGCTCATCGTCAATGGAATGCAGGTGAATCCCGCGGCGGACTACCACTTCAAGAAGACGGACAATGTGGTGCTCTATTCCGAACTCTACGAGCCTCTCCTTAAATCGGATAATCCTCCGAAGGTGGCGGCGGGCTACCGCATCTTCGACATAGCCACGAACAAAGAAATGATGTTCTCTGGAATCAAGTACATGGACGAATACGTTCAGAAGGGCAATCCCGTGATCCCCTTCGGTATGAAGGTCCTGCTGAAAGACTTGCCCGCAGGGAATTACCGGTTGGTGCTGATGGGTGCGGATACGGCGAAGAATCAGGCTACTCCGCGCCAAGCGGACTTTGTCCTCACTGAATAGCCGTAGGGGCTAATCTTAGGGAACACGGGCACTTTCAGCCGACAACTTTCCGCCAGCAACCGGGTTAAGCTGAAGATGATGCTGCTGTCGGGCCATGCCATCTTGTTTCGCTCCGTCCGGCTGACGCTTAAGCCGAAACGCCTCGTTGCGCCTTCGCTCGCGGACAATCTCAGAGCGCTTCTCGCCATGCTGCTCAGCATGGCTTGCGTTTTCACACTTCTTCTTGATCTGCCGAGCCTCGCGGCCAGCGCGCTCCCTAAGGATAAGAATCCCAAGCAAGATCCCGTTCTGAAGGGCCTGCCAATCACGGAAATGAGCGCCGATGAAGCGATTCTCCACGCGCTGAACCGGCTAGCCTATGGGCCGCGCCCCGGAGACGTCGAGCGCGTGCGGCAGATGGGCCTGGCAAAGTGGATTGACGCGCAACTCAACCCCAAAGCGCTGGATGATTCCGCGATGGAAGCGCGCCTGCGGACTTATCCCACGCTGCAGATGTCCTCCGCGCAATTGATCGCCGAATATCCCAATCCAAAGCAAGCCGCGAATCAGGCGGCCAAGCAGGCCAGCATTTCTAAAGAAGACAGCACGCAGCAAGCACTACAGAAGGACGCGGATGCCGGTGTGACCGCGATGGCGCAGGACATGCCGGCCAACGATTCCGCAGCCAAGGGTGAAGCCGCCGCTGGTGGAACCATGGACATGGCTTCCGCGGATACTCCTTCACCCATGAAGTTGAATCCTGCCACACCGGGGGCGGGCAGAAAAGATTCGCTTGGAGTGGACCCCAACGCGGTGCCTCCCGCGATGGCCGACGACAGCAAGAGGCCGCAGCGCGTCGTGGAAGAACTGGCCATGGCCAAGGTGACACGCGCCATTTATAGCGAACGCCAATTGCAGCAGGTGATGGACGATTTCTGGTTCAATCATTTCAACGTGTATGCGGGCAAGGGCGAGGATAAGTGGTACCTCACCTCCTACGAACGCGACGTGATTCAGCCGCACGCGCTGGGCAAGTTCAAGGACCTGGTGACGGAAACGGCCAAGAGCCCCGCGATGCTTTTCTATCTGGACAATTTTCTCAGCGCTGATCCGCGCGCCGCGGAGCGCCAGGCTGCTCTACGCGCCATGCGCCAGCAGATGCGCCGTGGCCCTTATGCCGGTTGGCCACCCCCGGGGCAGACCGCGAACAAGAAGAAGCAGGAGCGCGGGCTCAACGAGAATTACGGGCGCGAATTGATGGAACTGCACACACTGGGCGTGGACGGCGGGTACGCGCAGCAAGATGTTACGGAAGTGGCGCGCTGCTTCACCGGCTGGACCATTGAAAAGCCGCGGGAGAATCCGCGCTTCAAGTTTGACGAGCGCGTGCACGATCCCGACCCGAAGCATGTTTTGGGCAAGAAGATCCATGCGGGCGGCATGAAGGACGGCGAGCAGGTGATTGAATTGCTCGTGAAGAATCCCAACACCGCAAAGTTTATTTCCACGAAATTGGCGCGGCGATTTGTTTCGGACACCCCTCCGCCCGCGCTCGTCCAGCGCATGGCCAAGACGTTTCAGAAAAGCGGCGGCGACATCCGCGAAGTGATGCGCACGATGATCTATTCGCCGGAGTTCTGGTCGCGCGAAGCTTACCGCGCAAAGGTGAAAACGCCGTTTGAGCTGGTGGTGTCGTCGGTGCGCGCGCTGGGCACCGATGTGGATACGCCGTTGCCTTTGGTACGCTGGGTGGGGCGCATCGGCGAGCCTCTCTATCAATGCCAGCCGCCCACCGGTTATTCGGACAAGGCGGAAACCTGGGTGAACACGGGCGCGTTGTTGAACCGGCTGAATTTTTCTTTGGCTCTGGCGGGAAACAAGGTGCGCGGCTCGCGTAGCGATGTGACGGCGCTGCTGGGCAGCGATTCCAGCGGTGACGCCAAAGCCGCTCTCGACCGTGCCGTAGCAGTTTTCTTGGGCGGGCAGGCCGCTGCCGGAACCGTGGATACGCTACAGAAGCAACTCGACAGCCCGCAAATTGTGCAGGCCAAGTTGGACGACCCGGTGAAGCAGGTGGACTTGGGCGTGGTGACCGGCTTGGTGCTGGGCGCGCCGGAATTTCAACGGCGATAAGTTTGGAGTGCGGCGGCTTGCCGCCGCTTTTGCGGTCTATGCCTCTTTGCCGGACGATCGTTTGGCAGGTTTGGCTTATATCGCAAAAGCGAGAGCAAGCTCTCGCACTCCAAAGGAGTTCACATGAGCAACCACTGTTGCGAAGGCGTGCGGCCCGCGAAATTCTCGCGGCGCTATTTCATGAAGCAGGGCGGTATCGCTCTGGTTGGCCTGAGCACCGTTCCTGCTTTCTTGCAGCGCGCAGTTGCCTCCACGCCCGGGGCAGGGAAGAAGCAACTCGTCGTGCTTTTCCAACGTGGAGCCGCCGACGGCCTGAACATCGTGGTGCCCTTCGCTGAACCCAATTACTACCGCATGCGCCCAACCATCGCGATTCCCCAGCCGCGCCGCGGTGGGAATGACGCCGCTATCGACCTCGACGGATTTTTCGGCTTGCACCCCAGCCTTGCGCCGCTTGCACCTCTTTTCCAGAAAAACCAATTGGCCATTGTGCATGCGGCCGGTTCACCCGATCCCACGCGCTCGCACTTCGATGCGCAGGATTTCATGGAGTCAGGAACTCCCGGCGTGAAAGCCACCGAGGATGGCTGGTTGGACCGCGCGCTCGGTACCATGCCGGAAGAAAACGCTTCGCCGTTTCGCGCCGTGGCCATGGGCCCCAATTTGCCGCGCATGCTGCAGGGCGGCACCGGAGCCGTGGCAATTCCCGATCTGCGCCAGTTCAAAGTGCAGGCGCAATCACCGGCGATGGCGAATGTCGCGCAGGGTGGCTTTGAGGCCATGTACGCGCAGACCGTGGATCACGCGCTGCACGGTACCGGCACGGAAACTTTTGAAGCCATCGACCTGCTGCGCAAAATAGATATGAACAAATTTCCCCCGGAAAACGGCGCGGAATACCCGAAGGGGCAGGTGGGGCAGAAACTGCAGCAGATTGCCGTGATGCTGAAGGCAAATATCGGCGTCGAGGTGCTCTTCGTGGATTGCGGCGGTTGGGACAACCACGTCAACGAAGGCGGCGCGCAGGGACAACTATCCAACCTCTTGAAGGAACTCGGGCAATCGCTGGCCGCGTTTCATCAGGACATGGGCGATCGCATGGGCGACATCGTCGTAGTCACGATGAGCGAATTTGGCCGCACCGCGAAGGAAAACGGCAACCGCGGCACGGACCACGGCCATGCCAATTGCATGTTCGCTATGGGTGGAGACATCAAGGGCGGCCGCGTCTACGGCAAATGGCCCGGGCTGGAAGAGCATCAGCTAAATGAGGGCCGCGACCTGGCGCTGACCACGGACTTTCGCTCGGTGGTCGGCGAGATTCTGACGAAACATCTAGGCGTGCACGATTTAAGCAGCGTTTTCCCCGGCTTCGACAACAACCCCCACAAATTCGCGGGCCTGATCAAGATTTAGCCTGCTCGCTGAAAAACTCCACTCCCGTCATTCCGAACGGAGTCTGCGGAGTGAAGAATCCCTCTTTCATTGGGTTTGCGCCGAAGAGAGATTCCTCGCTTCGCTCGGAATGACGGGCCCGGTCACTTTTTAGACAGCTCCTTAGTCCTCTGCGTTGCCCAAAGATCGAATCACGCTTGACAGCTCTACCACCTCAATGTCTTCTGGGCACTCGGGCCAATTGTGCCGCCAGCAGACAATTGCATCGCAACCATTTGCAGGGTGGCCGTGGTCCCGAAAATTCCTGCTTTCAAATTCAAATTCGATGTCCACGCGCTGCCAACGTCCCGGACCGATCTGGCGCTTGGCCTCACAATCGGGGAACCCCGTTTGCATAGCCTCGACCATGTAGCCGAGCTCCCTGGCAAGCATCCCAAACAGGAATATCACGCCCTGCTCGTTGACCGGCTCGTGGCGCAGCCCGCGGAAGTCCATGGGGTCCCCATAGGTGGGGCGATCGCGTAACTGCGCGCGTTGTGTTTTGTTTGGCGTCGTCGAGGAACGCGAATCTTGGTTCGCGGGGTCCTCCTCCTTCCGTTTGGCAACCGGCAGGAGCGCCACAACATCCGCCCATTCACGCTTGCCTTTGGCAAAATTGCGAAAGGCTTGCGGCACGGAGGCCCAGCCGCCGAACCGTCTTTCCAGGGTGCGAGGCTCATGTTTTCCCTCGAGCAGGTACCCGCGCCGCGAAGGTACCGCTCGCCTTCTTCGCACCGTTTCGCCCCAGTCTCTCAGCAGTTCACTATCCTGCAGCTTTAGCCTCAGCTTGCGGGGCTTGAGCCCCGCTGCCCTGACGGCGTCATTCCATTTGGGAAAGAACTTCGCGACCGCATACTTCGTGATTTCTGCGCGCCCGAAGAATTCTGCGTGCGATGGCGCGCGTCCAAGCTGCCTTGCAACGGCGCCGATCGAATCTATGATCTTCTGCTTGCTTGACACTGTTTTTTTCTTCGGCCGTGCTTCAGCACGATAGCCCTTGTAGTGGCCGACCTTTAGGTCGGTGATTTCCGTCTTGGAATGTGGGTTAGACGCGGCGCAGCGTAGAGCGCCTTGCAAGGGACACCATACGGATCACGGGGCAACAAAAAGGATTCCGCCGGGACGCAACTTCTGGCTAGGCGCTGGGAAGCCGGCAAGCGAGGATCGCTGCCCCTAAAATAAAAAAAGCGGGAGAGAGCTCCCGCTTTAGGAGGCGCAATTTTATACGTTAGTAAGTTTACCAAAGATCAATGGGTATGTCAAGCAAAAACTTTCCGAAGGATTCTTTATCCAGTTCGCGGCGGAGACGCAAACTGAGAGTCGAGCGTGAAGTGCCAGTAAGGCAGCATCACCATGCTCAGAGTTCTCGAATCCAGATGTTGCGGAAGCGCACAGGGTTCCCGTGATCCTGCAGCGCCACCGGCCCGCGAACCACGCCCGGCTTGTACGGCGGGCGCTCGCCATGCTCCGTCGGTCCCGTTAGCGCGACATTGTCCTGCACCAGGACGCCGTTGTGGAAAACGGTCACCCGCGCCGGCTTCAGCAGTTTGTTTGCGGCGTCAAACTTTGGCGCGTGAAACACGATGTCGTATTGCTGCCACGTTCCGGGCGGCCGCGACGCGTTCACTTGCGGCGGATATTGGCCATACAATGAGGCAGCCTGACCGTCCGCGTACGTTTTATTCTTGTAGGAATCCAGCACCTGCACCTCATACAGGCCTTGTAGGTACACGCCGCTATTCCCGCGTTCCTGGCTATCGCCCACCGGTGGAACCGGCTCGGCAAACTCGACGTGGAGTTGGAAATCGCCGAACTCCTGCTTCGTTTGGATGTTCCCGGTCTCCGCTACAACTTCCGCATAGCCGTTCTGCACTTTCCACTTGGCCGCGCTCTTATCGGCGTGCTGCCACTTCGACAAATCCTTCCCGTCGAAGAGCACGATCGCATCCGAAGGTGGATGCCCCGGCATGTCCTGCGTGCTGAACGTGCCCGGATCCACCACCGGCGGCGCCGGACGGCTCATATCATGAATCTTCCATTTCGTATCGACTTGCGACTGGGCAGGCGCAGCCAGAACAAGCAGCAACAGGCCACTGCCAAAAGCAAACAAAAGTTTTTGCATGAAAATCACCTCGGAGAGTAACTTCAGGAATTGTAACACCTGCACCCCAAAAAAAAGGCGCCCCAATGCAACGGGGCGCCTCTTTGGATGTAAGCATGCTATTCCGCAGCGGAGCCGCGAATACGCATGTTGAAGAAGGAGCGGTAGACGAACGTGAACGAAACGAGGAAGAAAACCGCCGCGAGGATGTGCGACAGCGTGCCGCCCGTTTCGGAAGTAAGTTTCACGGCCAGTTCCACGGCCAGCAAGCCGAACAGCGTGGTGAACTTGATCACCGGGTTGAGCGCCACCGAGGAAGTGTCCTTGAAGGGATCGCCGACCGTGTCGCCAATGACGGTGGCGTCATGCAGCGGCGTGCCCTTCTGCTTCATCTCGACTTCCACGATTTTCTTGGCGTTGTCCCAAGCCGCTCCCGCGTCCGCCATGAAAATGGCCTGGTACAGACCAAATATGGCGATGGAGATGAGGTAGCCGATAAAGAAAAACGGCTCGACGAAGGCGAAGGCCAGCGTCGCGAAGAAGACCGCGATGAAAATGTTGAGCATGCCCTTCTGCGCGTATTGCGTGCAAATCTCCACGACCTTCTTGGAGTCCGCCACACTGGCTTTTTCGCTGCTCTCCAGCTTGATGTGGCGCTTGATGAATTCCACCGCGCGATAGGCGCCCGTGGTCACGGCCTGCGTGGAAGCGCCGGTGAACCAGTAAATCATGGCGCCGCCCGTAATCAGGCCAAGAACAAAGGGAGCGTGGAGCAGGGAGAGGTTATTCACGCCGGACGTGAGCCCCTTGGTGAGCGCCATGATGATGGAGAAAATCATGGTCGTTGCGCCGACCACGGCCGTGCCGATGAGCACGGGTTTCGCGGTGGCTTTGAAGGTGTTGCCCGCGCCGTCGTTGGCTTCCAGCAGGTGTTTGGCGCGCTCGAAGTCCACGTCGATGTCGTAATCCTTCTTCAGCTCCTGCTTGATGTTGGGGAGTTGCTCGATCTGCGAAAGCTCAAACACCGATTGCGCATTGTCCGTGACCGGGCCATAGGAATCGACGGCGATCGTCACGGGCCCCATGCCAAGGAACCCGAAAGCCACCAAACCGAAAGCGAAGACCGCCGGGGCGAGCATGACATTGGCAAGCCCCAGGTTGCTGATCAGATAGCCGATGGACATGAGGGTGACAATCGCGCCGCCCAGGTAGTAGCCAGAGAAATTCCCGGCCACAAATCCAGAGAGGATGCCCAGGGATGCCCCGCCCTCCTGCGCGGAGATAACCACTTCCTTGACGTGGCGCGATTCCGTGGAGGTGAAGACTTTGACCAGTTCGGGAATGACCGCGCCGGCCAGCGTGCCGCAGGAAATGATCGTGGCAAGCTTCCACCACTGGGAGGGGTCGCCACCGAGTGACGGAATAATCAGCCTCGAAACCACGAAAGTGAAGGCGATGGAGACGAAGGAGGTGATCCAGACCAACCAGGTGAGCGGCGCCTCGAAATTCATTTCCGGAGCATTGCCGTAACGGGCTTTCTGAATGGCGCCATTGATGAAGTAGGCGGCGGCGCTGGCGATCAGCATGATCACACGCATCACGAAGATCCACACCAGCAGTTGCACTTGAATCGTGGGATCTTTTACGGCGAGGAGGATAAAGGTGATCAGGGCGACGCCCGTCACGCCATAGGTTTCAAAGCCATCGGCAGTGGGGCCAACCGAATCGCCCGCGTTGTCGCCGGTGCAGTCTGCGATGACGCCGGGGTTGCGGGCGTCGTCTTCCTTGATCTTGAATACGATCTTCATCAAGTCAGAGCCGATATCGGCGATCTTGGTGAAAATGCCGCCGGCGATACGCAGCGCGGCCGCTCCCAGCGATTCGCCGATGGCGAAACCGATGAAGCATGGCCCAGCATACTCGCGCGGAATGAACAGCAAAATGATCAGCATCATCAGCAGTTCCACGCTGATCAGCATCATGCCCACGCTCATGCCGGATTCCAGGGGGATGTGGTTGATGGGGTAAGGCTTGCCACGCAGCCCTGCGAAGGCGGTGCGCGAATTGGCGAAGGTGTTCACGCGGATGCCGAACCACGCGACGCTGTAGCTGCCGCCCATGCCGATCAGGCTGAACAGCAGAATGATCGGCAGCGTCACGGCGATGGATTTCCCGGGAACGGGCGACAAGATGCCGAAATACAGCACGATCACGATGGCGATGAAGACCCACAGGAGGAGCAGGAATTTGCCCTGCGTGACCAGGTACGTCTTGCAGGTTTCGTAAATCAGCTCGGAGATTTCGCGCATCGCCTTATGCACCGGCAGGTTCTTCAGCTTCATGAAAATGGTCATGCCGAAGGCCAAGCCGAAGATGCAGATGAGGATGCCGAAAAGCAGAAGGGTATGGCCATTAAGGCCGAAAATAAACTTAACCGAGGATAGGTCGGGAAGCTTGAGACTCGCTTCACCACCCGCGGCTTCCTCCGCGGGACTGGCAAGAATGGCGGTGGCGCTGAGAAGCAGCAGTGCCGAAACCGCGAAGACACGATGCAACGTACGTCTGCCCACGGACCGGGCAGCATCCAGCAAGATTTGCATGAAGGATCCTCCAGAACATTCAGATCAATGCGGGGCGGTTGTTGCGGCCGGATAATCGGCCGCGGCCCCTGCTATTGGAAAACCACACATAACACCAGCCTGACGGGGAGCGAGGTGAACCAGAACCAGACTACATCCACCATCGTCAGGAGGAGCGCCTCACCGGTAACCGGGGAGACTCCCGCTTCGCAGACAGGACGGGAACTCTTTTGCCGGCGCACGCAAGACCTTTTGACCCCGAGCGGGTCAGGACCACGTCGGCACCTTCTATGTCTTGCGCCGCAGACAAGTGAAACGTTCACTTATAACACTTCACCAATGGCGGGTCAAACCATTTGGAGCAATGGAAATGGCCCTAAGTGGAGCACCAATGATAGTATGGCAAGTTAGCTTGACGATTGCTGTGACAGACAACCCAAGCGATTACCCACAATGAAGACTGAATTGACGGGCCCAGCCCAGCAGACCACCCCCAAGAAACAACTCCGGCACGATTGGCAGAAGGACGAGGTTGCGGCAATTTACAGGACACCCCTGCCCGAGCTGGTTTTTCAGGCGCAGACCATTCACCGCCAATTTCATGCCGCCGATCGCGTCCAAAAATGCCAGCTGATCTCCATCAAGACGGGGGGTTGCCCGGAGGATTGCGCGTATTGCCCGCAAAGCGCGCATTACGACTCTGAGGTCGAGCGCGAAGGACTGCTCGATCCCCAGCATGTGGTAAGCGTGGCGCGGGATGCCAAAGCTAAAGGCATCACGCGCATGTGCATGGGGGCGGCATGGCGGGAAGCGCCTCACGGCCGCGACTTCGAGAAAGTCCTGGAAATGGTGCGCGGCGTCTCCTCCCTGGGCCTGGAAGTTTGCTGCACCCTGGGCATGCTGACCAGCGAACAGGCGGTGCGGCTCAAGGAAGCGGGGCTCACAGCCTACAATCACAATCTGGACACCTCACCAGAATTTTATGGCTCGATTATCACCACCCGCGTGTACGATGAGCGGCTAAGGACCCTTGCGGCGGTTCGCAAGGCCGGAATCACCGTGTGTTGCGGCGGCATTCTGGGAATGGGAGAGAAAGAGAGCGACCGCGCCGGGCTATTGCATCAACTGGCGACGCTCGATCCTCACCCGGAAAGTGTGCCCATCAACATGCTGGTCCGCGTCGAGGGCACGCCTCTGGCCAAGATGCCGCCTCTGGATCCGCTGGAAATGGTGCGCGCCATCGCCACGGCGCGCATCCTGATGCCTGCTTCGCGCGTGCGCCTGGCCGCCGGGCGCAAGCAGTTGTCTCCGGAAGCCGTGACGCTGTGTTTTCTTGCGGGCGCCAATTCGATTTTTGTCGGAGAGAAGCTGCTGACCACGCCAAACCCTGGAGTGGATGAGGATGAGCAGATGCTGCAGAGTTTGGGGATGAAGTCACTCGAACCACATGCCGTCTAACGCCCTAGCGACGTGGAAAGAACAATTGCGGAAGGGGTTGCGAACCCTCGACGAGCGCAACCTGCGCCGTACTCTGGCCGAAATTCGCGGTGTAAATCTCTGCTCCAACGATTATCTCGGTCTCGCCGAACATCCCAAGCTTCGGGAAGCCACGCTCCGCGCCGTGCAGAATGCCCCGAGGGTTGGCGGCACGGGTTCGCGTTTGCTTTCCGGTCAAACGGAAGCGTGGCGGGTCCTGGAAGAGGAGTTTGCCGCGTTTGCCGGTACGGAAGAGGCGCTTTTCTTCGGTAGCGGTTATGCGGCGAACATGGGCCTGCTGGCGGCGCTTGTCGGCAAAGATGATGTGGTTTATTCGGACGCTTTGAACCATGCCAGCTTGATTGATGGCATGCGCCTATCGGGCGCGCGGAAAGTCATCTACCCCCACCTGGACCTGCAGGTATTGGAAGACAGATTGCGCGAAGAAGCGGGCGCGCCGTGGCGAAAAATAATTATCACGGAAAGCATCTTCAGCATGGATGGCGATATTGCGCCCCTGCGGAAAATCGCTGAGTTGGCCGATGAATATGAAGCGGCGATCATTTTGGATGAGGCTCACGCCATCGGGGTGATGGGTTCGGAGGGCCGCGGGCTTGCCGCGGAAGCGGGCATCGTACCGCATTTGCTGGCCGTGGTGCATACTTGCGGGAAAGCCCTGGGATGCGCCGGCGCTTTCGTTTGTGGCCCTGCTGTTTTGAAGGAGCACCTTATCAATCACGCGCGAACCTTCATTTTCAGTACGGCACTCCCACCCTATTTTTCTCAGCAGATTCGCGCGGCCGTGCAGCTCGCGGCTGGGATGGATACGGAGCGCCAGGAGTTGCAAGAGCGTGCACAACACTTGCGGGCTGCCTTGCGCGCGGAAGGATTCGACACCGCGGGCAGCGGCAGCCAGATCGTGCCGGTGGTTTTCGGAGATGTGCAGGAAACACTGGCCGCTGCCGAACATCTGCAGAACGAAGGATTCGCGGTGCGCGCCATCCGCCCACCCACGGTGCCGGAGGGCAAATCGCGCCTGCGCCTGTCTCTGACTTCCCGCATCCCGCAACACGAATTAGATCGTCTGGTGAAATCCCTGGTGGCCTGGCGGGCGGATCATCACGTTCCCACAGCGGCGAGGCACGCGTGAGGCGCCAGTTCTTCATCACGGGAACGGATACCGGCGTTGGCAAGACCACGCTTTCCGCACTGCTGTGTGCCGCGCTCGATGCGGTGTATTGGAAACCCATTCAAACGGGCACGCTGGAAGGTTCCGACCGCGTCACGGTGATGCGCCTGGCGGGCATCGGCACGGACCGCACCCTGGATGAAGTCTACAAATTTGTGCCGCCCGTTTCGCCGGACCTGGCCGCGCGCTGGGCCGGCGTGGAAATTGACCTGAACCGCATGAATCTTCCCGTGAGCCTGATGAATGACTGGTTGGTCGTCGAAGGCGCCGGGGGCGTTCTGGTGCCCATCAACTCGAAGCAGTTCATGCTGGATATGATGGTAAAATTCAAGCTGCCGGTGATTCTGGCGGCGCGCAGCGGCTTGGGAACCATCAATCACACGCTGCTCACGCTGGCGGCGCTCCACGCGGCCGAATTGCCGGTGCATGGCGTGGTGTTAATCGGCGATCAGAATCGCGAGAACCGCGACACCATCGAGAAGTTTGGCCATGTGCGCGTCATCGGCGAGATTCCCAAGCTCCCGAATCTTCACCGCACCGCCTTGATGCAGGTATTTCTGAACCACTTCGATCGATCGGCTTTTGCTCAATGACAAACCCAATCCGGATCTGGCACCCCTTTACAAATCCCCTCCTGGACCCTCCGCCGCTTCCCGTGGCCAGCGCCGAGGGCGTCTATCTGCACCTGGCGGATGGACGGCGCATCCTGGATGCTATCTCCTCCTGGTGGGTCAACCTCCACGGCCACGCCCATCCCCGCATCAGTGAAGCGGTGGCGCAGCAGGCGCACAAGCTGGAGCACGTGTTGCTGGCGGGATTCACGCACGAACCTGCGGAAGAACTCGCCACACGCCTGCGCAAGTGGGTGCCCGGCGAACTTACGCACATGTTTTTCTCCGATGACGGTTCCACGGCCGTCGAAGTCGCCCTGAAACTTTCGGTGCAGCATTTCCAGAACCTGGAGCGGCCCGAGAAACACGAAATCGTTGCGCTGGCCCACGGGTATCACGGCGATACGGCCGGCGCCATGTCCGTCAGTGATTCGTCGCCCTTTACCGCGCCATTTGAATCCATGCGCTATCCGGTGCACCGCGTGCATTCGGCTTATTGTTACCGGTGTCCGGTGGGATTGAAGCGCGCCAGCTGCCACATTGAATGCGTGCAGAAACTGGAAGGGTTGCTGGACGAACGTGGCGACAAAATCGCCGCGGTGATTGTGGAGCCGCTGCTACAGGGCGCGGGCGGCATGATCGTGCACCCCGTCGAATTTCTGCAACAGATTCGCGCGCTGTGCACGAAGCACGACGTATTTCTGATCGCCGATGAAGTGCTGACCGGTTTCGGCCGCACGGGGAAAATGTTTGCCTGCGATGTCGCGAATGTGGTGCCTGACCTGATGTGCCTCTCCAAGGGGCTTACCGGCGGTTATCTGGCCATGGGCGCGACGCTTTGCACGGATCGTGTGGAGTCGGCCTTCCGAAGCGAGAACCGTCTGCACACTTTCTATCACGGCCATTCCTATACCGGGAACGCGCTGGCTTGCGCCGCCGCCAATGCCAGCTTGCAGATTTTCGAGGACGAACCCGTATTCGACCGCATCGCCGCGATCGCCCGCGTCAATGCCGATCGCCTGAAATATTTGCGCAGCATGCGCCAGGTGGCCGACACGCGCCATATCGGCACGATTGGGGCGCTGGAACTCCGCGCCGACGACCCCGGCTACCTATTTGCCATGCGCCCCAAACTGTATGATTTTTTCCTGCGGCGCGGCGTTTTGCTGCGGCCCCTCGGCAATGTCATCTACGTGCTCCCGCCTTATGGGATTGCCACGGAAGAGCTGCATCACGTTTACGACATCATCACGGAAGCCATTGAAGCGCTGCTCTAGGCCATTTCGTTAGTTTGCTGCACTAAACTTCTTGCACTGCGGAGGAACCCTTCCTTGAAGGCGCCGTTGAGCGGTTTGAAACAAAAAATCATCGTCTTTGCCGGGGCTATCGGAGCGCCGGGGCTTTTTCTCATTTCCTTCCTTGATTCCTCCGTCCTGTCGTTTCCCGTCATCAACGATCTACTGCTCATCGAACTCTGCATCCAGCATCCAGTGCGCATGCCGCTCTACGCCGCCATGGCCGGGCTCGGTTCGCTGCTGGGTTGTTTGCTCCTTTATTTCATTGCCAAGAGGGGCGAGGAAGCGATTTTCCACAAACGAGCGGGCAAGCACGGGCTCGCCATCCGGCACTGGGTGGAGAAGAATGGTTTTGTAGGGACCCTAATGGCGGCGCTCCTGCCGCCACCTACGCCATTCAAAATCTTCGTGCTTGCCGCGGGCGTTTTTGAAATGCCGGTGGTAAGTTTTGCTTCCGCCATCGCGTTGGCGCGCGCGATCCGCTACTTTACCGTCGGCTACCTTGCCGTACGGTACGGCAATGATGCCCTGCCATATCTGGCGCACCACAAGCTGGGTGTCACGATCGCGGCGATTGTATTCGTACTGGCAAGTTACGGTTTCTCCCGCCTAATCTTGCGCCATAAGCCTGAACACGTCCCCCTCGCGCAGGGATCCGGCACTGCTGGGCCCCCTGCCGGCAATCAGTAAACATTTGTCATCGCACTTGCCTTGAGCGGAGCCGAAGGGACCGGAGGGTCGGACCTTTTGCGAGCCGCAATGGAATCGTGGCGCCATTTCCGCCATCGCATTCCCACTTTTTCTGAACGTTTTGTCTTTGTAGCGGTGGCCTTCTGAGGCAGGCGTTTTTTTCTTCTCTGCGATCTCCGCGCCCCATTACCGCAGGTGTACATCCCCCGCCCAGCCAAATTGTTCGCCCACAATTCCCGCGCCCGAATCCAGCCAAATGCGCGCCACCACGCGATGCCGCGTCTGCTGTTCCGCCACATCCCGCAAATCGCGAATCACCACCTCGTAGCCATTTTCGGTTTTGTCAACCACGGCGCGGGGAATGCTTGCCGCGCTCAGGAATCTGCGGCCCACCGCCGACTGTTGCACCGCCGTCAGCACCGGAGACTCTTCCGGTTTGTGCAGGCACGTGCCGGATTCCGGGTCGAAGCTGTCCCCGGAAATCACCGGCACATCGACCAGGCAAAGATATGACTGCGTTTCCACAACTCCATGCCAGGTGAACAGCGAAAGCGAATCCGCAAATGTTTCGGCGCGCCGCGGCGATTCACCGTGGTAGGAGCGTGGTTCCAGCAGCGTCACGCTATTGAAGCGCAGCACTCCGCGCGCGCCCATGTAAATTCCCATCAGCGCGAGAGCAACCAGCGCGCCATTGCGGCCGCGCGGCCGTTTGTCCTTCGCGCCGATTTCCAAACTCACCAAAAGGAAGAACTCCGGCACAACCACGGCGCCGAACAGTATAAACAAGATCCACGGGTCCACCGGGGGGAGCCAATCCAGGGCATAGCGCGTGCCAAGGAATGGCCAGAACAGCGCGATGCCGCCCGATTCGCACAGATCGAAGAGCACATGTGCGATGGCCGCGCAGGAGGTTGCTGCCAGGATGCCCTTCCAGGTTTCACGCCGTTGTTTGTCCAGCGAGCGCGCGATCCATGCGGCGATGGCAATGATGAGCACCGTGCCTAAGAGGGAATGCGTTATCGTGCGGTGCCCCGCCAGGAAAGCGCCAGGTCCGAACCAGGCGCTGATCCAATCCACATCGGCAAGCGTGCCGGCAACCAGCAAGCCCAACAGCACCGGCCTTCCGCGCCGCGCAAAAAATCCGCGCGCCAGGGCCAGGGATAGCAACGCATGCGTAATGAAGTCCACGGTCAGGAATCGTTTGAGGAGCCGCCGCTGGTGGCCGGTGTGCCGCGCGGCACGAGAAGCTTCAGCGCCTTCGGCACAATCGAGAATTCCACGGGCAGGCGCACGAACGGCTCGCCATCCAGTTGCGCATGCACCGGTTCAGCATCCAGCGGTTCGCACAGCAGCGTGTCCGCTTTCCAGAAGTGTACATCTTCTTCCTTGCGCAGGTTGCCCATCCACAGGGTCGGCAGGTAGCTCAGGTAGCGCAAGCCGCTTTGTGTCGTCAGCGCCAGCACTTCAAACTCATCCCCGAACAGGTCCGCGTGATCGGTAAGCTTGAAGGGGCCGCCGAAGTTCTTCGTGCGGCCCACAATCACCAATGTGCCCTCCACCTGACGGTCGCCCGCGCGCACGCGAAAGCGCGGAAAGGTGTAGCGCAGAACTTCACGCGCGCCCTGCCACCAGTAGGCCAGAATGCCCACGCGCGCTTTCAATCCCAAGTCCACGGAATAGACGATCATGCCGTCGGGCCCCGCGCCCGCAACGCTCAAGAAGAAGCGCTTGTTCTCTGGCTGCTCGAGAGGCGTGGCCAGGCCCAACGCGATTTCCCGCAATTCCGCGCGAACCAGTTGCTTCGCCGCGCGCGGAATATCCCACGGCAGCGAAAGTTCCTTCGCCAGGATATTGGCGGTGCCACCGGGCAGCAGCGCCAGCGGCACGCGATGACCATTGTTGAGTGTGGCCAGGCCGTTGACGACTTCATTGAGCGTGCCATCGCCGCCGCAAGTGATGACCAGTTGCCGGCCTTCGCGCGCGGCCTGCTGGGCGATTTCCGTGGCGTGGCCGGGGGCGGTTGTTTCCGCAAGCTCGGCCTCAATGCCACCGGCGGAAAGGATACGCCGCGCCTGCTCGATCAGGCGCCGCCTCGCGTTTCCGCCAGTACCGGCGTTTGGATTGTGAATCAACAGCGCGTTGTGGAACTGGGTTTCCATAGTCTCCCGAAGCTTCATCAGCCCATACATTCTATATAATAAGATGCATTTTGCAGCCTACGATATACGAGGCACCGATGGCCAAGGCAGCCCCTTCCAATATCAAAAAAGAGCTCCAGGACCTGCGCGAGAAGCTGCGCTATCACGAATATCGCTATCACGTGCTGGACGACCCGGAAATTTCGGACGCCGCTTACGACCGGATGATGGTCCGGCTGAAGGAGATCGAAGCGGCCCATCCGGACCTGGTGACTCCGGATTCGCCGTCGGTGCGCGTGGGTGGGCCGCCGCGCGAAGGCTTCCAGACCGTGCGCCATGCGCGGCCGATGCTCAGCCTGGACAACGCGTTTTCCCATGACGCGCTGCGCGATTGGGACCGCCGCGTGCGCGAAGCCAGCGGGCGGGAGGACATCGAGTACATAGCCGAGCACAAATTCGATGGCTTGAGCATCTCTTTGCAATATGAAGATGGCGTGCTGGTGCGCGGCGTGACGCGCGGAGACGGCACCACCGGCGAAGACGTTACGCCCAACGTGAAAACGGTGCGCTCCGTGCCGCTGCGCGTGGAAGAGGCGGCGTTGAAAAAGGCCAAGCTGCCAGGCGATTTCGAGGTGCGCGGGGAAATCATGATGACCCGCGAGTCTTTCGAGGCGCTGAACCGCCAGCAGGAGCAGAGCGGCGGGAAAATCTTTGTGAATCCGCGCAACGCCGCTGCGGGGGCCATTCGCGTACTGGACCCGACCATTACGGCACAGCGACGCCTGGATTTTTTCGCCTATTACCTCTACGTGGACGGAAAAGTGCCGTTCGCCAAGCATTCGGACTCCCTGCTCGCACTGAAGCAATTGAGGTTCCGCGCCAGCGATGATTGGAAGCTGTGCGACGGCATCGAAAAGGTCGTGGAATACTGCGTTGCCTGGGACACCAAGCGGGAGAAGCTGGCCTACGACATTGATGGCGTAGTTATCAAGGTGAACTCGACGCCGCTGCAGAATGAGCTGGGATTTACCGCCAAAGCGCCGCGCTGGGCCATTGCGTACAAATACCCCGCGCGCCAGGAAACCACCGTGGTGAACGACATTATCGTGCAGGTGGGCCGCACGGGAACGCTGACGCCGGTGGCGGTGCTGGAGCCGGTGCAGGTCGGGGGCGTCACTGTCAGCCGTTCCACGCTCCACAATATGGATGAGATTGACCGGCTGGGACTGCAGATTGGCGATACCGTGCTGGTCGAACGCGCCGGGGAAGTGATTCCGCACGTTTTGAAAGTGGTGAAGGAAGGGAAGAATCGCAAGCCATTTCGCATGCCGAAGGAGTGTCCCGTCTGCGGCAGTGCGATTCACAAGGCTGAAGGGGAAGTGGCTTATCGCTGCGTGAATGCCGCGTGCCCCGCGAAACTGAAGGAATCGCTGCTGCATTTTGCCGGGCGGCACGCGATGAATATTGACGGCCTGGGCGAGAAGATTGTGGATCAGCTCGTGGAAAAGGGGATGGTCAAGGATGTGGCGGACCTCTACGCGCTGAAACAGGAGGAAGTGGCCAACCTGGAACGCATGGCGGAAAAATCGGCGCAGAATTTGCTGGAAGAGATTGCGGCGAGCAAGAAGAATCCGCTTTCGCGGCTGATTTTTGCGTTGGGGATTCAGTTTGTGGGAGAGCGCACGGGGCAGCTCCTGGCGGAGCATTTTTCTTCGCTGGAGGATGTTGCCGCCGCCAAAACCGAGGAGCTGGAGAACGTTTCCGAAGTCGGCCCCAAAGTGGCCGCCAGCATCGTGGAGTTTTTCTCGGAGCCCGCGAATCGCAAACTGATCAAGAAACTCGACAAGGCTGGCGTGCATCCCACGGCAGAAAAGCGCGAAGTGAAGAGCCAGAAGCTTGCGGGGAAGTCGTTCGTGTTTACGGGCGGGTTGGCCAATCGCAGCCGGGAAGAGGCCGGCGAACTGGTGCTGCAGAATGGCGGCAAGGTTTCCGGCTCGGTCAGCAAGAAAACAGACTACGTTGTGGTCGGCACCGACCCGGGATCGAAATACGACAAAGCCAAAGAACTCGGCGTCGCCATCCTCACCGAATCCGAATTCGAGAAGCTGCTGGCAATTAGATAGGAAGGATGAATCGATGGCCGATGAAAGGAGAGCTTTTCCGGCCCACGGAAAGGTGAACTGCAGCCTATGCTTTCCGGTCCCAGGAGGGACCATCTCAAGTGGGAAATGGAGCTTTCACAACGATCCAGGACACTGGGGAAGCTCAACGCCGACCATTCTGGTGCTCGGATTCTCGAAAGGGCCCACTCAGAAGGCTGCTTACTCACGCAGAACGTTTGAAGACGTCGCTTTTGCTGGTATCAGGCACCGCCTCCAAATAATCCTTGCGACCTTAGGGATTGTCTCTAAAGAGGAGGACTTCAACCGGAGATTTCAAGCAATCGAATCTTCCTTGGCTTTTGCCTCGTTGATTCGGTGCACCGTTGAGCTGCCGGACGCGCCGCCAAAGGAAAGTGGAAACTTGATGTTGAAAGTGTTTCGTGACCCCGAACCGAGGCACTTGCTTGAGAACTGCGCGAACAGATTTCTCCGATACCTTCCTTCGGAATTGAAACTTGTCGTGATGCTTGGGGCACAAGACGGGTACATCAAGAGATGTCGACGGCTCATCGGGGCCATGTACGGGGCGGAGTATCGGTATATCAATCCTGTCGCCTACTCCACGGGTCAGGTGACTTGGGTGCATGCCACGCACCCTTCCCGCCAAAATGGCCACTTCAATCAATGGGTGGACGGAGCCGAAAGTGCTTCGAAGCTTACAAAAGGGTACCTAGCGAAAGAAGCGATCAGAGGGATTCCGGGCTTAGCAGCAGGACATTCTGGCGTATAATCGAGGCTGGCGGGTGAGCTGGACGATCGCTGGCTTGCCTTGAGCGCTGTGGTCCAAGGGGAAACCCTTCGGCGCAGCGCCTCAGGGTAAACGGGAGGAAAGTCCGGACACCACTTTGCGAATGGAAGCTGACCGATCTAAAGATCGGCCACTACATAAGCGAGGAAAACCCTGCGGCCTCCGGGCTGCAGGGAACCCTTCGAGCCTATGGCTCTCAGGGTAAAGGGCATCGCGCCTGGTAACGCCAGGGGACGTTTGTTGCGGGCCGGGTTAAAACCCGGCGCCTACAGGCGTCACGGACAGTGCCACAGAGAATATACCGCCTGCGGAGCAGCCCGGTGATAGCCCGGAGGAAAACCTTCGGGACATCTTCACGGTTGGCATCGCCGGTAAGGGTGAAAAGGTGGGGTAAGAGCCCACCGCCCCGGTGGCAACATCGGGGGCACGGCAAACCCCGCGAGGTGCAAGACCAAATAGGAGGGCAGAGCTGGCCCGGCTCGTTGAGCACTGTGCGCAAGCGCAGCGGCTCCTTTTCCAACGGCGCAAGCTGGTGGGATTGATGAACCCTCGGGTAGGTCGCTCGATCCCGGTCGCGAGGCCGGGGCTAGAGGAATGATCGTCGCGGCGCACGGCTGCAAAGCAGGCGCCGCACAGAATCCGGCTTACAGGCTCATCCGCCATCAAATTTTCGCTATCTAGAGTGTGTCTGGCTCTGTTGACATCCTTGCACACAGATTGAAATTGCGGGAGTGCCGCACCCTCCAAGAACGACGGGCGCCAGTGTCGCGCCTACGGCGCTTGCTGGGCAAAAAAGAAAAGTTCTTAAGTTTCCTTTATACGCTTTGCGAGAAAGTCAACAGAGCTAGACATCTTCTAGTGATTTGTGGAATTCTGAGCGTCGGCTGCGTTGCCGATGTGACGCTGTTGTTGGGGCAACAAAGTCTCCGGAGACGGACGGAGCGGCATTGCAATGAGAACCCATGCGTCCATCATCGCGGTCACGGGTCTCCTGTTTCTCGTTACGCTCATTTTTGGTGTTGTGCAGAGCCGAAACCTCCGCGTGAACGACCCGAGGCCCTTGGGGAAGCCCCTCGCTGGCGCGGTAGCCACTTTCCATAAACTCTTCGCGCTGGCGACAGCGATCACCGCAGCAGTAACCATTCGCAGGCTGCATCGCGGTATGGAGTTCACCAGCATCGAATTAACGGCCGTGATCATCGCCGGAATGTTTTTTCTGCTGATGATCATTTCTGGAAGTTTGCTGAGCCTCGGCAGGCCAAGAAACGACGCATTGCTGGCCGTTCACAAGGTAGCCTCGGTTCTCACAGCTATTCCCACATTCGGGGCGATTTATCTTCTGGCACGTGGCAGGTGGTAACGGGCGGTCTGCCTGACCTCCGGCAATCCGTGAGACAGGATGCTTCCCGGCCTACGGCGGGAAATTCATGCGACGCAAGAGATCTTGGAAGCGCGGGTCGGGGCGCAGGGAATCCAGCATGGGTTCCACCTTAAGTTGAACCATGGCGCCGTCATGGACCTCGAGGCCCTTCTGCAGCAGTGCTAATGCTTCTCCCCTCTCGCCCAGGACGGAATAAACCATCGCCATATAGAACGGCGAGATATATTCCCGCTTCGATTGCTGCTTCAGTTCGCCAAGTATTCTAAGGGCTTCCTCTCTATTGCCAACAGCAGCAAAGGCACGGGCGAGCCCCGGAAGAACTCCAGAGTCGGCGCGGTTCAGGCTCAATAGCGTCTCGAACTCTGTGTGAGCCTCTCGATGCAATCCTTCTATGAGGTATACCCGGCCGAGATAGCCGTGTGTGGAGGCATCTTTCGGTTCCAGTTCCAGAGCCTTGTGCGCTTCGACGATGGCCCGGTCATATTGACGCCCCAGGCAGAGTACGAGGACGACGTTCGCGTTTATTCTGGCCGAGAGGGGGTCCAATGTCCGCGCTTGCTCGATCTCTCGGACGGCTTCTTCACTCCGGCCCATGTAGGCTAAGGCCAACGCGTACCAGTGGTGGGCCGTCGCATAGTTGGGGTTCAACTGGATGGCCGTCTGGTATCCACTCAGTGCATCCGTCCAATCGAAGTTGTGAAGCGACACTTGCGCCAAGGAAGCTTGCGTTTCTGCCAGATTCTTGTCGAGTTCGAATGCCCGCAAAGCCGCTGCCCGCGATTTAGGATAAACCTCTGTGCCAGGAAGGAAAGAGTTGTCGCCCAAGGCGCTGTAAGAATCTGCTACGCCAGAGTGAGCCAGCGCGTAGGTGGAGTCAAGGTTGATGGCTTGTTGGAAATATTCCAAGCTCCTCTTGAGTCCTTCTTCTGTGCGCTTGTTCCATTCGTAGCGACCTTTGAGATAGAGCACGTAGGCGTCTGGGTTGACCGGACGGGCGCTTGCGAGGCGTGTTTGCTCTTGTGGGGTGATTGTGGTTTGGACCTCCCTGGCAATTGCCTGGGCCACCTGGCTTTGCAACGTGAGTACCTCGTGCAGGTCCCCCTCGTAACTCTTTGCCCAAAGGTGGGTATCGGAAGGGCCGTAGATAAGCTGTGCTGTAATTCGCACGCGATCGCCGGAACGGAGCACAGCGCCTTCAATGATGCCATCGACATTCAGCTCGCGGGCAATTTGGGGCAGTGGCTTGTCCGAGCCCTTATAGTGCATCACCGATGTTCGCGAGATCACTTTCAGCGAACGGATCTGCGACAATTCAGTAATCAGTTCCTCTGTCATACCATCGGAGAAATACTCCTGTTCAGGGTCGCGGGAAAGATTGGCCAGGGGCAAAACCGCAATGGAATTGACGGGGGCCACGTTTCGACTGCTGAAGAGGCGCTGGCGGACCCCACCTACGTTCAGGGTGAAAATGGCTATTGCACCAGCCACGAGCGCGAGAAGGAGCACCGTCACATAAATCAGCGGGGTTCGGAACAAGGAGAGAAGCCAGAGACGTTTTTCCTCAACTTGTACACGATCGCTCTTCGAGACAGGGGGCGGCTCGAGCGGGCCCACGTAGCGATACCCGCGCCGTGGCAATGTCTCAATGTAACGAGGATTGTCCGCATCATCGCCCAGCGTTTCGCGTAACCGGTTGATGGCTGCGTTCAGGCCGTGCTCGAAATCCACGAACGTGTCAGAAGGCCACAGCGCGGCGCGCAACTCGTCACGAGTCACCAACGCGCCTGGGCGCTCCAACAGGATCCTCAGGATTTGAAAGGACTGCCTGGGCAAGCGCAGACGAACGCCTTGCTTTCTGAGTTCCTGCGACGGGAGGTCCGCTTCAAATGGGCCAAACGAAATGAGCGTCAGGGGCGTTTTGCTTCCTGGCATCCGTCACTTCCATCAGCACAGCGTAGCACAGGTGGCGCGCGTGGTCTGTGTGGAGCGGTGCCCGACCGCCAAACCCAGAATAACTACTATTCTTTGAAGGAGTTATGGTGTGACAGAGATGCGAGCTTCTTGTGAGAGCCAAAGCATTGAGGTAGATCGGCAGACATGGGAGTTTCAGCCCAGCACCAAAGGAGGTGCCCAATGAAACTCAACTTGATCCGTTTTATGGTACTGGCCGCAGTTGCCCTGATTCTTGGTTCTGCTGCATTCGCTCAAACCGTCAGTCTCCGAGCGGTGGTCCCGTTCAACTTCGTGGTTGGGGATAGGGTCTATCCCGCTGGAGAGTACGCCGTCAAGACCTCCGGCAATGGCAACGATCTGCTGTCCGTTGCTGGCAGAAGCACAAAGGAGTCTGTAATGGCTCTGTCCTATACGATCACTTCCGGCATGCCGGCAGAACACTCGGCGCTCATCTTCCAACGCGTGGGGGATGCCTACTTCCTCCAACAGGTTTGGACCGCGGGGAGCCCGGTTGGCCTGGAGCTTCACCAGAGCCATCTCGAGACCCGGCTGGCGCTGAATAGAACGAAGCCTGAAACAAAGATCGTGGCCGCGAACATTCTTCATTAGGACTTGGGGAAAGAGCCCTGCTCGCCTGACATGCGGCCTCATGGGAGAGAGGGAACGGACATCCGTTCTCTCTCTTTTTTTGTCGCATGGCTGAGCCGCCAGATACCCAAAGATTTCCCAAACGAAGCAAACAACTTGGGGGTGCCGCTCGCCACCGACTTCCTCGTGCGGAGGCTAATGTACCTCGCCCTGCGCATATCCGGCATGTGCAATTGACTGTCCGCTAACTAGCGATTTCGATTGGCCCGCGTGGAGATTGTGGTGCACCCTAGGGTGTACGTCTTTCAGCGTTGTATTACAAGGATAAGCAGTTTGACCTTGCCCAAAGAAAACTGTGCCAAAACTGTGACACAAAACCTGCTTGCACTGCCAAAATTGACTTCTTTGACTATGTGCGTTTGTTGATTCTACGCGACTTATTGAAAACAAAAGTGAGTTCGAAGAGTCCAGCTTACGGGCTCATCCGCCAATCTTCTTGTTAGCACTCGTTAGCAAAGTCAGTTTCATCTCCGACAGTTATTTTGATTTCTTGCTGAAGTAAGAAACTTCCCGAATTGGGACTCGCAGCGGCGCGTGTTCCAGTTTGAGTCTTCACGAATGCTCCTTTTCATTTTGCTTTTGTGCGAACGCTTGTATCTTCGCGGAAATACGGGGCAAACGCGCGGTGGACTGCGGTGATTGCGCTCTCATGCATTGGAGAAGGAATTGCACTTGGTGCGGGCAGTTTTCTTTTGCAAGGAATTACCGCTTCGTTTTTTGAGAGGGCTGCCACACCATGGGAATGATTGCCGTTAAACCGCAAACGGAAACGCCGCCACGGATCGCGACACCGCCGGCCCTACCTGCGCGCAGCGAAGCGCCGTGGATGATTTGGAACAGCCGATTATTCATTTCTTCGCTGGCGGATCCGGGAGCGATGGTGAGCGCGGGGATTGTGGTCAACGTGCTGCTGGCGCGGTGGCTCGCCGCGGAGCAGTACGCTGGCTTCGTCCTGGCATTTGGGTTGTTCCTGCTGCTCGCCGCCGTTCACAACGTTCTGGTGCTGGAGCCGATGAGCATTTTGGGGCCGTCTGCGGATACCGGCAATGCTTCGGATTATTTTGAGGCGCAAATCTGGGTGCATCTGGCATTCAGTGCGGCGCTGGCCGCTCCGCTTCTCTTGGCGGGCGCACTGGTTGCTCTTTTCGCTCGTGGCAGTTATTTGCCGGGCGCATTTTTCGGCGCGGGCCTTGCGCTGCCGTTTATCCTGTTGCTGCGATTCGCGCGGCGCTTGTGCATCATTTTGCAGCGTCCGGTCGTTGCGCTGGCTGGAAGCTTTTGCAATCTTGGTTTCCTCCTTGCGGGAGTGTTGGCCTTGCAGGCGCGGCACAAGCTTACGCCCTGGCATGTTTTCCTGGTGCTTGGGTTTACTTGCTTGTGCGCGTCGCTGCTGCTATTTCATAAGTTGCAGATTGGGCTGGACGAATCGCGCGAATGCAGCGTTTCCTGGAAGGCCACGGCCGCGGAGAATTGGCGCTATGGCCGGTCGTTGGTGGGAGGCGCGCTTGCTTCCGCGACGCTGGGGCAAGCGCCCATCGTGCTTGCTCCGCTGTTTCTCGGCCTCGCGGGCGCCGCAAAGCTGTACGCCATGCAGATTCCCGCTCTGATGACGCTGCAACTCGCCACGGCTGCCGGAATGTTGCTGTTGCCGGGGTATGCGCGCGAGTCGTTCCTGGGCAACAACAAGCATCTGCGGCAACTCGCACAACGAATCAGCCTGAGTCTCGCTGCATCCTCGCTGGTGGTCGCCGCGATTCTTTGCTTTGCTGCTGCGCCGCTGGAGCGGCTCCTGTTCGGCGGCAAATTCGCCGCAGTGGCTTGGCTGATGCCGTGGCTTCTGATCGTCCCGCTCGCTTCCGGTCTTGCCAGCGGCTATTCCATGGCGCTGCGAGCTTTTCACCGACCTGACTTTGACAATTTGGCCACGGGCATCGCCGCGATTGTTTCCGTGCAAACCGCATTTCTCTTCATACCGCTCTGGGGACTCGCCGGAGCGGCCGCCAGCCTGGCGTCGGGATATGTGACGCATGCCGCCGTGGTCTACGTGTGTTTCCGCCAAGCCGCCGCAAGCGAACGCAGCGAATTTGCCGCGGCCTCCGCGAAAGAAATCACCCCGCTCGAGCAGTTCAATAGTTGAACACTTTGGGGCGCGGTGCCTCGGCGCCGGTTTTGCGGTCAAGCCCAAGCTCAGTCCACCTCTGAAGAACACGGCGGATAGGTTAGTCTTGCTCCTCCTCTTTGCTTCCTGATCGCTGATAGCTGATAACTGATATCTGATTGCTGCGCCGCTACTGCCGCCTGTGGCAGACTACTTACGCATGGCGACCCCCGCTCAGCCCACCACCCGAGGCACCGCCGCATTCCGTTTTTCCGATTTTCGCCTGTACCAGATTGCGCGATTCTGCATCGTGTTTTGCACGGAGATGCAATCCGTCGCCGTGGGCTGGCAAGTATACGAAATCACGCGGCGTCCGCTGGACCTTGGGCTCACCGGGCTGGTGCAGTTCCTTCCGCCGGTGTTTCTTTTTCTGGTTGCCGGGCATGTCACGGACCGCGTTGACCGCCGCAAACTGCTTACGACGTGCTACGCGGGGTACGCGCTTTCGTCGCTGTTGTTGCTGGTGGTCACGTTGCACGCGGAAACGCTGCACAAGAGCGGGTCGGTCGCTCCCATTTTCGCTATTCTCTTTTTAGTGGGCACCGTGCGCAGCTTCAGCATGCCTGCCAGCCGCGCCCTGCTCCCGCAGCTCGTCCCGGACGAGCAATTCCAGAACGCGGTGGCGTGGAACTCCAGCATCTTTCAGTGCGCCACAATTCTCGGTCCGGCAATTGGAGGCTTGCTCTACGCGCTGTTTCGCGGCCCCGCCGCCGTTTACGCCACCGCGCTCTCCGCCGGTGTGATTGCCATCCTCACCACGCTGCGCATCCGGACGCAGAGCAAGCCGCGCCCGCGCGAGCCCTTCAGCGTGAAAACCGTCTTCGCGGGCTTCCACTACATCTGGACGCACAAACTGATTCTGGGCTCGATTTCGCTGGATCTTTTTGCGGTGCTGCTAGGCGGGGCCGTGGCGCTGCTGCCCGTTTACGCGAAGGAAATTTTGCGCACGGGGCCCTGGGGGCTGGGAATGCTGCGCAGCGCTCCGGGAATTGGCGCGGCGGTGATGGCGCTGCTGCTGGCGTACCAGCCGATCCGCAAGCGCGCGGGAGCAACGATGCTGTGGTGCGTGGCGGGATTCGGAATTTTCACAGTGGTGTTCGGCTTTTCGCGCAGCTTGCCGCTCTCGCTGCTCTCGCTGTTTTTTGTGGGGGCCGCGGACATGGTGAGCGTGGTGGTGCGCGGCGTGTTGATTCAGATCGAGACGCCCGATGAAATGCGCGGGCGGGTGAATGCCGTGGATATGATCTTCATCGGCGCATCGAATGAATTGGGTGAGTTTGAATCGGGCCTGGCGGCGCAATGGCTGGGCGCCGTGCCCGCGGTTGTACTTGGGGGAATCGGCACGATTGTTGTTACTTTATTTTGGGCTTGGCTGTTTCCGGAGTTGCGGCGGGCGGACCGGTTGGTGCGCGAGCGCGGGTGAGTGCGCTGTGGACGATATGGATTTTGAAGTGGCTTACTGCGTAAAAGCGGCGGCTAGCCGCCGCACTCCAAAGGGGCCGGCTGGATCTGCGGCTACTTCTTTGCTGACGCGGCTGGGGCGGTTGGGGCTGGTGTTGCTGGAGTGGCTGCCACGGGAGGAAGCGTGTCTCCCGTCAGGAAATCCTTGACGGAGGGGGGCAGGCCGTCGGCGTGCTTCAGGAGCACGCTGACCTGCCACATCTGGCGATCGCTGAGATGTTCTTTGAACCCGGGCATTCCCGTCATGCGGATGCCGCTTTCCACTTTGACGTACGTCTCCCAGGGCTCATCGTCGGTGACGCCGACGCCGCGGAACAACTGCGGTGGCTTGGGAAACATGCCGTCGGCAATCATGGTCTTCGGCTCGCCAGGCAGGCCGTGGCAGACAGCACACTGCTCCTTGTAAACCTTAGCGCCGGCCAGAAGATTCGGCTCGTCCTCCGCGACCTGCGGATTAGGGTGCGGTTGCTTATCGAGGTAAGCGTGCAGCGCGGTTGCCGCGAATTTCCTCTCGAGCGGCATTTCCGGCGAGTTGGTTGCCACCGGCACATAACCGGAAGAAAAATAGAAATAAATGCCGGCCAACACCATCGCGATGCCCAGCACGATGCCCAGAACGACTCCCTTCACCATTGCGGTTCCCCTTGAATTCGATGTGCTTGCAAATGAATCGAGACCTAGAGAGCTACGCCCGCTAGTGTACGACGGCTGACGAGAATGCGCACCGCCTTTTGCGGGCTAGGAGCGCAGGCATACTTTTTGGTAGGCGAGTTTGGCTACGACAGCCGATGATGCGAAGGGCCGCTAGATTTTGGCCGGGCGCTTCACGGTTGAAAGAAAAATCCAAACCAGAAGCACGATGCACAGCCAGGCAAACAAGTCCCCGAAACGCGAATAGAGTGTGCGATCGTGGCGAACGGGGAGACTGCCGAGCAGAGTGACGAAGGGCGCCGAACTCGTATCTTGCTCGCCAAGTACGCGGCCACGGTCGTCCGTCAGCGTAAGGATGCCTTGCTTTGGGGCACGCGCGATGCTGAAGCCGCCCTCGACTCCGCGAAGGATGGCCATGCGCCCATGCAGCCAGCCATCCGCGGAGAAATCCCAGGCGGGAACCAGGAGCAAGGCGGTTCCATCGTTGGCATATTGGCGGCTGAGTTGAGGGAAGTCCATATCCTTGCAAATTGTGACTCCCCATCGGCCGGACGGTTCAACGAATTCCGTGCGCGTAGTGCCGATAGTGAGATTGGATTCAAATCCCGGAACCATATGGTGCTTGTTGTATGTGGAGGGGACGGTGAGCCCAGGAAAATAAATGCGCGCCTCGTTCCACCTTGACTTGCCAGCGATATCAACGACGCCGACGACGATGACGGCGCCAGTGCGATTCGCCAGGGGCTGGAGCAGCGCATCAAACGAATCGCGATACGAATCCAGAAGTACGGCGATTTTCTCTGGCATCACGATGGCCTGCGCGCCTTTGGCGGCGAGAACCTCGGCCTGAGCGGAATAGTCGCGCAGCAGGCGCAAGACCGAGTCGCGATCCTCGACGATTAGGTTTTCCGGGAGGTCTGACGCAATCAGGCCGACGCGAACCGACGGGGCGGGCGGAAGCGATTGTTGAAGCCGCCAGTATCCAAATCCCAACACTGCCGCGAGGAAAAGACAGACGGCGGCCGCGAGAACGCGTGTGTGGCGCCATGTGTGAAGCCCACACAGCAGCAACGCAATCGTGGTGGGCAGCAAAAAGAGGCAGAAGCTGATTCCGAGAACTCCGGTGGCTGAGGCAAATTGCAAAATCGGGAGAAATTCCATTTGCGTATAGGCGAGGCTGCCAAAGGTGCTGTGCGGCGAGGAGAGCGAAAGCGTGTATTCCCATACAACCCAGACGGCAGGCACGGAGAGAGCCGCTTGCCAGATGGCACCGCGGCGGAGAAGTCTACGAAACAGCAGCACGGCAAGAGCGAAGACCAGTGCGGGAGGAATCAACAGGATCAGGCACACAGGCAGGGGAATGTGAATCGAATGGCGAAGGTAGTGCCACAGATTGAGTTCGCCGATTGCAGAAGCCAGGAACGCCGCAACGAAGGTGGCGCGCGCAGATAACCGCGAAGCGGCGAGCAAGACAGGAAGGGGCGCGAGCCAGGTGATCCACCAAATTGGCTGCAGCCCGCTACCGAAGCAAAAGCCGGCCGAAGAAATAAGAACGGCGGCCACGGCGATAGTGATGCCACGGAGCAGATCAGGCCTTGAGCCCATGCAGGAATCTCCTTAGAGAGCGGAGTAGCAACTTTCGAAATTGTTTTTCGGAAAGAGCGATGCGCCCGCCGCGATAGAGCATGACGTAACCATGGACGTGGGCCCAGAGGGAAAAGGCGACTTCCCAGACGTCATCTTTTTTCAACGAGCCCGTTTGCATTGCGGCCGCCACGGCATCGGCGACGGGATTGAGCGTGGGTGAACGGCGCGCGCGAAAATCCTTCGGAAACTTTCGAGCCCCAGGCCGGGCATGCGAGAAGACGTAATCGAAGACGCGGGGCTGGGCAAACGCGTAATCAGCGTAACCCTCCATCACCGAGATGAGACGCGCTTCCACGCTTCCACGCAGCGGATGCGCCTGGATATGGCCCAGCAGCTTGGCAAATTCACGTTCGGTAATGGTGTTCAAAAGGGCGTCGCGGTTGGGGAAATGGTGATAGATAGCCATGGGGGTGATGCCCACGGCCTGGGCGACGCGGCGCATGCTGACGGCTTCCGGTCCCTCTTTGCGGAGGATATTCAGGGCCACGGCGGCGATGCGTTCAGCGGTGCTCGGGTGGTTCATCTATACAGCGTATACTATACGATGTATAGGAGCAAGTGCATTTTTCTGCGCAGGGGCGAATGGACGATTTCTCGATGCGGGCGGTGGAATTAAGGGCGGATTTCAACGGGCGTGCCGACGGGCACCTGGGGCCAGATTTCGTCGATCTCTTCGTTGGTTACGGCGATGCAGCCGTCGGTCCAATCCCTTAGGCGATGAGCGGCGCCGACCCAGCCGTACTTGGCGCCGAGGCCGTGGATTTCGACGTCGCCGCCGGGGCTGACACCGAGCTTGCGGGCGTTTTCCCGGTCCTGGGCGTTGGGATAGGAGAGATGCAGAGCGCGGTGAAAGATGCTTGCGGGATTTTTCTGGTCAACGACGTAGAGTCCTTCAGGAGTTTTGTGGTCTCCCTGGCGCTGCTTCGCGCCCACGGGCTGGCCCCCGAGCGCGACCTTATACGTTTTCAGCACGGTGTTGCCGCTCATCAACGTAAGAGTACGTTTGCTTTTTTCGATGATGATGCGATCGGCTTGTTTGGACGGCGCGGCGGTGGCGCCAGATGCATGGGGAGCGAGAAAAAGTAGAATGCTCGTGGTGAAGGTGCAGATAGCGAGTCTTCTTACGCGCGTTGGGTTGAGCATTGCAAAGATTGGGGCTATGGTGCTGTCCCGTAGACAATCAAAACCAGTGTTGCCGCTTCAGGGGCTAAAGCCCTTCCGATACCGAAGAAGATATGTGGGGGCTGAAGCCCCCACCTCCTAAATAAAAATACCCGGAACTTCCGCGAAACCACACTACGAACTGCCAATCAACCAGCCGGTGAGGAAGACGAGGACTCCTCCGACGATCACTTGAAAGGCTGCTTGGAGGAAGGGCGTGTCCATATAGCGATGGCGGATGTAGCTGATGGCGCCGAGTTCGATGGCCACGATGACGACGGCCACCCCGATGGCCAGGCGAAAATTCGGAATGAGGAAGGGAAGCGTGTGGCCCAAACCACCCGCAGTGGTCATTAAGCCGGTTACCGTGCCGCGAATCCACGGGGAGCCGCGCCCGGTGAGCGAGCCATCGTCGGAGAGCGATTCGGCGAAGCCCATGGAAATGCCGGCACCGAGGCTGGCGGCCATGCCGACAAGGAAGGCGTCCCAACTTTTTTGCGTGGCGAAAGCCGCTGCGAACAGTGGTGCGAGTGTGGAGACGGAACCATCCATCAGTCCGGCCAAACCGGGCTGCACGAATTGCAGGACGAATAGCCGATGATGCGATGCCTCCTCCTCGGATTTGGCGGTTTCGGTGAGGTGCTTTTCTTCGTACTCTCCTGCGGCGCGCTGGTGCTTGCGCTCTTCATCGGCGAGCATGTTCAACAATTCGCGGGTGGATACGTCGGAAATCAGGCTGGCGGCGCGGGAATAGAAGCGGCTCGCCTCCATCTCCATCACTTCGGCCTGACGGCGAGCGACCTTCACGCCGAGCGGGCGCATCATCCAGACGGGGCGGCGCTGCAGGAAGCCGCGGACGTCTTCACGGCGAATGGGCGGCAGGTGGTCGCCGAAGCGTTGTTTGAAGAGGGCCAGCAGGCGATCGCGATGGCCAGTTTCTTCCGTGCGCATCTCCTCGAACATTTCGGCCGTGGCGGGATAGGATTCGCGCAGGCCATCGGCAAAGGCGCCATAGATGCGGCCGTCTTCCTCTTCGCTGGTAATGGCCAGTGCGAGGATTTCTTTCTCCGTCAAATCCTTGAATCGCTTCAGCATGGTTTCCTTTGTGGGGATGGAAATTTCAGGTAGAGAATGGCATAAAAGCAGTGCGTAAGTCACGCATGGGAAGGCTGCCAGCGAAGGAAAGGGGAAAGAGGATTTGCCGCGGCGGTACTTTCGTACTACGATAGACGCCCGGTGGACTACCTTTTTCCGAGTACGGTTTCACTATAGGTTTTGTTCTTGAGCGGCTTTAAGCTCTTGTCATCTCAGAAGCGTACAAGGAGAGGTGGAAAGTCATGGGGTCCCCGTTCGAGCTCAGAATGAGAATAGGTTCCAACAGTGGCGGGACACCCCCGCGGCCTTCGCAGACGGAACGGCGCGGCAGCCGGCGCTGCAAGATTACGCAGCTGATGCACATTCGTCCGTCGGACCCGGAAAAGGATCCGTTCGATGATATTCGCGGCTCCATGAGCGTATCGCGCGGCGGTGTATTTTTTCATTCCAGCGAGGAAAAATACGAGGTGGGCATGCGGCTGTTTGTGACCATGCCGTACGCGAAGGATCCCAGCTCGATGAGCCACGAATACCTTGCGGAAGTGGTGCGCCGCGACCTGATGCCGAACGGGCTCTACGGCATCGGATTCAAGATTTTGATGGAGATGGGACTGCAAGGCGGCTACAGTTTCGGCCGCGCCCACCAGCGGAAGTAGACCTGCCGAGTAGAACGATCCAGGTAGCTATCGCCGGAAAATCAAGTGGAATGACGGCCCGGCCCACGCAAAACTGCTTCGCGAAGTTCGGTTTGTCGGACTCCATCGAATCCATCAACTTTCGCGCGCACAAAAGCGTCGCGGCAAAAAGAATCGCGCGCTTTCGCTGTTCTTCGATGACCTCACCTGGTTTTGAGTTTTTCTTTCCGGCAGAGGAGGGAACCCCAGTCTGCCGCGAATCACGCCCCAACGTCAGGCACCTGCCATACCATTAACCACTTTCACGGCAAGCCCTAACGTTTACCAGACTTGAGGCTCTGTTGACAACCTTGGGCAAGAGCCGTCCAGAAGCGAAAAGCAGATCCCTCACCCCGCCAAAAGCGCGGGGATTCGGGATGACAATGGTGCGGGGGCGCGGGGATTCGGGATGACAATGGTGCGGGGGCGCGGGGATTCGAGATGACAATAGTGGGGTGGCGCGGGGATTCGGGATGACAACGGCGCGGGAAGGGGCTCTAAAAACAGGATGTCAACAGAGCCAGACTTGACCACTTAATTTGTGACTTTTAGGGTTACTTCCGGTTGGGCGACAACTCGCCCAGAACCTCATCTTTACGCTTCCCAGAACTCCGTTATGCAGGTATCGTAGACCGATTCGCGCTCCTTTCGGAAGGTGGATGGGATGCATTTTCAAAGACGCCAACTGCTTCGAACTTTGTCATTTGCTTTCGGGTCAAGCTTCATCTTGAGCGGAAAGCAACTCGGCTTAGCGGCGCAGACAGCCGTCTCGCCAAAGCTCTCTCCTTCCCCTGCGGGGGCCGCAGTTCGCGATGCGATTGCTGGAGGAACGGAAATGGAAAAAGTGACCGGAATCGGAGGATTCTTCTTCCGAGCCAAAGATCCGAAAGCGTTGGGGAGTTGGTACCAGCAGCACCTGGGGATCTCGCTCATACCATCGAGCGAAGGGGATTCCGTTTGGGAGCAAGAGGCAGGCCCCACCGCTTTCGCGCCTTTTCCCGAGACGAGCAAATATTTCGGGGATGCCCAAAAGGTCTGGATGCTGAACTTTCGAGTCCGCGATCTCGACAAAATGGCGGCCCAGCTACAAGCTGCGGGAATCGAGATCAAGATTTACCCACCCGATCCCACGGGGCGGTTTGCCCGCGTGCATGACCCTGAGGGAAATCCGATCGAATTGTGGCAACCCGCAAAGCCGGACGCTCCACACTAGCTTGCTGAACAGTTCAGGACTGTTTCTGGATCGCTCCTGGGTTACGGGCTATCCGGAAGTTACCGAATTACTTCCGGCTTGCCGCTAACACGGCAGGTATAGGGCGTAGTCCGACTGCCCGTCTGCTGGATCAGCCAAAACGATAACGAAGAGCCTCTGCTACGGCCCTATATCCAATTCGCCGGTAAATGGAATTTGATGTGGGGTTGCCCAGGTCAGTGTAGAGAATGCACCGATACCCGCCGACGCGAAGATGCTTTGACAAAGCATGAACGCAGGCTGCCGCGTAGCCTTGCTTCCGCTTTTCGGGTGGCGTATAGACTCCAGACAGCCGAACCACGCCTTGTGCTGTTTCCCGGCTCACGGCCATAGACGTCGTCTCTCCGTTTTGATCCCAAACCCAGAGCTGTCCGGCGGCCAACCCTCGGTCCACACGAAGCTCGGTATCGTTTGCAGACTCGCCAATCTCATTCTGAAACGCACGAGTCCATTGAATCATCAAGCTACGGTCGCTCGGACCTGCCTGCCGTAAACGACCTTCGATACGGGGAACTTCTCCCAGCTCCAAGAGTTCGTAAAGACGCGTCCCCTGGAAGGGTGTGGCTGCCGATTTACGTCGTTCACTCCATTGCCCGGCGAAGCTGGCTGCTGTTGCCGCGTCCCCATTGACACCAGGTAGGGTCACGCCAGCTTCCGCAATCGCATCCACGATTGCGAGCACCGCTCGCGGTTCCATCGGTGTCAGCGTCGCTGGGAAGTCCAGAGGTGACTGAAGAACCACGCCGACGGTCTTCTCTCCGTGAACCGCGATCCAATACCGGCCTGGACCGCCCTGAGCCACGCGGGAGTGGAGTATCGACAGAATCAGATTGTGCAAAACCGGTTCCGATGAAAGGAACCCATCAGCGCTCCTCAAGACGAACCCAGGATCTTCGCTAAAAAGTACTTTGAATTCCATGAGGGAGATCTTACCTGAGTTGGAGCAGCGATGTGAATGGCTCCACCGTAAGGCGCGCAATTGGGAGCGAGGTACGGGCTGCTCTTCCCGAATCGGATTAGGTTAGGTTTACCGACAATCCGGGAGTTGGCCCACTTAAGATCCCGACCGGCAATACTGACGCTTATCGCCGGCTCTTCGCGAAAGCAAGAATTGCAATGCCCAGGAGTCTGTTCCAGGCACTCAAAACCTTGCGGAGGGTGACGAGCCCACTTCCAAGCTCTGCACGGCAACATATCCAAAGCAAAATAGGAGGACAGCAAACCCCAGCGGGTCCAGGATCTCGGGCGGACTCGGGAGCCTCAGTGGAAGCGACAAGTTGCCATAAACCGCCTCCAAAGCGAAAAGAAGGATGCCAAGAGAAAGGACAGTGCGGTTGGGCAGGACGAGGAATCTCCGACAGAGTTTTGGCACAGCGACGACGATTGCCAGGACTGTGATCGAAATGGCTGCGAGGAGATGATTGAATGGCATGATTTTGAACGAAGAGCCGGTAAATAAGAAAAGGGCAATGCCTGCCACAGCAATCGCGAGCCCCGCTAGAATAGCACCTTGAAGGAAGAGTCGCAGTTTGCCCTGGCTTAGGTCGAGAAAGGCCAGCAAAGCAATCACCACGACCGAGAACGACAAAATATTGCCCACGTATGGAAGACCGGCCAAAAGCCAATTCGGCAAAAGTCCGAGGGCAGCCAACGAACCAAACAGGTATTCGGTTCCCTCAATCGCACTCCAGATTCCGAGCCAGGTGAAGAATTTTCCCCCGCTCCGGTGCCGCATCACGGCGATGCCGCAGACACACAATCCGATAAACAGGAAAACTGTACCAAACAGAATGTATGGGATTCGATCGCGAAGTACCTGAACCGGAATTTCCATTTTGCTTGCTCAGCCACCATAGAATACACCCCCCGAGTGCCCGGCTCGGCACCTTTTTTCGCATTCGTTCTAACTGCGCACAGAAAAACCTCACCTTGAAAAGGTCTTCGTATTCACCACGAAGGGATGGAGAAATTGTCCGCCAATAGACCGGGAGAAAAGAGGGGAAAGCCACGCATTGCTTAGCCTAGAAGGATTTTGGGACGTATCTTGGAGAGAATATACATTCGAGGATCACACAGTTTTGGCCGCGCCCACCAGAGGAAGTAAGCTCACCGGTCAGAACACTTCGGAATACCACCCAGGGAAATTCAGCGGGGCCGTGCGAATCAGTTCACAGAAATCAGGGGTGAGAAAACAAGAAGGGCGGATGGCTTGAGGCCACCCGCCCTTCCTGCGTTTGGGGGTTAGGGAAGATCGTGTTTCCGGTTTTTAGTCGCGGCCCATCGCTTCGAGGGTCTTGTGCCGCAGCAATCCAAAGTGCCGGTTGAGGGGATGCTTGCGTTCCAGGAATGAAAAAACCGGCGAGCGGCGCGGCGTAAGCTTGGCCATGGCGATATTCAAACGAATGTCGCGGCGGGCATATTTCATGCCGGCGAGCAGGGCTTCGCGCGCATCTTCCTTGCGCCCGGCGGCCATGTAGACCTCAGCGAGGTTGAGGTACAGTTGCGCTTGATTGCGCTTCATGCGCACGGCGGTGTCGCACATGCGCTCGGCATCGGCCCACCTGCGCTCGGTGCGGGCCAGGGCCACACCCAGGTAGGACATGTAGTAAGGATTGTTTTTTTCGAGTTCCGCGGCGCGCTGGATGTGTTCCAGGGCCTTGGCGGAGTAATTATCGCGAAGAAGCGTGAGACCCGTCTTGAATTCACGGAAGGCTTCCGTATCCATCATCGTACCACCTCGTCAGGAATCGAGGATCCCCCGGGAAGCCGCCACTCCGGAAAGGCTGCGAAGAATACTCGGCATGGAAACGTGCGTAACATGCGAGTAATCAGCGCAGCCCGCTTCGAGGCAGAGCAAGAGAGCCGCGCGAGCCGCTGGGCTGGAGGGAATTCGCGAAATCGCCTCTGGAGTTGGCATTCACCGGTCCTTCGCTACGCTACGGTGGAATGAAGGCGGAATCTACTGACCCGTGGGACAGTCGTGGTGCAAGGGCTGAAGGTTCTAGAAAAACGAACCCCCCGTCAAATGGGCGGAGAGCGGGTTACGATTCGGCAGCGTGGCGTTCCCAATTGCGGCGCCAAAGTTTCCAGTCAGCCAGCGTGGCTTTGAGCATGGCCTTGGCGGCTTTGTGCAGCCAGCGATCCTTGCGCACGGCAAGGTCGTGCTTGATGGCCGGAATGGCTTTTGGCGAGCCGAAGTGAATGTTGGCGGTTTCCCAGCCCATGCAATACAGGAGTTTTTCTTCATCCCGTCCGGCGGGCAGGGTATCGATTGCAATGTGGCAGCAATCGGGGGCCAGCCGCCGGACAACCCAGTGGTCGGCGAAGTGCACGTGGGGATCGCGAATGCGCACGGCACAATCCACGAGTTTGCGGGAGAGGATTTCCGTGGTGTCCAAATGACGCGCCCAGATCCACGCGGAGGGAGTGAGCTGCTTGGCTTCGCGGGCGACATGTGCGCCATGCCAGGTGGCCAGGGCGACGATGCGAGGATGACCGAGGCTGCCCAGGCCGGCGATACGGGACTTTAGTTCGTAGGGTTCGTCACGGAAGGGCAGGGTGGACTTGAGAAGCTTTGCGATTGCAACGGGGAGAGTGCCCTTATAGGGGGGGCAAGCGCACATTTTCTTCCAGAACCTGACGGGATCGCGAAGCTTGTTGAGCGCCAGCAGACGGAGCCAGCGGTGCTGCTCGGCGAGAACAAAAGGCCTGCCGCCCTTGGCGATGCAATCGCGATAGCCCTGCTCGATGGCGCGCAAGGCTTCCTTGCGGGTGAGCAAGAGGTGCTCTTCATTGATGGCCAGATAGGCGCTGGCGAGCAGGCGAACGAGGTCGACGGCGTAAGCGGCGGGCCAAACTTCATCGAAATCGTTGACGCCCCAGATGAGACGGCCCTCGAGGTCGCGCCACGTACCGAAATTCTCGATATGCAAATCGCCAACGGCGAGGACTTGGGGAGCCCGGGTGAGTTCGGGACACACCATGGGCCACAATTCCGCCCAGCGGTAGAAGGTGGCGCGAAGGAAGGGAAAAGCCGCGAGTGCCATGTTGCGGTGCTTCAGAACGACGTCGGAGCGGATGAGCTTGACGTGGCGCGAAGCCCATTTCTCGAAATTGGAGGTGGCGTAGACGATGTCGGGAAGAGCGAGTTTTTTGGGGTTCATGAAAATGCACGGCGACGATGTGCCGCATTCCCTTTGCGCAGAGCAGTTTACTGCGGAGGGAGGATTCCCACAAGAAAGGGCCCTGTAGCGCAGGGCGAGCAAGGCGCCCGCCCCGCAAACCCCTCCGGGGCGCAAGAATCGCGCTTCAGAAAGCGGCCGCTACAACGGCTCGAAGAGCGCCGAAACCGGCATAGAGGTCGGTCACTACAAGCTGTGGAGTACTACACTTTGTAGGCAGCGCTTACATCGCAAAAGCGGCGGCGAGCCGCCGCACTCCAAACTAGCCCGCGCGTCGATGGCACTCGGGTCAGGAGGAAGGTTTGGGAACGGCGTACCAACTGGTGAATAAACCCAACGCTAGTCCGAGTACCGCAGAACGGCCGAGGCCCCATAAATTCAAACGAAATTCCATATAGGATGACGCAACCATCAGGAAAACAAAAAACGCGAGGCCGTCTGCAAGTGCCTGCGGGAATGAGAATCCGGTTCGACGATTCCAGGGGCTCGGTGGAAATGAGAAAAGACCAGCCTTTTTCATCGTAAGCAGCCAAGCAAAGAAGATGAGGATCGTCGGAAGCATAGCCAGATCCGTGTGGTTTGGAAGGATCATGCGGCATAGAGCTGCGGCGCCCAGGAAGAAAAATGATGCGGTGATGATGGTTACTGGCCAGCGAGTGTCGAGTTGTCGCGAGTTGATGGTTAGTGGAGTAGCGTCGAGATTTTGTGTCGTTGCGTTGGTGGGCATGGAAATAGCCCCTTCACTGGATGGCTGAGCGATACTAAGTTGTAACATAGCACGGATTCGAGCGGGCGAAGGAAACTGCTATGAAAATGGAGTGACGAGCGGAAAGTCGAACCCAGGAGTGAAGATGAAGAAGAGTGGGGCGTTGGGGCGTCAGAGCCCACCCTTCGCAAAAGGCGCGAAGGATGGGGCACCCTCAAGCACTTGGAATGACCGGCGTGACGGGGAAACGCAAGTAAGGCCACCAGGCGAGAAATGAAGCGAGGTTTGGGAGCCTGGGTGGTGGCTGCAAAAGCGGCGGCGAGCCGCCGCACTCCAAAATGGCAGAGGCGGATTAGGCGCGGGCGTGGGCGGCTGCGCCTAGTACGCGCGATTCGTAAATCGGAAACTTCGCGGCCAGTTCAGCTACTTGCTTGCGGACTTTCTGTTCCACGGTGGCGTCACCGACGTGGCTGAGGACTTCCGCTATCCAGCCGCCGATCAGCTCCATCTCTGGCTCCTTCATCCCGCGCGTGGTGACGGACGGGCTGCCGAGGCGAATGCCGCCCGCCTTCATCGGCGGAAGTGGATCGAAGGGAATGGAATTCTTGTTGACAGTAATGCCCGCGCGATCGAGGGCCTTCTCTGCGTCGCTGCCGGTAATGCCGCGCGGATGGATCTCGATGAGGAACAGATGATTGTCGGTGCCGCCGGTGACGATGCGGAAGCCCTGTTTGGCGACGGAGTTCGCCATGGCTTTGGCATTGGCAGCCACTTGGCGCTGGTACTGCTGGAATCCGGGCTCCATCGCTTCCTTTAAGCAGACGGCCTTGGCGGCGATAGTGTGAACGAGCGGACCACCCTGCGTGCCGGGGAAGGTGAGCTTGTCAAGTTCCTTGGCGAAGCTGGATTTGCACAGCACCAAGCCACCGCGCGGGCCGCGCAAAGTTTTATGCGTGGTGGTGGAGACGATGTCAGCGTGGGGCACTGGGCTGGGATGAACACCCGCAGCGACCAGCCCCGCGATGTGGGCCATATCCACGAAGAAGAGCGCGTCCACGGCCTTGGCGACTTTGGCCATACGCTCGAAATCGATAATGCGGGAATACGCGCTGGCGCCCGCCACAATCATTTTGGGTTTGTGTTCATAAGCGAGTTTTTCGATTTCGTCGTAGTCGATCTGTTCCGTATCGCGGCGCACGTGGTACTCGATAAATTTGTACATGCGGCCGGAAAAATTCAGCGGGTGGCCGTGCGTCAGGTGGCCGCCATGCGCCAGCGCCATGCCCAGCACGGTATCGCCGGGATGCAGCGTGGCCATGTAGACGGCAACGTTGGCGGAAGTGCCGGAGTGCGCCTGGACATTGGCGTGATCGGCTTTGAAGAGTTCCTTGGCGCGATCGATGGCGAGTTGTTCCACTTTGTCGGCGAATTCGCAGCCGCCGTAATAGCGCCGCCCGGGGTAGCCCTCGGCGTATTTGTTGGTGAAGATGGAGCCCATGGCGTCAAGGACGGCCTCGGACACGAGATTTTCGGAAGGGATGAGTTCGAGTCCGGTAGCCTGGCGGACGGCTTCTTCGCGAAGGAGTTCGGAGATTTGCTGGTCGACAATATCGAGCGGGCGCTGCATGCGAGTGTTGGCTTCGGTGGTCATGTGGGGTCTCCTTGGAGCAGAGAATTACTTTAGCAGGTTGCGGCGGGATTGGGCCAGAGGAGGGGTGGGTAATCAGCGAGTTTTTATCGGATTTGACGATGGCTGCAGATGGCCCAAAGTTGCCGTACTCCAATTCTATCTACAGCTACAACACGAACTAGGCTCCCCTCTGTTCCTGCTGGCCGCACGCTTCTTCCTCCACTTGAAAGATCGGAAGCAAGTCATTGGCCCGATGCTTTCCACTCGAGTTCGCTCGATGCTGACCAATCCGTATGGAGGCTTTGAGAATGGTTCCGACGGGGAGAAGTCCTCCCAATTTATGCGCAGCCACGGAAGCCAGGCCCATGGAGGCATAGCACCCACAGGATGCGCAATCAGGATTACCGCCAAACTGGCAGGGAGTGATCTTTGTCTCCAGGTCTGCCGACAATGTCTGGGTGGTGAGTGCAAAAACACAATCCTGGGGGCCGCGTGGCGGCGAGGCAAACTGCCGAATGACCACCTCTGGCATGTCCAGCTTCGGGTACTGCTTCCGCAAGAGCAGCAAGTCCGCGATGGCGCGGGCCCGTTCATCCCTGCTCAGGATTTCCGGCAGGTGATCTCCCACCTGTGGAGTAAACATGCTGAACCACACCTTTTTGATCTCCGGCCGTGGCGTCCAGAAATCGAGGAACGCGGCCAGATACCCGGGTCTCTTCATCATCTGGCCTGTGATCGTGCAATGAACGTTGACCCTCTGCCCCGTGATGTTCTTTAGTATTCGTTCATAGGTTGCCGGTGCTCGGCGCGCATCGTGCTCCGGTTGCAAGCCATCAATGGATACGACCACATGAAGAAGCGGCATGCTCGCCCATGTCGGGCCCATCGTTCGAAACGCACTGGTCACAATCTGAACGTGGATTCCGCGCGCCACCAACTGCGGAAGAAGCAATTCCAGCTCGCGATAGCGCACCAGCGGGTCACCGCCGACGATGGACAAGTGCAGAGGCTTGAGCCGATCCACAACTTCGAGAACCCCGGTTACCAGCGCCTGGCCTCTGCGGTCGTTGAGGTCGCGCAGTGTTCGTCCGCCGCCAAGATGCGCATCGTCGTATGCGTAACATCCCGGGCATTTCAATGGGCATTCGCGGGTGATTTCAATCGAAAGAGCGGGGTGCGCGCCCTTGAGAATCTTGCCCCAGGCACGAATGATTTGAGACGTGTACACCGTCAGTTGTCCATTTCCTGTCGCGCAAATGCGCAATCTGTGGCCGCATTGTTGGGTTACAACCCGGGCGGAACAGACGGGGCTGTCCGCCGATGCTGATCTAAAACCGTATCGGTCGCCAGGGTGATTCGTAAGCCGGGGAAGCCGTCTCCAGAAAAAACAGGGTGGGAGAATGTTCTTCGTTAGACAGACTTAAAGTGAGGGAAGTGCCTGCGTCGAGAAAAGAGTAAACAGGAGCGAGTATTTGTGTTTTCCCTTCCCAGCCATCGCCTAGTATGCCTGAATCTCTTCCTTGGCGGTGTTTTATTCTTGGTTGGAACGGGAATGGCTCCGACGGCCATGGGAGGCCCGCTTGGAGCAGCCAACTGTTTCAGCAGGTTGCGCGGGGATTCGGCCAGGGGAGCGGGCGTGCTGGCAGGGGGTTAGTTTTCGGTCAGGTGCCACGTTACGTGGGCATTTTGAAGAAGAAATACAAGCCGAAGAAAAAGAAGATCAGGTCGGGAGACCACGCGGAGAGCAGGGGCGGAAGCTGGCCGATGCCTCCCATGGCTTCCATTAGAGCGGAGACGGCCCAATAGACGATGCCGATGCCAATGCCCAGGGCGACGCCGCCAATGGCGCCGCGGCTTCCGACCAGAAGGGCGAAGGGAATCGCCAGCATCATGCTGATGGGGGCGATCAGGGGATAGGCAATTTTCTTGTGCCACTGCACGGTGAGGTTGGAGACGTCGAAGCCGGCGCTGTGTAGTCCTTCAATATAGCGGCGCAGATCACGCCAGCTCATCTGAAACGCTTGAATGACTTCGCGGTTGAAGTAAGAGGGCGGCTCGACGAGTTCGGCGAGCGTGGTGACCTTGAAGGGTTCGTACTTGACGACCGCGCCACCGGCGAAATCGCGCACCCAGCCCGATTCCAGCACCCAGGTTTTCTCGGTATCCAGCCAACGCGCGCGCGTGGCGAAGACGCGCCGCTTCATCTGGAAGGTGGTGGGATCCAGTTCTATAACGCTGAGGCCCCCAAAGAGGTTTTGCGAGGGGTCGAAGAGATCGTAGTTATAGACCTTGCTGTTTTCGCCGAAGATCCAGCGTTGCGGGCGCGTGTAAGTCTGCGCGGGACGGCCCTTGATCTGGTTGCGCAGAGCATCCTGGCGCTGATTGGCATAGGGAAGATAGGTGTCGTCGAGGATGAGCAGAGCGGCGGCCAGCAACACCCCGGACAGGAGCAGCGGCACGGCGATGCGGTAGATGCTGATGCCGCTGGCTTTGAAGGCCACGATTTCGTTGTTTTTGCTGAGGACGCCCAAAGTGACCAGGACGGCCACCAGTGCGCCGAGAGGTGAAAGCTGGTAGAGCAGATAAGGGATCAAATAGCGGAAGTAATCGACCACAATCACAAAAGGGGCGTGATGGCGGGCGATATCGTCAAGCAGTTCGAAGAAGGTGAAAGTCTCGAAGAGCAAGATGAAAGAGCCCATGATGATGGCGAAATAGTAGAGAAACCGGCGGAGCACATAGATATCCAGGATGCGAGGGATGCTGGAAGAGGAAGGCAATGAGGCTTCACCTCGCGAGGTGCCATTCCCGGCGCGGGTTACCGCGGCCTTCACCTTGGTTTTTCTGCGGCGCAGCAGGCGCCAAAATGTCACCAGGCGCGATCCGGCCATCAAACGGGGAGTTTCGCTGCTGTGGTAGCGCTCCATACGCGGCAGCAGAGCCAGCCCGGCCAGCGCGAGGACAACGTTTGCGATCCACATGCCTGCGGCAGGTGGGACTGCGCCCTGCCTGGCCAAGCCCGCGCCCACAATGAATAGCAGGTAGTAAGAAGCGATCACGATGACGGCGAGTAAAGTGCCCGCCGCACGTCCGCCGCGACGCGGCTGAGCGCCCAGGGGAACTGCGATCAAGGCAAACGCAAAGCAAGCCACGGGAAAGGCGAAACGCTGGTGCAACTCGACGCGGGCATCGCGCCAACCCTTGCCGCGATCATGCCAAAGATCCCGCACAGAGCGCTCGGGGTTGCTGGGCTCCTGCTCTTTGGGCGGACCCATGCCGCTAATCTCGATGGGCCAATCGCTGCGGCCGAATGCGGTGACGCCGTAGTGGTCGGCTTCGGCACGGGAGAATTCGTGGGTGGAGCCGTCGTTGAGGTGCAACTCCAGCTTGCCCAGACTGGGCTCGGGAATTACACTCGCAGTTTCCGATAAGGTGATGCGCGAACCACTTTCGCCCCCTGTTTCCGCCAGGAATACGCCGTTCCACCGGGTGCCGCTGGCGGAAACATCGTTGACATAGAGGACCATCTGGGGAAAGCGCTCGTCGAAAACGCGGGGCTGCACCTGAAATGAAATTTGCGAGGTGATGAGATTGGCTTCGATGGCGCGGAACGTGCGAAGGGCCAGTGGCGCCAGCCATAGCGACATGACCATGGTAAGAGCTGCACCGAACACGGCCAGAACGCCGACGGGCCAGAGGATGCGTTTGCGGCTGATACCTAAAGCAGTGATAGCGATAATCTCGCTGTCCATGGACATGCGGCCAAGTCCCAGGAGCACGCCGATGAGCACGGCCATGGGGATGGTGAAGACGAGGATATTGGGGATGATGCAAAGGAAGAGTAAGGCGACCTGCGAGCCCGAACCGGAGTGGCGAACAAACAGCTCCATCAAGCGCACAAGCTTCGGGACGAAAAGTACAAAAGTGAAGATCAGGAGCCCGAGGAGCGCGTGACGTATGACTTCACGAACAATGTAGCGGTCAAGGATGCGCATGACGCGAAGGCTGAGTGTAACATGGAGGCGAGGCCGACGCGGGATTAGGGAGAGAAACCAGGGATGAACCGAGTGAACTTGGCGGTGCTATGGCACATGCACCAGCCGCAGTATCGAGATCCGGAGACGGGGCTGTATGTGCTGCCGTGGACACGCTTGCACGCGACGAAGGATTACTACGGGATGGTCAAGTTGTTTGAGGAATTTCCAGCCTTCCATGCGACGTTCAACATGGTGCCGTCGCTGTGCATGCAACTGGAGGAGTATGCCAGCGGGACGTTCAATGAACCGTGGTTCGCGCTGGCGTCTAAGAAGACGGAAAACCTGACGCGGGATGACAAAAGCGAGCTGCTGGGGCGAGCGTTTCAAGTGAATCACGAGCGGTTGATGTCTCGCTGGCCGCGGTTTGTGGAGCTTTTTGAATGGTCGCGTCCGGCGGGAGGCGCCCAGGCGCTGATCACCTTTACGGCGCGCGACTGGCGGGATTTGCAGGTGCTCTCGCAACTGGCCTGGATGGAAGAGGAGTGGTTCAAGAAGGACCCGGTGGTGAGCCGGCTGGCGGATCGCGGCAAAGACTTCACGGAGAAAGACAAAGAGGCGCTGAAAGCCAAACAGTTGGAATTGATGGCGCTGGTCTTGCCTGCTTACCGGGAAGCGGCGGCTCGCGGGCAGATTGAGATCAGCACGACCCCGTACTATCACCCCATTTTGCCGCTGTTGTGCGATTCAGACATCGCGCGGGTGGCCAATCCCAGCACGCCCATACCGCGGCGCGCGTTTCGCCGGCCGGAAGATGCGCGCGAACAGTTGCGGAGGGCCAAGGAGTATCACGAACGCGTATTTGGGAAAAAGCCGGTGGGATTGTGGCCTTCGGAAGGTTCGGTATCGGACCAGTCGCTGGCGATTGCAGCGGAGGAGGGGTTCCAGTGGTTCGGCACGGATGAAGGCGTACTTGGCCGCACACTGAATGTGGGATTCTTCCGCGACTCATCGGGAATACCGGCGAATGCGGAAAAGCTTTACCAGCCGTGGCGACTGCAGATGACGGGAGCAGGCATTACCGGGCTTTTTCGCGACCACCATTTGTCTGACCTGATCGGTTTTGTGTATAGCCGCATGGACAGCAAAGCCGCGGCTGCGGACCTGCATGGAAGGCTGCGACACATCGGGGAGACGGTGAAGAGTCCCAATCCACTGACGGTGTGCTTGTTCCTGGACGGGGAGAATGCCTGGGAGTATTACCCCGGGAATGGCAGGGAGTTCCTGCGGGAGTTCTACCGTCGCATCAGCGATGACCAGGATTTCCGGGCCCTCACGGCCACGGAGACGATTGCCGCGGCAGGTAAGATCCCTACGACCACGGGGATTTTCCCCGCTTCGTGGATCAATGCGAATTTTGACGTGTGGATTGGTCACCAGGAAGACGTGACGGCCTGGGATTTGCTTTGGGACGCTCGGGAAGCCTATGCCGGGGCGCTGGATGGGCATGCCAGGGGCCGCTCCGGCAGCGTGAACGAGGCTGCTCTAGCGGAGGCACAGGAGTCTTTACTGGCGGCCGAAGGCAGCGACTGGTGCTGGTGGTACGGGCCGGAACACAGCACGGCGAATGATGCCGAGTTCGATGCGCTGTTTCGCAAACATCTGACGGGAGTTTATCTGGCGCTCGGCCAGGTGGCCCCCGAAGAGCTGGCGAAACCGATCAAGCGGCAGCCGGAACGCGCTTATCAGCTTGCGCCTTCGACATTTCTCAACGTCAAGGTGGACGGCCGCGATACGAGTTACTTTGAGTGGCTGGGCGCCGGCGTGTTTTCCCCGGAACGGCGCGGCGGGGCCATGCACGGGCGGACATTTTACCTAAGAGAACTGCGCTACGGGTTCGAAGAGGAGCGCTTTGTGATGCGTGTGGACTGCTTCCCGGACACGCTAACGGAATTGGAGGACCCGGAATTCCGCATCACGATCGGAGCGGCGGAGGAAGTGGTCATTGTGGTGAACCTGGAGCGCGGACGAATGAAGGAGTTCGCCGTGGAGAAGCAGCGGCTATGCCTGCTGAGTCCCGCCAAGATTGCGACCGTGGCGTTTGGGCGCACACTGGAACTGGCGGTGCTGCGGGAAGAACTTGATTTGAAGGGCAAGACCAAGTTCCCCATCGGCGTGGCGCTATGGCACGGGGGATTGCCGATTGATGTTTTGCCGGCGGAAGGGTTCCTGGAAGTAAACCTGGGAGAAGAGAATTCGGCGTGGCCGGTGGAAAGCGCGGACTGACACGCGGCTTGGGGATGCTGGCGATAACGTTTGCGTTCCTGGTGGATTACTTATCTAGACAATTGGCAACGGCGAAAAATGCAGGCGGGCGCCGGGGAAAACGGGCCGCTACTGATTGGGCAACTTTCGCGACGAAGTACGCGGGGGTACTATGGCGCGGGGATGCTCTCCTTGAAAAAATGGAAGAGCGTGGGTTAACGACGGATGGGTGTTGCCACGTCCGATGAGGCTGCGGACGTGCGCCCGACGGAAACCCTGGCACAAGGAAAAATTCGCGTGGAATCCGCAGTCAACACGACCCCTACGCCGGAAGAGACTGTCGCGAAGCTGCAACCACTGGCCAGCGGGGCGACCCCTGTGGCGCTGGAAGTGGCGGTGAACGTGACCGGGGCAAGGCCTGCACCGTCTTCGGGGCAGCGCGATCTATTTTCCGAAGACACTTCCACGGTCCTGGTGTTTGAAAATGGGGCGGTGATCCGGCTGGCAGCCGCCGTGGTTACTGGACAATTGCTTTTTGTTACGGAGAAGAAAACCAATAGCGAAGTGGTGTGCCAGGTCATACGGAAGCGTAGTTTCCGGCCGACAGAGTGCTACGTCGAATTGGAGTTCACGGAGCCAGAGCCGAAGTTTTGGGGCGTGGATTTGCCTGCCAAGTCAGACGCTCCGATGCATAAGGAAGCCGCGCAGATGGTGGAATCCGCGGAAGCAGCGGGCGAGGATGTTGCGCCGGAGGTTCCGGAGGCGGCGGAGGCCCCCAGGAAGGAAGTCGAGAGTTTGAAGCACGAAGTGGACGCGCTGCGGGAGCAGATCCAGGCTTTGCTACAAGCTAAAGCCGAGGCGGCAAAAGTGGAAGCAGCGCGGGAAGAAGCGGCGAAAAGGGCCGAGGCAGCGGCTGCCGAAGTATCTCGCATTTCACTGCCTGGTGCTGAGCCGGTGGCGGCGACACCAGCGGGAGATGCTCCTGGGGCGGCACCCTCAACGCCTACTGACGGAAAAGCTCCGGAAACTGGGACTGGCACGACGGCACAGCCGGCAGCGAACGCGGCCGCTCCACCGATGATTCGCATGGCGCTGCCGAAGGCGACGCTGGCGAAGGAGGGCGGCGCCAAAGAGGCGGAAGAAATTGATCCGCTGGACTGCTTGTTGCCGAAGCCGGCTTTGGATTTTTCCGGTGCGCCCCACATTGGCAAGGTGGGAGTGTCGCAGTCGCTTTACGATATTTACAAGCCCGTGCGCGCGGGAATCGGGAAGTTTCCGTTGGCGGCGATTAGCACTCTTGTGCTGTTGATTTTTCTCGGCGGGGCGTGGCGTCTGAATTGGCTGCGGCTACCGTGGCTGGGCAGTTATTCGGCGCACAAAGCGAATTCGCAGAAGATGGTTCCAGGAAACGCCGGCAAGGTGCCTAGCGGAGTTACGCATGCTGCAGCGCCACCAGCGGTTGCCGCCGCGAGTAATCCGAATTCAGCTGAAAAGACGGTTGGGGCCGAGCCTCCCGCGCATACCGCAGAAGGTGCGGCGGAGACTCCCAGCGCGACGGAGAAGGCGGAAGCCCCAGCTAAGCCCAAGGCGGCAAAAACTGTTGCGCCCGCGACGACAACCACGCGTGGCAACGCGAAGGGAAGTGACGTGGCCGCAGTTTCTCGGCACAAATCGGCGCCAAGTGAAACACCCGCTGCGATCGCACAGCCCGTGCCGCCCGAGCCCGCAGCGAGCGACGCAACAATTATTCCGCCTAAATTGCTAAAATCCGTGGCGCCGGTTTATCCGCCAGAGGCTATGGAAAATTACATTACCGGAGATGTGCGCGTGGATGCGGTGGTAGAGCCCAACGGAAAGATCGGCGCGATGAAGATCCTTACGGGACCTGCGCCGCTGCGTCAGGCCGCCATGGACGCTTTGAAACAGTATGAGTACGCGCCCGCCACACAAGGCGGAAAAGCAGTGGCCGCGCACGTCACCGCCACGGTGAAGTTCTGGTTCAATCCGTGATGGTGTGAGTGAGGGGCAGGGCGGGATTTTTTAGTTCTCAGTTATCAGTTTTAAGTTTTCAGTAAGACGGAAGAGGAACTGAAGACTACGAACCCAGGACTCTGAAGTCATGACTACGAAGTCAGGACTGCGAACTCAGGACTATGAACTTGAATCTTAGGAAGCTGCGGAAAAAGTGGGAGAATCTGTCGTTCTGAGCGTAGCGGTGAACCGCTCCTCGCGGAAACCCAAGAAAAGAGAGATTCCTCACTTCGCAGACTCCGTTCGGAATGACAGGATCATACTTTTTCCGCAAGCTGTTAGAGCTTAAATAGCTCCGTTCAGCTCCTCTCTTCGGAGTCCCTCACCCCACTGATGTCATCCCGAACCCCGCGGTTTTGGCGGGATGAGGGATCTGCTTTTCGCGGCTGAACATCTCTTCCTAGCGATTTCAACAGAGCAACATAAAACTTAAAACTTAAAACTTAAAACATAAAACTTCTTAGAAGAGCTTCACCGCGATGCGCTGGGGGTGTGAGCCGACGGGAATCATCGTGAGCAGGGAATCGGTGCGCGTGCGGAGCACGGCGAGATCGCCGGAACCTTCATTCACCACCAAGAGCATTGTGGGCTTGCCGCCAGACCCGACGGGATCGAAGCGCATGGCGCCAGGAAGCGCGCCGACGTTGGTGGGGCGGCTGACGCGGCGGTTGACAATATCAAGCGGGATGACGTGGCCCGCGGCGCGGTCCGCAACGTACATTTCGTCGGCGTCTTCGGTGATGATGCCGGAAAACGGCGCCGAACCGAGCATCATGTAATCTCCCATCTCATGCGTCCAAGTGTTCACGGCTTGCAGGCCGTGCGTATCCGGAGAGATCACATACAATTCGCCGCCGTCGGGCTTCAGGATCATTTGCGTGGGATTTCCCGCGAGCACCAGGTTGGTCAAGAAGATCCCGCGGCGCACGTCCACCACAGAAAGGCGGTTCTGAGAGCGGCTCATCACAAAGGCCAGCGAGCTATTCGGGAGGATGCTGACCTCCTCTGGATCGGCGATCACGGGGACTTCGGCGCGCTGCTGGAGCGTGGCGGCATCGTGGATGCCCAGCGTGGCGGCGCGAAAGTTCACTACCAGCAGAGTTTTGTTGTCGGGCGTGATGCGCACGCGGACGGGCTGCTCGCCAGTTTTGGCGCGGCCGATGATGGCGCGGCTGGCGCAATCGATGGCGATGAGTTGGTCTGTGGCGGATGAGGTGGTGTACGCGCGGTCGCCCTTTGCGGAAAAATCCAGCGAATATGGCATGGCGCCCACCGGAATGCGCGAGGAAATCTGATTACTGCGCGCGTCCAAAACCCAGACGTAGCCTCCAGCGCTGCTCACGCCCCAGATTTCGGCGCGCCTGGGATGTTCGAGGATTTCGGCGAGATCGGGGCCCGCATACACCTTGGTAATGGCGCGCAGGCTGATTAAATCCACAACCGTTATATTCCCGTCGTCCGTGCTGACGTAGGCATTCAGATGGAGGCCGGGGCGCAGAAAGGAGGGGCGATGCTCTCGAAGCAACAGAATGACCGCAAAAAGGAGCAGGATGATTGAAAGGAAGTAGACTCGGAAATTTCGGGGGCGGCTCATCGAATGCTTTGAATTTTACCCCAGTTTCCCTCTTTGAACTTCGGTGTTGTAGTCATAGGAGCAGATCACGTTCGATGGAGGTCTGTTGCTTGTCGGAATTGCAGACCACGCGCATTCTCCTAAAGAGCCCATCTCAAAACGTCGCGAGCCTGCGAAATGAGTATACAATTGCGTTCGGCTGCAGGTTCAAAGAGATACTTCCAATCTATTTCGTGGACGGAGAGGCCACAGGCTTATGAAAACGGATGAGGTTTCCAGGCGGTTGTTTCTGAAACACCTTGGCGCGGCAGGTGCACTGGCGTACACGGGCCGCAATGCGAACGCGATGAGCGCCGCTGCGGCGACTCCGCGCAAACAGGCTTCCGCCGAGGACAACAGAGAAGCGGCTACGCGGGCAAAAAGAATGGCATGGTGGCACGAAGCGAAGTTCGGCATGTTCATCCACTGGGGGCTGTACAGCTTGGTGGGACAGCATGAATGGGCCCTGGAGGTGGAAGGGATTCCGATTCCGCAGTATGAATTGCTGGCAAAACATTTTCAGCCGAAGCCCAACGCGGCGCGCGAGTGGGCTAAATTGGCGCGGCGTGCGGGGCAGAAATACATGGTCATGACGACCAAGCACCACGAGGGTTTCTGCCATTTCGATTCCAAGCTCACCGATTATTGCGCGCCGAAGCAGGGCCCGGGACGCGACCTGGTTCGGGAGTTCGTGGAAGCAGCGCGAGCAGAGGGGCTGCGCGTGGGGTTCTACTATTCGTTGATGGATTGGCACCATCCGGACGGCGCGCGCTGCAAAACGGACGAAGCGGCGCGCAAACGTTTTGTTGAATACACGCACGGATTGATCCGCGAGCTGATGACGAATTACGGAAAGATCGATGTGCTCTGGTATGACGTGGACTGGCCCTTGACCCCGGAAGAGTGGGAATCCGAAAGCATGAACCGGATGGTATTCACGCTTCAGCCGGACATCATCGTGAATAACCGCAACGGACTGGAAGGGGATTTCTCTACGCCGGAACAGGAAATCACCGCGGCGGCGACGGGACGCGCCTGGGAAACCTGCATGACCATGAACGATAGCTGGGGATTTAATCGCGGCGATGACGGTTGGAAGACTTCGAAAACGATTGTGAATAATCTGGCCACCTGTGCGCAAGGCGGCGGAAATTATCTGCTGAACATTGGCCCCAAGCCCGATGGATCGGTGCCGGAAGAATCGGTGGCGATCCTGGAAAGCGTTGGCAAGTGGCTGGAGACGAACGGCAAGTCCATCTATGGTACGGAGCGCGGTTCGTACACCTGGAACTCGAATGCCAACTATTCGCGGCGCGGCAACACGCTGTACATTCACCAGCATTACTGGCCGGGGGACACTCCGGCCGCGCAGTGGCTGCCGTTTTTTCAGCCCGCAACCGTGGTGGCGATTGGCGGACTGAAGACCAAGGCGAAATCCGCGCGCCTGCTGAAAACCGGGCAGAACGTTGCGTTTGCACAGGACGAGTTTTCGCTGCGGCTGACGGGTTTGCCGGCGCAAGCGCCGGACACTCCTTCGACGGTAATCGAGGTGGAGTGCGAAGGCGAGCCGGTGATTGACCACGACGCCATCCGTTCGCAGTGGCCCCGGTATAAGGTGGGGATCAGCTAGCGGATTTCTAGTTCAGGCAGAGAGGTGGAGAAGGACAGTTTTGTGAAACGCGGTACTGCGTAAAAGCGGCGGCGAGCCGCCGCACTCCAAGGTGTCCTTGCCAGGCTAGTTGAGCTGGCGGTGGACGACGGTGGCGATTTGACGGACTTCGGCGAGCAATGCGGCGAATTCTTCGGGCAGGATGGATTGCATGCCGTCGGATAGCGCCTTCTCAGGCTGGTGATGCACTTCGACCAGCAGGCCATCCGCGCCCACGGCAACGGCGGCACGAGAGAGGGGCAGGACTTTGTGGCGCTTGCCGGTGCCGTGGCTCGGGTCAACAAGAATTGGCAGGTGGCTGCGCTTCTTTACCGCGGGCACAACCGCCAGGTCCAGCGTATTGCGCGAAAAATCGGAGAAGGTGCGCACGCCGCGCTCGCAGAGCATCACCTGATAATTGCCCTCGCTCAGAATATACTCCGCGGCCATCAGGAATTCGTCGAGGGTGGCGCTCATGCCACGCTTCAGCAGCACGGGTTTTTTGGCGCGGCCGGCACGTTTTAGCAAAGAGAAATTCTGCATGTTGCGCGCGCCGATCTGGATGACGTCGGCCCACTCCTCGACGAGGTCGAGGGATTCGTTGTCAATCGCTTCGGTGACGATACCAAAGCCGTAGTGCTTGCGAACCTTGGCCAGGATCTTCAGACCGGGAAGGCCGAGGCCCTGAAAGCTGTAGGGAGAAGTGCGCGGCTTGTAGGCGCCGCCGCGGAACAGGTGCACGCCGGTGGGCTTCAGGCGCTCCGCGATGGCCAGGCACTGCTCTTCCGTTTCCACCGCGCATGGACCCGCCACCATCGCTAGATGCGCGCCCCCAACGAAGACATCTCCCGATGGCGTGGGAATGCGCACAACAGTGGGGTCCTCTTTCACGTCCAGCGAAACCAATTTGTAAGGCTTGGTGACGGGAATGCACTCGATCACGCCGGGCATAGATTCGAGCACGCCGAGATCAATGGCGCCGCTGTTACCGGTGATGCCGATGGCGGTGCGTCCCGCGCCGGGAATCGGATGAGCCTTCAGCCCAAGCGATTCGATACGGTTGCAGACAGCGCGAACCTGCTCTTCGGTGGCATGAGACTGCATGACAACCAGCATGGTCGGATTCCCTTAAGCAGAAATAGCGTGAAATTCCAGTGTACTGTACACGCGATAGGTGAGCAAACGAAGTGCGGAAGGACGTTTATTGGAGCGGCAATTCGCTTTCCCTGGATCGGTGACGAATCCGGCTTATTTCCGTGCGGCGGCTTCGATCTGCGCGATTTTTTCCACGCGGCGTGCGTGACGTCCGCCCGCAAATGTGGCGTTCAGGAAGGTTTGCACCATTTCGATCGCTTGCGCCCCACTAACGACGCGGCCACCCATCGTAAGAACATTGGCGTCGTTGTGCTCGCGCGCCAGCCGAGCGGTGTCCACATTGTGCGCAACGGCTGCGCGAATTCCGGGAACTTTATTTGCCGCGATGGATATGCCCATGCCCGTGCCGCACACGGCGATGCCAAAGACATCGTGATGAGAGGCGACGTGGTCAGCGACAGCCTTGCCGTAATCCGGGTAGTCCACCGATTCTTCGGACCAGGTGCCCAGGTCATCCACGGGATAGCCCGCCGTTTCCAAAAATTCCCGAATGGTCTCTTTGACGTGATAACCGGCGTGGTCCGCGGCGAGGGCAATGCGCGGCTTTTCAGAGAGTTGAGGCATGGGCGCCTCCCGAGGCGGATTCTATCGGAGTGAGCACGTCACCGCAATGCAGGGTGGTGCGTCAAATAAAGGATAGGCCGCGAGCATCAGGGAAATGAATCGGAGCGATTAGAGAATTTGATAGTTCCGCTTCTCTCCATTTTCCGGGCTGTGGACCTATACTCTATGAGCCGTCCCGATACGGCAAATTCACTTCACTGGAGTGCAAAAATGTCAAACGTTTACGCGGATAATTCCTTAAGCATTGGCCGAACCCCTCTGATCAAACTGAATCGAGTGACTGATGGCGCGAAAGCCACGGTGCTCGCCAAGATCGAGGGGAGAAATCCAGCGTACTCGGTGAAGTGTCGTATCGGGGCAGCAATGATTTGGGACGCGGAAAAGCGCGGCGTTCTGAAACCGGGAATTGAAATTGTCGAGCCGACCAGCGGGAATACGGGGATTGCGTTGGCTTTTGTGGCCGCAGCGCGCGGCTACGCCATTACGTTGACCATGCCGGAGACGATGTCGCTGGAACGCCGGCGCGTGCTGGCGGCGTTTGGCGCGAAGCTTATCCTCACCCCCGGCCCGGAGGGCATGAAGGGCGCAATCAACAAAGCCACCGAGATTTACAACTCGGACAAGCAGCATTACTTTCTACCACAGCAGTTTGACAATCCGGCCAACCCCGAGATTCACGAGAAAACCACCGGTCCGGAGATTTGGAACGATACGGACGGGAACATTGATGTGTTTGTGGGGGGCGTGGGCACCGGCGGAACCATCACCGGCGTCTCGCGCTACATCAAGAACACCAAGGGGAAGAAGATCCTTTCCGTGGCCGTGGAGCCGAATGTCAGCCCGGTAATCACGCAGACTCGCGCGGGACAGCCGGTCGTCCCGGGGCCGCACAAGATTCAGGGGATCGGTGCGGGATTCGTGCCGAAAAACCTGGACCTGTCTGTGATTGACCGCGTTGAACAGGTCACCAACGATGAGTCCGTGGAGATGGCGCGCCGCCTGGCGCGCGAAGAAGGCATCCTCTCCGGAATTTCCTGCGGCGCAGCGGCTGCGGCAGCCGTGCGGCTTGCCAAGCTGCCGGAGTTTGCCGGCAAAACCATTGTGACCGTGCTGCCCGATGGCGGTGAACGCTACCTTTCGACGATTCTGTTCGAGGGGATTGGGTAGGAAGCGACTCTGCCGCCAGAACGCGACACAGGCTGAAAGCGGTTCAACACTTGCCGGGTGGGGCGCAGTGCTGTTCGCCGCGAATGGCGAAGGACTGCGCCCCAGCACCCGCGGCACGCATCCAATGCACTGCGGGGCCTTGCGCTTGTCGCGGGAGCTTTTCCAACGTGTAAGTGCTCATCCCTTCGAGTGATTTCGTTCGCGGCATGTATTCCCGTGGCGCGATGGAATTGTTAGGACAAATTTTATGAATACAAAAATGGAAGAATTGAAATGCCTGGCGCGGGAATTTCGCTCCGCGCTGGAGGCACAACTGTCGGGCGATCAAGCGGGGGAATATCGCCTGCCGTCAAAGGACGATGTCGCGAAATTTTGCCGCCGTTACCTCGATTCGCTTTTCCCGCTGCATCACGCCCCGGAAGAGACGCAAAGTCCGCAGTCCGCGCATTTCGTGGAAGAGCTGGACTTCCTGCTCGCGGAACAAATCGTCAGCGCCATTCGGTTTGATTGCAGTTGTCGAAGTAAGAAAACGACGGCGAACCTGGCCCACACGGCAGAAGGAATCGTCAGCAAGATTCGCGAGAGGCTTCCCAAGCTGGCGCAGCTTCAGGCCACGGACCTGGAGGCGGCGCTGAAGAATGATCCGGCGGCCAGCGGGCTGGAAGAGATTCTGCTCAGTTATCCGGGAGTGGAAGCCATCACGGTGCAACGGCTGGCGCATGAGTTATATGAATTGAAAGTTCCGTACCTGCCGCGCATCATGACGGAAATTGCGCACAGCCGTACAGGCATTGATATTCATCCCGGCGCGGCGATTGACGAATCTTTTTTTATCGATCATGGAACCGGCGTGGTGATTGGGGAAACGGCCACCATCGGCAAGCACGTGACGCTGTACCACGGCGTAACTTTGGGCGCGTTTAATCCCACAAGCCAGCGCGATTCCAATGGCGGGCTGGTGCGCGGCATGGCAAACAAACGCCACCCCGACATCGAAGACGGTGTCACCATTTATCCGGGCGCCACGATTCTTGGCGGCGACACGCGCATCGGGCACCACAGCATCATCGGCGGCAATGTGTGGCTGACGCACTCGATTGCGCCGTACAGCCGGGTGACGGTGAAGGACCCGGAACTGCTGATTCGCAGCCACACGCGAGGCAGCGACGAAGAGTGGTTCCTGGGGAGCGCGATCTAAGAATCTGATCGATCGCAAGTAGGGTCGTTCTTTGAGGGTATGGATTGAAGATGATTCTAGAGATTTCTAGAAAATAGAAGATCTGTCTGCTAAACTGGGTCCGCGAGGTGGGGAATGCCCAAAGTCAAGACCAAGAAAATCGGGCTGGAAATCAGGGCGGATCTGTATGGCGAGCTTTCGAAATTGGCCCGGGAGAATGGCCAGTCGCGGCGATTTCTGCTGGAAAAGGCAGTGGAACACTACCTCTATCAAGTGGTGCCATCGCAGGCCGCAATCCGTCCGGAGGTGATGAAGCAGTTTCGCCGGTCGGTGGACAAAAACCGAAAACTGTATGAGCTTCTCGCGAAGTAGGATATGCGGTGAAGAGTGAGCCGCGTTACCTCACCATCGCAGAAGTTCTCGAGATGCACCGCCAGTTAGTCACCGAATTTGGGGGTGCTCGCGGAGTGCGGGATGCCGGATTGTTGGCATCAGCAGTTTTCCGGCCGCAGACGGGCTATTACGAGGACCTACTTCACCGAGCCGCGGCCATGATGGAGTCCTTGGCCAATAATCACGCATTCCTGGATGGAAACAAAAGAATCGCGTTTGCCAGCGTCGACGTGTTTTTGCGCTTGAACGGTTATGCCCTCGAAGTGGATCCCCTGGATGCTCACAAGTTCATCATGGAAAAGATTGCCGCGAGAGAATTTCGGGCGGCCACGATTGTGACCTGGCTTAGAAGCAATGTGCGACCTCGGTTTCCTCAACATGAAAAGAAAGAAGAAAAAGAAGCCGATTAGCGCTGAGCAGATTGCCCGCATGGCCAGTCGGGGCGAGAACATCAGTCATTTTTTCACCGGCGGAAGAATGATGCTCCCATCCAGCGCGTAAACGTCGCGAAGACACTTACGGCTTTGGGTGTAGGGCAAAGAACGACCACATCAGTTCCGTGGCGGGAACAGAGTTGCCGCTCATCGGAACGCCGGGCCAGATGTGATGACCACCTTGTACGGCGTACAACTCAACAGCAGTGCCATCTTTGCAGCTTGCATACTTGTCCGTGTGCAGTTGGGCTGTTTCTTCGTGCACGGGCTTCACCGCGCAGCCATCTTCTTTCACCCAGAACGCCACGGTGTCCGCAACGGGAGTGTCCGAGCGCGTCGGGCCAATCTGAAATGGCGTTGAGCCACCCTCCATGGGCACAAGACGGTCGGCCGTGCCATGAAAGATGATGATGGAAACGGGATTGGACGGACGGCAGTCAACGTTCTGCGCGCCTTCCACGGGAGCTGCTGCGGCAATCCTGTCCGAAAGTTCGCAAGCCAGCCGGAAGGACATCATGCCACCGTTGGAGATTCCCGTAACGAAGATGCGTTTCGGGTCCACCGCGTAATCCTTTTCAAGCTTATCCAGCAAGGCGCGAAAAAACGCCACATCGTCAACGTGGTTCATCTGGGCGTAGCCACAACAATTGCCGGAATTCCAGGTGGGCATTCGCGCCGGGTTATTACGGCCCGTGCCCCTGGGGTAGACGGCGATGAAATTCTTTTTGTCTGCCTCCGCGCTCATCCCGGAGAGGTGTTCCACGCCTTCCGGGCTTTCCGTTGCGCCGTGCAGCACCAACACAACGGGCATTGCCGCATGGCCGTTGTACCCTGGCGGAAGGTGGACAAAGTACGTGCGAGAGCGTCCGCCAACTTCAATCGTGCCCGACTTCTGGCCGGCTGCGGACTCGGCGGCCACGTGTCGTTGACACGCTATCATGCTCAGAAAGTTGGCCAGCAGAAGCGCGCACGCGACTCCCGTGGGCGAAACGACGGTTCGAGGTCTTTGGATTGAGGTTTCCATCGGACGAAATACCCTTGCGCCGCTTAATTTCCCAACGCGAAAACGCGGCAACAGCTTCGATTTCTTTTTTGTAGCATAAGGGACATTGCGTTGACAGCAGGGAATACTGTCCGCTACGCTCGAATGCTTAACTGATTACCCGGGAATGGACAGGGAGACGCATGGCTGAAGATAAGTTACCAACACGCGCGCAGGATTTTTCCGAGTGGTACAACCAACTGGTTTTGAAGGCGCAACTCGCGGACTACGCGCCGGTGCGCGGTTGCATGATCGTGCGTCCCTACGGTTGGGCGCTGTGGGAGAACATTCAGAGCGCGCTGGACCGCCGCTTCAAAGCTACCGGGCACCAGAATGTGGCCTTTCCGCTGCTGATTCCGAAAAGTTTCATCGAAAAAGAAAAACACCACGTTGAAGGCTTCTCGCCGGAACTGGCGGTGGTCACGATTGGCGGCGGGGAAGAGCTTGCGGAGCCCCTCGTCGTTCGGCCCACTTCCGAAACGATTATTGGGCACATGTGGTCCAAATGGATTCAGTCTTACCGCGATCTTCCCGTCCTGATGAACCAGTGGAACAGTGTGGTGCGCTGGGAACTGCGCACGAAACTTTTCATTCGCACGCTGGAATTCTACTGGCAGGAGGGCCACACCGCGCACGCCACGCGCGAAGAGGCGGTGGAAGAAACCAAGCAGATGCTGGACGTCTACACGGATTTTGCCGTGAACGATGCGGCCATTCCGGTGATTCCGGGGGCGAAGTCCGACGCGGAGAAATTCGCGGGCGCGGACATAACGTATTCGATCGAAGCGATCATGGGCGACGGCAAGGCGTTGCAATCCGGTACGTCGCACTTCCTGGGGCAGAACTTCGCGCAGGCGTTTGACGTGAAATATCTCGATCAGGGCGGGCAATTGCAGCATTGCTGGACCACTTCGTGGGGGCTTTCGTCGCGCATGATCGGCGCGATCATCATGGTTCACGGCGATGATCAAGGGCTGGTGATGCCACCGAAGCTGGCTCCTATTCAGGTGGTGATTGTTCCCATCTTCAAAACCGACGAAGAGAAGAGCGCGGTGCTGCCGGCCGCGAAGGAATTGAAGGCGCAACTCGTGAAGGCGAACCTGCGCGTCACGCTGGACGAGCGCGAAGGCTTCAGCCCCGGTTGGAAGTTCAACGATTGGGAGATGCGCGGCGTGCCCGTGCGCGTGGAACTTGGGCCGAAAGATGTGGCCAAGCAAGCCGTGATGCTGGCGCGGCGCGACAAGCCGGGAAGAGAAGGGAAGTTCAGCGCGCCGCTTGCCGACCTGCCCGCCGCCATCGAGAAATTGCTGGCGGAGATCCACCAGTCGCTGTTTGACAAGGCACTGGCCTTCCGCCGCGCCAATACTCACGAAGCAAAGAATTACGACGAGTTGAAGAAGGCCGTGGAGACCGGTTTTGCCTTTGCATTCTGGTGCGGCAGCGGGGATTGCGAAGCCAGCATCAAAGAAGAGACGCGTGCCACCATGCGCTGCATTCCGCTGGACCCTGGCGCGGTCCTGGGGCACGGCTCGGGAAGCGCCGGCGGCGTCTGCGTTTACTGCGGCAAACCGGCCAATCACCAGGCCATTTTTGCGCGCGCTTACTAGCCACCGGGAGTTGCGGCTGAAGCACACAAGCGAGGCGGGATTCTCGACACCGCGCGGGCCGGGTGATAGCTTGAACACATAGCGGAATAAATTTCAGCCGCCGGCCGTAACAGGGGCGGCCCAATGGAGTGTTACTTCGTGAGCTTCGGACTACGATCCACAGAGCATTCCCAACGCGGGGAAGGCAAATTAAAGGCCATCATTTATACGGTGATTCTGGTGGTTGGAGTGTTCGTGGCGTTCCGGCTGGTGCCGCTGTACGTCAACGAATACCAGCTCCAGGACAAGATGAACGAGCAGGCGAAATTCGCCGTGGTCAATCGCTACTCGGAGGATCAGGTTCGCGACATCCTGTACAAAGTGATCCAGGATTTGGACATTCCGGCAAAGCGCGACGACATTAAACTGACCACCACAAACCACGGCATCAACATCAGCGTGACTTACACCGTCCCCGTGGATTTCTTCGTCTACAAGACCGAGATCACCTTTTCTCCTGTGAGCGAAGGTCTGGACATCATGAAATAGACCCGCCGTCCGGACGCCCGGGAGTTCTCTCGGCTTTCTTATGGCCCGCGGATGCGTCACAATGAGAGTGTCCACCCTGGGGGAGTAAGCTATTGCGATTTCGGCTGCAAAAGGGTTTTTGGACTTCCAGAATTGGTCTCGGACTGCTGGTGGTGGTGGCGCTGGGCGTTTTGCTCACTGCCGGCGCCTTCACGTATTTCTACATTAAGTATTCCCGCATGATTGACGCGCGCCTTTCCGGGCGCGTGCTCCAGAACACCACGCAGATTTTTTCCGCTCCCGAGCGCATCAGCGACGGCCAGTCCTGGACGCTGGACGAACTGGTGATGTACATGCAACGCGTGGGCTACCGCGCGGACGACAGCGCGAATTCGCTGGGGCAATACACCGTGGACGGGAATACGGTGACGATTCGCCCGTCGAAGCTGTCTTATTTCGGCGAGGGCAACGGCATCTCAGTGCAGTTCAGCGGGAAGGTGGTTCGTTCCATACGGCCGCTTGCAGGTGGCGCGGACCTGGGAAGCGCGGAGCTGGAGCCGGAGCTCATCACGAATCTGTTCGATAGCGCGCGAGAGAAGCGGCGCCCGGTGCGTTATGAGGACCTGCCGCCGCTGCTGGTTGAGGCCATCCTTTCCGCCGAAGACAAGCGCTTCTTTGAGCATCCCGGGTTCGACTTTATCCGTATCTTTGGCGCTGCCTGGGCCGACGTTCGCCACAGCCAGCACTTGCAGGGCGCCAGCACGATCACCATGCAGGTTGCGCGGACATTTTTCCTTTCCACGGATCGCACGTGGCGCCGCAAGCTTGCGGAGGCCATGCTCTCCTTTGAACTCGAGCAGCGTTTTTCCAAGCAACAGATTTTCGAGTTGTACGCCAACGAAGTGTACCTGGGCAACCGCGGCAGTTTCGGAATCCGCGGCTTTGCCGAAGCCAGCGAGGCGTATTTTGGGAAGGACCTCCGCCAGTTGACGCTTGCGGAATGCTCCTTCCTTGCGGGGCTGATTCGCGCCCCCAATTATTATTCCGCTTCGGACCGGCATCCCGAACGCGCGGCGCAGGCGCGGGACCGCGTGCTGGGCCAGATGCTGGAGAACAAGTACATCAATGAAGCGGACGTGCAGGACGCCAAACGCGTGCCGTTGAAACTGGGACGCACGGCGGTTGCGGGGAATGAAGCGCCGTATTTCGTGGACATGGTGAAGGACCATCTCCTGGATGAGTACTCCGAGCAGGATCTGCTCAGCCAGAACTATCGCGTGTACACCACGCTGGATCCGCAGTTGCAGCGCGCCGCGGCCCTGGCGGTCGATGCGGGCATGAAAAACGTGGATGCGCTGATCGCCAAGAAGTACGAGAAGGTAAAAAAGCCGAAGGGCAAGAACGCTCCCAGCGAGCCCATTCCGCAAGCGCAAGTGGCGCTGGTGGCGCTTGACCCGCGCACCGGAGAGATCAAGGCGTTGATCGGCGGACGCGATTATGGGCAGAGCCAGTTGAACCACGCGCTCGCTCACCGCCAGCCAGGGTCGGTCTTTAAACCATTTGTTTACGCCGCGGCTTTCAATAATGCGGTTGATGGCGCGCAGCCTGTCGTCACACCAGCCACGACCGTGGATGACGAGCCTACGGTGTTCGAGTTCGACGGCCAGGAATACACACCCAACAACTATGGCGAGCGGTTCATGGGCAAAGTGACGGTGCGCCAGGCTCTGACCAATTCGCTGAACGTTGCCACGGTCAAGGTGGCGGAGTTGGTGGGTTATGGCCGCGTGGTGCAGATTGCCAGGCAGATGGGGTTGCCCTCCAATATCCGGCCGACACCGGCGGTGGCACTGGGGGCTTACGAATTGACGCCCGTGGAAGTCGCGGGCGCCTACACGGCGTTCGCCACGATGGGGACGCGCGCCGACCCGCTCTTCCTGAGGAGCGTGGTGAGCTCGAACGGCACGGCGCTGGAGAAATATTCGCCCACAAATAAATTAGTGCTGGATCCTAGGGTCGCCTACCTGGTGGACAGTATTCTGCAGGACGTCTTGAACAAAGGGACCGGGGCGCAGGTGCGCGCCAGGGGATTCAACCTGCCTGCCGCGGGAAAGACGGGCACCTCGCGCGATGGCTGGTTTGCCGGGTTCACCAACAACCTGCTTTGCGTGATCTGGATCGGCTTTGACGATAATCACGATTTCGGCTTCACCGGAGGCGCAACGGCCGCGCCCATCTGGGCGGACTTCATGATTCGCGCCACCGCCATGCCCGCTTATCGCGACGTGAGGGATTTTGAGAAGCCGGAAGGCGTGGATACCGTCGTCATTGATGCGGACACGCTGCAATTGGCCACCCCCAACTGCCCGGTAACGCGCGAAGAAGTCTACGTGACTGGCTCCGAGCCCACGCAACTCTGCGAAGTCCATGGCGGTCACGGACCGATCACGGCGACAGGCTCCTTCCTCTCGCATATTTTTGGCGGAGGTGCGCCGAAACCTCCGCAATCCGCCGACCCTAATGCGGTTCCGGGTCAACCGGCGGCGCAAGGCGCTGGGGCAGGCGGAGGGCCCGCTGCTGCCAGCGCACCGGCTGCCGAAAAGAAAAAAGGCCCTTTGCAGAAGATTTTTGGTATCTTTGGGGGTAAGAAGAAGAAAGATCCCGACAAACCTGATCGGGACAAAGGAGATTCGCCATGACGAAGTATTTCTTGGCGATTCCGGGTGTCGCCTTCCTGTTGTGCCTGCTTCTATTGCCTGCCCATGCGCAAACTCCTCCCGGGAATGCCCCTCCTCAAGCTTCCCCTGCCTCCACTGAACCGACGCAGAGCGCCACTCTTTCCACGGAAGATCTGGCGAAACTGTATCTGGTTCGCAAGGAGTATAAGGAAGCTGAGGAGCTGTTCCGGAAGCTGACGGCGCAGCAGCCCAAGAACGCGGTGTACTGGAATGAGCTTGGAATCTCGCTGCACAACCAGATGCAATTGACGTTAGCGATTAAGTGCTATGAGAAAGCGTCCGCATTGGACACGCACTACGCCGATCCGGTGAACAACATGGGCACGGTGTGGTACGAGCGGAAGAAGTATTCCAAGGCCATCCGCACCTACAAGCGGGCCATCGGGATAAAGGATGAGTTCGCTCCTTTCTATTTGAACCTTGGCTACGCATATTTTGGCGAAAAGAAGTACGAGGAATCGATTGAAGCGTTCCGCAGGGGACTGCAATACGATCCGGAAGCGTTTGACATGGCAAGATCCCGTTCGGGGACGGTCATTCAGGACCGTTCGCTGACCGCCGACCGCGGTCTCTTCTATTTCCTGCTGGCAAAGTCATTCGCGCAAGCCGGCAACGTGGATCGTTGCCTGATTTATCTGCGGAAAGCGCGCGACGAAGGCTACAAGGATCTCCTCGCCGCAAAATCCGACCCCGCGTTTGCCAGCGTACTGAAGAACCCGGAAATTCAGGAAGTGCTTGAGCCCAGGCCGCCCGAAACCGTGCAACCCTGATCCACCCGTCAACAGGCTATAGCGCATGCGCGAGGTTAAGGATTCTCTACGCCGGCCCTTCTTTTGCCGCGCCTTGCCGTGAATTCCGGGCTAGAATACAGGGCAGATGAAGACGCGCCGGTCACCATCCTGCAACGCGTTCCGGCTGATCCTCGCCTCCCTGTTATTTCTTTCGGCGAGCCGCATGGCTGCCCAACAGGCAAGTCCCGCACCGCAAGGCAACTCGCATGCGCTTCCGCAGGAAGGCATCTTTCTTATTTTCCCATTTGAGAATGCAGGCGCGGGTGCGCGGCTCGATTGGTTGGGTGAAGGCCTGGAGGAATTAACCATCCAGCGGCTCTCGGCCGCGGGCCAGCAAGTCTATTCGCATGGCGGGCGCGTCAATGAATTGGACCTTTACGGTTTGCCCGACTCCGCCAGAATCAGCCGCGCGACCATGCTGCACTTAGCCGAGGAAATGGATGCGGATTTTGTGGTGTATGGGAATTTCACGTCCGACGGCAAAACACTGACGGTAAATGCGCGCGTGCTTCGCGTGAGCCCGGCCACGCTTCTGCCGGTAGCACAGGAATCCGGGGCATTGGATTCGCTCATTGATTTGCACACGCGGCTCGTGTGGCGGCTGGTCAAATCGTGCGATTCCAGATATTCCCTCAGTTTGCCGCAGTTCACGTATCTGCAGCGCCCCCTGCAACTGGCCGCGTTTGAGCAGTACGTTCGCGGGCTGCTTGCCAATGACGATCAAGTGCGGCTACGCGATTTGAAGGAGGCGGCGCGGCTGGAGCCGGACTGGCCGGATCCGGCGTTTGCATTAGGAAGAATCTATTTCACCCGCAACGATTGCGGCACCGCGTTACCCTGGTTCGCGAAAGTTCCCGCGACGCATGAGCGAAGTGTGGAAGCGAGTTTCTCCGTTGGGGTGTGCCATCTGCGCATGGGCCAGCCCGGCAAAGCGGAGTTGGTGTTTGCGTCGCTGCAGGAAGATTTGCGCCACAACCTGGTGAGCGGAGCGGACCTGCCGGAAATTCTGAATAATCTTGCGCTGGCTCACGCCCGCCAGGGCGACATCGCCGCGGCGCAGACAGCGCTCAGCCGCGCCGCCGACATCGATCCCAACGAAGACGATTACCCCTTCAACCTCGGATTGCTGGCGCTTCGCCAAAAGGACCTGGCCGCGGCCGCGACGCATTTTCGCGAGGCCATGCGCCGCGAACCCGATAATCCCGAAGATTTTGCTTTTCTGATCTACACACTGGAAAAAGCCGGGAAGAAGTCCGAGGCGGCGGGTGAGCGCCAAGCCGCTGCCGAAGCCCTGGAAACAGATGCGTTGCCGGAAATAAAACTCGACCCGAAGAATAAAGAGGCGACGTTGAAATACGAACGGGTCAGGCCGGAGTTGGATACCACTTCGTTGCGCCTGGAACTCCGCGGACCGGTGGCGCCGAATCCCGCGAACGGCGATGTTGCGCCATCTGGCGATTCAGCGGCGGCCCACTTGCGCGCCGGCCGTCTGAATCTTGCCGCAGGGCGCTTGGATGCCGCGGAGAAGGAATTTCGCGCGGCGCTGGCCGCCGAGCCCAATAACCCCGCGGCGCACACGGAACTCGCCGAAATGTACCGCCGAAGGGGTAAACTGGATGAGGCAGTCCAGGAACTGCAGGCATCGCTGGCGGTACGAGATTCGGCGGCTGTGCGGACGACCCTGGCGCGAATTTATCTGGAGCAGAAAAAGCCGGATCTCGCGCGCGCGGAAGTCGAAAAAGCCGTGAAGCTGGCGCCAAACTACCCCGGCGCAAAAGAATTACTGGAACACTTGCAAGCGAGCAAGCCCACGGGAGGCACAAAATGATCGCTCGTGGCGTGACAATCTTGGAAGAATTCGTGAATCTCATCTCTGGAAGTAACAAGCGGAGATGCGCGGCGGGACTCGTCTGCGCCGCAGCCGCTGCAACTCTTGTGGCGTTGTGTCTGGCAGTGCCCGCGACTTCGGCCGCGGATGAACATGCCGCGCCGCTGGTGCTGGAACTCAAACTGGACGATATGGTTGAGCCAGTGCTCGCCACCCACATCGACGAAGGCCTTGCGGACGCGGCGCAGCGCCACGCTTCCCTCGTTCTGATCACCATGGACACACCCGGCGGCCTGAGCGATTCCATGACCGATATCATTCACCACATCCTCGAATCGCCTGTACCGGTAGTGGTTTACGTAGCGCCGGTGGGAGCGCGGGGAGCATCGGCGGGCTTTTATATCCTGCTGTCGGCCGATGTGGCTGCCATGGCTCCCGGTACACACACAGGGGCGTCCACGCCCGTGCTGATGCCTGCTTTCATTTCGATGCCTGTTGATGAAGTGATGCGCAAAAAGATCAACAACGATGCAACGGCATTCCTGCGCAGCTTCACCGAAAAACGGGGCCGTAATCCCAAACTTGCGGAGACCGCCGTGACGGATGCGCGCGCGTTCACCGAAAAAGAGGCCCTTGACGGGCACATGATTGACCTCATCGCCAACGATCGCGACGATCTCCTGAGACAACTCAATGGCCGGGAGATTACGCGCTTCGACGGCAAGACCCAGAAGTTGTCACTGGATGGCTATACTCGCGCGGACTTCGAGCCCTCTGCCCGTCAGAAGTTCCTCTCGCGCATCGTTCAACCGGACATCTTCTTCGTAATGCTGATGGTCGCAGTCCTGGGTCTGTACACGGAATTCACGCATCCCGGCATGGTGGCGCCAGGCGTTATCGGCGGGATTTGCGCTTTGCTTGCGCTCTATGCGATGCATTTGTTGCCCGTGAATTTTGCCGGAGTATTGCTGATTATACTGGCGCTGGCGTTGTTTGTTCTTGAAGCGAAACTTACGAGCCACGGTGTCTTGCTGGTAGGAGGAATTGTGTCCATGTTTCTCGGCGCGATGTTTCTGATCCGTTCGCCCTTGACGCCCGGAGGCGTAAGCGTTGGCGTCGCCCTGGCGGTAACTGTTCCGTTCGCGCTTATCACCGTATTCTTGATGCGACTGGTGTTGCGTTCGCGACACTGGAAAGTCTCGACCGGCAAGGAGGAGTTGGTCGGTGAAGAATGCATCGTCACCTCTGCGCTGAGCGCGGACGGCGAGGGCATGGTGCGGATTCATGGCGAATTGTGGCGCGCGGGATCGCCGGTGGCGATTGCCGTTGGAAAAAACGCTCGCGTCATGCGCATCGAAGGTTTGAAATTGATTGTGGAACCGGCGGAAACGCCGGCCACCGCAAACAGATAGAGCTCGTGCAAGTTCAGGAGGCGGGATATGTTTCAGTTCTTTGGACTAGGTGGGGCGATAGTCTTCTTTCTGTTTCTGATTTGGATTTGGAATTCGCTGTACATCATTAAGGAATGGGAACGCGGGGTTGTGCTGCGTTTGGGACGGCTCTTGCCGGAAGCCAAGGGCGCCGGCATAAGATTGGTGTTCTGGCCCATCGAAACTCTTTACCGCATTAGCTTGCGCCTGGAAACACTAGATGTGCCCCCACAGGACATCATCACGCGCGACAACGTTTCGGTAAAAGTGAACGCGGTCTGCTATTTCCGCGTGGTGGACGCCAACCTCGCCATCTCTCAAGTGCAGAATTATCAGTACGCGACCTCGCAGCTGGCGCAGACCACTCTCCGCAGCATTGTTGGCCAGTTTGAGCTCGATGAAATTCTTTCGCAGCGCGACAAGGTGAACGCCAAATTGCAAGTCATCCTTGACCAGGACACCGAGCCGTGGGGAATCAAAGTAGCCAAGGTCGAAGTCAAGCAGGTGGACATTCCCGAGTCGATGCAACGCGCCATCGCCAAGCAGGCGGAAGCCGAACGCGAACGCCGCGCCAAGATCATTCACGCCGAAGGGGAATTTGAAGCTTCGCAAAAGCTTGCCGATGCCGCCAAGGTTTTGGAGACAGAACCCACTGCGATCCAGTTGCGCTATTTGCAGACCTTGACGGAGATAGGTGTCGAAAAGAACACAACGATTGTTTTCCCGCTTCCGATCGATATTATTAGTAAGTGGGTACAGGGAGGGGCGTCGAAATAAGGATGGCGTCTGGGGGAAAGCGCGGAGCTGGCGAGCGTGTGCTTGAAAGCAAGCACGTCATCGGGCTATTTCTGCTGATGCTGCTGTTTTCGGGCGTTTTCTTTACGCTCGGCTACGTCATGGGACGTAACCAATATGACGGGCAGGTGCGCGCGGCAAGCACAAATTCGCGCGCGCCTGAACCGGAAGTCGCGCCGAAACCGGAACCTGCGCCGAAGCAGGCCGCGGAGGCTTCGCCAGCTCCCAGCGATAGCGATCCCGCAACCTCCAACAATAATTCGGATTGGGAATTCTATGGCAGCAGCAAGTCTGCCAAGAGCGAGCCGCACCTCGAGCCTGTACCCAAGGCGCCTGCGGTTCCTCCCGCATCGAAAACTGTCAACGCAAAAACCAGAGTGGATTCGCCGGCGCCCACCCCGGCCCCCGCGAGAACGGGCAAGCCGGTGATAAACGCGCCGCTGATCCCGAATGGCGCACTGCTCTTGCAGGTGGCGGCGCTGACCAGGCAGGACGACGCGCTCTCCATCGCCAGCAGTTTGCAGAAAAAACGCTACGCGGCCTACGTGCAGACGCCGCAAAAAGACAAGTTTTACCGTGTCCAGGTCGGGCCGTTCAAAGATAAAAAAACTGCCGACCTCGTGAAAAAAGGCCTGGAGAGCGAAGGCTTCAAGGCATTCTACGTAAACCGCTGATGTCTTCCCAGGCTTGGCAAAGCTACCTGCGACCGCATCGCTCGCCAGAAACTCCCGCCGCAATGCGGCTGGTGCTGGCGATCCTGAGCGGCGCCATTCTTTCTCTTTCCTATCGCGGAACTCATCCCAGTTTGTACACCTGGGTGTGCCTGGCGATTTTGCTGGCCTGCATTTTGGGCTCGCGTGGCTGGGTCGCGTTCGCCTGCGGATACTTGCACGGACTTGTTTTCGCGTTCACCAGCGTGCCTTGGATTGCGGAAGTGCTTTCCGTGCACGGCGGCATGTCCATGGCTGCGGGGTGGGGCGTGCTGGTGATAATCGCGTCGATATGGGGCATCATCGTCGGCGTGTTTGCGTTGGCGGTACAACGAGTCTCAAAGCGAAGCGTGACGCTGGCGCTTGCTGGCGCCCCCTTCCTCTGGATTTACACGGAAGTTGCCCGGGCCTATTTGCCGGAGATCAGTTTTCCGTGGGCGCTGCTCGGTTATCCCGCCGCCGGAAATCCCGCGCTGGTGCAGTTGACCACGCTCACGGGGATTTACGGCGTGTCGTTTTTGGTGGCGGCGTTCAATGCGCTGCTGGTGTGGAGCGATTTTGCCGACACGCCGGCAGAGACGCGACGCAGATGGGGCGTCGTTGCCGCAGTGGCTGTCGTGCTGCTTCTGGTGATGTGGATTGGGCCGCGATTTGTGCCCCACGCCGAGACGCACCACGTGGCCCGCGTGGTGCAACCGAATTTCCCGGAAGAGACAGAATATACCGGTGATTGGTACGCGGATCATAAGGCCGACATGCAGGAACTCGTGCAGCTCAGCTTGCGGCCATCGGCGTCCGGGCAGGCCCCCGATCTGCTGATCTGGCCGGAAGCTCCGGCGCCATTTTCGTTCAGCGATCCGCACTTCGGGCCGTTCATCTCCAATGTCTCGCAGGAATTCCATCACGCGGTGGTGGTGGGCATCATCGAATGGAAACCCGAGACGCAAATTGTGCGGGGAGTGCCGCGCAACGGGTTCGGCCCGTACAACAGCGCGGCGATGTTGAACGAATTCGGGCAGCCCGTTTTTTTCTATGACAAAATGCACCTCGTCCCGTTTGGCGAATATGAGCCCTTTCCCCTGATTCACCAGGTGGTCACCAGTGTCTCGGAGGAGGTGGGGGGATTCCGGAAGGGGAAGGTGCGCGCGGTCGGCAAATTCCCCAACGGCAATACGTTCTGTGTGTTCATCTGTTACGAGGCGATTTACGCCGGAGAGGTGCGCGAATTTGCGGCGCGTGGTGCGCAGTTGTTCATCAATATTTCCAACGATGGGTGGTTCGGCACATCACAAGCCGCGGAGCAGCATCTGCGGATGGCTCGCGTGCGCGCGGTGGAAAACCGCCGCTGGCTGGTGCGCGACACGAACAGCGGCATATCCGCTTCGGTGGATCCCTACGGCAACGTAACGCGCGTCATGAAACGCGACGCCCGCGATTCCGCCGATCTTCCTTATGATTTCCGCACGGACATGACGCTTTATTCGCGCTGGGGCGATTGGTTCGCCTGGATGTGTATCGTCGTTTCCGTTATTCTGGTACTTCTGACATTGCGAAAGGCGAAGTGAGCCCCGTTGGCTGGGGGCCACAAGAAGACGGCATGATACTGGAAGATCTGCAGCATCAGTACGAAGGATTGAAGCAACGCATCTCTCTTGTGCGGAGTTATCTTTGACGCGGAGCAGAACCGCGCGCGCCTGAAGACCCTGGAACAGCGCATCGCCGCACCCGATTTCTGGAACAATCAGGAAGCAGCGCAAGAGGTTTTGCGCCAGCGCAAGCTTGCCGACGATCAAATCAGCGCCGACGAAAAACTGGGTAAGCTGGATGGTGACATCGAGACGTACATCGAGCTGGCGCAGGCGGAATCCAACGCCGAGCAGCGCGAAGACCTGCTGAAAGAGTTGAGCCGCGAGCTGACCGCCGCGGATTCTTACATCGGCGAACTCGAGACGCAGACGCTGCTTTCCGGCGAAAACGATCACCTGAACGCCATCATGACCATCAAGCCCGGCGCGGGCGGCACGGAATCGCAGGACTGGGCTTCGATTCTGCTGCGCATGTATTTGCGCTGGGCGGAACGCAGAGGCTTTACCGCGAACCTGCTGGATGAAACTCCGGGGGAGGAAGCGGGCATCAAGAACGCCACGATTCAGTTCACCGGGGAAAATGCGTACGGATTGCTTGCGGGAGAAACGGGTGTGCACCGTTTGGTGCGCATTTCGCCTTTCGATCAGGCGGCGCGGCGGCACACTTCGTTTGCGTCGGTGTTCGTCATTCCCGAAATTGACGACCGCATTGAAGTGAACATCAGGCCCGAAGATATCAAGCTCGATACGTTCCGTTCCGGCGGCAAGGGCGGGCAGAACGTCAACAAGGTGGAAACCGCGGTGCGCCTGACGCATATTCCCACCGGCGTTATCGTCGCGTGCCAGATGGGCCGCAGCCAGCACAAGAACCGCGAAATGGCGATGAAGATGTTGCGCTCGAAACTTTATGATCTGGAGGTGCAGAAGCGCCGCGATGAAACCGACCGGCTGGACGAGTCCAAGCTGGATATTTCGTTTGGCAGCCAGATCCGATCGTATGTAATGCAGCCCTATCGCATGATCAAGGACCACCGGACGAAATTCAGCGTGGGCGATGTGGACCGCGTGCTTGATGGCGATATTGATCCGTTCATTCGCTCGTATTTGATGGCGAAGCGGACGAAGGGGAAGTTGACGGTTGAGCCTGAGGATGATCTGGACGCGGGTTGAGCGGGGTGAGTTATCAGTATTAAGTTATTGGTTTTAAGTTTCGGATGAAGAGAGACCCAAGACCCAGGTAATAAATCGAACTTGGGGCGCCCGCCGGCAATCGGGTTTTCAACCACTGGTCAGACGTCTACCGTGGATCACTTTTTGATTGCCGCAGACCTTTACGCCTCGTTAAAGACAACGCGTGGGATCGCTAGGGGGCCAGGCTGTAGATAACCGTGACGGTGGTGTCGACTTCGATCGGATCACCGTTGAGGAGAGTGGGAGTGTAGCGCCACTGGCTGACAGCTTCGACGGCAGAACGGGCGAGATCGGGATCGATTTGGCTGTTCATGACGCGAAGTGAGAGAGGTTTGCCGTCCATGCCAATGACGGCATGGAGGACGACAGTGCCTTGCACACCCGCTGATTTGGCGGATTGAGGATAGATGGGCTGGACCTTCGTTATGAGCTTGGCGGCCTCGACCCCGCCGACGATCTGGAGACGGGAGGGCTTACCATCTGTTTTTTCAACTACAGTTGGTTTTGCTTTGTTGTCTGGAACAACCATCACGTTTTCGGTGGTGGCACTAACTTGCAGAATAAGCGCTGTAGTGAAATCGCGACCGGCATCGAGCGAGACCTGCGGCAGGTCATACGTCTCGAAGCCGGGTTTCATAACCTGCAGCTCATAATTTCCCGCCGGCAAAGCTTTGAAGGAGAAATTGCCATCGCGGTCCGAGGTCGTCATATCGATGGTTTTGGCTTCGTGGTTGGACATGATTATTGTGGCGTTGGCTACCCCGGTTCCACTGGGATCGTGGACGGAGCCGGAAGTTTTGCCAGAAAGATTCTGTGCGGTGAGGCGCAACGCGGCTAGAGGAAGCAGGAGCGTGAGGGCTAGAAGGGGAATGAAGAGTTTTATTTTCAGAGACAAACGGTTGCGATTGATGGACGGATTCAGCATAGCGGCAAATCTCCTTTCAAGATTTGATGGACGCGCGATGGCCAGAGCAGTGGACCAGGCGCGGCCAGAGTGTTCGAGTGTCCTTGCGAGATCGAGCAGTTGGCTGGCGTAGAGGGATGGAGCGATTCCGGAGAGGAGAACGGCGTCATCGCAGGCGCGTTCGCTTTCCTGGCGGAGTCGCGCGGCGGCCAGCCAGACGAGAGGATGGAACCAGTAGAGAGCTCGGGTGAGTTCGGCGCAGATTTGGAAGAGCCAGTCGTTGCGGGCAATGTGCGCGAGTTCATGGGAGAGAACAATGCGGCGACGGTCTTCAGGCCAATCGGCAGCGCCTGAGGGGAGCACGATGACGGGATGGAGAATTCCCCAAGTGAGAGGCATGGCGAGAGGGCTTCTACATTGCAGAAGGCGGACAGTGCGAGCGAGTTTGTGGAGCTGAGAAAGTTCCAAGGTGGAGCGCATCCAATCTTCGCGGAACAGAGGTTTCGCGTGCGCGGAAACCCAGGCCAGGCGTCCTAAACCGGTTACGATCCTGACGAGCACGAAAAAAAAGCCCAGGGCCCACGTTAGGAGCGCGGCGATGACAAGTTTATTGAGGACGGGAGCAGCCACAACGGCATTCACAATCACGGCAGGAATTGGGCGAGAGCCAAGGCTCGTCGCGTTAGAATGCGCCGGACTCCAAAGAGCGGCGGCGCCACCGAGCGTGGCGGAGTGCCACGCGGGGAGAAGCAAGACAAAGAAAGGGAGCGCGAGCGAACCAAGGACTGCCGCAACCCACACAGAGTGGCGCAATGCGGAAGACCCGCGACGCAGGACAAAAACCATGATCCATGCGCAGAGGAAAAGAATAGTGACCTTTGCGCAACACGCGATTAAAAGGGCGAATGCGAGATTGGAGTTGGCGAGTGTGTTCATGGTCAGCTTTCCCTTCGGCTTTTCGCGATAAGCTGGGCGAGGCGATCGAGTTCTTCGTGGGAAATGCGGGCAGCCTCGCCGCCGAGGAGGGCCGCCACGACTTTTTCGGTTGAGCCATCGAAGAATGTTTCGACAAGGTGACGAAGAGCAGAACGGCGCGCAACGTCGCGGGGCACGGTGGGGACGTACACGTAGCGCAAGCCGTGCTCTTCATGATGGACGTGGCCCTTTTCCTCGAGGACGCGCAACTGTGCGCGCACGGTCGAATAGCTTGGTTTGTCCGGGAGTTTATTGAGGACGTCTGCAACGGTAGCGCGATGCAATTTATAGAGAACATCCATAATCTGGCGTTCGCGGCGGGAAAGAGCATGGGGTGTCGGATTATTCATAAGCTTGTGCTATTTTTCTACCACGCATGCTAGAAAACTAGCACCTCATTTCCGGCATGTCAAGCCAATTCGATGCCATCTAATTGTTCGTTTATGGGAAGGCAAGAGGAGGCCCAGGAGTAATTCTGGCTTTCTGGTAGGGAGGAGTTTTAAGTTTTTAGTTTCAGAGGAAGAGAGACCCAAGACCCAGGCAAAAAATCGAATCTGGGGCACCCGAGGGGAGTTTTTAGTTTGAAGTTTTAAGTTGTTAGTTTCGGAGGAAGAAAAACCCAAGGCCCAACCTCCAAAAACGAGGGTGGGGCACCCTGCTGAGTTCAGAAACTTGCTAGAGCTGCGGATTCAGAGGGACAGGTCTCAAATAAGGGGAGCAGGCGGGCGATTTCCAGCGCTTGCTTCAGTTTTGGGCCTAGAAGACAAAGCTTGAGGCTGCCGCCTTTGGCTTTTGTTTTTCGATGCAATTCGATGAGTGCGCCGAGGCCGGCGCTGTCAACATAGTCCACGTGCTCGAGATTAATGATGATGCGAGTGGCGCCGGAAGCGAGGAGATCGTCGATCACGGTACGCAGGCCGTTGCTCTCTAGTCCGAGCGCGAGGCGGCCCTTGAGGGCGAGAAGGTAGATTCCATTTGTTTCATGCTGAGTGATTTCCAAAGGCATGGCTTACCTCCCTAACGGGGAGTATTCGAGTTCGCGAATCCATCCATAATAGCGTGTGAATTGCCAATGCCAAAGGCCCGTGTGTGGTCGCCGGAGGTTCTATGTTCACCACGAATCGGAAGCGAGGTGGTCGGAGCAACTCCATTCGGGCACTGATAATCACAACCCAAGCAGGACTGCGGCGGCCCCGAAAAGTTGAGCGAAAAAGATTTTAGGCGCCTCCGGGAGACGGAGTGAGTCGAGTTCTAGGACGGTTCCGGTGGCGTGGTGTTTGGCGGAAGAGCTGTGAGATAGGCGGCGAAGTTTTCGTTGAACAACGCGCCGGGCCGTTTTGTCCTGACAAGTGCGACGGCATCCTCACCATTCATCCCGAGATAGGTGAGCACCAATCCTGCGATCAGAGCGGAGCGGTTGAAACCCATGCCACAGTGCGCGAGGACTCTTTCACCGTTGGCCACTAATCGGGCGCCAAGCATGGCGAGCGCGTGGAGCTTGTTCAGATCTGGCAGGCCTTCATCAAAGATGGGGAAGTAGATATAGAGCATGTGATTGGGAATGCTTGGAATGCCCAAGTCGAGATCACCGTCGAGGTCAATTACCGCGGTGATGCCATGATCTTCAATCGACTTCCAGTCGTCGATCGATGGGGAAATAAAGAGCTGGCAATGCTCATCGATTGGTACGAGATCCATGAAAGATTTTCCGGAATGCTGAGTTCAACAGTAACTAGTTGGGGAGAATGTTTCAATGGTTGGCGGTTTGGGAGGTGGGGTTAGAGCTGGGGAAAAAACTCAAGAGAAGAACAGCCCGAGAGGAAAGCCGCAGGGCTCGCGGACTCTCCCTGCGCTACAGGGAATGACCTGAAGGTCGGTCACCACAAATGCGAGAGAAGGCGGCCGATACGGTAGAAAGAAAACCCAAGAGGAAAGCCGCAGGGCTCGCGGACTCTCCCTGCGCTACAGGAACCGACCTGAAGGTCGGCCACTACACAACCCGGATGTATTTGACACGGCACCACTTGCTTGCCGCAGGTTGGGGGCGTAGAACTGGAATTGGATTTGCGATGAGCCAAGAGACACAACATTTGGTGCTGAAGGGCGAGAAGGGCGTGCCCATTAAGGCGTGGGTTCGGGGTGTGCCTTTGGAGGAGCAGGCCAAACAGCAGCTTTTGAACGTGGCGCAACTGCCGTTTGTGTTCAAGTGGGTGGCGGCGATGCCGGACGTGCACTGGGGCATTGGCGCGACGGTGGGCAGCGTGATTCCCACCAAGGGCGCGATCATTCCAGCGGCAGTGGGCGTGGACATTGGCTGCGGCATGATGGCCGTGCAGACGGATTTGAACGCGCGCGACTTGCCGGAAAATCTTCACGCGATTCGCACCGCGATTGAGCAGGCCGTGCCGCACGGGCGCACGCATCATGGCGGCAAGGGCGACGTGGGCGCATGGCAAGCCATTCCCGAGCGCAACCTGGAGGCATGGGGCGCCAGCCTGAAGGATCGCTACGAAGAAATCCTGGCGAAGCACCCAAAACTGGATCGTGGCAATCACGCCAATCATTTGGGAACGCTGGGCACGGGCAATCACTTCATCGAAGTGTGCCTGGACGAGGCGGAAAACGTTTGGTTCATGCTGCACAGCGGATCACGTGGCGTGGGCAACCGCATGGGCAGCTACTTCATTGAGCTGGCGAAGAAGGACATGCAGAAATTCTATCTGAATTTACCGGACAAGGACCTGGCGTATTTTCCGGAGCACACCGAGCATTTCGGGGATTATGTAGAAGCGGTGGAATGGGCGCAGGACTTTGCACGCACCAATCGCGACCTAATGATGCAGCAGATCATTGATGCGGTGCGCGAGTCCGGTGAAGTGCGGCCGTTCGCCGCGCAGGTGCAGGCCATCAATTGCCACCACAATTATGTGGCGCGGGAACGGCATTACGGGCAAAACGTGCTGGTGACGCGCAAGGGAGCGGTGCGCGCTCAATTGGGTGACATGGGGATTATTCCGGGAAGCATGGGGGCGAAGTCCTACATTGTGCGCGGGAAAGGGAATCCGGAGAGTTTCATGAGTTGCAGCCACGGGGCGGGGCGCGCGATGTCTCGTGGAGAGGCCAAGCGGCGCTTCACGGTGGATGATCACCGGCGCATGACGGAAGGCGTGGAGTGCCGCAAGGACGCCGACGTGATTGACGAGACGCCCGCCGCGTACAAATCCATTGATGCGGTGATGGCGGCGCAGACGGACCTGGTGGAAGTGGTGCACACGCTGAGGCAGGTGGTTTGCGTGAAGGGTTGAGGGAAAAGTCGATGGTGCACAGGAGAAAGACAAAAGAAAGCCAGGGAGGGATTTCTCTCTGCGCAGGCCGACCGCTTCGCAGGAGCGAAGCGGGAAGAAGAATCGGCCTGCTACGCTCGAAATGACGGTGCGGGTTAATCAGGTTTTGGAAATAGGATGCGGATCGGGATGGAATTCTCCATCCTCGTCGTCTTCCACGGCGGGCTTCGCCGGCCGTTGCCGAATCTCAATTCCCATGGGCGGCAGAAAAACGGTCTGCGACGCTACTTGTGAATCTTCGGGCAGAATTACAAAACTGAACTTCAACGTGGCCACGCGTTTCGGAAGCAAACTTTCCGCGAATTTCCATTGCTGCGCAGCGACTAATGCGGCCTCTCGGAGCATGGGATGTCCCTCGGTCACGGTGGCATCCTTGACGGCGCCCGCGCGGTCAATTGTCACGCGAACAGTGACCTGTCCATAGACTCTTCCTGCCAAGGTAAGGGTGGGATACTTCGGAGCAACGGCCAGCTTGACGGCGGGTGAGGATTCACCAGCGAATAGGGGAGATACAAAAAGGCAGAGGGCCATGGTTGCGGAGAGAAGTCTCAGTCTCATCGCTCCGTGGCCCGAACATAAGTTGTCCGGACACATTTTGAAGGGAAATCTCGGATGTGTAAGGCCGTGCCAATAAGCTGAAACATGCTCTGGCGTTCTGGGGACAGGCGGCAGAAGGGATTCCATTCATTCTCCAGTCCGTGCAGGGCCCGGGGAGCGAAATGGCTGCGTCGTGAGCGGTGGCGTCAGATGGCTGGGCTTTGCCAGCCGAGTGGGCACTGCCGAAACAACGCGCAGGGCGATTACACACCTATCGTATTAATCGCAGTGCAAGAGAAAGTACAACGCAGATTTTTTCTGGAATGCATTCATTTTCCACAGTACCTCGGGGAGGCGAGGAGCGAAGGATTTGCGGGGCATTGTAATTCCGGCACGATCCCTGACCGACGCGTGGCCGATGATTGCGCTTCGCCGCCATTCACTGCGGAAATTCCGCCGTTCGCTGCTGGACCAAGCCGCGAAAAATGACCGCGTTGATTCCAAGCAAGAGGGATGATAGCCTTTTTAAGACGTAGTCCGCGTCTCCGCAAGAAACGCGGGGAGTAGGGGTGTCCCGGCCCTCCTTGACACGAAGACGAGAACACTAGGAGAGATGTTTTGAACGAATCCAAGAGGAATTTTCTGTTTACCTCCGAATCGGTGACGGAAGGTCACCCCGACAAGATTGCCGATCAAGTTTCGGACGCGGTGCTTGATGAAGTAATGCGCCAGGACCCGAAAGGCCGCGTGGCGTGTGAAACGTTGGTGACGACGGGATTGGTAGTGGTTGCCGGAGAAATTACAACCAGCGCGCATGTGGATTACGACGATCTCATCCGCAATACGGTCGAACAGGTCGGCTACGACAACGCGCTGTACGGTTTTGACGCCACCACCTGCGCGGTCATGTGCACGATCAAGCGCCAATCTCCGGACATTGCCATGGGCGTGGATACCGGGGGCGCCGGCGACCAGGGGCTGATGTTCGGCTTTGCCTGCGATGAAACCGAAGAACTGATGCCCATGCCCATCCAGTTGGCCCACCGCTTAACGCAACGCCTCGCTGAAGTCCGCAAGAGCAAAAAGGTTGATTTCCTCCGGCCTGATGGAAAATCCCAAGTCACCGTGGAGTATCGTGATGGCAAGCCCTTTCGCGTCGATTGCGTGGTGGTTTCCACGCAGCACAGCGACACGGTTCCCAACGAGGACCTGCGCCACGCCGTCATGGAATACGTCATCAGGCCCATCATTCCCGCGCACATGCTGGACGCGAAAACCAAATATCACATCAACCCTACGGGAAGATTCGTGATTGGCGGGCCGATGGGCGATGCGGGCCTTACCGGACGCAAGATTATCGTGGATACGTATGGCGGATACAGCCGGCACGGTGGCGGAGCATTCTCCGGCAAGGACCCCTCGAAAGTGGATCGCTCGGCCTGCTACATGGCTCGCTATATCGCCAAGAATATCGTAGCCGCTGGTCTGGCCACCCGCGCCGAAGTGCAATTGGCCTACGCCATCGGTGTCGCCGAGCCGGTTTCGGTTATGGTGGACACGTTCGGCACCGGCGCGATCCCCGAAGAAAAAATCACCGCGATCGTACGTGACAATTTCTCGCTCACGCCCAAAGCCATCATCGAGACGCTGGACCTGCGCAAGCCGATCTACAAGCCCACCGCGGCTTATGGGCATTTTGGCCGCACCGGCCCTGGCTTTACCTGGGAGCTTACCGATCGCGCCGACGCGCTGCGAAAGGCTGCAGGTCTGGGAGCAGTTGCCGAAGTCGCGGCACGGCGTTAATCGAAGCGGCGCGCACCGCTATCGCGGGCAAGTCGCTGGCAAAGTTTCTTACTAATCGAAAGTAAGTCCCGCTTGTTGTGACGGAGTCCTGAATACAGAAGCACCCTTGGAACGCGAAAACTATCTCTTTAGGAGTGTCCGAATGGCAACCGCTGAACTGAAAAAAGGCGATGTGAAGGATATCGGGCTTGCCGACGCGGGCAAGCGCAAGATCGAATGGGCGGCGCAGCAGATGCCCGTGCTGGAGTCGATCCGCAAGCGGTTCGCGAAGGAACAACCGCTGAAAGGGCTGCGGGCTTCCGCTTGCCTGCACGTCACCAGCGAAACTGCAAACTTGATGATTGCGTTGCGGGATGGCGGTGCCGACATCGTGTTGTGCGCCTCGAACCCGCTTTCGACGCAGGATGAAGTGGCGGCTTCGCTGAACCGCGATTTCAACATCACCACGTTCGCCATCAAGGGCGAGGACAATAACACCTACTACGAGCACCTGAAGGCGGCGCTCGAACACAAGCCGCAATTCACCATGGACGATGGCTGCGACCTGGTCACCATGCTGCTCACGAAACGGCCGGACCTGGTGCCGAACGTGATTGGCGGCACGGAAGAGACGACCACTGGCGTGATTCGTTTGCGCGCCATGGCCAAGGACGGCACGCTGAAATATCCGATCATCGCGGTGAACGACGCGATGACCAAGCATTTCTTTGATAACCGCTATGGCACGGGGCAATCCACGCTGGATGGTGTGATCCGCGCGACGAACGTGTTGCTTGCCGGATTGAAAGTGGTCATCGCGGGTTATGGCTGGTGCGGGCGGGGCGCGGCGATGCGCGCCAAGGGGCTCGGCTCCGATGTCATCATCACGGAGATCGATCCGGTGAAGGGCATTGAAGCGGTGATGGACGGATTCCGCGTGATGCCGATGGCAGAGGCGGCCAAGCAGGGCGACATTTTCATTACCGTCACCGGGAATAAGAACGTGATTCGCCGCGAACACTTTGAAGTGATGAAGAGCGGCGCAATCGTTTGCAATTCCGGACACTTCAACGTGGAGATCGAGATTCCGGCGCTGGAGGCGTTGGCCACGGGCAAGAAGGAAGTGCGTCCGATGGTGGATGAGTTCCTGATGAAGGATGGGCGCAAGATTTATCTGATTGCCGAAGGACGGCTGGTGAACCTCTCGACGGCGGAGGGGCATCCCGCTTCGGTGATGGACATGAGTTTTGCGAACCAGGCGCTCTCCGCGGAATACCTGGTGAAGCATCACAAGGAAATGAAGCCGCAGGTGTATGTTGTGCCGGAACACCTGGACCGCGAAATCGCCAAGCTGAAGCTGGATTCCCTGGGACATCACCTGGACACGCTGACGCCCGAGCAGGAACACTATCTTGCTTCGTGGCAGGAAGGGACCTGATCCGGCAGGACTGCGCGAATCGTTTTTTGAACTTATAGGGGCGCAGGGATTCTGCGCCCCTTCTCTTTGGTGAATACGATGTGGGAGCATTGCGGACATTCGCTGGATGTGGCGCGGTTGCGCGGCGCGACGTATGCCGACGTGCGCGTGATGCATCAGCGCCAGCGCGACGTGACGACGAAAAATGGACAGGTTGGAACGCTGGGACAGAGCGAATCGATCGGCCTGGGGATACGCGTGATTGCGCGAGGTGCGTGGGGATTTGCTTCCACGGATGTATTGACTCGCGAGGGAGTTGCCGCGTGCGCCGCGCAGGCGGTGGCGATTGCGAAGGCTTCCGCATTGGCAAAAAAGGAAGATGTGCAGTTGGCGCCCGAAAACACGTATGTGGATAGCTGGCAAAGTCCATTTCTGAAGGACCCGTTTGAGATTCCGCTCGAGACGCAGTTGGCGCTGCTGTTGGCGGTGGATGAGGCCATGCGGCGCGTGAAGGGCGTGACGCTGACGGAAACGGACATGCAATTCCGCAAGGTGGACACGTGGTTTGCATCCAGCGAAGGGTCGAAGATTCACCAGCGGCGCGTGCTCTCGGGCTGTGGGATCGTGGCCACGTGCTTCCGGGGCGATGCCATTCAGAAGCGCTCCTATCCCAACAGTTTTGGCGGACAGCACGTTTTGGGCGGCTACGAATTGATCGAGTCGCTGGATTTGTTGGAGCACGCGCCACAAGTGGCCGAAGAAGCGGTGGCCCTGCACTCCGCCTCGCAGTGTCCGGAACATACCGGCACGCTGATTCTGGGCGCCAGCCAGTTGGGTCTACAGATTCATGAATCAGTAGGCCACCCCATTGAACTGGATCGCGTGCTGGGCCAGGAAGCGAATTTCGCGGGCACGAGTTTCCTTACGCTCGATCAGCTGCATCATTTGCGTTACGCTTCGCCGATTGTAAACGTGGTTGCGGATGCGCGCATCGCGCACGGGCCGGGGCTGGGCACGTTTGCGTATGACGATGAAGGCGTGCCGGCGCAGTGCATTGACGTCATTAAGGGGGGTGAGTTCTGCGGCTATCTTTCGAGCCGGGAAACCGCGCATTTGATCGGCTTGCAGCGTTCCGGCGGCACCGTGCGCACGGAGGGCTGGAACCGCCTGCCCATGATTCGCATGACGAATGTCAGCATTCTCCCCGGACCGTGGACGCTCGAAAACCTCATCGCGGATACCGATGAGGGCATCCTGATGGAGACGAACCGCTCCTGGTCCATCGATGATCGGCGCTACCAATTTCAGTTCTCCACGGAGATTGCGTGGGAAATTCAAGGCGGGAAGAAAACGCGCATGCTGAAGAATCCCAGCTACAGCGGAATCACCACGGAATTTTGGAATTCGTGCGACGCCATCTGCAATGCCGATCACTGGCAGCTTTGGGGCACGCCGAATTGCGGCAAGGGCCAGCCGATGCAGACGATGGGCACGGGCCATGGAGCTTCGCCGGCGCGTTTTCGGAACGTGAAGATTGGCACGGCATTTTCCGAGGAGTGAGCGCAAGGGAAACGATGAGGCGAACAGCGACAAAACGGGCCCAAGCGGGCGGCGAAACACTTCGCAGTGAACGCGAATTGCGCGCCATTGCGGACAACGTGTTGCGCCTGGCGAAGCTTCGCGGCGTGAAGGAAGCGGAAGCACACGTGGAAGAAGTGATCGACGCGCTCACTCGCTTTGCCAACAATGTGATTCATCAGAATGTGGCGGAGCACGGCTTGAGCGTCTCCATTCGCACGGTGGTGGATGGGCGAACGGCGCGGGTGACGACAAATCGCGTGGACGAAGACTCGTTACGCGCCGCGCTGGAAAACTCCCTGGCCATGGCGGCGAGCCAGCCGAAAGATCCGCAGTTGCTTCCGCTGCCGGACAAGCAGAAATATCGCGCGCTGCGGCGCTTTATTCCTGCGACGGCCGCCTTGACCCCGGAAGAGCGCGCGCGTGCCGTGAAACAGGCGTGCGATCTGGCGGACGGGCGCGGCCAAGTGGCGGCGGGAATCTTCCAAAACGGACAGAGCCAGACCGTTCTGTGCAATTCGCGTGGACTCTTCGCGGCCTACCGGCAGACGCAAGCGGAGTTTTCCGTGACCATGCAGCAGGGCGCGGCGACGAGTTGGGCGAAAGCGAATGCCGCGGATGTCCGCGCGATTGATCCGATTGCGCTGGCTGGGAAAGCCAGCGAAAAGGCGGAGCGGGCGCAGAATCCCGTGGAACTTGCTCCCGGAAAATACACGGTGATTCTGGAGCCCGCGGCGGTCCTCGATCTTATGGGCTTCCTCTTTTACGATTTCGCCGCGACGGCCGTGCAAGACAAGCGTTCCTGCTTTTCCGAGCGCCTTGGTAAAAAGCTCTTTGGCAAAAACATCACCATCACGGACGATGTCTATCACGCGGAACAGTTGGGTCCACAATTCGACGGAGAGGGCGTGCCGCGACAACGTGTGGTTCTGGTGGACAAAGGAGTGCTCCGCAATCTGGTCTATTCGCGGCGCTCGGCGAAGGCAGCGCACGCAAAGCCCACGGGCCACGGTTTCCCGCTGCCAAACGAATATGGGGAAGCGCCCATGAACCTGGTGATTGCGGGCGGAAATTCATCCGTGGAGGAGATGGTGCGCTCGACGGAAAAAGGGTTGCTGGTCACGCGGCTGTGGTACATCCGCGAGGTAGACCCCTACGAAAAGGTCATGACGGGAATGACGCGGGATGGACTGTATATTGTGGAGAGAGGCCAAATTGGCCGAGGCGTGCGGAATTTTCGATTCAATCAATCGATTTTAGGGATGCTTGCGAATGTGGAGTTGCTCGGCCCCTCGCACCGGGCCAGCGGGGAGGAATCCTTTGAAATGGTCGTTCCGCCCATGAAAATCCGCGAATTTCAATTCAGCGAAGTCACTAAGTTCTAAGGAATTAAGCAGAGAAGCGGGCGGTGGATTTCCGATACATTCCAGAAAAATTCTGCATTGTACATTCCGAAGCGTGGCGACTATTAGACTAATATGTGTAGCCGCCGCGCACAGTTGCCCAGACGGCGCCAGCCGAACTGGGGTCACCCGGACCACGACGCCTGTGGGACGGGATTCATCGCGCGTTTGAGCGGCCCTCCCACCCACGAAGTGCTCCAACAGGCACTGCAGGCGCTGGAACGGTTGTCGCACCGCGGCGGGGTTGACGCCGATGGTGCAAGTGGCGATGGCGCGGGTCTATTAACCAGTCTGCCCAAGGCATTTTTTCGGGCGCGCGCGGCGGAACACGATATTCGGCTTGGTGAATTGTTTGGTGTAGGGATGTTGTTCGTGCCGGCAACTCGCGTGGCGGATGCGCGCGTGGCGATGGAAGACGCGATTGGGCGCGGGAAACTACGCCTGGCGGGATGGCGGCGCGTGCCAGTCAATGCGCATGCACTGGGCCAGCGCGCGTTTGAAAGCATGCCGGAGATCTGGCAATTCTTCATTGAGCCGATCCCGACGAAAACCGAAGTGGCCAATGCAGGCGCGAAATTCGAACGCAGCCTGGCGTTGTTGCGGAAGCGCGCGGAGGCGTGCCTGCCAGAGCGGTGCTACCTGTGCTCGCTCTCCTCGCGCACGGTGGTGTACAAGGGCTTGTTGACTCCCTGGCAATTCCCACAGTTTTACGAAGACCTGCGCAGCGCGGAATTTGCGGCGAAATTCGCCATTTTCCATCAAAGATATTCGACGAATACGCAGCCTTCCTGGCAACTGGCGCAGCCTTTCCGTTACGTGGCGCACAACGGAGAAATCAACACGGTGGTGAGCAACCGCCGGTGGCTGCGCGCGAAAGAGCGCGAGATTCGCAAACACATTGGCGTGGGCAAATGGTTCCGTCTGCTCGAAGAGAACGTAAGCGACTCGGCAAGCTTTGACAACGCGCTCGAATTGAAATTGCTGGAAGGGAAGAGCGTGGAATCGGCGATGCTGGAGCTGGTGCCTCCCGCATTTTTGCACGACCCGTTCCTGTCGCTGGAAGTGCGGAATGCACTGGAAACGCTGTCGCACGACGGCGCGCCGTGGGATGGTCCGGCGGCAATGGTGTTCAGCGATGGGAATTCAGTGGGTGTGAAGCTGGACCGCAACGGTTTGCGGCCGATGCGTTACACCGTGACGCATGACGGATTGGTGATCGCCGGTTCGGAGACGGGCCTGGTGGACCTGGAAGAATCGCGCGTGGCGGAGCGCCATCGCCTGGGGCCGGGCGAAATGATCCTGGCGAATCCTCAGGCTGGCGTGCTGTTGCGCTGGCGAGAGTTGTTGAAGAGCGTGACTTCGCAAGTGCCGCGCAGAGCGATGAGTCACACGCGCAGCCTGAAGCTTGAGGGCACGGCTACGTATGGACTCGTGGCGGAACCGAAACGTGTTGCGGGCGCGTCGGGCTGGAGCGATGACCAGTACAAAATATTGTTCCGGCCGCTCCTGAGTGGCAAGGAAGCGGATTGGAGCATGGGCGATGACGCGCCCCCGGCGTTTCTTTCCACGCTGGCGCGGCCGCTGTGGGATTACTGCAAGCAGCGGTTCGCGCAAGTAACGAATCCGCCGATTGATCCGTTGCGCGAAGCTCACGTGATGTCGCTGGAAGTGCCGCTGGGCCACGGGCAATATTTGCCAGGACCCATTTTGAGCGCGGGAGAATTCGCGGCGTTCCGCGAGCTGTTTGCGCCCGTGCAGACTTTGGATTTCAGCTTTCCTTCCACACAGGGAGTTCCGGGTGCGCGCCGTTGTTTGACTCAGTGCCTATCTACCCCTCTGAGTAATGGCGAGCGCCCGGGGCTCCTCCTCCTTTCCGATCGCAACGTGAGACGCGATCGCGCGGCGTTGCCGGCGCTGCTGGCGCTGGCACGCGCTTGGAAGAATCTTGTAGCGCAGGGGCTGGCGGACGTCCCCGTGGTGGTGGAAACCGCGCAGGTTTATGAAACACACCATGTAGCGATGCTCCTTGCGGCGGGAGCGAGCGCGGTTGTTCCGTACCTGGCGCAGGAATTCGCTGAACACGAGGAGGCGGGCGGTTTCGAGAAAGTGCGCAAAGGGATGTACGCCGGATTGCGCAAAGTGCTTGCACGCATGGGGATTTCCACCTTGGCGAGTTACCGCAATAGCCACCTGTTTGAAGTGCTGGGCCTGGATGAGGACATCTGTCGCGACTTTTTTGAAGATGCGGGATTTTATCCCGGCACGAAAACGCTGGATCTCCTGTTGCAGGATTATTTGAAAATGCACGCGGCGGCCTACAGTGGCGCGACCGAGGATCTCGCGGATAATGGGCTGTACCGTTTTCGCAAGGGCGCGGAGCTGCATGCCAATTCGCCGGAGTTTATTCGCCGCATGCACGCCCACGTGAAGCAACCGGATGCGGAGCATTACACCGCGCTGGAAGAATTGCGCAAATCGGCAGGGACGACGTTCCTGCGCGATTTGCTGGAGATGCTGCCGGAACAGGCGGTGCCGTTGGAGGAAGTGGAATCGCTCGAATCCATCCTGAAGCGGTTCAGCACGCAGGCAATGTCGCTGGGTTCGTTAAGCCCTGAAGCGCATAAAACGCTTTCCCTTGCCATGAACCAATTGGGTGGGCGCAGCAATACGGGCGAAGGCGGCGAAGATTCCCATCTTTACGAGATGCCCGGTGCCTCGTGCAAGGTGAAGCAGGTGGCTTCCGGGCGTTTTGGCGTGACCAGTGAGTACCTGGTGCGCGCCGAAGAGTTGGAAATCAAGATGGCGCAGGGTTCAAAGCCCGGCGAAGGCGGCCAGTTGCCGGCAAAGAAGGTGACGGAATACATCGCGCGCATTCGCCACGCAACGCCCGGTACACCACTGATTTCGCCGCCGCCGCATCACGATATCTACAGCATCGAGGACCTGGCGCAGCTGATTCATGATTTGCGCGCGGTGAATCCGCAAGCGCGCATCGGAGTGAAACTGGTATCCGGCACGGGAATTGGCGTGATTGCCGCGGGCGTGGCGAAAGCTGGAGCAAATGTAATCACCATCAGCGGCCACAATGGAGGAACAGGCTCGTCGCCGCTGACCTCCATCAAGAATACGGGATTGCCGTGGGAGATCGGCTTGCGCGAAACGCACGAAACGCTGCTGCGTGCGGGGTTGCGCTCGCGTGTTCTTTTGCGCGTGGATGGCGGCTTGCGCTTTGCTCGCGACATCCTGATTGGCGCGATTTTGGGCGCGGACGAATTCGGATTCGGCACCGCGGCGCTGGTGGCGATTGGTTGCGTGATGGCGCGGCAGTGTCACTTGAATACTTGCCCGGTGGGGATCGCCACGCAGGATGAAACACTGCGCACGCGTTTCAACGGAAAACCCGAAATGGTGGTCTCGTATTTCCGCGCGCTGGCGGAGGAAATTCGCAAGAACATGGCGGAACTGGGCGTGCGCAATCTGACGGAATTGCGCGGCTGGTACGATCGGCTGGAAACGCAATCTGGCTTGGACGCCCTGTTGGTAATCCCCGCCGCCAAGCCCGCTCACGTTGTGGCGCAGCAGACAACCGTGCTGGACGCGGGAGTTCCCGAGCAGGAGATGCTTCTGGAAAAAGCGCACCTGGCGGGGTCAGCGCCGGCAGCGATTCAGAATATGCACCGCAGCGTGGGCACGCATCTGAGCGGGGAACTGATGCGCTGGCGCTTAGACTCAAAGGAGATCGAGCCGATCACCCTGGAGTATCAGGGCTTCGCCGGACAGAGCTTCGGGGCGTTTCTCGCGGCGGGCATGACGCTGAGGCTGCAAGGCGAGGCGAATGATTACGTAGGCAAAGGTCTTTCGGGTGGCACGGTGGTAATTGCTTCCGGGAAGAATGCTTCCAAGCGCGGCGACGTGCTGGCGGGAAATACGGTTTTGTACGGTGCCACTTCCGGGCAGCTTTTCATTGCCGGGCAAGCGGGCGAACGATTTGCGGTGCGCAATAGCGGAGCCGTGGCCGTAGTGGAAGGTGTAGGCCAGCACGGTTGCGAATATATGACCGGCGGTGTCGTGGCGGTGCTTGGCCCGGCAGGATTGAATTTCGGGTCAGGGATGACCGGCGGCTTGGCTTACGTGTTGCGTACCGAAGCGGAGCACATTCTGAACACCGAATTCGTCCAGGCGCACGAATTGGAACATGCGGAAGAGCGCTATCTGCGCGCGTTGCTGGAAAAGCACGTGGCACTCACGGACAGCCCACGCGCATTCCGTTTGCTGGCGCTCGCGTCGCTGCCTTTGCTGCGTATCCAGCCGATTCATTTCCAGGGAACTCTGGAAGGGGCGTGGAAGGCGGCTTCTCTGCGGGTGGGCGATTGGGTGCCCGGTCCCGCGGCCAACTTTTTTGGGGCGCAATCCAGCCCCTCGCCTCAATATGCTTGAGTCCACGGGAATCTTTACAATAGACTTACAATTGATTCGTTATACTCCTAGGCGAGATTCCAACTATGGACTTTGACCAACTTGCAACATTTGTTCAGGTAGCCAAGCTCAAGAGCTTTTCCAAGGCGGGTCAAAAAGTGTTTCGCTCGCAATCCGCCGTCAGCGCGCAAATTCGGCAATTGGAGCAGGCGTATCACGCCAAGCTGCTGGACCGTTCCGCGAAATCGGTGGAGCTGACGCCGGCGGGCGAGGTGCTGTTCGAGTTCGCCGAACGAATGCTGCGGTTGCGCGATGAATCCATGCAGGTGGTGGCCGACCGCGGGAATGTCGTACAGGGACCGGTGGCGTTTGGCGCAAACGAAGCGACTTGCTTGTACCTTCTGCCGGACATTCTGGCGGAGTTTCAGCGGCGCTACCCGCTGGTGCAGATCAGCATCTACCGGAATTTCAGCCACAAAATACTGCAGCGGCTGGAGGAAGGCTCGCTGGATTTGGGGATCGTGACGCTGCCGCTGAAATCGCCGAACCTGAAAATGCACACGATCAATCGCGACCGGCTGCGGTTCATGGTCAGCGCGAAAAATCCAATGGCGCAGCGCAGCCATGTAACGCTGGAAGAGATTGCCTCGGCGCCGCTGATTTTCCCGAAGACGGGCTACACGCGGCAGGTGCTGGACAAACTTTTCCGGCCGTATCGCTCGCGGCTGCGCATCTCCATGGAACTGCCCAGCATCGGCATGATCAAGACGTTTGTGGCCGCGGACGTGGGGATTTCGATCATCAGCGAGAGCTTTGCGCGCGATCAGGTGAAGAGCGGGGAAGTGAAGCTGCTGAATGTGGAAGGCTTCGATATGTACCGCGAACTTGCTCTCGTTTACCGCAGAGACCGCAGCCTGCCCCGGGCCGTGCAGGCGCTCATCGGCATGATCCGCGAAAACCGCAAGCCCGGCGAAGCACCGGTCTAGCCTCCGATTTTTCCACCAAAATTCCAGTTGCACGGGGTTCTGTCCGTGATGGCGCGGCCCTGACACCTTTTCGCTTTCCCTACATCTAAGGGGCATGGAACGCCGCCACTTCATTTCGATCGCGGGTGGACTGGGACTTGGCCTGCTGATTCCCGGGCTGGCGTACCGCTACATGATGCGCGGAGTGAACGCTGGTGACGCCAACATACGCGCGTATCTGAACGACGGGCCGCAGGCGGCCTTGCGCGCGATTACGCCGACGGAAGATCTCTACGTGATGTCGTCGCATGGCGAACCCGCGGTGGATGAAAAGGCGTGGTCCTTTGCCATCAATGGGTTGGTGAAGAATCCGCTGAAGTTCAGCTACGACGAGATTCGCGCGCTGCCTGCGTACGAAACCACGCTCACGCTGGAATGCATTTCAAACGCGATTGGCGGCCGCTTGATCGGAAATGCCCATTGGAAAGGAACGCTGCTGAAGCCGCTGGTGGAGCGCGCGGGGATTCTTCCGGAGGCGAAGTACGCGGTGTTTTATGCGGCGGAAGGGTACACGACCGGGCATCCCGTGGAACGTTTTGCCGACCCGGCGAATTTCCTGGCGTACGAGATGAATGGCGAGCCGCTAACGCGGCAACATGGTTTTCCGCTGCGCGTGCTGATGCCGGGGCGCTATGGGATGAAAATGCCAAAGTGGTTGACGCGCATCGAATTCGTGAACAAGGAATATCTGGGATTTTGGGAATGGCAGGGCTGGTCGAATGCCGGCGACCGGCAAACGCGCGCGGTTGTGGACGATCCGCACGAGGGAGGCAAAATCAGCGGCGACACATTTGTTGTGACCGGGTACGCGCTGGCGGATGTGTCCGGCGTATCCAAGGTGGAGATTTCAACCGACGGCGGCGATCACTGGGAAGAGGTGGAGATCTTCAGCAATCCGCAGCCGCCACAGGTTTGGGCGCTCTGGAAGTACGTGTGGCAGAATCCATCGAAAGGGAAGCACACGCTGAAAGTGCGCGCCACGGATGGGCGCGGGAAAGTGCAGACGTCGTTTGAACGTGGCGAATGGCCCGATGGCGCAACTGGATATCACACCGTTGATGTGACGGTGGGTTGAACTGCGTACATGCGTTGCATTGCGTGTTTTATTTCGCGCTGAAGTCGAGGCTGGCGATGGCGCGCGTGATTACGTTTTCCTGAATCTGGATGAGGTCGGTGTCCGCGAAAGTCATTCCAAGCACGGTGAAGATTTCGCCGTTACGCGAGATGACCGCCAGCGTTCCGGACCAGTCGTGTCCGTCGGCCATGCCGCGATAGCGATATTCGATGGCGGGCTGGCCGCCGACAACGGACTTGCGCTGCGAAATCAGTCGGTAATTCTCATACACGTCGTGGAGGCGTTCTTCCACGGTTTTCGCGGAAGCGTCCAGAGGCGTTTTGGTTTTTTCGCGCGCTACGACGAGCAGCGTGGATTCATTCGAGGTGCCCATGGCCACGATCGCGTTCGGCAGCGTTTGCCCGGCGCCCTCGATCAATTGCCAGCTCGGTGCCTTGAAAATTCTGAACCCGAATTCATGGTTGATGTACTGATTGCCTAGAATTTCCTCGCGAAGGGGCGGCGGCTCTTCTTTCGGCGGCTGAGGCGGCGGCGTGTCGCCAGCCAGCGTGGTCTTTGGCGCAGCAACCGGCGATTTGATCGCGGGCGGCGCGGCATCGGATTTACTGGAGGAAACCGGAAGTTCGGGTCGCACGGCGAGATTCTTGATGAGTGGTTCGGCGGATTTTGCGTTGGCATTGGCAACGCTGGCCGCCGGCTCGTTGCTGCGGGTCACCGCTGGCTGCGGCTTCGGGGGTGCCTCGGTCGCGGGCTTTGCGGCGGGCTTTTTGGGCGGGGCGGGCTCGGCGGGCGTGCTGGGAATAATTTCCGCGATCTTATCTTTTTCAACGAGGACGTAGCCGTAGTCGGTCTTGACCTTGAACATGTTGTCTTCGTAGGCCACGATCACGCCATAGAGTTTCTTGCCGTCTTTGAGGCGGATTTCGTCCGCGCGGCCAGGCGCGGCGAGGATGCTCAAAATGAATACGGCGAGCAGTGCTGCAGGGAACCGGAATTGGCTGGGAGTGCTCATGGGGAAAGTATGCGGCGGGCGGCTGGGAGCCGCAACAGTTAGCCGGGCGGCGGTGTCCGGCGTGCTACCTCCGCGAGAATGGCGGCGATCCGGCGGACCAGGCGGTCGAGTTCGGCGAGGGCAGCGTCCAGTCGGGCACGCACCGGGTCCGGCAAACGCGCGTGGTTCTGCTGCAGCGCCAACGCTTCGGCGAGCATGCGCAGCTCCTTGCGATGTCGCGGATTCAGTCGTTCCCACAGTCGGCGCTTGGTGCTGCGGTTGCGGCCGAGCCAGGATTCGGCGGATTCGACCGAGCGCCCGGTTGAGGGCTCCGGTGGGGAGGCGAGATTGTTGGTTGGTGGGATCATTTTCCAGTTGCTTGATTGCTACTGTTGCTCCTACACCTTCAACCGCTCCAATGCTTCCGCTCTCACCTGCCCGCCTTCCTCGACGCGGCCCGTTACGCGCATGGCGCGTGTTTCGTAGACCAGCCCGCCGTACTTGTCATACGCTTCCGGAAAAAGGATCACCTCGTAGATGCCGCGCTGATCTTCCAGCGTGACAAACATCATGTTGCGGTAGTTTTTCGTGCCCACATGCCGGAAAGTGACCACCCAACCGCACAGCGTCACGCGTTTTCCGGTGCATTGCGGCAGCTCGTCGCTCCAGATTTCGCCGTTGCGCGGCAGGAAATCGAGCGGGTGGCCGCTGACGCACACTTCCAGAATTTCCCGTTCGTAGCGCAGCTTTTGTTCCGGCGTGTAATCGTCGGTATGGATTTCGCGCAAGGCCATGGCGATGGAGTCGTCGTGCTCCATCTCCGCGAAAAGCACGGGTGAAGCGTTGGAGGCCGCATCAAAGTGGTCAGCGAGCGAGCCCATAAACTTGTCATTCCGAGGGCGGTTTTTACCCGAGGAACCTGCTTTTTCTGTATCCGTTGAGGCGACTGAGGCGACGGCCTGAACAGCGCGCGGCCGCCCATGCGCATGCAGCCCCTTCGCCTGCAGGAGATTCCACTGCCACAGCATGGCCGGGCGCGTCATGCCGCAGACGCCGTCGAACGCGCCGCACTTGATCAGCGCTTCGATTTCATCGCGTTCCGCCGGGATGCGCGCCAGAAAATCCTCCAGCGAACGGAATGCGCCGTGCTCCTCACGCGAGCGCAAAATCGCCAGGATTGTTTCCACGCGCAAGTCCTTCACCTGCATCAGGCCCACGCGCAACGCCCTTGCTTGTGTGGGACCCGCCTTCTGCTTGCCCCCGCGGGGAGGCGGGCCGCTCTTGCCGCCTTCCTCGCTTGCCTCCGCGGTGTATTCCATGCGCGAATGATTCACCGATGGCAGGAGCACGGTGATGCCCCAGCGCTTGGCCTCCTCAACGTAAGCGGAAACGTGATAGAAGCCCGCGCCGGCGCTGCACATGGCGGCAAGGAATTCCGCGGTGTGGTGCGTTTTCAGGTAGGTCATGCGGTAGGAAATATCCGCATACGTGGCTGCGTGCGCTTTGCAGAAGCCGAAGCCCGCGAATTTCTCCACCATCATCCAGGTCTCTTCGCGCGCCGCTCCCTGCAAGCCCATCTGCTCCGCGGCTTTCAGGAATTTGCCGCGGAGGCGCTCGCGTTCGCGCTGGCCGGAAAATTTCGCCGCCGAACGCCGCACCAGGTCCGCCTCCGCCAGGGACATGCTGCCGACGGCTTGCGCAATCTGCATCACTTGTTCCTGATAGATGCACACACCCAAGGTGCCGCCCAGAATGCTTTTCAGAGATTCGTGAGCGTAGAGCACCGGTTCTTTCCCGCGCAGCCGCTTCAGGAAAAGTTCCTTCGAGCCGTATTCGGCAGCGCCGGGGCGGATCAGCGCCAGGGCCGCGGCCATTTCTTCGAGCGTGCGCGCCTTCATCGTGCGCAACAGGCCGCGCATGCCGGGGGATTCAATCTGGAAGACGCCCATGGTGCGGCCTTCAGCGATGACCGCGCAGGTGGCAGGATCATTTTCGGGAATCGCGGCGAAGTCGATGGTACGCGCCTTGGGGCAAGGCGTGACGCCATCGGGCGCGATGGTGGAACTGGAGGAAGTAGAGGAGGTGGATGAAACAAAGGAAGTAGAGGAAGAGGAGGAAGCGGTGGCGGGATTGGAGATCGAGGAGGGATCCCTCGGCTGCGAGCCGGCAACAGCAGCCGGCTCTCCGCTCGGGATGACAGAAGGTGGCTGTGACTGCGACGGCGGCTCGCCACTAGCCACTAGCCATTCGCCACTTCTTTCAATGTTGTCGAGTGCGAGCGACATCGTAGTGAGCCCGCGCTGGCCGAGCAGGTCCATCTTGATCAGGCCGAGGGCTTCGATGGCGTTCATATCGTATTGCGTGACGACGATGCCCTTGGCGGCGCGTTCCAGCGGGACAAGATGCGTCAGCGGGCGCGCGGAAATCACCGTGCCACAAGGATGGATGCCCAGGTGACGCGGGGCATCGTCCAGCCTCAGAGCTACTTGCAGAATCGTTTTCCATGGCTCGTCGTTAATGGGCAGGGTGCGGCACTCCGGCAAATTCTTGATGGCGTCGAGGATTTCGCGCACGGGGCGGTGCGGCAGGCGCTTGGTGAAGTGATTCACTTCGCCGGGAGGCACGCCGAAAACTTTGGCGATTTCGCGCACAGCCAGGCGCGCGTGCATGGTGATGAAGCTGCCGATCATGGCGACATGCTCCGCGCCCCAGCGCGCGTAGACGTAATCGAGAAGCTCATCGCGGCGCGCGCCGCAGATATCAATGTCAATGTCCGGGCAATCGCCGCGCTGCTCGTTCAGGAAACGCTCGAAATAGAGGCCCCAGCGCAGCGGGCAGACGCAGGAAATGCCCAGGCAGTAAGTGACCATCGAACTGGCCGCCGAGCCGCGCGCCACCGCGGGAATGCCGCGGCGAGTGGCTTCTTCGACGATGTCCCAGACGAGCAGGAAGTACGGTGCCAGATTCAATTTGTCGATGACTTCGAGTTCGTGCGTCAGGCGCGAAAGCACTTCGGGGCGCAACGGGCGGTAGCGTTTGCGCGCGCCTTCAAAGCTGAGTTTCCACAAATAGGAGAAAGGCGATTCGCCCGCGGGCACGGGAAATTCCGGGAAGATGAGCTTGCCGAGTTCGAGTTGCAGGTTGCAGCGGTCGGCGATCTCCAGCGTGGCGCGCAGGAGTTGCGGGTGATCGGGAAAGAGGCGCTGCATTTCGGCGGCGGGCTTGAACCAGGCTTCGCCGGTGGTGATTTCGGGCGGAGCGACGGTGGTCAGCAGGCTGCCCGTGCGGATGGCGTTGACGGCGCGATGATGGAGATGCTCTTCGGGCTTCAGGAAATGGACATTGTTGGTGGCGACGAGCGGGATATTTAGTGAGCGGCCAAGCTGTTCGGCTTCCCGCAGAATGCGCCCATCGCCGGGAGAGAGGTGCTGCACGGCGATGTAGAGTCGATCACCGAAAATTTCCTTCGTCGGGGCGCAGCATGCTGCGCCCCTACCAGCAAGATCCATCCGCAACAATGCAGACGCCGGCCACAACGCCATCACGCCAGCGCTATGCGTCGCCAATTCTTCCAGCGTGACGGGTCGGCTGGCATCTTCAGCGAAAGTTTCGTGTCCGAGGCGCAAGGCGCCAAGGTGCCGCAGCGTCGTCAACTGGCACAAATTGCTGTAGCCATCCGCATCCATCGCCAGCAGCACCAGCGGCACAACCACGAAACTGTCATCCCGCCTGCCCTGAGCGCAGTCGAAGGGAGCGGAGGGCCGATGGTTTTCATCGGCCCGCAGTCGAGGGATCTCTTTTCTACTGCTCGCCACTCGCCACTCGCCACTTGCCACTTTCCATTCCACGTCCAGCACGACGCCAAGAATCGGCTTCACCTTCGCTGCCCGCGCCGCCTGATAGAACGGGATCGCCGCGTACATCCCGTTCGTATCCGTCAGCGCCACGGCGGGCATCTTCTGCTCCACCGCGGCCGCAATGATTTCCTCCGGGGGATTCACTCCCCGCAGGAACGAATAATGGCTGTGACACTGCAAATGCACGAACATGGGGCAACCTGTGGTCTTGCGTTTTTCCGCGGTAGGGAGGCAGGAAGGAAAAAATCTAACCAACTACACCAAAATCAGAGACGATTCGCCGCACATCCTTAAGCAAGACAAAGAGGTGCAAGGGGTCGGTAGGGGAGGGGATAAAGTCAAAATGTTCATAGAAACGCCTCGCTTCCTCATTCTTCGCGTGCACGGCTAAAGCGCGTATACCGGCTATGTCCGCTGCCTGCAGCGTACGCTGCATGGCGTCTCGCAACAGCGCCTTGCCAACACCTTGGCCTTGCCAGCGGCGATCAACGGCAAGCCGTGCGAGCAGCATGATGGGCACGGGATGCTTTGCCAGACCCTTCTTCAGGCGCTCGGGAGCATCTTCCAATGTCACCTGGCCCACGGCCAACGTGTGATAACCGACAATGACTTCACCCACGATCCCCACGTAGGTTTGGGCGGCGCCTGCCTGTTGGTTCTGCCAGGCATAGCGCAAAAGATATCGATTCAGCTCTTCGCGGCCACAATCAAATTCTTCGACCGGATGGTCACGTCGCAGCTTTTCGACGCGCCGGAGTTCGCTCACTGGCGAGCGTCCGCGTCAAAGAATCCCGGCTCCTTCAAAAGGCGTTCCAAGCGGGGCAGGGGACGTGGAGGAGCATCCAGCGCCGCCAGGAATGCTTTCCATTGCGCTGGATTCAGCCCAAAAGTGCGCCGGTCCGCCAGGGCTTCATCGGCGCGTGCCAGTGCGCTCTCCAGAACGAACTCGCTTACGGAACGATTGGAGGCTGCCGCCGCCGCTCGTAACGCTGTTTTGGCCTTGCGGGTCAGCCGGAGATCAAGTTTTTCAGTACGGAGGGAACGGGATGGCATAGCCACTCCTTCGCTTGTAACGTTATCCTTTCTGCCCGACAATGTCAAGACAGTCCGATTGTACGTAGTGGGTCAGTTTCCGCTCAGGCCAAGCCTGAATCGGGCATATGGGTCCCAATACGAAGATGTCCGGTTAGCGCTTATCGGAAAGGTTCGTACTGGACCCGCAACGCGTCAATTCAGGAACTCAGACCGATGCGTAACTCCAGAGAATCTTGCCGCTGTGGTCTCGGTCCTTGAAAAAATTGTGATTCTTGCTTTTTATCGCGTCAATTGCGGCTCTCGCATCTTCGACCGTGCGGCGATCCGCATGTTTTAACAGCGAAAGAAGAATTGGGAGTGCGTCTGCACGCAGCGAGTATGCCAGCAAAGCGCATCCATAATGGCGGACTGCGTAGGCGCGGTCTTGCACTGCAACCGTCCCCATCCTGAACGCGACTTCGCTCTCGCGGGAGAATCTGCCGACGTAACGCATGATAGAAGCACGACCCTCTGATTTACGGATTCGAGGAAAGGCTTCTGCGAAAAGTGTCAGTAGGTCGTCGCCCATTGAATCTGCGACCACCCAGGCTGCGTTGATTTCTGGCCGCCGCGATGCGCTGAACGCCTTTACCAAGGTCTCGATGCGCTCATCCTGCATGACAGCACAGAAAATACCATGAGTTCGGGCACAAGTCCCGATTAACGCAAAGCGAAAACTGACCTAGTACCCGACTGTGCGTGGTGCTGCGTTGGCGGTCCGCCTCAGAAGGCGGACCCTACAACCCCAAGAAATGCACCGAAAATAACAGTACATTTGCGCGGACGGACCTTCTTGTCTGTGTAGGGCCGGCCTTCTGAGGCTGGCCGCCGCCGCTCACCGAGACAGACACGGCGTCGACAGCACCAGGCCGGTGGGTTTGGTGGCGTAGTGCTCGCGCAGCTCGAGGCCTTTGCCGTAGTAGACCGCGTTCCAGCCGTAGCGGCCGCGGACGCGGTCCACTTCGCGGTTGAGATACCAGCGGCGGTTGGCGTCGGTATCGAATAGTTCGTTCTGGCGGCGGTCGGCTTCGAGGTTCGTGACGCTGAGGCCGACATGGCGAATGGCCACGCGGCGCGTGAAGAGCTTCGTGAAAAGGTCACGAGCGGCGGCGAGCAATTCGCGCTCGTCATTCGTCGCCCGCTCCAGACGGATGGTCTGGTGCGCGGAGAAATGGTCCACATAACGCAGCCGCACGCCCAGTGTGCGCGCCTGCTTGCCGTATTCGCGCAGGGTCCCGCCGATGCGCTCGCTGAGATACTCGAGCAGGCCGCCAAGGAATTCGGTGTCAATGGTGCCGCCTTCGATGGTGGTTTCGCGGGAAACGGATTTTGGGGTGGAGGGCAGCAGCACCTCGCGGCCATCCAGGCCGCGGGCGCGCTCCCAGATCTGCTGGCCTACGGCTTCGCCAAACGCAGCGATCAGCACGGGCTTGGGAATCAGGCGCAATTGGCCGATGGTGGCGACGCCGCGTTCGGCCAGGGCCGCAGCGTGGGTATGGCCGATGCCGTGGAGTTTTTCCACGGGGAGAGGAGCGAGGAAGAGTTCTTCTTCGCCGGGATTCACGATGCGGAAGCCTCGGGGGCGTTCCAGCCGGGAAGCGATCGAAGCCACCGCCTTGGTGCGCGCGGCGCCCACGGAAACGCTCAAGCCGGTTTTGCCGAGGATTTCCGCCTGCAGGCGGTGCAGTGTGGCTTCGTAATCGGGATAGAGACGTTCGGTACCGGCGAAGTCGAGATAGAAATCGTCCAGCGCGGCGATTTCCACGGCGGGCGTGTAGGTTTCCAGAATGCGGCGAACGCGCTCGGCAAAATCGGCGTAGTGTTCGTACTGGCCGGGGACGACGATCGCCTTGGGGCAGAGGCGCAGCGCATCGCGAAAGCTCATGGCGGTTTTCACGCCGCGGAATTTGGCTTCGTAGCTGGCGGAGGCCACCACGCCGCGGCCCACCAGCACAGGCTTGCCGCGCAGCTTGGGATTCAAAACCTGCTCGACGGAAGCGAAGAAGGCGTCCACATCCACGTGGACAATGTGCGGCGATTTTTCTGCTGCGCGCGTTTTGCCCAGGCCCAGCCAGCGGGTGGGGAACCAGGAGCGCTTTTCGTCCGCAGCGAAGGGCGCGTCGGAAAAAGCCGCAGGGCTCCCGCCAGAAATCGGCGGGCTGGTGAAGCGCGCGGACTCTCCCTGCGCTACAGGTGCGGGATGGAGGATTGGGGAGTCGACGTTTACGACACAAGCGTCCATGACAGCTCCTGGCAGGGAAGTGGAAGTTGCGCTAGATTTCAACGGGTGGCCAACGGCTCGGGAGAGCCCGAAGGCAATGGAGCCGCGACCACCCGTTCCCGTTTCCTCTACCGGGAGCGACTATAGGCGAATAAAAAGCGAAAGTCAACAACTTTCTTCGCCTTTTCTACGCCCCCCTCCTTCCTGATTCCTCCTAACCGCTCACCCGTTCCCGCATCGAACCTCTCAGTAGCGCAGGTCATCGCCTGCGTTATAGTCCAATGCAAACGAGGTCCATCCATCATGCAAAATCTGCAACCGGAACAAGGCACGCTGCTGCTGCAACTGGCGCTGCCGGTGCTGAAGAACGAGCATAAGACGACGCGCCGGGTGATCGAAGCCATTCCGCCGGATAAGGGCGATTACCGCCCGGAACCGCTGGCAAAAAGCGCGCTGGAGCTGGCCTGGCACATTGCGGCGACCGAGCAGCGAATCTTCGGAGGCGTTGTGGCGGGCGCGTTTGATTTCGCGCCGATTCATCGCCCGGAGAAGGTGCGCAACTCCGCGGAAGTCGCGCAGTGGTTTGGCGAATCCTTCGAAAAAAATTTCGAGCGCCTGAGCGGCTTGAAGGGGGAGCATCTGGTGAAGGTGCTGGATTTCCGCGGCGTGTTCCAATTGCCGGCGGTGATGTACCTGGAATTCGCGGTGAAGCATTCGGTGCATCATCGCGGGCAGCTTTCCACGTACCTGCGGCCGATGGGCAGCAAAGTTCCCGCGATTTATGGGGAGAGTTACGACTCGGCGGAAGCGAAGAAAAGCGCGCAAGCGTGAGGGAGTGCGCAGTTCACAGACCGGAATCACTGAACGGTCAAATCGCGCCAATAGGCGTTGCCGGCTTCGTGATGTGGAATAAGAACGCGCTGGTAGAGCCGCAGCACCACTGTCTGGTCCTTGAAACGAGAGAGATCAACACGGATGTCTTGCCAATAGCGGGAATTGGATTGGCGGGACACAGCGTTTCCAACGATAAGTTTATCGAGCACGTTTTGATCATTCACAAAGATCTGGAGTTGCCACGCGCGCCCCGGATCAACGCCGGCCTTGAATTGCAATGACGGAGCAGGGCCGAGATGGATTGTGCGGCTCAAGACGGTTCCGCGAACTTCATCGCGTGGATATGTGGCGAGCACGGGCCCGTCCAGGAAAGTGATACCGCGGATTCCCGGCATCCCGCCTCCTGCACCTCCGAAGCCAGCGCGTTCCAAAGCCCAGTCTGGATTCCAATACGCCATGAGGTCCGCAAGTTTGAAAAGCTCGGCAGGCTGCGTAACGGGGTCCTGAACCGGAATGCGAATGGAGTTTACGTTAGCAGTCGCGCCGTGAGCGATAAGGATGGCCTCGCCGATTCGCGCCGTGCGTTGCGTCAACTGCGAAATGCTTTCGTCCACAGGCGGAGTGAGATGAAGCGGGCCCATGGTCTTGCCCTGGATGCGGTCGTGGAGTTCGGCGACTTGCTCGGGAGGCAGCGCTTTCATCCCGTGCATGGCGGCAACAACCGACGAGGAGTTCGCCGCATTGCAGTCCGTATCGGCGAAGTCGGCAGCGTGCACCGCGAGTTGCAGTGTTTTCTGGAAATCGCCTTCGCCAAACCACACGCTGATGGCCACAAAACCGCCGTTAACGACCGCGTTATTCGTGGCGGGATATTCGATCCCCCAGCGCTCATCAATGGCTCGGAAAATCTGTTCGGGCGCGCGCCCTTCGTCTGCCATGGTGATGATCATGTCCAGGCACTGGTGGTACGGCGAATCCGGGTGGATCAGGCTGGCAGCCTTGCGCACAATCGCGTGGGTATCCGTTTCCACAAAAGCCAGGCTGATCATTCCAGAGACGAATACGGCTCCGTCCGTTCCTTCTGCGTAGCCGTTGATGTGGCCGAGATTCCGCGCCATCTTCGCCGCCACGTTGGGCATGCCGGGAGACAGGGTGCCATAGACATCGCTGCTGAACTGCGGCCCGATGGTCCACCAGAGTTTGTTGTACCGCGGGTGACCCGTGTCCGGCGGCTTGATTCCGCGCTTTAGCAGGAGAAGGGCTTGTTCGCTTGATCCCCACGACCCCGCGTTGTTGGCGAGCCACTGTTGTCCGAGCTGCTCGACGGTGAGGCCGATGCCGAATTTCTCGAACGCGCGGACCGCAACCATTTCGTAGTAGTAGTCATCATCCACCGGCGCGTAACCCGGCATGTGCGTCATGGGAGTTTCCGGGAGGGTGGAAGCTTGCTGGTGTTCGAAGCGCAAGCCCGTTAACTGCGCGATCATCTGGGCGGTCCAGATGGCTTGCACACGATCCAGATATTCCGCGCGGGACATCACCAGGATTTTTGAGGATGGCGCGGGGGATTGCGCCGGCGACGCCATGGGAGGAAACCTTGTAGATGTGAAGAGAAGCACCAGACACAGCAGGGATATTGCTTTTCGCATCATGCGACGCTCCGCAGGGGTACTCGGAGTTTACTTCGCATCGGTCCTGCGCGCCAGCGGATGGAAGTTCTTCAGTAATCAGTTTCAGTTGTAAGGATTCGGAGAAGAGAGAGGAACCCAAGACCCACCCTCCCAAAACGAGGGTGGGGCACCCAGCGTTTGCCCCTATTCAGCGCCCGGGCCACCCTCTATGACGGTGTCGGCGTTGTCAAGGGACACTTCCAGTGCGCGAGCCGCGAGCGGCTCTTTTTCTTGTTACCTGGAAGGGACTCTTTCCTCATTTCGACCAAGGCCCGCTTCGTG